>WNGM01000007.1_pt1 | contig 138601 bp, 126 predicted proteins | sample 5400571 | NCBI WGS metagenome assembly WNGM01 (sample SAMN13153378, study PRJNA577476) | soil metagenome | isolation source: 100 cm soil or saprolite under Garry oak tree replicate 2 | place: USA:California | collected 2016-06-15
TGGCGGCGCCGGCCGCGATTGCGTTGAGGCGTGTGTAGCCGGCGGGCCCACCGGGGTTGGGGATGGCTTGCCTGGCCCACTTCTGGCCGTTCCAGCGCAGGATGAAGCCCTGCGTCGTGGTGCCCTTGAAGAACGCCCCCACCGCCCAGGCGTTGCTGGCCGAGGTGGCGGCGACGCCGTACAACACACCAAAGGTCCCCGGGTGCGGGCTGGCTAGCTGCGCCCACTTGCGACCGTTCCAGTGCAGGATCAACGGCTGGGTCGATGTGCCGTTGTCAAAGAAGCCCACCGCCCAGGCATCGGCCGCGGACACGGTGCGAACCGCGTCGAGTGCGGCTCTTGTTCCCGGGTCGGGGCTGGCCACCTGAGCCCAGGCCTGGCCGTCCCAGTGCAGGATCAGGGTCTGGTCGGAGGCCGCGAAGCTCTCTCCCACCGCCCAGATATCGGTGGCGGACCTGGCGCGAACGGCATTCAGGACACTGTCGTGTCCCGCCACGTTCGGGCTGGGCACGACCGTCCAGGCGGCGCCGTCCCAGTGTTCGATGAGCGTCTGGTCCGGGCCGCCGGTGTCCTGGTCGAAGCCCACCGCCCAGGCATCGCAGGGCGAAAGCACCGTCACACCGTTGAACTGGTTGTCTGCGGTGCCGGGGCTGGGCGGCGTGGGGCCGCCCCAGACCTGGCCCCCGCTTGAGGCCTGGCAGGCCGCGGTCGATGCCATGGCCGATGCCGCAGCCGGTACGCTGGCCACCGTTCCTGCCAGCAGCAATGGGATGGTGAGCGCCCGGGCAAGATGTCTGGCCCGCCCGCGCAGGCGCGTCCTCGGTTCGGTCATAGTCAGCAGGCTGCCTAAGACCGGGCGCCCGGCTCTATAACGGAAACCCTCAATCCGTGGCTTGTGACGGGGCTGCCGGGGGTTGCCGTGGGGTCGGCATGGCCGGTGTGGCTTGAGGCGCCGGGGCTGGTGTGGCTTGCGGCGGCGCCGGGGCTGGTGTGGCTTGCGCCGGGGCCGGGGATGCGAGGCGGCTGGCGAGTTGTGCCCGGGAACGGACGCCGAGCTTGGCGTAGGCGTGGGCGAGGTGAACCTCCACCGTATGCACCGCCACGAACAGGCGCTTGGCGATCTGCTTGTTCGAGAGCCCGCTCGCCGCCAGGTCGACCACCCGTTGCTCGGCCGCCGTCAGCCCGCCCGCCGGCGCGGCCCCTCTGGCCCCGAGAAGGTCAAGCTCGGCGCGTGCCTGCCCGGCCCAGCCAGGTGAGCCAAGCGCACGGAACTCCGCGCCCGCCGTCTCGAGTGCCCGCCGGGCCGCCGTGCGCTTCCTGGCCCGTCGCGCCGCCCGCCCGAGCCACAGCAGCGACCGGGCCCGGTCGAAGCGCAGGCCAAGCTCGCCATAGCTGGCGGCCGCGTCAGCCAGCTGCGCGGCGGCACGCTCGCCGTACCCGCTGGTGAGCCGGGCCACCGCCACGCAGCGACCGGCCGTGGCCAGTGCCCACGGATGGTCACGGCGCTCCGCCATCTCGCGCAGGCGGCCGGTCACGGCGTCTGCCTCGACGGTCCTGCCCAGCCATACCAGCGCCTCGACCAGGTCGGGTGCGACTGGAAAGGCTCCAGGATCGGCTACGCCCGCACGCAGGGTGTGCTCCCAGACCTGGCCCAGGGCGGCGGCCGCCCGCTCGGGCTCCTGGGCGAACAGCGCGGCGATCCCCCGCGCCCGCAGCACCTCAAGCTCGTCCCAGTTGTCCCATAGCTCGCCGTCGGCGGCGGGTGCGAGAGCCGCCGCCGCCCACCGCTCCGTCTCATCCGGCCGGCCCCGCAGCGCGGCCAGCAGTGAGCTGCACCGAGCGTGCTCCGGCTCCATGCCCTCCAGCGTTCCGGATTCGGCCCACTCATCGAGCAGCCGCGAGGATTCCCGCAGCTCTCCGGCCCGCAGTTCCAGTTCGCACAGGTTGAGGGTCAGCACCGAGCCGTACCGGGTTTCGCCACGCTCGTCGGCCAGCGCGAGCGACCGGTGCAACAGTGCCCGGGCCTCACCGATGCGGCCACTGAAGGCAAGCCGGGCCGCCGCCGGGCGGTCGAGCGAGATCTCATAGAGGCTGGAGTCTCCCGCCACCCCCGGAACGCGCTCGGCCAGCTCTTGGACCGGTTGACCACGCAGGATGCGAGCCCAGGTAAGGGACTGCTGCGCATGCCGCGCGATCTCGGGTCCGGCGGATCGCGCGAGCCGGTCCGCCTCGACCGCCAGCGCTTCGGCTTCGGCGATCCGCTCGACCCGGACCAGCGCGAGCAGCAGCGACTTCGTCGCCAGCGCGGTCGCGCGCAGCCCCGGATCGCTCCCGCTGTTGGCAAGCGCCAGTTCCAGGTGCTCCTCGTGCCCGGACAGAGCCGCGCCCTCACCGAGCAGCAGGTGAGCGCGCGCCCGCAGGTCACCGGCGGGCAGCTCGCCGATTCGCGGGCCGAGCAGCTCCGTCACCCGCGACAGCTCGCCCAGTTTCACCAGCCACTGAGCCACCGCCAGCAGCCGGCCGGGGTGCTCGGCCGCCGACGGTGGCGTGAGGCGAAGGGCGTGCTCGGCTAGCTCGGCCGCGTCATGGGCGGCGCCCCGGCGCGCCGCGGCCGTGGCCGCCGCGGCGACGATGCCAGCCAGCTCTGCGTCCTGTGCCGGTGCGGACAGCGCGAGGTGCCGGGCCCGCAGCGTCTCGTCCCCGGCCACGCGCGCCAGCGCCAGATGAAGGGCCCGTCGCTCTCCTATCCGCGAATGCCTCCCGGCCGCCACGGCAAGCAACGGATGTGCCAGCCGGACCCGCTCACCATCCGAGATCAGCAGCCCGGCAGCCACCAGCTCGTCCACCGCCGCGGGATCGGCGACCGCCATCAGCCCAGCCAGGCTCAGCCGCCCGCTCAGTGCCATGACGAGCAGCGCCCGGCGGGCCGGGCCCGGAAGCTGCGCCACGCGTGCCCCGAACGGGTTACTAGCAAGATCAGCGACCGGTGGCTCGGTGCCGACCGGCCACGCCCGGCCGTCCGCCAGCGCCCGGCCGAGCTCCAGCGCGAGCAGCGGATTCCCCTGCGTCGCGTCGAACAGCCGCCGGAGCGTCCTTGGCGGCAGGGTCAGGCCGAGGCGCTGCGACAGCAGCCGCCGCGTGGCACTCAGGCTCAATGGCCCCACCTCGGCCGTGCGCACATGGCCGGCCCCAGCGCACCCTCCACCCCGGTTGCGGAGCCGGACCTTCTGGACAGCAGGAACTGGAATCGCTCCCCCCGGGCCCGGCGATCCGCGAACGCAAGCACCTCGGCCGACGCGGCATCGAGCCATTGCAGGTCATCCACGGCAACCAGCAGCGGTTCGCTGGCCGCCAGCGACCGCAGCACGCTCAAGAATCCCGCGGCGATCGCAAACCGTTCCGGCGGCGCGGCCATGGGCTCGGCCCGCAACAGCGCCGCCTCCAGCGCCCGCCGCTGCGGAACCGGCAGGCCGCCCAGCGACCCGATGTCGATCCCCTCGAGCAAGTCGAAAAGCCCGGCGAACGAAAGCTCGGCCTCGGCCCCGCTCGGCCGCGCGGCCAGCACGCGAATCCCCCGGTCACGGGCCAGGCCCAGACCCTGTTCCCATAGCGCCGTCTTGCCGATGCCCGGCCCGCCGGTTAGCAGCACCGCGAGCCAGGGAGTGTCTCCGTCGAGGAACTTCTCCAGCACCGCCAGCTCGGGCTCCCGGCCGATCACCTCAGGCTTCCCCTCGCCCGACGCTGCGCCCCCGCCGGCGCTTCCGCGCCTTCAGTAACAGAATCACCCTCGCAAGCAAAATGTCTTTTAAGTCCGGAACCCCTCTAGCATCTCATCCCCGGGGCGGCCGGTCCGGGAGGTCTGGGCCGGCCAGGCCGGAACGATCGCCGGCGGCCGCGGCCGGCTGCGAGAGTAGCCAGATGCCGGACACCGCCCTCCCGCCCCGTCGTCCAGGAACGTCGCCAGCTCAGCTAGACAAGGCGGGGCGCCGATGAGCGAAGCCGCGCAGCCATCCGTGGCCGTGTTCGGGCTCGGCGGGACGATCGCCATGACGCACGCGCCGGGCGGCGGGGTGTCGCCGGCCCTCTCCGCGGCCGACCTGCTCGCGGCGGTGCCCGGCCTGGCCGGCGTCGGGGCCGGCCTGCGCATCGTGGACTTCCGCCAGAAGCCGGGCGCCTCGCTGTCCTTCGACGACCTGTACCAGCTCGCCGCGGCGATCGGCGACGCGCTGGACAGCGGCTGCACCGGGGTGGTGGTCACCCAGGGCACGGACACCATCGAGGAGGCCGCCTACGCCCTGGACCTGCTGCTGCCCACCGAGGCGCCGATCGTGGTCACCGGCGCCATGCGCAACCCCACGATGGCCGGGGCCGACGGGCCGGCGAACATCCTGGCGGCGGTCCGGGTCGCGATCAGCCCCGGCGCGCGCGGCCTCGGCTGCCTGGTCACGCTGAACGACCAGATCCATGCGGCCCGCTGGGTCCAGAAGACGCATGCCAGCAGTCCGGCGGCGTTCGCCTCGCCCGGCCGCGGGCCGCTCGGCGACGTCACCGAGGGCCGGGTCCGGATTCCGGTCGCGCCGCGGCTCCGGTCACCGGCCATCGAGCCGGATCCGGCCAGGCCGGTGCGCGTCGCGGTCGCCACCGTCGTGCTTGGCGACGACGGCGGGTTCATCGAGTCGCTGGGCGAGCGGGCCGACGGCCTGGTGGTGGCCGGGTTCGGCGTCGGCCATGTGCCGGACCGGCTGGCTCCCGTCCTCGGCCGGCTCGCCGGGCGCATCCCGGTGGTGCTGGCCTCCCGGACCGGCGCCGGGCCGGTGCATGACGGCACCTACGGCTTCCCCGGCTCGGAGCGTGACCTGCTCGCCCGCGGGCTCATCAGCGCCGGCTACCTGGACCCGCTGAAGGCCCGCATCCTGCTCCACCTGCTGATCGGGTCGGGAGCCGGCAACCCGCGGATCCGGGAAGCCTTCACCGTGGCCGGCCTGGCCGGCCAGGGCCCGGCCGCCCAGGGCGGCTGAACGCGAGGCCGCGATCAGGCCAGGAACCACCAGAGGAGGAGCAAGATGATCACTGCGAGGGTGACGGCGAACACGTACCTGCGGGCCCAGCGGTAGGAACGCTCCTCGATCGAGTTGGTCATGACTTGCCTCCCGGCAGGGCCACGCCGCTGTCGGCCATGATCCAGCGCATCAGCGCGGCGACCGATTCGTCGATGACCCCGTCGGGCCGCATCTTGGCGGCGGTGACGAAGAAGCGGGTCTGCTTGAAGTTCAGCCGCGTCGACCGGATCAGGTTGCCGAGCCCCAGTTCGCGGCAGGCCCACGCGGCGACATCACCGTCCGGCGGGTCCACCAGGTCGCCCCGGCTGAAGACCACGGCGAGCCGGACCTGGCGCAGGTGCACGCCCATCGCCTCGATCTCCTGATGCGTCTGCTGGTAGGCCAGATCGGGGGTCGGCGCGTCCGAGCGCATCGGTGCCAGTTCCGCCTGCCGGTCCGGTGTCAGGCCCGCCCAGAACGAATCCACCGACAGCGGATCTATCACGAGGATCAACGTCCGCGCCTGGCCGAGGTACAGCAATTCCTGAGTGCGATCGGAATGGTAGAAACGCTCGCCCGCGGCGTCGAACATGTGCAGGATCCTCGTGTTCTTGCCGGTGGCCAGGCGGATCACGTGGGCGCGGGGGAGTTTCACCGGCGTCAGCGAGGTACTGCTGCCGGCGCGCAGGATGCCCTCGGCGGCCCGCAGTTCGCGGGTTGTGTCGGAGTCGGCGAACTCCGCCCCGAGCAGGCCCTCCGCATCCCATGCGCGAAGTTGCGTGACCATGCTGTACAGCAGCCGGGTCTTTCCTGCGCCGGTGGCGCCGAAGAACGGCAGCACGATTTCCGGCGACTCGCCCGGGCGGTACTCCAGCAGGTGACCATGGTTCGGGCAGAAGGCGTCCATCCGCGACGAGCCGAAAAGCAGCAGCGTGGGCAGTGTCGTATCGCATTGGCAGCGGCGGCGGAAGATGCCGAACCGGCCGGGCCGCACGTCGCGGTGACGCCGCGTGCAGCCGGGCCCCGGGCACAGGTATCCGGGGTAGGCCACCCGCTCGGAACAGACCGGGCAGATCATCCGGATGTTCTTGATGCGGAGCACGGCCGAGTCCACGGCGCGCAGCACCGCGCCGATGGTCCGCATCACGCCGGTCGACAGGCCGACGACCACCAACTGGATCAGCACGCAACCGGTCGCGGCGACCGTCCCGAGCGCGGCGCCCGCCGCCATCCCGATGGCGCCGCCGACGCCAATCGGGCCGGACAGCAACGGCGCGTCGGTGTCAAACGAGGAGACGACCGCGCCAGCGCCGGAGCTCAGGAAGCTCCGGCAGCCGTCATACGCCACCTCTAGCGCGTGCTCGGCGTCCGCGACGGCCGGGCCGTAGAAGTACTCGAGCACCGCGGGGTCGGCGTCCGCGGGCACCTGTGGCCGGTGCCGCGGGGCAGGCAGCCAGCGTGGCCGGATGACCAGGACCCGGGCCAGGGCGACGAAGTAGATGCCGGGAATTCCGAAGGCGTAGGCGACGGCGGCGGCCAGCGCGGCGAGCGGCACGACGACGATCAGGTAGATCAGGTAGAACAGCGCGAAGACCAGCCACATGTCAGGCCTCCTCTCGCCGCCGGTCGGCCAGCGGTTCCCGGCCCGCGCCGAACACCTTGCGGGCCAGCCCGGTCCGTTGCTCGTCCTTCCAGGCCTGGAACTGCTCGGCCAGCCCGTCGTTCGCCAGGTTGCGGGCGAGCGTGGCGAGGTCGCGGCGGCGCCATTCCCGTACCTGCTCGAAGGCCGCCAGCAGCCATTCGGCGAGGAGGGGCTGTGCCAGCACGTCCGGGTCGCCGAGCGCCACGAAGACCCTCCTGGCGAGCTTGACATCGGCACGCGGGGCCGCCAGCCAGGACGTCAGCGAATGGCAGAAGGCATCCGCTATGCCCGGTGGACAGCCGCGCAGGCCGGTGCCGAGCGGATTAGCGTCGGCCAGCAACGGCGGCAGTTCGGTTTCCAGCAGCCGCCGGCTCTCGGCGTCGACCGTCACATACGCGGCGAACAGGTCGGCGAAGACCTTCAGGTCCTGGTGCCGCACCGCGGCCTTGGCCAGGCGCAGCAGTGGCTCGACGCTGGCGGCGTTCCGCATCACCTGCTGGTCCGTATCGGGCAGCGCGCGCAGGACCGGATGGCCGGTCAGGGCCCGGGCCAGCCGCAGCGAGGCGGCGTCCAGCTTGCGGCGGGCCACGACGGCACCGATCTCCGCGGCGAACCAGGCCAGCACGTCGGCGCTGGGCCGGTCGGGCACGGCACCCAGCAACTCCGCGATCTCCTCCGCCGGGCAGCCGCCCGGCCACAGGCGGCGCAGCAACTCCCCGTCCACCCGCGGCGTGCCAGGCCGCCCGGCGCGGATATCGGAGATCTCGTCGAAGGCCCGCAACGGCTCGATGTCACCCCGGGCCGCGGCCTGGATCAGCCACAGTTCCGCCAGTTCCGGGTGCCTGGCCAGGTCGTCGCGCCCGATGCAGGCACCAGCCGGGCCGGCGAACAGCGCCTCGGCCGCCCGCGGCGGTCCGCCGGCCAGCCGGGTGAGCAGCCCGCGCCGGATGGCCGGATACCCGCTCAGCAGGGTCGACAGGTCCGGCTCCGGCGTGCCCGGATCGAGGCGGGTCCTGCCGTACCGCTCCAATCCGGCGTCCGGCAGCGCCAGGCCGCAGGCGGCGGCCCAGGCCAGCACCGCCAGCGCGGGCGCGGCGGCGGCCGCGCCGAGAACCTGGACCGCCCGGGCCCGTGCGGCCGACGCGACCGGCTCGGTGAGCCCGACCGGAAGAGCCGGCTCACCCCGGGCGAGGTGGGTGAATGCCCGCTCGCTCAGCATTCTTTCCAGCCGGCCGGCCTGGTCCGCCGACGGCAGTTGCCGCGCCAGGCCAAGCAGGTCAAGGAGCCGCTGGTCGGAGAGCGTCCCGGCGCGCTGGCCGAGCGTGACGCCGAGCCCCGCGTCGGCCAGCGGCACCGGCATGGCGGCGGCCGTGGCGAGCAGCCACCTGGCGACCATGTCGGTTTCGCCGGGGGACAGTTCCCGGCCGAGCAGCCCGGCCGCGGCGGTCATCGGGGCGAGCCAGGCATCGAGGCTTCCCCCGGGCCCGGGCCCGAAGGCCGCCGCCTGCTGCCAAAGGCCCGGCGCGGCCATCACGCCGGCGCTGGTGAGCAGGGCGGCCAGCGGGTGAACGCGGTCCGCGGGCACCTGCCCGGCGGTCAGGTCGAACAACTGGAAGCTCGAGCCGGCGTCGGACGGCAGCGCCTCGGGCAGGACCCCGGTCAGGTGGTACGGGGAGTACGCCGGGCGATGGCTGTAGGTGGTGAAGGTCAGGCGGCGCCCGAGCTGGTCGCCGAGCAGGTAGCAGACGGCAGCGATCCACCAGGCGTTCTCGGTGACGTCATGGTTCGCCAGCAGCACCGGCCGGTCTCCGTCCATGGCCCGGCCGGCGGCGGTCAGCAACTGGGGGAGGAGCCCGGTGCCATGGGCGTCGAGGAAGGCCTGGGTGCCCGCGCGGTCGATCCGGCCGGGCAGCGGCGGCCCGGGCAGTTCCGGCAACTCGGTGTCGTCGGCCGGGTGGCGCTGCCACAGTTCGGCGCCCCACAGTTCCACCGGGAGCAGCGGCCCGAAATCCTGCTCCGGCGTGTCCGTCACGAGCGCGTGGGCGAAGTAGTTGCCCGGGCGGCCGGAGTAGTCGGTCCCGGCGAACACCACCTGGGCGGTGATGACCGTGCCCGTCGCCTCGCTCATGCCGTGGCAGAACGCGACCGGATAACTCTCCGGATCATCGGGCCGGGGGGTGGCCAGCAGCCAGCCCGGCGGTTCGTAGACGGTACGGTCCTCGACCTCGCGCATCACCACCGGAGAGACGCCCGGCGTGACCGCGTTGAACTGATACCCGCTGTACCCGGCGAGCCCGTGTTCGCAGGAGGTGTAATAGAGCTGCTGGAATGCCATGTCAGCCCCTCTTCACCGGAACGGCCCCTAGCTGGGCGAGGATCCAGATCAAGGGGTCGCCGATCCGGATGGGGCGGATGCCGCGCGCCGAGACGCGGTTGTCCGCGGTGGGCGTCTCGCCGAGCGCGGATACCCCGAAGTAGCGGAAGCAGCGGTAGTGCAACTGGGTGATCTGATCGATCCGGGTCCCCTCCCACCGGGCGAGCAGCCGCTGGATCTCGTGGTGGACCGCCAGGCTGTCCCGCTCCTCCAGGTACGGCGTCCGGGGTGCTGGCTGCAGCAACGGGCTGGTCGGGCTGAGGGTGTGCAGGAGCGCGTCCATCTTGCAGAACACGATCGCGAGCGGCTTCCTGATCCGGTGCCGCGGCTTGCTGCCCTCCTTGGCGAGGATCAGGTCGGTGATGTTCTCCAGCACCGTGACCGGCTGGTCGTCGGTCGTGCCCGGCTCCGGCAGCAGGCTCCCCGGCCTGGCCAGCGCGCGTGCCCCGGGCATCTGCAGCGGATCCAGCACCAGCACGACGCCGTCGGCGGCGGCGAGATAACGGAGGTGCTGCTCCACCGATTGCTGGGATCGAAGGTCCTCCCCGGCGGCGTCGAAGAAGGACAGCAGCGTGTGCTGCGGCTCGTACCGGTTCGAGTTATCGCCCCGGCCCGGCCAGCCGTTCCAGCCAAGCGGGCCACGGCCCGGGACGCTGAAGCGGAAGACCAGCGGCACCCGGTTGCGCAGCCCCGCCGTCGGGGTCGGCCGAAGCAGCCGTGCGTCGCGGTAAATCGGCTTCTCGTAGTCCTTGGCGAAGTGGTGCCTGGTGCTGTCGTCGGCCCCGCCTATCCCCGCCTCTAGCTGTTTGCCGAGGTCGTACATCAGCTCGTGGACGAGGACCGTCATGAAAATGGTCTTGCCGGACTGCTTCGCGCCGACCAGCGCGATCATGCGGCTCGGCACCTTCCCGAAGTGCACCGGAAGCTGGCTGTGGCAGGCCGGGCAGATCCGGGTGCTGGTATCGGCCCCGCAGCGCGGGCACTCGGCCGAGGTGCGCCGCCCGTCGGCGGCAAAGGTCGGCGGCAGTGCCCCGGTGTAGCCGATGTGGTCCCGCAGCACCTCGTCGATCACCGGGCCGCAGCGCTTGTTCCGCCGGCTCAGCCGCCCCGAGCAGCGGAACTCGATCTGCTGCTCGGGGAAATCCTCATAACAGTAAGGGCAGTACAGCGGCCTGCCCGCGCCCGGTCTCATCGCAGCCTCATCTCCTCGGCGGGCGGGTGGAAGAGGAGGACGGCGGCCTCGCCGGCCACCGGGGCGTCGGGAGTGCCCGGGGGATCCGGACCGCCGGGGTTGCCGGGCACGCCCGGGGGATCGGGTGGATCCGGGGGATCCGGGGCGACGAAGCAGGCCAGCCAGCCTGATCCCCGGCGCACCTCCACCGTGACCGTCGCGTGCTGGTCCGGCGTGACATCCTGCGGCCCGACCCGGGCGAGCGTTTCGCCCTCGGCCGGGTCGTCAGGGATATAACGGCCCTCCGTCCGCACCACCACGATGGCCGGCAGGCGGACGGCCCGCTCGGGGACGAACTCCACGGTCCGCTGCCGCCGGTGCCGCAGGCCGCCGCGGCGGATCCGGTAATGGACCGCGACGCCCCGCGCGGGCACGGTCGTCCAGGCCGCCGGTGCCGTGAGCGGCCCGCCGGGATGCGGGTAGACCGCGCGGACCTCGATCCGAGTCTCGGCCGGCCCGACGGTGACCGTGGCCCCGCCCTCGTCGTGATAGGCGCGCCAGGAGCAGCGGCGCTCCTGGCCGGCCCAGCGGATCACGGCGTCGGCCGCACCGTCGGGCCACTCCCAGGCGAGCCGTGCCGCATCGTGTGCCCGCTGCGCGGTCAGCCTCCGGACCGGCTCGACCAGCACGACCTCGGCGTAGCTACCGGCGACGACCACGCTGCCCTGCCACGTCAGCGCCCACACGTAGTGCCGCCCGGGCGGCAGCCGCAGTGTCATGGAATCCCGGCCGCCGGCACCCCGCCGGGGTGCCCCGGCGATCTCCCGCAATCCGGCCGCCTCGGCCGGCGTGATCATGGTGCCCGCTGGCCACGGCGGCGGGGCATCGCTCACCACCAGCCGCACCTGGCCGTGCCGGGGTGGTGTCCAGGTGGCCACGGCCGTGCCGTGGCCGGTCACCGACACTCCCAGCCCGGTGACCGCCTCGGGCTCGGGTGCGGGCACGGCCGCCACCACGACGCCGGGCGACTGGCGGCGCTGCCTGTTCCCCCCCAGGTACGACACGGTGATCCGGAAGAAGTACTCCGTTCCGGTGCGCAGCCCGGCGTCGCTGAATCCGGTGAGCGACGCCTGGACCGGGGTCCCGTCACCTGGTCCCTGTGGCTCGTGACCGGTGGCCCGCACGACCTGGACGGCATGGGCGCCGGGGGGCGGCCGCCAGGAGATGGCAACGGAGCTGTCCGCGACCGTCACGGTGATGCCCGTCACGTCCGGTGCACGGACCACCACCTCGCTGCTTGCGGCGGGCGAGCAGGCCTCGCCGCCCCGGTCGGCGAAGACACTGTAGAAGAGGTCGGTGCCGACCGGGGCGCCGGTATCGATGGCCTCGTGCCGCCCGTCCGTCGTCACCACGGCCGTGCCTTCGGCAGGCGAGCGGGGCGGCCGGGCCGCGCCCCGCCGGACCCGGTAACGCACCTGGCCGGCCAGGGCCGCACTCGGCTCCCAGGTGACCAGCACGTGATCGGAGTCCAGGTGGGCATCGGCACGCGGCGGGGCGGGGGGCGGCAGCGCGGTCAGCCGTTCGGCCAGGGCGTCGTCATCACTGGCCAGCCGCAGCGCCTCGGCCAGCCGCGCGGCGGCCAGTTCGGTCCGCCCGCGCGCGAGTTCCTCGTCCGCCTCGCGGATGAGGCGGGTGACGTCAGCGGCCTGTGCCGCGATCCGCTCTCGCAGCGGATCCTCGGCGGGAAGTCCCGCGGCCTCGCGCTGTGCGGCCCGCAGCTTGCCCGCGCTCAGCGCTTCCTCGACCCGCTGGTGCAGGGTGGCGGTCGTGCCCCCGGCGAGCACCGCACCCGCCAGCAGCCCCGCCTCGTCCTCGTCCAGCCCGAGGCCGTGCGCCTGCACCGCGATGCCCCGCTGCAGGAAGCCCGAGCTGGCGAACTGGCGCAGCCTTTCGACGACCTCTGACAGCAGCAGCGCATCCAGTTGCCCGGGCTGGCGCGCCGCCCCGGCCAGGATGGCCAGGACGTTCTCGGTGGGCGCCTTGGCCGCGTCCGCGTAGGGCAGGGCGGCGGCACGATCGCGGGCCCCGCCGAGCGCCGCCTCATCGAGTCGGCTGCCGTCAGCGAGCCGGAACCCGCCGAGCAGGCGGAAGCCGTCCCTGACCGAGTCACCGAAGACGACCTCCGTGGACAGCCGCTTGCCGAGCTGCTGCACGTGCTGGGCCAGGTCGGCCTGCTTCGGGTGCGGTTTGGCAGGCAGCGCGGGGAATCCCGCGACGACCCGGACGCCGGCCTGCCCGAGCGCCTCGGTGATCTCCGCGTCGGTGGCGGGGATGTCGAGCGCGGCGGACAGGCGCTTGATGGTGTCCGGGCCGGCGTGCGTGGCGGCGCCCGACTCCACCTCCGCCAGCCGGGCGAGCTGCATCGCCTGCTTCCTGCGGGCCTGCCGCTGGTGCTCGGCGAACCTGGCGGGAGTGAGCGGGCCGGCCCGTTCGAGTTCCCGGTGGCCGGTGAGCAGCGCGCGGGCGATCTGCTGGTAACGCCCCCGGCGGTCCAGGTCCCGCCAGCAGGCGAGCACCTCGGCGACCCGCCGGTCGAACGCGGCCGCACTGGAGATGCCCGCGGGCAGCCCGTAGCGCAGGTACAGGTCCGGTGGCGGCACGTTGCCGGCCTGCCGGGCGGGCTCCAGCACGTCCCGGCAATACCGCTCCCGGTCCCAGGGCATCTACCCGGTCACGTCGTAGCCGGCCACCCGGGCGGCCGCCTCTTGCGTCCCGGCCTCGTCGAGCCTGCCGATCTGGATCTCGAAGCGGACCTCGCTGCCGGAATCGGCCTCGTAGCCGTGCACCTTGAGCAGCCCGGTCTCGGTCATGTGGAAGACGACCTTGAACGGTGCCCCCGCGGGCCGCGGCGGCAGGTCGCGCAGCGTCCCCTCGCCGATGTGGGTGTTGTGCTCCTGCTCTTCCGAGGCGATGGAGCCGGCCTGCTCCCATACCTCCAGCACGACCGTGCGCTGGTTGTCGAGGACCGTGTAGAAGGTCTCCGGCTCGGTATCGGCGGGCAGCGGCGTGTTGGCCGTCAGCAGATGCGAGATATACCTGCGGGCCTTGGCCCGGTCGGTCTTCCACACCGGGTCATCGGTGTCCACGCACTTGATGCCGAAGGCCCGCGGCACGACCGTCGCGACCCGCCTGCGGCTGATCGCCTCGACCTCCTCGGCGGGCATGCCGAGCTGGTCGGCTATGTCCCGCACCGCGGTGTCCAGCTGGGCGTCCGTGCCGTCTTCCGGCAGGCTGGCCTTGACCTTCCGCATCAGGGCGAACAGGGCCGCCCCCTTGGCGACGGCCAGGTGCGGGTCCTGCAGCCGCCCCTCCAGCCCGTACCGCTCCTTGAGCGTCCGGGCGATGACCGGCATGATCGTCATGCCGCCGACGAGCAGGACGTCGTCGAAGTGGTCGACGCCCTTCTCCCGCGCGGTGTCGAGGGTCCGCCCGGTGATCTCCATGGTCCGCTCGAGCAGCTCGGAGGTGAGCTCTTCGAGCTGCTCGCGGGTCAGTTCGAGCTGGGCGGCCTGGCCGCCGAACCGCACCGTGAGCTTGCGGGTCATGGTGGCGCTGAGCGCCTTCTTGAGCTGCTCGGCGGAGTTCGCGAGATCTTGCATGAACTCCTCGTCGCCGCTGGGGTCGAGGTCCGGGTACTGGCCGGTGAAACCGCGCAGCAGAAAGTCGATGATCTTGTTGTCCCAGTCGGCCCCGCCGAGCTGGTGGTTCCCGTCGGTGCACACGACCTGGATGTCATCCCCGTCGATCCGGATGACCGTGGTGTCGAAGGTGCCGCCGCCGAGGTCGTACACGAACAGGTGCCGCACCCCTTCGGCCTTGCCCAGGGCCTGGTAGGCCAGCGCCGCGGCCACCGGCTCGGCGAGGACATCCAGGACGTTCAGCCCGGCGATCTCACCGGCCTTGCGGGTCGCCTCCCGCTCCAGCACGCCGAAGTAGGCCGGCACGGTGATGACCACATCACGGACCTCCTCGCCGGTCTTCTCCTGTGCCGCGCGGGCCAGCTCGCGCAGGATCAGTGCGGAGACCGACTCGGGGGTGTGGTCCTGCCCATGGAAGGTGTAGTGGACGTCCTGGCCCATCTGCCGCTTGACCAGCTCAACGACGAGCGACGGGGCGAGCAGGGCCGACTCTTTGGCCTGTCTCCCGACGACCACGTTGTCCGCCGATTCGAAATAGACCACCGATGGCGTGGTGTCATCTCCGATCGCGTTCTGCAGAACGACCGCCCGCCCCGTGTCGTCCACCGAGGCGACGCACGAGTTCGTGGTGCCGAGGTCAATTCCGTAAGTAGCCATGTCACCTCACAGTGATCGCGCTGTGCTGGGGGCCTGCCCGGCCGCGCCGGGGCCGGCGGAGTACTGGAAGACGCGAGCCTGCACCGGGCGCCTGATGCGGCCGGTCTCGCGGTCGAGGAACCCGGTGGTGACCACCTCCGCCACCGTGTTGTGCCTGGATTCGTCATCGCAGGCCACGACGGCCAGCGCCCGGTGCCGGCCGCGTTCGAGCGGGTCGCCGGGCTCGGCCGTGAAGGCATCGACGCCGCACCTGTCCAGGATCTGCACCACATCGCCGGCGAACGATCCGAGCAGTTTCCCGTCCTGGCCGCTCGCCTCCAGCCGGCGGACTTCGCGGTTGAGCTGGTCGTACAGGCGGATGAGGTCGGCGATCACCGGCTCGAGGAAGGCCCGGCCGAGCCCCTCGCTGAGTCGCTGGTTCTCCTCGTGCAGCCGGTCGATGACCGCCTCTCGATGCGCCGCGCGCCGGTGGTATTCGGCAAGTTGCTCCTCGACCTTGCCGAGCCTGCCAGCAAGGTCGCCAAGCGGCAGGGCCACAATGCTCTCCGGCTGGTCCGGCGCTGGAGCGGATGGCGGCGGCGATTCGGCGGATGGCGGCGGCGATTCGGCGGCCGGCGGCGCGTCCGGCATGGGTGGCTGGCCGTCGGGCTCGGATTGCGGGCCGTCGGGCTCGGGTAGCCGGCCGCCCGGCTCGACCGGACCCCCGCCGCTCCCCTTCGCGGCTCTGCCTGACCGCTTCGGGTCCTTCACGAAGAGCATCCCCCTCTGCCTGCACAGGGATCAGGCCTACCGGCCGTCGTCGTCACCCGGGCGCACTAGAACGATCTTGTGCGGATCGCTGCCATTACGGAAGAAGAGTTGCGGAATGGTGCTGTCTGGCTCGTCCCCGATCGCGGCGCACGCCTGGTGGAACGCGCTCTTCAGGGACCGGCCGAACGCGAGGCCCGAGTAGAGATTGGCGGCGAAGAAGCGGGCCGGCGTGTTATGCATCTTCCCCCGCATGCCGATGGCGCCGTCGACGAGCTGGGCCGCGGCGCGGGCATGCTGCTCGGAATCGCAGATGTTGAAGAACACGATCCGAAGATCCTCCCCCGTCCACCTGAGCATCTGGATCAGCCGATCGGCCGCGACCGGCTCGGGCCGATCGTGTGGCCCCATCATCAGAAAGCCATCCGGTGTTCCGTGGCCGCTGAACTGGACCATGTGTGGCTTGTACCTGTTGAAGTTCGGGATCAGGTCAAAGGGCTGCGCGGCGAGCCATGGCCGCAGGACGATATGGTCGCCGAATTTCGCCTCGTTAATTTTGGCGAGGATCTCTCTTATTTCCTTGTCCAGGTCGGCCCTGGGCAAGTCGCGGGGCTCGGAGGCAAACAGCAGCACCGTGACCTGGTCCGGCAATGCGGACACCACCTCGGGCGGGAGTTCCGGGGAGCGCGGCTCCGGCACCGCCGGTGCCCCACGGCGCCACCCCATCTGCACCACCGGCGTATCCGGCCGGAGGACCTGGCGGTCCGCCTGGCCCGGCAGCTTGCCGCCGATCACGCGCAGCGAGCGGGATTGCTGGCGCAGTTCTTCCTGGATTTGTGCCAGGGCGGCGGCCGCGCCGTCCGCGGCGGACCGGACCGCCTCGAGATTGCCGCCCTGCCGGGCCTGCGCGGATCGCAGGTACTCGGCCTGCTCCCCGATGACTGTTTGCAGCGAGTTGAACGCCGGTGCTATCGGCCGGAGCGCTTCGTCGATGTGCTGGAGCTGCCGGTTGATGTCGGCCAGGCGCTCATTGAGCTGCCGCACGGTGTCGCCGGATATCAGGGATCTGGAGGCGGCCAGCAATGCCGCGATCAGGTCTGCAATCTCAATCTCCAGTTGGTTCAATTCCCGGGAAAGCTGTTCCACCCGGGCGCGGGCGTGCCTGCCCTCTTCGCCCTTGTGGATCGCCCGCTGCCGGGCCCGCTGCCGGCCGCGGCTCGTGGCGGCTTGATCCGCCTCCCGGACCAGTTTGTTGTGCTCCAGGGTGAGCGACTGCGCCTCCTGCTCGACTTTCCGCAGAGCTTCGGCGAGCCGGGCGCGCTCTCGGAACAGTTCGCCCAGCCGTTCGTCCGCGACGGCGACCATGTTCCCCCCTTCCTGGCGCCCTTTGTTGAGTCAGTGCAGTGCGCTCCGGTGCTCCTTGGGTTCGGCTAGCGCTTCCAGCAGTGCGGTCATCCCGTCCACCAGGCCAGCCGGTGGCCCGGCGTCCGTGAAACCCTCGTGCTCCAGGGTGATGGCCACCCGCTGGCCGCCCCGTTCGACGACGATCCTCGTGCCCTGCGGGGTACGGCTCCGGCCGCGTCGTGGCGCTAATAGGTGTCCGATGAACCGCGCGATCTCATGGCGGCCGACAAACACGGTCACCAGATTTGCGCTGGCCGCGAGTATCGTCTCGGCATAGAGTTCGATGCCGCGCTCGGCGCCGGCCATGCGAAAGCCGTCCTCGGCGAGGGACTTCGCCACCTCTTCGGGGACTTTCACATACATACCCACCGCCATGTGCATACGTTATGTCGATCTTCTGCGCCCGTATAGATGGCGGGCAGCGAACCGGCACGGGGCGGGGTGGCCCGCGAGGTCCTCGGGCTGCGCAACCTCGTCGCGGTGTACCGGCAAGCAGGAATACGCGATGCGCATGTATTCGCGCACGAACTCGGAGATTCCGGAACGGCCGAACCGCATCTCCGCCTATGTTTTCAACCCCCGCCGGAGGAAAGGCTCCGGCGCCTACTTCCAGGACCGGCTGCGGGGCGCCGGGGGGCGTCACGCGGACAGGCCCTGGAGCAGGGCGCGGACCGCCCTGGCCACCTCGTCCCTGGTCGCCTTGGGCCGGTCGGAGCCGGCGATCAGCATGCTGCCGCGGGTGAGCGCGCCGAGGAACAGTCGGGCCATGGTCTCCGGGTCGTCCACGCGGAGCCGCCCGGCGTCGCGGGCCGCCCGCAGCCGGTCGGCGATCGCGGCGAAGGCGAACCGCTCGTCCAGTTCGGTGAACCGGGCCAGTCCCAGCACGGCGGGGGCGTCGGTGATGAGGATGCGCTGGGCCGCGGGTTCCAGGATGGCGTCGAGGAAGGCCTCGAAGGCCCGGGCCAGGAACTCCACCTCGTCGCGCGCGCCCGCGGCGGTCCGGCCCGAGGCCTCCATGATGTCCGCGTGGAACTGCTCGAAGACCGCCTCGAACAGGGCGGCCTTGGTGGGGAAGTGGTGGTAGAGGGCGCCGGTGGTGACCCGTGCCTGCCTGGCGATCTCCTCCACGGACGTGTCCGCGAAACCACGCTGGCCGAAGAGGTGCCGGCCCGCCGCGACCAGCGCCGCGCGGGTCTGCGCGACCTGCTCGGCGCGCAGCGAGGGCCGCGCGCCGTCGGTGGGCTGTTCCTGCTGGCCGCTGTGCACATCGTCTATGTAGCCGGTTCCCGCCGCCTTGTACACCCCCTAGCCCATTGACATAGTGTCACTATGTGACATTTACTCTCTATCTGAGAAGAGGATACCGCGACAGTCAGGGGTGCGCCATGAGCGACGGGATCATCGAGGCCCTTCGGGCCGAACGGGACGTGGTACTTGGCATCTGTGCCGGGCTGAGCGAGCCGGACTGGGCCGCGGGCAGTGGCTGTCCCGGCTGGTCGGTCCAGGATGTGATCTCCCACCTGGGAGCCGGTTACTGGATGGTGGCGGATCCGTCGTCGCGGCCGGGCGGGCCCGGCCTGCTGTTCGAGCGCGGCCAGGACGCCCTCATCGCGGCACGCCGCGTCCTGTCCCCGGCGGAGACCGTGGCGGACTACGAGGACGTCAGCACGAAGGCCATCGAGATACTCGCCGGACTGCTGGGCACCGACAACGAGGTGCCTCTCGGCGACCTCGGCACCTACCCCGCCGGGATCTTGCCCACCGCATTTTGTTTCGACCATTACGCACACACCCGGCTGGACTTGTTCCCGCCGCGCGGGCCGTTGCCCGGGGAACCGCCGCCAGCGGGCGCGCTCACCTTCGGGCCCGCCCTCGACTGGGCGGAGGCCGCGCTTCCGCAGCAGAACACCGACGTCCTGGCCGGGCTGACCGGGCCGGTCGAGGTGGTGATCAGCGGGCCGGGTACGCGGACCATCCGGCTCGGCCCGCCCGGCGAGCCGGTGGCCCGGATCAGGTCCGGCGCCGGCTCGTTCCTGCGCTGGGTCACCCAGCGCGGAACCCCGGAGGAGGCGGGCGCCGAGGTGTCCGGCGACGACCAGCAGCTCGCCATCGTCCGCAAGATCCGCGTGTTCTAGGCCCGCTCAGCCGGTAGCCCAGCCGACGGATGAGAGTGTCGCCGCCTGAGCCGACCGGGCCAAGGCCCCGTGACGAAGGAACGGGGCCTTGGCCAGCGGGGGGTTCCGGGGGGTCGCTCCCCCGGGCTAGCACCGTGGGGGTTCCGGGGGCGGCTTGCCGCCCGGGCCAGCACCGCGGGGTTCCGGGGGCGGCTGGCCGCCCGGACCAGCACCGGGGTTCCGGGGGCGGCTTGCCGCCCGGGCCAGCACCGCGGCGATCAGGGCACCGGAGTTCACCGCCGCGTGGAGCAGCACCGGGGCGGCCAGGCGGCCGGTGCGCTCCCGCAGCCAGGACAGCAGCACTCCGCCCGCCGCCGTGCCCGCGACCCCGGCCAGGGTGCCCGCCAGGGCCCGGCGGCGATCTTCCGCGAGCCCGTTGACCCGCAGCGCCTGCACGGTGGGGCGGATGTGCCAGGCGCCGAACAGGCCGCTGGTCACCAGGATGGCGGCGGTGCCGGGCATGACCCGGCGCAGCGCCGCCTGGAGCACGCCGCGGAACGCGGTCTCCTCCCACAGGGCGGTGCCGACCGGAATGCGGATCAGGGCCTGATAGGTCACCGCGCGCCGGTCGAGGCCAGCGACCCGGTTGTCATCGAGCAGCGGGCGAGTGGCCGGCACCGCGGCGATGAGCAGCCAGCCCGCGGCTGCCCCGGTCGCCAGCCCGGACCCGAGCCGGCCGGGCAGCCACCGGCCGCGCCCGACGCCGAGGTCCGCGGCGGTCAGGCCGCCCAGCGTGGCGGCCGCCAGCGCGGCGCCGGTGGCACCCGCGTTGAGCCGGACGTACCAGCGGCTGTGCCAGGGGTGCAGGCCGAACACGTTGTTATAGGCGGTGAGCGCCGCGCCCGCCGCGATCGCGAACAGGGTGTCTGCCCGGGGGAGCGACCCCCCGGAGCCCCCCGGTGGCTCAAGGCCTCGTTCCTTCGTCACGGGGCCCTGCCTGCCCGGGGGAGCGCCCCCCCGGAGCCCCCCGATGGCACAAGGCCTCGTTCCTTCGTCACGGGGCCCTGCCTGCCCGGGGGAGCGACCCCCCGGAGCCCCCCGGTGGCTCAAGGCCTCGTTCCTTCGTCACGGGGCCTTGGCCCTGCCGGCCCGGGGGGGAGCCCCCGGGTGGCCCGGGGAGCGGCGCTGCGCTGGCCGATGGCAGTGCTGGCCCTGGGGTATGCCGCGTCATCCGGCCGCGCCGCATCATGTGCCGGTCAGCCGCCGGGCTGCACGAGGCCGCTCTCGTAGGCGAGGACGACCGCCTGCGTGCGGTCCCGCAGCCCGAGCTTCATCAGGATGCGGCTCACGTGGGTCTTCACGGTCTGCTCCGCGACGACGAGCCGGTGGGCGATCTCGGCGTTGGACAGGCCGCGGGCCACCAGGGCGAGCACCTCCGACTCCCGCTCGGTAAGGCCTTCGAGCTGCTTGCGGCCCGGGGTCCTGGGTGCCCCCATCCGGGCGAACTCGGCGATGAGGCGCCGGGTAACCCCCGGGGCGAGCAGCGCGTCGCCGGCCGCGACCAGCCGCACCGCGTCGGCAAGCTCCCGGGCGGACGCGTCCTTGAGCAGGAAGCCGCTGGCCCCCGAGCGCAGTGCCTCGTAGACGTAGTCGTCGAGGTCGAAGGTGGTCAGCACGAGGACCTTGGGCGGCTCGGCCATCGCCGTGATCGCCCGGGTGGCCTGCAGGCCGTCGAGCACCGGCATCCGCACGTCCATGAGGATGACGTCCGGGTGCAGGTCGGCGGCGTGCTTGACGGCCTCCTGCCCGTTCACCGCCTCCGCGATGACCTCGATGTCGGGCTGGGCGTTCAGCAGGACGGAGAAGCCGGACCGCACCATCCCCTGGTCATCGGCGATCACCACGCGGATGGTCACGGCTCGTCCAGCGCAGAGCCATCGCCCAGCGGTAGAGCGGCGGTCACCAGGAACTCGCCTTTCTCGGTCGGCCCGGCCTGGAGGTGGCCCCCCAGCATGGTGGCGCGTTCGCGCATGCCGATGATGCCATGCCCGTCGCCCTCGCCGGGAGCTCCGTCCGGTTCCGCGGGGGTGCGCGTCCCGGGCGGGCAGTGGTCGTTGCGGACCTCCACCACCAGAGCCGCATCGCCGTAGTAGAGCTTCACCTGGACCGCCGCTCCGGGGGAGTGCCGCATGGCGTTGCTCAGCGCCTCCTGCACGATCCGGTAGGCGGACAGGTCCACCCCCGCCGGGAGCGGGCGGGGCGTGCCGTTGACACCGGCGGTGACGGTCACGCCCGCGCTGCGCGCGGAGTCGAGCAGCCCCTCCAGGTCATGGAGGCCCGGCTGGGGCGCGGTGTCCGGCGTGTCGCTGCGCAGCACGCCAAGCACCCGGCGCAGCTCCTTCAGCCCGGACAGGGCGCTGGCGCGGATCTCCGCGAAGCTCTCCACCAGCTCCTTCGGCGGGTCCTGGACCTTGTAGGGCCCGGCCTCGGCCTGGATCGCGATCACCGACATGTGGTGGGCGACCACGTCATGCAGCTCACGGGCGATGCGCTGACGCTCCTGGAGCAGCGCGCGCTCTCCTTCGTGGCGGCGTTCCTGGACCGCGAGCCGCTGGGTGGTGCCGCGCCGGGTGCGGACGACCACCCCGGCCAGGACCGGGACGGCGGCGACGAGGATGGCCGTCGTGGGCGGCTCTCCCAGGATGAACATGGCGCCGACCGCCGTCACCGCGCCAGCGCTGGTCACCACCCACACCTCACAGCGGACCGCGACCGCGTACAGGCACAGGACGTAGACGAGAATCCCGCCCGTGAGGTGGCCCATCTGCGAGAACACCCCACCGCCCCAGAACAGGGCGAGCGCGGACGCGCACCAGGCCGTCAGCGGGAGGTAACTGCGCACGGCCAGGGGCGCACAGAGGGCCAGCGAGATACCCAGGATCACCACGGGGCTGGCGTTCGTCGGGTGCAGGTTCGTCAGTGTGCTGTTCGTGGCGGCGAAGCAGATGAGTGCGGTGATCACGTCCGCGACCGCTACCAGGTCGATCCGCCCGCGCATCAGCCATCGCGGGCGCGGCGCGGGTGGCCTTGTCACGCCGGCCGCGAACACAGCAGCGATCCGGCGCGTGACGGTGGCATTGCGGCCCGTGCCGGGGGCGGGGCTGGAGCCCGGGTTCATAGGGCCAGCGTAAGGCGGCGGCACGGGCAGTTTCGTGACCCCTGAGTGGCATCTTCGCACGGCTACCTGAGTAGGGGGGCGACTACCCCGGCGGCCCCCGGCGGGCGGCCGGCCCGGTCCCGGCGTGGCCCCTGTGACACCCGCGGGGGAGGCCGGCAGTCGGCTCCGCAGGGTGACGCCGGCCACCCGTGCCGCTCCGTAACTTCCTGCTCAGTCCCACAGCCGGACAGGAAGGACTCGTCATGAGACTGCGCCGCACGATCGTTATTGCGGCGATCGCGGCCGCCGTGGCCGCGACGACCGCCGCCGTGTTCCCGGGTGCCCCGGCGGACCGGCTCCAGCCGATGCCCGCGCTCACCGCCCCGGCGCTCGCGGCCCGCTACCTGGCGGACGCGCACCAGATCGCCCGGGCCGCGACTGCCGCCGGCCGGGCGGGCAACACCGGGCTCGCCCGCGCGCTGGACGCCATGCGTGGCGGGCATTACCTCGACTTCAACCCCGCCGGGCAGGGCCTGGCGGTCGAGGTCTTCGGCAACCTGGCCACGGCCACCAGGGTGGCTATCCTCGTGCCGGGCTCGGACACCTCACTGGCCACATTCGACTCCCGGGGCACGGCCTCACCCGAGGGCGGGGCCGCCGCGCTCGCGGCGCAGGCCCGCAAACTGGACCCCGGGGCCCGTCTCGCGGTCATCGCCTGGCTTGGTTACAAGACTCCCAGCACGCTGAGCCCCGCCGTCATGACCTCGGGCGACGCCGGGCAGGGCGCGGACGCACTGCGCCCGTTCGTGGACGATCTCGCCAGGCACGGCCACCAGGTCGCGCTGATCTGCCACAGCTACGGGTCGGTGGTCTGCGGCCTGGCCGCACCGCACCTGCCGGTCGCCGACATCGCGGTCGCCGGCAGCCCGGGAATGGACGCCACCTCGGTACACGCGCTGCACACCACGGCGCGGGTGTGGGCGGGGCGCGGGGCCGGCGACTGGATCCAGCAGGTGCCGCACGTCCACTTCCTCGGCCTCGGCTTCGGCCAGGATCCGATGGCCCGGGCCTTCGGCGCGCGGATCTTCTCGTGCAGCGGCGGCGGGCACAGCGGCTACTTCCGCCCGGGCAGCATCGCGCTGCGCAACCTCGCCTACATCGCGCTCGGCGACCCCGCCGGGGTGACCCGATGACCGGCCACGCCCTCGCCAGGGCCCGCGGCCTGGCCGCGCGGATCGACGCCGCCACACCGGCGCACCGGGACCGCACCGTGGACGCGCTCCGCGCGCTGGCCATCGCCGGCGTCATCCTGGGCCACTGGCTGGTCACCGCGCTCGTGCTGACCCCCGGCCGGACCGGGCACGGGCTGAGCGACCAGAGCCCGCTGGCCACCATGCCCTACCTCACCCCGGTGTCCTGGATCTTCCAGACGCTCGCGATCTTCTTCCTGGTCGGCGGGTACGCGGCCGCCCGCAGCTACCACGGGGACTACCGCTCCTGGCTGGCCAAGCGGCTGATCCGGCTGTCCCGGCCGGTGGCGGCGCTGGCCGCCGTCTGGGGGCTGCTCGCGGTGGGACTGTACCTGGGCGGCGTCCCCGGCCCGGCCCTGCACACCGTGCTCACCCTGGTGCTCGACCCGCTCTGGTTCCTCGGCGTGTTCGTGGTGCTGACCGCGCTCACCCCGCTCGCCGTCGCCCTGGTGCGCCGCCTCGGGGTCCTCGCGGCGGCGATCCCCCTGGTCGTGGTCGCGGCCGCCGACGCGGTGCGGTTCGATCTCGGCGGCCCGGCCTGGGCCGGCTGGATCAACGTCGTGGCCGGCTGGCTGGTCCCCTACCTGCTCGGGATCGCCTGGGCCCGGGGCGGGTTCCCCGGCCGGCGTGGCCCGGCGCTGATGCTCGCCGGCGGCGCCGCGGCCACCGCGGCGCTGGTGCTGTGGGCCGGGTACCCGGCCAGCATGGTCGGCGTCAACGGCGCCGCCATCTCCAACCTGAACCCGCCCACGCTCGCCGTCGTGACCTTCGGCATCGCCCAGGCCGGCCTCGCGCTGCTGCTGCGGGAGCCGCTGGCCCGGCTGATGCGCCGCCCGCTCGCCTGGGCGGCGGCCGCCACCGTCAACCTGTCGGCGATGACGCTTTTCCTCTGGCATCAGACCGCGTTCCTCGCGGTGACCATGGCCGGGCTGCTCCTAGGACGGCTGCCGGGCCTGCACACCGCCCCGGCCGGTGCCACCTGGGTCGCCGAGCGGATCGCCTGGCTGCCGGTCTTCGCGGTCGCGCTCGCCGTCCTGTGGCTGGTGTTCCGGCGTGCCGAACGGGCACCGGTGCGCCGCCGGCCCCGCCCGGTCGCCAGTGCCTGCCAGACGGAGGTGCCGGGCTGATGGCAGCCCGGCACCGTCTCGGTCCCGCGGCAGGTACGGCCATCGCGGCAACGGGAACGGCATGCTCATCAGCGCATGCTGAGCTGGGTGGCCATGGCGTGCTGGACCAGGGCGATCAACGTCATCTTGGTCGACCGCCGCTGCCGCGCGTCGCACTCGATGACCGGCACGTTCCTGTTCACCGACAGTGCCTCCTGGACATCGGCGGCGGTGTGCGGGAACTCGCCGTAGAACCCGTTGATGCCGATCAGGAACGGCACGCCCGCGTTCTCGAAGTAGTCGAGCGCCGGGAAGGAATCCTCCAGCCGCCGGGTGTCCACGAGCACCACCGCGCCGATGGCGCCCTGGATGAGGTCATCCCACATGAACCAGAACCGGTGCTGCCCCGGCGTGCCGAACAGGTACAGGACGAGCCCTTCATCCAGGGTCACCCGGCCGAAGTCCATGGCCACCGTGGTGGTCGTCTTGTCCGGTACCTGGGACAGGTCGTCAAGTTCGGCGCTGGCGGCGGTCATCACCGCCTCGGTGGTCAGCGGGGTGATCTCGGAGACCGAACCGACGAAGGTGGTCTTGCCCACGCCGAATCCGCCCGCCACGACAATCTTGACCGACGTCATCGCGGCTTCCCCGGCGCTACCGCGCAAGGGTGCCGAGCTTACGAAGTCCACTGGGTCGCCTCTCGAGCAGGTGGGAAGGGGTCCGGCCGGCGCCCGGGGCGGCTAGGTGCCGCCCCGGGCCCGTAACCCGAACCCGCCGCGCGGTTCTGGCGTAAGCGCTCGGCCAACCCGCTCCACCAGCAGTGTCATCTCGTAAGCCACCAGGCCCATGTCACAGTCGGACGCCGCGAGCACGGCCAGGCTGGAGCCGTTGCTGATGGCCATCACCAGCAACACCCCGCCCTCCATCTCGACGACCGTCTGCAGCACGGTGCCCGCCTCGAACACCCGGGCCGCGCCCTGGGTCAGGCTGGCCAGCCCCGAGGCGACCGCGGCGAGCTGGTCCGCCCGGTCCGGCGGGAACCCTTCGGAGAAGGCCAGCGGCAGCCCGTCGGCGGACACGACGATCGCATGGGCCACCGCCGGCACCCGCTCGACGAAGTTCGTGATCAGCCAGTTCAGGTCCTGCGCCGAGGACGTTACCGGGCTCACGCGCTCTCCTCCCTTCCTGGCTCGTCCGGTTGGTAGCCGTCATCGCCGGGCGCGGCCGCCCGGCCGTCCCTGATGCCCTGCTGGAAGCTCGCCAGGCGCTGCCTGGCCTGGGTCGCGGACCGCGGTGCGGGCGCTGGCGCCGTCGGCGTGGTGACGCCGCCGGGCACCAGGTTCGCCCTCGGCACCCGCTTGGGCAGGCCCGCCCTGGTGGTGCCGGAGGACACCGGCGCCTGTGCCACCTCCGCGGCCTGCCACCCCTCGTCCGCTGGTGACGACCAGCCGGCCGACGCGGGAACCGGGGCCTCGGCCGTGCCCGACACCTTGGTGGTCCAGTCGGCGCCCTGCCGGCCGCGGCGGAACCAGTCGGACTCGACCGACTCGAAGATGGGCAGCCGGTTCTCCTCGGGGACGGTCGCCGGAGGCGGCACGATCACGCCCGGCGGCGCCGTGGCGGCCTCGCCGTTCGCGGCCGGCCCGACTCCGTTGGCGCCGAGGGTGCCGTTGGCTCCCGTCGTGCCGTTGGCGCCGGGGGTGCCGTTGGCCCCGAGGCCGCCGTTGGCCGCGAGGCCGCCGAGGTCGAGACCGCCGTCCAGGGTGCCGCTCGTGCCGTAACCGCCGTCCGCCGGGTAACCCACGCCGGTGCCGGTCGCCGGCCCCGGCGCTATCACCTCGGCCGTCGGCGCCGCGGCGAGCTGGCTCCCGTCCGGGATGCCCCCGGGATCCGTGGGCGCCTCATCCGGGCCGGGCTTGGACGGCTCGAACCTGGCCATCCGCGCGGCCGCCACCGCGCGCGCGGCGGCGCCGCGGCCGCCCGGCTCATCGGCGGGCGGGCCGCCCGGCGGTTCGGTGGTTCCGTTCCCCGGCGACTGGAACCGGCGGAAGCCGAGGGTCGACGGGAAGGCCTCGCGCGTGATCACCTCGTCGGGGAGCCAGACCAGGGCGGTCAGGCCGCCCATGGACGCCGGCCGCAACCGGACCCGGATGCCGTGCCGGGCGGCCAGCCGGGCGACCACGAACAGGCCCATCCGCCGCGACACCGCGACATCCACCACCGGCGGGTTGTCCAGCCGCCAGTTCGCGTGGGCCATCTCGTCGGCGTCCATCCCGACACCACGGTCGGTGATGTCGAGCAGCGCGCCGCCGCTGTTGAGCAGGTGACCGGACACGTTCACCGGGGTGTCCGCGGGCGAGAACGTGGTCGCGTTCTCGGCCAGCTCGGACAGCAGGTGAACCACGTCGTTGACCGTCTGCCCGCGGACCGAGATACCCGGCTGGATGTTCGGGATCACCCGCTCGTACTGCTCGATCTCGGAGACCGCCGCGCGGAGCACGTCGACCAGCGCCACCGGCTCCGTGCGCTGCCTGGACAGCTCGTGGCCCGCCAGCACCAGCAGGTTCTCCGAGTTGCGGCGCATCCGGGTGGCCAGGTGGTCCATCTGGAACAGGTTCGCGAGCCGGTCCGGATCCTGCTCGCCCTGCTCCAGGTCGTCGATCAGCCGGATCTGCCGTTCCACCAGCGACTGCGACCGGCGCGACAGGTTGACGAACATCGCGTTGACGTTGCCGCGTAACGCCGCCTCGTTGGCCGCCAGCCGCACCGCCTCGCGGTGCACCTGGTCGAAGGCCCGCGCCACCTCGCCGATCTCGTCGGTGGAATCCACGTCGATCGGATCCACCTCCAGCGGCGCGTCCGTGACGTCGCCCTTGGTCATCCGGCGCACCGTCTCCGGCAGCCGCACGCCGGCCACGTCGAGCGCGCCGGTGCGCAGCCGGCGCAGCGGACGGGTCATGGACCGCCCCACGGCCGTGGTGAAGAACAGCGCCAGCGCGAGCACCAGCATCACCGCGGCGCTGTCGATGAGCGCCGACCTGATCGCCTTGTCCCGCTGCGAGGCGCTCTGGCCGATGATCGAGGACATGAACCCCTGCTCCACCGCGCGGAGGCCGGACACCAGGTACGCGGATCCGTTGGCCGCGTTGGTGTAGGCGGGGTTCTGCGCCGAGGAGCCGCCGCTGAGCGCGAGGGTGATCGCCTGCTGGATCTGCGCCTGTGCCCGGTCGGCCTGGGCCGAGGACAGCGTGCTCACGTAGAGCTGCCGCTGGCCGCCGGTGGCGGCGAGGCCGAACTGCGCCGCGTCGGCCTGCTGCTCCGCCTGCGCGGCGTTGAGCGCGGAGAGCTGGCCGGGCTGGAACTGGCTCGCGCCCACCAGGTCAGGTGTCAGGGCCGAGGTGAGGATCGCCTGCTCCCGCGACACCTGCTCCTTCATGCCGGAGATGAGGCCCACGACCCGGACGGTGTCGGCGAGCGCGGCGTCGTTGCCGCCCGTGGCGATTTCGTCCTCGAGCGCGAGCAACTGGTTGATCGTGCCGGCGTACTGCTGGATCACCGCTAAGGACGGGATCTGGGTGCTGGTCGCGGCGCTGCGCAGGGCGCCGATCCCGTTGATCGCGGTGATCGCCCCCTGGGCCTCCTGCCGTGCCACCACGGGGTAGGAGCTGCCGATGTTGCCGGCCTGGGCCCGCACCGTGGCCGCGAGCCCGTTGGTGGCGCGGTAATCCTGGGCGAGGACGGCCAGTTCGGGCGTGGACCCCGCGTGCGGTGCGCCGCGGCCGCCCGCGGCCGGGCCCATCGTGATGTACCTGATGGTGTCCTCACGCTCGGCCTGCAGCGCCTGGACCAGGCCGGTGATCTCGCCGCCCAGCCTGGAGAACTGCTCCACCCGCTGATACGCCGCGGCGCTGCGGGCGGAGGCGGCCACGGCGAAGCCGCCTAAGATCACCGCGGATAACGTCGGTAAGACCACCAGGAGCAGCAGGCGGGACCGCACCCGCCAGTTCTTCAGCCCGTTCTGTAACGACCGTCGCCCGGCGAGGGGGACCGGGCGCGGGCTGGCAGGGGAACCGCCGTCGCGGGGCGCCGAGCCATTGGTGGCCGCGCCGTTGGGAGACTGGCCCCGGCTTGCGGGTGCCTCTAAGGATGCCGTGGGTACCTGCGCCGGTGACCGCAGCAGCGCGTCACGGGCCGGGCTGCCCGTTATCTCTCGCCTGGACCGCACAGTGTTGCACCTCTCACCTGGGGAACGGCAGGCGTCCACTGAGCCGCGGATGCCGCACGGACCTTCGAACACCGACCCTCTCGGTCGGCCATTCCGCGCGGCCGTCTCAGCAGAGTCTGGCGCTCACTCTAACGCCTGGGCACGTCACCCACATCAAGTGTTACCACTGTTATCTAAAGATACTTTTGGCGACGAGATGGTATTACCGGTGCTAAATGGGCGATTAGGGCATACGAGTCTTATCGACCGGGCACGCGGCACCGGCCGAACGTCTAGCGTATGCACCAACGGAGCGCCCCGGCATTACTAGGTTTCTTAGGAATTCCGGGATCCGGGACCAGTACGCACGGAGAAAATGGAGGAGCTTCCTTGGGCCTTGTTGCGGCTAGACCCCGTACCGGGCCGCGCCGGATGGCGCGCCGGGCGGGCATGACCCTGGCATCGGCCTGGCTGGTGTTATTCGCGACGGGCTGCCACGTCCCCGGGATGGGCACCTCGTCCGGCCAGGATGCGAGCCAGGCGCAGGGCGGCGGCCAGCAGATCACCGTGGCCGTCGTCCCCGGATTCGAGAACGCCCCACTGCAGGTAGGCGTCAAGGACGGGCTGTTCGCCCAGCACGGGCTGACCGTGACGGTGCAGACCTACCAGACCCTTCAGCAGGCGTACGGGGCACTGAACAGCGGCCAGGCGGAGGTCGTCAGCGGCGACTACTCCGGGCTGCTCTACATGCAGGCCCACGCGCGCCGGGCGCAGTTACGGTTGATCGCGGACGGCTACGACGCGACACCGGGCCTGATCGAAGTGCTCACCCTCCCCGGCTCGTCGGTGCGGATCCCGCAGGACCTGCAGGGCAAGGCCGTCGCCACGCCACCGCGGGAACTTGCCCCCTTCTCCGCGTCCGCGCCCTACAACATCGAGACGCTGGCGACCGAGTCCGCCTTACAGAACGACGGCGTCAGCCCGTCCAGCGTGGTGTGGGACACCATGGCGCCGAGCAGCATGATCGGTGCGCTGCGCGATCACACGGTCAGCGCGATCGTGGCCACGGAGCCGTACATCCTGCAGGCGGAGACCCAGCTCGGGGCCATCGAGTTACTGGACGCGTGCAGCGGCGTCACCGCCGGCCTGCCGCTGTCCGGATACTTCACCACGGCCAGCTACGCGCGCGGCAACACCACCGCCATGCGGGCCTTCCGCGCCGCGCTCGACGAGGCCAAGGCCAGCGCGGCGCAGCCAGGTACCGTCCAGTCGGTGCTGCGCACGCTGCCGGAAATGTCCTCGCGGGAAGCGTCCCTCGTCACGATCGGGCAGTACCCGACATTCCTCAGCGTCGGGCAGGTCCAGCGGGTGGCCGACCTCATGTACGGCACGGGGATGATCAGAACGACCCTGTCCGTGCGGAACCTGCTGCTGCCATAACAAGCGGCGGGCCGGGAAAGGCCTGGCCCGGACGGCGCATCGCCGTCCGGGCCGGGCCTTCTTCGCGTGCGGGCCTAGCCGAGGAACGCGAAGTGCTCGAAGTCGAAGTTGGACAGCGGCTGGCCGACCTTCCCCGCGGTGTACCCGGTGATCTTGGCGCTGTAGGCGTCCAGGACGTCGATGAAGGCCGGGATGATGTAGCCGCCCTCGGTGAAGTCGAACCGCTGCATCTCGTAGAGGAGCTCCTTGCGCAGCGACGGGCTGGCCGTCGAGTTCGCCTGGTCGTAGAGGCTGGTGTACTGCGGATTGTCGGTGTGCGTCTCGTTGTAGGGCGAGCCGAGGAGCATCGACTCGGCCACCTGCGAGAGGTAGGGGTAGTAGTTGTAGTAGTCCTGCGAGAAGGGCCACTTCAGGTAGTTGGGCCCGAAGAAGGTGCCCGGCGGGACGTTGTTCAGGTTGATCGTGACGCCTGCCGCCTTGGCCTGGGCGGCCAGCACGGTCGCCATCGCCACCGTGCCGGTGGCCACCGCTGAGGTGGTGAGCTGCACGGTCAGGCCCTCCTGGCCCGCCTTCTTCAGCAGGAACTTGGCATGCGGGATGTCGCCCTGGGAGGCGCGGGCCAGCGAGCGGTCGAAGTCGGGGTCGTAGGGGGAGAAGACGTCGTTGGCGACCACCCCGTAGCTGTCCAGCGCCGAGTCGATCAGCTGCGGGCGGTCCACGAGCAGGCGCATCGCCTGGCGGACGTTGACGTCGTTGAACGGCGCCTGGTCGACCCGCATGGTGAACGGGACGATCTCGCCCGAGTGCGACACGACCGTCTTGATGCCGCTGGTGGTGGCCAGCGAGGCGACCTGCGGCCCGTCCAGCGCGCCCGCGCCGTGAATGACGCCCGTGGACAGCGCGTCCTGCAGGGTGGTGTTGTCGCTGAAGTCGATGATGGTCAGGGTGTTCACGTAGGGCAGCCCCGGCTTCCAGTAGTGCGGGTTGCGGGTGAACACGCTGCGCTGGCCCGGCGTGAAGCTCTGGAAGACGAACGGCCCGGTGCCGACCGGCTTCGCCGGGTTGAAGCCCGCCGGCGCGATGTACAGGCTGTACCAGAAGGCGGCGAGCTGCTCGGCGAAGCTGGAGAACGGCTTGGTCATCTTCACCTGGACGGTGAGCTTGTCGACCGCCTTGGTGTTCTTGAGGTCGATCGGGCCGAGGCCGAACTTCCCGGTGAAGTCGTTGTTGTAGACCCGCTGGAACGTGAAGATGACGTCGTCGGCGGTGAGGTCCTTACCGTCGTGGAACGTCACGCCCGGCCGCAGCCGGATGATCCAGTTGGACAGCGACCCGTGCGGGGTGATCGACTCGGCCAGCACGTACTCGACCTTTGCCTGGGCGTTGAGCTGGGCCAGGGGCTGGTAGAGCGACTGGAGGCGGGCGGTGTCCAGGTAGGTCAGGCTCTTGTGGGGGTCGAGGGTGTCCGAGCTTGAGCCGCCGGTGAGGCCCAGCTTGAGGTTGCCGCCGCGCCTTAACGAGTGGCTGGCCTGAGAGACGGTCTTCGAAGCGTCCGAACTACCGCTGCCGCCGCACGCGGCGAGTAAGCTCCCCGCACCCGCCACGGCGCCGGTGGCGGCAATACCGCGCAGGAATTGGCGCCGTCCCAATCCTGCTGCCAGCCGCGGCGTGCTGTCTTGATCCGATCGATCCACGGGGCTTACCTCCACGATGTTCTTCCTATCGATGCGAGCCGGCGGCCAGGGGCATGCTCATATTTGCGCCCGTCCCGCGCGGTATCGGGGTGCCGATTCCCCGGAAAAACGGCATGTCGGATAACGCGGCCATAGTCTCACAAGGCCGGTAGTTGCGTCAGCCCGTTACCGGGCGGTGACTGTCTGGTTGTCTCGGGCCCGCCGGCCAGGCGGGCCGGCTCACTGCGCGACAAGGAGCACCTTCCCGACGTGCTGGCGGCGCTCCAGGAAACGGTGGGCCTCGGCGGCGTCGCTGACCGGGAACGTGGCGGCGATGGGCACCTTGACCGCGCCGCGCCGGATGAGCTCCAGCGAGGCCGCGAGATCGTCGGGCGGCGCCAGCCGGAACCCGACGATCCGCCAGCCGTTGCGGAACAGCGGTATCAGGTCGAGCGGTACCACCTCGCCGGCGTGCGCGCCGCAGGTGACCAGCGTGCCTTCCTCGCGTAACACCGACAGGTGGGCCTCGAACAGCTCGCCGCCCACGGTGTCGAGCACCACGTCGAAGCGCTGGCCGCCGGCGGCGTCCATCAGCTCCGTGGCGATGTCACCGTCGCCGCGGACCACGACCGAGTCCGCGCCGAGCGCGGACACCCGCTCGGCCTTGCCTGCCGAGCCGACCGTGGCGATCACCGTGGCGCCGGCCAGCTTCGCGCACTGGACGAGCGCGCCGGCCACCCCGCCCGAGGCCGACGGGACCAGCACCAGGTCACCCGGCCGCACCAGCGCCAGCCGGTTCGCCATGTGCCACGCGGTGCTGACGACGCACTGCCCGGCGGCCACGGCGAACGGGTCGTCCTGCGGGTCGAGGGGGACCACCACCCGGGCCGGCGCGCAGACAAGCTCGCCGTAGCCGCCCCAGCGTGTGGTGCCGAACACCTCGAAGGCAGTGCACAGGTCCGGCCGCCACATGGCGCATTGTGCGCAGCGGCCGCAGTTGTACTGCTGTAACGCGGTGACCAGATCCCCGGTGCGGACGTGCCGCACCTCGCGCCCGGCCTCGGCCACCGTCCCGGTGAACTCGGCACCGAGGACCATCGGCAGCTCGAACGGCCACCGCGAGGTCCCGGCGCGGGAATCCAGGTCGGAGTGGTTGACGCCGCAGGCCTGCACCCGGATCAGGACGTCCGCCGGGCCGATGCCGGGGTCGGGTAAGTCCGCGTACTGCATCGCGTCGGCGGGCCCGTATTCGTAGAACGCCGCGGCTTTCACCGGCCGGTTACCTCCGAATCCGAGTGGGGCCGGGCACCCGCGGCGAAGAGCCCCGCAGGTGCCAGGAAACGGGATGGATGCCCAGGTAACCGGGTAGGGCGAGAGCCAGATAAGGATGCGGCGATGCGGCCGTTCCAGGCTGCACTGGCCGCACTGGTCACGGCGTGAGCGCGGTAATCGCCTTCCACGTCGAGGAGACTAGCGCTGGCCTGGGCCGGATATGGGTCGTTTCGGGCAAATGCCGGCCTCCCGGGCGCGGGCCTGGTCATTGTCCGGGGCGTAGTCGCCTGGTTACGCTAGAAATCGGACTAATCCACCAGGTTGCCAGCCCCGCCCCGGGCCCGTCGGGCACGATGAGGGCAGGGGGCCGACGACGGGACGGGCGCTCGCGGACTCCACCGCTCGCGCTGGCGGGAGGTATCGGCAACATGGCAGGTGCCGATGCGGCTCTGCGCCCGGAACCCGGCGGAGCGGCGGCGGGGCCGAGGGCCGGCGGGACGCACCGGGCGGCCAGGCAGGCTCATCCGGCCGTGTCGCTGCTCGGCCGGCGGGCCGCCGTCGGGGTGTTCACCTTATTAGTCGTCTCCATGCTGGTCTTCGCGGCCACCGAGGTGCTGCCCGGCAACGCGGCCAACGCGGTCCTCGGGCGCAACGCCGCGGCCAACCCGGTGGCGCTGCACCGCCTGGAGGCGGCCCTGCACCTCAACCGGGGGCTGGCCGACCAGTACTGGATCTGGTTCTCCGGCCTGTTCACCGGCCGCCTCGGCCACTCCCTGGTCAACGGGCAGCCGGTCTGGGGCTACGTCCAGCCCAGGCTGATCAACTCGGCCGTGCTGATGCTGGTCGCCGGCGTGATCGGCACGGTGATCGGCGTCGCGCTCGGGGCCCTGGCCGCGCTGCGCAAGGACGGCTGGTTCGACCACGTCACCTCGGTCGCCGCCCTGGCGGTGACGTCGCTGCCGGAGTTCGTGGTCGCCATCGGCCTGGTCATCCTGTTCTCGACCGTGGTCACGCACCTGCTGCCCGCGGTGTCCCTGCTGCCGCCGGGCAGCTACGCCTGGGACGCCCCGCAGTTGCTGATCCTGCCGGTGGCCACCCTGGTCATCGTGATCGTGCCGTACATACAGCGGATGATGCGGGCCGCGATGATCGAGGCCCTGGAGTCCGACTACGTGGAGATGGCCCGGCTGAAGGGCGTGCCGAGGTGGCGGATCGTGCTCGTGCACGCGCTGCCCAACGCCACCGCGCCCACCGTCCAGGTCATCGGCCTCAACTTCCTTTACCTGGCCGGCGGCGTGGTCATCGTCGAGTACGTCTTCGCCTTCCCCGGTATCGGCCAGGGCCTGGTCTATGCCGTGGACAACCGGGATATCCCGGTCATCCAGCTCATCGTCGTGGTGCTCGCCGCGTTCTACGTGCTGATGAACATCGTCACCGACGTGATCGCGCTGCTGGCCACGCCGCGGCACAGGATCCCCAGGTAAGAGCGGAGGCCGGGAGAGGCATGAGCGCTGCTGCCCCGCGCACCGCGGGACCGCGGCCGGAGCGGATCCGCCGGCACCAGTGGCTGGCCGTGCTCGGCCCGGCGGCGCGCACCCCGCGGGGCGCGGCCGGGCTGGTGCTGGCCGGCCTGGTCGTGCTGATCGCGGCCGTCGGCCCTCTGGTGGCGCCGTACCCGCCGGAGGCGCTGGTGACGCTGACGTTCGGCAAGCCTTCCGGCACGTTCCCGCTCGGCGGCGACTTCCTCGGCCGCGACGTCCTGTCCCGGGTGCTGGCCGGCGGGTGGCTGTTGCTGCTGATGGCCGTGACCGCGACGGCGATCGGGATCGCGGCCGGAGCGGCGGCCGGGGTCAGCGCCGCGTACCTGCGCGGGCGCACCGACGGGCTGATCATGCGGACGGTGGACGTGATCCTGGCGTTCCCCCAGCTCGTGTTCGCCCTGCTGCTGCTCAGCATCCTCGGGCCCAGGCTGTGGCTGATCGTGCTTGCCGTGGGCCTGACCCATGCGCCCGCCGTCGCCCGGGTGCTGCGGTCGGCCGCCCTCGACATCTCCGAGCGGGACTTCGTCAAGGTGGCCGAACTCCAGGGGATGCGGCCGGCCGCGGTGATGGTCAAGGAAATCCTGCCCAGCCTGAGCACCCCGCTGATGGTGGAGGCGGGCCTGCGGCTCACCTACTCGATCATCATCATGTCCGGGCTGGCGTTCCTCGGCTTCGGCCAGCCGCCGCCGGCGCCCAACTGGGGGACGATGATCAACGAGAACCGCACCGGGCTCCCGCTGAATCCCTGGGCGGTGATCGTCCCGGCCGCGCTGATCGCCCTGCTCACCATCGGCACGAACCTGTTCACCGACGCGATCGGCCGGGTGGCGCTCGGCGTGGACCGCAGGCCGGAGGAGGCCGCCCTGGTGGACGACCTGGGCCTGGCCGAGAGCAGGAAGACGTGAGCGCCGACGAGGCCCGGGCCGTGATCGCCGGCGAGCCGCGCGGCCGGCCCGCCGAGCAGGCCCGGCTGGAGGTGCGCGACCTGGAGATCCGCGGCGGCCGCCGCGGGCCCGCGGTGGTCAGCGACGTCAGCTTCGCGGTGCCGCCCGGTGACGTGCTCGGCCTGGTCGGTGAGTCCGGTTCCGGGAAGACCACGGTCGCCCTCGCCCTGCTCGGCCACACCAGACGCGGCCTGTCCGTGACCGGCGGCGAGATCCGCCTGGACGGAACGGACCTGCTGCGGCTGCGGCCCGCCCAGTTGCGCCGGCTGCGCGGGGCCAGGGTCAGCTACGTGCCGCAGGACCCGGCGGCGGCGCTGAACCCGGCGCTGCGGATCGGCTACCAGCTCCGCGAGGCGCTGCGGGTGCACCCCGGGGCGGTGGGCGACCCCGAGGCCCGGATCGGCGAGGTCCTGCGCGAGGCACGCCTGGACGCGACGCCGCACCTGCTGCGGCGCTACCCGCATCAGCTCTCCGGCGGCCAGCAGCAGCGGGTCGGGCTGGCCATGGCCTTCGCCTGCCGCCCCGCGCTGATCGTGCTTGACGAGCCGACCACCGGCCTGGACGTCTCCACCCAGCGGCACATCCTGGACACCATGCGCAGCCTGTGCCGCAGTTACGGGGTGGCGGCGGTCTACGTCAGCCACGACTTGGCGGTGGTCAGCGAGCTGGTGGCCGAGGTGGCCGTCATGTACGCGGGCCGCATCGTGGAGGCCGGGCCCGCGCCGCTGCTGTTCTCCCGGCCGCTGCACCCCTACACCCGGGGGCTGCTCGCCTCGGTGCCCAGCCCGGACGGGACCGGGCGGCTCACCGGGATACCCGGGCAGCAGCCGGCGCCCGGGCACCGCGGCCCCGGCTGCACCTTCGCCCCCCGCTGTGACCTGGCACTCGACGAATGCCGGGACCGCGAGCCCGGGCCGGTCCTGCTCGCGGGCCGCACGGTGCGCTGCTGGCGGGCGGCGGAGACCGCGGCCGGGCCGCAGGAGCGGCCCCCGCCCGCGGCGATGGCCGCGGGCCCGCCGGAGCCGGCGGTGCTGTCGCTGCGCGGCGTTTCCGCGAGCTACGGCGGCACGCCGGTGCTGTCGGCCATCGACCTGGACGTGCCCGGCGGTTCCTGCGTCGCGATCGTCGGCGAGTCCGGCTCCGGCAAGACCACGCTGGCCCGCTGCATCATCGGGCTGCACCGGACCTGGACCGGCGAGATCAGCCTGTACGGCGTCCCGCTGGCGCCGCGCGCCAGGGATCGCCCCAAGCTGGCGCTGAAGCAGGTCCAGTGCGTCTTCCAGAACCCCTACACCTCACTCAACCCCAGGAAGACGGTCGGCCAGATCGTGGCCGAGCCGCTGCAGCGTTTCCTTGGCCTGTCCCGCGCCGAGCAGACCGGCCGTGTGGTCGGCGCGCTCGACGACGTGTCGCTGGGCAGCGCCTTCCTCGGCCGCTACCCCGACCAGCTCTCCGGCGGGGAACGGCAGCGGGTCGCGATCGCCCGCGCCCTGGTGGTCGAGCCGGACCTGCTGGTGTGCGACGAGGTCACCTCGGCGCTGGACGTCTCGGTGCAGGCGGTCATCGTGGAGTTGCTCCGCACCGTGACGGCCCGCCGTCACCTCGCCATGATCTTCATCACGCACAACCTCGCGCTGGTGCGCAGCGTCGCCCAGTCCGCGGTCGTGCTGCGGCACGGCCGGATCGTCGAGGCGGGGCCCGCCAGGCAGGTCCTGGCCAGCCCGGCCAGCGAGTACACCGCCCGGCTGATGGCCGACGTGCCCCGGCTGGCGCGGCCCGCGGCCGGCCTCTAGCCAGGGCCGGGCCGCGGGAGCCGGCGGCTCAGGGCCGGGAGAACACGTTGATGAGATTGCCCTCGGGGTCATTGAAGATCATGGACCGGCTGCCCCACGGCTGCGTGGCCGGCGGCAGCACCCAGTCCACGCCGAGCGCCGCGATCCGCCGGTACTCCGCGTCCACGTCACCCACCGTGAAGTCGAGGATCATCTCGCGCGACGGCCGCGCCCGGCCCGGGCATGCCGTGGCCTGTTCGCAGTACTCGGTGAAGCGCCGCTTGGAGAAGCCGACCGACATCGGCCCGGCGGGGACCTCGACGTAGTACTCGTTCAACGGCACCGCCGCCCCGACCAGCCCCGCGTAGAACGCGGCCAGCCCGGCCACGTCGTCGGTGACCAGCCGGGCCTGGACAAGTTCCACGCCTCACCGCCCCGCCGGGAGGTCCAGCTCGGTGGCCGCGTAGTTGAGGAAGTAGGCGGTGAAGACGGCCAGCCCGAGCGGGGCGAAGGCCTCGGCGAGCTGCTCGTCGGTCCAGCCCGCGGCCACCGCGGCCGCCCAGCCCGCGTCACTGACCCGCCCCTGCCCGGCCGCCGCCGTGCGCACCATGCTGACCAGGGCATCGACCGTGGCGTCGCCGGTGTCCCGGCCCGCCCGCAGGGCGTCCGCCTGCGCCTGGTCCCACCCCGACCGGAGGGCGAGCATCGAGAGCACGGCGACCGCGTAGTCGTTTCCCGCGACCGCGGCCGAGGTGAGCATGAGCGCGGACCGGACCCGCTGGTCCAGGGTGCCCAGGTGTGCCGCCGCCCGGCGGAGCGCGACATAGGCCTCGAGGACGGCCGGTGAGTGGGCCATCTGGGCATGCATGTTGAGCGGCCGCCCGGTGGGCGAGAACTGGATCATCTCTTCCAGCAGCGACCGGGAAGCGTCCGGGGCGTCGGCCACGCTGTGGCTGGGTATGCGGGTCATGGCTCTCCTGTCCTGCCGGGGCCGCGGCACCCGGTCTGTGCGAGGTCACCGGGAAGGACGGGGCAGCGGCCGGAAACGTGACACGCGGCGCCGGCCGGCGCCGTGACCTGGCCATGTCACAATCCGCACGGCAGGTTCGTCCTCACCGGCAGAGCCCCGGCCCGGGGCCCGCGGCCAGGGAAGGACCGGGATGAGCGAGAGCAAGGATGGCGCGAAGATCGTCCAGGCGTACCGGGACCATCGCCCGTACCTGATCGACCTCGCGTTCCGGATGCTCGGCGACATCGGCGCCGCCGAGGACGCCGTGCAGGATGCGTTCACCCGGCTGCTCGGCGCCGGCATCGGCGAGATCGACGACGAGCGCGGCTGGCTGATCGTGGTGACCAGCCGCCTGTGCCTGGACCGGATCCGCTCGGCCCGCTCCCGCCGGGAGCGGCCGCACGACTCCGCCGGGATCGAGTTCGTCGCGCCGCCCGCGCAGGGCGCCCTGGCCAACCCCGCCGACCGGGTCACCCTGGACGACAGCGTCAGCCTGGCGCTGCTCGTCGTGTTGCAGCGGCTCAGCCCGGCCGAGCGCGTCGTGTTCGTGCTGCACGACATCTTCGGCATGCCGTTCCCCGCGGTCGCGCAGACGGTGGGCCGGACCGCACCGGCCTGCCGCCAGCTCGCCAAGCGGGCCCGGCAGAAGGTCGCCGAGGGCCAGCCCGGTGCCCGGTTCGACGTGGCCTCCGCCGAGCACCGCGCGGTCACCGAGAAGTTCATCGCCGCCTGTGCCAACGGTGACCTCGACGGCCTGCTCGCGGTGCTGGCACCGGACGCGTGGGGGGACATCGACCTCGGGCCCGGCGGCCCGGTGCGCGGCGTGGAGCACGGCGCCGCCCAGGTGGCCAGGAACCTGCTGCGGTTCTGGGGCCCGGCCACGCTGGTCTCCCAGCCGCTGGCCGGGCAGCCGGCCCTGCTCGGGTTCCGCGACCGCGGCCTGGCCGGCGTGCTCGTGCTCGGCATACGCGGCGACCTCATCGAGTCGGTGCACGTCATCGCCGATCCGGCCAAGCTGGCCGCGCTCGGGCTCCAGCTTTCCGGGGCCCTAGGGCATGCCCCATAGATCATTCAGCCTGCTGCGCGTCCACCGTGAAGGGGGATGGGGAGGCGGGTGGGGCCTCGCTGCGTTGTCGTCGTCGCCAATAGTTTCCTGGACCGCGGTGCCGCGGGGACCTGCGAGTCCGGGCGGTAGACGTCGACGTAGATGGGCTCCCCCGGGGCCACCTCCACGGCCATGTCCCGGTCGATCAGCATCCCCGGCAGCTTCTCGGTGCGCGGCCGCGGCGGCCGTCCCGCTCGTGACTCGGGCGTGCTCGCCGGGGGCCGGAACAGGTAGCCCGTCATGGGGGTGCCTTCCCTCCTGAGCCGGCGGCGGGCCGGAGTTATCGGGGCCGTTCCGCCGTCCCGAAGACCACGTCGGTCCGCAGTGTGGTCACCCCGGTCGCCCGCAGCCCGGCCAGCAGGCGCTGCCGCACGCCGTCCCGCTGTTCGGTGTCCAGGGCGTCCACGGTGCCGCGGTACCCCGACCCGAGCACGATGTCCCAGAACTGGTCCGGGTGGTCAAGGTGATGCTGGCCGGGAACGGCCACCACGGCCGGCTGGGCCGCGCCGGCCCGGGCGAGCAGCCCGGCGAGTGCCGCCGTGCTGGTGATCTCGTCCCACGGGTTGAACGCCTTGTACAGCGACGGCGCCACCGCACCCACGGCCTCCCAGAAATGGCTGTTCGCGGGCTCGAACAGGCCAGGCCCCCAGGTGGTGATCGCCAGCACGCCGCCGGGCCGGACCAGCCGCCACAGCTCCGTGGCGAACGCCGCCATGTCCCTGGCGAAGAAACGCCGAACACGCACACCACGGCGTCGAAGCTGCCGTCCGGCAACCGGGTCCGGGTCGCGTCGCCCTGGCGGAACTCGATGTGGGCCAGGCCCTCGCCCGCCGCCCTGGCCCTGGCCGGCTCCAGCAGCGGCGCGGCCACGTCGATACCGAGCACCTGCCCGGCCGCGCCGACGGCACGGGCGGCGGGGAGCGCGGACGCCCCGGCGCCGCAGCACACGTCGAGCACGCGGTGACCGGGGGCCAGCGGCAGCCGTGCGACCGTTGCCGCGCCGAACCGGTCCCAGAAACTCAGCGAGGGCAGGGAGTAGTGATCCGCGGCGGCGCCGTAGGTCCGCGCGGCCCGCTCGGTGTGCTCATCGGCGGGCACTTCGGACGGTGCCGTGCCGTGCCCTGGGCTAGCCACCCTGACCGCCCCCGCCGCAAGCACGGTGCCGGTAGACGAAGTACGCCCGGTTGGACTCGTCGTTCGCGGGGCGGCCGTCGGTGTCCGTCGCCTCCAGCAGTTCGAACCGGGGCGTGAGTGCCTCGTGGATCGTGGCGAGGGGCACGCCGAGTTCCGGGATCCGCTCGTGATGCAGCCGGAACGTCTCGCCCTCGATCCGCTCGAAGATCCGCACATCCCAGAGGGACAGGCCATCCTCGCCCGCCGTCACGTCCATGATCAGCGTGTGCGGGCCGAAGTCCTCGACATAGCCGGGGGCCTGCCCGAGGCGGCGCAGCCTGCCCAGGGTATTGACGTCGAAGACGAACAGGCCGCGCTCGGCGAGATGCGCGTCCACCTGGCCGAACATCGCCTGCCAGGAGCCGAACGGGCGCAGGTGGTTGAGCGTGTCGAAGACGCAGATCACCACGTCGAACCGGGCATCGAGGGAGAACTCGGTGATGTCCGCCTCCACCAGGCGCACCCCGGCGAGGTTCCGCGCCGCGGCGGCGGCGAGCATCTCCGGCGACCGGTCGACGCCGGTGAGGCTCATGTCGCCGGCCAGCCCGGCGAGCACCGCGCCGGTGCCGCAGCCCAGTTCCAGCAGCGAGCCCGCGTCCGGCAGGTAGCGCCGGAGGTAGCCGCGGACCCGTTCGATCACGGGACTGCGATCGCCCATCACCTGGTCGTAGAACCTGGCGAAATCCGCGTAGGACGGCACCTCGCCATCATGCCCGATGGCCGTGCTCAGTGGCTGCCCGGTGCCGTGACGAAGTCGATCAGTTCCTCCACCCGGCCGAGGAACTCGGGTTCGAGGTCGGCGAAGCTGGTCACCGAGCGCAGGATCCGCTGCCATGCCGCCCCGGTGTCCGGTGGCCAGCCCAGGGCGCGCAGCACGCCTTCCTTCCACGGCGTGCCCGGGGGTATCCGCGGCCAGCCGCCGATGCCAACCACGGCCGGCTTGACCGCCGCCCAGACATCGATGAACGGATGCCCGACGACGAGCACGCCGGGGGACCGCACGACGGCCGCGAGCCTGCTCTCCTTCGACCCGTCCACCAGGTGGTCGACCAGGACGCCGAGCCGCTGCCCCGGCCCGGGACGGAACCGGCCGACGATCCCGGGCAGGTCGTCGATGCCGCCGAGGTACTCCACCACCACGCCGACGTCGCGCAGGTCGTCGCCCCAGATCTTCTCGACGAGCTCCGCGTCGTGGCGGCCCTCGACGTAGATGCGGCTGGCCCGGGCGACCTTGGCCCGGCTGGGCGGGGCGGCGAAGGAACCCGAGGCGGTCCGCGCGGCCGGCCCGCGGCCCGGGGCCGGCCCGGCGGCCGCCGCGGGCCTGACCAGCATGACCGGCTCACCCTCCAGCAGGAACGCGGCCGGGCCGAGCGGGAACACCCGCCGCGCGCCGTGCCGGTCCTCCAGGGTGACCGCGTCCTTCTCGCACAGCACCACGGCCCCGCAGAACCGGCCGGTGGCGTCCTCGACCACCAGCCCGGTTTCCGCCGGTACCCGGCGGAGTTCCCGCGCGCGGCGCTTGTTCCCCGCCGCGAGCACGTCGGGGCCGTAATCCCTGTTCCGCACCGGAACCCTCCTCCGTGGCCCGGCCCGTGGAAGGCGCCGTGACCCTGCTAATCCGGGGGCGGCCCCGGAACCCCGCTGGCCTAAGGCTCCATTCCACCGTCACCGGCTCCTGGCAGGGTGGTGCCACTCCGCACGGCGGACCGGTTCGCCCCGGGGCGTCGTATTTCAGCGAAACAAGCCGGAGCGGAAGCCGCGGCCGCTATGCCTCCGGGCGTGGCTGGTCTACGCTTCGCTCGATGGTGACCTTGCCCGGCGCGACGTGCACCGTCCAGGACGTGGCGCAGCGGCTGACCGGCGACGGCTACGTGATCGTCTCCGGGCTGATGAGCGACCGGGAGGCCGAGGCCGCCCGGGCCGACCTCGGCCGGATCCTCGCGGCGACCCCGACCGGCCGCAACGAGTTCGAGGGCTTCGACACCCAGCGGGTCTATGCGCTGTTCGCCAAGACCCGGACGTTCGACCGGCTCGCCGTGCATCCGCTGCTGCTCGGGGTGCTCGACCAGGTCCTGGGGCACTATCAGCTCAGCGCCCCGGTGGGCATCCGCATCGGGCCCGGGGAGAGCGCCCAGATGCTGCACAGGGACGACGCGATCTACCCGCTGCCGGAACCACACCCGCCGGTGGTGGTCAACACCATGTGGCCGCTTGATGCGTTCACCGAGGAGAACGGCGCCACCAGGTACGTTCCCGGCAGCCACCGCTGGGAGCCCGGGCGCGTGCCGGGTGACGGGGACCCGGTGCTGACCGCCGCCATGGCGCCCGGGTCGGCCATGTTCTACCTCGGCAGCCTCTGGCACGGCGGCGGGGCCAACCGCACCGGGGCGCCGCGCCTCGGCGTGATCCTGGAGTACGCCGCCGCCTGGCTGCGCCCGCAGGAGAACCACTGCCTCGCCGTGCCCAGGGACATCGTCCGTAACCTGCCGGAGCGGCTACAGGAACTGCTGGGCTACAACATCTACCCGCCGTTCGTCGGCTACGTCGACGGCAGCCACCCGCGTAAGGTGCTGCGCACCGCCGAGTGAGGTCACCCCGGGTTCCCGGCCAGGATCTTGCGCAGGTAGGCGGCCGAGTCCTGATAACCCAGGGCGCGGTAGAACGGCGCCGCCCGCCTGGTGGCGAGCGCGACGAGCGCGCAGTCCCGCCCGCGTGCCCACGCCTCGAACGCGGTCATCAGCGCCCGCCCGGCGCCCTGCCCGCGGTGATCGCCGCGGACGAGGACCTCCTCGACCCAGGCGACCCGGCCGTTCGCGTAGAAGGTCAGGTGCTCGAAGCCGAGCAGGTAGCCGAGGCAGCCGTCCGCCGGCCCGGAGTATTCGGGTCCGGAGTGTCCGGGTCCGGAGTATCCGGGTCCGGCGTCTTCCGGCCCGGCGGTCGCGACGAGCAGGCAGGCGTGGCCGGCCGCGAGCAGGGCCGGGTAGCAGGCATCGAAGCTGGCCCGGGAGAACGCGAACGACCGTGCGAGCTCGGCGGCGAGCCCCGCGACCGCGGCCGCGTCAGCCGCGGCGGCGGGCCGGATCCGGAACCGCGCGGCGGCCATCGTCGGTGGCGGGCTCAGCCGGGAAGGCTGGCCTCGATGGCGGAGACGACCGCCGGGTCCTCCGGCTCGGTCAGCGGGCGGAACCGGGCGATGACCGAGCCGTCCGGGCCGACCAGGAACTTCTCGAAGTTCCACTGGATGTCGCCGGCCTCGCCGGCCTCGTCGGGAGCCGCGGTCAGCTCGGCGTAGAGCGGGTGCCTGCCCGGGCCGTTGACCTCGATCTTCTCGAACATCGGGAAGCTGACCGCGTAGTTGGCCGAGCAGAACTCCTGTATCTCGTCCGGGGTACCGGGCTCCTGGGCGCCGAACTGGTTGCAGGGGAAGCCCACGACCGCGAACCCGCGCTTGCTGTACTGGTCGTGCAGCCGCTGCAGGCCGGCGTACTGCGGGGTCAGGCCGCACTGCGACGCGACGTTCACCACGAGCAGGGTGGTTCCGGCCAGGTCGCCCAGGGACGCGTCCTGGCCGCTGAGGGTCTTGACGGCGATGTTATGCACGGTCACGGCGTATTGGCCCCTCGGGGTTGGCGGGAGTCGGACATTTCGGCCAACAGTACCGGTCCCGCCATTATGCCCGGGGCCCGCGGCGCCGGTGCGGTGCGGTCGGCGGTGGCCGGCTGATCTCAAGGCAGCTAACGTTCTCATATCTGAGAGCCGTACCTCTGGCACCGCACCTCGCGCAATGCGCCTCACCTGCCATTTCTCGCTGACGCCCCGATGATCATTTGAGCCATTACCGAGCCAATCATGGAACCGCCCGGACAACGGCGCGTCCGGAATGGAAACAGTTAGGCAACATTCGCCATAACCGCCCGCATGCCCGGAATGGCTGTGGCACCTTATCTGCCGAGCGGGGACCCTGGGTGGTCCCATGCCTCTCAGCACCGGGAGAGGTGCACGCCGCGGATCACCGCTTCTGGAAAGGCGTGTGCCGTGAGCAGCAAGAAGAGCAAGAAGAGCGGGTCATCGGCCCGGCGGGCGCCGCAGCACCGCCTGAACGCCGGACGGCACCGTGAAGCCTCCGCCTCCGTCGCGGAGGTGGTCGGCACCCAGGCCAACGCCGGCGCCCGGCTGGCCGCGATCGGCGTGCTGGGATCCACGACCGCGCTGGCCGCGCCCGGCGTGGCCGCCGCGGCCGCCGCGGGCGGCGGGCAGGGCGCGCCAGGGAACAACGCCGCGGCGACCATGCCCATGGGGATGTCCCAGGGGGCGCCGGTCCCCTACATGAACGCGTTCAAGCCGACGATCCACATCACGGTCGTCGGGGACTCCTACACCAGCGGCGAGGGCGCGAACTCCTCGACCTACACCACGACTTCCCCGGTGATCTCCCCGACCGGGGACATGGTCCCCCCGCTGATCTACCCCCAGCACAACTCGAACACCTCTGCCATCAACCAGGCCATCGCGGCGCTGCAGGCCGCCAACCCGGGCATCAACATCGAGGTCACCAACGTCGCGGTCTCCGGCGCCAGCCGGGTCAGCTCGTCCGACCCGTCCTATCCGGGCACCTATTTCACCCAGCCGGCGCAGCTGGACGCGATCAAGAACGCCGACATCATCTACAACGGTTTCGCCGGGGGCAACGACAGCGGCATCGGCCCGAACGGCACCCCGCTGCCATGGAATAACTTCTCGGAATGGGGCAAGACGGCCCTGCTCGCCCCGGACAGCTTCCTGCCGACCGCGTGGAACAGCCTGTACCTGCCGAAGTTCGTCTCGCCGACGAACCCGGACAGCCCTGGCACCAACCTGCCGGCCCAGACCGATTTCCTCAACACCCTCGCCCAGCTCGCACCGGGCGCGACGGTCATCACGCCGGGCTATCCCATGCCGTTCAGCGGAAAGGTCGCGGACAGCTGGAGCATCGGCTCGCCGTTCGTGTCGAGCCTCGGCCCGAACGCGGTCAAGTACTCGGACATGTTCGCCCAGTGGCTGTCCGCGGACGCGCAGGCCGCCAGCGGCAACGCGAACGTCGCCAACGTGAACAACGGCAACACCTTCCTCGACGTGAACATGCTCAACGCGCTGGCCGGCCACGGGCTCAACGACCCCGTCCCGGGCATGAACGGCGTCGTGCCGTTCAGCTGGGGCCAGGCGCAGATGGGGCAGGCGTCCTTCCATCCCAACCCGGACGGGCAGACCTGGGAGGCGTCGGCCATCTACCCGGTGCTCGCCACCGCGCTGCAGCGCATCGGCGGCCAGCAGGGCTTCCCGGTCAACACCGACCCGCCCGCGTCCATCCAGCAGACCCAGGCCTACCAGGAAAACGCCCAGGGCGTGCAGCAGCAGCTATCGCTCATCACCCAGTTCCAGCAGGTCTCGTCGCTGGCGCAACTGGCCAAGCAGGCGCAGGATGGCCAGACCACCAACCCGGACGGGTCGCTCACCCAGTGGGGCCAGCTAGTGGCGACCCTGAACCTGAACGGCCAGCAGCCCAGCGCCACCTGGCCCGACGCCCAGAACGGCCAGGCGGGGCAGGCCGGCCAGAGCGGTCAGAGCGGTCAAGCTGGCCAGAGCGGCCAGGACAGCCAGGCAGCACCCGGCGGGGACCAGCGGCAGCCGATGGCCGATCCGGTCGGCGGCTTCCTGCCGCCCGAACTGAGCGGCGCCACCCAGAACCCGCCGCCCGCATCCTGGACCACCGCGCCGCAGGGTGGTGGCTCGCAGGGCGGTGCCCCTGGTGGTGCGCCGCAAGGCGGTGACCAGCAGGGCGGCTCCGGTGGTGGCCAGCAGGACAGCGGGCCGCAGGGCACGCCCCAGGGCGGCCAGCAGGGTGCGCCCCAGGGCGGCCAGCAGGGTGCGCCCCAGGGCGGCCAGCAGGGTGCGCCCCAGGGCGGTGACCAGCAGAACGGCGCGCCACAGGGACAGCCCGGTGGCTCCGGTGACGCGGCACAGCCCGGTGGCTCCGGTGGCGCGGCACGGCCTGCGGGCTCCGGTGACACAGGGCAGGCCGCGGGCGGCGGGAGCGCGGGCGCGGGCGGGAGCGCGGCCCCGGCCGCGCCGGCCAGCGACGGGAACCCGGCTCAGGGTGCCCCGGCCGGTGCGCCAAGCAGCCAGCCGGCCAGCCCTGCCTCCTTCACCAGCACGCCCGACCCGACCGGGGCGAATCCGGGAGCCGCCCCCGCGGCGGTCAGCCCGGCGGCCTCGGTGCCCGCTCCGGTCCCGGTCCCCGCCATCTCCACGCCGGTCCCGGCCATCTCCACGTCGGCCACGGGCATCACGGCCCCGGCGACCGTCCCGACGATCACGCCGGTTCCCGTGGTCTCGAACCCGGCACCGGTCTCCACCCCCGGAGCGTCGTTCTCGTCCGCGCCCGCGTTCGGCGATCCGGCGCCGGTGGCGGAATGGCAGGCGCGGGGAGCGGCCGGCGGGACCTCAGCCCCCGGCACCGGGAAGGCGGTTGTTCCGCCGCTGAGGGCGACCTCAGCGGCGGAACATGGAGGTGCGCGGCTGCCGGTGCTTAGTCCCGGCCCCCCGGGCCGCGGGCGGTCATCGGTTGTTGATCTACCTGGCTGGCGGGAAGCGCGCGGGAGGTCCAGGTCGCGAACCAGCCGACGGCCCCAAGCACCAGCAAGACAGAGGAGAGTGACCAGGTCAGGCCGATCCCCTCGGCCAGCCAGCCGATGGCGGCGGGCCCCAGCGGCGCGGCCCGTACCAGCGCCGCGCTGCCGTACCGCCGCGCGATGCGGCCCGCCACCTGCATGGACGCGAGCGCGCCAGCGACCGGGCAGAGCAGCGCGGCCCCCAGTTGCGCGTCGTTCAGCGACAGCGCGGCCTTGAACTGCGGGATCTGGGTGAACCAGGCGGAGAGGGCCAGGCCGACGACGAAGAACACCGCCGCCACGGACCAGCTCACCCGCTCCGCGTGCGCCCGGCTCACCGGCACCGCGCTCATGTCATGACCTCCCCCGCGCAGGTGCCCGCCCCGCGCCGGGCCGAACCGCGGCGTGCCCGCGGCCCGGGGTGCGGCATGAAAGTTTCAGGGGATCAGGGCAGCAGCACGATCTTGCCGTGGACATGGCCGCCGGCGAGCAGCCGGAAGGCGTCGCGCACCTGGTCCAGCGGGAAGGTCGCGGCCACCGGGATCTCCAGCTCGCCCGCGTCGATCAGGCCGGCCAGTTCGGCGAGCACCGCGGCGCTCGCGCCCACGGCGTTGCCCTCGGCCTTGACCCCGTACCGCTCCACCGCGTCGAAGCGGACGATCGTGTCCACCCGGGACGGCTCGACACCGAGGTCGAGCGCGAGCCGTACGTAGTCCGCGCCGAACGTGTCGATGAACGCGTCGACCTTCGCGGCCGCCTGCCGGATCCGGTCGGCCACGCCGTTGCCGTAACTGACCGGGATCACCCCGTGCCCGGCCAGCCATTCGTGATTGGCCGGGCTGGCCAGGCCGATCACCGTCGCGCCGGCCCGCCTGGCGAGCTGGACGGTGACCGAGCCGACACCGCCGGCCGCCCCGGAGACGACCACCGTGTCACCGGCGGTCAGCGTCACGGCCCGCACGGCCGCCCACGCCGTGGCTCCCACCACGAACAGCGAGCCGGCCACCTCCCATGGCACGCCCGGCGGCCTGGCGGTCAGGTTCGCGGCCCCTGCCAGCGCGTACTCGGCCTGGCTGGCCCGGTTGTCGGTGTAGCCGATGACCTCGTCGCCCGCGGCGAACCCGGTCACGCCCTGGCCGGCCCGCGCCACCACCCCGGCCAGGTCGCTGCCCTGCCCCGAGGGGAACGTGGCGGGCCAGCGGGAATGCAGCAGGCCCTCGCGGATCTTGGCTTCACCCGGGTTGATGCCGGCCGCCTTGACCCGGACCAGCACCTGGCCCGGTCCCGGCTCCGGCATCGGGACCTCGGCTACGTTGAGGACCTCGACCCCGCCGTACTCCTGGAATCGCACCGCCTTCGGCATGGCACCTTCCGTCCTCCCTGGCGGCGGTCCGCCGCCGCCGGGCACTGGTAACCACCGGCCCGGGCTCGTTATGCCGTGCCACATGTCGGGGGCGGCAGGCCTGGTGGCCTGCCGCCCCGCTTTCGATGGGGTGTTTCCTGTGGGTATTCCTTCAGGGGGTGTGGGGTCAGGGCATGGCGAGCATGCCGTCGGTGTTGCCGGCCGCGTCGGTGTAGAACCCGACCAGGTCACCCGCGGCGTTGATGCCGTTGACCACGGTGGAGCCGACCCCGTTGGGGTCGTCGATGGACTGCCAGTGCGACACCGGGCCCAGCGGGCTGGTCAGCACGAACCCGTGCAGCACGCCGCCGCCGTCCAGGTAGGACCCGACGATCTGGTTCTTGTTGTTGATCCCGAACGCCTGGGTGTCGCTGCCGCCGGGGAACTGGAACGCCGTGGTCGAGGTGCCGATCTTCAGCCAGCCGCTGGTGGTGCCGCTGGCGTCGGTGGCGAACCCGACGACGTCACCGGCCTTGTTGATGCCGGTGGCGACGGTGGACACGCCGGGCACGTGGATCGCGGTGAACTTGCCGGTGGCCTGGTTCAGCTTGTAGGCGTGGGAGTTGCCCCTGGCGTCGTTGTAGAACCCGGCCGCGACGCCGGCGTTGTTGATGCCCAGGAGCTGGTTGACCGACCCCTTCACGTGCGGGGTGTTGGGGTTGTTGTAGGAGGCGAAGACGCCGTTCCATTCGACGAAGCCGTGGTTGGTGCCGCCGGCGGTGACCCAGAACCCGGTGCTGTCGCCGAGGTCGTTCAGGCCGGTGACCTGGGTCTGCGCCGAGCCGGGGAAGTTCTCGTTGACGTAGCTGGCCGGGGCGTAGGGCGGGCCGAGCAGGTAGCCCTTGTTCGGGTGCCCGGCGGCGCCGGAGCCGAAGTACCCGGCGATCACGTTGTGGGCGTTGATGCCCAGCAACTGGTTGAACGTCGGGTCGGCCTGGTCATTCAGGGTGGTGAACGTGTAGCTGACCGCCGCGCCGGCCTGGTGGCCGGCGACCGGAGCGGCCTGCGCCACGCCCGTGGACAGGGCGAGCGCCCCCGCCACCGCTGCTGCGGCCACGGCGGCACCCGTTGCGCCGCGGACGCCTGCCGCGCGCCGGGCCAGCCGGGCTGGGGCCGCCGCGCGGGAGTGAGAAACCGAGTGCATGGAAATGTCCTTTCAGTCGTGTTGCCGGAGTCCAGGTTTCCTGGCCAGCGCCGCGGTCACGAGAGTGCAGGCATGCCACTTGGCTGGGGGTGCCTGCATCCCGCGGAGGGGGCGCGGCCACCCGGCCGGGGTTCGCGTCAGGACCCGGATGCGTCCAGCGCTACCGGCACCCAGCCGGTGACCCGGGTGCCGGTCCCCGGCCCGGTGCGCACCCGGACGCCGCCGCCGACGGCACTGATGCGGTCGGTCATGTTCTGCAGGCCGCCGCTGCCCTCGATGGCCTCGGCGTCGAAGCCGGGGCCCTGGTCGGCGATGCTGAAGCGCAGCCGGTCCGGCCCGGCGTCCAGGTCGACCGTGACCTCCACCGGGGCGCCGGGGCAGTGCTTGACAGTGTTCTGCAGTGCTTCGGTACAGCAGAAGTACACGGCGGCCCCGACCACGGGATCCAACGGCGCCTCGCCCTGCGCCGTGGTTTCCGCCGCGATCCGGAACAGCGGCCGGGCGCCGAGCGCCGCCGCCTGCTCGCGCAGCGCCTCGCCGAGCCGGCACAGGCTGAGGATCCGCGGGTCCAGGCCGTGCAGCGCCTGGCGGAGCCGGGCCAGGGCGTCGCCGATCTGCCCGGGCAGCTCGTCGAGCGCCCGCCGGGCTCCGGCGATGTTGCCGACCTGGCCCATGTGACTGGCCAGGCCGAGGGTAAGCCGCACCGCGGTAAGGCCGGGCTGGGCGCCGTCATGCAGGTCGCGTTCCAGCTCCCGCCGCTCGCCGTCCTGCGCCGCGACGATGCGCAGGCGGGAGGCGCGGATCTCGGCCGACCGGGCCTCGATCTCGTGCAGCCGGTGCTCGAGCTGGATGGACAGGCTCGCGTTGTGCAGGATCACGCCGGCCCCGGCGGCCAGGTCGGTGAGCAGGGCCCGCCGGTCCGGGGCGAGCCTGCTCTCCTGGCCGGCGGCCAGGCACAGCGCCCCGACCTGCCCGCCGCGGTAGCTCATCGGTATCCGCCGCTCACCGCTGGCCGCCGCCTGCTGTCCGCTGGCCGGCCACCGGGCGGTCACCGAGGTGCCGCCGGGCAGGTCAAGGACCACCGAGGCGGTTCCGGTCCCGAGCCCTTCCGCGACAATCCTGGCCAGCGCGCCGAGCGCGGCGGCCCCCGGCTCGCTGGCCTGGCTGAGCGCCGACACCCCGGCGAGCACGTCGTAGGCGGGCGCGCGCCGGCCATAGACGAGCCGGTCCGCCCATCGCCCGATCACGGCGCGGGCCGGGGCGAACGCGAGCGCGATCAGGCCGGCCGCCACGATCTGGGGCGTCGACACCCAGCCGGTGGACAGGCCGAGCAGGGCGTCCGTCTGCACCACCCCGAGGACGTACACCGCGCCGATCATGGTGATCAGCACGCCATAGACGAATGTCCTGTTGAGCACCCGCTCGACGTCCCACAGCCGGAACCGCAGCACCCCGGCCAGGATCGCGAACGGGATCATCGTGAAGACGGCACGGAAGATCCAGAACACGGCCGCCTGGGAGCTGGTGCCGAGCCTCGCCAGGCCGAGCAGGTCGCCCGCCTCGCCCGGCATGGTCCCGTTGACGCCGGAGACCCGGGGCAGCCCCTGGGTGTGCAGGATCAGCGTGACCAGCGTGATCACGGTGAGCGCCAGCGCGGCGGCGAACGACAGCCCGAGCGCCCACAGCAGGACCCTGGACTGCTGGCGTGCTTCGGCGCTGGTGGCCCGGCGGTAGGAGGCGAGTTGCGCGGTCACTCCGGCCACCGGGGTGAGCAGGCCGAAGAACAGCACGAAGCTGATGGTGTGCGGGGCCTCCGCCGTGGACACGCTGAGCAGCCCGGCCGCCCCGGCCACGCTGGCCACCAGCAGTGCCCGGACCGGCCAGGCCCGCCGCCCGGCCCAGTCCAGGTTGCCCGCGGGGAACAGGACCAGTGCGAACACGTACGCCACGCCGCCGACGCCGTGCAACAGCGCGGAGTGCCACCACCCGATCCGCGTCCCGCTCATCGCCGCCATCGCGTCGATGGCGGTATGTGCCTGGAGGTTGAACGCGCCCGCCGCGCCCAGCATCCCGATGACCAGGAAGCGCACCGTCCAGTTCCGGCGGGCGAGCCCGAACAGGATCGCGGCGAACAGCAGGTTCACGCCGCTGAACGCATAGTCCAGGACGACGTCCACGGCCGGGTAGCTCTGCGCGGCCCCGGCCAGGAGCCCGCGGCCGACGGTGGCCCAGCCCGGGCCGTGGCGTCCCGCGGCCGCCGCCAGCGCCCAGTCATGCGCCACCGGCCAGTGCCTGGTGAGCGCCGCGGCCAGGCCGAGCATCAGCCAGCCGAGCACGAACGCGCAGTACAGCGCGGTGAACGTGTACCACGCCGCGCCGGCGGCCCGCGATCGCCGGTTCACCTGCGGGCTGCTCTCGCGGCGTGCGGCGCGGCCAGGTCGGCCGGTGCCAGCGGGATCTCGACCACGAGCCACCGGCCGGACGTGTCGTGCCCGCTCCGCAGGCTGCCGTCCAGGGCCGCCACCCGGTCCTGGACCGCCTCGAGCGCGACCGCGCTCACCGGCGGGCCGGGCCCGGCGCCATCCGGCGTGCCGTCATGGAACGTCATCTGGACCAGCCTGGGCGTCACCCCGACGACGACCCGCATCGGCTGTGCCGCCCCGGCGCCGTCCCACTCGCGCAGCAGCGCCGCCGCGCAGAAGTAGGCGCTGGCCTCCACCTGCGCGGCCAGCCTGGGCAGCCGGTGCGTGACCAGCTCGGCTGGCGCGTCCAGGCCGGCGAGCAGGTTCTCCAGGGCGGCGAGCAGGCCGTGGTCGGTGAGCACCGGCGGGTAAACGCCATGCACGATCCGGCGGAAGTCCGCGATCGCCGCGTCGATCGCCGCCGTCATCTCGGCAAGCTCGAGCGCCAGCCGCCGGCCCGCCAGGGATTCCGCCCGCCCGGGCCGGGCCAGCTCGGCCTTGTCCGCGCAGCGTTCCAGCGGCGCGCAGACGCGGGCCTGGATCTCACCGCTGAGCTGCTCCCTGGCCGCGTCCCTGGCCACCACCACGCGGCGCCGGGAGGCGGCCAGCTCGCTTGCCTGGGCGGTCTCCAGCCGCACCTGGTCGCGCAGCCGCTCGGTCAGCTCCGCGTTACGCAGCAGCAGCCCGGCGGCGTTCGCCACGTCCGCGGCGAGCCGCATGTCGGGAGGCGTGACGAACCGGCCCGCCCCGGCCCGCAGGGTGAGCGCGCCACGTAGCTGGCCCGCGTCCCGCACCGGCGCGACGTGATCGACATCGTCGAGGGCGCGCAGCCCGGCCTCGCCGGCCACGGTATCCGGGCCGGCCGGCGCGTCCCGCCGCGGCCACCAGGCGGCCCGGTGCAGCCCGGACGGCCCGGCCAGCCACACCGCCGCGTTCCGCGCGCCGGTGCCCTCGGCGAGCAGCTCCGCCAGCCGTTCCAGCCCGTCCTCCGCGGGCCCGGCCGCCACCACCGCGGCGACCGAGGACATCAGCGCGGGATAGGGCGCGGCCGCCGGCAGCGCCCTGCGGGCCAGCGCCCGGGCACCCGACCGGACGGCGGTCATGCCGGTCCCCGCGATCGCCGCGGCGGCGATCCAGAGCAGCAGGATCCAGCTATCGCTGGCCCGTGGCCACAGCGCGGTGCCACCGCCGACCACGAGCAGGTAGACGGCGATCACGAAGCCGCAGGCCGCCGCCGCCTCGACAACGATGGCGGCCATGGACGACCATGACAATGGCCGGCGCGCCATGCGGGTGTCGTTCACCAATTCATCATCCAGCAACCATGACGCGCCCGGCGCGGTCGCGGCTGCCGCCGCTGTGGTGTGGCATTCATAGGATTTCAGCGGAGGCTGCCAACTGTGACAATCCGCGTAGTGCTCGCCGAGGACAATTACCTGCTCCGGGCCGGGACGGCCGCCTTGCTCGGCGCCCTGGACGGAGTGGAGCTCGTCGCCGCGACGGCGGACAAGGACGAGTTGCTCGCCGCCGTCGAGGAGCACAAGCCCGACGTGGTCATCACCGATATCCGGATGCCGCCGGACCACCAGACCGAGGGCCTGGCGGCCGCCGCGACGATCAGGGAGAAGTACCCGGGCACCGGGGTGATCCTGCTCACCCAGTTCGCCGACCCGCAGTACGCCTACGAGTTCCTGCGGCACGGCGCGGCGGGCGCCGGATACCTGCTCAAGGAGCGGATCGGCGACATCACCGAACTTGAGCGCTCGCTCCATCAGGTGGCGGCCGGCGGGTCTGCGCTGGATCCCCAGCTTGTCGAGGCGCTGGTGGTGCGCAAGGAGCGGGCCGCCGGCTCACCGCTGGGCATGCTGACCCCCCGGGAGCGGGAAGTGCTCGAGCAGATGGCGCAGGGCAAGAACAACGCGACCATCGCCAAGGCGCTGGTGCTCACCGAGCGTGCCGTGCAGAAGCACATCAACTCCGTATTCAGCAAGCTCGGCCTCGGGGACAGCACGGACGTGGACCGGCGCGTCGCCGCGGTGCTGAAGCTGCTCGACGCCCGTTCCGCCGGAACCGAAGGCTCCCGCGAACCCTGACCGGCCGCCGGTCCCCGGGCGCGGGGGTGCAGGCACCCCCGCGCGGTTGGCATGCCTGCACTCTCGTGACGCCGGGAGCCGGCCGGCGACGGTGGGTTATGGCCGCGAAGGGCGCGGCCATGACGGCACACCGGGAGGCCGAGCGAAGATGGCAGATTTCCGGTCCTTCACCATTGCCGCGAGCGTCACCGCGATCGTGCTTGGCGCCGGCATCGGGGCCGCCCTCGGTGCGCTTTCCGGCCCCCAGCCGCCGCTGATCGTCAGCCAGAAGATGCCGATGGGCGCCCCGGCCCGGCCCGCGCCGCGGGCCGGTTCCGCGGTGGGAGATGCCACGATGGCTCGCGGCGGCATGGGAATGGGCGGCACCGGCAAGCCGGTGACCGGCAACGGCGCGCTGACCGGTCCCGGCGTGCAGCGCCTGCGTTCGATGCCCACCGGCACCGTGCGAGTCTGGCGCGACATGCAAGGCATGCTCCAGATCCAGCTGGACCTGTACGGCCTGACCCCCGGCTCGTCGCACAGCGTCTCCATCGACGGGCCGCACGGCAGCGCGGCCGCCCCCGAGGTGCGGTTCCCCGCCTTCGGCGCGGACGGCACCGGCCGGGCGAACGCCACGCTGACCGCACTCAACAACGTCGCGGCGCTGCAGGACGGCAGCCGGGTCAGCTTCCGGCTGGGCAGCTCCGCCGCCGGGAGCGCCGCGGCGGACCCGGTCGCCGCGGAGCTGATCGCGCAGTCCGCCGTCCTGCCCGCCCGCCCGGATGGCGGGGTGAGCGCGGTGATCCCCCGGTCCTACGGCCCGGCCGGCAACTACCAGGGCAGGCTGCACGGCTGGGCAAAGATCGCCTACAACGCGGGGGCGCGGACCCTGAGCGTCACGGTGACCGCCTTCGGCCTGCCCCCGGGCGCCCACGCCGCGCACCTGCACCTGGGCAGCTGCCAGGACCAGGGCGGGGTGAAGTACATGCTGATGGATTTCGTGGCCGGCGCCAGCGGCGACATCGCAAGCCAGACCCGGACGGTCACCGGGGTCACCGCACCGCCGCCCGCCGGCTGGTACCTCAACCTGCACCTGGGTGCCAGCGACGCCATCCTGGCCCACGGGATGCCGACGCTGAGCTTCCGTCCCGAGCTGTGTGCCAACATCACCAGCATCCAGACGGCAGGCCACCGATGACCTCCCGGCGACAGGCCGGAACGGGCCCGCCCGGCGGCGCGGCCGCCGGGCCGGGTGCCTGTGTCCGGCTGCCGCACCCGCCCACCGGCCTGGAGCGCGGCACCCAGTGGCGGCGGGGTCTTCCCCGGCGAGGGACGCCAGCTCGGGATGCTGCGGCGCTGGCTGGCGTCGCTCCTGCCGGCCGGCCCGGCACGCGATGACCTGGTCCTCGCCGCGACGGAGCTCGCCAGCAACGCCATCTGCCACACCGCCAGCGGCCAGGACGGCTGGTTCGCCGTGGAGGTCACGCTGTGCCAGTCGGTCGTGCGGATCGGGGTCACCGACGGCGGCGGCCCGGCGCGGCCGCGGGTGATCGAGGATCCGGCCGCCGAGCGCGGTCGCGGCCTGCTGCTGGTTCGTGCCCTGGCGGTGCGCACCGGGGGATCCAGAGCCGGTCCGGGCCGGCTGCTCTGGGCCGACATCCGCTGGGATGCGGGCGGCCCGGCGGCCGCGGGCACAATGGCCGGCCGCCTGGCCGCCGGCGGGTAGCGGCGCGCCGTCGCTCCCGGAGAACGGGCCGGTCAGGTGATCCGCAGGGTGACCTGGCCGAGCCCGTCCACCCCGGCACAACGCCGCGCTGCATGGAGCGCGGCGCCCAGTTCGGCAACGGACGTATCCGGCAGGCCGGTCATTGTCGGTCCTTTCCGGGACCGAAGCCTAGGGCATGGCCCTCGCGCCGGGGCGGCGCAAGGCCCCCGGGCTGAGGCGGTCGGTGACCTTCGGCCCGGGGGGCTGGTGGCGGCTGGGTTACCAGCCTTGCGGCTTTGCCCGATCTAGTAGCCCGCGGCCTGCATTTCCTGGAGGAACAGGTCGGCCTGGGCGATGGTGGGCGTGGTCGCGCTGATGTAGTAACCGTCCGCGCCGACGGACCGGGCGGCGGTGGCCATCTGGTCCGGCGTGCCGTAGTTGGTGGAGACCTCGGCATCCACCTGGACCTGCGGGTTGGCGGCCAGGGCCTGGCCCCGGGCGGTGTTGTACAGGTAGTCGAACTCGGTCAGGTTGACGGTGTTCACCTGGTCCTGGAGGACGAAGACGTCGGAGTAGGCGGCGGCCGCGCCGGCCATGTTGCAACGGACGAACCAGTGGTCAAGGTTCTCGCCCGGCAGCTGCGGGCAGGCGGAGCCGGGCACCTGGGCCAGGTCACGAGCGGGCACCTCGGCAACCTTGTAACCGTTGGCGTGGGCAAGCTGGCCGAACAGCTTCAGGTACAGCGCCGGGTTCTGCTGCTCATTGACCGGCGTCTGCGACCACATCTCGGGGTCGTAGAGAACCCACTTGTAGTTGGGGCTGATCGCCTTGTTCTGGAGGTCGGACGCGAACTGGGCGTAGGAGGTGTAGGTAAGCACGGCGTTGGTGCTGTACCCATCGCTGATCGGGTTACCTGTCGAGTTGGGGCCGGTGCCATAAGAAGTGTTGGTGTTGAAGAAGTGGCTGGTGGTCGCCGGATCCATTTGGTTGGTGAGGTGGATGCCCCAGCCGGTCATCACCCAGTTGCGCACGCTGGCCGAGGCGGGTGCCGCCCCGATCGTGGCGGCCGCGGCCGCCGCGGCGAGCGCGGCGGTGGCCACAGCGGTGAACCTGGCGGCGAGCCGGCCGCCCCGGCCGGCCGGTGATGCTGAAGTGGCGGTCATGACGAACCCCTTAGAAATGAGCTTCAGGATTTTAAATGTCATGACCACTGTGCAAAAAATCGCGGGTGCTTCCCCAGAGGAATGCAGCCCGTCTTGGCAGGGGTGTTCGGCCCGGGCCTGATTATCCGGCGGCCGGGAATCGATAGGGAATTCGGCCCGGGGCTGCTGGCGCCAAATGGCCCGGGCCGGAAGGCCCATGATGGGCCGGCTGGTCAGCTATCGGCGGGGGTGCTCCCTGGCCCGGCGGGCGGCTAGCGCGCCGGTGCGGCCGGGGCCCGGGGCCACGGGAGGGCCTCGGGAGAGCCTCACTCAGAGTGACTAAAGCCTTACTGTATGTTACATGAAGGATGGGCGTCCGGTGCGCGATGCCCTCGATGCCGGAAACGCGGGAGTGCGCGGGATGCGGGACCTTACCGACCGCAGATTCCTGGGGCTGCTGGAAGCGGCGCCGGACGCGATGGTCTGCGTCGAGGATGACGGCCGGATCGCCATGGTCAACGCGCAGGCCGAGCGGCTGTTCGGGTATCACCGGGAGGAACTGGTCGGGCAGCAGGTCGAGGTCCTGGTCCCCGACCTGATGCGGGGCGTGCACCGGGGCCACCGGGCCGGCTACGTCGCCGACCCCAGGCCCCGGCCCATGGGAACGGGCCTGGAGCTGGCCGGGCGCCGCCGGGACGGCAGCACGTTCCCGGCCGAGATCTCCCTGTCGGCCATCGATACCGGGGAGGGCATCGTGGTCACGGCGGCCGTCCGGGACGTCAGCGAGCGGCAGGCCATTCAGGCCGAGCGAGAGCGGCTGCGCACCCATGCCGAGCGGGGCCGGATGGAGCGCCAGCTGCAGCAGTCGCAGCGGCTGGAGAGCCTGGGCCAGCTCGCCGGTGGCGTGGCACACGACTTCAACAACCTGCTGGGGGTTATCTCCAGCTACGCGGCTTTTGTGGCCGAGGAGGCGGAGCGGCAGGGCCCGGGTGAGGCATGGGCCGCCGTCCGGGCGGACATCGAGCAGGTCCTGCGGGCCGCCGACCGGGCCGCCGGGCTGACCCACCAGCTTCTGTCGTTCGCGCGGCGGGAGGTGGTCCAGCCGCGGGTGCTGAACCTGAACGAGACGGTGGCCAGCGTCGAGCAACTGCTGCGGCGGACCCTCGGCGAGCATGTCGAGCTGATGACCGTGCTGCCCGGCGACCTGTGCCTGGTGCTCGCCGATCCGGGCCAGATCGAGCAGGTGCTGGTCAACCTCGCGGTCAATGCCAGGGATGCCATGCCGGGCGGGGGGAAGCTGACGATCGAGACCGCGAACACCGAGGTGGACGAGGCCTATGCCGCGGACCGGGCCGAGCCGGCCCCGGGCCATTACGTCGCGGTGAAGGTGAGCGACACCGGCACCGGGATGCCTGCCGAGGTGATCGACCGGGCATTCGAGCCGTTCTACAGCACCAAGCCCAAGGGCGAGGGCTCCGGCCTGGGCCTGGCGACCGTGTACGGGATCATGACCCAGGCCGGGGGAAGCACCCGGATCTATTCCGAGCCAGGGATCGGCACGACCGTGAGCCTGCTGCTGCCAGTGACCGACCAGGCACCATCCGCAAGGAGGCAGCCGCTGCCCCGGCCGGTGCCGGGCCGTGGTGAGGTCGTGCTCGTCGTCGAGGACGAGGCGGCACTGCGGGAAGTGACCCGCCGGATTCTCGCCCGCAACGGCTATCAGGTGCTGGTGGCGTCCAACGGCTACCAGGCGATCAACCTGGCCACCGCGAGCACGCAGCGCCTCGACGTGCTGCTCACCGATGTGGTGATGCCGGGCATGCAGGGCAGGGAGGTGGCCGAGCGGATCCACGGGCTGCGGCCGGAGGTCCGGGTGCTCTACATGTCCGGCTACACCCATGGCCTGCTCGGTGTTCAGGGTGTCCTCGAGCCGGGGGTCCACCTCATCGAGAAGCCCTTCTCCGAGACCTCCCTGCTTGTCAAGCTGCACGTCGTCCTGGGCCAGGACTGACCCGCCACCGGCGCCAGCGTTGGGTTAGTTACTCTGGGTATATGAGCAAATACTAAAAGTGAGCCAATAGCGGGGGGTGGGCCCAGTGCCTGGCGCGGAGATCTTGCTCGTGGAAGATGATGACCTCAATCAGGCCCTGGTCCCCGCGATCCTGGGCAGATCGGACCAGGCGCACCTGCGCAACGCGCACGTGACCGTGGCGGGCACGCTGGCACAGGCACGGGCGGTGCTCGCCGAGCGCCGGGTCGACCTGGTCCTGCTGGATATGCGGCTGCCCGACGGAAGCGGCCTGCCGCTGGCCGCCGAACTGCGCGACCGGCCGGGATCATCGGTGCCGGTGATAGCGCTCACCGGGGCACCGGGCGAGCACAGCGGCGACGCGCTCGCCGCCGGGTGCGTGGCGGTGCTGGGCAAGCCGTACAGCCTGGCCGAGTTGCGCCAGGTGGTCGGGGCATACCTGCCGCACGCCCGGCCAGCGCCGGAACCCGGGCCCGGGCCAGCGGCTGCCGTGCCGGAACCGCCGGCCGAGGCGCCCGGGGCGGTGTCGGCGGACGCACCCCAGGCCGCGGCGCACCGGCCGGCCGCGGCCGGGGAGGCCCGGCCGGGCCCGGCCGTGGACTTCGGGCTGCTGTTCCGCGCGGTGCCGGGCATGTACCTGGCACTGGATCCGGAGCTGACGATCGTCGCGGTCAGCGACGCCTACGCCCGGGAGACCCGGATGGCCCCCGCCGACCTCGTCGGCCGCTGCGTCTGGGAGGCGCTGCCCGAAGACCCCGGCAGCTCGCAGCCGGGCGCCCTGACCGGCCTGCGCGCCTCCCTGGAGCGGGTCTGCCGGACCAAGACCGCCGACACCATGGACGTCCAGAAGCGCTTCATGCCGCCGCCGGACGCCGGCCGTGGCACCTACGAGGCCTGCCACTTCAGGCCGGTCAACGTCCCGGTCTTCGACGGCCGCGGGAAGCTCTGCTACATCGTCCACGCGCTGGAGGATGTCACCGCCCAGGTGGCGGAGCTGGAGCGGGCCCACCAGGCCGAGCAGGCGGCGCACGACGCGAAGACGGAATATGTCCGCAGGGTCAGCCATGAGCTGCGCACCCCGATCAACACCATCATGGGCTTCGGCGAGCTGCTGTGCCTGGGCGACCTGACCGCCGAGCACCGGGAGTGGGCGTCCATGATGGCCAAGGCGGCCCGGCACCTGGCTTCCTTCATCGACGACATCGCCGATATCTCCCGTGCCGAGATGCACCGGCTGTCCGTGGCCATCGAGCCGGTGCCGGTCAGCGGCGTCATCGCCGACGCGCTCGACCTCATCCGCCCGCTGTCCGCCTCGCACGGCGTGCACCTGGACCCGCCGCCGCCGGCTGCCCAGCACGTCTTCGCCGATCAGCGGCGGCTGCGCCAGGTGCTGCTGAACCTGCTGTCCAACGCGGTCAAGTACAACCACCCGGCGGGCCGGGTCAGCGTCGAGGTCGGCGCCCAGCCGGGCGACCGGCTGCGGATCAGCATCCGCGATACCGGCAGGGGGATCGCCGACTACGACATCGGCCAGCTGTTCACCCCGTTCCAGCGGCTCGACGCGGCCCAGGCGGGCATCGAGGGAGCCGGCCTCGGCCTCACCCTGTCCAGGCAGCTCATCGAGGCCATGGGCGGCTCCATCGGCGCCACCAGCGCCCCGGGCGAAGGCAGCGTCTTCTGGGTGGAACTGCCCGTCGCCCACGCCACCGCCACGGCCGACACGGTCACCGGCGCGGACCCGGTGGTCGAGCTCCGTGCCTACACGGCGCCCAAGACCATCCTGTATGTCGAGGACATGCTGGAGACCCTCCTGCTCGTGGAGCACATCCTCAAGCAGCGGCCGTCCACCTCGCTGGTGCCTGCCATGCTCGGCGGTGCCGCCCTCGACCTCGCCGCCGAGTACCGCCCGGACCTGATCCTGCTGGACCTGAACCTTCCCGACCTCCCGGGGGAGGAACTGCTGCGCCGCCTCAAGGCCGACCCGGCCACCTGCGCCACGCCCGTGGTCATCATCAGCGCGGAGGCGGCCTGCGAGCGCGTGGACAGCATGCTGGCGATCGGCGCCGCCGCCTACCTGACCAAGCCGATCAGCGTCCGGGACTTCCTGCACACCGTGGACACCCTGCTCACCGCGCCCCGGCCCGCCGCGGTCGCCGACGACAGCGAGGCCCGCCTGGCGGAGCCCCAGCCCGAGCAGCCCCGGTCCGGAGAGTGAAGACGCCCCCGCCCTCCTCGTAGCAGGGCGGGGGGCGCTCCCCCGGCCGGGCGCGACCGGGGGACCGTGGCCGTCAGTAGCCGGCCGCCCGCATCAGCCGGAAGAACTGATCGGCCCGGCCGATGGCCGGGCTGGTGATCGAGACGTAGAACCCGTCGGCGTTCACCGACCTGGCGGCGGCGGCCATCTGGCTGGCGGTGCCGTAGTTGGTGGACAGCTCGGAGTCCACGACCGCCCGCGGGCTGGCGGCCAGGGCCTGCTGGCGGGCGCCGGAGAACAGAGCGCCGTAGGCGGCCAGGTCCGTGGTGTTCACCTGGTCCTGGAGCACGTACACGTCGGACGCGGCGGCGGCGGCCCCGGCGATGTCGCAGCGGATGTACCAGTGGTCGAGGGTCTCGCCGGGCTGCTCCGGGCAGGCGGAGCCGGAGCGGGCCACGTTGCCGAGGTCACGGCCGGGGGCCTCGATGACCTTGTACCCGTGCGCGTGGGCGAGCTGGCCGAACTGCGCCAGGTACTTGATCGGGTTGAGCTGCTCGGCCGTCGGGGTCTGCGGCCATTCCTCGGGGTCGTAGAGCACCCACTTGTAGGCGTGGCTGATCGCGCCGCTCTGCAGGTCGGCGGCGAACTGGGCATAGGAGTCGTACACCAGCACGGCATTGGCGGCGAACCCGTCGATGACCGGGTTGACCGATGTCTTGGGACCGGTGCCGAACGAACCGGACGTGTTGAAGAAGTGCCCGGTGGTCGCGGGGTCGAGCTGATCGGCCAGGTGGATGTTCCAGCCGGTGGCGATCCAGTCGTGGGTGCTGGCCGAGGCCGCTGACACCCCGCCGCCAACCGTGGCGGCGAAGGCGGCGGCGGTGGCGGCCAGGAGCGAGCCGAGGGTTCCCAGCAGCGGCCGCCGCCGGCGGACGTCCCGCCGGGCACGGCGGACCGGGGGGGAGGCCGAGCATCCGGCCGGCGACGCTGCGGTTGCGGGCATGGCATCTCTCCGTAGGCTTCGTCGGCTGCTTAATGTCATGGTCATTCTGCGAAAATTCACCTGCGGGCCCCAGAGGAATGCGGCTCCTATTGCCCGGGTAACTCGTCCCGGTCCTATTGGCCCCGTGATCCCGGTTTTGCCGGGGCAATATGGCCCGGGCCGGAAGTCACTATGCCAATGGGCCGAACGGCCCCCTCCCGGACGGCTATGCTGGCTGCGGGAAAGCCAACCGCCCGGTAATACTCCCATAATACGGCATTAAAACGGAAAATCCGATTTAACCACCTCTCGTGGAGCCGGGGTCATGTCAGCGCAAACGGCTCACGATGATGCGCGGCGCCTGCCACGGGACCCGTAACCCCAGCCGAGGACCCTGCCGATGCGCCGACCGACGGAATTCCGCCCGCGCCGCGTCTCGCGCCGCCTGGGCCCGCTCTTCGCCATGCCGGCGATGCTCTTGCTGATCGCCATGGCGCCGGGGGCCGGCGGCCAGGCGCTGCGCCCGCTCGGCTGGCCCGGGTCCGCCCCGGCCGCGGCGCTGCGGTTCCCGGGGCCCGCCCACGGCCTCTATCTGGTCATCTCCGCGCAGCACCTGCGGGACATCCGGGCGGTCGCGCCCAAGCTCGCCGCGACGCTGCTGGCGCGCCGGACCACGATCGTGCTGTCCCCGGGACCGGCGGCATTAACCGGCAAGCGGGCCGCGCTGGGGACCGCGTTCTTCACCAGCTACGCCGACTTCGCCGGCAGGCTGCACCGGCACGCCATGCCGGCCGGAGTGCGGGCGGTGGCCTACGACCCGGAGCTGTGGCAGGCCACCCCGTTCCCCGAGCGGCTCGATCCCAAGCGCTACATGGCCCTGTTCGCCGCGGCGGCGCGCCGCCACGGTTATGCGGTGATCCTGATGCCCGGCCGCGACCTGCTCGCCGCGGCAAGCTCGTGCCGGCAGCGGCCGTGGGAGGATCTCGACACCGCCTTCCTGCGGTGCGGGCTGGCGGGCGAGAGTGCCCGGCTGTCCCAGATCTTCGAGATCCAGACCGCCCCGGTCGAGACGCGCGCCGCCGAACTGCGCGCCTTCGCCGCGGCCTGCGCGAAGCAGGCCAGGGCCGCGAACCCCGCGGTCGTCCTCATCGCCACCCTCAGCACCCAGCCGGGCAGCAGATGGGTCAGCGGCTGGCAGCTCACGCGGGCCGCGGCCGCGGTGCGGCCGTTCGTTCAGGGTTTCCAGCTCAACATGACCCGGCGGTCTACCCGTGCCGCGGTGGCGTTCCTGCGGACGATCCCCGCGCTCGGCGGATGACGACCCGCCAGCCGGGCCGCGAGCCGATGACGACCCGCGGTCCGCGGATCGAGCGCGGGTCGATGCGCGCGCCCAGGCGGCGGGCGACGTGCGGTCGTGGCGGGGGCGGCGGGCCGTAGCTGGCGGCCGCGCGGGGGTGGATCGGCGGGTGCATAGCGGCCAGCGTTTCCTGCGGCGTGCCCGCGAGCCGCTGGCACCCGTACTCCTCCCAGATGGGCACGCGGTGCGCAAAGTCCCAGAGCCGGCAGTGCAGCACGGCCAGGGTGTCCAGCGGCCCGAGCGACATGCGGTAGGACAGCTTGGGGGAGAACCGGCCGTTGATCTGGAATCTGCGGCCCATGGCCTTGTCGAGGTAGTCGCCGCCGAAGACCACGGGGAAGTGGCGGTCCAGCCACCCGAGGACAAAGGGCGGGATCTTGTCGTCGTTCGTGCCCGCCTGCCCGTAGTCCGACTCGGGGATCGCCATGGACCACGGCTTGTACCCGGGCACCTTCTGCTCCAGCTGGCGCGCCCCCCAAACCATGTTGTTGGCGATCCGGTGCCGGTACTGGGCGAAGGTTTCCTGGTGCCCGGGCTGGCCCGGCTGGCCGGGGAAGTACTGGAGGTAGGCGAACGCCGCCCCGGTGTCGCCGGTCTTGTCCCAGTGGATCTCCTCCCTGCCGTAGCCGAAGTGCAGCTGGACGTTCCAGGTACTGCCCTGGGACATCTGGGTGAGCTGCGACCAGGACAGGCTGAACTTCGGGTTCCCGCTCACCCAGGAGGGCACCACCAGCTCGGTCGCATGGAAGCCGTACGACCGGAGCAGGTCGTTGGCGGCCCGGTAGGCGTCCAGCCGGCCATCGTCAAAGGTCAGCAGGATGGGCCGGGACGGCAGGCCACGGTACCCGTGCCCCACGAAGTGCGCGTACTGCTGGATGGTCAGGGTGTGAAAGCCGGCCACCTTCAGCGCGCGCATCTGCTCGGCGAACAGCTTGCGGGACACCGTGAGATAGCTCGCCGGGCCCCCGATGCTGTGGTACATGAGCACCGGGACCACCTTGTGATAGTCGGGGAACGACGTCCAAGCGCGGTAGTCCGCGGCGGACAGCCGCACCGGCACCGGGAGGAGCGGGGCGCGGCCGGCCTCGGCCGTGTGCAGCCGGGTTACCAGGATGCCCGCCGCGATGCACAGCAGGCATCCCCAGCCAACCAGCCCATGCGCTACTGACCTGCTGATGCTGGCCCGCGCCCCGCGTTCCCTGCTCATCTGCCGCTCCCCCCGTATGTCCCGCGCTTAGTCCCTGACCAGGTCGTCCACCGGGCGTGCCTGCCTCGGGGTCACCTGGCCGGCACGGATCGGGCGGCCGCGGCGCCAGCTGGTCTTGGGCAGGATGTGCTCCACGGCGACCCGGTCGCGGTTGGCGCCGATGGCGTCGAACATGTGCTCGACCAGGGTCTCCGACAGCAGGTGCGGCTCCAGGCCCAGGTCAAGCAGCTTGGTGTGCTTGGCGTTGTAGTAGTGGCCTTCCTTCTCCACCCGGGGGTTGGCGACCGGGTTGATCGCGACGTCGATGCCGCACTCCTTGCCCGCCCGCTGCACGAGCTCGGCGAGCTGGTTGATGGTGAACTGCTCGGTGAACTGGTTGAACACCCGGAACTCGCCCCGGTCGGCGGGGTTGAGGCAGGCCAGTTCCACGCACCGCAGCGTGTCCAGGATGTTCAGGAACCCGCGGCACTGCTCGCCCGAGCCGTACGGGGTGAGCGGGTGCCCGATGACCGCCTGGACGCAGAACCGGTTCAGCGCGGTGCCCCAGATCTCGTCGTAGTCGAACCGGGTCGCCAGCCGCGGATCCAGCCTGGTCTCCTCGGTCTCGATGCCGTAGACGACGCCCTGGTTCAGGTCGGTGGCGCGGATCCCCCAGACCCGGCAGGCGAACTCGATGTTGGTCGAGTCGTGCACCTTGGAGCAGTGATAGAAGGAGGCGGGCAGCTTGGGGAAGGGCAGCCGGTCGTGCCGGCCGTTGTGGTCGATCTCCAGCCAGCCCTCCTCGATGTCGATGTTCGGGGTGCCGTACTCGCCCATCGTGCCGAGCTTGACCAGGTGCGCGTCCGGCGCGAACTCCTGGATGGCCCAGATCACGTTCAGCGTGTTGATGACGTTGTTGTACTGGGTCAGCACGCAGCGGCGGCGGTCCTTCATCGAGTAGGGGGCCGCCGGGATCTCCCCGTAGTGGATGATCGCGTCCGGCGGGAACTCCCGGAACACCTGCTCCACCACCGACCACTCGGTCAGGTCGCCCTCGGTCACGGTGATGGTCTTGCCGCTGACCTCACGCCACGTCCCCACGCGGGTGGCGAGGTCGGGGGCGATGACGGTCAGCGAACCGCTGCCCGCCTCCGCGTGAACCTTGCGGCGCAGGTAGTTGTCCACGACATGGACATCGTGGCCACGGTTGGACAGGTACATGGCAGTAGGCCAGCCCAGATACCCATCGCCGCCCAGGATCAGAATCTTCATCCCCGTTCCTTTCGTATCGACTGGTGTGTCATGCGGCGTCGCCGACGCGTTTTGGCGACAAGCCCTGAATGAGCCGTGCGGTCTTCCCGGCTGTTCCGGCGAGCCGCTTGCGTGACGGCGGCCGGCCTGGCGTCTGGGTGAACGCCAGGGTGAGCAGCGTCTCCAGCGCGTAGAAGGAGACGATGAGCCGGAATATGAGATAGCTGGGAATCGAGGCGATGAGCCGGGTGTCTCCCAGCAGCACCATGCAGGCGATCATCTGGATGAGCTGGACCCCGAGGAATATCGCCCCGCCGGCCGAGATCTCCTGAAGCGGCACCGAGGAGTGGTTGAGCAGCACCAGGAAGATCCCGGCCGCCGCGAAAGGCAGCACCATGAGCCTGCGGAACATGATGAAGCCCGCCCACGGCAGCATCCAGACGCAGCGCAGCCCCTGCAGCATGTAGATGCCGGACTTGTTCCTCGCCAGCATGTGGTAGGTGCCGCGGGCCCACCGCATCCGCTGCTCGCGCAGGTAGGCGAACGTGCTCGGCATCTCCGTGTAAGCGCGCACCGAGGCGTCCGAGACGATGCGGTACCCGAGGCGGCCGACCCGGACGGTCATGTCGGCGTCCTCGCCGTTCACTCCCTCGGCGAAGCCGTTGAGCTTGACCAGCAGGTCGCGCCGGTAGGCGACCAGGGCGCCGGGCAGCACCCCGATCGCGTCCACGGCGTTGTACCCGGCACGCTTGAACCCGACCTGGTAGTAGACCTCCAGGGCCCGCATCCGGCAGATCCAGCTCTCCTGGACCCGGGGCAGCGGCATCCCGCTGGCCCCGCCGACGGACGGGTCGCCGAAGTGCCGGATCAAGCCGAAGAGCACCGATCGCGTCACCAGCGTGTCGGCGTCGATCCGGAGGACGATCTCCTCGGTCACGTGCCTGAGCCCGTAGTTCAGTGCGAATGCCTTTCCCTTGGACTCGCACTGGAGGAGGACGCCACGGACGTGCCGGGCTTCACGAATGGCGGCCCTGGCCTCCTCGAGCGTCCGGTCGCTGGATCCGTTTTCCACCACATAGACGGTGCAGGCTTGCGGATAGTCGGCGACCGCCTCGTCGATTGCCCGGACGCAGTCGCCGATGAGCCCTTCCTCGTTCCGCGCGGGAACGACGATGCCCACCGGGAACAACATCGTGTGCCTGCCGCGCCGGGTGCAGCGGCGGGTGATGTTCAGGGCATAGAGCATTCCGGGAAAAAGCCCGAAGAAAACCACGAGCGCGGACGCGATGCCGCCGAGCAACGGCGCCTTGGACAGCAGGACAAGGAGCTCCCCCCAGTGCCTTTTGACCAGCAGCACGGCGACGACCGCCGCGGCCACCACGATGCCGAGCAGTGCGGCATCCCGGTGCGGCCGCTGGCGCTCGGCGCGCACCACCACGCCGGGCGGCAGCGCCGCGCTGGTGAAGACGCCGAAGGCCAGTGCCACGATGCCGTCGAGCCCGGCGATCGTGTTGCCCAGCGCCCCGAACGGCCCGGGCCCGCCGAGCACCGCCGACCGGGTCAAGGCCAGGTCGGTCAGCACCACGAGCACGGCGAACGCCAGCACGGTCGTGCCGAACAGCCGCAGCCGCCGCCGGACGGTGCCAGCGGCGAGCAGCGCGAACAGCAGCGCGAGCAGCAGCATCAGGGGCCTGACGGCCACCGAGGTCTGCTTGCCGAACGTGCCGGCCGGCACGTTCGCGACAGCGCGCAGCAGCGCGCCGTACGTGCGAGTCAGCGGCGGTATCCACCCGTCGAGGGCCGCGGCGCAGGCGGCGAACAGGGACAGGAACACCGGTGCCACCCAGCGCGGGCGTGACACGCTGAGCCCGGACGGTGCGGTGTCCGGGGTGATGAAGAAGCCAGCGGGGCGGCCCCGGGTGGTGTCGTACCCGATGCCGGACGGCAGGGGGCGCTTGCCCCCGGCCGAGCCAGGCGAGCGAGCAGCGCCATCCGCGCTTGGCGCGGGGTCATCCCCCCGCCCCGGCGCGGGCTCCTCGTCGTGCCCCATGCGGTACTACCTCCAGCGTCTGGTCGTGATGGCGCGCGCCGCCTTACTGGCCGGCGGTCCGGTATTCACACCCGCCCGGCCAAGCCGCGCCGCCGCCAGCGGCGTCCGGCCGGGTGAATCAACGCGGCTTGATATCCGCCCGGTGCCCGGCGTGCCCGCTCACGGCACCTATGGCGTATCGAAAGGGTGCTCTGGCCTTAGCGGGCCGGTGCCGGTGCCGCGCAAATACTTTGCCATGTGGCGGCATCCGGCTTTTTGACCCGGCAGGCACTGGCGATGGCGCTTTATGACCCACTCCCATCGTATCGCCAGAAGATGAGCATCCTTGATTGTCTTGCCGGGCTAATTATGGCCACCTGTAGCCCGGGAACACGCCGTAAGGGTACAGGAAATGCCCGGTGCTGTCAGCGAGGATCGGCAGAAGAACACAGATTACCGTACAGCCGGGTGCGAGGTGCCGGATGATGTGGCGGTTTGACTCTTTCGCCGTGCCGTTGACTCAACAATCGGAATCTCCTGAATTCATGTGTAAGAACTCAGTTTTCAATTCTTAGCGGGACAATTCTTCCGGCCCGGCGCCGGCGGGCCCGGCGCATCGGGGCGCCGCGGTGGCGGGGGGCCCGGCGCATCGGGGCGCCGCGGTGGCGGGGTTACACCCCCGGGTGCACCGGCCATCCGGGCGGCGAAGGCCGCGGCCTGGGAACGCCGCTGCATGCCCAGCTTGGCCAGCACGGAGGACACATAGTTCTTGGCCGTCTTCTCGGACAGGAACATACGCTCGGCGATCTGCCGGTTGGTCAGCCCCTCGCTGATCAGTTCCAGGACCCGCTTCTCCTGCCCGGACAGCGCGGACGCCGGATCCGGTCCGGAGGTCCGCCGGCGCAGGCGCTCTATCACCCGCTGCGCCGTGTGCGCGTCGAGCGTGGACTGGCCCGCCGCCACCGTGCGCACCGCCCCGACCAGTTCGGTACCGGGGGTCTGCTTCATCACGTAACCGGCCGCACCGGCCATGATGGCCCCCATCAGCGCCTGGTCGTCGCTATAGGCGGTGAGCATCAGGCAGGCGGTGCCGGGCAGCTCGGAGCGGATCTCGCGGCACAGCGACACGCCGTCGCCGTCCGGGAGCCGGACGTCGAGCAGCGCCACATCCGGCTGGACCGCCTTGAGCCGGTCCATGGCCGATTCCGAGTTCCCGGCCTCGCCGACCACGTCGATGTCCGCCTCGGCCTCCAGCAGCCCCTTGAGCCCGCGCCGGACCACCTCGTGATCATCGATGAGAAACACGCGGATCCTCGCCCGCTCTCGGCCGGCCTGCCCGCTCGCTGCTTCGCTCATCTCGCGCCCGCCATCCCCCCGCGCCGCCATGACGAAAGCGGCGAAACCCGGTACCAGGCCGGGCCATGACTTATTGCTATATTCAAACTACTATAAGTAACAACGTGCCCGCCTCGCCCGGCCGGCCCGGCCTCCCGGACAGCTTCTCGGCCTCGGCGTTCACCCCGGTGATCCGGCCCTGGCCATCGACGCAGACCATGGCGTCGGGGGCTGCTTCGAGCAGATCGGCGAATGCCCGGTCCCCGGATTGCTCCACGCCGCCTCCTCGCGTGGCCTACCTGCTGTCACTTAAAGTAGTGTACTAATTACTATATGTGCTGAAGGGTGGGCGCCGAAGGCGGGCGAGCAGGCCACATGCCGCGATACGGACAGGGGGTGGAGCGTGACGAACGGCGCCGGACGAGACAGAATCCGGGTCTGTCTTGTAGATGATCATGCCTTGATCCGTCAGGCCCTGAGGGACCGCTTTGCCAGGGAGCCCGACATCGAGGTGGTGGGCGAGGCCGCGACGGCGCGGTCCGCGCTCGCCTTGGTGGGGTCGCTCCAGCCGGACGTGGCCGTGCTGGACGTGCAGCTCCCCGACGGTGACGGCGTGACGATATGCCGTGAGATCCGGTCGGCGGTCCCGGAAACGGCCTGCCTGATGCTCACCGGGCACTCCGGTGACGAGGCGCTGGTCGGGGCGATCATGGCCGGCGCGGCCGGCTACGTGAGCAAGGAGAACTTCGCGGAAAAGCTGGTGATGGCGGTCCGTGACGTGGCGGCGGGCCGGTCCGCCCTGGATCCCGGTGCGGCCAAGACGGCCATGGACATGCTGCGCGAGGGCCTGGGCACCGGGCTGGGCCTGTCCGGGCGGGACCGGCAGGTGCTGGAACTGGTCGGGGACGGGCTCACCGACCGGCAGATCGCGCAGCGGCTGGACGAGCCGGTGGAGGCCGCCAAGGGTGAGGTGCGTTCCCTGCTCGGCAAGCTGGGCTTGCCCGGCGGGCGCGCGGCGGGCGCGAGCTGAGGGCTGGCCGCAAAGGGGGTGTAGATGCACGGCATCGCCGGGGCGCAGGCGGGTGGTGCGCGGAAGACCATCAGGGTGTTCGTGGTCGACGACCACGAGGTTGTCCGGATGGGGCTGAAGGACCTGCTGGCCGCCGAGCCGGACATGGAGGTGGTCGGCGAGGCGGCGACGGCGGAGTCCGCCGTGAACCGGGTACCGGTGCTGGGCGTGGACGTGGCCGTCCTGGACGTGCGGCTGCCCGACGGTGACGGCGTGGAGGTGTGCCGGGAGATCCAGTCGGCAAGCCCGGGGACGGCCTGCCTGATGCTCACCGGGTACGGCGATGACCGGGCGCTGCTGGCGGCGATCATGGCGGGCGCGGCCGGCTATGCGATGAAGCAGTCGAACGCCGCGGAGGTGGTCGAGGCGGTGCGCGCGGTGGCCGAGGGCCGGTCCGCGCTCGGCCCCGAGGCGGCGCAGCGGGTGATGGCGCTGCTGCGGGAGAAGGCGGAGACCACCGATCCCCTGGCGGCGCTGTCCAGCCAGGAGAAGCGGGTCCTTGAACTGATCGGCGAAGGGCTGACCAACCGGCAGATCGCCGAGCAGATGTTCTTGTCAGAGAAGACCGTCAAGAACTACGTGTCCTCGCTGCTCACCAAGCTCGGCATGCAGCGGCGATCGCAGGCGGCGGCGCTGGCCGCGCGGATCGGCGACAGGACGGGCGATGACTTAGCCCCGCCGCCTGGCCGGCCGGGCCAGCTCCTGCTGGCCGGTTCCCGCCCAGGAATTCCCAGCTGAGCAAGGCCCGCGCCCGCGGGCTCGTCGTTCACCAGGCGGGTGGATGCGCGCCGATCACGGAGGAGGGGGCAGGTGACAGCGAACCCCGGTGGCCCGCGGGTACTCGTCGTGGACGATACCGGCGAGGTCCGCATGCTGATCCGCCGGGCGCTGGCCGCGCACGGCTATCAGGTCGACATGGCGGCCTCGCTGGCCCAGGCGAACGCGCTGGGCCCGGCCGGATACGACGTGGTCCTTGTCGATGCCCACCTGGGCACGGAACGGGGGACCGATCTCATCGACGCGCTGCTGGCGGCCGATCCGGCCGCGGCCGGGCGATGCCTGGTGATCACCGGGGGCGCCACCGGCCAGTTGCCCCCCGGCGTCGCCTGTCTCCCGAAGCCGTTCCGGCCGGCCGACCTGCTCGGCGCCGTGCGGGCGCTGCACCGGCCGGGGGACACGGTGCCGGATGACATTCTGCCCGCGCCGGTGCTCGCCGCCGCCGTGCCGGCGGCCTCCGCTGCCGTGCCCGCGGCCGCTGCCGTGGCCACGGCCGGCGCTGCCGTGCCCGCGGCTCCCGCTGTCATGTCCGCGGCCGGTGCCACGGCCACCGCGGCCGGTGCCACGGCCACCGTGCCCGCCTCGGAAGCCTTGCCGCCGCGATCGCGGCAGGCCGCGGCCAGGCCAGGCGGCCAGGCAGCCCGGATGCCCACCGCCTGGCGGCTGCTCGGGCTGATCCGCGGGCTCCGGTCGAGCGAGCGCGCGGTCCTGGCGGACTTCGTGCACGACGGCCCCATCCAGGAACTCGCCGCTGCATCCCTGGCCCTGCAACTGACCGGCGGCGATGGATCCGCCGACCGGACCCGGTTGTTCGGCGAACTCGAGCAGGAACTCGCCGCGGCGGGCCGGTCGCTGCGCTACCTGACCGACGGTGACTGGCCGTTCCTGCCGCCGGGGGCCGCGCTGCCGGAGATCATCAGGCAGCGGACCGCGTGGCTGCCGCTGTCCTCGATCACCGTGGACATCCGGCACACGTGCGCCGCGCTGCGCGCCGAGGCTCCGCTCATCGCCGACGTTGTCGAGCTGGCCCTGTTCCTCATGACCAGCGACGGCCCGCTCAGCCAGGCGCACGTCTGCGTGCAGGCCGGGGAGGACGACGCCGAGATCGTGCTGACCCTCACCCAGCCCGGCGACGTGCGTGACTGGACCGCGGACACCGAACAGCTCGCCGAGCTGGCGTCGATCCTGGGCGGCATCGCGCACACCGAGCGCGGCCCGGCCCGCTGGCAGGTCCGTATCACCCTGCCCAGGCAGTGCGCGGTGGACGACCGGCGGCACTGACCAGCGGGCCAGTAAACCGGCGGAGCCGGCGAAACGACGGGAATCCGACGCCGGCGAGGCTCGTTATGGGGTTCCTGACACGGTTGCCGACGACGACGGGCTGGGCGCCGGAGAGCTCGGCGGCGCGGTGGTGGGCGCGATCGTCGGATGCGGCGTCACGGTCTGGCGCGGCGTGGCGGTCCGGTGCGGGGACGGCGTCGCCGACGGGGTCGGCGAGCGGTGCGGCGTGCGCCGCGGGGCGGGCTTCGGGGTGTGCGACGGCGCCGCCGAACCGCTCTGCTGCGTGCCCGCGGGGCTGTCCCCGGTCGTGGCGCTGGGGGAGGGCGGCTTGACCCACCCGTAGAGCACGAGCGTGCCCAGGAAGATGGCCAGCAGTACCCAGGTGGAGGTCCGGATCCGCCGCATCAGCCGCCCCCGTTGGGCTCGATGCCCTCGATCGTGGGCGGCAGGTTGATGCCCTCCCTGAGCAGGCCGGCCGCGATCCGGGCGCGCAGCGCCCGGCCGACGTCGAACTGCTTGCCAGGGAGCGTCCTGGCGACCACGCGGATCTGGAACTGGGTCACGTCGATGCTCTGCACGCCCATCACGGCGGGCGGGTCAAGCAGCAACTGGCTCAGCTCCGGTTCGGCGTAGGCCTCCTCGCCGATCTCCCGGAGCAGGTCGCTGACCTGGTTGACGTCCACGGTGGCGGGCACCGGCACGTCGAGCACCGCCCGGGCCCAGCCGCGGGACAGGTTGGTCACCTGGCCGATCTGGCCGTTCGGGGTGATGACCACCTCGCCGTCGGCGGTGCGCACCGTGGTGACCCGCAGCGTGACGTCCTCGACCGTCCCCATCGCCGCGTTCGACACGCTCGGCACGGCCAGCCGCACCAGGTCGCCGAACCCGTACTGGCGCTCGGTGATGAGGAAGAACCCGGCCAGGATGTCCTGCACGATGCGCTGCGCGCCGAAGCCCAGCGCCACGGCGGCCACGGCGGCCGGGGCGACCAGGCTCGTCAGCGGGATGCCGAGGCGCGCGGCGACCGCGATCCCGGTGGCGCAGTAGATGATCACCAGGGTGGCCCAGGTGATCACCTGGGCCAGGGCGTGCCGGTGTTTCGCCGCCTCCGAGCGGACCAGGGCGTCGGTCTCCCTGGCGTTGGCGTCGATCCGTTTGGTGATCTTTTCGCCGAGCCAGGACACGAGCCGGGTCAGCAGGATCGTCCCGACCACGAGCAGCACGATCTCCAGCCCGCGGCCGCGCGCCCAGTGGCTGACGTAGTCCAGTGACATCACAACCAGCAAACATAGCCGCCGGGCGGCGCGCACCTGGTGCCGATGACCAGGCCGTGGCCGGCTGCGGGCGGAGGCTTGGCCGACCGCTGGCGCGGCCGCAGCGGCCGCTAGCGTGGCCGCAGCGCCCAGGACCGGAGGTGGTGATAGCCGCGCACGGCAGCGGGCCGCCTGGCCTGGAGCCGGTAGTGACCGTCCGCGCGCAGCGCCGCGGCGAGCTCGGCATCCACCAGCGCGGTACCCGGCCTGGCCAGCGACGTCAGCCGGGCCGCCAGGTTGACCACCGGGCCGTACACGTCGCCGAACCTGCTCAGCACCCGGCCCGCCGCCATGCCGACGCGCAGCGCGGGCAGCCCCTCCCCGGCCCGCGCCGGGCTGGTCAGCCGCAGCGCTATCTCGGCCGCGTCGGCCGGCCGGTCTGTGACGAAGAGCACCTCGTCCCCGACCATCTTCACCACGCGCCCGTGGTTGCTCACGACGGCCTCGGAGGTGTCCTCTTCGAAGGTTTCCAGCAGGTCCGCCAGGTCCTCGATGGGCGAGTGCCTGGCCGTCCTTGTGTACCCGACCATGTCGGCGAACCCGACGGTCGTGGTCGCCGCGGACGGCTCACCCGGCGGCTGGAGCAGGATGCGCTCGTACGCCGCCGCGAGGTGCCGCCGCCACACGTAGGACTGCAGGCGCTCGATGACCGGCAGCAGCAAACCGGCCATGTCGGCGGCGCCGGCCTCCCGCGCCGCTCCGCCCGCGGCCAGCCTGCCGGCGCCCGCGGCCAACATGTCGGCCCGGGCCATGACCTCTCTGGCCTGCCACTCGGCGAGCCGGGACAGGGTCTGCCCCATCACCCGGGCGTGCGGCACCTCGTCCTCGATCGCCATCGTGCCGCTGGCCACCAGGGCGTCCCAGGTCCGCAGGGCCTCGATGTCGCCGTCGGTGAACACGGCCTCGTCGTCGCCCACCTCGGCGAAGCCCATGGCCATCCAGAGCCGGTGGGCCCGGTCCCTGTCGACGCCGGTGGCCTCGCTGACCTCGGTCCGGTTGTACCGGCGCTGACCGCCGAGCATCAGTTCCTCGACCCGCGCGGCCGCTTCCCCGGCCCGCCCGGCTTCCCCGGCTTCCCCGGCCCGCCCGGGGGGTTCCCCGGCCCGACCCGCAGCGTCCTCGATCCGCCCGGCGGTGGCCTCGGTGTCCATCGGTGTTCCCGCCCGGGCGGCCTAGCGGACGGTGTGCACGATCAGCACATCGCACGGGGACCGGCGGGATACCGCCGCCGGCACCGACCCGAGCAGCCGCCCGGCGATCGTGTTGAGCCCGCGGTTGCCCACCACCAGGAGGTCGGCCTGGTGCTCTTCCAGCGCGCTGATCAGTGCTTTCACCGGCTCGCCCGGCACGGACAGCCGCTCGATCTTGCCCGCGCCACGGGCGGCGGCCCGTTCCGCGGCCGTGCGCAGCGTCTCCTCCGCCGGGGCCGAGCCGACCACCGAGTACGCCTCATCCCCGAGCACGTCCTCGGCCATCGCTACCTCGCGCGGCCCTGCGGGCTCGTAGGCGCACACGATGACGAGCCGTGCCGTGGTGTCCCTGGCGATCTCGGCGGCCCGGTCCACCGCGCGGTAGGAGGAATCTGATCCGTCCGTGCCGACCAGCACGGTCTGGTAGGCGCCCATCCGGCCTCCCTCCGGGCCAGTGCTCGGCCGCGCCCGGCCTGGCGCGGCCCCTACCCGAGAGTAACGTGTCCGGCTGTCCGGTTCGCGGCGACCCCAGCGATGCGCTGGCGGCCCAGTGGCCGCTTCTCTCACTCCGCACGTTTGTGGTCGGTGGCGCACCGACCACAATGATTGCCTCACCGAACTGACCATTGGGCAACTCCGCAAGGGACGCTCAACATGACGCGGTACGGCAACGCCCGGAGCTCGTCCCGGGTAACCGCAACTCCGGCTTCGCGCAAACGTTGCTCGAAGCGTTGCCACTCATGGACTTCGCCCGACTCTTCGGCATCGTCGGGCAAGACCACGGTGTAGACGTTGCGCACAACGTGGGTAAGCGAGATCTTGTCCAACGAGGCCGTCGACGTCCACCCCCGGTCGTCCAGGAGCGTAACCTCACGCCCGTCGGACAGCAGCGCGAACTCACGCACATTGCACGACGTCCCGCCGCCTGAGCCCTCCTCTAGGTCACCCCAGGCCCCGAGACTCACCACGGTTGCCGGGCTGGCGTTCACAGGCCGGACGATACCCGACTTAGCCCGTACGGCTCTGTCGCGCCTGTCGCACGCGGAAGCATGCCAGCCCGCGCCAGCGGCCTGCCCGCCTGCCCGGGCCCGCGCCGCCCCCTCCCCCTGAGCCTCGATTGGGCCGATCGGCTGGTGCCCGCCCGGCTCCGGTTCAGTCGGCCGCGGAAGAATCGGGCCGGACAGGCAGTACAGCGGTGCTGGCGCTCGGTCGCCCAGGTGGCCGATCCGGCGGCACGGAACCGAGGTGGGGCCCGGCGATGGCGACGGTGGCGGTGGCGGCGGCGCTGGCGGGGCCACCGGCGGAGGCGTTTCGCCACTAGCCACATGGCAATAAGGTGAAATTACCGGTGACGTTAACTAACGTTCACTATCACTGTCTATGCATAGATTGGCTCGGTGAGCCCGTCAGGGCCCGTCCGCCGGGCCGTACCGGGGGTGAGCGCGGTGGCGTGGGCACGGCGCGGGTACGGCGGAGCCGCGCGCCCGGTGAGCACCAGATGACAAGCCCGGCCATGACCGGGAACCCCGGATAGGAGCATCGGCTGGTGGCGCTGAGACCCCGCGTGCTGGCCGCCGTGGCCGCCGCTGCACCGCTCATGCTGGCCGCCGCGTGCAGCGGGAGCGCCGGGCCCGCGCCGCTGGTGGCCACGCCCGCCGCTCCCGGCGGCATTCCGACCGGCCCCGCGCCCGGCCCGCAGCACCTGTCGGAAACCGGCAGCACGCTGCTGTTCCCGCTGTTGCGCACCTGGGCGGCGGCCTACCACCAGCAGCACGGCAACGTCTCGATCGCGACCGCGCCCACCGGATCCGGCAAGGGCATCGCCGAGGCCTCCGCCGGGACCGTCGACATCGGCGCCTCCGACGCCTACCTGTCCAGCGGTGACCTGGTCACCAAGCCGGCGATGCTCAACATCCCGCTGGCCGTCTCCGCACAGCAGGTCAACTACAACCTCCCCGGCCTGCGGGCATCCGCCCACCTGAAGCTGAACGGCAAGGTACTCGCCGAGATGTACCAGGGGTCCATCACCTCGTGGAACGACCCGAGGATCGCCGCGATTAACCCGGGCGTGGCGCTGCCGCATATCCGGGTGGTGCCGCTGCACCGCGCGGAGAGCGCGGGCGACACCTTCCTGTTCACCAGCTACCTGTCTACGCAGGATGCCTCGTGGGACCGGGTCACCGGCTACGGCACGACGGTGGCCTGGCCGTCGGTGCCGGGGGCGCGTGCCGAGACGGGTAACACGGGCATGGTGGCCGGCTGCAAGGCCACCCCGGGCTGCGTCGCCTACGTCGGCATCGCCTATCTCTCCGCGGCTGCCAATGCCGGGCTCGGTTACGCGGCACTGCGCAACGCCCTCGGCGCCTACGAGGCGCCGTCCGCGAAGACCATCGGCGCGGCCGTGGCCAGCTTCGTGTCCGCCACTCCGGTGAACGAGACGATCTCCATGGTCGACGGGCCGGCGGTGACGGGCTATCCGATCGTGAACTACGAATACGCCATCGTGAGCGCCCGGCAGCCCGCCCCGGCGAAGGCGCGTGACATCAAGGCGTTCCTGCACTGGGCCATCACCGCGGGAAACGCGCCGCGGTACCTGGACCAGGTACGGTTCCAGCCCCTGCCAGGGCCCATCGTGTCGCTGTCTGACGTGCAGATCGCGAAGATCGGCTAGCCGTGACCACCACATCCGCGCCCCCGCCCGCCGCCGCCCCGGCCCCCGGCGCCCCGCCCGCCGCGGCCCAGGCCGCGCCCCGCCACGCCGCCGCGGCGGCGGACCCCGGGCGGCGCCGGTCCAGGACCGTGCCGGCCAGTTTGCGGCTGCTCCTCATCACCCTGCTGGTGGCGTCGGTGGCCTACGGGGCGGTGGGCACCTGGACCGTGATCCAGCACGCGTCGGCGGCCCAGGACGTGGTGTCCACGAGCGAGCCGCTCAGCCTGGCCGCGCAGCGGATGTACCAGGATCTGTCCGACGCTGACGTCACCGCGACGACCGCGTTCCTGGCCGGGCCGAACGTGCCGTTGGCGGCGCGCCAGCGCTACGCCGCCGACATCAACAGCGCAGCCGCCGGCCTGACCAGCCTGGAGGGCGCCGCCACCACGTCGGCGAACCCCCGGCTCGTCCGCAGCCTGGCAGCGGTCGCGGCCGGGCTGCCGGTCTACACCGGCTACGTGTCCCAGGCGCAGACCGAGCGGCTGCTTGGCTACCGGCTGACGGCGGGCTCGTTCATGCAGGTGGCCTCGGAACAGATGCACCTCACGCTGCTCCCCGCCGCCCGGGCCAGCTACGCGCTGGAGAACGCCGCGCTGACCGCGGCGAGCGCGCGGGCCACCGGGCGGCCGTGGATCCTGGTGGTGCTGGTCCTCGCCATCGCCCTGGCGTTCGTCCTCTACCGGGCGCAGGTGTGGCTGTCGCGGCGCACGCACCGGGTGTTCAACCTCGGCCTGCTCGCCGCGTCGGTGGCCCTCGTGGTGTCGGTGCTGTGGCTGGCCGCCGCGTTCACGGTGGCCAGCACCGACCTGCAGCGCGCCGTCGGGCACGGTTCCGTCCCTGCCGAGGCCCTGGCCCAGGCGGCCATCGACACCCAGCAGGCCCGCGGCTACGAGGTCCTCAACCTCATCTCGCGCAGCGGGGACGCCACGTTCGTCAAGGACTTCCAGGCCATCCGCGCCAGGCTGGGACCCGGGCGGGGGACGTTGCTGGACGCCGCCGTCGGCAGCTCCGACGCCGCGGGTGACCAATGGGCCGCGAGGGCGGAGCGCGACCTGCGGGCCTGGTACGCGGTGATCGGCCAGGCGTACGCGCTCGACAGCAAGGCGCTGTACACCGCGGAGACCGCGCTGGTAATCGGCCCGGGCCCGGGCCGGTCGACCGCGGGGTTCGCCCGGGTCGAGGGCGATATCGCCCGGGGCATCGGCGCCGACCACGCGTTCTTCCATGTCAACGCGACCGCTGGCCGGGACGCCTTCGCCGGCCTCGATGTGGTGATCATCGCCGCCGCGGTGCTGATGGCCGCCGGCTGTGCCTGGGGGCTGGCCCGGCGGCTCGCGGAGTACCGATGACCACGCTGCTCAGCCGCGACCAGGCGGTCACCGCGGTCGGGGCCGCGGTCGCCGAGCGCGACACGATCCAGGCGAACCTGCTGGAACTGGACAACAGCTTCGGCAAGCGGCTGCTCGCCGGCGCCACGCTGACCGGTGCGACCAAGAAGCGCTGGGACGCCGTCGCGGCGGACCTGACCACCCTGTGGGAGACGTTCGGCGCCTACACGGCGGTGGTCGACAAGGCCGCGGAACTGTTGGGCCGCCTGCGGCGGTCCGCTGGCCGCGAGCTCGCCGAAATCAGTTCGCTGCTTTACGGAACGTCCGTGCAACTCAGCCGCCCCTCGCCGGCGTTGGCCCGTGGTGACCTCACCGGCACCGGGAACACGCAGGTCACCCTGGCAGCGGCGGTCGCGGACATGCGGCGTGCCTTCGCGGCGGCCACCGCCGTGGTCACCGCGGCGGAGGCGGTCTGGAACGAGGCGGCGGACGAGTTGCAGCGGATCGGTGACCAGCTCGCCGCCGCGAGGCAGCAGATCGCCGGGCTCGACGGCGACGCCCTGGGCCAGGCCCTCACCGTGGCCGAGGCGGACCACGCTCAGCTCCGTGCGGTGCTGAACGGTGACCCGCTGGCGCTGTGGCAGGGCGGCCAGGTGGACACCACCCGGATCCGGCGGCTGCGGGAGCGGGCCGCCGAGGCGGTGGCGGCGGCCGGGAAACTGGCGGCGCTGCGCGAGGACGCGAACGCGCGGATCGCCGCCGCGGCGGCGGCCGTGTCCGCCGCGGCCGATGCCAGCCGGGACGCCACGGCCGCCTGGGACCGGGCCGCCGCCAAGATCGCCGTGATGGCGCCGCAGGCGCCGCCGGAGGTCGGCCCGCTGACCAGCCGGCTGGCCGGCCTGGACGCGCTCAAGACGGCCGGGCGCTGGACCAGGCTCGCGGCCGAACTCGACCTGATCGAGAAGCAGGCGGCCGCCGCGACGGACCAGTGCCGTGAGGTGGAACGGCGGGCCGGGGCGCTGCTCGACCGCCGCGAAGAACTGCGCGGCCTGCTGGACGCCTACCAGGCGCGGGCCGCGCGGCTTGGCGGCGCCGAGGACACCGAACTTGACGCGCGGTACGCCCGCGCCCGGGAACTACTCTGGACCGCGCCGTGTGACCTGTCGGCGGCGACGGCCGCGGTGACCGGTTACCAGCAGGCGGTGCTCGCCCTGAGCGGACGGGGGACACGGTCATGACCAGCAACGCGGTCCGGTGTCAGCGGCCTGGCTGCGGCGGGACCATCGACGGCGGGTACTGCGACACCTGCGGGCTGGCCCCGGATCCGGCTCAGTCCGCGGCATCGGCCGGCTCGGCCCCGTCCGCCAGCACGGGCAGTGCTGGCTCGGGCGGTGCTGGCTCGGGCGGTGCTGGCACGGGCAGTGCTGGCACGGGCAGCGGCCGCACCGGCAGCGGCTCCGGCAGCCGCCGCACCCGGCCGGGCAGCAGGTCGTCCCGTGGGCAGCTCGGCGCGGGCCTGGTGGAGATCCCGCCCGTCCCGGCCAGGGACCCGGCATCCGCCCTGCTGGCGAACCCGCAGGTGGCCGAGAACAAGCGATTCTGCGGCGCGTGCGACCGGCCGGTCGGGCGCGGCAAGGACGGGCAGCCCGGGCTGGTCGAGGGGTTCTGCCCGCACTGCGGCACCCCGTTCTCGTTCGCCCCCAGGCTGGAACCCGGCGAGCTGGTGGCCGGCCAGTACGAGGTGCTCGGCTGCCTCGCCCACGGCGGGCTCGGCTGGATCTACCTGGCCATGGACCACAACCTCGGCAAGCGGTGGGTGGTGCTCAAGGGCCTGCTCAACACCGGCGACGCAGCCGCCCAGGAGGCGGCCGTCGCCGAGCGCCGGTTCCTCGCGGAGGTCGAGCACCCGAGCATCGTCGGCGTTTACAACTTCGTGCAGCACAGCGATCGTAAGAGCGGACAGTCCGCTGGCTACATCGTCATGGAATATGTGGGCGGTAAATCCCTGCGGCAGATCTTGCAGGAGCGCCGCCAGATGGGACAGTCGCTGCCCCTGCCGGTGGCGCTCGCCTACGCCATCGAGGTGCTGCCCGCGCTCGGTTACCTGCACGGCCGCGGGCTGGTGTACTGCGACTTCAAGCCGGACAACGTCATACAGACCGAGGAACAACTCAAGATCATCGACATGGGCGGCGTGCGCCGCATCGATGACGACGACAGCGCCATCTACGGCACGGTCGGCTACCAGGCACCGGAGATCGCCACGCTGGGCCCCTCGCCATCCTCCGACCTGTACACGGTCGGCCGCGCCCTGGCCGTGATGACCTTCGAGTTCGCCGGTTACCAGGGAAAGTTCGCCACCAGCCTGCCGGACCCGGCGTCGGTTCCGCTGCTCGCCCAGCAGGAGTCGTTCCTCCGCGTGCTGCGGCGCGCCACCGACCCGGACCCGGACCGCCGCTTCGGCTCGACCGGTGAGATGGCCGAGCAGCTCACGGCGGTACTGCGGGAGGTGCTCGCGGTCGCCGACGGCAGGCCGCGGCCCGCGTTCTCCGCGCTGTTCAGCCCGGAGCTGCAGGCGGCCGGGGTGGCCGGTGCCCTGACCGGCGGCACGAACGGCGCCGCCGCCCGGGCCGCCCCGCCGGCCACGGACATCGCGGCGGCGCTCCCGGTGCCCCAGGTGGACCCCGCCGACCCGGCGGCCGGGTTCCTGGCCACGCTGAGCACGCTGGACGCGGAGCAGCGGACCGCCGTGCTGAGCACCGCCGTCGCCGGTGACCAGGGCACGCCGCAAGCGGTCGCGCAGTCGGCGGAAACCCGCCTGGCGCTGGCCCGGTCCCGCATCGTCACCGATGACCTGGCCGGTGCCGGCACCGTGCTGGCGGACCTGGCCGCCGAGGACCCGGCCGACTGGCGCATCGCCTGGTACCACGGGCTGCGGGAGCTCGCGGGCGGCAACCCGGCCGGCGCCCGCGCCGCGTTCGACACGGTGGTGGACGCGCTGCCCGGCGAACTGGCGGCCAAGCTCGCGCTGGCCCTCGCCGCCGAGGCGGCCGGCGACCAGGCGGCCGCCGACCGTTACTTCCGGCTCGTCTGGACCGTCGACCACGTCTATATCACCGCGGTGTTCGGGCTGGCCAGGACCCGGCTGGCGGCCGGGGACCCGGCCAGCGCGATCGCGGCGCTCGCCACCGTGCCCGACACCTCCAGCCACCACCTGGCCGCGCAGGTGGCCGCGGTGCGCATCCAGGTGTCGCCCCGCCCCGGGCAGGCCCAGGTGTCACCCGGCGACCTGGGGGAGGCCGGCGCGCGGGTGGACCGGCTCAAGCTCGACGCCGTCCAGCTGGAGTACCTCACCGCCGAGGTGCTCCGGGCCGCGCTCGCCAGCGCCCAGGCCGGCGCAACGGTGCCCGGCGGGCGGCTGCTCGGCTGCGAGTTCACCGAGCGCGCGCTGCGGTTCGGCCTGGAACGCAGCTACCGGGCCCAGGCCCGGCTGGCGCAGGACCGGGGCCGCCGGATCGAGCTGATCGAGGCCGCCAACAGCGTCCGCCCGAGGACCTGGGTATGACCGGCCCCGAACCCGCCGCGCACCTGGCGTGCCCGTCCTGCGGCCATGCCGTCACCGTGGACGACAACTTCTGCGAGGCCTGCCGCACCGAACTGGCCCCGGCCGCGGTCAGCGGCGACGCGCCGGTGGCGGCCAGGGAGTGCGCGTTCTGCCATGAGGCGCGGATCACCGCGGACGGCTACTGCGAGTCCTGCGGGCGCAAGGTGCCGTCCGGCCGTGACCACATCGAGCTGGACCTCGGGCTGCTCGCCGGGGTGACCGACAAGGGCCTGCGGCACGCCCGCAACGAGGACGCCATGGCGCTCGCGACCGCGGAACTGGACGGCCGCCCGGTCGCGCTCGCGGTGGTCTGCGACGGGGTATCCAGCTCGCGGCGCCCGGACGAAGCGTCGCTGGCCGGGGTGCAGGCGGCGGTGCGGGTGCTGCTGACCGGCGTGCGGGAAGGCGCCGACCTGGCCGAGACCTCCCGGTCGGCGATCGCCGCGGCGCAGCAGGCGCTGGCCGGCCTGGACGAGCCCGGGCCGGGGGACCCGCCGTCGGCCACGTTCGTCTCCGCGGTGCTCACCGGCGAGGCCGCCACGCTGTGCTGGCTGGGTGACAGCCGCGCCTACTGGCTGGGCGCCGGGCCCGGCGCGGTTGCCAGGCGGCTCACCACCGACGACTCGCTGGCCGGGGAGATGGTCGCGGCGGGCCTGGTGTCCGAGGACGACGCGATGGCCCTGCCCGGGGCGCACGTGGTGACCGGCTGGGTCGGGGCCGACGCGGCCGGGACCGCGCCGCACGTGACCACGTTCGCGCCACCGGGCCCCGGCGCGCTGCTGCTGTGTTCCGACGGCCTGTGGAACTACCGGCCCGCGGCCGCGGACCTGGCCGAGCTGGCGCTGCCCGGGGCGCTGACCGACCCGCTTGGCACGGCCGGGGCGCTGGTCAGCTTCGCGCTGGACGCGGGCGGCATGGACAACATCACCGTCGTCTTGGCCCCGTTCCCGCCTACGGCACCTGAGGAGAAACCCCCTGATGAGACACCCTCTGGCAACCACAGGTAGTGTCACGCCGCAGCCGCCGGGCCGAACGCCGCATAAAGGCGCCCCAGGCGCCGTTGCGGTGTCCCGGCGGCGAGGACACGCCTTCCGAAGCCAGCGAAGCGCCCGCGAGGGAGGCAATGAAAGTGAGCTCTGATTTCACCGTCGAAATCTCGCAGAACGAATACCTCGCCGAAGGCGGCGATGACGTCAACGCCATCGTCACTGTGACCTCCCCGGACACCGGGCTCGCGGCACCCGCGGACGGCAACGGCAGCGCGGAGATCATCATCATCGACTGCTCCGGGTCGATGCGGTCGCCCCGGACCAAGATCGACCAGGCCCGGGCGGCCACCGCCGCCGCCGTGGACGTGATAACGGACGGCGTGGCGTTCGCCGTGGTCGCCGGCACCAACAAGGCGCAGCCGATCTTCCCGCTGGACTACGGCCTGACCATCGCCGACGACCAGACCAGGTTCCTGGCCAAGCAGGCCGTGGCCGGCGCGCTCCCCCGCGGCGGGACCGCGATCGGCCAGTGGCTGCGGCTGGCCCACTCCATGTTCCTGTCCCATCCGTCCGCGCTGCGGCACGCGATCCTGCTGACCGACGGCCAGAACCAGCACGAGACCCCCGAGCAGCTCGGCGAGGCGATCAGCCTGTGCGAGGGCGTGTTCAGCTGCGACTGCCGGGGAGTCGGCACCGACTGGGAGGTCGGGGAACTGCGCCGGATCTCCTCCGCCCTGCTGGGCACCGTGGACATCGTGCCGGACCCGTCCGGGCTCGCCGCCGACTTCGCGGCGATGATGCAGACAGCCATGGGCAAGCAGGTCGCCGACGTGTCGCTGCGGGTGTGGACGCCCCAGCACGCGGCGGTCCGGTTCGTGAAGCAGGTCGCGCCCGCGGTCGAGGACCTGACCGGCCGGCGCGTCCAGTCGGGCCCCCAGGCGGGCGACTACCCGACCGGCGCCTGGGGCGCCAGCGAGAGCCGCGACTACCACGTGTGCGTGCGGGTCACTCCGGCCGGGGTCGGGCAGGAGATGCTGGCCGCCCGGGTGAGCCTGGTCGCCGCGACGCCGTCCGGGCCGGACGTGCTCGGCCAGGGCCTGGTGCGGGCCATCTGGACCGATGACGAGGCGCTGTCCACCCGGATCAACGGCAGCGTCGCGCACTACACCGGCCAGGCCGAACTGGCCCAGGTGATCCAGGAGGGCCTGGAGGCCCGCAAGCAGGGCGACGAGGACACCGCCACCGCCAAGCTCGGCCGGGCGGTCGCGCTGGCCGAGCAGTCCGGCAACGAGGGCACGGCCAAGCTGCTCGCCAAGGTGGTCGACGTCGTCGATGCCGCGTCCGGCACCGTGCGGCTGAAGAAGCAGGTCGACGACGCCGACGAGATGGCGCTGGACACCAGGTCCACCAAGACGGTCCGGACGAAGAAGTGAGGCGGCATGCCGACCTGTCCTAGCGGCCACGACTCGGCCAGCAGCGACTTCTGCGACGTGTGCGGGATGCGGATCGACGGGGCCGCGGCCCCCGCCCCGTCCGCGGCCTCCGTGCCGGCCGCGGCCTCCGTGCCGTCCGCCGGGGCGCCCGCGGCCGGATCGCAGGCCCCGCCCCTGGGCCCGGCGGAGCTCTGCCCGCAGTGCGGGTCGGGCCGGACCGGGCAGTTCTGCGAGGTCTGCGGGTTCGACTTCGCCTCGGGCAAGGGCCGGCGGCCCGCCCCGGCCAGCGCCGGCCCGGCGGGCGGTGCCGGCGCCACCATGGCCGGTGCCGCCGTGCCCGGTGCCGCCGTGCCCGGTGCCGCCGGCGCTGATGCCGCCGCCCCCGGCCCGGACGCGCCCGCCTCCGGCGCGCCCGATCCCCTGGCATCTGCCCCGGCTGGGCCTGCCGCCTCTTCGCCCGCCCCTTCCCGTCCCGCCAAGACGGCGGACGACGAGGCGGCCAGCGGGCCAAGTGCCGGCGCGGCCGCACCGGCCGGCGCCGGCCCGGGTTCCGGCGTGGACGCCGCCCGGGGCGGCCCGGGCCCGGGTTCCGGCGGGGGCGCCGCCCCGGGCCAGGCCGGCGTCCCGGGCCCGGCCGCCGCGACGGGCGCCGCGGCCGGGTGGACGGCCGTGGTGACCGCCGACCGCGGCTACTACGACAGCGTGATCGCCGAGGGAGGCCCGGACGCCGCCTCGATCGAGTTCCCCGGGTACTGCCCTGAGCGCCGCTTCCGGCTGTCCGGCCGGGAGATGCGCATCGGCCGGCGCAGCGTCTCGCGCGGGCTCGAACCGGAGATCGACCTGACCGGCCCGCCCGCCGACCCCGGGGTGTCCCACCTGCACGCCGTGCTGATCGCGGAGCCCGACGGGACCTGGGCGGTGCTCGACCCGGGGTCGGCGAACGGCACGGTCGTCAACGAGGGTGAGATCGTCGCCGGTGTCCGGGTGCCGCTGCACGACGGCGACCGCGTCTGCGTCGGCGCCTGGACGGTTCTCACGATCCAGGCCCCGCCCGCCAGCTAACGCGCAGCCAGCTAACGCGCAGCCAGCTAACGCGCAGCCAGCTAACGCGCCGCCAGCTAACGCGCCGCCAGCTAACGCGGCCACGCTCCGCGCCCTGCCGCCGTGGTGCGGGCGGGCGGACTGTCGGCGTCCGGCACGACAATGACACCGGGGCAACGTCTGGCGGGAGGAACGAGCCGAAGGAGCGAAGATGAGCAGCGGGGAAGCCGCGCCGCGCGCGCTGCGGCCCGAGGATCTGGACCGGCTGTTCCTGGAGCGGGCCAACGCCGGGGATGTCGACGGCGTGGTGGACCTGTACGAGCCGGGCGCGGTGCTGGTCGTCCCGCCGGGGCGCCTGGCCGTGGGCACCGAGGCCATCCGCGAGGTGTACGCGGGCCTGCTGACAGCGGCCAGGCCGCGCTTCACCGGCGTGATCCGCCCGGCGGTGTGCGCCGGCGATATCGCGCTCACCTCGACCGTCCGCACCGGCAACGCCACCGTGGAGGTGGCCCGCCGCCAGCCGGACGGCAGCTGGCGGTGGCTGATCGACCAGCCGAGCGTCCTGGAGTAACCGCCCGCCCGCGCGGTGCCGCCCGCGCGGCGCCGTCTTGCCGGTGCCCGTGCTCGCCGTGGACGAGCGCGACCTCTGCCACGAGCGCTGAGGGGCCTCAGCCGCCGTGGCCGTCGCCGGGCCGCACCCAGATGTCCCGCTTGTGCATCAGCTCGATCTGCCGGTCGATCACCTCACGCCGGTACTCCTCGTGCCCGTACGGGGCCCGGTCGAGGTAGAGGTTCTTCGGGTAGACCGGTTCGGCGTAGATGAGCTGGTACTGCTCCGTGGTCAGGTCCTTCATCCAGTTGTCCCATTGCGCGTTCGCGCGGAACCGGCGCAGCGCCTCGATGTCGACGGTCCCGGCCACCCAGGATGACCCGCCGCTGTAGTCGTGCCGCCCGACGATCTGCCCGCGGTAGTCGATCACGGCCGACCCGCCGCCGAACGTGTCGATCGGCACGTCGGAATCGGCGTTCAGGTAGTAGGTGCCCACGTTGCACGCGACCAGGTACATGTTGTTGTCCAGGGCGCGGGCACGGTTCTGGATCTCGAACAGGCCGTTGCCGACGTGCGGGTGCGGGTAGGGGCCGCGGTAGACGACCTCCGCGCCGTTCATCGCCAGGCCGCGCGCGTTCTCGGGGTAGGAGCCCTCGTTGGCCATCAGGAACCCCAGCCGGCCGATCGCGGTGTCGGCAACCGGGTAGAACGCGTCGAGGTTGCGGCCGTACAGCTCGACCCACTTGTCCCACACGTTGTGCGGGGTCACCGAATGCTCCACCGGCAGCAACGGCACCACCTTGTGATGCCGGAGGATCACCTCGCCGTCGGGGCTGAGGATGAACCCGACGTTGAAGAAGCGCCCGGGGAACTCGGGATGGCGCGCCTTCGCCTGCGCCATGATGAACGCGTGCCACTGCCGGGCGAGCCGGCCGAGGTAGTCCGTCTCCGGCCCGGGGACGTCGATCGCGCACTCCCGCGCGAACTCCTCGTGGTCAAGGTCGAGGACCTCGTCGTTGAAGCCCTGGAGGGCGCCTTCGGGGATGGCGATGAGCCGCACCGGCAGGTCCAGGCTGGACAGCCACGACGCGGCCTTGATGAGGTGCGAGAGATGCTCGAGGTTCGTGGCGATCTCGTCGCGGCGCCGGATGCCGCGCATGGTGGGGACCAGGCCCAGGGCCTGATATGGCTCGATCATGGCTGCATCCCTTCAGACTTCGGCTGTGCCCGCTCCGGGCCGGCCCGTTCAGTCCGCACTGCCTCCATGTTCTACCCCAGCGCTTGTGGCGCTGAAGGGGGATATGTGGCGCCTCGCCCGGGCGTGGGGCTAGCCGCCCGCCTCACGTAGACACGGTGCCGCCCGGCCCGGCGGGCCACGGCAGGACGGTCAGGGATGGCCATTGCCGGCGCCACCGGGCCGTTTTGGCCTGGTAGACGTGCCGGGGTGCCAGCACCGGGTTGGGCCGCACGACCAGGCCGAACACGTCACCCAGCCCGTGCGGCGCGTAGACGAGCCACCGCCCGCCGGGCCGGAGGCGCACGCCGAGGCACGCGGTGGTTGCCTCGAAGGTGTCGATCGCCGCCTCGGTGCTTTCGTGCGGCGGGCACGGCACACCGAACTTCTCCTCGTACCACAGGTGCACGCGGGCCTGGTTGCGGATCTGCACCGGGGCGGGCAGATCACCGAACAGCTCCTGCCCGGCCCGGATCACCGCGTCCTCGGCCCGCCAGGACAGGTCGGAGGCGTCGAAATAGGCCAGGTCGTAGTCCAGGATGCCCGCCTCGGGCGGCTGCCCGGTCAGCACGTTCCACACGGTCTGGTACAGGCATCCGGCAACCAGGTACCAGCCCGGCAGCCCCAGGTCGGCCGCCCGGGCAAGCACCCTGGTCAGCGTCTGGTTACGCAGCAGGACCGCGCGGAACGCGGCTACCTGCTCGGCGACCGGGAGCCTGCCGTAGTTCATGGCACTGGTCTACCAGTACCCCGCCGCGGGTCCCGGTGGCCGCGCTTGGCTCGCTTGTCCCCCCGGATTGTCGGCAGCCTGGGGTAGGCAGGGCAGGGGAACTGCCCGGCGAGGTGAGGTGAGCGTCATGGACTGGTCCGAGCTGGAGCGCCGCCAGCCGGGGCTGGCCGCGCTGGGCCGGCGGCGGCTGCTGGACCCGGGCGTGGTCCTGGTGGCCACCATCCGCGGTGACGGGACGCCGCGGATCAGTCCCGTGGAGCCGTTCGTCCTCGATGGCAGCTTGTGGCTGTCCATGCTGTGGCACTCGCGCAAGGCCGCTGACCTGCTGCGAGATCCCCGCATCCTGGTGCACAGCGTCATCACGAGCCGCGACGGCGGCGAGGGGGAGTTCAAGGTCCGCGGCACCGCCCGTGCCGAGGGCGACCCGGAGGTGCAGGCCCGCTACGCGGCCGCGGTCAGCGCCGCCCTGGGATGGGCTCCCGAGCCCGGCCGGTTCCACCTGTTCGCCGTCACCATCGGCGAGGTGACGTTCATTCGCTACGACGACGCCACCGGCGACCAGCATGTCGCCCGGTGGCCCCCGGCTCGCGAGTTCATCCGCCGCGGCACCACCGCCACCAGCCTCGGCGAACCCGAGCCGGTCCACGACATCCTCGTAGCGTCTCCCGGGCCCGGTAGCTGAGCTCTTACCGGAACTGGGTGAGCGACAAGATGTTGCCGTCGGGGTCGGTGAACCAGGCCACCTTGTCGCCGCCGGGGGTGGTCCAGACACCGTCGTCGTCCTGGTCCATGCTGTCGTAACGCTCGAAGACGACGCCCTTGGCGGCCAGGCCCCGGACGGTGGCCGAGATGTCGGTGACCCGCCACCCGAGGACGGTGTAGCCGGGCCGGGAGACCTCGGGGACCGCGGTGATGCGCAGCATGGTGCCGTTCGCGTCGATCACGCACGCGAAGTCGTTCCGCTCGACCACGGGCAGGCCGAGCGCCTGCTCGTAGAACGCCCGCGCCCGGTCCAGGTCGGCCGCCGCCGCGAACGCGACGACCGGGCTTGACTTCAGCATGGTTACCCCCTGCCGTCCGGCCAGGCTTGTCTGCCGATCCTACGGGCGGGAATCGGCCGGCCGCCGGAGCCACTCCCGGTGCCGGGCTCCCGGCGGCCGGCTGGCCCGGCACCCGCCGGGCCGCCAGGAGCCCCGTCACTTTCCGCGGTACCACGCTGCCCGGGCCGGCCGGGCAGCCGCGATCACCGGACCTCGTATCGGATGTGAACCGCACCCTCGCCCTGGATCGTCTCGATGCAGCGCAGCTCCGCCTGGCCGGTGCCGAACAGCCGCACGCCGCGGCCGAGGAGTACCGGCGTGATGTGCAGCACGACCTCGTCGACCAGCCTTGCGGCCAGCGCCTGCTGGGCGATGCTGACACCGCCGGCCAGCAGCACGTCCTTGCCGCCCGCCACCGCCCGGGCCTGCTCGACGGCGGCCGCGACGCCGTCGGTCACGAACGTGTAGCTGGTGCCGCCGCTCTTGTCGATCCGCTCCTGGCCACGGTGGGTCACCACGAAGACGGGCGCGTGGAACGGCGGGTTCTCGCCCCAGGCTTCGATGCCGTAGTCGAACATCGTGCGGCCGACGATCTGCGGGCCGAACCGGGCGAATTCGCCGGCCCACACCTGGGAGTCCACCGAATCCTCGCCGCCCTCCTCGCCCTGCTGCTCGCGCCAGCTCCGCAGCGGGAACACCCAGCCCAGCACCGCTCCGAACACGGCCATGCCGTCCTCGTCGGCGGTCCGCGGGCCCGCTATGCCGTCCAGCGACGTCGACATGCCCAGAACTACCTTGGTCATCTCCGGCTCCTTCCGGTCCGGCGCCTCGTGCGCCTTCTCGGCCCTGGGTCGGAACCGGCCGCCGGGTCTCTACATCGCGGCGGAATTTTCTTCCTGGCTGGCCAGCCGGGCCGCGCGGCCGGCCAGGTACCGGCGCTCGGGAAGGCTGGTCGTGCGGCGTGCCGCCGCCCGGTAGCTGGTCACCGCATCGGGGACGGCGCCGGACATCTCCAGCAGGTGCGCCCGGGTCGCGTGCAGCCGGTGGTGATCCGCGAGCCGCCGGTCGGATTCCAGCTCGCGGAGCAGGTCCAGGCCGGCCGCCGGGCCGGCCACCATGGCGACCGCGACCGCCCGGTTCAGGCTGATCATCGGGCCCGGTGCGAGCCGTTCGAGCAGTTCGTACAGCCCGAGGATCTGCGGCCAGTCGGTGGCGTCGATGGATTCCGCCTCGTCATGCACCGCGGCGATCGCCGCCTGCACCTGATAAGGGCCGACCTGGCCGGCCGGGAGCACGGCGCTGACCAGCGCCACCCCCTCGGCGATCCGGCCGGAGTCCCAGGTGCTCCGGTCCTGTTCGCCGAGCGGGATCAGGCTTCCGTCCGGGCCGGTCCTGGCGGCCCGGCGGGCGTCGGTGAGCAGCATGAGCGCGAGCAGGCCGGTGACCTCGGCGTCCCGGGGCAGCAGCCGGTGCAGCCAGCGGGTGAGCCGGATCGCCTCGCCGCACAGTTCCGGCGCGGTAAGCCCGGTGCCGGCCGTGGCCGTGTACCCCTCGTTGAAGATCAGGTACAGGACGTGCAGGACGATGCCCAGCCGCTCCGGGCGCTCGTCCGGGCCGGGCATCCCGAACCGGGCCCCGCTGGCCCTGATGGCCTCCTTGGCGCGGCTGATCCGCTGCGCCATCGTGGCCTCGGGCACCAGGAACGCGGCGGCGATCTGGGCGGTGCTCAGGCCGCCGACCGCGCGCAGGGTCAGCGCGATCTGGCTGGGCCCCGACAGCGCCGGGTGGCAGCACAAAAAGAGCAGGGCCAGGCTGTCGTCGTGATCCAGGGCAGGCGCTTGCGGCTGCCCGGGTGGCTGCAGCGGGGCGGTGGCCGCCGCGTGGTCCTGCTCCCGGCGCCGCCGGGCGTGCTCGCTGCGGACCTCGTCGATCAGGCGCCGGGAGGCGACGGTGAGCAGCCACCCCTTGGGGCTGTCCGGCACCCCGCGGGCCGGCCAGGAGGACACCGCCTCCAGCATCGCCTCCTGCACCGCGTCCTCGCACGCGCCGAACTGGCCGTAGCGGCGCACCATCGCGCCGAGGACCTGGGGCGCGAGTTCGCGCAGCAACTCCCCGATCTCGTGCGCGCTCAGCGCCTCGGTCACTGGTCAGCGGCGGACTCGTGCAGGACCGGCCACAGCTCCACCGGCTCGGCGTCCGCGAACGGCATGTCGGCCGCGATCTGCTGCGCCCGCTCCTGGCTGTCGCAGTCCAGGAGCCAGAAGCTCGCCAGGTATTCCTTGGTCTCCAGGTAGGGGCCGTCGGTGACGGCGGGCAGGCCGTTCACGCGGCGGATCAGCTTCGCGCGGGCGGCATCGGCGAGGCCGTACGAGCCGAGCAGTTCGCCGGTCGCGCGGTACTTCGCGTTGAACGCCTCCTGCCTGGCGATCGCCTCCGGCCAGGCATCCGGGGGCATCGACTCCCACTTCTCCTGGTTGCCGTAGATCATCAGCAGGTACTTCACCGCTGTCCCTCCAGGCGTCCCCGGTGCATCGATCGCCGGTCTTACCGCGCCCGGGCTGGTCAATAACAGTAGCCTGCGGAACGTGCGAGCGGTTGTGCAGCGGGTCAGCCAGGCGAGCGTGACCATGGGCCAGCGGGTCGTGGCCGCCATCGGCGAGCCTGGCCTGCTGGTTTTCGTCGGCGTCAGCCATGAGGACACGCCCGAGACGGCGGCGAAGCTGGCTGCCAAGCTCTGGGGGCTGCGCATCCTGCGCGGCGAGCTTTCCTGCTCGGATACGGCCGCGCCGCTGCTGGTCATCAGCCAGTTCACCGTCTACGCCGACACCCGTAAGGGGCGCCGTCCGAGCTGGCAGGGCGCGGCCCCAGGCCCGGTCGCCGAGCCGCTCGTGGCCGCCGTGGTCTCGTCCCTGCGGGACCTGGGAGCCCATGTCGAAGCCGGTGTCTTCGGTGCCGACATGAAGGTCAGCCTGGTCAACGACGGGCCGGTCACCCTCACCCTGGAGATGTGACCATCCGGGAGGGGGCGGTTTCGTCAGCCGGGCCTCACGATTCGGGGCGCGGGCACGGTGATCCCGCTGCCGTTCTTCAGCACGAAACAGGTCCGGCGGCAGTGTGTCGCGGCGGGCTGGTCCTTCGCCGGCCGCAAGCAGGCCTGAGCGCGGTGGTTTATCGGGTGGCCAGCTCGAACGCCTGCCCGCCCACGTCCACCTGGCCGTCGGCGACGAGCCAGGCCAGCGCCTCACGGAGCGCCTGCAGCGAGCTGAACCGCGGCGCGTAGCCGAGCGTCCCCCTGGCCCGGGCGATGCTCGCGGCGATGCCGCGGAAGGTGTGCTCGCGGGTGGCCTCGGCGTGCTCGGCCCCGGCCAGGCGGCCGAACTCCGCCCAGTCGACGAACTCCAGGACCGGCTCACGGCCGAACCACGCCGCGACGCCGGCCGCCAGGCCGCGCAACGTCATCGCCTGCTCGGCAACCACATGGAAGCTGGCCCCGGCCGCGGCCGGGGCTGACAGTGCGCGCTCGAATGCCTGCGCCACGTCGTCGGCGTGCACATGATTCAGCACGCCCAGCCCGTGGTCGGGCAGCGGGAGCGGCTGGCCCGTGGCCAGCCTGGTCCAGACGCCCGGATCCAGGTTGCCCGCCGGGGTGATGACCGGCCAGCCTGGCCCGGTGATGTGACCTGGGTGCAGCACGATGGCGGGGACCCCGCCGGCCCGCGTCTCGCGGTGCAGCAGGTCCTCGATCTGCGCCTTGCCCGTGCCGTACTCGCCGTAGACGGTCCGGGGCTCGTCCTCGGTGAGCGGCACGCGCAGCGCCGGGCCGTGCACCCAGATCGTGCCGCAGTGCACAAGCAGCGGGCGGGACGGGCGCAGCGCATCGACGAGTTGCCGCGCCGAGGCCGCGGTGAAGCAGATCAGGTCGATCACCACATCGGGGCGCAACGCCGCCACCTGGTCTCCGAAGGATCCCTCGGCGTCGGCCGCGTCCCGGTCCACCGCGACCGTGGTGACCGAGTCCCACTGCGGGCTCCGCAGGTAGGGGCCGCGGATGCCCCGGCTCATGGCGATCACCTCGTGACCGCCCCGGGCCAGCCGCGGCACCAGGTAACTGCCGATATGCCCGGTGGCGCCGATGACCACCACGCGGCTCATCCTCCGGCTCCTTCCTTTCGTGCGGCCGCCGGGCGGCTGGCCGCGCTATGACGCGGGGCCGATCAGGTCCCACTTGTTGCCGGCGATGTCGAGGAACACGGCGACCTGGCCGTAGGGTTCCGTGCGCGGTGCGCCGAGGAACCGCACGCCCGCTGCCCTCATCCGCGCGTAGGCGGCGCCGAAGTCCTCCACCTGGAGGAAGAAACCCACCCGGCCCGCGGCCTGCTTCCCGGCAACGGCGGCCTGGTCCTCGCCGCCGGCCCGCGCGAGCAGCAGGCCCGTCGCGCCCCCCGGTGGCCTGACCACCACCCACCGTTTGGGGCGCCCGTCGTTCGTCAGGGCCGGGGCATCCTCCGCCAGCTCGAAACCCAGTGCGTCCACGAAGAAGCTGATGGCCGCGTCGTAGTCGTTGACCACGATGGCGACAAGGCCCAGATGCACGGCGCCAGCATAGAAGCTGCCCGCCCGCCGCACCGGCGCGGCCCGGTCCGGCGTGGCCGGGCGCCCGGCCGCTGTCGCGGTGACGAGAGGTTCCCGATAATCGAGGTGCCCGGCCGGGCCGGGCGCGGCACAATCGCGGCCATGGCATCTTCGCGCTGGCCGCTGGCTGATCTGCGGCTGCAAACCCCGGACCTGGAGCTGCGCTGGCCCAGCATGGACGACCTGTACGCGCTGGCCGACCTGGCCGCCGACGGGGTGCATGACCCCGAGGTACAGCCGTTCATGGTGGCCTGGACGGATGCCTCCCCCGACGAGCGGGCCCGTGGCACGCTGCAGTACCACTGGTCCCAATGGGGCTCCTGGAAGCCGTCGGACTGGACGCTGGAACTCGCCGTGGTACGGGACGGCGCCGTGGTGGGCTCCCAGGGCGTCGGCGGCCACGACTTCGCGGTGCTGCGCGAGGTGCACACCGGCTCCTGGCTCGGCCGCCGCTACCAGGGCCAGGGGATCGGCACGCGGATGCGGGCGGCGGTGCTGCACCTGGCCTTCGAAGGGCTCGGCGCACGGTGGGCGATGTCCGCGGCGTTCGAGGACAACCCGGCCTCACTTGGTGTCTCGCGGAAACTCGGCTACCAGGACGACGGCATCGAGTGGCACGTCGTGCGCGGCCGCCCGGCCCTGGCCCGCCGGCTTCGCCTGGACCGCGCCGCCTGGCAGTCCGCGCGCACGATCCCGGTGCAGATTCATGGCCTGCCGCCCTGCCTGCCCCTCTTCGGCGTGCCCGCCGGCACTGACCACGCGCCGTAAGCCAGCACCCAGTGCGAGCACGCCCATTGTCTTGACCACCGCAACCCGGCCACGCCGATGACCCTGAGCCAACTCACCCGCGCTCCGCGGCATAGCGGAAAGCGCTGAGTGCGCTGGCGGTGCCGGGCCGGCTGGGCTTACCCGCCCTTCGGCGGTCTCTTCTTACCCTTCTTGCGCGGGTGCTCGATGATCGCGTCCGGACCCGGGAACACCAGGCTGGTATGGCCGTCGTCGAAACGCACCAGGTAGGGCGGCTCCCCGCCCGCCCCGCGCACCTCGATGATCTCGCCTGTCCGCTCCGGCTGGCCCACGATGTTGCCACGCACATGGAACTGGTCCCCGACGGCTGCCTGCATCAGTCCACGTCCTCACCTGCGTTCGCGCGCTCCCCGTGCCCCGGAGGACACGCTCGCGTGTGCCATCTCATTATGGCCAGTACCTACCCCGGCGCCGGTGGCTGATACCGGTGACATGGGACCACCGCATCGGTTGCGCCGCACTGAGATCGTGCCCGGGGAGTTGGCATCAGGCTCAGGGCAAGGATGCCTTGATGTTTGCCGCGTATATTTCGGACTTGTTCCCGCTCAGGTCCGGGTAGTCGCTGCCCCAGCTGGCCACGATGCCGGTGGGCGAGAGGGTGGATAGGCCGGTGGTGTCACCGGGCCAGACCGCGCTGTCGCCATAGCGGGTGGAGATCCGCGCGGGCCCGGACAGCCAGCCCCGGGTTACGGAGAACGTGCGCAAGTACAAGGCGTAGCCGGCCGGGTTGCTGTCAGACAGCCAGCTCACATAGGCGATGCCGCTGCCGCCGCCGGTCACCTCCATGATGTGGGGCACGTTGAGCCGGTCCGGCGGCACCTGGATGGGTGCCGACCAGTGCGCGCCGTGGTCGGTGGAGTAGGACAGCCACCCGACGTCGTTGGCGGACCCGTCCGGGTTGGTGCCCTGGGTGTCCCAGGTCGCGTAGAGGTTGCCGGCCGTATCGATCGCGATGTCGCCGTCGATCCACCATTCAGCCAGCGACATCGTCCCGGCCTGTGGTCCCACCGCTACCGGTGGGGACCAGGTCGCGCCGCCGTCGGCCGAGGAGGTGAAGTAGCTGTGTGCCGGGTTCATCGTGTAGGTGGTGGGGCTGGTGATCTGATAGCCCTGGTAGAGCACGTCGATGCGGCCGTCCGGCTCGACGACCAGCGGCGCGCTGTCCCCGCCGCTGGCGGGGAAGCCGGGGCTGATGTCGGACATCTTGCTCCAGGTCTTGCCGCCGTCGGTGGATTTCTGCATCACCACGTTCAGGTCGCCGGTGGCGAACGCGCAGCTGCCGCCCTTGGTGCAGATGTAGGTGATCGAGGTCCGCTCCGGGCCGTAATCCCAGGTCACATAGACGGTGCCGCCCGGGCCGACCGCGATGAAGTCACGGTCGCCCCAATTCTTCGGATCCGGCGGGATCAGCGACGACGACTGGGCGAACGTCGCCCCATGGTCGAACGAGGCGTCCACCACGGGGTAGTACTGGCTGTTGCGGGCCAGCATGAACGACGCGTACACGGTGCCGTTGGGAGCGACGGCTATCGCCGGGTCCCAGGTATTGATGTTCGAGCCAACAGTGCCGGGCAAGCTGACCGGCGCCGCCCAGCTCTTCCCGCCATCGGTCGATCGGGCAACGGCGATCCCCTTGCAGCCCATCCATTCCTCATACACATAACCCAGCTTCCGGTCGACCGCCTGCTCCACCTCGGCGTTCTGGCCGCCACAGCTGCTGACGCCGGTAACCGGGCCGGTTCGATAGCTCGCAGCCGGCCCAGCCGCCGCTGCGGCACCAGCGGCCGTGACCGCCGCCGTGACAAGAGTGACCGCACCCAGCGCGGTAACGATACGAAAGCTACCGGCATACCCAAACATGCCCTGCCCCTCTTCCACCGGCTGGACGTCTCATCCGGGGCCGCGTCCCGGCGCACGATGGCACCACCCGGAGCGCAGCCCGCCGCCAACCCCCTCACTGCCGGGCCCGGGCTGATGGGTGACCCGCCCATGCGGAGCCGAGACCTTCAATCCGCTAAACGGCTGCGGTCCGGGACCTGTTACCACCCCGGGCCGGTCACATTACCGGCCGCAGCCTCGTCCTTGCCTGTGAGCGAAGCCGGAAGGTCCGGCCGCCGAGGAGGTTTCACGATGTCCACACAACACAGGCGAGCAACGGCCGTCTTTGCTGCGGCCCGGGGCGGCAGCATGCCTGCGGGACAGGCAGGGCACGAAGCGCCGCCGCGCGCGGCCGGGAATGCGGTTCGCTTTGGGCCGCGCACCCGGCGGCTGATCAGGGCCGTCGCGCGGGTGGTTAACCCACTGGTGCTGCGGATCGCCGGGCGCCGGCACATGCCGATCCTCGGCATCGTGCACCACCTCGGCCGCAAGACCGGGCGCGCCTACGCCACGCCGCTGGGCGTGCGGCCCGCGGCCGGCGGCGGGTTCGTGATCCCGCTGACCTTCAGCGACGCATCCCACTGGTACCAGAACATCCGGGCAGCGGGCGGGTGCGTCATCACCTACCAGGGCACCGACCACACCGTGGTGCGGCCCACGGTCATCGATCGCGCCGCCGCAGGCCCGGCCTATCCCCGGTATGAGCGGCTCGTGCTGCGGCTGATCGGGATCAACGAATTCGTGTCGCTCACCGGCACCCCCCAAACTCGTGCTGCCTCCGCAGCGTGAGCCCGGCCGCCGAGGCTTGATCATCAAGTGCAAAGGCGCGCGCAAGGCCGCAGTTCCGCACCCCTCCCGCCGTCCGTCCCCGGAGCCCGGTCCTCCCCCTTCTCCCCCAGAAGACCGGGCTCCGCCCCCCTCGGAGACGGACGGCTCCGCGATTGTCAGGTGGTCAGGCCGAGGTGCCTGTCATACGCTGCAAGGCCCGCTTCCATCGTGTATGGCCCGCGGATCCGCTGAAGCCGGGGCGAGATCTCGGAGTAACCGAGATAGGGGTGGTCGCCGCACTCGCAGCAGATGAGTTCAAACGCGTCGGTGTAGCCGCCTTCCATCCGGCCTTCCACGATGCGGGCCGGCTGGCGGCGCAGGCTCGTTGTGCAGCCGTGGCCGGGCTGACCAGGAAGAGGGAGTGTGATGAGACCCTGATCGTCCATGCGCAGCCACGGGTCACGGGGATCGTGCGGGCGGTGCGGTACGGGAACGGCACTCGGGCGGTCAGGCGACCGCATGCCGGCGGCAACGTCGGTGTCTCCAGGGCTCACTGGGGCCCACCCCTAGGCGGTAGTTGTTATCGCCTGCCGGGGTCTGGAGCAGCACGGGAATCACCAGTGTCGCATCACGATCAGGTTCAGGCAACGCCACGCCCGGGCAGCACGCCCGCTCGGAGGGGCCTGAGGCTCGCGCCGGGAGAGTCCAGCCGGATGCCCGGGCGCGTGCCGCGAGGACCGCGCTACCGAATTGGCCGCCAGTGCGCCGGCCTTCAGGCCGGTGGTGAAGGCGGCTGGTCACACCGTAACGGCGAGTGCCACACGCGGGCATCCCCGGCAAGCCCTCACGGTCGCGGCTGACGCGCCCCGGCGGTCAGCTCCGGGCGGGAGCGATGCCGGGGAGGCCGAACAGCGGGAACAGGCCGGCGTCGTTGAACGAGACGATCCTGCCGATACCGCCGCCGCTGAGCGTCAGCACCTGGATCGCGTGCGCCCGGGGCACGCCGTCCGTTCCGCGCAGGTAGGCGGCGAGCGTGGGCTGGCCGTTGGCGGCGGCGCCGGTCATGATGAACCGTCCCGGCTCGATGAGCACCCGCGAGGCGAGGAAGCGCCCGACCTGCTCCCGGCCGGCGAACCAGGTCGGCTGCGGCGGCATCTCCATCACGGCGTCCTCGCGCAGCAGTTTGGTGAGCGCGCCGACGTCCGCGTTGCTGAACGCCTCGGCGTACGCGTCGAGCAGTGCCCGCTGGCCGGCCTCGGCGGGCTCGCGGACCTCGTCGGTGGCGGGGGCCGCCTGCCGGAGCCGCTCCCTGGCCCGTTGCAGCAGGCTGTTCGCGGCGGCCGGGGTGATGCCGAGCAGGTCGGCGACCTCGGCGGCGTGCCAGCCGAGCACATCGCGGAGGATCAGCACGGCCCGTTGCCGGCCGGGCAGGTACTGCAGCGCGGCGATCAGGGCCAGCCGCACGCTCTCCCGGGACACCGCGACCGTGGCCGGGTCGGCCGGGCCGGGCAGCACGAGCGCGTCCGGGATCGGCTGCAGCCACCGGATCTCTGGCAGGACCGGGGCCAGCGGGCCGTCCGGGTCGTCGCCGGGGGCGCCGAGGCCGGAGGGCATCGGCCGGCGCGCGCGGTTCTCGATCGCCCGCAGGCAGGCGTTGGTGGCGATCCGGTACAGCCAGGTGCGCAGCGATGACCTGCCCTGGAAGTCGCTGTAGGACCGCCAGGCCCGGACCAGGGTCTCCTGCACCTGGTCCTCGGCGTCGTAGACCGAGCCGAGCAACCGATAGCAGTGCGCCAGCAGCTCGGGCCGGAACGGCTCGGTCAGCCGCGCGAAGTCGTCGCTGCCCAGCATCACCCCTGCCTTCCCTGCGCGGGCCGGTGCCCGTCTTGCGCGGGCCGCCCCGTCCGGCGCGAGCCCGCGCCCGTCCCGGTATAGATCCGCGGGCGCGGCGGAAGTCATCGGCCGGGCGGCCGGTGAGTTTCGGCTGCCGCCCGGATCAGTATCGGTGCCCGCGGGGAAACCCGCTCCGAGCCAAGGATCAAGGAGTTCCCGATGCCAGCGCAAGAACTGTCAGGGTCGACGGCGCTTGTCACCGGCGCCAGCCGCGGTTTCGGCCGCGGCATCGCCATCGCGCTCGCCGGGGCCGGCGCGAACGTCGTCGGCGTCGCCCGCGACCGGGCCAGGCTGGAGGAGCTGCGCGCGCAGCTCGGCGGCGCCTTCACCCCCGTCGCAGCCGACGCGGCCGACCCGGTCGTGGCCGGCGAGCTTATCGACGCCTACCGGCCGCGCGTCCTGGTGCTCGCCGCCGGGGCGGCCCCGCTGTCCCGGCCGCTGCACCGGCACACCTGGGAGACGTTCAGCAGCAACTGGAACACCGACGTGCGGCAGGTGTTCCACTGGCTGCGTGAGGCGCTGCTGAAGCCACTGGAGGAGGGCAGCGTGGTCATCGCGTTCTCCAGCGGCGCCGCGCTCCGCGGCTCACCGCTGTCCGGCGGCTACGCCGGTGCCAAGGCGACCATCAGGTTCATCAGCGGCTACGCCGCGGATGAGTCCGAGCGGGCCGGGCTCGGCATCCGGTTCGTCTCGGTGCTGCCGCAGCTCACCCCGGCCACCGAGCTGGGCGCGGCGGCGGTCGCCGCCTACGCGCAGCGCGCGGGCACGGACCTGGCCAGCTACACCGAGAACCTCGGCCCGGCGCTCACCCCCGAGCACGCGGGCAAGGCCATCGTCGACCTGATCGAGGCTCCCGCGTCCGGCGAGGGCCCGGAGGCTTACCTGCTCATGGCGGCCGGCCTGCGTCCCGTCCCGTAGCCGCGCGCCCCGCTGCGCGCGCTGGCAGTCAGGCGACACCCAGCGCGCGCAGCAGGGCGGCGGTGCCCGCCGCCACCACGATCACCACCAGGAACGGGGCGCGCAGCAGCAGCGCGGCCACCGCGGCGCCCAGTCCGGCCAGCCGGGCCGGGTCAAAGGTCAGCGACTGGCCGGCACCGAACGCCTGCACCGCGGTCAGCGCGGCCAGCAGCGCGATCGGGACCAGTTCGGCGAACCGGCGCACCCGCGGGTTGCCGAGCACGCCCCGGGGCACGATCAGCCCGGTCAGCTTCAGCGCGTAGCATCCGGCGGCCGTCACCAGTACCGCCACCCAGGCCCCGGTCACGGCACCCCCGGCAGCGGCGCATCCGGCCGCGGCGCATCCGGGGCCGGCGAGACCAGCGCCCCGGCCAGGGCCGCCGTCGCGGCCATGATCACCGGCACGCCCGGCGGCAGGAACGGCGTGGTGGCCAGGGCGATCACCGCACCGGCCAGCCCGACGGCACGCTCGGCCCGGCCCGCCCGCAGTTGCGGCCAGATCAGCGCGAGGAACGCGGCCGGGCCCACCACGTCGATCCCGAGCGACTGCGGCGAGCCGAGCCTGCCCGCACCGAACGCGCCGAGCAGCGTGGTCAGGTTCCAGGTGACATAGATGGTGGCGAACGTGGCGCGGAACGCCAGCCGGGACGCCGCCGCATCCGGCTGCGCCAGCGTGACCGCGGTGGTCTCGTCGATCACGCCGTGCGCGGTGACCAGCCTGCGGGCGCCCCGCGGCCGCAACAGGCCCGCCAGGCGCAGGCCGTACAGCGCGTTCCTGCTGCCGAGCAGGATGGCGCCGGCGACCCCGCCGGCCAGGCCACCGCCGGCGGCGAACGCGCCGGTCAGGGCGAACTGCGACGCTCCGGTAAAAGCAAGAAGGCTCAATACGCAGGCCTGGGCCACGTTCATCCCCGACGCTACGGCGGCCGCGCCGAACGCGACCCCGGAGGTGCCGACCGCGAGCCCGAGTGCCATGCCGTCGCGTACCGGCCGGGCCCGCGCCCGCTCCGCGGGACGGTGGTCAGTATCGGTCACACCCGGAGGCTAGGTGGCCAGCGCCGCGCGGTCTTGAACGTTCTTGCCCGCGGCCGTTTCGCGGTCCCGCTGGTAGGCCCGTGGCGGCACGCCCACCACCCGCTTGAAGTGGCGGGTCAGGTGCGCCTGGTCGGCGAAACCGGCCCGGGCCGCGACATCGGCCGGGGCCGCGCCGCCGTCGAGCAACTGCCTGGCCAGCCGCACCCGCAGATGGTTGACATACGCGTGCGGCGGCAGCCCGGTTTCCGAGCGGAACGCGCGGACCAGCGCGAACGGGCTCATCCCGGACTCCCGCGCCAGATCCTCCAGGCTGGGCGGATCGGCCAGCCGCTCGGCCAGCAGGTCTCGGACGGCGCGGACGGCGGCCGGGGACCTGGCCGGCGCGGCCGCGGACCGGCCACCGGGCCGGGCGTGGGCCCGGAGCAGCCCGGCCAGCGCGGCGCGCAGCAGGGTGGAGGACGCGAGCCGGTCGCCGTGCTCGGCGGCGATGTGGGCCGCGCGCAGCAACCGGCCGCTGCGGGCGTCGTAGACCACCGTGTCCGGGAAGAACGGGGTGCCCCGCGCCCAGCCCAGGTCGGCGGCGACCCCGGCCACCAGGGCAGGGTCGGGGTAGAGCACCCGGTAGGCCCAGCCGGCCGGTGTCCCGGCCTGGCCGGTGTGCACCATGTCCGGGTTCAGCAGCGCGACCCCGCCGGCCCCGGCGCGGAGCAGGCTGCCGCCGTAACTGAACTCCTCGATCCCGTCCTCGATCAGGGCGAAGGTGTACGTCTCGTGCGCGTGCCTGGTGTACCGGTGCGTCACGTACCTGGCGCGCAGCAGGTCTACCCCGGGCACCCCGGCGTGCCGCCAGTACCGTGCCACCTCACTCGCCATGCCGCCATGTTTACCCGACGAAGCTCATGACGGCGGCCACGCCCCAGCCGACCGCGGTCCCAGGCTGGCCGGCCCGCCGGGATCGGCCGGGCCCGGGGTCACCACGGCCGGGTGCCCGGCCCGGGCGTCCTGCTCGATGGACAGGCGCCCGTCCCGCATCTGGCCGACCCGTTGCGCCCGGCGGGCGATCGCGGTGTCGTGCGTGACCAGGATCAGCGTCAGGCCGAGTTCCCGCCAGAGCTTCTCGAGCAGCCCGATGATCTCGTCGCGGGTGCTCTCGTCGAGGTTGCCCGTGGGCTCGTCGGCGAGCAGCACGGTCGGCTTCTTGACCAGGGCACGGGCGATGGCGACGCGCTGCTGCTGGCCGCCGGACAGCTCCGAGGGCAGGTGCCGCAGCCGGTCACCGAGGCCGACGTCGACCAGCGATTGCGCGGCCAGCGCCCGGCGCTGGGCCGGGTGGATCCGCTGCGGCACCAGGGCCGCCTCCACGTTCTCCTGGGCGCTCAGCGTGGGGATCAGGTTGAAGGTCTGGAAGATGAACCCGATCGAGGTGGCCCGGACCCGGGTGACCCGGCGCTCCGGCAAGGCCGCCAGGTCCTGGCCGTCGAGCACCGCGCTGCCTGAGGTGGGCCGGTCGAGGCCGCCGAGTATCTGCAGCAGCGTGGTCTTGCCGTGCCCGGTCGGCCCCTGGATGGCCAGCCATTCGGCGTCGGAGATGGTCAGGTCGACGCCGCGCAGCGCCTCGACCACGGCCCGGCCCTTCTTGTAGGTCTTGGTGACTCCGCTGAGCTGGTACATGGTTTCCTCTCGGTGGCCTGGCTCCAGGGCCGCGGCAGTGCGGTGGCCGCCACGGCCTGCGTAATTTCTGTTACTGGACTTGCGCGAGGGCGGCGGCAGGCCGCAGCCGCGCGGCGCGCCAGCCGCCGAACATGCCCGCCACCAGCCCGCCGGCCACCGCGAGCAGCACCGCGAGCACGATGACGCCGACCGTGACCGGCGCGTTGAGCTGGACCAGGATCGTCTTGGCCGCGTCGCCGGCCAGCCTGCGGGCCGCGCCGCCGGCCCCGCCGCCGGGCGGCCCGAATCCCGGGGTGGCGGACCCGGCGGACTGGCCGACCGTGGCCGACAGCGGGGGCACCAGGGCGGATACCAGCGCCGCGCCGGCGTACCCGAGCGCGATGCCGGCCGCGCCGCCGGCCGCGCCGATGACCAGCGTCTCGCCGAGGACCTGGCCGATGATGCGGCGGCTGCGCCAGCCGAGGGCCTTCAGCGTGCCGAACTCCCGGACCCGGCGGGACACCGCCGCCATGGTCAGCAGGCTGGCCATGGCGAAGGCCGCGGCGAGCACCGCGATCGCGAGCCACTTGCCGAGGCTGCTGGCCAGGCTGGAGGCGCTGGCGAGGGAGCCGGTGACCTGGCTGGCCAGGTCGCCGGAGGTGGTCACGGTGGCCTTGGGCAGCTCGGCCTTGATCGCCTGCTGCACGGCCGTGATGTCCGCCGCGCTGGCCGCCGACACGTAGATCGTGTTCACCTGGCCGCTCATCCCGGCCAGGTGCTGCGCCCGCCGCAGCGGTATGTACGCGTCCGTGGTGGTGCCGCCCTGCGGTTCGGCGACGGTGCCGATCACGGTGAAGGTGGCCGAGCCGACGGTGACGTGCGAGCCGACCGCCAGCTTGTGCTGGTGGGCGTAGTTCGCGTCGACCAGCGCGACGTCGGAGTTGGCCTCGGCGGCGGTGAACGTCCGGCCGGAGGCGACCTTGTCCGAGCTGAGCGGGCCGACCCGGCCGGCCGCCACGTCCACGCCGAGCACGGCGAACGTGCTGGTCTTGATCGAGGCCGGGCCCCCGCCGCCGCCGAGCCCGCCGCCGAGGCCGCCACCGGCATCGCCCCCGCCCCCGCCGCTGCCGCTGCTCGTCGGGATCGTTCCCGAGACCGACAGGTCGGTGGCCGACAGCGCGCCCGCCGCCGCGGTGACCTCGTGGGTCCGCGCGATCTGCGTCACCGACGAGGACTTCAGGGTGCCGAGCGCGCCGGTCACCAGCACGTCCCTGCTGAACTTCTGGCCGGCCTTGGGCTGGTTCCCGGTCTGGGGCCGCCCCCGGACCCGGAACCCGAACGGGCCGCCCGAGCCACGGGACGGCGCCGTGGTGACGGTGATGTCGGTGCCCACCCCGTACAGCGAATGCAGCACGGTGCCCTGCGCGTTCTTCACCCCCGCCGACGCGGCCGTCACGGTGATGACCAGGCCGATTCCCACGGCCAGGCCGAGCGCGATGAAGCACGCCTGCCGCTTCCGGCGGCGCAGCTCACGCACCAGGTATGTCACGAACATCCGTCCTCCAGACAGCAGTGACCGGTTCCAGGCGGGCTGGCGGCCCGCCGTGTGCCAGCACATCGCGCCCGGCTGGCCCGCTCATTGAGGCTGCCTGCCGGTTTCCTTGTGCCAGGGCGAGGGCCCGCTGAGGATGCGGTGAGCAGTTGATTAACGCGGCGCCAGGTCCGTGGCGTCCCTGCGCAGCCCCGCTGTCCCGCCGTTCGCCGGCCCGCCGTTCGCCGGCCCGCCGTTCGCCGGCCCGTTGTCCGCTGGCAGGGCATCGGCCGGCTCGCTGTTCGCCGGGCCGGCCTCAGCCGGCGCGGCGGCGGCTGGCCGGCTGTCCGCTGGCCCGCCGCCCGCCGGGGCCGCCGCCAGTGGCAGCCGGACCACGAAGGTGGCGCCGCGTCCCGGCTGGGTGTCCACACAGATCGTGCCGCCGTGCGCGGTGACCAGGGCGGCCGCGATGGACAGCCCGAGACCGGTGCCGCCGCTGGCCCGGCTTCTCGCCCGGTCGGTGCGGTAGAACCGGTCGAAGACCCGGGCGGCCTGCGCCGCGGACAGGCCGGGCCCGGCATCGGCGACGGTGACCTGGCCGTGCCCGCCGTCGGCCGTCACGGTCACGGTGACCGGCGCGCCCGCGGGCGTGTGCTGCAAGGCATTGCCGACGAGGTTGTCGATGACCTGGCGGAGCCGCCCGGCGTCCGCTCTGACGATGACCGGTGCCGCCGCGAGCACGGTCAGCGGCCGCCCGGGCTGGATCGCCCGGGCGCCGCCCGCCGCCTGCGCGGCGATGCTGGACAGGTCCACCGGCTGGAGATCCAGCGGCCGGTCCTGATCGAACTTGGCGAGCAGCAGCAGGTCGTCGACCAGCCGCCCCATCCGGGCCGCCTCCTGTTGTATCCCGGTCATCAGCCGGGTCACCTCGGCGCGGTCCGCGGCGTCGCCCTGCTGCAGGTAGAACTCGGCGAGGCCCTTGACCGAGGTCAGCGGGGTGCGCAGCTCGTGGCTGGCATCGGCGACGAACCGGCGCATCCGGTCCTCGGAATCCAGGGCCCGTGCTTCGCCGCCCTCCCTGGCCCGGTAGGCGGCCTCGATCCGGCCCAGCATCGCGTTGAGCGCGCCGGCGAGCCTGCCCACCTCGGTCCGTTCCGGCGGGTGCGGGATGCGCCGGGACAACTCGCCCGCGGCGATCGCCGCCGCGGTGTCCTCGATCCGCGACAGCGGCGCCAGGCTGGCCCGGACCAGCGGGAACCCGATCCCCGCCAGCAGCACGATGGCTGCCACCCCGGCCATCGCGTCGGCGAGTTCGAGCTGGCCGACCGTGCTCTGCACCTCGTCGAGGCTGAACGCGGTCACGATATGCCGCCCATCGGGCAACGGCCGCACCACCACCCGCCACGAATGCCCCGGCGAGCCGGCCGCGGCCGCGGTGAACGGGCTGGCCGGGCCGTGCAACTGCGCGGTGGTCAGCGCGGGCGGCGGGATGTCGCGCATCGACCCGGGGGCCACGCGCACCTGCCCGCCGGGCCCGATTACCTCCACCAGGAAGTCGGTGGGCAGTTGCGATCCGGGGCGGCGGGTGGGCGGCTCCGGCCGCGGGTGCGTCACGACCTTGCTGGCGAACATGGCGAACGTGCGCAGCTGCGCGTCCACCCGGCCGAACAGGTAGTCGCGCAGCAGCACCGTGCCGAGCAGCCCCATCAGCACCGAGGTGACCGCGACCAGCACCGCGGCCACGGCCATCACCCGCACCCGCAGCGACGCGCGTGCCCGCAGCGCCCGCAGCAGCGGGGCCGGGCTTCTCACGGGGGCGGGACCCGCAGCACGTAGCCGATGCCCCGGATGGTGTGGATCAGCCGCGGCTCGCCCCGGTCCAGCTTGCGGCGCAGGTAGCAGATGTAGGACTCGACGATGTTGCCGTCGCCGTCGAAGCTGTAGTCCCACACGTGGTCGAGGATCTGCGCCCGGCTCAGCACCCGGCCCGCGTTGATCATCAGGTAGCGCAGCAGCTTGAACTCGTTCGGGGACAGGGCAACCTCGGTGCCCGCGCGCCACACCTGGTGGCTGTCCTCGTCGAGTTCCAGGTCGGCGATGACCAGCCGGGAGCCCAGCTCCGGCTCGCCCCGGCTGCGGCGCAGCACGGCCCGGATCCGGGCGAGCACCTCATCCAGGCTGAACGGCTTGGTGACGTAGTCGTCCCCGCCCAGGGTGAGGCCGGTGACCCGCTCGTGCACGCTGTCCCGGGCGGTCAGGAAGATCACCGGGACCCGGGGCCCGCCCGCGCGGATCCGGCGGATCACGTCGAAGCCGTCGCAGTCCGGCATCATGACGTCGAGCAGGATGAGGTCCGGCCGCGCCGCCGCGGCGGCGCGCAGCGCCTCGGCGCCGCTGACCGCGGTCAGCACGTCGAAGCCGGCGAACCGCAGCGTCCCGGCCAGCAGCTCCAGGATCGTCGGCTCGTCGTCCACGACCAGCAGCCGGGCCTCGCTCTTCGCCGGGGCATCCCGCATAGGCCCACACTGGCCGGGCCACCTTGCGAATTCCTGATCGCTGGTTGTGAGGTTCCTGGTGGCCGGCCCCAGGCGGCCTGACCCGGGCGGCCGGTCCGGAACGCGGGCGCGGCACCGGCTTACCGCTGCCGGCAGGCGATGGAACGGTGCCGGATATCCAGCACGATCACCAGGTGCTTGGTGTCGTAGATCTCAAACAGCACGCGCCACTCCCGCCCGAGGCGGGCGCTGTAGATGCCGGTCAGCTCGCCCCCGAGCGGCCTGCCCACCCTGCGCGGATCTTCTAACAGCGGCCCGGTGATGAACTCGGCCGCCGCGGCGGCGACCTCGGCGGGCAGCCGACCGGCGAGGGCCCGGCGGGCCGGGGCCGCGGTCCCCAGTTCGTAACCGGCGGTCACGAGGCGGGACGTTCGCGCAGCAGGGCACGGACGGCGTCGGTGCCATAGACCACGTCGCCGTCCTGCACCGCCTGCCTGGCCTCCGCGAGCGCACGGAGGGTCTCCGGATCCGCCCTCACCTCGGCCGTTTCCCGGAGAGCCAGGTACGTCTCGACGGCGAGCACGACGGTCTGGTGAACGCTGCGCCGGTCCTCCTCCGCGGCCAGGCGAAGCTCCGCCTCCAGTCGCGGTTCGAGCCGTAGTGTCATAGCCATACCGTCATGGTATCAAAGTGCACCAATAAGATGCATGGCGCTACGGCTACGGGTCATCCGTTCGCGGCGTGCCAGGATATGGCCCGGGTTGCGCAGGCAGGAGGGCGAGATGGAGCGGATCGAGGCTGAACTGCTGATTCCCGGCGGCGGCGAGCCGGTCAGCGACGGAGTCGTGATCATCGACAACGCGGCGATCAGCTACGCCGGGCCGGCCAGCCAGGCGCCGGCGACGCCCGGGGCGGTGGTGCACCGGACCGAGACGGTGATGCCCGGCATGTGGGACTGCCATGGCCACTTCCTCGGCACCCGCACGTTCGACCTTGACCGGCTTCCGCTCGACCCGGTGCCGTTGCGCGCGGCGCGCAGCGCGCGCGACCTGGTGGCCGCGCTGCGGGCCGGAATCACCTCGGTACGCGAGGTCGGCGGCCTGGGAGTCCACCTCGCCAGGGCGGTCGCCGAGGGCGTGCTCGATGGCCCGGCCATCTACGCCGCCGGGGCGATCCTGAGCACCACCGGCGGCCATGCCGACCTGCACTCCTATCCGTTGCCGTGGATCGCCGACTTCGGTGCGCACCACGGCGAGCTGCGGCTGGCCGACGGGCCCGCCGAGTGCATGCGCGCGGCCCGGGAGCAGCTCCGGCAGAACGCCCGGGTGATCAAGGTGTGCGCCTCGGGCGGGGTGCTCTCCGAGATAGATGACCCGATCCACCAGCAGTTCACCGTCGCCGAGCTGCGGGCGATCGTGGAGGTGGCCGGCCTCGCCGAGCGCGCCGTGGCGGCGCACTGCCACGGCAAGCCCGGCATCATGGCCGCGGTGGAGGCTGGCGTCCGCACCATCGAGCACGGCACCTACCTCGACGACGAGGCCTGTGACGCGATGCGCGAGACGGGCACCATCCTCGTCCCGACCAGGACCATCTTCGAGAACATCCTGGCGGACATGGCGGCGGTGCCCGACTATGCGGCGGCCAAGCTCACCGCGGTGGCCGGGCGGCACGCCGAAGCGGTGTCCCGCGCGATCGACCGCGGAGTCACCATCGCGATGGGCACCGACATCGGGCTGACCGGCCCCGGCCGTCCGAACTCCTGGGGCACCAACGGAGCCGAGCTCGCCTGCCTGGTACGGCTCGGGATGACGCCACTGCAGGCGATCGAGGCGGCGACCGCCACCGCCCCGCTGACGCTCGGACCGCAGGCGCCCAAGTCCGGCAGGCTGGAACCCGGCTACGACGCCGACATCATCACCGTCACCGCGAATCCGCTCGCTGACATCGCGGTACTCGCCCGCCCGGAGCACATCACCGGAGTCTGGACGCAGGGCCGCCGGGTGACGAGCCAGATTCCGCGCTAGCCGTCACGGCGGGGCCGGCCATCTCACCCGACGCCTCAACCGCGGACGATCCGCCCGCCATCACCACCCGTCCCCGCCGCCGGCCGCCCGCACTATGGGCCCCGAATCCCCCCTAGGGACGAAGCTGACCACCACGCCCATCCGGGTACACAGCGCCAGCAGCCCCATGAACTGGCCCGCATCACCCAGCGCGCCCGGCAGCGGCATCAGCAGCGCATCATGACGCCCCGCGCTGACCGCCGCCCGCAGCCGGCCCAGGGCCGCGGCTCGCCCGCCCGCCGGCCCGGTACCGACCGCATATACCACCGGCACCGGCCAGCCACGCTGCGCTGCCGTCGTCATCAGCAGCTGCCAGTCGGCAATATCGCGGACATACGCCGCCGGGAGCAGGGGTGCCACCACGTCCCCCCCAAATCAGTCCGTGTCTGCACTCTCACCCATCGTAGTGCGCAGGGAACCCCGCTCCATCCCGTTGCGCAAAGCCCGTCTGCTTGAACCAGGAACCTGACCTGCGGCCAGCGCCCGGCGGGCCCTGCCGCGCCTGGCGCCTGCCGCGCGCTCCTTGCGGATCTCCCTCAGGTACGGCAGGAAGTCCACGTGAATGGCATACCCGCCGGAACGCGCGTACCGGCGGGCGGTCGCCGCGCGGTAGGCGCTGATCTCGCGGTTCATCTCCGGCTCCGGCGGCGGTACCGCCCGGCCTTCCAGCAGATCCGCGACCCACTGTGACTGGATCTCGGCCACCGGCATCATCGCCCCGATCGGCTGGACGAGCCCGATGAAGTACAAGCCGGGCAGCGCCGGCGGGACGACGCGATGGTAGAGCGGGATCTCGCCGCCGCGGGCAGCGATGAGCGACTCGCGGAGAAACGGAAAGCTGATCTTGTATCCGGTGCAGTAGATCACCACGTCCACCTGCTCGGTGCTGCCGTCGCGGAAGCGGACGCGGTCCCGCTCGAACCGGTCGATGGCGGGCTTGACGACGATCTCACCGCGCCTCAGCCCGGTGACCAGGCTGTCCGACACCGCCAGCGGGCCGCACAGCAGCCGGTACCGGGGCCTGGGCAGCCCGTACCTCGTCACCCCGCCCCGGGCGATCCGCACCAGCAGTGCCACGGCAGACCGCCGCAGCCAAAGCGGCACCATCGTGCCCGCGCGCATGAGCGTCAGGTGGTCGGCCGGCCGGCCGGCCAGGTATCTCGGGATGATGTGGGCGCCGGACCCGCATGGCAAGCAGGGTCCGCGCGGCGAGGCGCGAACAATCCGCCGCGGCGTCGCAGGCGGAGTTCCCGATGCCGAGGACCAGGACGCGCTTCCCGGCAAAGGGCTCGGGCGCACGGTAGTGATGGGAATGAATCTGCTCACCGGCGAAAGTGCCGGCACCCGGGAAGGCCGGTTCCGGGTACCGGGGATCCCAGTGGTGGCCGTTCGCGACGAGCACGGCGCCGTAGCGCTCGGTGTGCTCGTCCCCGGTATCCCGCCGCCGGGCCGTGACGTCCCAGCCGCCGCCGGGGGCTGGCTCCGCCCTGGTCACCTCGGTCCGGAACCGGATGCTCCCCCGGAAACCAAAGTGATCGACAAAGTCATCGAGGTACCGCGCGATCATCTCGTGGCTCAGGTAGTCCGGGTAATCGCCCGGCATCGGGAACGCCGCGTACTGCATGCCACGCCTGGACGATTTCGCGTGCAAGGAGCGATACGCGGATGACATTCCGTTGTCATTGTTGTAACGCCAGTTTCCACCGACCGACGAGCCCGCCTCGAAACAGTCGAACGGGATGCCGCGGCCGTGCAGGGCCTGGCACGCCGCGATCCCCGACGAGCCCGCGCCGATGACGCACACGCGGCGCATGCGGTCCCTCGCCATGGTGACCGGCAACTCATCACGCATGCGCTCACGCTAGGGCGGGCCGCACGGCGCCGGCATCGGTGGAATTGCCGGCTGCCGGCGCCGGGCGGCCGGGGCGCCGCGGGCCCGGGGCCAGAGCGCCGCGATCTTGACGAGGGGGTGCTAGGCGGGGCGGACCTCGAAGGTGAAGCATTGTGCGGTCGCGCTGCGGACGTGCAGGCACGCCACGTCGGGCTGCGCCATGACCTTGGCCACCGCCGCCGGGTAGTCGTCGCCTGGCTCGACGAACGTGATGTGCTTGTAGGCGCGCGCGCCGGTGTGGTCGAACGGGTTGAGCAGGCTGAACCGGCTGCGCAGGTCCGGCGGGTACTCATCCGGGGTCTGGTAGCCCGCGCACCGGTGGTGGCAGACGAACACCGGCCCGGCCTCGGCCCACGGCGTGTCCCAGGGCAGCGGCCACGGGCTGTAGCTGATCAGTGCGATGTCGTCGCCCTCGCGGGCGGTGCGCAGGCAGCAGCGCAGCGGCTCCCAGCCCTCGGCCGTCCGCGGCTTCCACGGGTTCCCGAACTCATCCGCGCCCTGGCCGCGCATGGCGTCCAGGCGCTCCGGGTCGATCGCCTTGTACACGAGTGTGCTCATGACTTCAGCCTGCGTCCCGGCGCCGCCCGTTGCTGGCGCATATCGGACGTCGTGCTGCCCCCGGCCACGGCTCCCGTCCGGCGGTCCGGCCGGGGCGGGGCCGGAGCATGCCGCCACAGGCTCCGGCCCCGCGCTCACGCTGTGGGTCAGGGGCCGGGCCCACGCGGCATTGGGCCAGCCCGGCACCCGCGGCAGCGCGGGGCTACCCTCACGAACCTGGTCAAGCTGCGACAGTCGCGCTTCTACTAACTCTCTTAGCTGAAACCAGGATGCCCGATCCAGCGCAATGGGGCCATGCCGGATTCAGCACAACGGGACCACCGGTCAGGTGCCGCGCGGGCACGGGAAGAACATCGTGCCGTCCAGGTTCACGTCGAACTTGACCGCGGCGAACCCGCCCGGCGGCGCGTAGACGATCCGGCAGAACGTGGCGAAACGCCGTTTGGGCGGGCACGGCTGCCCCGGGTTGCAGACGTAGTGGTCCGCGCCGTACTCGGCCTCGCCGACCCACATGCCGGTCGGCTGCGTGGCCGTGCGGTCGGTGCTGAAGTCATCCCAGCCGCACGGGGTCCGGCCGGCCAGCCCGGTGCAGGTGATCCCGTACTGGCTGTTGCCGCGCAACTGGGCGGCGAAGCACTCGCTATACCGGTAGCACTCCTCGACGACCGAGCCGTTCGCGTAGCGCCGCCCCCACCAGGACAGCAGCGGCGAGTTCTTCCACAGGCCGGTCATCCCGTAGCGGTGGATCTCGTTGAACGCGTAGGCGAGGTAGTTCTGCGCGTCCCCGGGCGTGAGGTGGAAGCCCGTGGTGGACGGCGGGTCGAAGCTGTCGATGTCGTCCAGTTCGACCGCGTCGAAGCCCTTCGCCGCGCACATCCGGATCCGCTCGTCCAGCATCGGCTTGAGCGCGTCGAGCTGGCGGAAGTCCACCCAGCGTTCCTGCGGGAAGCCGAAGTACACGTTGCCCAGCGTGGCGGCGGGGAAGTACTGCCCCGGCGTCCCGTCCGGCCGGTAGTCCTCCCAGGCCAGGTCCAGGTAGCAGACCGCCCTCGGGTGCGGCAGCGTGGCCGCCTGCCACCGGGTGTGGATCGCGCGCACCTGCGCGGGCGTGGTCAGGAAGCCGTCGATGTCGTAGATATCCACCGCGTGCGCCCCGGTCCGCTGCAGCGGGGTCACCCGGCCGATCTGCCAGTCCCAGCGCATCGGGTGCCCGCGGCCGTCCAGGTGCGGCGGGTACCAGCACGGCCGGCCCAGGGCCGCCTGGCAGGGCAGCGGCGCGGGCAGCGGCACCACGTGCCAGGCGAACCGGGCGGTGGTCGCGCCGGCCCGGTCGGCCGTGCGCACCGCCACCCGGTGCCTGCCGGTGCGCAGCGCGCCGGTGGCGAACACGCCGCTGGCCGGCATCGGCCGCCAGCGCCCGTGATCCACCCGGTACCGCTGGCTGACCTGGCCGTCGGCGGCGCTGTAGTGCGGCGCGGCGACGCTGAAAAGCTCCTCCGCCGACGCGGTGCGCCGCTCCGGCGTCCCGTTCACGAACGCGCTCACCGGCGGCCGGCCGGCCCGGTAGCCGCGCACGGTGCCGCCGGTGGTGGCGCCCACCGAGACGCTTTTTGTGCTGAACGAGAAGGTCGCTGGACTCGTCTCCACGACCTCGGTGGCGGTCACGGTGACCTTCAAGAACCGGCCGGTATCGGCATGGGCGGCCACGTAGCGGCGGGCCGCGAACGGGGCAGCCGTGGTGTCCGCGCCCGGGCGGCACTTGCCCGCCGCGGTGCACGCCTCCCACGAGTAGCCGACCTCGAAGCTGAGCAGCCGATCCCGGGCTGGCAGCCGCCCGGGCCGCCAGGACAGACCCGCCGCCCGCACGGTCCCGCCGTCCCGCGGGCTGCCAGTGATCCGCAGCGTGCCGTAATGCCGCGGCGGCGGGTACTTGGGTGCGCTCGCCGCCGCTTGCCTGGCCGGTTTCCCGGCCCGGACCGGCGTCGTTCCGGCTCCGGCGGGAGCGCCGGCGCTCAGCAGGGTGAGTGCCAGGCAGGCCGCCCAGCTCAGTGCCATGCGGGTGAAGTGCATCGGTTCCCTTCCTGGGCGGCAGGGCAGGGGATTCAGCGTGCTAGGCCGGGCGGCAGCAGTGCCTTGTGCGCGTCGAGCAGGTCGTCGCACATCGCGACGATCTGCGAGGTGGTCAAGGTGGCGGACGCGTTCGGATCCAGCAGCGCCGCCTGGTACACGTGCTGGACGTTGCCGTCCAGCGCCGCGCGCACGGTCAGTTCGACAACGTTGAGGAAGGTCCGGTTCAGCGCGGTGAGCTGCGGCGGCAGCGCGCCGACCGGCTGCGGAACGGCCCCCCGGGGACCCAGCCGGCAGGGCACCTCGACGCAGCACTGCTCCGGCAGGCTGGTGATCAGGCCGCCGTTGCGGACGTTGACGTACAGCTCGCGCTCGGTGCCGGTCTCCAGCGAGTGGATGAACTCCGAGGCCAGTTCGCTGGTCGGGGCCAGGTCCAGCGGCGTGCCCGCGTCCAGCTGGCTGGCCAGGTCCTCAAGCTCGCGCAGGTTCTCCTCGGACCGGGCGAGGTAGTCGCCGACGAAGATGCGGAACCGCTCGACCTGGTCGTCGTGGCGCATGAACCACGGCACGTACTCGGCGGAGTGCTCGCTGGACTCGGTGGGGAAGTAGCCGAACCGGCGGAACAGCTCGACCCTGACTCTTCGCTGCAGCTCCGGCGAGGCGTCGACGATCTCCCGGAGCCTCGGGTACAGGGACCGGCCCCGGTGCTCGAAGCGCAGCACGAACGCCTGGTGGTTGAAGCCCGCGGTGACGAAGTCGACCTCGGCCGGGTCCACCCCGACGAGCCCGGCGAGGAACGCGTGCGTGTCCCGCACCGAGTGGCACAGGCCGAACACGTTGCGGAACGGGGTGCCCTCGTACACGGCCCACGGCAGCATGGCCATCGGGTTGGTGTAGTTCAGCAGGTAGGCGCCCGGGCACAGCCGGTGCATGTCCTCGGCGATCCCGGTCACCACCGGGATGGTGCGCAGCCCGCGGAAGATCCCGCCGATGCCGAGGGTGTCGGCGATGGTCTGCCGCACGCCGTAGCGCGCCGGGATGTCGAAGTCCAGCCGGGTCGCGTCGTACCCGCCCACCTGGATCTCGTTGATGACGTACCGGGCGCCGTCGAGTGCCGCGTGCCGGTCGGCCGAGGCGGTCACGGTCGCGCCGGCCCCGGCCTGCGCCACGATCCGGGTGGCCAGCGTCTGCGCGTGGCCGAGCCGTTCCGCGCTGACGTCGTGCAGGGCCAGGTCCAGCTCGCCGGCCAGCTCCGGGTAGGCGCACAGGTCGGTCACGACGTTACGGGTGAACTCCACGCTGCCGGCGCCGATGAACGCGACTTTGACCACCTCGGCAGTGTCGCATTTCGTACAGCTTCGAGCAAGACTGCGCATAGAAGGCCGCTAAATAGTGCCGAAAGGGTTGACATCGGGCCTCGCGTACGCGCGATGATGTCTGAAACATCCGATCTTCGTGCAAGAGTTGCCGAGCAGGGCTGCGGTCCCGGGCGGGAACGAGGACGCTATGAGAAGTCACTGGCTGGGCGTGGCCGTCGCGTCCTCGCTCGTCGCGCTGGGCCTGGCGGCCTGCGGCTCGGACGCCACCGACGGCTCGGGCGGCGGGACTACCGTCACGATCTGGGAGGGCTACACCCAGACCGAGGCGAAGGCGTTCGCGCACCTGGTGAGCGAGTACAACAAGGCGCACCCGGGCACCACGGTGAGCAGCTTGTTCGTCAACAACGACAACTCGCTGCAGAAGGTGCTCACCGCGGTGCGCGGCGGCAGCCCGCCGGACATCGCCTACCTCTACGGCTCCTGGGCGCCGAACGTGGCCCAGATCCCGCAAGTGGTGAACCTCACCCAGGTGGCGCAGCGGCCGGGGGTGAACTGGCCCGACTTCTGGGTCGGCGAGCGGGACGTGGCGACCGTCAACGGCAAGGTCATCGGCATCCCTGCCCTGGTGGACAACCTCGCCGTGGTCTACAACAAGACGCTGTTCGCCCAGGCGCACCTCGCGCCGCCGTCCGCCGGCTGGACCTGGCAGCAGTTCATGTCCGACGCCGCCAAGCTCACTAACCCGGCACGCAAGCAGTTCGGCACCGCGTACGTGACCCCGGCCGATGAGGACACCGTCTGGCACTGGGAGGCGCTGCTGTGGGAGGCCGGCGGGCAGATCCTCAAGCCCGGCAACAAGCAGGCCGCGTTCGACTCCCCCGCCGGGCTGCAGGCGCTTACCACGCTGCGCGACATGGCGGTCACCAGCCACTCCATGTACCTGGACCCGACCGACAACGCCTATACCAACCTGTTCAACTCGGGCAAGATCGGCATGCTGGTGACCGGGCCGTGGGACCTGTCGGTGTTCCCCAACGTGCACTACGGCGTGCAGGTCATGCCGTCGTTCCCGGGCACCTCCGGCGGCCACCAGACGATCTCGGGCCCGGACAACTGGGTGATCTTCAACAACGGTGCCACGCATACCGCCGCGGCGGAGAAGTTCCTTCTCTGGCTCACCGCCCCGGCCCAGGTGAAGTACTTCTCGCTGGCCACCGGGGACCTGCCGATCAGGCGGTCGGTGGAGACCGCGCCCGGGTTCCTTGGGCAGATGAACAAGGCCCTGCCCGGCGTGGACACGTTCATCACCAACCTGGGCAACGTCCGCCAGGCGCGGCCGCAGACCCCCACCTACCCGAAGGTGTCCCAGATACTCGGCAACATGATCGTGTCGGTGCTGCTGGGCAAGAGCCAGCCACAGGCCGCACTCGCCAGCGCGTCGCAGCAGGTCAACCAGGCGCTCGCGGCCACGAACGGCTGACGTGACGGCACCCGCTGCCCTGCTTCGCCGCAGGCGCACCGAGCCGGCCCCGCCCCGGGCCGCACGGCGGCGGCTGAGGGCGTCCGAGCAGGTCACCGGCTGGGCCTTCGTGACGCCCGGGGCGTTCATCATCCTGCTTTTCGGCGCGGTGCCGATCGTCTGGTCGGCGGTGATGTCGTTCCAGCGCAACAACCTGCTGACCGGCAACACCCCGTACGTGGGGCTGCGCAACTACCGCGCGATGGCGCACGACCCGGTGGTGGCCCAGGCGGTGCAGCACACGCTCGTCTACACCGCGCTGTTCGTGCCCGGCACGATGATCGTCGGCCTCTTCCTCGCGGTCGCGATGAACCGCAAGATCCGGTTCATCTCGCTGTACCGCACCGCCGCCTACGCCACCATGGCCATCTCCACGATCAGCGAGGCGATCGTCTTCATCTGGCTGTTCGACCCGTCTTACGGGGTAGTGAACTACCTCTTCAGCCTGCTGGGCATCCCGCAGCAGCAGTTCCTGAACTCCCCGGCGCAGGCGCTGTACGTCATCGTGATCATGACGATCTGGGGCTGGACCGGGTTCTCCGTGGTGATCTACCTTGCGGCGCTGCAGGGGGTGCCGCAGGCGCTGCTGGACGCGGCGGCGGTGGACGGGGCCAGCAACTGGACCGCGTTCCGCCGGGTCACCCTGCCGTTGCTGAGCCCGGCCTCGCTGTTCCTGGCCGTATGGCTGACCATCAACGCGCTGCAACTGTTTGACGAGGTCTACCTGAGCACCCAGGGCGGCCCGCTGAACTCCACCACGGTCCTCGTCTACTACCTCTACGTCCAGGCCTTCCAGAACTTCAACTTCGGCTACGCCTCGGCGATCGCCTACTTCCTGTTCCTGATCATCCTCGTGGTCACCGCGGTCCAGTTCCGCGCCGGCCGCCGGTTCACCCACTACCGGTCATGAGCGCCGCGGCAGAACCGATGGGGCGCCGGCGGTTCCGGCTGCCGTTCAGCCCGTGGCACCTGGTGCTGGTGCCCGCCACCCTGGTGCTGATCTTCCCGTTCGCATGGCTGGTCGTGACATCGCTGGAGACGCCGGGCGAGGCACTGCACTTCCCGCCGATCCTCGCCCCGCACGTGCTCAGGTTCGCCAACTACCCCGACGCGCTGCACACCGCGCCGTTCGGCCGGTTCTTCATCAACAGCACCGTCGTCGCGGTGACCACCGTGCTGGCCAACCTGGTGCTCTGCTCGCTGGCCGGCTACGCGTTCGCCCGGCTGCGGTTCCTCGGCCGGGGCGCCCTGTTCGCGGTGATCATGGCCACGCTCATGGTGCCGTTCCAGGTGACGATGATCCCGCAGTTCATCATCACCAAGTGGCTCGGGGTGCACGTGCTCGCCGGAGTCGGGATCAACCACATCGGCGCGCTCATCCTGCCCAACGCGGCGACCGCGTTCGGCATCTTCTTCCTGCGCCAGTTCTTCAAGACGCTGCCGGTCGAGTACGAGGAGTCGGCCCGGGTGGACGGCGCGAGCAGGCTCAAGGTGCTGTGGCGCATCGTGCTGCCGCTGTCGGCGCCCGCGCTGGCCACGCTCGCCGCGCTGACGTTCCTGGACTCGTGGAACAACTTCCTGTGGCCGCTGATCGCCGTCACCTCGAACGATCAGATGACGCTGCCGCTCGGGCTGGCCACGTTCCAGGGCGCGCACGCGACCGAGTGGCCGCTGCTGATGGCGGGGAACGTGATGAGCCTGGCACCAATGCTGCTGATCTTCTTCGCGGCCCAGCGGTACTTCGTCCGCTCGGTCGCGGCGACCGGGCTCGCCGGGACATGAGGAGGGCTGATGGGCGATGACGACGCGATGCGGGGCGGCGACCCGGCCGGGGACGGCATGACCGCGGGCGCGGGGCAGGGCAGCATCGACGCCGAGGTGGCGTCGCAGCCGGCCTGCTGGCTGCGCGCGGCCGGGCTGGTGCCGGCCGTCACCGGCCTGCTGCCCGCGCCCGGTGAGCGGGTCGCGGTGACCGGGTGCGGCACGTCCTGGTTCATCGCCCAGTCCTACGCCGCGCTGCGCGAGGAGTCCGGGCACGGCGAGACCGACGCGTTCGCCGCCTCGGAGATGCCGGTGCGCCGCCGCTACGACCGCGTGGTCGTGCTGTCCCGGTCCGGCACCACCACGGAGATCCTGCAGTTGCTGGGCAAGCTGGCCGGGGTGCCCACCGTGGTGATCACCGCCGACGCGCGGGCACCGGTCGCCGAGGCGGCCGATGCCGTGATCGCGCTGGACTTTGCCGACGAACTGTCGGTGGTGCAGACCAGGTTCGCCACCACCGAACTGGCGCTGCTGCGGGCCCACCTGGGCCACGACATCACCGCGGTGGCCGCCGCGGCGCAGGCTGCCCTGGCCGAGCCGCTGCCCGCGGCGCTGACCGGTGCCCGGCAGTTCACCTTCCTCGGCACCGGCTGGACCTGCGGGCTGGCCAACGAGGCGGCGCTCAAGCTGCGCGAGGCCGCCGGGATGTGGACCGAGGCCTACCCGGCGATGGAGTACCGGCACGGCCCGATCTCGGTCACCGGCCCGGGCAGCGTGGTCTGGCTGCTGGGCCCGGCGCCGGACGGGCTGGCCGGGGAGGTGGCCGCGACGGGCGGGCTGGCCTGGGAGAGCAGCAGGGACCCGATGGCCGAACTGGTGCTGGTGCAACGGCTGGCCGCCGCGGTGGCGCGGGCCCGCGGCCTGGACCCGGACCGGCCGCGGAACCTGAACCGGTCCGTGATCCTGGCACCCCGCTGACCCGCCCGGGTGCCGATGATCCTGGTCGTCAGCCTCAACCCGGCCCTGGACGTGACCCACCACGTCGCCGGGGTGGACTGGTCCGGGGTGAACCGGCCGCGGCAGGTCACCGCCGTGCCCGGGGGCAAGGGGCTCAACGTGGCCAGGACCCTGCGTGCCCTGGGCAGCGACGTGCTGGTCGCGGGCCTGGCCGGCGGGGTCACCGGCGAGGCGGTCAGCACCGGGCTGGACGAGGCGGGGGTGGCCAGCAGGTTCACCCCGGTCGCCGGGGAGACCCGGCGCACCTTCGCCGTGGTGGACCTGGCCAGCCACGACACCGCCCTGTTCAACGAGCCAGGGCCTGCGGTGTCGGCAGCCGAGTACGCCGAGTTTCTCGTCCTGTATGAGGAATCCCTGGCCTGGTGCGCCGCGGTCGTTCTTTCCGGGAGCCTGCCGCCGGGGCTGCCGGCCGACAGCTACGCCGGGCTGGCCGCGCGCGCGGCCGCCGCCGGGGTGCCGGTGGTGCTGGATGCCGAGGGCCCGGTGCTGCGGCTCGGCGCGGCCGGGGGCCCGGCGATCGCCAAGCCGAACATCGCCGAGCTGGCGTCCGCGGTGGGCCGGCCGCTGGCGGGCCTGGCCGCCGCCGCGGCCGCCGCCGCGGAGCTGCGGGCGGCGGGCGCGGGCGCGGTGGTGGTGTCGCTCGGCGGTGACGGCCTGCTCGCGGTCACCGGGGACGGGACCTGGCGCGCGGCGCCGCCGGCGCGGCTGGCGGGCAACCCCACCGGGGCGGGCGACGCCGTGGTCGCCGGGCTGGCGCAGGGGCTGGTGCTCGGCCGGCCGTGGCCGGAACGGCTGCGGCACGCGACCGCGCTCGGCACCGCCTGCGTGGCGGCGCCGGCCGCGGGGCAGTTCGCCGCCGCGGACTACCGGCGGGCCCTGGCCGGGACCCGGGTCACCGAATGGGGGGAGGCCTGATGCCGGCCGCCAGCATGGCTGAGATCGTCGGCCCGGCCAGCGCGGCGGGCCGCGGGGTGGGCGCGTTCAACATCATCGGGATCGAGCAGGCCGAGGCGATCATCGCCGGGGCGGAGGCCGCCGGGGCGCCGGTGGTCGTGGCCATCAGCCAGAACACCGTCCGCTACCACGGGGCGCTGGAGCCGATCGCGCGGGCGGCGCTCGCGGCCGCGGAGTCGGCGGCCGTCCCCGTGGCCGTTCACCTGGACCACGCCACCGGCGAGGACCTGGTCGCCGCCGCGGCGGCGGTGGGCCTTGGCTCGGTCATGTACGACGCGTCCGCGGCGCCGTACGAGCGGAACGTGCAGGCCACGGCGGCGGTCGCCCGCTGGTGCCACGAGCGGGGGATCTGGGTCGAGGCCGAGATCGGCGAGATCGGTGGCAAGGACGGGGTACACGCCGCCGTGACCCGGACCCGTCCGGCGGACGCCGCCGCATACGCCGCCGCGACCGGGGTGGACGCGCTGGCGGTGGCCGTCGGCAGCTCGCACGCGATGCTCACCCGTGACGCGGTGCTGGACGAGGCGCTGATCGCGGAGATCCACCGGGCCGTGCCGGTGCCGCTGGTGCTGCACGGTTCCTCCGGGGTGCCCGACGCCGGGCTCGCCGCGGCGGTGGCGGCGGGCATGACGAAGATCAACGTGGCGACCCAGCTCAACAAGGCCTACACCGGCGCGATCCGGGCCTGCCTGACCGCCGAGCCCGCGCTGGTGGACCCGAGGCGGTACGGCGCGGCGGCCAGGGACGCGGTGGCCGCCGAGGTGGCCCGGTTGCTCGGCGTGCTGAGCGCGGCGCCCTGATCGGTATTGCTCGATATTGAGCAGGAATGATCAGATTAAGGGCGGTAAGATCTTGCAGGAGGAACCGGGAGCGGGGGCAGATGAGCCGTTATCGCCGCTGGAACGAGCTGCTGGAACTGCTGGCGGCCGACGGCCAGTTGCAGGTGGAGCGCGCCGCCGAGGTGCTCGGTGTGTCGGCGGCCACCGTCCGGCGCGACTTCGACGAGCTGGCCAGGCAGCAGATGCTCACCCGTATCCGTGGCGGAGCTGTGGCTAAGGGAGTCACCTACGACCTGCCGCTGCGCTACAAGACCGAACGGCACCCCACCGAGAAGCAGCGGATCGCCGCCGTTGCCGCCGGGCTGGTGCTGCCCGGCCAGATCGCCGGCCTGAACGGGGGCACCACCACCACCGAGGTCGCCAGGGCGCTCGCCGTCCGCGCCGACCTGAACACCGGCGCCCCGTCCCCCGGCCTGACCATCGTCACCAACGCGCTGAACATCGCCACCGAGCTGGCCGTCCGGCAGCACATCAAGATCGTGGCGACCGGCGGGGTGGCCCGGCCGCAGTCCTACGAGCTGACCGGCCCGCTGGCCACCGGCGTCCTGGAGCAGGTCACCCTGGACATCGCGTTCCTCGGGGTGGACGGGATCGACGCGGTGGCCGGGGCCATGGCGCACCACGAGGGCGAGGCGAGCACCGGCCGGCTGCTGGCCGAGCGGGCGACGCAGGTGGTGGTGGCCGCGGACAGCTCCAAGGTGGGCCGCCGCGCGTTCGCCAGGATCTGCGCGGCCGCCGAGGTGGACATCCTGGTCACCGACACCGGCATCGCGCCCGCCGAGGCCGCCAGGCTCGCCGACGCCGGGGTCAAGGTTGTCACCGCCTGAGCGGGGCCCGGCCGGCCCGGGCGCCGGTGCTGGCCGGGGCGCCGGTGCTGGCCTGGATGCCGGTGCCGGCCGGGGCGCCGGTGCTGGCCTGGATGCCGGTGCTGGCCTGGATGCCGGTGCTGGCCGGGGCGCCGGCGCGCTGGACCTGCTGGTCATCGGCGACTGCAATCCCGACGTGATGGTGGTCGGCGGCGACGTCACCCCCGCCTTCGGCCAGCAGGAGAAGCTGGTGGACGGCATCTCGCTGGAGATCGGCGGCTCCGCGTCGATCACCGCGGTGGCCGCGGCGCGGCTGGGGCTGCGGGTGGCGCTGGCCGCGGCGATCGGCGACGACCCGGCGGGCCGGTTCATGCTGGGACAACTGGCCGCCGAGGGAGTGGACACCGGCCCGGTGGCGGTGCGGTCCGGCACCCCGACCGGGATGACCGTGGCGCTGTCGGCCGGCGGGGACCGGGCGATCCTCACCGCGACCGGTGCGGTGGCCACGCTGACCGCGCGGGACGTGCCGTCCGCGCTGCTGGTGCGCGCCCGGCACGTCCATGTCAGCTCCTACTTCCTGGTGGCCGACTCCCTCGGGCCCGGGCTGGCCGCGCTGCTCGACGCCGCCCGGGCCGGCGGGGCCAGCACCTCGCTGGACACCAACTGGGACCCGGCGCAGCGCTGGGCGGACCAGCGGCTCACCGATGCCCTCGCCCACGTCAGCCTGCTGCTGCCCAACGAGGCCGAAGCGCTGCGCCTGGCCGGCGCGCCAGCCCTGGAGCCGGCCATAGCCACGCTGACCAAGGCCGGCCCCAGGCTGGCGGTCAAGCTCGGCGAGCGCGGCGCGCTGTGCACCGACGGGCCCCGCCGCTACCTGGCCGAACCGCCGCCGGTAACGGTGGCCGACACCACCGGGGCCGGGGACTGCTTCAACGCCGGGGTCATCGCCGGGCTGCTTGACGGCCTGGATCTGCCCGCCGCGGTGGCGCTCGGCTGCGCCGTCGGCTCGGCGTCCACCCGCGCGCCCGGCGGCACCGCGGGCTGCCCGGACCTGGCCACCGCGCGCGCCCTGGCCCGGGACGTCACCGTCCGCGAGGTCTCCCCGGTCCCGCCCGGCCCGCCGCGCACCTGATCCGGCCGCCCCCCCGGGGGAAGAGCGCCGGGATCATGGGGATCTGGTTGTTCCGAGCGTGGTAACTCCATGATCATGGGTTGTCAGGCTGGCAGCAGCGCCACGCCGTAGTCGTCGAAGCGCTTGTCGCGCGTCACGATCGTCAGACCTTCAGCGAACGCTTGGGCTATCAACATGCGGTCGAAGGGATCCTCATGATGGTGCGGGAGCTGACCGGCTGCGATGCCGTGAGCGATGCTGATCGGCAGCGGCACGAATCCGCCTGTCTGCACCTGCTGTTCAAGGTCATCGGGTGCGGCAAGCTTTCCCAGCGCTTTCTTGATCGAGATCTCCCATGCGCTTGCGGCCGATACGACGACGAGGTTGGCTGGGTCGGCGATGGCGTCCCGTGCTGGGGGATTCAGGCCTTCGTCGGCTAGCCACCACAGCAAAGCGTGAGTATCCAGCAGGAGCCTCACGGGCGCTCCCCTCGGAACGCGGCATCGATCTCAGTCGGCAGCTCGTCGAAGTCGTCGTTGATGCGGACCTTGCCGCGCCACCCACCTGGCGAGCGCTGGCGTGGCGGCGAGTCTGCCAGGGGCACCAGGCGCGCGACCGGGCGGCCTGCCCTGGCTATGACGATCTCCTCGCCGGCGGCTGCCCGGTCGAGCAACTGGGACAGGTGCGTCTTGGCTTCGTAGACATTCACGCTTTCGGACATGAGGCCTAGCTTAACAGGTTTTATGGTCTAGTCTAGTCAGGTTGGTCTGCGTACCTAAGAGGTACCCTCGCCGGCTTGCTGGCCACCAGCTTGCCCGGCCGGGCCAGGCTGGCGGTCCACTCGATGACAACGCGGGGGGCCTGCGTTCCATGCGGGCAGCGACGGCCTGGTCGAGGTCGTTGGGCAGGTCGTGGAAGCCGATGAAGCTGCCCAGGATCCAGGTGGCGTACTCGGCGGCCAGGAACAGGCCGGGGATCAGGACCGGCTCGTAGATCCGGAACAGCCGGGCGCGCTCATAGGCGGGGGTCTTGGCCTTCTGCGGCCGCCGTCGGGCCTGGCGCGCCCGCGCCAGTTGGCCACTGCCTCACCCTCCAGCGGGGTGGCCGAACCCAGCGGCATCGCCCGGACGTTCACCTCCGAAGTGTTCCGGTCGCCGGTCCGTCTGGACGGCATCGTCGCCGTCATCGACGCCGAACAGCTCCCCGCCCTGGCCGAGGACCCCACGACCCGGGATCTGGTGTTCGGCCAGATCGGGTACTCCGACATCGTCCTGCTCAACAAGATCGACCTCGCCGACCGGGCCCAGGTCGACGCCGTCCGCACCTTCGTGCACGACCGCCTTCCGGCGGTCCGCATCATCGAGACCAGCCACGCACAAGTGCCCTTCCACGTGCTGCTCGGCACCGGGCCGGGCCAAACGGCGGCGACCGCCGGCCATGAAACCGGCGGCGGCCATCGCCACGGGTCCGGCGCTTTCGGGCACTGGACCTACACCCGCGATGGCGCCGTCGACGTCGACGCGCTCCTCGCCTCGATCCGGCTTCTTCCCCGTTCGGTCTACCGGATCAAGGGGTTCGTGCACAGCGCCCACGACCCAGACCACCGGTACCTGGTCCAGGCAGTCGGACAGCGAGGCGAGGCTCACCGGTTCGGCGAGTGGGCCGACCGGCCCCGCAGCACCGAACTCGTCATCATCGCCGACCGATCCGGCGTCGACCGCACAGCCATCGACGGACAGTTCGACGCCTGCCTCACCGGGCAGGCACACCGCCGTCCGTGAGACCGCGAACCGCTCGCCCGTACGCCGCCGGTCAGCACTACCGGCTAACACACCGACCTAGCTGGCAGGACGCCCAACGCCTAGCGGCGCCGCTAGTGCGGAACGATTAGGCGCGTGCCCGTCCTTTGATGGTCGTGGCTGGCGGAGCTGGTCGCCGGGGGCGGGAAGATCGCGGAGCTATCTTCCGGCCTGTCCCGCCACCCTCCAGCGACCAGATCCCCATGATCATCAGCGGAGCCGCACGGTGGCGGCCGGCTATCGGTGTGCCTGGGCCGGCTCCGGGCTGTGCTGGACCTGCGGGGCCGCCGGGTGCTGTGGTGCGGCGGTCCGTCGCCCGGGCAGGGCGAGCGCGGGCACCAGGGAGGCGGCGGTCAGCGCCAGCGCCACCCAGAACGTGGCGCCGAACGCGCTGGCCAGCGCGGGCAGGGCCCGGGCCGGGTCGGCGGCGGCGATCGCGCCGGCGCTGGCGATGCTGCCGTGGAAGCCGGGCAGCCGCGCGGCCATGGCCCGGGTCAGGGTGACCGCGAGCAGCGCGGTCCCGACCGAGCCCGCGATGCGCTGGATGGTGCCGATCGCGGCGGTGGCCGCCGGGATGGCGGGCCGCTCGATCGCGCCGAACGCGGCCGCCATGGACGGAGTGATGGTAGCGCCCATCCCGATGCCGATGAGCAGCAGCGCGGCCGCCAGGTACCACCACGCGGTGCCGGCCCCGAGCTGGGTGTAGCCGGCCGTACCGGTCAGGGCGATCATGATGCCGCCGAGGACCACGGGGCGGGCCCCGATCCGGTCCGTCAGCGCCCCGGCCACCGGCATGGCCAGCGCGGCGCCGAGGCCCTGCGGGATGAGCAGCAGCCCGGTCTGCAGCGGCGTACGGCCGCGCACGATCTCCAGGTACAGCGGGAGCAGCAGCGCCACGCCGAACAGGGCGATGCCCAGCATCAGGTTGGTCGCCGCGGCTGCGGCGAACCCGCGGCTGCGCAGCAGCCGCAGGTCGATCAGCGGCTTCGGGACGCGCAGCGCGTACCAGCAGAACGCCGCGACCATGGCCAGCCCGGCAGCCATCGAGGCCACCGGCAGCGCGCCGCCGCCGGCGCCGGTGCCGACCTTGGCCAGCCCGTAGAGGAACCCGGCGATCCCGCCGGACAGCAGGATCAGCCCGGGCACGTCCAGCCTGGTCGGCCGCCGTGCGGTGTCCGGCAGCAGCCACAGCGCCAAGGCCAGGGCGGCCGCGCCCACCGGCAGGTTGACGAGGAAGATCCAGCGCCAGCTCGCGCCGCTGACCAGCGCCCCGCCGATCACCGGCCCGACGACCGGGCCGAGCAGCAGCGGCACGCCGATGATGCTCATCACCCGGCCCATCCGCTGCGGCCCCGCGGCCCGCGCCAGGATCGCCTGGCCGACCGGCATGATCATCCCGCCGCCGAGGCCCTGGAGCACCCGGAAGCCGATCAGTTCGGCCGCCGATCCCGACAGCGCGCAGCCCAGCGAGCCGGCCAGGAACACCGCGAGTGAGGTGATCCAGACCCGCCGGGCGCCGAACCGCTCGGTCGCCCACCCGGACGCGGGGATCACGCTGGCGAAGGCCAGCAGGTAGATCGTGGGCACCCACTGGATGGTCGAGATCGAGGTGCGGAAGTCGCGGCCCAGGGTGGGGAGGGCGACGTTGACAATGGTCGCGTCCAGGATCGTCATGATCCCCCCGAGCACGACGACCGCCGCGAGGGTGAGGATCTCGCGGGTCAGCAGTGGCTGCCCGCCCGCCGGTTCGTTGTGTCCGTTCATCTGACTGCTCCCATCGGGCTGTGCGGCCGAACCGTTCGCGTCAGCTAGAAGGATAGATATCTAAGGGTTAGATGTCAAACTTTATGCGCCCTAGTTCTCGGCGCCAGTCCGACAACGTCGCAGCCCCGCAGAGAACCCGGCCATGAAGTCGTCGGCGCGCTGTTCAGCCCGCTGCGCCGCCGGGTGCAGCGGCCGTGGACCGGCGGTTCAACCGCGCCCGCTACGACGCCGACGCCGCCGTGACCGCGTTCGCCGCGCGCCCGGGTGGCGCGGCCGGCCCGGCCGCCACCCGCACCGATCTGCTGGACGTGATCGGCCGGGCCCTGGGACCGGCGCACGTGTCGCGGTGGCTCGCCGGTAACGGCATGGCCCTCCGGTGCCGCGCCCGGCCCGCGAACGACCGGCCGCGGCGCGTGATCAGGCGGGCCAGGGGCCGGCGAAGCCCTGGCCGCCCGCCACGTTTCCGGCCAGCCGGCCGAGAACGGCCGCCAGGCCGTCGAGGTCGGCGTCGGTGAGGCCGTCGCGGAGCCTGCGGTCGAAGGCCGCCGCCGCGTCCCGCAGCCGGAGAAAGGCCGCCTCGCCGGCCGGGGTCAGTGCCACGACGTGGATGCGCCGGTTGGCCGGATCCCGGGTCCGGGTGACAAGGCCCTGGCTGTCCATGGCGTTGAGGTGGTGGGTCAGCGTGGCCTCCCGCACGCCCACCGCCTCGGCCAGTTCGCGCTGGCTGGACACCTGGCGGGTCTTCAGGTTGAGCAGGACCAGCCACACCGGCAGCGAGCCGCCCGCCTCGGCGAGGGCGTCGTCGAAGGCACGGCTGACCGTCCGGGCGGCCCGGGCCAGTTCCAGCCCGATGGGAGTACGCGCCGGTCGCATGAGCCCATCCTAGCCGATCCGTAGATGTCTAACTGTTTGACCACGAAGCGCGAGGGCCGGCCGGTTGGCGGGAGGGCGGATGGCGGGGATGGGCGGCCGGCTGGGTCAGCCGGGCGCGTCCGGGCCGGCTTCCCGGCGAGGGCGGTCAGATCGCGGCGGCCAGGCAGGCGACCTCGACGTCGCGGAGCGCCACGCTGGGAGCGGGAACGCCGGCCATGTGGCCAGTGCGGGCGCCCGGCACGCTGACCGGGTGACCGGGGCGGCCGGGGGCACGGTAGTCCCAGCCGTGGGTGCGCCACACGTCCCCGTCCAGGGCATGGCGCGCGTCCACGATGGCCCGCCGGGCGACCGTCTTGGCCAGCACCTCGGGATCGGCGGCGGCGAACTCCGCCCACTCGGTGAGCAGCAGCAGGACGTCCGCGTCGCGGGCCGCGCCGAGCACGGAGCCGGCGTATTCCAGTTCCGGGTGCACCCGCCGGGCCCGGTCCATGGCCGCCGGGTCGAACACGGCCACCCGGGCGCCGAGGGCCCGGACCCGGGCCGCGACCTCGAGTGCCGGTGAGTCCCTGATGTCGTCAGAACCCGGCTTGAACGCCACGCCGAGCACGCCCACCCGGCGGCCCTCCAGGTGGCCGCCGGCCGCGTCCCTGGCCAGGTCCACCACCCGGGTGCGGCGCCGCCGGTTGATCGCGTCGATCTCGTGCAGGAACTCCAGCGCATCGCCGACGCCGAGTTCCGCGGCCCGGGCGGCCAGGGCCCTGATGTCCTTGGGCAGGCACCCGCCGCCGAAACCCAGCCCCGGGCCCAGCCCGGCCCGGCCGATCCTCCGGTCCCGGCCGAGCGCGCCGGCGAGGGCGAGCACGTCCGCACCGGTTACCTCGCAGACCTCGGCCATCGCGTTGATGAAGGAGATCTTGGTAGCGAGGAACGCGTTCGCGGCGACCTTGACCAGCTCGGCGGTGGCGGGATCGGTGACCAGGAACGGGACCCCCGCCGCCAGCGGCTCCGCATAGATCGCCCGGAGCGTGGCCTCGGCGCGGCCCGGCCACACCCCGGCGACGATCCGGTCCGGGCGCAGCGTGTCCGCGACGGCGTGGCCCTCCCTGAGGAACTCCGGGTTCCAGGCCAGCTCCGCCCCCGGCCCGGCCGGGGCGGCCTCGGGCAGCCGCCGGCCGTAGGCCGCCGCCGTGCCCGGCGGCACCGTCGACTTCCCCACGACCAGGCAGGGCCGCCGCAGCAGCGGCGCCAGCCCGGCGAAGCACGACTCGAACTGGGACAGGTCCGCGCCGCCGGACCCGGGCCGCTGCGGGGTGCCCACGCAGATGAAATGCACGTCGCCGAAGTCCGCCGCGGCCCGGTAGGAGGTGGTGAAAGCGAGCCTGCCGTCGCGCAGGCCCGAGCGCAGCAACGGTTCCAGGCCCGGCTCGTAGAACGGCAGCGTGCCGGCCTGCAGGGCCCGTGCCCGTGCCGCGTCGACGTCCACGCCGAGCACCTCGAACCCGGGCGAGGCCAGGCAGGCGGCGTGCGCCGTGCCGAGGTACCCGGTACCGAACACGGTCAGCCGCGGCCGCGCGGTCACGGCGCGTGCCCGATCTCCGGCACCCCGACCTCGGGCATCCCGGCCTCCGGCACCCCGCCCTCGGGCACCCCGACCTCGGGCACCCCGACCTCGGGCATCCCGGCCTCCGGGCCGGGGCCCGGGTCAGCCGCCGTGGGCCGCGGCAGCGGCAACGGGGGGAGCACCTGGGGCTGCGGGCCGGGACCGGGCCAGCACTCTCGTAGCGCCATGAACACCAGGTAGGGCACGAGATCGGTACATCGGCGCAGCACCCAGGCGGTGCCCTTGGTCGCCATCCAGGCGGCCGCGTCCAGCCGGGTCGGCGGCGGGCTGGTCGGCTCGGCACCGGGGCGCGGGCCGAGCGGGAGGCCGCGGGCGGCGAGCTGGTCGTGGAAGCGGCCGGCGATGTACCGGTGGCCGCGCTCGCTCGGGTGCAGCCGGTCCGCGCTCCACATCCGCCGGTCGTAGGTGGCCAGGTCCGCCGCCGCGTCGAAGTGCAGCGTGCCGAACTGCTCCGCCACCTGGTCCATGGCCTCGTTGATCAACTCCAGCCGCCGGCCCAGGGGCCGGGCCAGCGCCGTGGGCAGGCCGAGCATCGTCCCCGGATCCGGCAGCCGCATGGTGAGGACCACCGCGCCTGCCGCGCTCAGCGAGCCGGCCACATGGGCCAGCGCGGCCTGGATGCGTGCCCCGTCGAAGCCGGCCCGGAGGGTGTCGTTGATGCCGACCACGACGCTGGCCACGTCCGGGCGCAACTCCAGGGCGCGGGGCAGCTGGGTGCGCTCCACGTCGGCCGCCTTGGCCCCGTTTCCGGCCAGGTTCACCAGCCGCCCGGCGGGCAGGCTCTGCGCCAGGAACGCGGCCCAGCCGCGCCAGCCGCCGTCCGGCGCGGGATCTCCCACGCCCAGCGTTATCGAGTCGCCGAGTGCCGCGAAAGTCGTCATCGTGCCGCCTTCCCGCGGTCCCTGAGGATCTCTGTGTAGTGGACGATCAGCTCGTCACCGAAGGGCCGGCCAGGTCCGGCCGAGCACCTTCCGCCGCCCCGCGCGGCCCATCGCCGCCCGCAGGACCGGATCTCCCGCCAGCTTCGACACCGCCTCGGCCAGCGGGGCGGCCGCGTCCGGCGGGACCAGGAAGCCGGTGACACCGTCGCTGACGATGTCAAGCGGCCCGCCCGCGGCCGGGGCGACGACCGGGAGCCCGCTGGCCCCGGCCTCCTGCAACGTCTGCCCGAACGTCTCCCTGGCCCCGCTGTGCACGAAGATGTCGAAGCTGGCGTAGATCTCCGCCAGTTCGGCGCCGTACTTCGGGCCGAGGAACAGGGCGGCAGGCAGGGCCCGGCGCAACGCGGCCTCGGCCGGGCCGCCGCCCACGATCACCAACCGGGCCCCCGGCAGCGTGGCGACCTGCCCGAGCAGGTCCACCCGCTTCTCCGGGGCCAGCCGCCCGACGTACCCGACCAGCACCTCGCCGCCTGGAGCCAGCTCACGGCGCAGCCGCTCGCTCCGCTTGGCCGGGTCGAACAGCCGGGTGTCCACCCCCCGGCTCCACACCCGGACCCGCTCCACCCCGTGTGCGCGCAGATCGTCGGCGCTTGCCATGGACGGGACGAGGGTACGGTCGGCGGCGTTGTGGATCCGGCGCACCCAGGCCCACGCCGCGGCCTCGCCCAGCGGGCCGGTCCGGTACACCCGGGCGTACCCGGGCATGTCGGTCTGATAGACCGCGACCGTGGGCAACCGCGCCCGGCCGGAGCCCAGGACGAACGGGCTGGCCAGGTGGACCAGGTCGGCGCGGTGTCCGGCCACCGCGGCACGGAGCCCGGGCCCGGGCGCGCTGATCCGGAAGTTGCGGTACTGGGGCACCGGCACCCAGCGGAGCCGGATCACCTGGCAGGGGAACGGCCCGGCCGCGCCTGGCGTGCTCTTGGCCGGGGCCGGCGCGATGACCAGCGGCTGATGCCCGCGGGCCACCAGGTGCTCGGCGATGCGGAGCGTGCTGTGCGCCACTCCGTTGACATCGGGCGGGAAGGACTCGGTCACGATCGCGATCCGCACGTTCACCAAGGTGAACCATGAGGTATCGCCTCAGGACATAACGGCAGTTATATGTTGAAGAACAATCGGTGACATCTCGGCTGCGGACCGATCGCGCGCGTGCGCAATGTCCACCATCATGCAGGCCATCACGTCTCATGATCATGTAACTGCCGGTGCCGTGTCAGGAGTCGTTGGCTAGGGCCGCGACCAGGGGGTGGGGGAGGTGCCGGGGGTGGATCAACAGGGCGCGGGCTACATGGCGGATCTTGGGGCGCAGGGGGGTGAGCAGTGCCTCGGCATGGTGCCAGGCGGCTGGTTCGTCATGGCCGAAGCGGGGGCGGATCGCGGTGCGGAACCGGCGGGCGTCGCCGCCGTCGCCGCGCCAGGCAGGCAGCCACTCGCGTAGCTGGTCGTCGTCGGGAAGGGTCCAGGTGCGGAGCCGCTCGGCGATCTGACCGGCGGCGTCGATCACGAAGGCCAGGTCGCCGGTGCCCCGGATGCCGTGCACCCGGCCCTCGGTGTCGCGGCCGGGATGGATGCTGGCCGAGCGGAAGGCGGCCCCCACGGTGAGCGCGGCCACCGCGTGCCCGGCCTCGTGCCACGCGGTGGCGACGGTGGCCCGCCGGGCGTCGCCGAGGGTGGGGTAGCGGCCGCTGTCGTAGCGCCGCATCAGCCAGCGCTCGTGCACGATCGACTCGTCGTCGTGGCGGGCCAGCCGGCCCAACTCGGCCCTGATCGAGGCCAGTGCCCGCTGCTCCGCGGGGCGCAGCACCGCAGGCCCCGGCCCCCTCCGGGCCCCCGGTGGTGACGCGCGCCCGGGCGGGCCGGCTCCACACACTCCCGGGCCACCCCCTTGACGAACACGTAACACAGTCTTATCTTCCTTGAAATGCTGTTCGACAATGCCGAATAGCATTCCGTAAATCTTGGGCTCGCGCAGCGAGAGGGAGGTGAGGAGCCCGCCGCCTGCCCCCGAGCGAGGAAGCCGACGGGCGAACCGCATGGCCGCAACACCCACGACCCCGCAAAAGCTCCTTGCGGAGGTTATCGGAACTGCCTGCCTGGTCTACATCGGAGCAGGCTCCGCCGCCGCGACCGGAGTGATCGCGGCCGGTACCAAGGTGCCGTTCTCGATGGCCCAGCTCGGCATGATCTCGTTCGCGTTCATGTTCGTCATCGTCGGCATCGTCTACGCGATCGGTCACATCTCCGGCGGCCACATCAACCCGGCCGTCACCGTCTCCCTGGCCGCGTGCGGCAAGTTCCCCTGGCGCGAGGTGCCCGGCTACGTGATCGCCCAGGTCGCCGGCGGGCTGATCGGCGCGCTCGGGTACTTCGTCACGCTGGGCAAGTCGGCGGCCGTGGCGGCCGGCGGCGGCGTGACCGCGTACAACGCCTCCTCGATGGGGTTCGGCCGGGCCGGCCTGATCGAGGCGATCGGCACCGCCATCCTGGTGTTCACGATCTTCGGCGTCATCGACCATCGCGCCGTGCCCGGCTGGGCGCCGATGGCCATCGGCGCCTCGGTGTTCGCGATCATCATCGTCCTCGGCCCGGCCACCGGTGCCGCCATCAACCCCGCCCGCTACCTGGGCGCGATGGTCATGCAGAACGCGTTCGGCGGCACCGTGTCGTGGGCTCAGGCGCCCGCCTACATCATCGGAGAGCTGATCGGCGGCCTGGCCGGCGCGTTCGCCTACCTGGGGCTCTCCGCCACCCGCCGCCAGGCCGCGCTGAACAGCCTCGCGCCGGCCGAAACCGACTCAGCCGTCGAGAAGATCGCGGAAGGCACGTCATGAAGAAGCTCATCAACGCTCCCGGCTCCGTCGTCACCGACGCGCTCGCCGGTGTGGCCGCGGCGCACCCGTCGCTCGCCGTGGACCTCGAAAACAAGGTCATCACCCGGGCGGGCGGCCCGACCCGGGGCAAGGCGGGCCTGGTGTCCGGCGGCGGGTCCGGCCACGAGCCGCTGCACGGCGGCTTCGTCGGCCTGGGCATGCTGGACGCCGCGTGCCCGGGCGAGGTGTTCACTTCCCCGGTGCCGGACCAGGTGCTCGCGGCCACCAAGGCGGTCGACGGCGGGGCCGGCGTCTTGCACATCGTGAAGAACTACACCGGCGACGTGCTGAACTTCCAGATGGCCGCGGAACTGGCCGCCGACGACGGGATCGAGGTCGTCTCCGTGGTGGTCAACGACGACGTGGCCGTGCAGGACTCGCTGTACACGGCCGGGCGCCGCGGCGTGGGCGCCACGGTCTTCGTGGAGAAGATCGCCGGGGCGCTGGCCGAACGCGGTGCGCCGCTGGCCGACGTCGCCGCGGTGGCGGCCGAGGTCAACGAGCGCAGCAGGTCCTTCGGGGTGGCACTGACCTCGTGCACGGTCCCGGCGGCGGGCAAGCCCACGTTCGAGCTCGGCGACGACGAGATCGAGCTGGGCATCGGCATTCACGGCGAGCCGGGCCGCCGCCGTGCCCCGCTGGCCAGCGCCGCGGACCTGGCGGCCGCCGCGATGGACGCCATCCACGCCGACCTGCCGCTGACCGGCGACCTGCTGGTGATGGTCAACGGGATGGGCGGCACCCCGCTGATCGAGCTGTACCTGGTCTACAACGAGGTGCACAAGTACGTGACCGGCAAGGGCGCGAGGATCACCAGGAACCTGGTCGGCAACTACATCACCAGCCTGGAGATGCAGGGCTTCTCGGTAACCGTGTGCCGCCTCAGCGACACGCTGGAGCAACTGTGGGACGCACCGGTGGACACGCCGGCCCTGCGCTGGGGACGGTAGGGGTAACTACCGCTAAGGAGCGCCCATGGACGCCGCTTTCTTCCGTGACTGGCTGACCGCGGCCGCGGCCGTTGTCGAGTCGCAGCGCGACCACCTGACCCAGCTCGACGCGGCTATCGGCGATGCCGACCACGGCATCAACATGGCCCGCGGCTTCGACGCGGTCACCGCGGCACTGGCACAGCAGGACACGCCCACCCCGGGCGCGGTGCTGACGCTGGCCGGATCGACGCTGATCTCCAAGGTGGGCGGCGCCTCGGGGCCGCTGTACGGGATGGCGCTGCGCTCGGCGGGCAAGGCGCTGGGCGACGCGCCCGACGCGGACCTGCACGCCCTGGCCGGCGCGCTGGAAGCGGCACTGGCGGGGGTCCAGAAGCTGGGCGCTGCCCGGGAGGGCGAGAAGACCATGGTGGACGCGCTGGCCCCGGCGGTCAGCGCGCTCGCCAAGGCCCTCGCGGAGGGGGCGCCCGCCGACGGCGCCCTCGCCGCGCTCGCCGCCGCCGCGCAGGACGGCGCCCAGGCCACCGTCTCGATGCAGGCGCTGAAGGGCCGGGCAAGCTACCTCGGCCCGCGCAGCGTCGGTCACGAGGACCCCGGCGCCGCGTCGATGGCGCTGATCCTGGGCACCCTCCGTGACGTCGCGGCGCGGCAGGTTCCATGAGCCAGGCGGCGCCCTACACCGGCCGGCCGGTGTCCGAGGGGACGGCGGCGGGCCTGCTGCATCAGGCCGACCCGGGCCCGCCCGCCGATGCGACGGCCGGGCAGGTCCGCGCGGCCTTCGCCGCCGTCGCCGCTGACCGTCATGATTTGGCCGAACGATTGCGCGTGGCCGGTCGCGCCACCGAAGCGGACATCATCGGCGTGGCCGCCCTCATCGCGGCGGATCCCGCGCTGGTGGGGCCCGCGGTGACCGCCGTCGCGGCCGGGACCGACGCGGCCACCGCGGTCGCCGGGGCGGCGGAGGCCCAGGCCGCCGTGCTGTCCGGGCTGGCCGTGCCGGAACTGGCCGAGCGGGCCGGCGACGTCCGCCAGATCGCCCAGGCCGTGCTCGGCCGGCTCGCCGCGGCGGGGGCACCGCCGCGCCCGGATGGCGCGTTCATCCTGGTGCGGCGCGAGGTCAGCCCCGCCGACCTGATCGAATACGCCGAGGACGGCCTGGCCGGCGCGGTCTCGGTGGCCGGTGGCGGCAGTTCACACGCGGCGATCGTGGCCCGCGGGCTCGGCCTGCCGATGATCACCGGGGTGGACGCGGCGGTCCTGGCGGAGCCGGACGGGCAGCACGCCGTGCTGGACGCCGTGGCCGGTGAGCTGAGGATCGGGCCCGCGGCCGGAGCCGGCCTGGTTGCCGGGGGCAGCGCGGTCGCGGAGGGCAGCGCGGTCGCGGGGGGCAGCGCGATCGCGGGGGGCAGCGTGACCGGGGCGGACGGGACGGCTGCCGGGGCCGCCCCGGCCGCGGGGAGCGGGCCCGCCGCCATGGCCGGGAACGGGCGGCGGCAGGCCCGGTATGCCGGGCCCGCCGCCACGGCTGACGGCCACGAGATCACCGTGCTGTGCAACGTGGCGTCGGCCGCGGAGACCAGGACCGGGCTGGCCCACGGCGCTACCGGAGTCGGCCTGCTCCGCACCGAGATCCCGTTCACCGAAGCGCTGGCCTGGCCGACGCTGGCCGAGCACCGGGCGCACCTGGCACCGATCCTCGGCCTGCTGGCCGGCCGGACGGTCACGGTCCGGCTGCTCGACTTCTCCGGAGACAAGATCCCCCCGTTCCTGGCCGGGCCTCGCGGTGCCGGTACGGCGGCTACCACCGGTACCGTCCCGGCGCCCGGTTCCTGGGCCGGTGCCGGTCCGGGTGTGACGGCCGGCTCCGGTGCGGCGCCCGGTTTCGGCGCGGGTGCTGGTCCGGGTGCGGCGCCGGGTTTCGGGGCGGGTGCTGGTCCCGGTGTGGCAGCCGGTTTCGGGGCTGACGCTGGTCACGCGCCAGGGGCCGGCCTCGCCGCATTCCTCGCGCACCCCACCGCGCTCCGCGACCAGTTGCGCGCGATCCTGGAGGCCGGCCGCGAAGCCCGGCTGGGCGTGCTCATCCCGATGGTCAGCTCGCCCGGCGAGGTGGACCAGGTCCGCACGGCACTGGCCGAGACCGCCGCCGCGACCGGAGCCGCCGCCCCGCGCCTGGGCATCATGGTAGAACTGGCCGCCACCGCGGCGGCGGCGGAAACCTTCGCCCCCGCCGTGGACTTCTTCTCCATCGGAACCAACGACCTGGCCGGCCAGGTGCTCGGCCTGGACCGCCGGGATCCCACCGCACGGCCCGCGCTCGCCGCGGACCCCCGGGTGCTCGGGCTTATCCGGCACGTGACGCAGGCCGCCCGGAAGGCCGGCATCGGCGTCTCGGTGTGCGGGGACGCCGCCGCGGACGCCCAGGTGCTGCCGCTGCTCATCGGGCTGGGCGTGGACACGCTGAGCGTGCCTGCCGCGCGGGTCGAGCGGGTCAGGTCCTGGGTGGCGGGCCTCGACGCGGGGAACTGCGCGGAACTGGCGGCCCGGGCGCTGGCCGCCGAGACCGTGGACGCGGTTTGGAAGCTGGTGCCGCCGCTATGAGTGCGGGCAGCTCAGCTCAGCGCGGACAGGGCGGCGCCGCCCCGTCCCGCGCCCAGGTCCCTGGACACCGACCGGGCGGACTCCACCACGGCGCGCGCCAGCTCGTCCCTCGTGCCGGGGGCCAGCAGCCGCTCCGCCGGCCCCACGACGCCGATCGCGCCCGCCACGGTGCCGTGCCTGTTCATGATCGGCGCGGCCACGCCGGCGTCGCCCACGGTGGCCTCCTGGTCCTCTACCGCATAGCCGTTCTTGCGGACCTGGGCCAGTGCCCTGCTCAGCGCCGCGCGGTTGGTCTTGGTCCGGCCGGTCAGCGGTACCAGGTCGGCCGCCATCACCCGGGCGCTGGCCGTGGCCTGCAGGTAGGCGGCGATCGCGTGCCCCAGCGCGCAGGCGTGCCAGGGGATGGCCGCCCCCACCTCGAGGATCTGCACGGTGTTGTCCGGCCGGAACACGTGGTGCAAGACGATCACCCGCGACCCGGACAGGGTCGCCACCCAGACCGCCTCGCCGGCCCGCTGGGCCAGCGCCTCGGCCCACAGCAGGGAGCGGGCCCGCAGCTCGGAACCGTCGAGATAGGCGTTGCCGAGCTGGAGGACGCCGGGACCCAGGCTGTACTTACCAGAATCCGGGTCCTGCACGACCAGGTCGTGCTTCTCCAGAGTGCGCAGCAGGCCGTACACGGTCGGCTTGGCCAGCCCGACCCGCTCGGCGATCTCGGTGACCCCCAGGCGGGGGGTTCCCGAGCCGAGCGCGCCCAGGATCGCCGCCGCGCGCTCCACAGACTGGATCATGGGGCCCTTTCGGTGATGTCGAACGCTATTCAGGATAAGGCATGAGCGACGAAGTAAGGGTAGGGATCGTCCTCGTCTCGCACAGCGCCGCGCTGGCCGAGGGAACGGCCGAGGTGGCCGGGCAGATCGGCGGCGGGAGCGTCGTCATCGCCCCGGCGGGCGGCACGGACGACGGCGGCATCGGGACCAGCATCGCGCGGGTCCGCCGGGCGCTGCGGGAGGCCGGCACCCGCGCCGGCGTGGTGATCCTGCCCGACCTCGGCAGCTCGGTACTGACGGTCCGGGCGCTGCTCGGCGAGGAGGACTTCGCCGGGCCGGTTGCCGTGGCGGATGCCCCGTTCGTCGAGGGCGCGGTCGCGGCCACGGTCGCCGCGGCGGCCGGCGGGGATGTCAAGGCGGTGCTGCAGGCAGCCGAGGAGGCACGTCATGCCAGGAAGCTGTGAGGCCGCGATCACGCTCACCGGTGACCTGCATGCCCGGCCGGCCGGCTCCCTGGCCGTGGCGGCGGCGAGGTTCGCGTCCGCGGTGGAACTGGCCGTCGGGGCGAGCACGGCGGATGCGAAAAGCGTGCTCGCCGTCATGGGCCTCGGCGCCACCCGCGGGCAGCGGATCACGGTCCGCGCGGCGGGCCCCGATGCGGCCGAAGCCGTCACCGCGATGATCGGCATCCTCGCCGAAGCAACCCCCGTCGGCGGCTGACCGCGCCACCGCGCCGGATCCGGGGCCGCCCCGGCCCGCGGCTGACCGGGCAGGCACAGATGGCTGCGCCGGCGCTGCCTCACATGCGCTGCCCCGGGCCAGGTAGTCCACGGGTATCCGGAGCATGCGCGCTGGACCCAGCGGCCGCGGTGAGCTAAAGTCGCTTACATTGTAAGTAGCACTTACATCGGCTGCGGCGGTGGTCGCGCGGGCGGCCGTCGCGGCCGGTGCGGCCGGGCGGAAGGCGGTGGCGGGATGAGCCAGCAAACAGGGACCGGGGTGCTGCGCACGGCGGGCCGGTGGACCGAGGCGGACGTGCCGGATCAGTCCGGCCGCACGGCGGTGATCACCGGGGGCAACTCCGGGATCGGCTTCGAGGCCGCGCGGGTGCTCGCCGGGCGCGGCGCGCGGCTGCTGCTGGCC
>WNGM01000009.1_pt1 | contig 135906 bp, 122 predicted proteins | sample 5400571 | NCBI WGS metagenome assembly WNGM01 (sample SAMN13153378, study PRJNA577476) | soil metagenome | isolation source: 100 cm soil or saprolite under Garry oak tree replicate 2 | place: USA:California | collected 2016-06-15
CTGCTCACCCTCGACGCGGCCGACAAGATCGACAAGGGCGACGAGGCGCGGGTGGAGATCTCGGTGATCAAGTTCTACGCCGCCAAGGTGCTCCACGACGTGATCGACCGCGCGATCCAGGTGCACGGCGCCATGGGGCTGACGGACCTGACGCCGCTGGGGGCGATGTACGGCCAGGCACGCGCCGCGCGGCTGTACGACGGTCCCGACGAGGTCCACCGGATGGTCGTGAGCCGCCGCATCCTGCGGTCGTTCGCCGCCGGCGGCGGGTGGGACTTCGCCGCCGGCGGACCGTCAGCGGGCTAGTGCAGGGCGCTGCCGGACAGCCACTGGCTCCACGGCACGTTCCAGTCGACCACGCCCAGCGCCCAGTCGTTGGGCTGCTTGGGTGAGCCGACCACCTGGACGATGTCGCCGAGCTGGCTGAAGTTGTAGAACCAGGTGGCGTTGGCGACCGACAGGTTGACGCAGCCGTGGGAGACATTGGCCGATCCCTGCGAGCCGACCGACCAGGGCGCCGCGTGGACGAACTCGCCGGTGTTGGAGATCCGCACGTTCCAGTGGACCTGCCCGTAGTAGCCGTCGGGCGAGTCCCTGGGGATGCCCACGGTGGCCGAGTCCATGGTCACCGTCTTGGCCTTCTCCAGGGTGAAGTGGATGCCGTTGGTGGTCGGGTACTTGGGCCGGCCCGCGCTCATCGGGAAGACCTTCACGGTCTTGCTCCCCGAGGTCACCGTCATCTTGTGGCTGTTGACGTTGACCACGCTGACGTGGCGCTGGCCGATGGTGAAGGCGATCTCGCGGTCGCGCTGGCCCCAGACCCCGTTGCCGGCGTCGACCCCGTTCAGGTCCACGTTGAGGGTGACCTTGGTGCCGCTCGGCCAGTACGCCTGCGGCCGGTAGTGGATCTCCTTGTCGTTGAACCAGTGCCAGGCGCCGTCGACCTGGCCGGAGGTGGTCACGTGCAGGCGCCGCTCGACCGCGGCACGGTTGCTGACCGGCTGGTTGAAGAAGATCGCGATCGGCATGCCGACGCCGACGGTCTCACCGTCCAGCGGCATCACCGAGGCGTTCAGCAGCGCTGCCGGCTCCAGGGTCGTGAACGAGCTGGTCCTGCGGGTCACCACGCCGCTGGGGTTCACCCCCACCACCGACATCCGGTAGCTCGAGGCCGGCGACAGCACCGCCGTGCTGGTCCAGCTCCGGTGGCCCTTGGCGAACTTGCCGTCCAGCGGCTTGCCGTCGGGGCCGGTCACGCGCACCGAGCGGATGGTGCCGCCGCTGGCGGCCACCGTGGCGTGGGCGTCCGGGCGAACGCCGCTGGCCGTGTTGGCGGGGGTCAGCTTCAGCGACACCGCCGGCAGCGGCGTGGTGGCGTCGCTGGCGTGGCCGCTGCCGACCAGCCCGGGAAGACCGCTGCCGGAGAACGCGCCCGCCAGCGTCGCGCCGCCCAGGCCGACGGCGGCGGCCACCAGCAGGGTGATGGCCAGCGGCAGCGGGCGCTTCAGCCACTCGAGCTGGCGTTTCAGCGATTCGAGCTGGCGCGGCGCCCTGGAGAGCTGTACTGGCATTCGCATGAGCGCTCGTCTTCCCCCTGCCGGCACCCCCAACCCGATCGATGGTAGCCATCGAGGCTTGTTCGTGACATTCCCGTGGCGCAACCGTTCGCGTGAACGCCCGCCTCGCCCGGTGGAAGACCTTTGATGCCTGGTTCGACGGCCCGCGCTTCCCCTTGGATCTGGGCTTGGCCTTGGTCGGAGCCTTGTACGCCGGCTTCTTGGTCGAGGCGTTGTGGCTACTGCAATCCCATGACACGCACAGCGGTCAGAGGCGAATGACCACGCTGTTGCCGCAGACCCGCCCGCTCCCGCCGTTCGCATCGGCCGGGAACGTCCATGTCGCCCAGGCGCATGCCAGGACTTACCCTCTGCCCGTTCTTACCGGTAGGCTCCCTCCTGCCCGGACGACGACAGGCGCCGAGGTCGCGGGCGCGTCGGAGCCGGCCCGGAGGAGTCCGGGGGGGCCGCAGGGTGCCCCGGTGAGCAGAAGGGATCGCATCGATGCGACGCGCGGTGGTTGCCGCTCTGGTTCTCCTACTGCTCCCGCTGGGCGCCATGATCCCCAGCAGCGCGGCCGCCCCGGCCGCAGGCGAGCAGCCGGACGGCATCACCAGGGACGCCTTCGGCATCGCCCACATGCACGCCAGCAACCAGCATGACCTGTACTTCCTGCAGGGCTGGGTGCACGCCGACGACCGCCTGTTCCAGATGGACGTCAGCCGGCGCCAGGCCAGCGGCACCCTTGCCGAGCTGCTCGGCCCCGCCGCGCTGCGGAGTGACGTGCAGTTGCGCACCATCGGCCTGCGACGCGCCGCTGAGCGCTCGCTGGCGGTGATCTCGCCCAACGGCCGCGCCGCCCTGGAGGCGTACGCGGAGGGCGTCAACGCGTTCGTGGCGGCCAACCCGCTGCCGCCCGAGTACGCCGCGCTCCACCTCACCAAGTTCCCACCGTGGACCACCGTCGACAGTCTGGTGGTCGGCAAGCTGGTGGCCTTCGGGCTGTCCTTCGACCTGGACCTCGGCATCACCCAGCAGCTCGCGGCCTACCAGGCGGCCGGCGCGGCCGCCGGCTTCGACGGCACCAAGCTGTTCTTCGAGGACCTGATGCGCAGCCAGCCGTTCACCTCGGCCTCGACCGTGCCGGACGCCAGCGGGCCGCCGCCCCGCCGCGGCGGCGGCGGCCTCGATGACCTGCGCCTGGACAGCACGCAGCGCCTCCAGCTCCGGGCCGCGGCGCGCCTCGGCGCCGCCTACCTGCGCCGCGCCGCCGACGTGCCGGCGCTGCAGCAGGCGATCGGGCGCTCCACCGCGGTCCAGGGCTCCAACGAGTGGGGCGTGGCCGGGCGCAACAGCGTGGACGGCCGGCCGCTGGTCGCCAACGACCCGCACCTGGCGCTGGACCAGCCGTCGACCTTCTACCCGATGCAGCTCCAGTCTGCCGAGACCGACGTGGCCGGCAGCGGCTTCGCCGGCGTGCCTGGGGTGATCGTCGGCCACAACCGCTTCATCTCCTGGGGTGCCACCACCAACCCGATGGACGTGACCGACACTTACCTCGAGCAGGTCCGCCCCGACCCGACCTCGCCGAGCGGGCTGGCCACGGTGTTCCAGGGCAAGCTGGAGCCGGTGCAGGCGATCCCGGAGGTCTTCCGGCAGAACAACCCCACCTCCGGCAAGGACGACGACGTCACCGTGGTCCCGGCCGGCGGGCAGATCCCGCCGGCGACCCTGATCGTGCCGCGCCGCAACAACGGGCCGATCATCCAGCTCGACACGGCCAGCGGGCAGGCGCTGAGCGTGCAGTACACCGGTTTCAGCGCCACCCGCGAGGTCGACACCTTCCTGGAGTGGGACAACGCCCGCAACCTCGACGACTTCCGCAAGGGCCTGGAGACCTTCGACTTCGGCAGCCAGAACTGGGCCTACTCCGACGTGGCGGGCAACCTGGCCTACTTCACCAGCGGCGAGATGCCGCTGCGCGAGGACCTCCAGGCCGGCACGGTGCACGGTCTGCCGCCGTTCTTCGTCCGCGACGGGACCGGCGGCAACGAGTGGCTGCCGGCCAGCCACCTCCTCCCCGGCCAGGCCGTGCCCTACGAGATCCTGCCGCCCGAGGAGATGCCGCACGTGGTCAATCCGCGGGCCGGCTTCTTCGTCAACGCCAACGACGACCCGGCAGGCCTGACCCTGGACAACGACCCGCTGAACCAGCTCCGCCCCGGCGGCGGCATCTACTACCTCAACCCGGGCTACGACGGCTTCCGCGCCGGGCGCATCACCGAGCTGCTGCGGGCGCGGCTGGCCCGCGGGTCCAAGCTGTCGATCGCCGACATGCAGAAGATCCAGTCCGACACCGGGCTGATCGACGCCGAGGTGCTCGCGCCGAACGTGGTGGGGGCGATGGACCGCGCACAGCAGTCGACCGACCCGAGGCTGGCCGCGCTCGGGCACGATCCGGAGGTGGCCGAGGCGGTGCGGCGCCTGGCGCGCTGGGACTTCTCCACCCCGACCGGCATCCCCCAGGGCTACGACGCCGCCGACGTCGACGGCAAGCTGCTGCCGCCGAGCAAGGCCGAGATCGCCAGCAGCGTCGCCGCCACCATCTACGCGGTGTGGCGTGGGCAGATCATCCACGACGTGATCGACGCGAGAGTCGACGCCATCGGCATCCCCCGGCCCGACGACGACCGCGCGCTCGGCGCCATCAAGCACCTGCTGGAGACGTTCGACTCGACGCAGGGTGTGGGCGCTTCGGGGATCGACTTCTTCGCGGTGCCTGGGGTGGCGTCGGCGGCGGACAGGCGGGACGTCTTGCTGATCGGCGCGGTGCGGGAGGCGCTCGACAAGCTGGCGGGGCCGGACTTCCAGGTGGCCTTCCACGGGTCGCGCGACCAGCGCGACTACCGCTGGGGGTTCCTGCACCGGCTGACCCTGGACCACCCGCTCGGCGGGCCGTTCAGCGTCCCGCCCGCATTCGGTCAGTTCCCCCAGCCGCTGGCGGACCTGCCCGGCATCCCGACCGACGGCGGCTTCTCGACGGTCGACGCCGCCAGCCACAACGCCCGCGCCGCCAGCGCGACCGCGTTCACGTTCGGCAGCGGGCCGGCCAACCGCTACGTGAGCGCCACCGGCCCCCACGGGATCACCGCCCGCACCAGCCTGCCCGGCGGCACCAGCGCCCTGCCGACCAGCCCGTTCTACCTGAACCTGCTGCCCGGCTGGCTGACTGACGACTCGATCCCGTTGCGGTTCGACTAGGGCCTATGGCGACCGGGGTGGGGACGGCTCCTCCCCGGTCGCCACGGGTCGGGCCGGGTCGGTGATCCACTGGCTCCAGGAGCCGGCGTACAGGGCGGCGTGGTAGCCGGCGACCTCCAAGGCCAGGACCTCGCTCGCCGCGACCACGCCCGAGCCGCAGTACGCGCCGACCCGCCGGTCGTCGCGGACGCCGAGCGCGGCGAAGCGGGCGCGCAGCTCGCCGGGTGGGCGCAGGCGGCCGTCTGGCGCGAGGTTGCCGGTGGCCGGCGCGCTGCGGGCCCCGGGGACGTGCCCGGCGACCGGGTCGACCGGCTCGGACTCGCCCCGGTAGCGCTCTGGCGCCCGGGCGTCCAGCAGCAGCCCGGCGCTGGCGAGCTCGGCGGCGCCGTCGGCGTCCAGCAGCGGCCTGCCGCCGGGCCTGGCAACGAAGTCGCCCGGCTCGGGCTCGGGAACCTCGGTGGTCACCTCCTGCCCGGCCGCGACCCAGCCGTCGTAGCCGCCGTCGAGGACGCGCACGTCGGGGTGGCCGTGGTGGCTGAGCAGCCACCAGGCTCGCGCGGCGGCGGTGGTGTCGCGCTGGTCGTAGACGACCACGCCGCGGTCGCCGCGGACCCCGGCGCGGCGCATGGCCGCCTGGAACCGCGCCGGGTCGGGCAGCGGGTGGCGCCCGCCGGCCCCCGGCGGGTCGGCCAGGTCGCGGTCCAGGTCGACGAACACCGCGCCGGGCAGGTGAGCGGCGCGGTAGGCCTCCACGCCCGGCGGTCCGCCGAGCTGCCAGCGGACGTCCAGCAGCGCCGGCGGCCTGACCGAGGCCAGCGCCGCGGCCAGCTCGTCCGCGCCGATCAACGGGCTCACGATGGGGTGGCGGCCCGCTCCGGCTCGGGCTCCGGTGGCAGGGACGGCGCTTGGTCGGGGCGGCTGAGCCGCGACGGCCACCAGTTGAGCCTGCCCAGCAGGACCACGGTCGAGGGGATCAGCAGGGCGCGGACCAGGAAGGTGTCCATCAGGATCGCCGCGCGTCGAAGAACCGGGTCATCGTCGAGCACCTCGAGGACGGGGTCTGGGAGCGCCCATGGGAGTCTAACCTCGAGCTGGTTTGCGGACCAGCAGGTCGCCCAGGAACAGCGCGTCCATGTCGCTGGCCAGGAAGTCGTGGATGGCCTCGTCGGGCCGCAGCACGATCGGCTCGCCGCGCAGGTTGAAGCTGGTGTTGAGCACCACCGGGACGCCGGTGCGCCGCTCGAACTCCGCGATCAGGTGGTGGAACGCCCGATTGGAGCCCTCGCTGACGGTCTGGAGCCGGGCGCTGCCGTCGACGTGGGTCACCGCCGGGATCCGCTCCCGCCGCTCGGGGAGCACCGGCAGCACCAGCAGCATGAACGGGTTCGGGGAGTAGCCGTCGAACCACTGCGGGCCGCGCTCGTCCAGCACGCTGGGGGCGAACGGCCGGAACGGCTCACGCCGCTTGACACGCTGGTTGACCACGTCCTTCATCTCGGCGCGCCGCGGGTCGGCGAGGATCGAGCGGGCGCCGAGCGCGCGTGGCCCGACCTCGGCGCGGCCCTGGAACCAGCCGACGATCCTCGAATCGGCCAGCAGCCTTGCCGCCTCGGCGGGCGCGTCGGCCACCTGCTCGGCCCGCAGGCCCCGGCGCTCCAGCGCCTCCTCGCAGACCCTGGCGCCGAATTCGGGTCCCCAGAAGGCGTGCTCCATCGCCTGCTCGCGTGGCCTGCCGAGCCGGTGGTGCCACAGCCACTGCGCGGCGCCGAGCGCGTTGCCGGCGTCCGAGGCCGCTGGCTGGATGAAGATCCGCTCGAAGCCGGCCTCGCGCAGCAGGCGGGTGTTCATCACGGAGTTCAGGGCCACGCCGCCGCCGAGGCAGAGGTTGGGCGAGCCGGTGCGCTGGCGCAGCGATCGCGCCACGTGCAGCGACGCCTCCTCGAGCAGGTCCTGGAGGGCGTAGGCGAGGTTCTCGTGCAGCTCGGTCAGCTGGCTCTCCGGCACCCGTGGCGGTCCGTATCGCGCGAGGAAGCGCTTCGACAGCCAGCCCGCCTCGCGCTGGTAGGCGAAATGCTCGAAATTGACCTGGAAGAGCCCGTCTGGCGTGTGGCGCACCAGCTCGGACAGCTCCTCCGCCAGCTTGTCCCGGCCGTAGGGGGCAAGGCCCATGACCTTGCCCTCGCCGGCGTTGGGCTGAAAGCCGAGGTACCAGGTCAGCGCGGTGTAGACCTCGCCGAGCGAATCGGGGTTGCGCACGCTGGCCAGCGCGCGCAGCCTGCTGCCCCGCCCGTGCTGGAGGGTGGTCGACAGGAAGTCGCCGCCGCGGTCCAGGGTGAGCACGGCGGCCTCGTCGAAGGGGCTCGCGTAGAACGCGGCCGCCGCGTGGGCGTCGTGGTGGCCGACGTGGACGACCCTGCCCCGGTAGCCCCAGCGCCGGCGGAAGCCCAGCTCCTTGCGGGCCAGGTTGGCGTCGACGTACGCCTGGACGGCGAGCCGCTTCGGCGAGCCGCGCCGCAGCGCGTCCAGCGCACCGCGCGCGAAGTCCAGCCCGGGGCGGTGCGCGAACGCGACCGCGTCCACGTCGTTGGGGCCGACGCCGCCCTGCTCGAGGCAGTAGGCGATGGCGGTGTCCGGGAAGCGCTTGGTGTGCCGCTCGCGGTTGAAGCGCTCCTCCTCCACGAACGCGACGATGCGGCCGTCGCGGAGCAGGCACGCCGATGTGTCATGGCTGAAGCAGTTGATGCCAAGGATGCTCTGCACGACCTACCCCCTCGGCCAGCGGCAATCCCCGAACGAGCCCCCCAACCCGACGAGTTCTACCACTCCGGCGGCCCGTTCGTCCGGTAAGCGGCGCGCCTGGCTTCGTGCCGGATGGCCCGGGTAGGCCGCGGGCATGTCCACGATCCCCGGCGCCGACCCGGTGCTGGCCGGCCGTTGAACCGGCTGGCGGACCGCATGGCGATCCAGCGGAGCCCACCGACACGGTCAGGTCACGAAGAGTCACAAGATCATGACGGCCGCCCGCCTACAGCGCGGGCGGGGTCGTGGTGGGGGTCGTCGGAGGCGCCGTCGTCGGTGGCGCCGTGGTGGGCGGAGCGGTCGTCGGTGGCGCCGTGGTGGGGGGCGAGGTGGGGCGGGTGGTCTTGGGCGAGCTGCTTGTGCCGGTCACGCGCTGGGTGGTCGTGGTAGCCCGCCCGGTGGTGCTCGTCGACCTCCTCAGCGGGAACCCCGAGGCCGGGCCGAGCAGGCCGGAACCCCTGGTGGTGGTCGGCAAGCCGTTGCCGGAGGCGTCGGTCGGCGCGGGCACGATCTCGCCCGCGTTGCCGGACCCGGCCGCGACCGTGGTCGTCGGCAGGCAGGCCAGCCGGGTGGCGCACTGCGACGAGCCGCTCACCGGGCCGCCGATCGTGAGCGCGGCGATCACCCCGAGCCCGGCGGCGGCGGCCGCGGCGATCCCCCACGCGGTCCAGCGTCCCCGCAGCAGCGGGAGCAGCCCGACGATCTCGCGCCTGAGCCCCGCCCGATCGTCCTGGTCGGGCCCGGCGGCGGCCTTGCCCGGCGACCCGTTCGCCAGCCCCGCCGCCTCGGCCGGGCCGCCCGCCCTGGCCGCCGCCGGACCGAGCTTTGCCGCCGCCTTCGCCGCCGCCGGGGAGGGTGCCGCCGCCACCGCGGGCGCCCCGGTCGCGGGCGTCCCCGGCGCGCCCGGAGGCGCGCCCTCGGCGAGCGGCGCCGGCGCCGCCGCGGCCGCGGTCTTGGCCGTGGTCACCGCCCCCGCGGCCACGGGCGTGGCCGGTTGCCGCCTGCCGCGGGCCCGCTTGGGGGGAGCCTTGGCGGCCGCCACACGGGCGGGTGCGGTGGCGGGCACGCCGACCGGCGCCTCGCCGAAGAGCTGCTCGCCGACGTAGCCGAGGACGGCCTCGGCCGGGGAGATCCACTCGGCGGCGGCCCGGCGCAGGGCGGTGTCGACCGTGAGCCGGTCCCAGGTGGACACCGAGTGGTCGGGCGGGGCCTGGTTCATCGCCCGCCAGAGCGACTCCAGGGACTCGTCCCGCTGCGCCTCCACCGACTTGGCGTCGCAGCCGAGCAGCCGGCCGGCGCGCTCCGGCTCCTGGCCGAGCAGCTCGACCAGCGTCAGGACCTCGCGCCGGTTGTCGTCGAGCTCGCCGAGCGCCTCGAACAGCGGCATCGACTCCTCGGGCACCGCCGTCGCCGCGCGCTGCTCGCCCGGCCGGCGGGCGCGCCACCTGGTCACCGCGGCCCGGACCAGCGCGATCAGCCGCATCTCCAGCTCGGCGGCGTCGGCGCCCTCGGCAAGCTGGTCCATGCGGGCGACCGCGGTGCGCAGCACCATGGTGGTCAGGTCGACCGCGCTCGCCTGGTCCCCCGTCCACGCCAGGACGTAGTGGTAGACCTCCTCGGCGTGGCGATCGAAGAGCTCGTGTGCGAATTGCAAGCGGTCGCCCGTCGCGATCTGTCCCCCCCTGCGAGTTCATTGGAGGGCGGATCATATCGCAAGCGGACATCGCGGAGTGCGGGCATGCTGGAGGGGATACCGCACGTTACAGGCTTCGAAGGAGCATCGACGCAAGGAGCGGGCAAATGGCCGAGGCATACATCGTTGAGGCGGTGCGCACGCCGGCCGGGCGCAAGGGCGGCGGCCTGGCGGCAGTGCACCCGGCGGACCTGGCCGGGCACGTCCTGACCGAGGTGCTGCGGCGCAGTGGCGTCGACCCGGCGGCGGTCGACGACGTGATTCTCGGCTGCGTCGACCAGGTGGGCGCGCAGACCTTCAACATCGCCCGCACCGCCTGGCTGGGCGCGGGCCTGCCCGAGGAGGTGCCGGGCACCACCATCGACCGGCAGTGCGGCTCCTCGCAGCAGGCGCTGCACTTCGCGGCCCAGGGCGTGCTGGCGGGCGCCTACGACCTGGTGATCGCCGGCGGGGTCGAGGTCATGAGCATGGTGCCGCTCGCCGGCGGCGCGCTGGCCGGCGCGGCGGCAGGCTACGGCAGCCCCGTCGGCGGCAAGGGCTGGCTCGAACGCTACGGTGACCAGGAGATCACCCAGTTCCGCGGCGCCGAGCTGATGGCCGAGCGGTGGGACATCAGCCGCGAGGCGATGGAGCGGGTCGCCTTCGCCAGCCACACCCGCGCGGCGCGCGCATGGGCGGAAGGCCGCTTCGCCCGCGAGGTCGTGCCCTACGGCACGGTCACCCGCGACGAGGGCTTCCGGCCGGACGTGTCGATGGAGAAGATGGCGGCGCTGGAGCCGCTGCGGCCGGGCGGCCGCATCACCGCGGCCCTCTCCAGCCAGATCTCCGACGGGGCCGGCGCCCTGCTGCTCGCCTCCGAGGGCGCGGTGCGGCGCTTCGGCCTTACGCCGCGGGCGCGCGTCCACGCCATGGCGCTGGCCGGCAGCGACCCGGTGATGATGCTGACCGCGCCGATCCCGGCGACCCAGCGGGTCCTCAAGAGCGCCTCGCTGACCATGGACGACATCGACCTCTTCGAAATCAACGAGGCGTTCGCGCCAGTGGTGCTGGCCTGGCAGCGCGAGACCGGCGCGGACCTGGAGCGCACCAACGTCAACGGCGGGGCGATCGCGCTCGGCCACCCACTCGGCGCCAGCGGCGCCAAGCTGATGACCACCCTGCTGCACGAGCTGGAGCGCAGCGGCGGCCGCTACGGCCTGCAGACGATGTGCGAGGGCGGCGGCATGGCCAACGCCACCATCATCGAGCGGCTCGGGTAGACGTCCCCAGATGAGAGCGGCCCCTCGGTCCCGGGGAAGCGGATCGAGGGGCCTTGTAGGATCTGGAGCTCCAGGTTGTATGGGAAGTTTATCCCCGACGGCGCCGGAGCGGCAGGGGTCAATTTCCGCCACCGGTGCATCGCGCCCGCTCAGCTCCAAGTGATCTCCAGGCGCTCGTCCGGGCCGCTGACCTCGGTGCCGAGCGCGGCGCAGGCGGCGCGGAAGCGGCGGGCGATCCAGGCGGCCGCCGCTGGCGCGGCCAGGCGGGTGCGGCAGTAGCCCAGCTCCAGCGGTACCGCCTCCAGCCGTCGCGGACCCCGCTCGTCGAGGCGCACCAGGAACAGCAGGCCGAGATCGTTGCGCAGCACCGGGTCCACGGCATAGTCGTCGAGGAAGTCGCCCAGGTCGTAGAGGACCCTGCCGGCGACCCCGTGGAACAGGTGCGCGGAGTGTCCGGCGACCAGCGTGGCGCCGGCGTCACGGAGGGTGGCCGCGGCACGGCGGACGTAGTCCAGCGGCGCGGTGGTCATGTTGGGCCCCCAGTGCGGCGCCACCAGCACGGCGTCGGCGCTGCTGGCCAGCTCCCGGACGGTGTCGAGCAGCCAGGCGGGCACGCCGCCGCCCAGCGGCGCGAAGGCGACCCCCGGGCGGTCCACCCCGGCGGCGAAGTCCTCCGGGTGGTCGGTGACCGAGACCACCGCCACCTCCAGGCCGCCGGCCCGCAGCAGGGCCGGCCGCCGCGCCGCCCACAGGTCATGGCCGGCCCCGACCGCGGCGACGCCGCAGGCGGCGAGATGCTCGATCGTGTCCTCGAGCGCCAGCGGGCCGAAGTCCAGGGCGTGGTTGTTGGCCAGGGTGACCAGGTCGACGCCCAGGCCGGCGAGACGCTCGGCGGCCACCGGCGGCGCGCGGAAGTGGAACGGCTTGCCCGCAGCCGCCCAGGGGCTCCCGCGCGAGGACACGCAGCACTCCAGGTTGCAGACGAACAGGTCGGCCGAGCGGCACAGCTCCAGCAGCTCAGGGGCGAGAAGGGCCGCGCCCGGCGCCTCGCGGAGGGTCTCGGCGACCCCACGCCCGAGCATCGTGTCCCCGGCCAGCGCGACCGTGATCGCGGCCATCGACCAACTCTAGCGCCATGGTCCTGGATGCACGTGCGTTCCGCGCATTGCCGCCGCTGGACGCCAACGGAACGACCGCATATATTCAGGACTCCTCAGCTCGGAGCGGACAGGATCGCCGAGGAGGCACGGTGGCTGGCGCGTTCCCCGATACGCCGGAGCTGCTGCCTGGCAAGCTGGTCACCGGCCCGGCCAAGCTGGGGACCGCTGGATTGCCCGGAGCACCAGGCGGCGCCGGCCGAGGTGGCCGAGCGCGCCTGGGCGACCTTCAGCGCCCGCCGGCCGCTGGCCGAGGAGCTGTCGTGACCCAGCGGGGCGAGGGCGGGGACCCAGCGCCGGCCTCCGACGAGGACGGCGTCATGCGGGCCCATCCGGAGGGGACGGTGGTGCGCCTCCGGGTGGTGGCGGGGGCGCGGCGAACCGAGCTGGCGGGAGTCGCCGGCCAGGCGCTGCGAGTGCGGGTCGCCGCGCCACCCGCCCAGGGCCGCGCCAACGCCGCCATCCTCGGCTACCTCGCCGGGCTGGTCGGGCTGCGCGCCAGGGACCTGCAGATCACCGCCGGCGAGCGCGCCCGCGACAAGCTGGTGCTGGTCCGCGGCCGCTCGCCCGGGCAGGTGCGGGCCTCTTTGCTGGACCCCGGTCAGTAGGCGATCGCCACGGCGGCGCGGCCGGCCGTCGCACGGTCTCCTCCATCCGCTCCAAATCCGCGTACGACTCCTTGAAGATGGCGCGCACGATCGGCTTGGCGGCATTGCGGTACAGGAAGCCCTCGCCTTCGTTGGGAGGCGCCACCGGCGCCGCGCTGACGACCGCCAGTCGCCGGACACCCGTGGCCCCCATCGCCTCCATCGGGTGGCTGCGGCCTTGGAGCACCAGGTCAGAAGACAGCTCCAGTGGGAGCAGCTGGTGACGGTGGTCGGCAAGAGAGGCGTACACCGACCCCTCGGGAACCAGGCGGCGGCACCAGGTCGCCGCGTCCAACTGGTCATCTCGGATGGGTGGACGTGGGGGCTCGTGCCCGGAGTCTGCCCGCGATAAGCCCGCAGCGCGAACTACCGGATCGGCGCAACCAACAGGATCAGCCGAACCACGCCCGTTCAGCAGGCTGCTAGTACGCGATTCATCCTGATCGAGTGATGCGCCGCGCCCCGAGTGGGGCGACGGTCGTGGGGCGATCGACCCGGAGGGGCACGTCAACGCGCTGCTCGCGTCGGCAGGGAGCCGCGGAGTCCGGGGGGAGAGGAGCTCCGATGAGGATTGAAGACTACGCTCTGATCGGCGACCTGCAGACCTCCGCCCTGGTCGGCCGAAACGGCTCGGTGGACTGGCTCTGCGTGCCCCGTTTCGATTCCGCGTCGTGCTTCACGGCGCTGCTGGGAGAGGAGAAGCACGGCCGCTGGCTGATCGCCCCCGCGGGCGAGGTCCGCAGCGTGTCGCGCCGCTACCGCCAGGGCACGCTGATCCTCGAGACCGACTTCGAGACCGCCGAGGGCGCCGCGCGGGTCATCGACTTCATGCCACTGCGTGATGGCGGCGCCCCCCAGCTCATGCGCATCGTGCAGGGGCTGCGTGGCCGCGTGCCGATGCGCATGCAGCTGATCATCCGGTTCGAGTACGGCTCCGTCCTGCCGTGGGTGCAGCGCGTCCCCGACGGCATCGTCGCCCAGGCCGGCCCCGACGCGGTGCACCTGAGCACGCCGGCGGAGCTGCGCGGGGAGAACCTCACCACCGTGGCGGAGTTCACCGTTGGCGAGGGGGCGAGCGAGCGGTTCGCCCTCAGCTGGTTCCCCTCCTACGAACGCCCCGCTCGAACCGAGGATACGCAGTCGGCGCTGACCCGCACCGAGGCGTGGTGGCGCGACTGGTCGGAGCGCTGCAGCTACCAGGGCGACTACCGCAACGAGGTGGTGACCTCGCTGATCGTCCTCAAGGGCCTCACCGACCAGGTCACCGGCGCGGTCGTCGCCGCGCCCACCACGTCGCTGCCGGAGGACCTTGGCGGCGAGCGCAACTGGGACTACCGCTACACCTGGCTGCGCGACTCGGTGCTGACCCTCAACGCGCTGCTTGCCGGCGGCTACACCGACGAGGCGCTCGCGTTCGACGAGTCCGTGTTCCGGGCGACGGCCGGGCACCCCGAGCAGGCGCAGATCATGTACGGCATCGCCGGCGAGCGGCGGCTGGACGAGTACGAGCTCGACTGGCTGCCTGGCTACGAAGGCTCCAAGCCGGTCCGGGTCGGCAACGCCGCGGCCGGCCAATTCCAGCTCGACGTGTACGGCGAGGTCCTCGGCGTGGGCTGGGCGGAGGCGGCGGCGACCGGGCAGTTCCCCCAGCGCCGGTGGAGGCAGCTGCGCAAGCTCCTGGACTACCTGGAGACCGTCTGGCGCGAACCCGACGACGGCATGTGGGAGGCCCGCGGACCGCGGCGGCACTACACCCAGTCCAAGGTGATGGCCTGGGTCGCGTTCGACCGCGCCATCTCGCTGGGCGAGCAGTTCGGGCTGGAGGGGCCGCTGGAGCGTTGGAAGCAGATCCGGACCGAGCTCCACGACGAGATCCTCGACAAGGCCTACGACCCGCAGCGCAAAACCTTCACGCAGTCCTATGGCTCCAAGGCCCTGGACGCCGGCGCGCTGATGGTCGGGCTGGTCGGCCTGCTGCCACCCACCGACGACCGCTTCACAGGGACCATCGACGCCATCCGCACCGAGCTCGGCCACGATGGCTTCATCTCGCGCTACTCGACCGACGCGACCGACGACGGCCTGTCGGGCACCGAGGCCCAGTTCCTCGCCTGCTCGTTCTGGCTCGTCGACGCGCTCGCGGCCAACGGCCGCGAGGACGAGGCGCGGAAGCTGTTCGAGCGGCTGCTCGCGCTGCGCAACGACGTCGGCTTGTATGCAGAGGAGTACGACGTCGCCCGCAAGCGGCAGGTCGGCAACTTCCCGCAGGCCTTCACCCACCTGGCCCTCATCAACGCCGCGAGGGTCCTCAGCGGCGATCGGACGGGGACGCGATCGACGCCACCCGCTGCGCCGGCGGCGCGCAGCCATGGGTGAACCAGCGGCTCGGGCCATGCTGCGGGCCTTCGCGGCGCCCGCGTCCCAGCGCCGCCATCGCTGCGCACGGGAGCCGAGCTGGCGCACCGATGGCGCGGAGGTTGGTGGGGTGAGGCGCTGGCGCGATAGCGACTGCTCCGTGTTGTAGCAGTCCAGCGGCGTAGTCACGTTCCTGCTGGCAGGCCAGCAGCAGGCCCAGCCGGCGGGGATGATGGTGCCGCAGTCAGGGCAGCGGCGCTCGGCACGCCAGGCCATACACTATGGCCACGTGCTGACCTCATGGGCGTCTGAGCGGCGGCGGTCCAGGGGGCGCTGGCCGCATACCTGTTCATCGGGATGGCGTTCGCGTTCGCGTACCGGGTCCTTGGTGCGGCCCGTCCCGAGACGATGGCTCGAAGTAGCGCGTCGCGTTCGACGTTGGGGGAAGCCCGAATGCAGATTCGGGTGCCGATGCCGTCACGCCGGTCGGCCGCTGGCGGTCATCGCGTCAGGGTCATCCGTCCCAGCAACCTCCAGTCCATCGGCGGCTTCGGCAGCGGGACGCCTGGACGGTTGCGAGGCACCCTGACCTGCAGCGCCTTGGGTCGCACGGTGCAGCGCACCGGGGTTGGAAGCGACAGCGCCTCACCGTCCACTCCGACCGGGATGTGCGATGCGTCCGCCTCGATGACGGCCTCGCGGGCGGAGCGCACGGTGAGGCCACGCCAGTGGCGGCCTCGCAGCAGCCCGGCGGCCTGCAGGGCGCTGCCAACCCTGACGCCGAGCACGCCGAGCACGCCGCCGTCCAGCCGAGACCGGCGCCCGAGACCGGCGACATCACCCATGCCGTAGGTGTTGTTGCTCACCAGCACCGCCTGCGGCCCGTCGATGGTCATGCTCCCCGCGCGTAGCCGCAGGCGCGGTCCGCGGTGGCCGGCAAGCAGCTCGGGGAGCATGTTCAAGGTCGTCTCGGCCTTGTCGGCACGGTAGGCGGGGCTTTGGACCACGGCGGCGTAGGCCCCGAACGAGGCGTTGTTGACGAACGGGCGACCACCGATGAAGCCGAGGTCGACCAGCAGTCCGACGCCGTCGGTCAATGCATCCAGACATCGCGACGGGTCGTCGCGGTCGAGCCCCAGATCCAGGGCGAAATGGTTGCGGGTACCTGCCGAGATGACCAGGAGTGGAATCCCATGCTCGGCGGCGACGGCCGCCACGAGCGCCTGCGTCCCGTCGCCGCCGGCCACGCCGAGCAGGTCAGCGCCATTGGCCACCGCCTTGCGGGCGAGCTCCGTCACGTCGACCATCCCTGGTCCCTCGAGCAGGGCCACCTCCGCGCCCAGCGCTCTGGCCTTTGCCTCGAGGCCGAACTTCGCCACCTTGCCGCCGCCCGACCGCGGATTCATGATCAGGAACGGACGCTTCGGCGGCGAGGCTCGATACTCCGGCATCGGCTCGGGGCCGGTGTTCCGGCTCAAGGCGGCACGGCCGGTGCCCACCGCGACGGCCCACAGCGCCAGTGACAGCAGCACCAGCCATGCCAGGTGGGCCAGGACATAGAGGACGAGCACGGCGACTGGCGCGGCGACCACGAGTGCGACAGCCAGCAGTCGCAGCACACCCCGGCGTGAGAGCGTCCACCAGACCCCGGCTGCGGTCACGGCCAGGCCGGCCGCTCCGACGGCCACCAGCGCCAGGCTCTTGGCGCCAGCCACAGCAAGGAGCACCAGCACCGCCGCTGCGGCGGCTGCCAGGCTCAGCCGGGCGAGCCAGCGCTGGGCAACGGTCGCGCGGGATGACACCCGCCACGCTCTGGTCGCCATCTCTCCAATCACCGCCCCGACCTCGAGCGCCGAATGCCACAAACATCCTCACGCGCTGCTCCACCGGGGTCATCCTCCCGACGGGATGATCTAGGCTTGGAGCGGCCAGGCTCGGCCTCCGCATGCTCACGGTCAACCTTCGGATGCCCACCGAAACAACGTGGATGAGGGACTCTGGGCGGCACGTATCAGCGTTTCCGCTGGTCATGGGCTTCGTGCTGGGCCTCCGGCCCCCATCCCACGCCTCGTTCGCTCCACGGCCACCGTGCGCCAGGCTGGATGCCCCTGTCAGACGACCGCCCGGTTGGGAAGCAACAGCACGATGATCAGCGTGATGCCCGGGAAGAAGACAGACAGTCGGCTCGGTCGACGGTCTGTCGACGATCGCGTGCGTCGCGCTCCCCTCACGCGCCTTGCCCCCGACGGAACCCGGACCGATCCGCCGACCACAACACCACTCACGGTCGAGCCGACGCCCGCCACGGCGCTACCGACGCTTGATGTAGCGCTTCCCGAATTCCTTGAGCTTGCGACGATTCTCCGGCTTGCCGGCTTGCTTTTTGACCTGCTCCTTGAGCTGCTCTCCTTTGGAGCTTTGGGTGAACTCCTTGACGCGCTTGAAGACTGATGCCATGGCTCGATCCCTTCGTAAGGGTCGACGTCCCGACCGCTGGGCGGCACTGAGGAATTGCCTTTGGCCCGAAAGGTCACAAGGCCACGCCACGACCTTTCCCCCGCGTGCCTGGTTTACGCAGCACGGTCCCAGGAGCAGGGGATCACCTTTCACGGGTGGGGACAAGCCCATCTGCCAGTCCAGCGAACCCTTTCGGTTGGCGCCCGGGGTGGCTCGCGTTGGCTCGCGTTCTACCCGCCGGGCGGCCGGCAGGTGGATCACCCCGCTCATCGTGCCGTCCGTCGGTTCAGCAGCGCCTACACGCGAGGGCCTGGCGGGCGTAGCGTGAGGCTGGGGGGTGTCGGCCCGGGAGGACAGCCCGACAAATGAGACGGGCACAGCACGGACAAGCGAGGGCTAATCCGACTAAGGCGGGGCCTCCAAGCACGGGCACGGGGCTCGTGGAGTCCGAGGCGCGGGGCTTCGTGCAGGCCGTGGAGGACTTCGACGATCCGTCTCTGGAGTGGCGCCGGCTCTTCTCGGAGTTGCTAGGCACCTTCCTTCTGGTGCTGGTCGCCGCCGGTGGCGGAATGATGGGACAGGCATTCCCAAACACGATCAGCCGCACAGCCGCGGTCGTCGCGCCAGGGCTGATGGTGTTGGCGATCATCTTATTCATGGGCAAGGTGTCCGGCGCTCATCTCAACCCAGCGGTCAGCATCGCGTTCTCGCTCCGCGGGGACTTCCCCTGGCGGCGCGTGCCCGGCTACATCGTCGTCCAACTGGCAGGGGCCGCACTCGCCGCCTGGTTCCTGCAGGCCATCGTCCATGTCTCGTCTACCTACGGCTCGAACTACCCGGCGGCGGGATACTCCGCCCGCGACGCGTTCTTGATGGAAACGGTGCTCACTCTCGGCCTGGTCAGCGTCATCCTCGGCACCGCGTCAGGTGCCCAGAACCTCGGAGTCCTCGGGGCCATCGGCGTGGGTGCGTACATCGCGCTGGCCGGCCTGTGGGGTAGTCCGATCTCAGGTGCGTCGATGAACCCGGCCCGCACCTTCGGGCCCGATGCCGTCGGCGCCAACTTCGGCTCGTACTGGGTGTACGTCGCCGGCCCATTGGTCGGCGCCACCCTGGCCGTCGGCGTCGCGTTCGTGCTCAGAGGCCGCGGCGGTGGGGTGTCCGGCTCCGGCGCCGCGCAGGGTACGCTGTTCACAGACGCCAAGCGTCCCGACCAACGCTGAGAGACGGGCTGATCCGGTCATCTGACGCCTGTTTCTGCGGCGGGCGCACGTCGAGCCAACTGAACGCCTCCCGAAGTGCAGGTAGTAGCGCACAGCGTGCACGATCACGTCGGGTAGCAACCGGAAACCGGCGAAGGTAGACCGCGGAGCAGGCGCGGGGCGAGGGGCGGGTTCTCATGGCAGCGGTCTGGCTCAGCGCGTTCACCGCGAATGCAACAGCGCCCCGCCGGGCCAGTCATCGTACCGCCGGGCGATCACAAATCCCGCCCCTGAGACGAGCCGGTGGCTCGTCCCTCGCTGAGGTCGCTGATGCGCGGGAGGCGGCCGCCATGGGCGCTACCCCTGCCGTGGTCACCCGGCCAGCGGTCCGAAGCTGGACGAGCGCTTCCCACCCTCGACACCGCGACCACGTGGACGCACAGCTCAGACGCCTTCAAGAGCTTCCAGTCGCCCGGATCGGATCGCCGCCGTAAACGACTGGTAGTCCCGCTCGTTCTGATCCGCGTAGCGCTCGGAGAAGTCAGTGATCGACTGGTCGAACTGGTCGCTCGTACCCAGGTACTCAGCGATCGCGATTGGGTCCCCTGATCGGGCGTGCGCCCGTGCCAGCGTCCACCCGCAGGTGCGGGCGTAGAAGGTGAGGCCGAGCGGCGACATCAGCTCGACCTCGGCCGAGCCCTTCATGTCCCGCAACTGGCGCCAGTAGAAGTGGCGGTTGACGTCCATCCCCTTCGCCCAGCCCAGGTAGATGTCGCTCGCCGCCTGCATCATCCGCTGTCCATGCACCACACGCGCGCCGTGCTGCCGGTAGCGGCTCCTGGGCAGATGGCCCTCCAGCACCGAGGCCGTCGCCTCCTTCACCTGCAAGAACAGCGGGTCGTGCTGATCGCGACCCTGGAGCAGGACGATGAACGCCCGGGTCCCGACACTACCGACACCCACGACCTTGCGGGCCACGTCGACCACCTCGAACCGCTCCAGCAGGTCGCGCCGATCGTGCTGCAGCGTGGCCCGGTACGTGCGGAACTGTTCACGGACCACGCGCTCGGTCTCGTCGGAGGAGAGGCCGTAGGTGGCTTCCAGGTCCCGCGCCGGGACCACGATCGGCGGCTGACTAACGATCCGGTAGCGGCCGGAGACCACCTCGCCAAGCTTCGACAGCGCCTGCAGGCTATCGCGCGTGTGCGCCTTCTCGACATTCTTCCGGGCGGTCTTCTTGGCTCTCTTCGCCGCTTTCGCCTCCTTCTTCTTCGAGGCCTTGGCGGCACTGCGGACCGCGGTCATCAGCTCATCCTCAGACAGGTGCGCGTACCAGATGTCCATCGTGCCCATCTGGGCGAACTCGGCCATCGCCTCCCGGTAGGCCGTCACGGACGCAAGCGTCGCTGCGCGCTTGTCGGCCTTGCCGAAACCGTTGTTGCGCGCTGCGATCGCGAAGCTCGCGGCCATGCGCTTCACGTCGTACTCGAACGGTCCTGGGAGCGTCTCGTCGAAGTCGTTCGCGTCAAATAGCAGCATCCGCTCGGGCGATGCGAACACCCCGAAGTTGGACAGATGCGCGTCGCCGCACAGCTGGGCGTTCAGGCCGGCCGTGGGCGTGTCTGCGAGGTCGGCAGCCATGACCTTCGCCGCGCCCCGGTAGAAGGTGAACGGCGAGACCATCATCCGCCCGTGACGGACGGGCACCAGGTCGGGCTCACGCGTGACGTTCTGCTCCTCGAGCAACGCGACCGGGTCGGCGCGGTCCGCGGCCGGCGCCCATCCTGCGTGACTGGACGCAGGCGTCCGGTCCCGCGCCTCCTTGCCCCGCGCTCTGCGCTCATCGACGCTCGGGTGCGCAATCCTCGTCGTGACGACCATGGGCTCCACACCTCCCGTTCAAGGCTTCGTTCTCGTCGACCACCGCCGGACTACCCTGCCAACCATGCGCGCCGCATCGGCCCCAAGAGGATGAACATCGCGCTCCGGCACATGTGGAGCAGTACGTATCTATTCAAGTTCACCTTTCGTGGCGATGCGGCGGTCCCTCCGCCCCATGGGCCGATGCCGCGCTCCGAGCCTGGGGCCCAGGGGCAGTGGGGGCAGGTAGCGGGCATCCGTGAATCGCCCGTTGGTCCAGTCCAGCAGCCAGGTCGACCCCTTGGGCCACTCCAACGGCTGCTCGACCATCAACCCGTCGGCGACCAGCCGGGTTAGCACCTGCTCGATCACCTCGCCGTGGGTACACACCACCGAGTCCTGCACCCGGAGATCCTCGAGCAGCGCCAGGACCCGAGCGAGCTCGGCGTCCACACCGAGCGTCACCACAGGTTCGACGCGCAGGCGGCAGTCGCGGGCAAGGGGCTGCAAGGTCTGGTGGCAGCGGACGGCGGGGCTCGTCAGGATCCGCCGGATGGGGTAGTCCTCGAGGCGGACCACCAGCCCGGCGGCTTCGGCCTGCCCGGCCAGCGAGAGGGGCCGTAGGCTGTCGCGACCCTGCCATCGCCGTTTGTCCCCGGCATGTGCGTGGCGGACTAGCAGTAGCATGCGGAACCACTTCGATTCGGCTCGATCCCCATCCAGCGCACCGCCGCCCTACGCATCAGGGCTCGCTTGGTGGCGACCTGGCCGTGGTCGTCCGTCGCGAGGGCGCCCGTCGACTCCCACGTCTCGTTCTCTGCTGTCTCCCGACAAGGAAGCAGCGCCAGCAGGTGTTGCCATCATCCAGAAGGGATGAATGCAGAGGTGACGGTCGAGGAAGGGAGGCAGTCACGGCAGCCGAGCACTGCCTTCTGAATCATCCCGATCGGGTGACGACGGGACGGCGCTAGGCCCAGCAGGCTGTCAGTCTGTGGCCCGAACCGGCCGCGTGAACACCAGAAGGGAGATGCAATGGCCAAGAACGACGATACGTTCATCTACGTCGCCACGTATCCGAACGAGACCGCCGCCCAGGACGACTACCAGGTCGTCAAGGGACTGCACGAGAGGGGCCTGGTCGGCTCCTATGACGCTGCCGTCGTCACCAAGGACGCCAGCGGCAAGGTGCACGCGAACAAGGACGAGACGGCCACACGCCACGGCGCCTGGTGGGGCGTCGCGGCCGGTGCCGCGCTGGGGATACTCTTCCCGCCGTCCATCCTCGGCGCGGCAGCCGTCGGCGGTCTTGTCGGCGGCGTGGGCGGTCACCTCTCCAAGGGCATGTCACGGTCCGGCGTCAAGGAACTCGGCGATTTCATCGATCCCGGCCACGCAGGCCTCATCGTCGTCGGTGAGACCAAGGTCGAGGAGGCAATCCAGAACGCCGTGACCAGGGCCGAGAAGGACACCGCCGAGGAACTCGGCGTCGACCCGAAGGACATCGACCGGACCCTGCAAGAGGCCATGAAGGAGCTGTAGGACCGGCCGCGCGCTCCCCCGGCCACCCGAACCCGGCCAGGCCACACCGCCGCCGCGGTGGCACATGGTCGAGGATGATCCCAAAATGATCGCGGTAGGCGGCCAGCACGGCGTCGTCGGTCGGCAGGTCCCGTTCAGTGCGGGTCCGTCCCCGGGTGGAGACCAGCGTGCGGCCGCTGATGGACATCCTGCCGCAGGCCGTCAGCCGCGAGCAGATCGTCCGGGCGCGCGTGAACAAGGGGGCGCGCGTGTCCGGAAGGTTGCCGACAGGGCGTCTGAATCATACCAACACACTGTCGACGCGCGGAAATCTGCGGAGCGGGGCGAACGCGCTGACGCGAACGTCAAGATCGGGAAAGCTGCGGTCGATATCTCAGCTGAACTCTGCACAACTAATGTCGCTAATGGCAAGTCTCAAGTCCCGTGCCGCCGCCCGCAGCCCATGGAAGGAGCGACACGGTGCGACGCTACCTCCTCGCCGTGCTGGTCCTGCTCTGCCTCGGCCTCGGCTCCCTGCCCACCACCCTGGCCGCGGGCGCCGCCGGTCTCCCGGCGCGGTCCACCTGGAAGCGCCTCTCGTACGGCGTGGTGACCTTCGAGGTCCCGGCTGCCTGGCCCGTACACGACCTGGCCTCCGAGCCCGCGCGCTGCGCGAGGCTGGACGTGCACGCCGTCTACCTCGGCAACCAGGGCGAGCACGCCGCCTGCCCGGCCAGGGCGGTCGGCAGGACCGAGGCGCTCCAGATCCAGCCGCTCGCCGGTCGGCGTGCCGCGGCGGCGATGGCCACGCGGGCCACCACGGTCGGCGGCCAGCTCGCCCACGCCGACCCGTCCGCCGAGGTGCAGCGCGCGATCGTGGTCGCGCTGGACCGGACCGGGTTGCTGCTGACCGCCTCCTACGGCGCCGACCCCGACCTGGCCAAGCGCATCCTGGCCAGCGTCCGGCTGCCGGGCCCAGGCGCCGCCGCCCCGGGGCGGAGCCGGCCGGCCGAGCCCGGCCCGCGGGCCGGCGCGGCCCCAAGGGCGGTGGTGCCGACGGTGTTCACGGGCAAGGGGTTCGACACCTGCGCGGCACCGTCCAGCAGGTCGATGCGCGCCTGGCGGGCGTCGAGCCCGTACCGGGCCGCCGGCATCTACATCGGCGGGGCGATGCGCGCCTGCGGCGACGGCAACCTCTCCGCCTCCTGGATCTCGACGGTCGCCGCCATGGGCTGGCACCTCATCCCGATCTACGTCGGCCTCCAGGCGCCCTGCGTGTTCCAGGGCAACCTCGCCCACATCGACCCGGCCAGGGCGACCGCGCAGGGCGTGCAGGCCGCCGCCGACGCGGTCGCCCGTGCCTCGCGGGTGTTCGCGCTGGGCGCCGGCACGCCCGTCTACTTCGACATGGAGGCCTACGACAACCGCCAGTCGGGCTGCGTGCGGGCGGTGCTCAGCTTCCTCAGCGCCTGGACCGGCGAGCTGCACCGGCGCGGCTACCGCTCCGGGGTCTACTCGAGCTCGGCCTCCGGCGTGACCGACCTGGTCCGCAACTACAACAACGCCTCGCTGCGGCGGCCCGACTTCATCTGGTTCGCCCACTGGACCGGCGTCGCCAGCACCCAGGACCGCTACCTGCCGGCGTGGGCGTGGCCCCCGCACCGGCGCATCGGCCAGTACCGCGGCGGCCACAACGAGCGCTGGGGCAACGTCACCATCAACATCGACAACGACCAGGTCGACTCGGTCGTCGTCGGCACCCGCCCCCTGCTCGGAGGCACCCCGCCGGCCTGATCCCCGCCCGCCTTGACAGGGTGCGGGCGGCTCCGGCACCGTGCGTCGATGTGGCCGTCCGGGGCTGGAGCCCCGCCGTGGTCCCCTGGTTCCTCTCGCGACACGCACGGGGCTCGCCGGGTCCGGTTGCAGGCCAGCGATTCCTGGAAGGAGCCAGAGGGTGGCCGACACCCGCTCGATCCAGCGGACCGGCACCGGTCCGCGGTTCGCGTACCCCATCAGCCTGGACGTGGCCGGCCGCCGCGCCGTGGTGGTCGGCGCCGGCGCGGTGGCGCTCGGCAAGGGCGACGCGCTGCTGGACGCCGGCGCGCTGCTGAGGGTGGTCGCTGACGGCCCCCCGGAGGCGCTCGAGCGCCTCGAGCGGGCCGGCGCCACCATCGCCCGGCGCGGCTTCGACCCGGCCGACCTGGACGGCGCCTTCCTGTGCGTGGCCTCCTCTGACGACCCCGAGCAGCGGGCCGCCATCTTCGCCGAGGCTCGCGCGCGCGGCGTGCTGGTCAACCTGGTCGACGACACCGACCACTGCGATTTCGCGGCGCCAGCGGTGCTGCGCCGCGGCGAGCTGGTGATCGCCGTGTCCACCGGCGGGCGGTCCCCGGCGCTCGCCAGCCGCCTGCGCCGGCTGCTGGAGGAGCGCTTCGGCCCGGAGTGGGAGGAGCTGTCGGCGCTGCTCGGCGAGGTGCGCGAGCAGACGCTGCCGCTGCTGCCCGACGTCGGCGAGCGCTCCCGGAGATGGCGCCAGGCGCTGGCGCTGGAGGAATTGGAGGAGCTGGCGCGCGCCGGCCGGCTCGAGCAGGCGCGCAAGCGGCTGCTGGACCGCCTGGTTGGCCCGCGGGAGCCGTCGCCATGAGCGGCGGCCCCGACGGCGACCGCGCCCAGCTCGGCGTGGTCTACCTGGTCGGCGCCGGGCCGGGCGACCCCGAGCTGCTCACCCTGCGCGGCGCCAAGCTGCTGGCCCGCGCCGACGTGGTGGTCTACGACCGGCTCGCCCCTCGCGAGCTGCTGGAGCTGGCGCCCGCCGGCGCCGAGCTGATCGACGCGGGCAAGGCGCCCGGCCGGCGCGGGCTCGGGCAGGAGGCCATCAACCGGCTGCTGGTCGAGCGCGCCCGGGCTGGCGCCACCGTCGTGCGGCTCAAGGGCGGCGACCCGTTCGTGTTCGGCCGCGGCGGCGAGGAGGCCCTGGCCTGCGTGCGGGCCGGGGTGCCCTTCGAGGTGGTCCCAGGCGTCAGCGCGGCCCTGGCCGCGCCCGCCGCCGCCGGCGTGCCGCTCACCCACCGGGACCTGGCGGCCAGCTTCGCCGTGGTGACGGCCAGCCTCGCCGGCGGCAGGGCCACCGACCTGAAGGAGGTCGCCGGCGCCGCCGACACCCTGGTGGTGCTGATGGCGGCCGAGCGGCTCGAGGCGGTCTGCGAGGTGCTGCTGCGCGCCGGACGCCCCGCCGGCCAGCCCGCCGTGATCGTGCAGTGGGCCGCCACCGAGCGGCAGCGCTCGGTGCGCGCCACCCTTGCCGACCTGCCGGCGCTGGCCGCCTCCGCCGGCATCGGCCCGCCCGCCACGCTGGTCGTCGGCGAGGTCGCCTCCCTGGCCGACGCGCTGGCGGGCGGACGCTGGCCGGATCAGGACGTCGGGGTGCTTGACACGAGCTTCGATGGTCCGGCACGGTAGGTCCGTGATCGTCGTGCTTCTGACCCGCAACCGCGCCCTGGACTACGGGCGCGTCGTCCGCTGCGCCTGTCGCCGGGCCCGGCGGTCGCCCAGCGCAACGTAGCACTGCGGACTCTCTCTCGACTGCCGGGCCTCCCCCCAGGCGACCCGAGCGCTCGAGGAGAGGAGCACCCCCCGTGGCGGTCACAGCCACAGTCAAGCAGATAGGACCCCCGCACAGCCGCCAGCCGAAGGCGGCCGCCTGATGCCGCGGCTCGATCCCGCCGAGGTGACCGAGGCGGCCAGCCGCCTGGAGCACGCGCCAGCCACCGACGTGCTCGCCTGGGCCCTGGACACCTTCGGCAAGCGTTGCGCCATCGTCACCTCGTTCCAGGTCGAGGGCATGGTCATGCTCGACCTTGCCCGTCAGGTGGACCCCGGCGTCCGGGTGATCACCATCGACACCGGGCGCCTGCCGGAGGAGACCTACGAGGTGATCGACACCGTGCGCGCCCGCTTCGACATGGAGGTCGAGGTGATCACGCCGGACGGCCCCACCCTGGAGGCGATGATCTCGCGCCACGGGCCCAACCTGTTCCGCCGTGACCGCGCGCTCCGCAAGCTGTGCTGCCACGTTCGCAAGGTCGAGCCGCTGCGGCGGGCCCTCGAGGACCTGGACGCCTGGGTGAGCGGGCTGCGCCGCGACGGCGGGCCGGCCAGGGCGGGCACCGCCAAGGTCGAGCTGGACCGGGCGCACGGCGGCATCGTCAAGCTGAACCCACTGGCCGACTGGACCAGGGAGCAGGCCCTCGAGCACGCCCGCGCCAACAACCTGCCGCTGCACCCCCTGTACGAGCAGGGCTTCACCTCGATCGGCTGCGCCCCGTGCACGCGCGCGCCCCGGCCAGGCGAGGGCGAGCGCGCCGGGCGCTGGTGGTGGGAGGCGGACGACGACCGCGAGTGCGGCCTGCACCAGCAGACCCCGTCGATGCGCCTCGACGCGGCCCTGGCCGAGGTCAGCGCCGAGGCCGCCCTACGAAGGAGATTGCCAGCATGACGCAGGCCCCATCGCTGGAGGATCGCCGCAACGCGGTCGAGCGGGCCAAGGAGGAGCTGGACCCGCTCGACATCCGCCCGCGGATCGAGCGCTACGCACGCGACGGGTACGCCAGCATCGACCCGGAGGACCTGAAGATCCGCTTCCGCTGGTGGGGCTTGTACACCCAGCGGCCGGAGGAGGCCGGCTACTTCATGATGCGCATCCGCACTCCCGGCGGCGCGCTCACCTCCGACCAGCTCGAGACCATCGGCCGCATCGCCAAGCTGCGCTGCCGCGACGTGGCCGACGTCACCGACCGCCAGAACATCCAGCTCCACTGGGTGGTGATCCAGGACGTCCCCGCGATCTGGGACGAGCTGGAGAAGGTCGGGATGGAGACGGTCCAGACCTGCGGCGACACCGTCCGCAACATCCTCGGCTGCCCGGTCGCCGGCGTGGACGCCGGCGAGGTCTTCGACGCCGGCCCGGACCTGGCCGCCGCCAACTCGCGCCTGACCCACACCAAGGAGTTCACCAACCTCCCGCGCAAGTACAAGCTGTCGATCTCCGGCTGCCGCGACCACTGCGCCATGCACGAGATCAACGACGGCGGTCTGGTGGGCGTGGCCCACCCCGACGGGCGTCTGGGCTACGACGTCTGGGTCGGCGGCGGGCTGTCGTCGAGCCCCCGCTTCGCCGAGCGGCTCGGGGTGTTCGTGCCCCGCGAGCAGGCCACCGACTTCCTGGTGGCGCTGACCTCGCTGTTCAGGGACCACGGCGGCCGCGACAAGCGCACCAGGGCCCGCCTGAAGTTCCTGGTCGGCGCGTGGGGCATCGACAAGCTGCGCAAGGTCCTGGAGGACGACTACCTCGGCCACCCGCTGGAGGACGGCCCCGAAGCACCGCCGTCCAGCACCGTGCACCGCGACCACGTGGGCGTCTACCGCCAGCACGACGGGCGCTACTACATCGGCGTGGCCCCGCTGGTCGGCCGCACCTCGGGCAGCCAGCTCATCGCCGTGGCCAAGCTGGCCCGCGAGCTGGGCCGCGGCCGCGTACGGCTCACCACCCAGCAGAAGATCCTGCTGCTGGACGTGCCCAAGGAGCGGGTCGGCGAGGCGGTCGCGCGCCTGGACGACCTGGGCCTGCCCGCCTACCCGAGCCCCTTCTGGCGCGGCGCCATGGCCTGCACCGGCATGCAGTTCTGCAAGCTGGCGCTGGTGGAGACCAAGCAGCGCGCCGCCGACCTGGTCCGCGCGCTGGAGCGGCGCTTCCCCGATTTCGACGCCAAGGTGCGGCTGAACGTCAACGGCTGCCCCAACTCCTGCGCGCGCTACCAGGTCTCCGACGTGGGCCTGGCCGGCGGCGAGTCGGCCGGCGACGGCAACTTCCAGCTCCACCTCGGCGGCGACCTCGGCGAGGCGCGCGCCTTCGGCCAGCGGGTGCGCTCACGCGTGCTGGCGGACGAGGCCGAGGGCGTCGTCGGCCACCTGCTCAGCTCCTACCTGGCCGACCGCGAGGACGGCGAGAGCCTGCAGAGCTGGCTGCGCCACCAGCCGGCGGAGCAGCTCGCCGAGCTCAGCCGGCCGCGGGTTCCGGCACGCACTGGTTGAGGCACTCCCCCACGCCCTCGACCACGGTGCGCACCACCTGGCCCGGGCGCAGCCACACGGGGGGCGTGCGGGCGGCGCCGACGCCGGCGGGGGTGCCGGTGGCGATCAGGTCGCCCGGCTCCAGGGTGATGATCTCGCTCACGTAGGCGATGATCTCGGCTGGTCCGAACAGCAGGTCGGAGGTGCGCGAGTGCTGCATCACCTGGCCGTCGACCTCGCAGCGCACGGCCAGGTCGGCGCCGCCGCCCGGTAGCTCGTCCAGGGTCACCAGCGCCGGGCCGACCGGAGTGGTGCGCTCGAAGATCTTCCCGGCCAGGAACTGGTTGGTGTGGGTCTGGTAGTCGCGCACGCTGACGTCGTTGACCACCGTGTAGCCGGCGATCGCGGCGATGGCCTCGTCGCCGCTGACGTGGCGCGCGGGGCGCCCGATCACCACGCCCAGCTCGACCTCCCAGTCGACCTGCTCGGAGACCCGCGGCAGCAGGATCGGGTCGTACGCGCCGATCAGGGTGCGCGGGAACTTGGCGAACAGCGTCGGGTACTTGGGCAGCTCGCGGCCCATCTCCTGGATGTGGCTGGCGTAGTTGAGGCCCAGGCAGATGACCTTGGAGGGCCGGGGCACCAGGGTGGCCAGGTCGGCGTCGGCCAGCAGACGGCCAGGCCCGCCGGCGGCGGCGACGGTCGGCCAGTCGGGGTCGCTCAGCAGGGCGCCGACGTCGGGGGCGTCCAGGTCGATCACCCGATCGTCCTGCACCCGCCCCGCCCTGGTCCCGTTCGCCGTCCGGATCGTCACCAGCCGCATGCTTTGTCCTCCAACGTCGCCCGTTGCCGGCCATCGAAGTGTATAAGGGAGGCATCTGCGCGAGATCCATGGGCCCTCCTGGTGGCTGCGCTCGACCCCTCGGCCGGGCGCGCCGATACAAACCACATGGCCCAAGCAACCACAACCCGACCCGCGCGGCCAGCGGGTATGACGGCTCCAGGAGGCCACCCGGAGCCCCTGACGCGGTTCACGAGGGTTGCCAGCAAGCCGACGCGCCACCAGAATGCGGGCCTTGGAGGATTCGTGTGGAGCCGCCCGCGGTTCCACACGACGGGGACATACCGCCTCGTTCGGCCAGACTGGAAGGAACCCCCCATGCCGAACGCCGCCGCAGCGGGTTTCGCATCGGCTCCGGAGTCGGAGGCCCGGCGGGCGCCCACCCTGTGGGCGCTCTACCTGGCCGTCGGCGCCGGGGTGGTGCTGATGAACCTGCTGATCGGGCCGGCCGGACCGCTGTCGGTCGGTCTGCCCGACATCGTGGTGTACGGCATCGTCAGCCTCTCGGCCGTGGCGGCGATCCTGGCGGGCCTGCGCCTGTACCGGCCGGCCGAGGCCACCGCCTGGCGGCTGCTGGCCGCCGGGCTGCTGGCCTACTTCGCGGCCGAGGTGGTCAGCGAGGCCCTGCGGAACAGCGCCGCGCAGCGGTACTCCTGGATGCTCGACGCGGTCTACCTGGTCCGCTACCCGCTGCTGGTCGCCGGCCTGCTGCTGATGGTCCGCAGGCGCACGGCTGGCCGCCAGCCGATCGGGCTGGTCGACACCGCGATCGTGGCCACCAGCATGGCGGTGGTGTACTGGGTCTTCCTGATCGGCCCCGCGATCAGCAACCAGCACCTGTCCATGGCGGAGCGGCTCACCTGGGTCGCCTACCCCAGCGTCGACATGCTGCTGCTGGCCATCGGGCTGCGCCTGCTGATCGGCCCCGGCGCCCGCAAGCCCTCGGTCTACCTGCTGGCGGGGGCGCTGGCGTCGGCGCTGGTCAGCGACACCATCTGCTCCCTGACGCGGGTGCTGCACGGCGGCCAGCCAGCGGCCGAGGGCGTCGAGTACCTGCTGGCGGTCGGCTGGCTGTCCAGCTACCTGCTGATCGGCGCGGCCGCCCTGCACCCCTCGATGCGCAGCGTGACCGAGCCCGCCGCGGCCGGCCGCCTCACCGTGGGGGCCCGCAGGCGCCGCCTGGTGGTGCTGGCCAGCCTGTCGCTGGTGGCGCCAGGCGTGCTGGCCCTGCAGGACCTGCGCGGCGCGGCGGTCGACGTGCTGGCGATCGCGATCGCCTGGCTGGTGCTGTTCAGCCTGCTGGTGGTGCGCATGGCCGGGCTGCTGGGCGAGCTGGACACCGACGACGCCACCCTTCGTGCCCAGCGCGCCGAGCTGGAGGCAGCCAACGCCAACCTGGAGCGCGTCCAGGCGGACCGGCGCAAGCTGCTGGACCGCACCATGCGCAGCGCCGAGGAGGAGCGCACGCGCATGGCAGCCGAGCTGCACGACGGCCCCATCCAGCGGCTCACCGCGCTCGGCTACGGCCTGGACGAGGCGCGCATCGCCGTGGAGACCGGCGACGCGCGCCACGGCCTGGACATCCTGAGCGGCGCCCACCAGGTGCTGTCCAGCGAGATCGACGAGCTGCGCCGGCTGATGACCCGGCTGCGGCCGCCGGTGCTGGACGCGCGCGGCCTGGTGCTGGCCCTGCGCGACCTATTGGACAGCTTCCAGCGCCACACCGGGATCGCCACCGACCTGATGGGCGCGAGCGAGGTCCGGCTGGACCCGGACGTGGAGACCGTCCTGTACCGGGTGGTGCAGGAGGCGCTCACCAACGTGGCCAAGCACGCCGGCGCCAGCCGGGTGATCGTCTACCTCCGGGTCGACGAGGGCCAGGTGGAGACGCGCGTCAGCGACGACGGGATCGGCTTCGACACCGCCACCTCCGGCGAGCTGACCAGCCGGGGGCACTACGGGCTGGCCGGCATGCGCGAGCGGGTCGAGATGGCCGGCGGCTCCTACCGGCTGATCTCGGCACCCGGGTACGGGACCGTGGTGCTGGCCAGGGTGCCGAGCCAGCGGGTGCCGGCGTGAGCGCCACCGAGCGCCGCAGCCGCCGCGGCCAGCAGGACGGCAAGCGCCGCGGCCAGCACGGGCCGGTCCGGGTGGCACTGGTCGACGACGCGCCCGAGGTCCGCCAGAGCCTGGCCAGCGCGCTCGGCCAGCTCACGCAGATCGAGATCGTCGGCCATGCCGCCGACGGGGTCGAGGCCATCGAGCTGGTCGAGCGGGAGCGGCCGCAGGTGGTCATCATGGACCTGAAGATGCCGCGGATGGACGGCATCAAGGCTACCCGCCACGTGGTCTCGCGCCTGCCGGACACCGCCGTGCTGGTGCTGTCGGCCTACGGCGACGAGTCGCTGGTCATCGAGGCGCTGATGGCCGGCGCCCGCGGGTATCTCCTGAAGGGCACGCGCGCCACCGAGCTGGCCGAAGCGATCGTGAGCGCCGCCGGCGGCCAGGCGCGGATCGCCGGCCCGGTGACGCGCCCGGTGCTGGAGCGGCTGGTGGACGCGCTGGCCCGCGAGCGGGAGACACGCAAGGCCGCCGAGGAGGCCCGGCTGAAGAGCGAGCAGCTCAGCCACCGCCAGCAGCAGTTCGTTACCATGGCGGCCCACGAGCTGCGCACGCCGGTGACCGCCCTGATCGGCTCCCTGGCGACCCTGGAGCGCCTGCTCGGCTCCAACCGGCTCGACCCCGCGGAGCTGGACCTGCTGGTGGCCTCCAGCCGCCAGGCGAGGCGGCTGAGCCGGCTGATCGAGGACCTGACCGTGGTGGCCGAGAACGGCACCGCCGGCATCACGGTCGACTCCAGGGAGGTCGAGCTGGAGCCGTCGATCGCCGGCGTGGTCGGCGACCTCGAGCACCTGGGAGCCGACCGGGTCAAGATCACCGCCCCGCCGGGGCTGGTCGCCTGGACCGACCCGGACCGGCTGGCGCAGGTGCTCACCAACCTGATCCGCAACGCCCTCCAGTACGCGCCGGACAGCCCGGTCGAGGTGATCGCCAACGCCGCCGGCGAGACGGTGGAGGTCGCGGTGGTCGACCGCGGCCCCGGAATCCCCGAGGACGAGGTCGAGCACCTGTTCGAGCGCTTCGGGCGCGAGGGCCCCGGGCCGGCCACCGGGCTCGGCGTCGGGCTGTGGACAGTGCGGGAGCTGCTCAACGCGATGCAGGGCACCATCGAGGTCGAGCGCAACCCCGAGGGCGGCGCCACCTTCACGATCGCCATCCCGGCCACCGGGAAGCGCTGAGTGGGCGCCCGGGCCCGGGCGCGCCTGCCGCGCCCGCCGCGCCTGCCGCGACTAGCCGGGGAATGAGCCGGTGATCTCCTGCGGCTGCTCGAGGGTTGCCTCGCGGTACAGGCCGAGCGCCTTGAGCACCGGCGCGTCGGTGATGGCGAACAGGTCGCTCGGCTCGGTGGCCTCGTGGTCCACCGCCGCCCACGACGGCACCGCCAGCATGTCGCCGGGGCCCCACTCGAAGCGGGTGCCGTTGATCACGCTGGCGCCCGACCCGTGGTGGACGACCAGCACGCTGGAGCCGACCTTGCGGCTGGCCGTCGTGCGCCGGCCTGGCAGGACCCGGTGCATCTCGCAGGCCATGGTCGGCATCACCGGCCGGCCGGTGGTCGGGTCGGTGAACTCCAGGCTCGCCATCGGCCCGCCGTCGTCCTCCAGCAGCGCGTCCAGGGCCGCGTCCGTGTCGGCCCGGCGGTAGGCCAGCAGCGGCGAGTGCCCCGGGCCGGGCTGGGCGCTGGTGCCGGCTGGCAGCAGCCCTTTGGCCGGGTAGCGGCGCTCGGAGCGGTTGCGGGCCTGCACCGGCTGGAGCATCTCGTCCGGGTACTGCTCGAAGAAGATCGCGTCCAGCGCGTTGACCGTCGGCATGTCGAGCCCGTCGAACCAGATCATCGACCGTTCGCTGGAGGAGTTGTGGTCGTGCCAGTTCCAGCTCGGCGTCAGGACCAGGTCGCCGGGGTGCATGTCGCAGGCGTCGCCGTCCACGGTGGTGTAGACGCCGTCGCCCTCGAGCACGAAGCGGATCGCGCCGGGGGTGTGGCGGTGCGCGGCCGCGTGCTCGCCCGGGTTGAGGTACTGGACGGCCCCCCAGAGCGTCGAGGTGGCGTACGGTGCCCCGTCGAGGCCGGGGTTGGCCAGCGACAGCACGCGCCGGTCGCCGCCCCGGTCGATGGTGATCAGCTCCCCGGAGCGCTCTGCCAGCTCGCGCAGGGTCTTCCAGCGCCACAGCCACGGCACCGTCCGCGGCCTGGGCTGCGGGGGCATCAGCTCCTGGGCGATCGGCCACAGCGGCTTCAGGTCATCGCCGGCCACGTCGGCGTAGAACTGGTCGAGTCGGGTCTGCTCGGAAGTCTGGCTCATAGGTGACACCTCTATGATCTGTCGGCCCGCTAAGCGCAGACTGCCACAGCCGGCGCGGCAGCGCCCGCAGGGTCTCCCACGCCTCCCGGCCGCAGCCGCCGTCTCCGCATCGGCCCGCTGGGTCAGGAGGCGGCCTCGGGCTGGCGCCTGCTGGCGAGCTGGGCGGCGATGTCGACGATCATGTCCTCCTGGCCGCCGACGGTGCGCAGCCGCCCGCATTCCAGCAGGATGTCGCGGACGGGCACGCCGAACCGTCTGGCGGCGCGCTCGGCGTGGAGCAGGAAGCTCGAGTAGACGCCGGCGTAGCCCAGCACCAGGGAGGCCCGGTCGATCGTCTGGGGGCGGTCCATGATCGGTTTGACGAGGTCCTCGGCCACGTCCATGACCCCCAGCACGTCGATGCCGGTGTGGATGCCGAGCTTGTCGAGCGCCGCCACCAGCACCTCGGTCTGGGTGTTGCCCGCCCCGGCGCCCAGCCCGCAGGCGCAGCCGTCCACACAGCGGGCGCCCTCGGTGATCGCCGCAAGCGAGTTGCCGATCGCCGAGCCGAGGTTGTTGTGCGCGTGGATGCCGACCTCGACCTGGGGGTCCAGCGCGTCGCGCAGGGCGGCGACGCGCCGGCGGACGTCGTCTGGGGTCATCGCGCCGGCGGAGTCGACCACGTACACGCACTGGGCGCCGTAGCTGGCCATCTTGCGGGCCTGCTCGACCAGCTGCGGGGGCTCGACCATGTGGGCCATCATCAGGAAGCCGATCGCCTCCATGCCGTGCTCGCGCGCCCAGCCGATGTGCTGCTGGCAGATGTCGGCCTCGGTCACGTGGGTAGCGATCCTGGCGACGGTGGCGCCGTGGCCGGTGGCCTCCTCCAGGTCGGCGATGGTGCCGATGCCGGGCAGCAGCAGCACCGCCAGCCGCGCGTTCGGCATCGCCTGGTGGGCGGCCTCCAGCAGCTTGGCCTGGGGCTCCAGCGAGCGGCCGTACTGCAACGAGGAGCCGCCCAGCCCGTCCCCATGGGAGACCTCGACGGTGCCGACCCCGGCCCGGTCCAGCCCCCCGGCGATCGCCGCGACCTGGTCGGCGGTGAACTGGTGCGCCTTGGCGTGGCTGCCGTCCCGCAACGTGGAATCGATCACCCGCACCGCGCGCGGCTCAGCCATTGGAGACCCCCCGCGCCGCCTGGAGCCGCTGGGCGATCTCCTCGCCGACCCGCACCGCCGCCGAGGTCATGATGTCCAGGTTCCCAGCGTAGGTCGGCAGGTAGTCGCCGGCACCCTCGACCTCGACGAACACCGTGACCTGGCTCGAGCTCGCGGAGCCGCCAGCCTCGTCGTCGAAGATCGGCTCCCCCCGCAGCCGGTACCCCGGCACGTAGGCGCCCACCGCCGCGACCATCTCGTGGATCGAGGCGGCCACCGCCTGCCGGTCCACCGGGCCGGTCAGCGCGTAGATCGCATCCCGCATCACGATCGGCGGCTCCGCCGGGTTCAGCACGATGATCGCCTTGGCCCGCTCCGCACCGCCGACCCGCTCGATCCCCCGCGCGGTCGTCTGCGTGAACTCGTCGATATTCGCCCGCGTCCCCGGCCCGGCGCTGCGGCTGGCGATGGTGGCCACGATCTCCGCGTAGCGCACCGGGGCGACGCGGCTGATCGCCGCCACCATCGGGATGGTCGCCTGCGCCCCACACGAGATCAGGTTCACGTTGGCGCCCCCGATCACCTCGCCAGAGCTGACGCCGGGCACCACGTAGGGCCCCACCGCCGCCGGGGTCAGGTCCACCGCCACCCGCCCCGCCGCCGCCAACCTGGGCGCGTGCACCCTTGCGTGCGCCTTGGCGGAGGTCGCGTCGAACACGATCGCGCCGGAGCCCCGGTCGGCCAGCAACCCGTCGATCCCCTCCGTGGTGGTCGCGACCCCGGCCGCCCGCGCCTTGGCCAGCCCCTCGGAGGCCGGGTCGATCCCCGCCACCATCGCAAGCTCCAGCACCTGGCTGCGCAACAGCTTGACCATCAGGTCGGTGCCGATGTTGCCCGACCCCAGGATGGCCACCCGCACCCGCTCGCTCATCAGTCCTCCTCGCCGTCTCGGTTGGCCGCGAGCTCGAAGCCGACGCTGCCGAGCCGCTCCATCTCGAGCCGGACCTGGCTGCCTGGGCGGAGCGCCACCGCCTCGGTGGCGCCGCCGGCCATCAGCAGGTCACCGGCCTCCAGCCGCTCCCCCGCTGCGCCCACCAGGCGGGCGGCGGCGACCAGCGAGCGGACCGGGTGACCAAGGATCGCCGCGGTCGAGCCGAGCTGCGCCACCTCGCCGTCCACCTCCAGCACCAGGCCGAGGTTGGCGAGGTTCACGGCGGCCGGGTCGGTCCAGGGCCCGACCACGATCGCGGCCGCCGAGCAGTTGTCGGCGACGACGTCGGGAAGCGAGAACTTGAAGTCGCGGTAGCGGCTGTCGATCAGCTCCAGCGCGGGCGCCACCCCCGCAAGGGCGCGCATCGCCGACAGGGCCGTCACCGTGCCATCCAGCGGCTCGCCGAGCAGGAAGCAGACCTCCGGCTCGACCCGCGGGTGGATGAAGCGCTCCGGCGCCGCCTGGCCGCCGTCGGCGACCACCATCGCGTCGGTGAGCCGGCCCCAGATGACCTCGCCGAGGCCCATCTGCGCCATCTTGGCGCGGCTGGTGAAGCCGAGCTTGTAGCCGGCGCGCCGCTCGCCGCGGGCATGCCGGCGCGAGATCGAGCGGGCCTGGACCGCGTAGGCGTCCTCCAGCGAGAGGCCCGCGGGGAGCTGCTCGGTGGCGCGCGCGCGGCTGGCCGCCTCGTCCAGCGTCCGCGCCAGCTCGTCGAGGTCGGCTGGCGAACGGGTCGCCGCCACCGGGCTCATGCGAACCCCACGGCGACGGCGCCGAGCCCGGAGATGCGCGCCTCGAAGCGGTCCCCGGAGGTGGCCGGCAGCATCGGGCCGAGCGCGCCGGACAGCACCACCTCACCGGCGGTCAGCGGGCGGCCGGCACGCACCATCGTGGCCGCCAGCCAGCGCAGCGCGTGCAGCGGGTGCCCGAGGCAGGCCGCGCCGGCGCCGAAGACCAGCGGCTCGCCGTGGCGCTCCATCACCATCCCGGCCAGCCGCAGGTCGAGGGTGGGGTCGTCCAGCCGCCTGGGGGTGGTGCCCAGCACGAACTGCCCGGAGGAGGCGTTGTCGGCCACGGTGTCCACGATGCGGATGTCCCAGCCGGCGATGCGGCTGTCGACGATCTCGATGGCCGGCAGCGCGTACTCGACCGCGCGCAGCAGGTCGACAAGGGTCGGCTCGGCGGTGTCCAGGTCGCTGCCGAGCACGAAGGCGACCTCGGCCTCGACCCGTGGCTGCAGCAGGCTGCCCGCCGGCACCCGGGCTCCCGAGTCCACCGACATGTCCGCGAACAGCATCCCGAAGTCGGGCCGGTCCACGCCGAGCTGGTGCTGCACGGCCGCCGAGGTGAGGCCGATCTTGCGGCCGACCAGCCGCCGCCCGCTCGCGACCCAGTGCTGGGTGTTGACCTCCTGGACCTGGTAGGCGACGTCGACGTCGCCGGGGGGCAGCTCGTCACGGATCGGCGCGACCGGCTCGCCGCTGTAGGCGGCGCGCAGGCGCTCGGCCAGCTTGGTGATCGTCTCGCTGGGGACGGGTTCGCTCATCTCGAAGAAGCCCCTCCTCTCGCTGGGGGAACCTGCTCAGTCTGCGCCGTCGCCGCCGTTCCCGGCAGCCCGGCGGCGCGCTCCGCGGGACGCCGGGCGGCCCTGTAACGTTCTCGGGACGCGGCTGCGGCACACTGGCCTGCGTCCGACCGCGCCGGAGACAGTGACAGGGACCGGGGGAGCCCGCATGCGCCAACCAGCACGGCACGAGCCCGGCGGGCCGGCCGAGTGGGCGCGCCGGCGGCCGGCTGGATTGGCGTGGGCGCTCTGGGCGCTGACCATGGTGGGCCTGGGCTTCGTCGCCTGGCTGGACCTCCTGGAGCGGTGGGCCGCCGGTCCCGCCAGGACGCCGGCGGCGACGATGGTCCCGGTGGCGGTCGCGACGCTTGCGATGGTGGGCGAGGATCGCGGCGGTCGCCCCCGTGGTGGCCGTGGCCGCGGCGGTGATGTCGCGGGACCCGTTGTCGCCGGAGTACCTCGGCAACCCGCTGGCCGTGCCGGCCCTGGCCGGACCGCTGTTCGTCGTCGGCCTCGCCGCCCTGGCTGTCGTCCTGGTCTCGGTGCTCGTGGCGGCCGGGTCGATGGTGCTGCGCTTCCGCCGCGCCCGTGGGGTGGAGCGCCAGCAGCTCCGCTGGCTGGCGTTCGCGGCGGTCCTGCGCTACCGCCTCTACGACCTCGACCGCATCATCAGCCGCACCCTGGCCTACGGCCTGCTCACCGTGCTGCTGGGCGGCGCCTACGCCGGAGCCGTCCTGGGATTGGGCCAGCTCCTCGGCCAGGGTCGCAGCCTGGTGGTGGCCGGCGCGACCCTGGCGGTCGCCGCCGTATTCCAGCCCGCCCACCGCCGCGTCCAAGGCACCGTCGACCGGCGCTTCAACCGCCGCCGCTACGACGCCACCCAGACCATCGCCGCCTTCAGCGGCCGCCTGCGCGAGCAGGTCGACCTGGACACCCTGACCGCCGAGCTGCTGGCGGTCGTCGACCAGACCATGCAGCCCACCAGGGCGTCGCTGACGCTGCTCAGCCCGCGGCCACCGTCCGTTTGACCGTCTCGGTGAGGCGGTCCACCGAGGGGATGACCACGTCCTCGAGGTTGGCGGCGAACGGCAGCGGGACGCATTCCGCGGCCACGCGCCGGATGGGGGCGTCGAGGTCGTAGAAGCCCTCCTCGGCGACGATCGAGGCCAGGGTGCCGCCCCAGCCCCCCTGGTAGGGGTTCTCCTCGACGATCACCAGGCGGCTGGTGCTCGCGACGCTGTCGAGCACGGTCCGCGCATCCAGCGGGATCAGGCACCGCAGGTCGATGACCTCGGCGGAGACGCCCTCGGTGGCGAGGCGGTCGGCCGCGTCCAGCGCGGTCTGCACGGTGGACGCCAGCGCCACGATGGTGACGTCGTCGCCCCGCCGGCGCACCGCCGCGCTGCCGAGCGGCACCAGGTGCCCGTCGGCGGGCGGCTCGCCCTTGGTGGCCAGCAGGCCCTTGTGCTCGAAGACGATCACCGGGTCGTCGCTGCGGATGGCGCTGGCCATCAGGCCGACCACGTCGGCGGGCGTGGAGGGGGCGGCGATCTTCAGTCCGGGGATGGCCAGCGGCCAGTTCTCGACCGCCTGCGAGTGCTGCGCGCCGAAGCCGAGCCCGCCGCCGTTGGCGGTGCGGATCACCAGCGGCACGGTGACCTGCCCGCCGGTCATGTAGCGCATCTTGGGGATCTCGTTGGCCACGTAGTCGAAGCAGCAGGCCAGGAAGTCGGAGAACATGATCTCGGCGACCGGCCGCAGGCCGGTCATGGCGGCGCCCATGGCCGCGCCGGCGATCGCCTGCTCGCTGATGGGCGTGTCCCATACCCGCCCGGGGCCGAACTCGGAGAACAGCCCCACGGTCGTCTTGAAGACCCCCTCGGCGGCGCCGATGTCCTCGCCGAGGCACACCACGGTCGGGTCCCTGCGCATCTCCCGCGCGATGCCGATCGCGACCGCATCCCTGTAGGTGATCAAGTCCGCCACTGCGCACCTCCGTCCGCCCAGACGTCGGTGAGGGCGGTGGACTCGTCAGCGGGGGGCGCCGCCTTGGCCGCCTCCACCGCCGCGGCGACCAGCTCGTCCGCACGGCCGCGGCGCTCCTCGATCGTCTGCTCCGTCGCCCCGCCAGCCCGCAGCCTGTCGGCCAGGACGGTGAGCGGGTCGCGCTGCATCCAGGCGTCGACCTCCTCCTTCGGCCGGTACTTGGCGGGATCGGCGCGGGAGTGGCCGTACTGGCGGTAGGTGAGCGCCTCGATGACCGTGGGGCCGTCGCCGGCGCGGGCGCGGTCCGCCGCGCGGGCGGTGGCGTGCAGCACCGCCACCGCGTCGTTGCCGTCCACCACCTCGGCGGGCAGCCCGTAGGAGGGGGCGCGACCGGCGGCCGGCTGGGCCACCGCCGTCACCGAGCTGATCGGCGTGTACTCCATGTAGAGGTTGTTCTCGCAGACGAACAGCACCGGCAGCCGCCAGACGGCCGCCAGGTTGAGGGCCTCGTGAAAGGCGCCGATGTTGGTGGCGCCGTCGCCGAAGAAGGCGACCGCCACCTGGCCGGTGTTCCGCAGCTTGGCGGACCAGGCGGCGCCACAGGCGATCGGGAGGTGGGCGCCGACGATCGCGTAGGAGCCGAGCATGTTCCTGGACGCCACGGTGAGGTGCATGGAGCCGCCCTTGGCGCCGTTCAGCCCGGTGGCACGGCTCATCAGCTCGGCCAGGCAGGCCTCGGGGGTCGCGCCGCGGGCGATGGCGTGGTGGTGGCCGCGGTAGGTGGCGAACACGTAGTCGTCGGGGCGCAGCGCGGCGCTGGCGCCGACGGCGACCGCCTCGTGCCCTGCCGCAAGGTGGGTGGTGCCCTTGACGAGGCCGCTCATGAACAGGTCGTAGGCGGCCTTCTCGGTGGCGCGGATCACCGCCATCCGCTCGAAGAGCTCCAGCAGCTCCTCGACCGGCGGGGCTTCCTGGTCAGTAGGGGTTCGCAACTGGCAGCTCCTCCGCTGGGTACAGCGTGATCACCTGGGCGCCGTCGGCGGTGACGACCACCTCCTCCTCGATGCGCGCCGCCGAGAAGCCGTCCGAGGCCGGGCAGTAGGTCTCCAGCGCGAAGACCATGCCCTCCTTGATCTCCGCGGGATGCTCCAGGGAGTTGAGCCGGCTGATGATCGGCCGCTCGTGCAGGCCGAGGCCGAGGCCGTGGCCGAACTGCAGGCCGAACGCCTCCATCTCGTCATCGAAGCCGAACTCCTCCGCACGGGGCCACAGCCGCGCGATCTGGTCCGTGCTCACCCCAGGTTTCACCATCTGGATGGCCGCGTCCATCCACTCGCGCGCCCGGGTGTAGGCGTCGCGCTGCTCGGGGGTGGCGCGGCCCACGTTGAAGGTCCGGTAGTAGCAGGTCCGGTAGCCGTTGTAGGCCTGGATGATGTCGAAGAACGCCTGGTCGCCGGGACGGATGAGGCGGTCGGAGAAGTTGTGCGGGTGCGGGCTGCAGCGCTCCCCGGAGATGGCGTTGATCGCCTCGACGTCGTCGGAGCCGAGCTCGTACAGCGCCTTGGTCGCCAGTGCGACGATCTCGTTCTCGCGCACGCCCGGCTTGAGCGCCTCGGCGATGCGCTGGTAGACGCCGTCGACCATGGAGCAGGCGATGGTCAGCAGCATGATCTCGTCGGGGGACTTGCGCTCCCTTGCGTCCAGCATCACCTGCTGGCCGTCGCGCACCTCGATGCCCAGCGCCTGGAGCTCGAACAGCATCGGCAGCTCGGTCACGTCCACGCCCAGCGGCTCGTCGCCGACACCGGCCTCGTCCAGCGCCGCCTTGACGTCCAGCGCGGTGCGCCGGAACAGGCCGGCGTCGGGCTCGACCGCGCCGCGGAGCCCGTTCAGGCCGGCGCGCGAGTTGGTGGGCTCCAGCCAGGGGCAGTACAGGCGGTGGTGCTTCGCGGCCGACCCGAAGTCCCAGATGACCGGCTGGCCGTCGCGGGTCAGCAGCGCGAAGGTGATCAACTTGTCGCGCGCCCATTCGCCGATGTGCGTGCTGGTCAGGTAGCGCACGTTGTTCATGTCGAAGACCAGCAGCGCGCCCAGCTCGGAGGCCTCCAGCGCCGCCCTGGCGCGGCCGAGGCGCCAGGCGCGCAGCCGGGCGAAGTCGAAGCGCTCCTCCCAGTCAACCTGCATCGGCCCGGGGGCCGCGAGCCTGGCCTGTGTCACCACGCCCCTCCTTTGCGCTATCGCTCGATGCCCGCCAGCCGCGCGAGCGTGTGGTAGATGACGGCGAAATCCTCCTTGTCGACGCCCTGGCCGCGGCATGCCGACAGCAGCTCGCTGGCGGCCGCCGTGGCCAGCATGGGCACCCCCGCCGCCCGCCCGGACTCCAGGGCCAGCAGCAGGTCCTTCTGCATCATGTTGACATCGAACCAGGCCTCTTCGGGCAGCTCGAACACGAACGGCGCCCGGTAGGCCAGCGAGGGCGAGGCGATCACGCTGGCCAGCATCGCCTCGACCGCCACCTCGCGGGGGATGCCGCCCTTCTCGGCGATCAGCAGGCCCTCGCTGAAGGCGGTGATCTGCACGGCGAGGTTGAGGTTGATGGCGGTCTTCATCAGCACGGCCTGGCCGTTGCCGCCGACGTGGATGACCTTGGGGCCGATCGCCTCCAGGACCGGGCGGACGCGGTCGAGCACCTCCGCCTCGCCGCCGACCATGATCGAGAGCTGGCCGCGCTCCAGCGTGGACACGCTGCCGGAGACCGGACCGTCCAGCATGGCGGCGCCGGTGTCGGCGACCTTGGCCGCCAGCTCCCTGGTCACCCTGGGGCTCACGGTGCTCATGTCCACGTAGACCTTGCCAGGGCCGAGGCCGGCCAGGATCCCGTCGTCCCCCTCGGTCACGGCCACCAGCGCGGCCGTGTCGGTCACCATCGTGAACACGACCTCGGCCGCCGCGGCCACCTCACGGGGCGTGTCGAGCAGCTTCAGCCCCTGCTCGACCAGCCAGGTCGCTTTGGATTTCGTGCGGTTGTAACCGGAGACGTGATGGCCCGCGTCGAGCAGCCTGCTGGTGATCCGACCGCCCATGACCCCGAGCCCGACGAATCCGAGGTTGGCCATGCCGCCTCCCCGCCGGTCCTCATGCAATCGTTTGCAGCAAAACCTAGCGCCGCGGTCGCGGCCCTGTCAATGGTTGCCGTCGCCTCCGGATGGGGGCAACGGGGTCCGGGGCGGTGGGATCGGCCGCGGCGGCGGGCGACGGCGAGGAGGTGGCCAACCCGCCCAGCGAATTTGCCGGGCGCTGGCCCCGCGGTGTTCGCGGCGTTGTCACAGGCGATCCGTAAACTTGTCCGCGGACCGGTCAGCCGATGGTGGCGACCTGCCGGGATTGGCGCCTATACTGCTCCACTTTGCCGTCGAGACCGGTTCCGCGGACGACGGAGCTCATTCGGGGGACTTCCATGACGACGACCTCACGTCCGCCCGCTCAGCGCGCCCCTGGGCAGGCGCGCCGCGGCACCCACCCAGGGATCGCGCTGGCGGTCATCGCGGGCGCGCAGCTCATGGTGGTGCTGGACGCGACCATCGTGAACATCGCCCTTCCGCACATCCAGGGCGCGCTCCACTTCTCCACGACCGGCCTCTCATGGGTCCTGAACGCCTACACGCTCACCTTCGGCGGGCTGCTGCTGCTCGGCGGCCGCGCCGGTGACATCCTCGGCCGCCGCCGTGTGTTCATCACCGGGATCCTGCTGTTCAGCCTGGCCTCGCTGCTGGGCGGCCTGGCCACCTCGTCGGCCTGGCTGCTCGCCTGCCGAGCGCTCCAGGGCGTCGGCGGCGCGATCGCCTCGCCGACCGCGCTGGCGCTGATCACCACCAACTTCTCCGAGGGCCGTGACCGCAACCGCGCGTTCGGCGTGTTCGCGGCGGTCTCCGGCTCCGGGGCGGCCATCGGGCTGCTGGCCGGCGGGATGCTGACCTCGTGGCTGTCATGGCGGTGGGTGCTGTTCGTGAACGTGCCGATCGGCATCCTGATCGCGCTGGCGGCACCCCTCTACATCACCGAGTCCGAACGCCACCCCGGGCGCTTCGACGTGGGTGGCGCGCTGACCTCCACCCTGGGCATGACGTCGCTGGTGTACGGGTTCATCCGGGCGGCCCAGGAGGGCTGGAGCGACGTCGTGACGATCGCCGCGTTCGTCGCCGCCGCGGTGCTGCTCTCGATCTTCCTGTCGATCGAGACCAGGACACGCCAGCCGATCACGCCGCTGCACATGTTCCGCAACCGCAACCGGGCCGGCACCTACGCCATCATGCTCGGCCTCGCCGCCGCGCTGTTCGGCATGTTCTTCTTCCTGACCCTGTTCGTACAGGAGGTGCTCGGCTACAGTCCGCTGAGGGCGGGGCTGGCGTTCCTGCCGGTCAGCGCGGTCATCATCGTCGCGGCGCAGGTGGTCGCCCGGCTGCTGCCGGTGGTCGGGGCGAAACGGTTCATGATGGCCGGATCGCTGCTGGCCACCATCGGGCTCGCCTGGCTGTCCAGGATCACGGTGACCACCGGGTATCTCGACGGGCTGCTCGGCCCGATGCTGGTGTTCGGGCTCGGCATGGGCTTCCTGTTCGTGCCGCTGACGCTCACGGCGGTCTCGGGGGTCTCCCGGGGGGAGACGGGCGCGGCCTCCAGCCTGCTGAACGCGATGCAGCAGGTCGGCGGATCGCTGGGCCTCTCGATCCTGGTCACCGTGTTCGGGACCGCCAGCCGCAACGAGGCCACCGCACAGGTCGGGCGGTTCCTCTCCAGCGCGACGCCGGCCGCGCGCGCCCAGTTCCAGCGGACCGGCCAGCTGCCCCAGTCGGTCGCCCACCAGGTGCTCTCGCACGGGATCTCGGTCGCGTTCGAGTTCGCGGTCCTGTTCGCGCTCGTCGCCTTCGTCGTCAGCGTGGTGGTCATCCGCGCCCCGTCCTTGCAGACAGGCGGCGGCGCCACCCAGCCCACCGCCGACACCGCCGCCGAGGCGGGGTAGGCCCGGCCCAGGCAGGCGAGGCCGGGCGCTCGGCGGCCGGGGCGGCGGAGCTGGGGTGGGGATCAGGAACCCAGGGTGGCGTCAGCGAAGGCGGTCACGGCTTGTACCCACTGGGCCGGCTGGTCGCGGTGCAGGCAGTGGCTTCCGTCGAGGACGACGAAACGGTCGGCGGGCACCAATGTCTGGACGGCCTCGCGGTCGGCCCCCCGCAGGGCTGTCCCCCCGTCGGTGCTGAAACTGCGCGGCGGCGCGTCGCTGTCAGCCTCGCGCGGCCAGTGCCGGGCCGATGCGCCACCAGGTGGCGGCCTGGGAGGTCATCCCTTCACCCCGCTTGTAGAAGTACTCAAGTTGTTCGAACGCGGCCCGCTCCGCATCCGACAGCTCAGACGGCGCCGGATCGCCACTGGTGACAGCCTTCACGACGTCCGCTGGCACGGTCCCGGGCATGTTGATGTGGATGCCCAGCAGTCCCGCCGGCGCCTGAACCGCTATCACCTCCGAGACGATCGCGCCCCAGTCGCCGCCTTGCGCCACATAGCGCTGGTAGCCCAGACGCCCCATCAGCTCGTGCCAGGCGCTTCCCATGCGGATGGGACCCCAGCCCGTGTCCTGCGGCCTGGCCGAGAAGCCGTAGCCGGGCAGCGAGGGCAGCACCAGATCGAAGGCGTCCTCCGCGCGTCCTCCATGGGCCGTCGGATCGGTGAGCGGACCAATGACCTTCAGCAGTTCGAAGATCGAGCCGGGCCAGCCATGGGTCATGAGCAGCGGCACGGCGTTCGGATGAGGAGAGCGGACGTGCACGAAGTGGATGTCGACCCCGTCGATCTCGGTGATGAACTGCGGCAGGGCATTCAGCTTCGCCTCTGCCTTGCGGCAGTCGTGGTCCGTTCCCCAGTAGCGGACGACCTCCTGGATCTTGGCCAGCTGCACGCCCTGGGACTGGTCGGTTACGGTCTCTCGGTCGGGCCACCGTGTCGCCGCGACGCGTCGGCGGAGGTCGACGAGGTCTTCTTCCGGAACGTTGACGGAGAAGGGGCGGACCGCAATTTCGTTGGACATAGGATCCCACTCCTTGGAGACGGTGGTTGCGCCGGTGAAGCCGTCGCGGTAGGCGTCCATGGGCAGTCGAACCGCATGAGCGTGAATGTCCCCCCTCGTGTCTCGGCCGGCTCCGGACGGAACACGAGGGGGGCCACCGGGACCGCGCCGTACGGCCGCGCCGGCTATTCAGCCCCCCCGCGCTGATCGGGTCGGGCGTCGCCACCCCTATGATCGGGTCGGGCGTCGCCACCCCTGAGCGGTCGACCCGACGGCTCGCCCGTAACCCGCCAAGACCGTCCCGGTCGCCGCTCCGAGTTACGGACTTCTGGGCTGGTGCTTCAGGTTCTCACCACCAGGACGAGGGAGCCGACCACCACCAGGGTGGCGCCGAGGAGGATGCGCGAGGTCACCGGCTCCTCGTGGCGGCCGGCCAGCGTCGGGGCGACCAGGATGACGGTCGGCACCGACAGCAGGCCGAGGGCCAGCACGACCGCCACCGGGGTCAGCGCCAGCGCCTCCCAGCGGGTCCAGGTGGACAGCCCGACCAGCACGCCGGCCGCCAGCTTGAGGCCCAGCGCGTCCCACATCGGCGGCTCCCCCAGCCCGCGCCGGCGCCGCATCGCCACCACCACGCCGTGCGGGATGGTGGCCGCGACCATGCTGATGGTCACGCCCAGCCCCGGGGACGGCACCTGCTGGAGGCCTTCGCGGATCAGCAGCGGGCTGATCGCCCAGCAGGCGGCCGTGCCGAGCCCGAGCAGCGAGCCGCGCAGGCTCGCCGTGGCGGCCGTGGAAGAACCCGCAGGGGAGGAGCCGGGCCGGGAGGAGGCCGGCGGGGAGGCGGCCGTGGACGAGCCCGGCGAGGTGGTGCCCGCCGGGGAGGAGCCCGGCGGGGAGGAGGCCGGCGCCCCGGTCGCGACGGTGACGTACACGCCGGCCAGGATCAGCGCCATGCCGAGGACGGTGACCGCTCCGGGGATCTCGCCGAGGGTCACCGCCGCCAGGATGGTGCCGAACAGCGGCGTGGCCGCCAGCAGCGGGCTGGTGCGGGCCGCGCCGATGCGCTTCTGGCTGGCGTTCAGCAGCGTCCAGCCGACCGAGAAGTGCACCAGCCCAGCGCCGAGGAACGCGGCCAGCGCCAGCGGCGTGACCGCCCGCAGCTCGCCCAGGTCCTCGGTGGCCAGCGTGCCGGCCAGCAGCACCACGCTGGACACGGCGAGCTGCAGGAAGGTCGACTGCCACACGTCCGTGCCGCGCACGGCCTGACGGTTGACGCTCTGGAACAACCCGAACCCGACTCCCGCGACGGTCGCCCAAACGGCGCCGCTCATACCCCGGTGCGCGTGATGGTCCCGCCCAGGTAGAGGTCGGCGATCTCGGGGTTGTCGAGGACCTCCCGCGGCGGGCCGGCCAGGCGCACCCGCCCGCTCTCCATCACCACCGCCCAGGTGGCGGCGCCGAGCCCGAGGCGGACGTTCTGCTCGACCAGCAGGATGGTCACGCCCTGCTGGTTCAGCAGCCTCACCAGGTCGTAGACCTGCCGCAGGCTGGCTGGGTCCAGGCCGAGCGACGGCTCGTCCAGCAGCACCACGGTCGGCTCCACCATCAACGAGCGCGCGAACTCCACCAGACGGCGCTGACCGCCGGAGAGGTTGCCGGCCTTCCGGTCGGCCCATTCGGCCAGCACCGGCAGGGTCTCGACGACCTGCTGGTAGCGGCGCCGCACCAGCGACCGGTCGCGGCGCAGCACCCAGGCGCCCATCAGCACGTTCTCGCGCACGCTCAGGCTCGGGAACAGCCCGCCGTGCTGGGGGACCTGTACGATGCCGTGCTGCAGCACGCCGGCAGGGTCAAGGCCGCCGATGGTCTTGCCGTCCAGCGTGATCGTGCCCTTGCGCGGCGGCAGCAGCCCGCTGACGGTTCGCAGCACCGTGGACTTGCCGGCGCCGTTGGGCCCGACGATGCAGGTGATCGAACCGGGCTCGACCTCCAGGTCGACGCCCTGCAGCACGTCGCCGCCGCCGTAGCCGGCCACGACCCCCTGGAGCTCGAGCACGCCGCTGGTCACCGCTTCCCGGCTCACCGGGGCACGCCCCTGGGGTTCCCCGGACCACTGCGGCCGACCGGGGCGCCGCCCTGGCGCGCCCCCGATCCCTCCGGGAGGCCCTGGGTCGCGGACCCGTCGCCACCGAGGTAGGCGCCGAGCACCTCGGGATCGCGCTGGATCGCCTGCGGCGGGCCCTGCGCGATGCAGCGCCCTGCCGCCAGCACCACCACCGGGTCGCACAGCTCCAGCACCAGCGGCATGTTGTGCTCGACCACCAGGAAGCTGATGCCGTCGCGGTTGAGCTGGCGGATCAGGTCGGCGAGGTGCTCGATCAGGCTGGGGTTGACGCCGCCGGCCGGCTCGTCGAGCAGGATCAGCTTGGGCTCCAGCATCAGCACCTGGGCCAGCTCCACCAGCTTCTGCTGGCCGAAGGAGAGCGTCCCTGCGGTGCGGTCGCCGAAGGCGCCGAGGCCGACCAGGTCGAGCAGCTCGCGGGCGCGGGCGGCCTCCGCCCCGCTGGTGCCGCCGGAGGCCAGATGGCGCAGGGAGAAGTGGCTGAGCGGCGCCACCACGTTCTCCAGCACGGTGAGCTGCTTGAACAGCCGGGTGATCTGGAAGGTCCGGCCGATGCCGAGCGCCGGCCGCTCCCACGGGCGGAGCTGGTCGATGCGGCGGCTGTCGAAGCGCACCTGGCCGCCGGCCCCTGGCACGGTGCCGCTGACCAGGTTGAACACGGTGGTCTTGCCGGAGCCGTTGGGGCCGATCAGCCCGGTGATGGTCCCCTCGCGGACCGAGAAGCTGCAGCCGTCCAGTGCGGTGAGCCCCCCGAAACGCTTGGAGAGCCCCTGGATCTCCAGGAGCGGCGGGCGCTCGGCGACCGGCTCGCGGTCGGGCTCGGACACCCGCACCGCTCGCGCCGGAACCAAGGGCTCCTCCGGCGGCGCGGCCGCCGCCGGCTCCGCCGCCCTGGCCCGCCGTGCGGGCTGCTCGATGAAGGGCACCGCGCTCCCCCGCTCGCGCCAGCGCCGCACGGCGGTCCGGATCGTGGGGATGATGCCGTTGGGCATGAGCATCACGACCAGGGCGAGCAGGCCGCCGAACACCAGCAGGCGGATGCCGAGCCGGGTACCGAAGTAGTTGTTGACGACCTCGCTCAGCGGCTGGAGCAGGAACGCGCCCAGGACGGGACCCCAGATGGTCCCGCGGCCGCCGAGCAGCGCGGCCAGCACGATCTGCACGCTGATGAGGATGTCGAACATGCCGCGCGGGTCGATGAAGGTCAGGAAGTAGCCGTCGATGCCGCCGGCGATGCCGATCAGCACCGCGCTGACCACGAAGCCGATCAGCTTGTAGGCGGGGGTGCGGATGCCGATCGCCGCGGCCTTGCCCTCGTCCTCGCGGATGGCGAGCAGCCCGGCGCCCAGCTTGCTGCGGCGGATCCAGGCGGCCAGGGCGACCGACAGCACCGCCAGCACCAGCATCGCGTAGTAGAACGGCAGCTCGCCGATGTCCGTGCTCCAGGTCGGCAGCGGCAGCGTGATCCCCGCCGACCCGCCGGTGATGCTCTGCAGGTTGAGCGCCAGCGTCTGCATCAGAAACAGGAAGGCGATGGTGATGATCACGAAGGCGTGGCCGCGCGCGCGCATCGCGACCAGGCCGAGGATCGCGGCCAGGGCCGCCGCCGCGAGCCCGCCGAGCGGGGCCAGCACGAACGGCGAGACGTCCGTGTGCTTGGAGAGGATTCCCACGGTGTAGGCGCCGACCCCGATGAACGCGCTCTGGCCGAGCGAGACGTAGCCGGCGAAGCCGGAGATGATGTTCCAGCCGCTGGAGCTGACCACCAGGAGCAGGGTGAGGATCAGTACGGTCTGGATGTAGGTGTTCTCCGTGAACCCCAGCGGCGCCAGCGCCAGCACCAGCACGCCGGCCGTAATGATCGCCGGCCGCAGCCAGCGGGGCGCGCCCGGGCGGCTACCGGCCCGTTCCGCGACCGCGGCGCCCGCAGGGGTCATGCGGCCACGTCCTCGCGCAGCCGCGAGCCCGCGATGCCCTGCGGCCGCACCAGCAGCACCACCATGATCACCACGTAGAACATCACCAGCGACCAGCGCGGCGAGATGTAGGCGGAGGTCACGTTCTCGGCCACGCCGAGCAGCAGCGCGCCGATCACCGCCCCGGGCAGGCTGCCCATGCCGCCCAGCACGATGATGCCGAGCAGCTTGGAGATCCACACGTAGTGGGAGGCGGGGAAGAACGGCTGCAGGATCGACAGGATCGACCCGCCCGCGCCGGTGGTGGCGACGCCGATGGCGAAGGTGAGCGCGGCGACGTCCACCACGCTCACCCCCACCAGTTGCGCTCCCTGCATGTTCTCGGCCGCGGCCCGGATCGCCCGGCCGGTCCAGGTCCGCGTCAGCGCCAGGTACAGCAGCCCCAGCACCACCGCCGCGGTGACGCAGCCGGCGGCCAGTCCCTTGGGCAGGAACAGGCCGCCGACGTGGAACGACGACGCGAAGTAGCTGGGCGTGACCGAGCGGAAGACGTTGCGCCAGATGAGCCCCATGAATCCCTCGATCGCGATCGCCAGCGCGAAGGTGAGCAGCACGGTCATGGCCTCCGGCGCGGCGCGCACCCGGGCGAGCAGCCCGCGGTACAGGAGCCAGCCGATGCCGAACATCAGCGGCGTGGTCACCAAGATGGCGAGCAAGGGGTCGAGCCCCGTGCGCCGCCAGATCTCGAAGGTGAACAGCGCCGCCAGGATCAGCAGGGCTCCCTGGGCGACGTTGATGATGCGCATCACGCCGAACACCAGCGTCAAGCCGGAGGCCAACAACGCGTACACACCGCCGGTCAGCAGACCGAGCAGGACTGTCTGAGCGAGCTTCATCTGGTGGTGACGCCTATCCCGCCGAGCCCCAGTTGGGCTTGGGGAAGACGATCTTCTGGCTGGTCGCGACCGTCTGCGGCAGCACCACCTGGGCCGCGCCCGACTGCCACTGGGCCAGGATGAACGCCTGCTGCGGCGCACCCCTCTGGTCCCACGACAGCGGACCGAGGATGGTGTCGACCTTGTGGGTGTGCAGCCAGTCCGAGAGCTTGGACTGGTCGTCGACCGAGCCGACCCCCTGGACGGCGGCCTGCAGCACCTGCGCCGCGGCGAACGCGTCGGCCGCGTCCTCCTCTGGCACGCCGCCGAACTTGGCCTGGTAGGCCTGGACGAACTCCTGGTTCAGCGCGTACTTGGCGGCCGGGCTCCAGCTCACCGCGTAGAACACGCCCTCGGTGTTGGCCACGCCGACGCCCTTGGAGTACTGGTCGCCGTTGGAGGGCGCCGAGGTCTGGAACATCGCCTTGGGGCTGTAGCCGGCCTTGACCAGCGACCGGACCAGCCCGACGCCGTCCTCGAACACCGCGCCCTGCGCGATCACCTCGGGCTTGGCGTTCTTGATGTCACTGGCGATGGTGTCGAAGTTGCTGGTGTCGGCCGGGTAGACCTTGCTGTAGACGGTCTTGATCCCGGCAGCCTCCAGCTGGTCCTTGATGCCGTTGACCACCGGCTGGGCGAACGGGTCGTCCTGCGTCGGGTAAGCGGCCGTCTTGGGGCGCTGGTCGGCAGGCAGGCTCTTCACCCACTGCGCGAACAGGTCGGCCTGGTGGACCGCGGTCGCCGGCTGCGCGAAGAAGATGTTCTTGAAATTGCGGTTGAACATGTCCGGCGAGCCGCACGACGGGCACACGAAGGTCTTGCGGTTGCGCTCCGCCACGGCGGAGGCCGGGATGTTCAGCAGCGAGGAGAAGCTCCCGAGCAGCAGGTCGACCTTGTCCTGGCTGATCAGGCGGTTGTAGTCGGACACGACCGTGTTCTGGTCGCTGGCGTCGTCGACGATCTTGAGCTGGACCTGGCGCTTCAGGAGGCCGCCGTTCTTGTTGACCATGTCCTGCCAGATCGTGTAGCCGCGGCGGGACGCCTCCCCCGGCTGGGCGAAGTCGCCTGACAGCGGCAGCGAGGCGCCGATCACCAGCGGCTTGGAGGTGCCACCGCCCCCACTGCCGGAGTTGTTGCTGGAGCACCCCGCCGCCACGAGCAAGAGCAACGTCACCAGGGCAGCCGGCACTTGCCGGAACTTCCTCATCTCATCAAACCTCCCATGACCCTTCCCGCTGAAGGGGCGACCCGGATTCGGAGGCGTGCAGTTGAGCGGATTCTAGACAGACACGGCAAGAGCGAATGCAAACGATTGCAATAGGTACACTGCCTCCACTCGGCGTGTCAATACTGACCTGCGGGACTGTCCGATGCCAGCGACTCTGCCCGAATGCCCCGATGCCGCCGTGCCGGCTTGCCTGAGCTGTCACGAACGACCAGCTCAGGGGCGATCAGGACCGTCTCAGGCCGCCGCTCGGGCTGCTCGATGTGGCTCAGCAGCAGCCGTGCGGCCTGCCGGCCGAGTTCGTACTCCCCCACCCGGACGGTCGTCAGCGGCGGCTGCACGCGGTCGGACATGGGCATGTCGTTCACGCCGACGATGGACAGGTCGTCGGGGCAGTGCAGGCCGGCCGCGGCGGCGGCGTCGAGCGTCCCCAGCGCGAGCAGGTCGTTGGCGGCCACGATCGCCGTCAGCCCCGGCTCACGCTCCAGCAGCGTCGAGGCCGCGCGGCGCCCCTCCTCCTCGTTGAACAGCTTGGCCCGCACCATGCGGCCGGCCGGCAGGCCGACGTCGCGCATGGCCGCGCTGAAGCCCTTGGCGCGGCGGGAGCCGGTCGAGGTGTCCGCGGGCCCGCCGACGTGGCCGATGTGGCGGTGCCCCAGATCGTGCAGGTGCCGGACGGCCAGGCCCATGGCGCCGAGGTCGTCGGGGATCACCGCGGACACGCCACCCCGGTCGATCGTGCGGTTGACCAGCACCATCGGCACCGGTCCCGAGCGGAGCTGCTCGACGGCGGTGCCGCGGCGGCGCGCCGTGGCCATCAGCAGGCCGTCCACCTGGCTCTGCAGCATGCCGCTGAGCTGGAGGCGCTCCTTGGTCTCGTCGTTGTCGGTGTTGGCCAGCAGCAGGGTGTAGCCGGCGTGGGCCAGCGCGTCCTCGGCGCCCTTGACGACCGGGGGGAAGAACGGGTTGGTGATGTCCGGGATGAGCATGCCGATCGCGAACGAGCGCCGTGTCTTCAGCGCCCTGGCCATGCGGTTCACGCGGTAGCCCAGCTGCTCGGCCGCCACGCGGACGCGCTCGGCAGTCTCGGGGCTGAGCAGCCCCGCCGTGTGCTCGTTCAGCGCGCGGGAGGCAGTGGCGGGATGCACCCCCGCCGCCGCCGCAACGTCCTTGAGCCGTGGTGGCCTCAGACCGCCCTCCCCTACCCTGACCAGCACCGACGATGTGGCGAGACCGTAACGGTCAGCGCCGCCCCCGGTCAATGGCCCTCGAGCGCGCGGCCGGCGGCGGGTGCCCAGGCTCGACCCGCCACCGCGCGACGCCCGGGGCCTGACGCGCCGGCCCGACGGTGGTCAGGCGACCAGCACCTGGATGGTGTGCCAGCCGGTCGCGCCGCTCGGGAAGGACTCCGCCTGGGTGGCGGTCTGGAGCTCGCCGTGGCCGTCGGTCGCTCTGGCCCGGATGGTGTGCGTCCCGGCGGGTGCGTCCCACCCGGCCACCCACTGCCGCCAGGTGTCCAGGTCGCCGGTGCCGAGACGGGCCGGCATCCAGGCGCCGTCGTCGACCTGGACCTCGACCTTGGAGATGCCCACGTGATGGGACCAGGCGACCCCGGCCACCGGCACCTTCCCCAGGCGGACGCGCCGGCCGACCACCGGCGTGTCGATCCTGGCCATGGTCTTCATCAAGCCGCCGGCGGCCCAGCCGCGCTCCATCCAGTAGGGATCGAACCCGAGCCGGTCCAGCCGGACCTCCTGGAGCCATTTGCAGGCCGAGGCGTAGCCGTAGACGCCCGGCACGACCAGGCGCGCGGGGAAGCCGTGGTCGTCGGGCAGCGGCTCGCCGTTCATGGCCACCGCCACCATCGCGTTGCGGCCGTCCAGCGCCATCGCGGTCGGGAAACCGGTGGTGAAGCCGTCGACCGACACGCCCACGAGCTGCGTCGCCCCTGGCTGTGGTCCGGCCCGGCGCAGCAGCTCGTCAAGGCGCACGCCGCGCCAGCGCGCGTTGCCGCTCAGGCGGTCCCCGACCTCGTTGGACACGCAGACCAGGGTGATGTCGTGCTCCTCCATGGGCATGGCCAGGAGCTGGTCGTAGCTGAGCTGGAAGGGATGGTCGACCATGCCGCCGATCCGGAGCCGCCACTGGTGGGGGTCCACCCGCGGCGGGAAGATGGCGGTGTCCACGCGGTAGAAGTCCCTGGTCGGCGTGATGAACGCCGACAGGCCGGGGACGTCCAGGTCGGACGCCGGCCCCGCCGGTGCGGCCGTCGCGCCCAGCCTCGGCAGCGCCACGCCCTGCCGCGCGGCCACCTGCTCCCGCGATTGCAGCAGCCGCCCCCCCGCCGCCGCGGAGGCCCCGACCACCAGCAACGACCCCGCCCCGACCAGGAACGACCGCCTGCTGGCCACCTCCAACGCCGACACCCCACCGGTCGCGGCCGCCCGAGCCTCCGCCCCGCCGGTGGCCCCATCCGGCGCGGCGGCCGCCGGGGCTGGAGCACCGGGAAGGCTGGTCACTTCCGGGGCGCAACGGGTGGAGCGCCAGGCCAGGACGGCGAGCGTGGCGACGCCGGCGAGGACGCCGGCCAGGCCCACTACGGCAGGACGCCAGGCGGCGGTGCCAGGCGGGCGCGCGCCGGCCCAGGCGCCGAGCGCGCCGAACGCGGCCAGCCCCACCACCGCGACCCAGCGCCGGCGTCGCGCCGCCAGCGCCAGGCCCACGCCGAACAGCAGGGACAGGACCACCACCCCGGCCACCAGCGCCGGCTTGTCGCGGGAGCCGAGCGTGGCGATGGCCGCGCGCACCACCCCGATCGGTGCCAGGTCGATCACCACGCTCGCGATCGACTGCACCAGCGACGGCGCGCCCGGAAGCGCACCGGCCACCAGCTCGGTCGCGCCGAGCGCCACCGCGGCGGCGACCGCCCCGGCGAGCGCGTGCCGCCCTCCAGGCCCGTCCCCCGTCGGCGCCCCGGGAGCCATCACCGGCCACCTCCCCGGCCCCACCGATGCGGGAGGAGCCCGCCGGCCCGGCGCCCCCCGAAATCCGGCACGCGCCGCGGTCCCCTGCCCCCCGTCGCGGCGTTCCCGGACCAGATCGTCCGCATCCGGCCGCTGTCTGGTTCACTCTGTTCACTCACAGCGTGATCGGGCAAGCTGTGCAAGCAGACGTGCGGCCTGCCGAGGGGGGCCATCATGGGAGCGCGCGGAGACCGTCCGCGCTCGCGGAAGAGCGTGGTCGCCATCTTGAGCGCTCGCGTGCTCGCCATCCTCGGCACGTTCATCTGGATCGTGGCTGCCGCCTCCTTCGGTGAGTATCAGGGTCTCCGGCCCAGTCTGTGGGCCAGGATCCTGGCCGGCGCCTCGATCGGCGTCCCGGTCCTGCTCGGATCCGCAGCGCTGGCCGTCGCCGGCCTGTTCCTACAACGCCGCCGGCGAGGGTCGTGATCCCGCCGGATCCCGGCCTCGGGGCTCTGGCGGCATGTCGTGGTCAGGACCCGGCATCCCTGGGAGGGCCACCTGGCGTGGCGCACGATGAAGAATTCCGGGGCGCCCGTGTCCCATGTCGATCTGGTCGGCAGCCGTTCGTGTAGAGGGTGAGAAGCCGGTGCAGCGCCGGCGGCGACCTCCGACTGTGCGCTCTCAGGAAAGGAGCCTCGATGCCCAAGGTCGTGGTGTTCACCAGCCTGACGCTCGATGGCGTGATGCAGGCGCCGGGCCGGCCCGACGAGGACCGCCGCGGCGGCTTCGAGCACGGCGGCTGGGCGCTGCCCTACGACGATCCGGTCATGGGCAGCGTGGTCGCCGAAGGAATGGCCAGCACCGGGCCCCTGCTGCTCGGCCGACGGACCTACGAGGACTTCTTCTCGTTCTGGCCCCACCAGACCGACAATCCCTTCACCGAGGTGCTCGACAACACCCTGAAGTACGTCGCGTCGACGACCCTGGAGGAGCCGCTGCCGTGGCGCAACTCCGCCCTGCTGGAGGGCGACGCCGCCGAGGCCGTGGCCAGGCTCAGGGAGCAGCCGGGCAAGGATCTCGTGGTGCTCGGCAGCGGGGAGCTGGCCCGCTCGCTGATGCGGCGCAACCTCGTCGACCGGTACGTGCTCCTGGTCCACCCGCTGATCCTGGGATCGGGGACTCGCCTGTTCACCGACGACGTTCCGCTCGCCGCTCTCCGGCTGGTCGACGCCAAGACGACCACCACCGGCGTGGTGATCGCGACCTACCAGCCGGCCGAGGCATGAGGTACAAGGAGGAACCCATGAAGCAGTACCTGCTCAGCGTGTACCAACCCGGGGGAGACCCTCCCCCGCCGGAGTTCCTCGAGCAGGTGGGACGGGACCTCGACGCCCTGAACCAGGAGCTCAAGGCGGCCGGCGCCTGGGTCTTCGCCGAGGGCTCCACTCCCCGAGCACGGCCACCGTGGTGCGGCTCCGGGACGGCGATGTGCTCACCACCGACGGCCCGTTCGCCGAGGGCAAGGAGCACATCGGTGGGTTCACGATCATCAGGGCGCCCGATCTCGACGCCGCCCTCCGAATGGGGCCGCCGGCTCACCCGGGCGACCACCCTCCCGGTCGAGGTACGGCCGTTCCAGGGCGAAGCCGAGGATTGATGCCCGAGATGCCATCCCTGCCCTCGTCGACGGCCTCGACCTCGATGAGCCGGTCCCATCCCGCGGCGGCACGGTGAGGCGGGGGCGCCGTTCCGGTGCCTTGACGGGGCAAGCGGTGCGGCCCGATCGTAGGCCGATGCTGAAAATCGACGCCTTCCCTCACGTCCTCCCCCGGCCCTATCTCGACCTTGCCCGGCCGCGGGCGCAGGGCCCGCTGGCCCGGCTGCTCGACCAGTACGAGGCGCTGACGGCGCTGCACGAACTGGACAGGCGGTTCCGGGTGATGGACGAGTTCGGCGAGTACCTCCAGGTGCTCACCCTGGTGCAGCCGGCGGTCGACGCCTTCGGCGAGGGCGCGGTGGCAGCCGACCTCGCCCGCTGCGCCAACGACAGCATGGCCGAGCTGTGCCGCCGCCATCCCGACCGCTTCGTCGGCTTCGCGGCCGCGGTGGCGCTCTCCGACGTCGACGGCGCGCTCGACGAGGTCGACCGCGCGGTCGGCCATCTGGGAGCGCTCGGCGTGCAGATCCACACCAACATCCTCGGCGCCCCGCTTGACGAGCCACGCTTCGAGCCGTTCTTCGCCAAGCTGGCCAGCCTGGGACGGACCGTGTGGGTGCACCCTGTGCGGACCCCGCGGATCCCGGACTATCCCGGCGAGCCGGCCTCGCGCTACGGCATGTGGATGGCGTTCGGATGGCCGTACGAGACCACCGTGTTCATGTGCCGCATGGTGCTCGCCGGCGTCTTCCAGCGCCATCCGGACCTGCGCATCCTCACCCACCACGCCGGCGGCATGATCCCCCACTTCGCGGAGCGGTTCGGCAAGGGGCTCGACTTCTCGGAGCCGATGGGCCTGGACCTCGACGGGGCCGCCGACCCGGCCGCCCGGCACGACCTGCTGATCGACCAGCTCAAGCGCTTCTACGGCGACACCTCGCTGTCGGGAGCCCGCCACGCGATCGAGTGCGGGCTCGGCTTCTTCGGGCCCGATCGGCTGCTGTTCGGCACCGACATGCCCTTCGACCTCGACGGCGGCCCGGGCTACGTGCGCGGGGCGGTGCGGGCGCTGGACTCCATGGAGCTGGCCGACGCCCACCGACGGATGATCTACGAGGGCAACGCCAGGCGCCTGCTCGGCCTGCCCGGATGACCACCAGCGCGGCCCCGTACCCCGGGCACTTCTTCGGCTGCTGAAGCCTGGCGATGCGGACGTATCCTGGCATCCGCAGTGAACTCGCGAATCCAGGAGGAAGCCGTGCAGCGAGTCAGCTACGTCGACCCCGCCAGCCTCAACGATCCGGAGCTCGTGGAGATCATGGAGTACGCGCGACGCAACGGCACGCCACGCCCGGAGAGCCAGGCGATCCGCGCGCACGTCCCCGAGCTGCTGCGCACCTTCACCGCCGCGTGGCGGACCGCGTTCCGCGACGGCGTGCTCGACCACCGCATCAAGGAGCTCTGCCGCCTGTACGTGTCGCGGACGGTGGACTGCCAGTACTGCGGCGGCCAGCGCTCCCTGAAGGGCTCGCAGCAGGGCGTCGACGAGGGCCACTACGACGAGCTGCTGAACTTCCAGTCCTCCGGCCGCTTCGACGAGCGCGAGCGCACCGCGCTGGCCTACACCGAGGCGATCACCTGGAACCCCGACCTGGCCGACGACGCCCTCTGGGAGCGCCTGCACGCCCACTTCACCGAGCCGGAGATCGTCGAGCTGGGCTACTTCGTCGCCTTCACCAGCGGCCAGCAGCGCTGGATCCGCACGCTGGGCATCGGGCACAAGGAGCTGCTCGCCGACACCGACGCGGGCCTCGCCCCGCAGGTCACCCGCCAGTAGGGCTACCTGGGCAGCGCCGCCTGCAGCTCGGCGCGCAGCGCCGGCGTCAGCACCTCGCCGCACTGGGCGACCAGCATCGCCATCTCGTAGCCGACCAGGCCGATATCCACGCTCGGGGCGGCCAGGGCCGCCAGCGCCGAGCCGTCGCCGATGCTCACCACCAGCAGGAAGCCCTGCTCCATCTCGACGGCGGTCTGGTTCACCTTGCCGCCGGCGAAGCAGCGCGACGCGCCCTGCGTGAGGCTCGCCAGCCCGGAGGCGACCGCGGCGAGCTGGTCGGCACGCGCCCGGTCGAGCCGCTCGGACACGGCCATCAGCAGGCCGTCGGAGGTGACCACGATCGCGTGGGCGATGCCGGGCACCCGGCGGACGAAGCTGGACACCAGCCAATTCACGTTCTGTGCTTCTCTGCTGAGCTGCGCGATCGCCGTTCTCGAAAAGGTCAGGGCGTACGGAACCGGTCAGCCGCCGCCTCCAGGTCCGCAACGCTACCGCGAAAGCGCGGGGCCGCCAAGCGTGTCGAGGTCAGAACAGGCGCGGGGTGCTCGGCTCGATGCCCCGCAGCGCGTCGTAGTCGAGCTGGACGCAACGGATGCCGCGCGCGCCGGCCAGCACCCTGGCCTGAGGCGCGAACGCCAGCGCCGCGAACACGCCGCGGATGCCGTCGAGGCCCACCCGCAAGCGCTCCAGGTAGCGGGTGAGCTGCTCGACCCCGTCGAGCTCGCCCCGCCGCTTGATCTCCACCGCCACGTAGGCGCCGTGCTCGTCCCTGCACAGCAGGTCGACCGGGCCGATGTCGGTGCGGTACTCGCGGCGGACCAGGCTCCAGCCGTCGCCGAGGACCTCGCAGCGCTCGGCCAGTAGCTCCTGGAGGTGGCGCTCGACGCCGTCCTTGACCAGCCCCGGGTCCAGCCCCAGCTCGTGGGCGGAGTCGTGCAGGACCTCCTCCAGGGTGATGGTCATGGTCTCGCCGGCGCGGTTGCTGACCAGCCAGCGGTCGGGCTCCTCGCGCAGGGTGCAGGGCGCGGCCATCCAGTTGAGCGGCTTGTAGCCGCCGCCGTCGGCGTGGACCAGCACCGAGCCGTCGGCCTTGACGATCAGCAGGCGGGTGGCGGGCGGGAGGTGGGTGTCGAGCCGGCCGGCGTAGTCGACGCTGCAGGTGGCGATGACGAGGCGCATGGCGCCTGATGCTATCGGTGGCCGGTGGCCGGTTCCAGCGGGTCGCGCCGGGGCGTCGCGGCCTCCCCGGAGCGTGAAGGCGGTCGCCCGGGGCCGGCGGTCAGTAGCCGAACAGGCCGTGCTCGTAGCGGTCCCGGGGTGGCGCCACCGGGGTGACCGTGTCGGCGACGAGCACCGGGATGTCGTCCACCTTGGCGGCCGCGGCGTGCTGGGCCGGGGTGGAGCGCCAGTGGCCCTCGACCAGGAGCCATTGCTCGGCGGCCCGCGGGGTGGCGTCGCCGTGGATGGCGATCTCGACGACCTCGGCGTCGGCGGCGCAGCAGAACATCTGGAAGCGCGTCAGCACGTAGGCGGCGCCGCCGTCGTGGCGAGGGGTGACGAAGCCGAGCAGCCGCACCCTGGTGCCGTCGAGCGAGCGCCGCTTGTCGAACAGCGCGCGGTAGAAGAACTCGCCCAGCTCCATGGGCACGGCTCCGCCGACCGGCTGGCCGAGCGGCGGGAAGGCGTCGCCGTCCCTGCCGACCCAGTAGGCGACCGGGACGGCCCGCTGGCTGGCCGCGTAGGAGCCGAGCGCTGGCGGAGCGACCAGGATCAGCACCAGCAGCGGCAGTGCCAGCAGCCAGGCGACGCGGGAGCTGCCGTCACGGTGGGCGCCGTGGTCGTGGTCGGCGCTGTGGTGGTGGTCGGCGCCGTGGTGGTGGTCGGCGCCGTCGGGCCCGCCGGCAGCGTGCGCGCCGGGGTCGGGCGGGGACCCCGCGGCCCCGGTGTCCCGGAACGCGGCCAGGCCGAGCGCGACCAGCATCGCTCCGCTGGCCAGCAGCAGCGGACGGATCCCGGCGCGGACGTAGGAGAGGGTCAGGTCGCTGCGGCCGAGGAACACCGCCATCCCACCGACCGCGACCAGCATCGCGGCCTGGGTGCGCCGATCCTTCACGGCAGCCACCGCCTCATGGGCACGAGCTCGAACCTGGGAACCTACGACTCGAGGGTCAGGGGATGCAGGCGCTGCTGGCCACCGCTGGTGGCCAGCAGGAAAAGCTGCAGCTGGTTGTCGCCGGGGTGCATGAGGATGTCTGGGATCATCGCGGCGAACCAGGTCGGCGGCGTGTCCCCCGGCGAGGCGAAGGTCTCGGAGACGCCGCCGATCACGCCGTTGATCGCCGCCACCACCGGGGGCCGTGCCGGCGTGCCTGGGGCGGTGCTGGTGAGCTGGCCGCCGACCTCGGCGGGCACCGTCCCGCTGGAGGGATCGACGTGGCGGTAGTCGTCGAGGCCGACGACGCGGGCGGTGCCGCCGGCGCCGGCGACCTGGAGGTCCTGGACCTTCCGGCCGACCAGGTCGGCGTGTGGACCGAACTTGAACCAGCCGAGGTAGCCGTCCCGCGGGCGCAGCAGCCGGTCGGTCACGCCCTGCAGCACGATCGCCTGGTTGGCGGGGCCGGCGAAGGTGCGCCGCAGGCCGGGGCGGGGGTCGAACCATTTCTCGGTGCGCTGCCGCGTGGGCACCCTCGGGTCCGCCCACGACACGCCCTCGGTCGCCCACGGCACGCGCAGCCCCTCGATGGCGGCGATGGTGGGCACGAAGTCGACGTGCTCGTAGTTGACGTCGTTGACGGCCGCGGTGCGCTGGCCTGGGCGCTTGATGAACAGCGGCACCCAGAGCACGTCCGGGGCGGTGGCGTTGCTCACGCTGGCCCGGCCCGACTCGCCCGGGGTGAAGGCCATGCCGTGGTCGGCGGTGACGACCAGCAGCGAGCGGTCGTAGAGGCCGACGTCGCGGAGCCGCTTGACCAGGTCGCCGACCATCCGGTCGGCAACGGCCGCCTGCATGAGGTGGCGCTGGTGGATGCTCTGGACCGGCCAGGGCTCCGAGACCCAGCGGCCGGCCTTGGCGAAGCGGCCCTCGCCGAGCGTCCGCTCCGGGTAGCGGAGCCCGGAGGGCAGGTACCGCCACGGCTGGTGCGGGATGAGCACGTGCACGAAGTACAGCGCGCGCTCGCCCGGGTCCTTGACGGGCCGGATCGAGGAGAGGAAGCGCTGGAAGTTCACGCCCCGCTTGTAGCCCTGGACGATCTCGGCCCGCTGGCTGGGGTCGGCGGTCGCGGCAGGGCCGGCCGCGGCGTCGACGGTCGCCTCCTCGAGGGTCGAGGTGGGGTCCTGGGCGGCATCGTGGGTGGCGACGATCTGGCGCCAGACCGTCGCCGAGTCGCGGAGGACCCCGCGGAAGCCCCCCTCGGTGGTGGCGCCGAGCCCCGCCCCGGCGCCCGAGCGCTTGGCGTCCGGGCACATCGACGGCGGGCAGAGCTGCGACATGCCCTCGAAGACGTGCATCTTGTAGTGGTAGGAGCCACTCAGCAGGGTGAACAGGTTGTTGGGGAACTGCGAGGCGATCGGCAGCCGGTCCTGGGCGGGGTAGCGGCCGGTCAGGATCGATGGCAGCGCCCACCCGGTCATGCCGATGGTGGTGGTGGCGTTGCGGTACCAGCTCGAGTGGCCGGCGAGCTCGGCGAAGCTGGGGTACAGGCGCCGGTCGATCTGGCCGCGGTGGTCCAGCAGCGACAGTAGCGGGAACTCGTCCATCAGCAGGATGACGATCGGGCCGGTCCGGGCGTCCTGGACCGCGCTGGTGGACAGGGTGGCGCCCGCGGCCGGCGGCGGTCGCAGCAGCTCGGCGGCCGGCGACAGCAGCAGGAACACCAGCACGAAGACGATCGGGGCCGGGTAGAGGAAGCGGAGCCACAGCCGCACCACCGGCCGCCTGGCGTACAGCAGCCCGCCGCCGAGCGCGACCAGCACACCCACGGCCGCCAGCCCCGGCCCGCGCAGCGGGGTCGCCTTCTTGGCGATCTCCAATCCCAGCAGCCCCACCAGCCCGGCGACCAGGACCAGGTGGGCGACCTGGCGGAGCCCCCGGCGGGGCAGCCCGACCAGCACCTCGAGCGTCCACAGCCCCAGCGGAGGGAGCAGGGTGATCGCGATCGCCAACGCCACGATGTCGCTGCCGTCGGCCTGGCGGAACAGCAGGAAGTCCGGGCTGCGGCCGAGAATGTCGAGCAGCGGCTGGGCGACCACGAACCCGGTGAGGGTGAGCAGGTCGAGGAAGGACCACGGCTCGCGGCCGACGATCGGCCGGAGCCGGGATCGCAGCGCCGCGAGCCTGGGAATCCGCGCAGGGCCGGGCGGGCTGGCCGACGTGAAACTCTCCATAGCAGCTATCCGCTTCGTTGCGTAGTTCAGCCGAAATGGGTGTGAACCGGTCCGCGATGGGGAGACAACACGTGAACGGCCGGATACTACTCGACGTCATCCGCGCGTCCGACAACGGACACGAGAAGAATTGATCACGACGGTCGATCGATAGGCGGGAACGGTGACCACCTGGTTGGGGGCGCGGTGACCACCTGGATGCCGGCGCCGCTGGCGGCGGCGGTGCGGCGGCCGGTGATGCTGCAGCACTGGCGGCGGCTCACCTTCCTGCACTGGCCGTACCCGCCGCCGGCGGTGCAGGCGCTGCTGCCGCCCGGTCTCGAGGTGGAGACCTTCGACGGCGCGGCCTGGGTCGGGCTGGTGCCGTTCCTGATGGACGGCGTGCGGCCACCCGGCGTGCCGCCGGTGCCATGGGCGTCCCGTTTCCCGGAGACCAACGTGCGCACCTACGCGCTCGGCCCTGACGGGCGCGGCGCCATCTGGTTCCTGTCGCTGGACGCGGCCCGGCTCGGCGCCGTGCTGACCGCGCGCGCGGGCTACGCGCTCCCCTACTTCTGGTCGAGGATGTCGGTCGGCTCCGGCGCCGCGCCCGGCGCGGGCGCGGCGGGCCCGGGCGCGGCGGGCCCGGGCCCCCGGGTGGACCGTCTCGCCTACCGCGGCCGGCGGCGCTGGCCGCGCCCGGCCGGTGCGGGCTGCGACGCCGACGTGGAGATGGGCGCGCCGTTCGAGCCGGCCGAGCTCGGCCCGCTCGACCACTTCCTGACCGCCCGCTACCGCCTCTGGACGGTGATCGCCGGTCGCCTGGCCGCCGCCGACGCCGAGCACCCAGCCTGGTCGCTGCGCCGTGCCCGCGTGGTCGACCTCGAGCAGGACCTGCTGGAGGCCGCCGGCCTGCCGCGGCCGGACGGCACTCCGCTGGTGCACGGGGCCGACGGGGTGCGGGTCCGGATCGGCGCCTGGCACCGGGTGCGGGCTACGGCGCCGGCACCCGGAAGCTCATGACCGCTACAGGCGGGCCCAGGCCTCGCCGAGCACCTGGCGCAGGATCCCCTCGATCTCGTCGAAGTGCTCCGGGCCGCAGATCAGCGGCGGCGCGAGCTGGATCACCGGGTCGCCGCGGTCGTCGGCGCGGCAGACCAGGCCCTCCTCGAACAGGCGTGGCGACAGGTAGCCGCGCAGCAGCCGCTCGCTCTCGTCGTCGTCGAAGGTCTCGCGGGTGGCCTTGTCCTTGACCAGTTCGATCCCGTAGAAGAAGCCGTCGCCGCGGACGTCGCCGACGATCGGCAGGTCCAGCAGCTTCTCCAGGGTGGCGCGGAAGCCGTCCCGGTTGGCGCGGACGTTGCCGAGCAGGTCCTCGCGCTCGAACACGTCGAAGTTGGCGAGCGCGACCGCGCTCGACACCGGATGGCCGGCGAAGGTGATGCCGTGCAGGAAGGTGCGCTCGCCCCGCAGGAACGGCTCCATCAGGAAGTCCCGGCAGATCATCCCGCCCATCGGGGCGTAGCCGCTGGTCAGGCCCTTGGCGAAGGTGATGACGTCCGGCTGGTAGCGGTAGCGCTCGGAGCCGAACCAGTGCCCGAGCCGGCCGAAGGCGCAGATGACCTCGTCGGAGACCAGCAGCACGCCATAGCGGTCGCAGATCTCGCGGACCCGCTGGAAGTAGCCGGGCGGGGGCGGGAAGCAGCCACCGGCGTTCTGGACCGGCTCCAGGTACACCGCGGCGACCGACTCGGGGCCCTCCATCAGGATGCGCCGCTCGATGTCGTCGGCCGCGTGCAGGGTGCAGGACTCGAGGTCGCGGCAGCGCTCGCAGCGGTAGTGGTTGGTGTTCTCGACCCGGACGGAGCCGGGGACCAGCGGCTCGAAGACCTGCTTGATATCCGCCAGGCCGGTGATCGAGAGCGCGCCCATGGTGGTGCCGTGGTAGGCGATGTCGCGGCTGAGCACCTTGTAGCGGTCGGGCTGGCCGATCGCGCGGAAGTACTGGCGCGCCAGCTTCCAGGCGCTCTCCACCGCCTCGCTGCCCCCGCTGGTGAAGAACACGCGGTTGCAGTCCCCCGGCGCCAGCGCCGCCAGCCGCTCGGCCAGCTCGACCGCGCGCGGGTGCGCGTAGCTCCACAGCGGGAAGTAGGCCAGCTCGCTGGCCTGCTTGGCGGCGGCCTCGGCCAGCTCGGAGCGGCCGTGGCCGACCTGTACCACGAACAGCCCCGACAGCCCGTCCAGGTAGCGCCTGCCGTGCTGGTCGTAGACGTAAGGCCCGTCGCCACGGACGATCATCGGGATCTCGCGGTCCGGCCCGTAGGCGGACATGCGGGTGAAGTGCAGCCACAGGTGCCGCCTGGCGGCCGCCTGCGTGGGGTCCGAGGGATCGGCCCCGGCCGGAGGGGGGAACTGTGAGGTGGTGGTCATCTTGCGCCCCAGGTGTAGGTCTGCTTGACGAGCCGCAGGTAGACGAAGCTCTCGGTGGCGCGGACGCCGGGGATGGTGCGGACCCGGTCGTTGATCAGCCGGAACAGGTCCTCGTCGTCCTCGCAGACCAGCTCGACCAGCAGGTCGAACGAGCCGGCGCACAGCACCACGTAGTCGACCTCCGGCACGGCGGCGAGCTTGTCCGCCACCTGCCGCAGGTCGCCCTCGGCCTTGAGCCCGATCATCGCCTGGCGCCGGAATCCCACCCGCAGCGGGTCGGTGACCGCCACGATCTGCATCACTCCGGTGTCCAGCAGCTTCTGCACCCGCTGGCGCACCGCCGCCTCGGACAGGCCGACCACCTTGGCGATGGCGGCGTAGGAGCGGCGGCCGTCCTGCTGGAGCTGCTCGATGATCTGACGCGAGACCTCGTCCAGGTGGATCTCGACACCGGGCTCGTCGCGCAGGCTCACCGCAACGCGCCTCCTCCCGGTGTGCGGACCGCCCACTCGGCCCGCGGAGCTGGAGCGATACTGCACCGACCGCTGTCTCGAAAGCAACCGAGTTCCGGCCTTGCGCGAGTGATTCCACGTCGGATGCGGCATTTCCGACACGGAATCAATAGGTCTGAGCGGCACCACTCCTCCGATCCGGCAGGCGAATCGACAAGCCATCACACAAGCCGGCGCAACCGTGACAGCATGGAGGTTGCTCCCGCCCGGCCCGGGCATCGCATCGACTTCTTGGGACCGTACGAGGGGAGAGTCCATGTCCCACGCTGACCTGCTCCGACGCCACCGGGCGGTGCTGCCCTCCTGGCTCGCCCTCTACTACGAGGAGCCGATCGCGCTGGTCGACGGCCTGGGCTGCCGGGTCGTCGACGCCGAGGGCCGGCGGTACCTCGACTTCTTCGGCGGCATCCTCACCACCATGGTCGGCTACAACCTTCCGGAGGTCGTCGAGGCGGTCCGCGACCAGGCGGGCCGCATGGTCCACACCTCGACCCTCTACCTGATCGAGCCGATGATCGAGCTCGCCGAGCGGATCGCCGGCCTGTCGGGCATCCCCGACGCCAAGGTGTTCTTCACCAGCTCGGGGACCGAGGCCAACGAGGCCGCCCTGCTGTTCGCCACCACCGCACGCCGCTCCAACCAGGTGCTGGCGCTCCGCAACAGCTATCACGGGCGCTCCTTCGCGGCCATGGGCATCACCGGCAACCGCGGTTGGTCCGCCTCCAGCCTCACGCCGGTCAACGTGAGCTACGTCCACGGCGGCTACCGCTACCGCGGCCCGTTCCGGGAGCTGTCGGACCGCGACTACGTCAAGGCGTGCGTCGACGACCTGCGCGACGTGCTGCGCACCGCCACCTCCGGTGACGTGGCCTGCATGATCGCCGAGCCGATCCAGGGCGTCGGCGGCTTCGCCACCCCGCCCGACGGCCTCTTCGGCGCCATGAAGGAAGTGCTCGACGAGTCCGGCATCCTGTTCGTCTCCGACGAGGTGCAGACGGGCTGGGGCCGCACCGGTGAGCATTTCTGGGGAATTCAGGCCCACGGGGTGGTCCCGGACGCGATCACCTTCGCCAAGGGCCTCGGCAACGGTCTGGCGATCGGCGGCGTGGTGGCGCGCGGCGACCTGGTGGACTCGCTGCGGGCCAACTCGATCTCCACCTTCGGCGGCAACCCGCTGGTCACCCGCGGTGCGCTCGCCACCCTCGACTACCTGCTGTCCCATGACCTCCAGGCCAACGCGCACAAGGTCGGCACCAGGCTGCGCCAGGGCCTCGACGCCTTCGCCGAGCGCTGCGCGATCGTCGGCGACGTGCGCGGCAAGGGCCTGATGCTCGGGATCGAGCTGGTCGAGCCGGGGACCGGCGAGCCGAGCCCGCTGGCCGCCGCGCGCGTGCTCGAGGAGGCGCGCCGGGGTGGCCTGCTGGTCGGCAAGGGCGGTCTGCTCGGCAACGTGCTGCGCGTGGCTCCCCCGCTGATGGTCAGCGAGGCCGAGGCCGACGAGGGGCTCGAGGCGCTGACCACGGCGCTCACCACGGTGGCCGCCGAGCCGGCATGACAACCGCGCACAGGGAGCACCAGATGAAGCGGATCACGCACTGGATCGACGGCAAACCCTGGAACGGAACCGCTGAGCGCCGCGGCGACGTCTACGACCCGAGCACCGGCCAGGTGAGCGGCCAGGTCGACTTCGCCGGCGTGGCCGAGGTCGACCAGGCCGTCGCCGCGGCCGCCCACGCCTTCACCGAGTGGCGGCACGCGTCGCTGGCCAGGCGTGCCGGCGTGCTGTTCGCCTTCCGCGAGCTGGTCCACGGCCACCGCGACGAGCTGGCGGCGCTGATCTCCGCCGAGCACGGCAAGGTCCGCTCCGACGCGCTCGGCGAGGTCAGCCGCGGCCTGGAGGTGGTGGAGTTCGCCTGCGGCATCCCGCAGCTCCTCAAGGGCGGCTTCTCCGAGAACGTCTCCACCCGGGTGGACAGCTTCTCGATCCGCCAGCCGCTCGGCGTGGTGGCGGGGATCACCCCCTTCAACTTCCCGGCGATGGTGCCGATGTGGATGTTCCCGCTGGCCATCGCCTGTGGAAACAGCTTCGTCCTGAAGCCGAGCGAGAAGGACCCTTCGGCCTCCATCCGGCTGGCCGAGCTGTGGGCCGAGGCCGGGCTCCCCGCGGGCGTGTTCAACGTGCTCCACGGCGACAAGGTCGCGGTCGACGGCCTGCTGGAGCACCCTGACGTGCGCGCGGTCAGCTTTGTCGGCTCCACCCCGATCGCCCGCTACGTCTACGAGCACGGCACCGGCAGCGGCAAGCGGGTGCAGGCGCTCGGTGGCGCCAAGAACCACATGGTGGTGCTGCCCGACGCCGACCTGGACCTGGCGGCGGACGCGGCGGTCAGCGCCGGCTTCGGCTCGGCCGGCGAGCGCTGCATGGCCATCTCGGTGGTGGTGGCCGTCGGCGACGCCGGCGACCCGCTGCTCGGCAAGCTGCGCGAGCGCGTCGCCAAGCTCAGGGTCGGTCCCGGCAGCGACCCGTCCTCGGAGATGGGGCCGCTGGTGACCGGCCCGCATCGCGACAAGGTCGCGTCCTACCTGGAGTCGGGGGTCGAGGAGGGCGCCACCCTGGCGATCGACGGCCGCCGGCACCCGATCGAGGGGGACCCGGAGGGGTTCTGGCTCGGCCCCAGCGTGCTCGACCACGTCGGGCCGCAGATGCGCGCCTACGCCGACGAGATCTTCGGACCGGTGCTGTCGGTGGTGCGCGTGCCGACCTACCAGGCGGCGATCGAGCTGGTGAACGCCAACCCGTACGGCAACGGGACGGCGATCTTCACCAACGACGGGGGCGCGGCCCGGCGCTTCCAGAGCGAGGTCGAGGTCGGCATGATCGGGATCAACGTCCCGATCCCCGTGCCGATGGCGTACTACTCGTTCGGCGGCTGGAAGTCGTCGCTGTTCGGCGACACCCACGTCCACGGCACCGAGGGCGTCCACTTCTACACCCGCGGCAAGGTCGTCACCGCCCGCTGGCTGGACCCCAGCCACGGCGGGGTCAACCTCGGCTTCCCGACCAACGCCTGATCCACCTGGAGGTCCCGCGCCGCGCGCCGCGGGGCGGATAGCTGAATGGTCAACTATCGTCGCGTAGCATTGCTCCGGTGAACGAGACCCGATGGCTGGACGCCGACGAGCAGCGCACCTGGCGCGCCTTCCTCGAGGCGAGCCAGCTCCTGTTCGAGCGGCTGGACCGCCAGCTCCAGCGCGACGCCGGCCTGTCGCACGGCGACTACGAGATCCTGGCGCGGCTGTCCGAGGCTGATGGCCAGCGGCTGCGTATGAGCGAGCTGGCCTCGTGCACGCTGTTCTCGCGCAGCCGCCTCTCGCACGCGGTGGCACGGCTGGAGCGGGGCGGCATGGTCCGCAGGCAGAGCTGCCCGAGCGACGGTCGCGGCACCTTCGCGGTGCTGACCCCCAAGGGCCACGACGCGCTCGCCTGCGCGGCCCCCGCCCACGTCGAGGAGGTCCGGCGCCACGTCTTCGACCACCTCAGCCCCGCCCAGATCGACGAGCTCCACCGCATCAGCGACGCCATCCGCGAGCGCCTCGCCAGCGGCTGACCGCGGCGGCCCGGTCCCGGCCCCGGCCTCCCTCGCGCCCCGGCCTCCCTCGCGGCCCGGCCTCAATCCTCTCCGGGGCCGCGGCGGTAGCTGCGCATGACCTCGACCAGGCGGCGGCCGTCCAGCCCGTGGGCGGTGATCCCGTCCCGACCGACCACGGTGCCCGCCTGGAGCATCGCGTTGACGATCGCCTCCTCGGTCGCCTCGACCACCGCGTCGAACAGCGGGTTGATGTGGTTGTTGGAGAGCATCCGCAGCGGCACGGTGAGCGGCTCCACCACGCCGTAGGCGCCCTGCGTCAGGCCACGGTTGCCCGTGGCGAAGGCGATGAACAGGTCGCCGCTGCTGTGCTCCCCCACCCCGCCGGTGCGGGCGATGCCGAGACCCGCACGCTGCGCCAGCCGCTCGCACTGGTTGGGCAGCAGCGGCGCGTCCGTGGCCACCACCACGGTGATCGAGCCCGCGCCCTCGGAGCCGGGGCCGCTTGCGGGCGTCGCTGTAGGCGGGCGCGGCAGCGGCACCTCCCCGGCGCCGATCACCCGCCCCACCGGGACGCCATCGACCTGGAAGCGGGCGCGGCGTCCGTGGTTGGCCTGCACCAGCACGCCGACGGTGAAGCCGATGGCATCCGGCGAACAGCGACTCCTCCCAGACATCCCCGTCGTGCGGGACGATGATGGTGACGCCGGTGCGCACCGGTCCGCGGCCGACCTGAAGCGGCCCATCGCCCTCGATCAGGGTGGTGTGGCCGACACGAACCCCGGCGACGTCGGTGATCGCGTCCAGCGGCCCGGGGACTCCGGTGCCGATCTCGATGCCCAGCTCTCTCGCCCGCATTGGCGCCAGCTCCTCTCGCGACCGACCGCCAGATGGTAATCGCCGGCGGCGCGCGCTCCGAGGGAAATTCGGGTGCGCGCGGAGGCCGGCGGCCCTAGGCTCGGCAGATGCGAATCGTTGTGGGACGACGTCTGTGGGAGATGGACGTCAGTTGATTCTCGGAGCTGGCCGCCGGCCACGCGGGCGTGGTCGTCGACCTTGGCACTGGGGATGGTCGCTTCGTCCTCGCCGCCGCCTCGGACCGGCCGGACCGCCTGATGGTCGGCATCGACGCGAGCGCGGCCGCGATGGCGGAGGCGTCGCGTCGCGTCGCCGCCAGTCCAAGGCGTGGCGGCCGGCCCAACGCGCTGTTCGTGGCCGCCGCCGCTGAGGCGCTGCCGCCGGAGCTGGACGGCCTGGCCGATCTGGTCACCGTGCACTTTCCCTGGGGCTCGCTGCTGCGTGGCCTGCTCGGCGCCGACCCGGGGGTGGTCGGCGGGATCGCCCGGGTCATGCGCCCGGGCGCGCGACTCGACTTGCTGGTGTCCGTGACCGACCGCGACCACGGTGCCGGCGCGAGCCCCCTGGAGGCCAAGGCCATCGCCGCGCTGGCCCCGGCATATAGACGCCTTGGACTGGAGTTGGACCGGCCGCGGCTCGCCACCCCCGGCGAGGTCACCGCCACCCGCTCGACCTGGGGCCGACGACTCGGCGCCGGCGCCCGCCGCCCCGCCTGGATCGTCCGCGCCCGCAGGTCCTGACCGGGCCACCGCGCGGGCAGTGCTCCGCTGGACGGCGACCCCGGCGCGGCCATGCCTTGCCGGCTGGCCGCGCCCCGCCGCACCTTCGACCCTGGCGGGGCCAAGCCCCACCCGCGGGCCGCGCCCCTGCGCGGCGCGGCGCCCGGGTACGCTCGCTCAGACCGGGCCGCGGGGGAGCAGGACGCGCAGGCGCGTGCCGCTGCCGGGCCGGCGGTCGAGGCGGAGGGTGCCGCCGAGCTCGCCGACCCACTCGCGCAGCAGGTCGAGCCCGGGCTCCCGCCCGCCGGCGGCGCTCCGGGGATCGACGCCTCGGCCGTCGTCGCGCACGTCGACCTCGACCTGCCGCTCGTCCATGGCGATCCGCAGGGCGATCCGCTGCGGGCCGCGGTGCTGGACGGCGTCGGCGAGCGCCTCCCGGGCGACCTGGAGCACGGCGCGCTCGACCGGCTCGGCCAACTCGCCGGTCGCCACGTCCGCCTCGACCGCCACGCCGAACCGCGCCTGGTAGGCGCCGCACAGCTCCCGCACCGCCGGCACCAGGGCATTGTCCTGCCGCCCGCCCTCCGGCCCCGGCCCAGAGACCAGCGCCCGCATCTGCCGCATCGCCCCGGTCGCGGTCGCCTCGATCGCCTCCACGCCCGCGCCCACCGGCGACCCGGGTGGGAGCGCCTTGCGCAGCCCTCCGGCGAGCATGGTCAGCGACGTCAGGTCGTTCAGGACCGACTCGTGCACCCCGCGGAGGACCTCGGAGCGCTCCGCGTCGGCCCTCGCGCCGTCGGGCCGGTCGCGGCCGGCCTCCAGCTCCGCCGACAGCCACTCGGCGAGGCGGTTGATGCCATCCTCGATCTCGGCGATCTCGTCCCGGCCGCTGATCGTCACCCGCTGCTCCAGGTCGCCCCAGGCGATCCCCGTGGCGGTCGACGCCAGCCGGCGCAGCCGCCGCCGCAGCCGCGCGGTGGCCAGCCGCCCCAGCAGCCACCCCACCGGCAGGCTGACGAGCAGCAGCCCCACCCCGAGCTGCGCCAGCGGCGCCTTGGCGGCGAGCCGCGCCAGGCGCCCGCCGTCCGATTTGGACGTCCATGGCAGCAGCAGGCCCAGCAGGTCATTGGTGGAGGGCCCCGCCAGCGCGCCGGCCGGCACCTGCACATACACCGAGCCGAGCTGCCGGCCGGCGCCCCCGCCGCGGGCGGCGAACTCCACCGGCTCCACCGCCCACAGCACGCCGCCCTGCGGGGTCCTGCCGCCGACGCCGCCGGCGGCCGCGCCGTGGCCCAGATCGTCGACGCTCTCGACGGCGACCAGCGCGGCGCCCCTGGCGCCGACCGAGAAGCGCTCCGGATAGGAGGTGGCGACCACCTTGCCGTTGTCGCCGACCAGGAGCATGAGCGACATCGGCTTGGCGTTGCCGACCGCGGCCTCGACGCAGGGGATGGCGACGCCGTTGCCGGCCGCCCTCGCCTGGCCGGGCCCGAGCCGCATCCTGCGGTCGCAGACCGGGTTGTCGCTGCCGGGGGCGAGCCGGCCGAGCTGGGTCCGCAGTTCAGTCGCGTTCGGGAGCCGGCCGAGCTTGGCCGCGATCCCCGTCATGATGGCCGCGTCCCGGGTGGCCGTGGCGCGCACGCGGGCTCCGCTGTCGGCGGCCGAGAGCAGTCGCGGCGCGAGCAGCTGAAGGAAGATGGCTCCGGCCAGCACGACGACGGCGGACGTGACCAGCACGTACGACACGGTGAGCTTTGCCTGGAGGCCAGGACCGCTCACGGCCACCGGCTCGGCCGTCCAGCTTGCACCCAATCACCCAAATCACACGACGGCGAACAGCCGGGACGCTACCACGCGGAAGCCGGAAAGACCGCAACGGCGTCGAGGACGGGGCTTTCGGCCAGAACGGCGCGTGCGCGCCGCAATCGGGCGCGCACGCGGGGTGGATCAGCGGTACGGCGCTAGCGGTCGAACTCGTCCTCGTCGTCTTCCTCGTCCTCGCCGCGGAACTCGTCCATGGCGTCACGAGCCTTGTCGCCCATGTCGCCCTCGCCGCCGGCGATGTCCTTGAGGCGGTCGGCCTTGTCCTGGAGACCCTCGGCGCCGCCTTGCTCGTCGGCGAAATCGCTTTCCCTGTCGGCGTAATCGTCAACGCCCACGTTGCCCCCTTTGGCTGGGTCGGTGCCTTGCCTTCATAACGGTGTCGGAGGCTTGTTCGGGGCGCTTGAGTCGCTGCTCAGCCCGGCGTCTGCGCCCACTGGTGTACACGAAAAGCCGTCGTTCGGATGACGACAGCTCGACGTCCCCGCGCAATCATCGACACGGAGCGAAAGCGACGACGAGACATGGGGAGAAGGAGACAAGTCGACATGGATCGGGACCAGCGACCGGAGATACGCGTTTCCGACGCGGATCGCGAGCAGACGGTCAAGCTGCTGGAGCGGCATCACGTCGACGGGCGCCTGAGCTGGGAGGAGTTCTCCGAGCGGATGGAGGCCGCGTTCCACGCGCGCACCCGCGAGGACCTGCGCCGAACGCTCGCCGACCTCCCCCCGGTGGACGAGCCGCGGCCGCCGGCGGAACGGCGCGCGCGCTCAGGGCCGGACTGGCGGTCGTTGCTGACGCCGCCGCTGGTGATCGCGGCGCTGATCGGGCTGGCGGTCTTCCTGTGGGCATTCGGGGGCGGCCCGCCGCACCGGGGGTTCTTCCCGCTCTTCCCACTGCTGTTCTGGCTGTTCATCCTCAGCAGGTTCGTCCGCCCCCGCCGCCGCTGGTAACCCCGCGACGGCGCTCGCGCAGGCTGGCGAGCAGGCCCGATAGGGCTGCCTGGAAAAGCTTGCATTCGGCGGCGAAGCCGGGCCGGGGCGTCTCGGGAAAGCGCTTGGCCGGTGGCTCGGCGATCCGCGCCGCTCCGCGTTCAGCGATTGCCACGCTCCAGCCTCACCCTCACGTGCGTTGCTGCGCTGACCGAGGTTGTCGGTGACGTCGCTGCGCTGTCATCGACGTGGAGACATGCTACGATTCGAACTGACGTTCGATGCCCATCGCAGTCTGGCCCAGTACCGGGGGAGGACCGGACGGATGCCCGACGACTTGGACCACGAGGTGATCGACAGCCCGCAGGCGCTGTTCCGGCACCTCTACGAGGCACACGGGTTGGTGGAGGCGCTCGACCTGGACCCCGCCACGGCGCCGCTCCAGTTCTGGCTGCGCAAGCATGCGGAACTTGAGCGCTCGCCATCCCGAGCGGTCGTCCAGGATCGCACGGCGACCGTTCCGGATCGCCCGCCCGCGTCTGGGCGCCACCTCTTGCCCCGGCGTTCGACGGCCGAAGGAGGCTCCGTCGGCCTGTCCCTGGGGACGCCGACCGCAGCGCTGGCGACACCGCCGCCGGCTGGCCGCGGCGCCGCGAGGTCGCGGGGGCCGGCGAACCCCGGAGCCACCACGGGTCAGGGGTCGGGACCGCGCTTCCGGCCATTCGCGGACCCGCTGGTCGAGGCGGTCGCCGCGGCGCTGGTCGCGCGCGGGCTGAATGAGCGGCAGGTGCGACGCGGCCTGTCAAGCTTCACCGGCGTGGATGGACGGCACGGCGAGGACGCCGTTCGTGCGGCCTTCATCGCGCCCATGCTGGAGGCGCTCGCCGCCGAGCTTGCCCGCGATCCCCGCGGCCGTGCCCGACGCCCGCAGCCACCGCCCGCGAGCCCAGCGCGGGACGCCGCCTCGCCGCGTCCGCCCGCAGCCCAGCGGGACGGTGCGGCGCCCCGGACGGCCGCGGCACGGGAAGGCGCCGGACCCTCGGCGTCCGCGAGCCTATCGCGGCAGGGCACCGCGCCATCGGCGCCCGCGGCGGCGCGAGCCGAGGCGCCAGCCCCGGAGCCCGAGACCTGGGTGGCGCAGCCACTGGCGGCGCGGGGTGTGGGGCCGGAGCCGGACGTGGACTACATGGCGATCGCGGACGTGCTCCAGGAGCGGCGCCGCTCGCGCCGCGGTGGCCGGCGGGAGCCCGCCACACCGCCGCGGACCACACCGCCGGCGCCTTCCCCGCCGGCGCCTTCCCCGCCGGCGAGCGGCCCGCCGTCGCGGCCGGAGGCGGACGACGACTTCATGGCCCTCGCCGACGCGCTCCGGCGCCGCCATGGCGACCGTCAGCGCTGAACCCGCCACCGCGCCCACCCAATCACCTGGGGGCGACCACGTGCAGTGGGCGTCCTGGGCGGGTCGTCAAGCATGAAGGGGTCGTTTCACCAGCTCGTAACACACGCTCACGAGGTGGTAACGATGGTGTAGCCGGGTGGAAACGGCGCTCTTCCATCCTCGATGGGTCAGGGTCTGGAGCGACCTCCCGACGGTATAGGAGCGCCATGCAGATCGACTCGGGTAATACCGCGTGGGTGCTGGCGAGCAGCGCACTGGTGCTGTTCATGACCCCCGGCCTCGCCTTCTTCTACGGAGGCATGGTTCGCACCAAGAACGTGCTCGGCATGCTCATGCAGAACTACGTCGTGATGGGCATCGTCAGCCTGCTCTGGGTGCTGTTCACCTACAGCCTCGCCTTCGGCGTGGACTGGGGCGGCCACGGGTTCATCGGCACGCTGCACTTCGCGGGCCTGGCACACCCGACACAGGCCGTCCCGGGCTACGAGGGCCCGCTCGCGCAGAGCATCCCCCCGCTGGTCTTCGTCAGCTTCCAGCTCATGTTCGCGATCATCACCCCGGCGCTGATCACCGGCTCGACCGCCGACCGGCTCAAGTTCGGCGGCTTCGTCGCGGCGATCACGCTCTGGGCGATCTTCGTGTACGCGCCGGTCGCCCACTGGGTGTTCTCGCCGACCGGCTGGCTGTTCAAGCTCGGCGCCGAGGACTTCGCCGGTGGCACGGTCGTGCACCTCAACGCCGGCATCGCCGGTGTCGCGCTGGCGCTGGTCGTGGGCCGGCGCCGCCACTGGCCGAGGGAGCCCATGCCGCCGCACTCGCTGCCGCTCACGCTGCTCGGCGCGGGCATGCTCTGGTTCGGCTGGTTCGGCTTCAACGCCGGCTCGGCGCTCGGCGCCAACCAGCTCGCCGCCCAGGCCTTCATCAACACCAACACCGCCACCGCCGCCGCGCTGCTGAGCTGGATCGCCACCGAGAAGCTGCGCAACGGCAAGTCGACCACGCTGGGCGCCGCCTCCGGAGCGGTCGCCGGCCTGGTGGCGATCACCCCGGCCTGCGGCTATGTCAACGCGATGGGCTCCATCGCCATCGGGCTGATCGCCGGCTGCGTGTGCGCGCTGGCCACCAGCCTGAAGTTCCGCCTCAAGCTGGACGACTCCCTTGACGTCGGCGCCGTGCACCTGGTCGGCGGCGCGACCGGCGCCCTGCTGATCGGCTTCTTCGGCACCTCCACCGTCGGCGGCGCCGACGGCCTGTTCTACGGCGGCGGCCCCGCGCTGCTCGGCAAGCAGGCGGTGGCGATCGGCGCGGTCGGCGCGTTCTCCTTCGTGGTCACCTTCCTGATCGCCAAGGTGGTCAGCGCGACCATCGGCCTGCGCGTGGACGAGGCGGCCGAGCACCAGGGCCTGGACAACAGCCAGCACGCCGAGACAGCCTACGAGCTGGGCCTGGTGCTGTCCCGCGGCCGGATCACCAGCACGCCCGAGCCGCTCGACGGCGCGGCCGCCGCAAGATCGGAGGGCTCGTCAGAAATCCGGACACCCGCACTGGGAGCCGACTCGTGAAGCTCATCACCGCGATCGTCAAGCCATTCAAGGTGGAGGACGTCAAGGAGGCGCTCAAGGACGTCGGTGTGGTGGGCATGACCGTGAGCGAGGCCCAGGGCTTCGGCCGCCAGGGCGGCCACACCGAGGTCTACCGCGGCGCCGAGTACACCGTGGACTTCGTCCCCAAGGTGCGCGTCGAGATCCTGGTCGAGGACCAGCTGGCACAGGAGGTGATCGAAGCGCTGGTGAAGGCGGCCCGCACCGGCCAGATCGGCGATGGCAAGGTCTGGGCGGTGCCGGTCGAGGACGTGGTGCGCGTGCGGACCGGGGAGCGTGGCCCCGACGCGCTCTGAACAGCGAGCGGCCGCCGATTTCGCGGCCGTGCTGGAGCGGGAGGGCCGGTCCAATGCGGGACCGGCCCTGCGCGTTGCGCTGGTCGAGGCGGTCGACGCCTGGCTGGCGGAGCTGCTCGGCGACGCCGGCTCCGGGATCGCGCTGGTGGCGACCGGCGCCTACGGGCGGCGCGAGCCGGCGCCCTGCAGCGACCTTGACCTGATGCTGCTCCACGACCGTGAGGCCGAGGAGATCGCTCCGCTGGCGGAGCGCCTCTGGCGGCCGATCTGGGACGCCGGCATGCGCCTGGACCACAGCGTCCGCACGGTGGACGAGGCGCTGGCGGTGGCGGCCACCGACCTGAAGACGGCGCTCGGCCTGCTGGACGTCCGTCACGTGGCCGGCGACGGCGCGCTGGTCGCCAGCCTGCGCGAGCGGGCGCTGGAGCGCTGGCGCGCCACCGCGCGCGAGCGGCTCGAGCAGCTCCGAGCCGCCTGCCAGCGCCGCGCGGAGCGGCACGGCGAGCTGGCCTTCCTGCTGGAGCCCGACCTCAAGGAGGCGCGCGGCGGGCTGCGGGACGGGCACGCGGTGCGCGCCATCTCGGCGACCTGGGTGGCCGCCGGGCTCGACCGGCGGGGTCAGGCTGCCTACGGCCTGCTGCTGGACACCCGCCAGGCGCTGCACCTGGAGCTGCTGGAGCAGGGCGGCGGCCAGGTCGGGCGCGCCCGCGCCGTGGTCGACCGCCTCGGCCTCCAGGAGCAGGACGCGGTCGCCGCCCGGCTCGGCGAGCCCGGCGCCGAGCCGCTGATGCGCTCGGTGCACGAGGCCGGCCGCACGCTGGCCCGGGCGCTGGACCAGAGCTGGCGCCGGGTGGACGCGCGGCACGCGGGCCCGGCGGTGCGGCGCTGGCGCCGGCCGGTGCGCCGCCAGCTCGGCGGTGGCGTGGTCGCCTACGACGGCGAGGTGCTGCTGGCGGCGGGCGCCGACCTGGCCGCGAAACCCTGGCTGGCGCTGGAGGTCGCGGCCGCTGCGGCAGCCGCGGGTATGCCGCTGGCGCCGCAGACGCTCCGGCGGCTGGAGGCCCGGCCCCCCCGCCTGCCGGAGCCGTGGCCGCCGCGGGCGCGCGAGGCCCTGGTCGCGCTGCTCGGCGCCGGCGCCAGCGCGATCGGCGTGATCGAGGCGCTGGACCAGGCCGGCGTGATGGATGCGCTGCTGCCGGAGTGGGAGCGGGTGCGCTGCAAGCCGCAGCACAACCCGTTCCACCGCTGGACCGTCGACCGGCACCTGGTCGAGACCGCCGTGCACGCGGCCGCGCTGGTGCGCCGCGTGGGACGCCCGGACCTGCTGCTGCTGGCCGCGCTGCTGCACGACCTCGGCAAGGGCTGGCCGGGCGACCACGCCGTGACGGGCGCACGGTTGGCCGCCACCGTGGGCACGCGCCTCGGCCTGCCCGCCGGCGACCGCTCGGTGCTGGTCGACCTGGTGCGCAACCATCTGCTGCTGGCGGACACCGCCACCCGCCGCGACCTGGACGACCCCGCCACGGTGCGGGCGGTCGCCGACGCGGTCGGCGACACCGGCACGCTCGCGCTGCTGCACGCCCTCACCGAAGCCGACGCGCGAGCGACCGGCCCCACCGCCTGGACGCCGTGGAAGGCGCGCCTGGTCGAGGAGCTGGTCGGGCGCGTGACCGAGCGGATCGAGGGCCGCCCGCCCGCGGCGGCGGCCGGGGAGGCTCCGGGGGTGGCCGTCAGCGCGGCCACCGCGGAGCTGGTGGACCGCGAGGGCCTCGCGCTGCGGGTCGACGGCGATGAGGTCACGGTGGTCGCGCGCGACCGGCGCGGGCTGCTGTGGCGGGTGGCGGGCGTGCTGGCCCTGCACCGGCTGGACGTGCGCGCCGCCACGGTGTCGATCGCCGACGGCATGGCGGTGATCCGGCTCAGCGCGGACCCCCGGCACGGGCGCGACCCGGACTGGCGCCTGGTCACCGACGACCTGCGCCGCGCCTTCCAGGACCGGCTACCGCTGGAGCAGCGGCTGGCCGAGCGCGAGGCTGCCTACCGGCAGCCCGCGCCGCTGCGGCCGCCGCCGCGGGTGCTGTTCGACGACCGCGCCTCCGACCTGGCGACCGTGGTCGAGGTGCGCTGCGCCGACGGCCCCGCCGTGCTCTACCGGATCACCAGGGCGCTGGACTCGAGCGGCGCACGGGTGCGCTCGGCCCGCATCGCCACCTACGGCGCCGAGGTGGTCGACGCCTTCTACGTGCTCGGCCCCGACGGCCGGCGCCTGGACGGCCCGCCCCAGCGGGCCGCCCTGGTCACCGACGTCATCGGCACCCTGCGCTGACCCGGCGAGCGCGGCGACCGGCTCAGATGGCCATCACCACGGCCTTGGGCTCGGTGCAGAACTCGCGGCTGTAGTCGCCGCCCTCCCGGCCCCAGCCGGAGTCCCCGACACCGCCGAACGGCGCCCGCAGGTCGCGGATGAAGAAGCAGTTGACCCACACGGTGCCCGCCTGGAGCGCGGCGCTGACCCGGTGGGCGCGGCGCAGGCTCTCGCTGAACAGCATGGCGTTGAGGCCGTAGGGCGTGTCGTTGGCGAGCTTGACGCCCTCGTCCTCGCCGTCGAAGGGCGTCACCGTCACCACCGGGCCGAAGATCTCCTCACGGCAGGCTCGGGCCGAGGCCGGCAGGTCCACTGCGATGGTCGGGCGCACGAACCAGCCGTCGCCGGTGGCGCCGCCGGTCAGGACCTTGCCGCCATCGGCGGGGATGGTGTCGAGGTAGCCGGTGACCTTGCGGTGGTGCGTCTCGGACGCGAGCGGCCCGAGCTGGGTGCCGGCCTCCGCCGGGTTGCCGAGCACCATGGCGTCGGCCGCGGTGACGAACCGGTCGATGAACTCGTCGTAGATCCCCCGCTCCACGAACAGGCGGCTGCCCGCCAGGCACACCTGGCCCGAGTTGGAGAAGATCGCGCGGATCGACCAGGGCACGGCCACGTCCAGGTCCGCGTCGGCGAACACCAGGTTGGCGCCCTTGCCGCCCAGCTCGAGGCTGACCGGGACCAGGTTGGCGGCGCCCGCCCGCGCGATCGCCCGCCCGGTGGCGGACTCGCCGGTGAAGGTGATCCGGTCCACTCCCGGCGACTCGGTGAGCCACTGGCCGGCGGCGTCGGGGCCGAAGCCGTGTACCACGTTGAGCACGCCCTCGGGGAAGCCGGCCTCCATCGCCAGCCCGGCCAGCAGCGTGGCCGAGGCCGGCGAGTCCTCCGCCGGCTTGAGCACGACGGTGTTGCCCCAGGCCAGGGCCGGCGCGATCTTCCAGGTCTCCAGCATGAGCGGGAAGTTCCACGGGGCGATCGCCGCGACCACTCCCGCCGGGTCGTAGCGCACGTAGGCGTGATGGCCGGAGTCCATGGGGAAGACCTCGGACGGCCGCATGCGGGCGTGGTCGGCGAAGAAGTGGAAGTTGTGCGCGGCGCGCGGCACGTCGGCCTCGCGCATCACGCTGATGGGCTTGCCCATGTCGGTGCTGTCGGCTCTGGCCAGCTCGTCGACGTGGCCCTCGATCAGCTCGCCGAGCCGGTGGAGCAGGCGCCCGCGCCGCTCGTAGCCCATCCGCGGCCAGGGGCCCTGGTCGAACGCCGCACGCGCGGCGGCCACCGCGCGGTCGACGTCCTGGCGCGTGCCGCGCGCCACCCGGGCCCACGGCCGCCGCGTCCACGGGTCGATGGTCTCGAAGGTGGCTCCGTCGGAAGCCGGGCCCTCCTCGCCGCCGATGACGTGGCCGATCAGCTCCATGGTTCAGGCTCCCTTCGCGGCACGGGCGCCCGCGGCGCCTCCCGCGCCGGCGGCGGACGGCTCCAGGTCGTAGGCGACCACGCCCATGCCGGTGATCCACGGCGTGATCGGCTCGTAGGCCAGGACCTTGGCGGTCGACGGCGAGGCCAGGCCGGCGATCGTGAGCCAGCTCCGGATCTCGTGGGCCCCGTTGCCCGCCAGCTCCAGCTCGGCGTCTGGCAGCTCCAGCACGTCGTCGAGCTGGCCGCGCTCCAGTCGCTCCAGGAACCAGTGGTCGAACTCGACGTCGATGCCGCCGACCCGCGGCACGCCGATCCAGTGCGACAGGCCGCCGGCGCCGACCACGGCGACCCGCTCGGCACCGTCGAAGCCCTCGACCACCCGGCGGATCGCCTGCCCGAGCTGGTAGCAGCGCCGCAGCGACGGCATCGGCTTGACCGCGCAGTTCTGGATGAAGGGCACCAGCGGCAGCCGATGGCTGGGGTCGATGGCGTGGTAGATGGTCATGATCCCGTGGTCGAGCCGCAGCTCGTGGGAGAACGAGGGCTCGAAGCCCTCGGCGGGGAGCTGGCTGGCCAGGCGGGTGGCCAGCTCCGGCGCGCCGGGGATCTCGCCGTGGTCGATCTTCAGCCAGGGCTCCACCGGCCCCCAGTGGCTGGCGCCCACGCCCACGCAGAACTGCGGGAAGTTCTCGAGGAAGAAGTTGGTGAAGTGCTCGTTGGAGCAGATCACCACCGCCTCGGCGCCCTGTTCCCTGACCCGCCGCGCGGCCTCCTCGACGCCGCCGAGGAAGTTGCGCCGCTGCTCGGGCGGGGCGGACTCGACCGACGCGGCCATCATCGGCGCGTGGGACGAGACGAATGTTCCTACGAGCTGCGCCATCTCGGCCTCGCCTCCAGCTTCGGCTCCAGGTCGCTGAGCATGCTGGCGTAGTCGGTTCGCTGGTAGCCCATGGCGCGGGCGAAGGCGTTGATCAGCACCGGGTGGACGCCGAGCTGGTACAGGCGCCGCACGTCCGCGCCGCTGGCGGCCGCGCGCTCATCCTCGGTCAGGTCGTAGCCCGTCGGGTCGGGCACTGCGCGGTCCCCGGCCGCCCCCGCCTGCACGCCTGGGGCCGCCCCAACCCTCCCGTTGAGGAAGTCGTACAGGAGCTTCTGGAGCTGGTACTGGCTCACCGGCCGCTCCTTCCGCACAGCTCCGGATCTTCGACGACAAACAACATAACGATTAGGTGATAAGCGTCAAGCCCTCGGCCGGCGTCGGCGCCGCCAGCAGGCCCGCCGCCGAGCGGGCTCGACCTGGTATGGCAGAATACGACTGTTCAATACGCTTGATTCGCAGGGACGGGCATGTTCGAGACCGACCTCGACGATTCGCGCGTGTCGCGCGCGGAGGCGCTGGCGCGCCGACTGGAGGCGCGGATCCTCGACGGGGGCATGCGCGCGGGCGACCGCGTCGGCACCAAGGAGGAGCTGCGGGAGCGCTTCGGGGTGGCCGTGGCCACGGTCAACGAAGCGATCCGGCTGCTCCAGGCCAGGGGCCTGGTGCAGGTGCGGCCGGGGCCGCGCGGCGGCGTGTTCGCCAGCGAGCCGTCGCCGTTCGTGCGTCTCGGCCACCAGGTGCTGGCGCTCAAGCACGAGGGCGTGCGCGCCGCCGACTGCCTCCAGGTCCGCGACGCCCTCGAGCCGGTGATCACCGTCGAGGCGGCCAGCTTCTGCTCGCCCGCCGACGCCGCCGACCTGCGCGGGCGGATGGATCGCATGCAGGCCGCCGCCGGCGACCCGACGGCGTTCCTGCGCGCCAACTGGGACCTGCACCGCCGGATCGCCGACATCACCCCGAACCGGATGCTGCGCAACCTCTACGTCAGCCTGCTCGACGCCACCGAGAGCGAGCTCGGCGCGGTCATCCCCGACAGCGAGTTCGCCGGCACCGTCGACGGGCTGCTCACCCTCCACCGCGAGGTGGTGGCCGCCATCGTCGCCGGCGACCACGAGCTGGCCAGGCGGGCCGCCGACCGCCATGTCCTCCTCACCAACGGCGCCCTCCGCACCTCCGCCTGAGCCATCGCGCCGCCCGCTCCGCCGGAGCTGCGCGCTCAGCCCGGCGCCCGCACCGGCGCCGGCTGCGGGGGCGCGTGGCGCAGGACTCGGCCGGCGGGCGCGCCGGTGTCCTCGCCGTCGTCGATCACCATCCGGCCGTTGACCACCACGTGGTGCACGCCGTCGCAGAAGGCGTGCGGCCGCTCGTAGGTGGCGCGGTCGATTACCCGCTCGGGGTCGAACACGACCAGGTCGGCGGCCATGCCGGTGGCGATGGTCCCGCGGTCGGCCAGGCCGAGCCGCCGCGCCGGCAGGCCGGTCATCTTGCGGACGGCGGCCTCCAGGGACAGCACGCCCCCGCTCCCGGCGTAGCGGCCGAGCACCCGCACGAACGTGCCGTAGCTGCGGGGATGCGGCACCCCGCCGAGAGCCGGGTCCACCGTCCAGCCGTCGCTGGCGACCGCCACCAGTGGATGCGCCAGCACCGTGCGTACGTCCGCCTCGTCCATGCCGTGCCACACGATCGGGACGCCCGACGGCGCGCCGTCCAGCAGCCGCAGCACCAGCTCGCTCACGCTCGTGCCCTCGTCGCGGGCGGAGGAGGCCAGGCTCCTGCCGCGGTGGCGCTCCAGCGGCCCGCTTGGGACGTCGGCCAGGACCACGCTGGCCGGATCGAGGTCGCGCTCCCCCGGCAGCGGCTCGCCGCGCTCGCGGCGGGCGAGGTCGTCGCCCAGGCGCCGCCGCGTGGCCGGGTCGGCCAGCCGCCCGCGCAGGGCCGGCACGCCACCGGCGGTCGCCCAGCCGGGCAGTACGGCCAGCAGCGTGGTGGAGGCGGCGGTGTAGGGATACTGGTCGGCGAGCACGTCGTGGCTGGCGTGGGCGCGCTCCAGCAGGGCCAGCGAGTCGCGGACCCTCCCCCAGTTGGGTCTGCCCATCGCCTTGTGGTGGCTGAGCTGCACCGCCGCCCCGGCGCGCCGGCCGATCTCGATGGCCTCGCCCATGGCGTCCAGCAGCCCGGCGGCCTCGTCGCGGAGGTGGCTGGCGTAGAAGCCGCCGGCGGCGGCCGCCACCCCGGCCAGCTCGGCCAGCTCGGCGGTCCGCGCGAAGCTGCCCGGCGCATAGATCAGCCCGCTCGACAGCCCGAACGCGCCCTGGCGCATGGCCACCGCGACCAGCTCGCGCATGGCCTCCAGCTCGGCGGCGGTGGGCTGGCGGTCGTCGAAGCTCATGACGGCGACGCGCACGCTGCCGTGACCGACCAGCAGGGCGAGGTTGCAGGCCAGCGGCAGCTCGGCCAGCCGGCGGGCGTAGCCGTCCAGGTCGCTCCAGTCCCAGTCCAGCCCGGCGTCCAGGAATTCGCTGGCCGCGCGCAGCAGCCCCGCGGTCGGCGGGGCGATCGGGAACGGCGAGAAGCCGCAGTTGCCGAGCACCTGGGTGGTCACGCCCTGCCTGGTCATGGCCGGCGCGCGTGGGAAGCGCGGCAGGGTGAAGTCGGAATGGGTGTGCAGGTCGATGAAGCCCGGGGCCACCACCGCGCCGTCCGCGGCCACGACCCGCCGCGCCGCCGGGCTCCCCAGGCGGCCGACCTCGCGGATCACCCCCTGCTCGACCGCCACGTCGCCGGTCACCGCCGCGGCGCCGGTCCCGTCGACGATCCGGGCGCCACGGATCAGCAGATCGTGCATGCCAGCCCTCCGTTCCTCGCCAAGGGCATCAGTCTCGACCTTGCGACGGCGCGGGTGCTTGACAACTTCGATTAGGCAGGCCTAACTATCGACTTCATGACCACGCTGCCGATCGCCGCCGGCCCGTTCCCCGTCCGGGTGGGGCGGCCGCGGGACGACGACTGGATCCCCGCGGCCAACCTGCTGGAGCCGGGCTCGCCGCTGCTGGAGGAGCGGCTGCTCGCGTTCGGCAAGCGGCTCGGCACCACGCGTGCGGCCGTGGCGCTCTCACTGCTCCTGGAGGCCTACGCGGGCCTGCTCGCCTCGGTGGCGTTCGGCTCGCTGGTCGGCGCCGGGCGCGCCCCGGAGCTGGCGGTGGGCAACGTCTCGGTGCGCCTGGAGAGCGGCGGGGTGCCGGATGCGCTGGCCGTCCACGACCGGACGCCCCGCGCCGGCGACCGGCTCGACCGGCTGGAGGGGGTCGCCGCCAGCCTGCTCGACAGGCACCTCGGCGTGCTGGTGGCGCGGCTGGGGGCCGTGCGCGCCGGCCGCGGCCGGCGGGCCCTGTGGGGACTGGTCGCCGGTGGCTGCGCCGCCGCGGTCGTGGACGCCGTCGAGCGCGCCGGCGGCCCGCCCCGACAGGCGCGCGCGCTCACCGAGGCGCTGTTCGCCCTGCCCGGCTCTCCCCTGCCCGGCCCGCCTCGCCTGCTCGAGGTGGCCCCGGGCCGCCGTGCCACCGCGGGCCGCCCCACCGCGGGCCGGCTGGTGCGCAAGCGGCTGAGCTGCTGCCTCTCGTACGCGCTGCCGGGCTGCGACTACTGCGCCACCTGCCCGGTGTGGAGCGACCAGCGCGCGGCCGAGCTGGCGGCGGCACGGCTGGCCGCGCTCCCAACCGACGGCTGATCCTTTCGAGCGGTTCGCGGCTTGACAGGCCCATCCCGGGCCGGCCAGAATCCGACATCTTTAGGGTTCCCTAAATCGCCGCTCCGGAAAGGCCGTGCATGACCGCCGTGGTCTCCGCCTCGCCCGACCGCCGACTGCCGCCGCTGATCGTGACCGCCGAGCAGGTCGACGCCATCGCCGACCGGTTCGCCGGCGCGGTCGAGGCGGCCGGACGCCAGGTCGCCCCGTGACCGCCCGGTCGGCGGAGGAGGAAGGGCGGGAGTCGGAGCCGCGCCCGCCGGGCGGCTCCGACCCGCGGGGCGCACCGGGGCGGTGGGCCGGCACGGCGCCCGAGGAGCTGCTGGGGGACGGCACGGCCGAGGGGCGCGCGGCGCGGCGGTCGCTGCTGGAGGCGGCGGTGGCGTGCCTGGACCGGGTGGCGACCGAACGGCGCGGGCCCTACTCGGGAGCCTCACCTCGGGACCTGGAGGAGCTGGTGGCCGGGGTGGACCCGCTGCCGCTGGAGGGGCTCGGCGCGCGGGCGGCGCTGGAGGGGCTGGGCGCGCTGGCGCTGCGCCACGCGGTCGACCCCGCGAACCCGGCGGCGGCGGCGCACCTGCACTGCGCGCCGCTGCACGTCGCGCTCGCCGGCGAGCTGCTGGCCGCCGCGGCCAACCCGTCGCTGGACTCCTGGGACCAGGCGCCGATCGCCAGCCACCTGGAGCGGCGGCTGGTGCGGGCGGTCGCCGCCCTCGCCGGCTACGACCCCGCCGTGGCGGACGGCGTGCTCACCAGCGGCGGCACCCAGTCGAACCTCCAGGGACTGCTGCTGGCCAGGGAGCGCGCCGGTCGCCGGCTCGGGCGCGACCTGGCGGCCGAGGGGCTGGGCTCCGGGGCCTGCCGCTGGCGCATCCTCTGCTCCCGGGCCGCCCACTTCAGCGTGCAACGCTCGGCCGCGCTGCTCGGGCTCGGCCACCGGGCGGTCCTGCCGGTCGCGGTCGACGCCGACGGTCGCATGCGGCCCGAGGCGCTGGACCGAGCCCTCGACGGCCTGGCGGCGGACGGGCTCATGCCGATCGCGCTGGTCGCCACCGCCGGCACCACTGACTTCGGCGCCATCGACCCGCTGCCCGAGCTGGCGGAGCGGGCGCGCCAGCATGGCCTCTGGCTGCACGTGGACGCCGCCGTGGGCGGGGCGCTGCTGTTCAGCCAGCGCCACGCCGGGCGGCTCGACGGCCTGGCCGCGGCCGACTCGATCGCCATCGACTTCCACAAGCTGCTGTGGCAGCCGCTGGCCTGCGGGCTGTTCCTGGTGCGCGACCGGGCGGGGCTGGAGCCGCTGGAGGTCGAGGTCGCCTACCTCAACGCCGACGACCCGGAGCCGCCGCCCGGCTGGCGCATGCCGCACCTGGCGTCGAGGTCGCTGGCCACCAGCCGCCGCTTCGACGCCCTCAAGGTGCTGCTGAGCTTCCAGGCGCTCGGCCGGCGGGTGGTCGGCGAGCTACTGGACCGCTGCCTCGACCTGGCCGGCCTCGCCGCCGAGCTGATGGAGGCCACCCCGGCCCTGGCGCTGGCGCACCGGCCGCACCTCAACATGGTGGTCTTCCGCTACGTGCCGGCGCGGGACCAGGCCGAGCGCTCCGACCGGCTCAACGCCGCCATCCGCACCCTGCTCCTGTCCGAGGGCGCCGCGGTGGTCGGCCGCACCCTCCACGACGGCCGCGTGCACCTGAAGCTCACCCTGCTCAATCCGCTCGCCACCGGCGACGACCTGGCCAGCCTGGTCGCGCTCGTCGCCCGGACCGGCGCCGACCTCGACGAGGACCACCAGTGACCATCACCGCCGAGGCGGCCGGCACCGTCGCCGCCGCTCCCTCCCCGCCGGCGAGCGAACCGCTCGCCCGCGCCGGCGACGCCGCCGTCACCACCCTGCTCAACTGCTTCCTGCGCGAGACCGGCGCCGACGTCAGCGCCGACGGGCGGCTGCGGCTCCGCCACCTCGGGCTGGAGCTGCTCGCCCCGCTCGCCCACCGCTCCGCCACCGGCCACCACACCTGGCGCCTGCCGGTGTGGCTGGTGGGCGCCGCGGACCCGGTTGCGCTCGACCACGTGGTGCTCGCCGCCCTGCTCGCCAAGGAGCTGGCCAGCGGCAGCCCAGGCGACCACGGCCCGCGGCTCGGCGAGCTGCTCACGGAGATCGTCGCCAGCGCCGCCAACGTGGCCACCTTCCTGGCGGAGGCCGAGCCGCCCGGGCCCGAGGGGCCGGCGGCGCCCGTGGCCGGGCCGGAGGCGGCCGGGGCACCCGGGCCCGTGGCAGCCGGCCCGCCCGCGCCGAACACGCCGTTCATCGTGGCGGAGCAGTCGCTGGCGTTCGGGCATCCGCTGCACCCGACGGCCAAGAGCCGCGTCGGGATGGACCCTGGGGAGCTGCGCGCGTGGTCTCCGGAGCTGGGGGCGGCCTTTCCACTGCACTGGTTCCGGGCGGACCGGTCGATCGTGGCGGAGGACTCGGCGCTGGAGGGCGCGACCGCCACCGGGCTGCTGGCGCGCCTGCTCGGCGAGCCGGATGACCACGGCACGGCGCTGCTTCCCACCCACCCGTGGCAGGCGCGCCGGCTGCTGGAGCGGCCGCGGGTCCGGGCGCTGCTGGAGGCCGGCCTGCTGGACGACCTCGGGCCGATCGGCGCGCCCTGGCGGCCGACCTCCTCGGTGCGCACGGTGTACCGGGCGGACGCGCCGTTCATGCTCAAGCTCTCGCTCGGCGTGCGCATCACCAACTCGGTGCGCGCCAACCTCGCCAAGGAGCTGGCGCGCGGAGTCGAGGTCAAGCGGCTGCTGGATGCCGGCCTGGCTGCCGAGCTGGCAGCGCGCTTCCCCCGCTTCGCGATCGTGCCGGACCCCGCCTGGGCCACCCTGCGCGATGGCGGCGGGCGAGAATCCGGCTTCGAGGTGGTGCTGCGCGCCAATCCCTACCCGGCCTCCGCGCCGCTGGACGCGACCGTGGTGGCCGCGCTCTGCGCGACGCCGGCGGGCGGCGGCCCCTCGCGGCTCGCGCGCATCGTCCACAGCCTGGCCAGCGGGACCGGCCAGCCCGTGGACGCGACCGCCCGCCGCTGGTTCCGCCGCTACCTGGAGCTGGTCGCCGACCCGCTGCTGTGGCTGGACGGCGCCCGCGGCATCGCGCTGGAGGCGCACCAGCAGAACGTGGTGGTCGAGCTGGAGGGTGGCTGGCCGGCCGGCTGCCGCTACCGCGACAACCAGGGCTACTACTTCAAGGGGTCGCGGGCCGAGCCGCTGCGCGCGCTGCTGCCGGACCTCAGCCGCTCCAGCGACACCATCTGCGACGACGCGGTCGCCGACGAGCGCTTCGGTTACTACCTCGGGATCAACCACCTGCTCGGGATGGTCGGAGCGCTCGGCGCGGCGGGGCTGGCGGACGAGCGCGACCTGCTCGCCGACCTCGCCGAGCACCTGCGCTCGAGCACCTCCGGCTCGCCGCTGGCGCGCACCCTCGCGGACGCTTCGACGCTGCGCTGCAAGGCGAACCTCCGCACCCGCCTGGCCGGCCTCGACGAGCTGGCCGGTCCGCTGGAGACCCAGTCGGTCTACGTGGACCTCCCCAACCCGCTGGCCGCTGCGGCCGGGCGGCACCGGTGAGCCGCGCGGCCGGGCGGGGCCGGTGAGGGGCGTGACCTTCGAGGCGCGGCTGCCGGCCCCTTGGGGCGCGGCGAGCTTCCGGCCATTGGAGCTCCATGCCGACCTCGATCTGGTCCACGGGTGGATGCGCGCGCCGCACGTGGCGCCGTGGTGGGAGCTGGACGTGCCACGCGCGGAGCTGGCGGCCTACCTGCGGCGGGCGGTCGCCGACGACCACCAGCAGGTGCTGATCGGGTCGGTCGGGGGCCGGCCGGTGTCCTACTGGGAGCTGTACTGGGCCGCCAGGGACCCGCTCGCCGCCTGGTACCGGGCCGACCCGCACGACCAGGGCGTGCACCTGCTGATCGGCCCGCGGTCGCTGACCGGGCGGGGACTCGGCACGGCGCTGCTCGGCGCCGTGGCGGCCTGGCAGCTCGGGCGGGAGCCGGCCACGCGCCGGGTCGTGGCCGAGCCGGACGTGCGCAACATCGCCTCGCTGCGCGCGTTCGAGCGCTGCGGCTTCCGGCGTGTGGCCGAGCTGGACCTGCCCTCCAAGCACGCCGCGCTGATGGTCCGCGAGCGCGCGGCGGTGGCGCCATGAGCCGCCCTGGCCGGCCCGTCCACGACCTGGTCGGCGTCGGCGTCGGACCGTTCAACCTGGCCCTGGCCGCGCTGCTGGAGCCCGTGGCGGGGCTCGACGCGGCCTTCTTCGAGCAGGCGCCGGAGTTCTCGTGGCACCCGGGGCTGCTGCTGGAGGGCTCGACCACGCAGGTGCCGTTCCTGGCGGACCTGGTGACCATGGCCGACCCCACCTCGCGGCACAGCTTCCTGGCCTACCTCGCCGCCCACGGTCGGCTCTACCGCTTCTATTTCCGCGAGCGCTTCCACGTGCCCCGGCGCGAGTACGACCACTACTGCCGCTGGGTCGCCGGCCGGCTGCCGGCGTGCCGCTTCGGCCACAGGGTCGAGGGGGTCCGCTGGCTGGACGGCCCCGGCCTGTTCGAGCTGGAGGTGGCCGCGGTCGCCAGCGGCCCTGTCGAGCGGGTCCGCGGCCGGCACCTGGTGCTCGGCGTCGGCGGCACGCCGCAGGTGCCCGCCGCGCTGGCGCCGGCGCTCGGCAAGGACGTCGTCCACGCCGGCGGCTTCCTCGACCACCTGGATCACCTGCGGCGCGGCGACGCCATCGTGGTGGTCGGTTCCGGGCAGAGCGGCGCCGAGGTCTTCCTGGAGCTGCTGCGCTGCCAGCCGCCGGGCGGCTACCGGCTCGACTGGCTGACCCGCTCGCCAGGGTTCTTCCCGATGGAGTACTCCAAGCTGGGCCTGGAGCACTTCACACCGGATTACGTCCGCTACTTCCACTCGCTGCCGCAGCCGACCCGCGACCGGCTGGTGCCGACCCAGGACCTGCTCTACAAGGGCATCGACGCCGAGACCGTCGCCTCTGTCTACGACCTGCTCTACGAGCGCAGCGTCGGCGGCCAGGCGCCGCCGGTGCGGCTGCTGGCACATACCGAGGTGCGCGCGATCGAGCCGGACGGCGACCGCTGGCGGCTGCGCTGCCACCAGTGGGAGCAGGGCGCCGCCTTCAGCCTGGCAGCGGACCGCGTGGTGCTGGCCACCGGCTACCGCTCGGACCCGCCCGCCTGCATCGGGGAGCTGCGCGGGCGCATCCGCTGGGACCCGGCCGGCCGCTACCGGGTCGGCCCCGACTACCGCGTCGAGACCGACAAGGGCGTGACCGGCTCGCTGTTCGTCCAGAACGCCGAGCTGCACACCCACGGGGTCGGCGCGCCCGACCTCGGGCTCGGCGCCCACCGCGCCGCCACCATCGTCAACGCGCTGGCCGGCCGCCAGGTCTACCGGCTGCCGGCCCGCAGCGCCTTCACCGACTTCGCCGTCCCAACCGACCAGGGAGCCTTCCAGTGACCACCGCCGACAGCCTCCAGACCAGCGAAATCGCCGAGCGGGTGCTGACCGCCGACCGCTGGCGGGCGGCCGGACGCCGGCTGGTCGCCAAGCTCCTCTCGGAGCTGCTCTACGAGGAGCTGCTCCAGGCCATACCGGAGGCCGGCGCGCCCTCCCGGTACCGGGTGGAGGTGGGCGACGGGGTCGTCTGGCGCTTCAGCGCCCACCGGCGGCTGTTCGACGGCCTGCGGGTCGAGCAGGGTTCGGTCCAGCGCCTGGCCGCCCGCGGCCAGGCCGAGGCGGACGACCCGATCCGGCTGCTGCTCGATCTTCGCGAGCGGGCGGGGATCGAGGTGGCCACCGCGGCGCACCTGGTCCGGGAGCTGTCCAGCACGCTGGTGGCGGACGCCCACGCGTTCGGCGAGCACCGGCGCAGCGCCGCCGACCTGGTCGATCTCGACTACGCCGAGATCGAGGGCGAGCTGGAGGGACACCCGTGGATCGCGGCCAACAAGGGACGGGTCGGCTTCGGCTACGACGACTTCCTGGCGTACGCGCCGGAGCGGGCCAGGCCCGTCCGGCCGCTGTGGCTGGCCGCCCGCCGGCCGTGGGCGAGCTACCAGGCCGTGGACGGGCTGGACCACGAGCGCCTGATGGAGGCCGAGCTGGACCGCCCCACCCGCGACGCCTTCGCCGCCAAGCTCGGCGCCCGCACGGACCAGCCCGCCGCCTTCGCCTGGCTGCCGGTGCACCCCTGGCAGTGGGCCAACGTGGTGCTGCCGCTGTTCGCCCCGGAGCTGGCCGCCGGCGACCTGGTGGTGCTCGGCGAGACCGCCGACGACTACCTGCCCCAGCAGTCCATCCGCACGCTGTCGAACCGCGCCGCGCCGCTGCGCCACCACCTGAAGCTGCCGCTGTCGGTGCTGAACACGATGGTGTGGCGCGGCCTGCCGACGGATCGGGCGCTGGCCGCCCCGCGGGTCACCGAGTACCTGCGCGGCCTGCGCGCCGGCGACGCGTTCCTGCGCGACCGGTGCCGGCTGGTGCTGCTCGGCGAGGTCGCCAGCGTGGCCATCCCCCACCGCGCCTACGAGTCCATGCCGGGCGCCCCCTACCAGTTCCGCGAGCTGCTCGGCTGCGTCTGGCGGGAGCCGCTGGCGCGCTTCCTCGAGCCTGGCGAGCGGGCGATGGCCCTGGCCGCCCTGCTGCACACCGACCCGCACGGCACCCCGGTGGTCGCCGCCATGGTCGAGCGCTCCGGTCTGGACGCCGAGGCGTGGCTGGCGCGCTTCCTTGGCGTGGTGCTGCCGCCGCTGCTCCACTGCCTGTACCGCTACGGCACGGTCTTCTCACCCCACGGCGAGAACGCCATGCTGGTGCACCGCGACGGCCTGCCGGCGCGCCTGGCGCTCAAGGACTTCGTGGACGACGTGAACCTCTCGGACCAGCCACTGCCCGAGCTGGAGCGCGTCCCGGCCGACGTGCGCCAGGTGCTGCTCAGCGAGCCGCCGGAGTGGCTCTGCCAGTTCCTCCAGGCCGGCTTGTTCATCGGCCACTTCCGTTACCTCGCCGACCTGCTGGAGGTCTGCGCCGGCCTGCCCGAGCGGCGCTTCTGGTCGCTGGTCCGCGCCGAGGTGCTGGCCTACCAGGCCCGCTTCCCCGAGCTGGCCGAGCGCTTCGAGCTGTTCGACCTGCTGCGGCCGCGCTTCGCCAAAATCTGCCTGAACCGCAACCGCCTGCTGCTCGACGGCTACGGCGACCGCCCCGAGCGACCCCACGCCGCCACCTTCGGGACGGTGCGCAACGCCCTCGACGAGGTCGCCGAGCCCGCCGCCGCGCCGGCATGACCCGCCGATGCGCTTGCACCCGTGGCCGCCGTGCCGCACCATAACCGGGTCATGAGCACGAGCCTGAGAACCCCGGTCACGGATCCGCGGTGCGCGCCGTCGCCGCCCGCGGTCAGCGCCGGTCGTCCAGGCGCGGCACCGATCCATGACCGGCGTTCTAGCGCGCGATTTACCGGGGACCGGGGACCGGTCCTCCTCGCGCGCCCGCGTGCCTGACGCACGGCACGCAGCTCGGCAGGAGCCGCCCCGGGTCACCGCCCAGGGGCGGCTCGTTTGCTTTCCGGGCCCGATCCGGCCGGCGGAGGCGCCTGGGGACCCACCGGCACCACCACCAGCCAACGAGGAGGACGAAGCAGATGGCAAGGCCGACGAATGCGGCGGCTCGAGGCGAGCCGGCCGGGACCGCGGGCGCGTCCGCGCCGGACCCGGTCGTGGCCGGTGGCGTGGCGATCGGCTCGGGGACCTTCACGCTGATCGCCCGCTCCCCCGTCGCGCTGGACGCCGAGCGCCTGCTGGAGGCCGCCCGGCTCGCGCGCGAGGCTCGCGCCGGCCTGCTGGACGTCGGCCGCGCCTGGGAGGCGCTCGGCGCCGAGGTGGTCGAGGCCTGCCAGCGCGCCAGCGGGCTGGGCGCGGTCTGCGCGGTCGAGGCGCCCGGCGACGTGGCCGCCGCCGCGCCGGTGGCCGCCATGCTGCGCGTCCCCGCCTGCGCGCTGGAGGGCAGCCTGCTGCCCCGCGCGCTCGGGGTGGCCGGGCTGCCGGTGCTGCTGGAGCGCGACCCGGGCACCGGCGTCCAGGCCTGGCTTCGCGCCGCCGAGCGCATCGAGCAGGAGGGCAACCCCGAGGTGGTGCTGTGCGACCCCGGCGACGACCTGGCCGCGATGCCGTCGCTCCGCGCCGCCGGGGCGCGGCCGCTGGTGGTCGACGCGAGCCCGTCCCGCGGGAGCGACCGCGACGCCGGCGCGCTGGCGCGCGCGGCCGCGGCGGTGGGCGCCGACGGCGTGGCCATCCCGGTCGACGGCGCGATGGACGGCCTCTCGAGCGAGCTGGACGCGGTGGCGGCGGCCGTTGGGCGCCGCATGGCCGGGCGCCGCATCCGCTACGTCGGCGGCCACGGTGCCGGCCGGCAGGCCGGCGACCAGACCTCGCGATGGCGTCGCCAATGAGCGCCCAGGGCCCGTCTGGCGTCGACGAGCTGCGGGAGCTGCGGGCGGGCGTCGACCAGGTGGACCGGGAGCTCCAGCGGCTGGTCGCGCGGCGCCGCGACCTGTCCAACCGGATCCAGGCGCTCCGGCTGGGGCGCGGCGGCGGGCGCTACGACGCGACCCGCGAGCAGCAGGTGGTCGCCTCCTACGTGGCGGCGCTCGGGCCCGACGGCGCCGAGCTCGCCGCCGCGGTGCTGCGCGTGTGCCGCGGCCCGGCCGGGCCCGGCCGGGACTTGGGATAACCCCACCCCCTCCGAATCCAACGGCAGCGGCGACGTGGTCCTGCGCCGCGCCGGCTGAGCGCCCCGCCACGGCGGCTGGACGGCCGAACCGGTGCTACCCTTGCGAATTGACCTGCATGCGCGGGGGAGCCTGGGCACCGACCCGGGCTGAGAGGCCGCAAGGCGACCCCATGAACCTGATCGGGTTAGGACCCGCGAAGGGAGGCGCTCTCCAAGTGCGCACAGCATCGACCGTCCCAGCCTGGTCCCCGGACTGAGCGTCCGCACGCGATGAGCGCGCGGGAGGGCCGCCTGGCGCCCCGATCCACCGGGGCACCCCCTTGGGGTTCCCCGGACCCCTCCGGATCAGCCCCCAGCGGCGACGCCACCGGGGCGGCTGTGGAGCTGCGCGGCGTGCGGCAGGCCTTCGGGGAGCTGGTGGCGCTGGACGGCGTGGACCTCCAGGTGCCGCCGCACGGGCGGCTGGCGGTGGTGGGACCCAGCGGCGGCGGCAAGTCGACCCTGCTCGGGCTGGTCGCCGGCCTGCTGGAGCCGACCGCGGGCGGCGTGCTGGTCGGCGGCGAGCCCGGCTGGAGGCAGCGCCTGCGGCGCTGCGCGCTGATGCCGCAGAAGGACCTGCTGCTGCCGTGGCGCAGCGCGCTGGACAACGCCTGCCTGGCGCTGGAGAACCAGGGCCTGTCCCGGGCCGAGGCCCGCCGGCGCGCGCGGCCGCTGTTCCAGCGGTTCGGTCTCGGCGAGTTCGAGCGGTCCCTGCCGGGCCAGCTCTCCGGCGGCATGCGCCAGCGGGTCGCCTTCCTGCGCACGCTGCTGGCGGGCAAGCAGGTGCTGCTGCTGGACGAGCCGTTCGGGGCGCTCGACTCGATCACCCGCGGCCGTATGCAGGAGTGGCTCGCCGAGGCGCTGGCCGCGCAGCCCTCCACGGTCATGCTGGTCACCCACGACGTCGAGGAGGCGCTGCTGCTCGGCGACGTGGTGGCGGTGCTGTCGGCGCGCCCCGGCCGGGTCGTCCACCGGCTCCGGGTCGGCTTCGACCGCGGCGGCCGGCGCCGCGAGGTGGTCGCCAGCCAGGCGTTCGTGGCCGCGCGCCAGGAGATCCTGGAGGCGCTGGAATGAGGCGCTACGGGCCCGCTGTGGCGCTGGTGGCGGCCGGGATCGCCGTGTGGGAGGCCGCCATCCGCCTGCTGCGCGTGCCGGACTACCTCCTGCCGGCGCCTTCGGCGGTCGCTGCCGACTTCGGGAGCGACGGGCGGCTGCTGCTCGACAACTCGCTGGTGACCCTTCGCGAGATGGCGCTCGGCCTGCTGCTCGCGGTGGCCGCCGGCCTGGGCCTGGCGGTGGTGCTGCACCTGTCGGGCACGCTGCGGCGCGCTCTCTACCCCATCCTGATCGGCTCGCAGACGATCCCGATCGTGGTGCTCGCGCCGATCCTGGTGATCCTGCTCGGCTTCGACCTCGCGCCCAAGCTGGCGATCGTCGCGCTGATCTGCTTCTTCCCGATCGTCGTCAACACCGTCGACGGCCTGGCCTCGGTGGACGAGGACCTGGTGCGGATGATGCGCACGCTGGACGGGTCCCGGTGGGCGATCTTCAAGCGCGTCGAGCTGCCCTGGGCGCTGCCGACGGCGTTCTCCGGCATGCGCGTGGCGGCCACCTACGCGGCCATCGGCGCGGTCTTCGGCGAGTGGGCCGGCTCCAGCGCCGGCCTCGGCTACCTGATGCTCCAGGCGACCCCCAACCTCAACACCCCGCGGATCTTCGCGGCGATCGTGATCCTGACGGCGCTGTCGCTGGGGCTGTTCCTGTCGATCCGAGGGCTCGAGCGCCTGCTCGTCCCGTGGGCGCGCCCGGCCGGTCGGGACGCGCCCGTCCAGCAACCCTAGGAGGCTCGACCAGCACATGGGCACACGCGCACGACGAACCCGCCGGCTGCTGCTGATCCCGGCCGCGCTGGCGCTGCTGGCCGCCGGCTGCGGGGCCACCGGCGGCGGCTCGGGGCAGGCCAGCCAGTCCAGGCCGGCCCGCGTCAACCTGTCGCTGGACTGGACGCCCAACCCCGACCACGTGGGCCTGTACTACGCGCAGCAGCACGGCTTCTTCCAGCGGGCGCGGCTCCAGGTGACCATGCGCGCGCCGTCCGACCCCAGCGCGCCGATCAAGCTGGTCGGGCTGAACCAGGTCGACCTGGCCATCAGCTACCAGCCGGACCTGTTCCTGGCCAGCCCCAAGGAGCTGCCGGTCAAGGCGGTGGCCGCGCTGGTCCCGGTGCCGCTGAACTCGCTGATCGCGCTCGGCGGCTCCGGCATCACCAGCCCCGGCGCCCTGGGCGGCCGCAAGGTCGGCATCACCGGCATCCCCACCGACGACGCCACCCTGGCCACGCTGCTGCGCACCGGCGGGCTGGCGCGCGGCCAGGTGCGCACCGTCAACGTCGGCTTCAACCTGGTCACCTCGCTGCTGTCGCGCAAGGTCGACGCCATCCTCGGCGGCTACCGCAACGTCGAGGGCATCCAGATCCAGCAGGAGACCGGCAGAAGGCCGGTGGTGCTGCCGGTCGACCGCCTGGGGGTGCCGAGCTACGACGAGCTGGTGGTGGTGGCCAACTCCAAGCGACTGGCCGGCGACCCGGCCTACGCCGCCACCGTGCGGCGCTTCCTCGACGCCCTGCGCCAGGCAACCCAGGCCGCCATGGCCGATCGCGACGGGGCGGTCGCCACGATGGCGCAGGTCACCAGCTACAAGGCGCCGTTCCTGCGCGCCAGCGTGCCCGCGACGCTCGACCTGCTGCGCCCGCCCGACGGCGCCCCGATCGGCTGCATGGACGCGGCCGCCTGGCGCTCCTACGGCGACTGGATGCACCGCACCGGGCTGCTCCCGCGCCCGGTCGACGGCGCCTCCCTGATGACCACCGCCTACCTCCCCGGCGCCTGCTGAGCCGCCCGGCCCGCCGCGGCGATGACAGGCGGCCGCGGGCGGCGCGCCAGTCGTCGGCGAGCATCGCGGACACGCTCTTCAGTACCTGCGGCCGCGGACGCGGTGGATGTCGAAGCGGGCGGTGCTGGCCACCGCCATGACAGCCATCACCCCGGCCTGCACGGGATCGGTGACCACCAGGTCGGCGTGGTCGGGCACCGAGCCGGCCATGTTCAGCGAGACGACCATGATCCCGTGCCCGCGCAGCTCGTCGACGGCGTCGGTCACCTCGCCGCCCATCAGCGATCCCGCCAGCACCAGAGCCACCGCACGCGGCAGCCGGGCCACCGCGCGCACGGCGTTGGCCAGGTTCTCCTCGCCGACGATCGGGATGGTGTCGATGCTGATCTTCTCGCCCCGGATGTTGTGACGGTCGGCCTCGCCGATGGCGCCGAGCGCGACCTGGCCGACCTGCGCGCCGGCGCCCACCACGATGATCCGCTTGCCGTAGACCTGGAACATGCTCGGCAGCCGGCGGATCGAGGTGACCGCGTCGATGGCCAGGAACGACCGCTCCAGGCTGTCGGGGTCCGCGACGGCGTCCAGCTCCCAGTAGACCGCGATGCGCACGCCCCGCTCGACGATCTCGACCGAGACGATGTCGCCGTCGTGGCGCTGGATCGCCCCGGTCATGTCGTGCAGCAGTCCGCGGCGGTCCGCGCCCTCCACGAGCACCGCCAACTGTGGGCGTCGCCGGAGCGGCGCCTCCGGCGAGTCCCCTCCATCCGTGGCCACGGCCGAGAGGCTACCAGCCTCCACCGCCCGCCCGGGGCCGTGTAGGGTGGCAGCCATGCCACTCCCTGAGGGCCTCGGCCGCTTCAACCGGTGGGTCACCAACCCGATCACCCGGACCTTCGCCGGTCGCGTGCCCGGCTTCGCCATCGTGGTCCACCGTGGGCGGACCAGCGGCCGCCGCTACCGCACGCCGGTGAACGCCTTCGCCCGCCCCGACGGCGGCTACACCCTGGCGCTCACCTACGGGCCGGACGCACAGTGGGTCCGCAACGTGCTCGCGCAGGGCGGCTGCACGCTGGAGGCCACCGGTCGGCGGGTCGACCTGGCCAACCCTCGGGTGGTCCACGACCCCTCCCGCCGACCGGCGCCGCCGCCGGTGCGGGCCGTCCTGGCGCTGCTGCGGGTCGAGTACTTCCTGGAGCTGGACCCGGCCGGAGCCTGAGCCCCCCACGTCCCGTCCCGGCCCGGCCTGCCGCCTGCTTGTGAGCCGGTTCGCCGGGTAGAGCCAGCCCTTTACCGAACCGGGCGGAGGTGATCGCGGGCGCTGCGGCCGCGGGCGGAATATCCGCGGGCTCCAGAACGCTTCCAACCTGGGCGCCGAACACGGCGCCCGCCTGCGCACGCCCGCCTGAAATGGATTGCGAACCACCATCGTGAAGACCTCGCTCACCGAGCTGAACGCCCGCCTGCCCGAGCTGACCCTGGCCGACCAGGAGCGCCTGCGGCGGCGGCTGGACCGCGCCCGCAAGCTGCGCGGCGCCGAGGCCCGTCAGGCGGCGGTGGCCGAGCTCGCCACCGAGGTCGACGCCGCCGAGCGGCGCGTCGCCCGGCGGCGTGCGGCCGTGCCCAGGGTCGGCTACCCGGCGGCGCTGCCGATCGCGGGCAAGCGGGACGAGATCCTGGCGGCGGTGCGCGACCACCAGGTCGTGATCGTGGCCGGCGAGACCGGCTCCGGCAAGACCACCCAGCTCCCCAAGATGTGCCTGGAGCTGGGGCGCGGCGTGCGCGGCGCGATCGGGCACACGCAGCCGCGGCGGCTGGCCGCCCGCACCGTCGCCGAGCGCGTGGCCGAGGAGCTGGAGACGCCGCTCGGCGGCGCGGTCGGCTACAAGGTGCGCTTCAGCGACCACGCCAGCGACGACACCCTGGTCAAGGTGATGACCGACGGCATCCTGCTGGCCGAGCTGCTCGACGACCGGATGCTGCGGCGCTACGACACGCTGATCATCGACGAGGCCCATGAGCGCAGCCTCAACATCGACTTCATCCTCGGCTATCTCGCCCAGCTCCTGCCGCGGCGGCCGGACCTCAAGGTGATCATCACCTCGGCCACCATCGACCCGGAGCGGTTCTCGCGGCACTTCGGCGACGCGCCGGTGATCGAGGTCTCCGGCCGCACCTACCCGGTCGAGGTCCGCTACCGTCCGATCGCCGACGAGGCCGACAGCGACCAGATCCAGGCGATCAGCGACGCGGTGGACGAGCTGCGGGCGGCGGGGCGCGGCGACGTCCTGGTCTTCCTCAGCGGCGAGCGCGAGATCCGCGACACCGCCGACGCGCTGCGGCGGGCAGAGCAGCGCGACGCCGAGATCCTGCCGCTGTACGCGCGGCTGTCAGCGGCCGAGCAGCACCGGGTGTTCCAGCCCCACCCGGGCCGGCGGATCGTGCTGGCCACCAACGTCGCCGAGACCTCGCTGACGGTGCCGGGCATCAGGTACGTGATCGACCCGGGGACCGCGCGCATCTCCCGCTACAGCCACCGCACCAAGGTGCAGCGGCTGCCGATCGAGCCGATCTCGCGGGCCTCCGCCAACCAGCGCAAGGGCCGCTGCGGGCGGACCGCCGACGGCATCTGCATCCGGCTCTACTCGGAGGAGGACTTCGAGTCGCGGCCCGAGTTCACCGACCCCGAGATCCTGCGGACCAACCTCGCCTCGGTGATCCTGCAGATGGCCACGCTCGGCCTCGGCGACGTCGCCAGCTTCCCGTTCATCGACCCGCCCGACCACCGCAACGTCCGCGACGGGGTGCAGCTCCTCGAGGAGCTGGGCGCCTTCGACCCGTCCGTCAAGGACGCCGGCAAGCGCCTGACGCCGCTGGGCCGCAAGCTCGCGCAGCTCCCGGTCGACCCGCGCCTGGCGCGGATGGTGCTGGAGGCCGAGCGCTACGGCTGCGTGCGCGAGGTGATGGTGATCGCCGCAGCGCTGTCCATCCAGGACCCGCGTGAGCGGCCCACCGACGCCCAGCAGGCCGCCGCCGAGAAGCACGGTCGATTCGTCGACAAGGACTCAGACTTCCTCAGCTATCTGAACCTTTGGCGATACCTGCGCAAGGCGCAGGAGGAGCTGTCGTCCAGCCAGTTCCGCAAGCTGTGCAGGGCGGAGTTCCTGAACTACCTGCGCGTGCGCGAGTGGCAGGACGTCAACAGCCAGCTCCGGCAGGTCGCCAGGACCTTCGGGATCCGCTCGAGCAGCGCGCCCGACGACCCGGACAACATCCACCGGTCGCTGCTGGCGGGCCTGCTGTCGCACATCGGCCTGAAGGACCCCGAGCGGCAGGAGTACCAGGGCGCGCGCAACGCGCGGTTCGCGATCTCCCCCGGATCGGCGCTGTTCAAGAAGCCGCCGCGCTGGGTGATGGCCGCCGAGCTGGTGGAGACCTCGCGGCTCTGGGGCCGCGTGGCCGCCCGCATCGAGCCGGAGTGGGCCGAGTCGCTCGGCCAGCACCTGGTCAAGCGCACCTACAGCGAGCCGCACTGGGAGCAGCCCGCCGGCGCGGTGATGGCGCTGGAGAAGGTCACCCTCTACGGGGTGCCGATCGTCGCCTCGCGGCGGGTCAACTACGGCCGCATCGACCCGCCGCTCTCGCGCGAGCTGTTCATCCGGCACGCGCTGGTGCAGGGGGAATGGGAGACCCATCACCAGTTCTTCCACGCCAACCGCCGGCTCCTGGAGGAGGTCTCCGACCTGGAGGCGCGGGCGCGGCGGCGCGACATCCTGGTCGACGACCAGGCGCTGTTCGACCTCTACGACCGGCGGCTCCCCGCCGAGATCGTCTCCACCCGCCACTTCGACGCCTGGTGGAAGCGGACCCGCGCCAGCCGGCCCGACCTGCTCAGCTTCGAGAAGTCGATGCTGATCAAGCAGGGCGCAGGCGGCGTCAGCGAGCGGGACTACCCGGACGTCTGGGTGCAGGGCCGGCTGGAGCTGCCGCTGACCTACCAGTTCGAGCCGGGCTCCGACGCGGACGGCGTGACCGTCCACGTCCCGCTGGCCCTGCTCAACCAGGTGCGCGCCGAGGGCTTCGACTGGCAGGTGCCGGGCCTGCGGCAGGAGCTGGCGACCGAGCTGATCAGGTCGCTGCCCAAGCCGATCCGCCGCAACTTCGCGCCCGCACCCGACCACGCCAGGGCGGCGCTGGAGCGGGTGACGCCGCTGGAGGGGCCGCTGGTGGAGGCGCTGGGACTCGAACTGCGGCGCCTGACCGGGGTCGAGGTGCCGGCGGACGCCTGGCGCCCGGACCTGGTGCCCGACCATCTCAGGGTCACCTTCAGGGTCAGCGACGACCAGCGCGTGCTGGCCGAGGACAAAGACCTGGAGGGCCTCAAGCTGCGGTTGACGGGCAGGCTGCGGGCGGCGATCTCGACGGCGGCCGGCGGCGTCGAGCGCCGCGGGCTGCGCTCCTGGGACATCGGCAGCTTGCCCCGGACCGTCGAGGTCGAGCGCGGCGGGGCGGTCGTGCAGGGCTACCCGGCCCTGGTGGACGAGGGCGACAGCGTCGCCGTGCGCACCCTGGAGACCGAGGCCGCCCAGCAGCGCGCGATGTGGCAGGGGACACGCCGGCTGCTGGTGCTGAGCTCGCCGTCGCCGACCAGGTTCGTGCTCGGGCGGCTCGGCAACCAGGCCAAGCTGACGCTGCGCGACTACCCGCACGGCACCGCCGTGGACCTGTTCGACGACTGCATCACCTGCGCCGCCGACGCGCTGATGGCCGAGGCCGGCGGGCCGGCCTGGGACGCCGAGGGCTTCGCCAAGCTCCACGACAAGGTCCGCGGCGAGCTCGCCGACACCGTGCTGGAGGTCGTCACCAAGGTCGAGCGCATCCTGGAGGCCGCCCGCGGCGTGGAGCTGCGGCTCCAGGAGCGCCGCGCCAACCCGACCCTGGCGCCCGCGCTGGACGACGCCAGGGCACAGCTCGACGGGCTGGTGTACCGCGGGTTCGTGACCGCGACCGGGTCGCGGCGGCTGGCGGACGTGCTGCGCTACGTCCGCGGGATCCAGCACCGGCTCGACAGGCTGGCTTCCCACCCGGCCAGGGACGCGGAGCTGCTGGCCAGCGTCGAGGACATCCAGGACGCCTACCAGCGGCGGCTCGACCGCCTCCCGCACGGCAGGCAGCCCGGCGAGGCGCTCCGCGAGATCCGCTGGATGATCGAGGAGCTGCGGATCAGCTACTTCGCCCAGCCCCTCGGCACCCCCTACCCCGTCTCCGAGAAGCGCCTCCGCCGAGCTTTGGACCAGGCCTGACGGCCGCGTCTGACCGCCCGGCGGCTGACGCAAACCTCCGGTGGCATGCGATGATATGGGCCACGATGCGCGAACTCTCCCCCGACGAGCTGCTCTCCACCACCCGCAGCGTCCGCAGGCGGCTGGACCTCGAACGGCCGGTCGAGCGCGAGGTGCTGGAGGAGTGCCTGCGCCTGGCCCAGCAGGCGCCGACCGCCAGCTATGCGCAGAACTGGCATTTCGTGGTGGTCACCGACGCCGCCCAGCGAGCCGCGCTCGGCGAGCTGTGGCGCAGCGTGGCCGGTTCCTACCTCCAGCACCGCTCCGCCGCGGCCGCCGCCGACCAGCGGGTCGCCCGCATCGGCGACGCCGTGCGGCACCTGGCCGACCACATCCACGAGGTCCCCGTCCACGTCGTCCCCTGCGTCGAGGGCAGGACCGACGGCGCGCCGGCCGGCGTGCAGGCCTCCCGCTGGGGCTCGATCATGCCCGCGGCGTGGAGCTTCATGCTGGCCGCCCGCGCCCGCGGCCTCGGCACCGTGTGGACGACCTTCCACCTTCGGCACGAGCGCGAGGCCGCCGAGATCCTCGGGATCCCCTACGACAAGGTGATGCAGACCGCGCTCATCCCGGTCGCCTACACCATCGGCACCGAGTTCAAGCCCGCCGCCCGCAAGCCGCTGGACACCATGGTCCACTGGGACCGCTGGTAGCCCCTGGAGGTGTGCGGCCGGCTCCCTGGGTGATACTTGCCGGGTGGGGGCATCGAGCTGGGACCTGATCGTCGTGGGCGCCGGGCCGGCCGGCGCGGCGGCCGCGCTGGAGGCCAGGCGCCTTGCGCCCGACGCGCGCGTGCTCCTGCTGGACCGGGAGCGGTTCCCACGCGACAAGGCCTGCGGCGACGGCATCGGCCCGCATGCAGCCGCCGAGCTGGCGGAGCTTGGAGCCGGCTCGGTCCTGGACGGCTACCCGCCGATCCACCGGCTGCGGCTGCGCGCGCCAGGCGGGATCGAGGCCGCCGGCAGCAGCGCCCTGCCGAGCTGGGTGGTGCCCCGGCAGGTCCTGGACGCGCGCCTGGTCGAGCAGGCCGTCCGCGCCGGGGTGGTGCTGCGGCGCGAGCGGGTGCGCGGGCTGGAGCAGCGGGACGGCCTGGTGATCGTCGACGGCGCGCTGGCCGCGCCGGCGGTGATCGGGGCCGACGGCGCCAACTCGACGGTGCGGCGGCTGCTCGGCGCGCGCTCCAGCCCGGAGCACCGCACCGCGATCGCGCTGCGCGGCTACGCTCCCGCCCCGCCGGGGCCGCCGGAGCAGCTCATCGGCTGGGTGGCGGACGGCTGGCCCGCCTACGTGTGGTCGTTCCCGACCGGCACGGGCCTGGTCAACGTCGGCTACGGGCTGCTGCGCAGCCGCCTGCGCGGCGGCGGCAGGGCGGAGCTGGAGCGGCGGCTGCGGACCCTGCTGCCGGGCGCGGACCCCGACCCCGCCAGCCTCCGCGCCCACCACCTGCCGTTCTCGCCGGGCCGGCCGTTGGCGGGCCGGGGACGGGTGCTGTTGTGCGGCGACGCGGCCAGCATGGTCAACCCGCTGTCCGGCGAGGGCATCTACTACGCGCTCGCCTCGGGACGGCTGGCCGCTCGCGCGAGCTTGCTGGAGCCCGGGCGTCCCGGCGCCGCCTACCGGTCGCTGCTGCGGGCGGCCCTCGGCCGCCACTTCCGCCACGCCGCCGTGCTCGGGCGCGCCATCCGCTGGCAGCCGCTGGCCTGCGCGGCGCTGGCAGGGGCCGGCAGCTCGCCGGCGCGCTTCCAGCGCCTCGTCGAGCTGGGCCTCGGCCAGGCGAGGATCACCCCGGCGCTGCTGTCCAGCGTGCTGGCCGGCCGGCGAGCGCAGCCGTGAGGCGACCGCTGCCGGGCTCGAACCGCCCAGCGGGCGCCGTCAGGCGCCGGGCCGGACCTCAGACCGCCCAGCGGGCGCGCGAGGCGGTGGGGTCGGAGGCGGCCTCGTGAAGCCGCTCCATCGAGTCCAGCACGGCCGCGGAGACCCGCTCCAGGTCGGGGATGGTGCCGGCGTCGGCGGTGAGGCCGATGGTCACGCGGTCGCCCCAGGTCATCGCCGCCGCAGTGATGGCGACCTCGCTGGCCAGCGGCATCAGCGGGTAGGCGACCTGGACCCTGGCGCCGGCGATGTGCACCGGCTCGACGATGCCGCCCAGCGTGGTGATGATCAGGTTGAACCAGCGCCCGCGGTAGGCGAAGCGGGCGGCTCGAGCGTGCAGCGGGGCCGGTGCCCACGCCCCCACGACCTGCATCAGGAAGCTCGCTCCCAGCGGCTGGTGCGAGCGCTTCGCCCGCTTGGTGAGCGCGCGCACGGCGGCCAGGCGGTCGCAGGCGCGCATCGGCCCCACCGGCACGTCGACCGACAGCGCCGAGGTCCAGGTGCCGGGCGCGACGCCCTGGCCAGGCGGGCGGACCGCCACCGGGACCATCACCCGCAGGGTGTCGCCCGCCTCCTGGCGGCACTCCAGCAGGCTGTGCACCCCTTCGGCCACCAGGGTCAGGACGATGTCGTTGACGGTCCCGCCCAGCTTGCCGCGGATCCGCTTGACCTGGTCGAGCGGGACCTCGGTGAGCACGATCCGGCGCTTGGCCGTGATGGGACGGTTCAGGGGCCCCTTGGGGGCGGTGCCGGCTCGGGCGAGCTGCCAGATGCCGATGACGATCTCGCCGGCCCGCCGGAAGGACCTGGCCGGGTGGCGGATGGTGCGCTTGATCGCCCCGCCGAAGGCGCGCCACGGCGCGATGGTATGGGCCCACAGCGTCGCCCAGAACAGCCGGCCGCCGCAGGGGGCCGGCGCGGGGTCCCACTCGGTCTGGGGAGCGGCCGGGATGACGTCGGCGGAGGTGGCCAGCCGCAGCCGCCGCAGCACGCCGTTGCGCGCGCCGGCGGACAGGCCGAACAGGTGGTGGGCGACGTTCAGGGCGCCGAGCCCGTCGGCGATGGCGTGGTGGAGCTTGAGCACCACCGCCTGGGAGCCGCCGTCGAGCCCGTCGATCAGGTGCAGCTCCCACAGCGGCCGCGAGCGGTCCATCGGCGTGGCCATGAGCGCCTCGACGGTCTCGCACAGCTCCGCCCAGCCCCCCGGGGAGCCCAGCTCCAGCCGCCGGACGTGCCAACCCAGGTCAAAGGCGTCATCGTCCACCCAGGCGGCACGCGCCAGTCCGAGCGGGGCCACGGCCAGGCGCTGGCGCAGCCTGGGCAGGCCGCAGAGCCGCTCGCCGAGGAGCTCGACCAGCTCCTCCCGGAGCAGCGGGCCCTGCGGCCGGCCGGAGGAGTCCAGGATGGCCAGCCCGCCCACGTGCTGCTGGACACAGGGCGTCTCGGTGTAGAGGAAGAAGGCGTCCTGGGGGCGCAACAGCTCCACGTTCCAGCTCCCCGACTCGACAGCAGGGGTGGTCGCCATCATGACAGGTGCCCCGTTCGTGCACGAACCCGCCACGGGGCCGATGGCGACCCGCGCAGCTTACATCCGCTCGGGAACTTGGATGCCGAGCAGGTCGAGCCCCAGCGTCAGGGTCCTGGCCACCAGCGCGCACAGGGCCAGCCGGGAGCCGCGCGTCGGCTCGTCGGCCTGGAGCACGGGGCACGCCTCGTAGAAGTCGGTGAACGCGGTGGCCAGGTCGAACAGGTAGGTGCAGAGCCGGTGCGGCTCCATCGTGGCGGCGACCGCCTCGACCGCCTCACCAAGGCCGAGCAGCGCCAGCGCCAGGGCGCGCTCGGCCGGCTCGTCGAGCACGATCCGCCCGGACGATGCCTGCTGGTCGTCGATGCCCGCCCTGCGGAAGATCGAGCGGATCCTGGTGACCGCGTACTGGAGGTAGGGGCCGGTGTTGCCGTCGAAGGCCAGCATCCGGTCCCAGTCGAACACGTAGTCGCGCTCGCGCTGGAACGACAGGTCGAAGTACTTGAGCGCGCCCATGGCGACGGCGTGGGCAACGGTCGAGCGGGCCAGCGGGTCCAGCTCGCTGCGGTCCTCCACGATCTTGGCGGCCCGCTGGTCGGCCTCGTCGAGCAGGTCGATGAGCTTGATGGGGTCGCCGCTGCGGGTGCGCAGCATCTTGCCGTCGCTGCCGAGCACCGAGCCGAACTGCGCGTGCTCGGCGCGGTGGCCGTCCAGCCAGCCGGCCATGCGCCCGGCCGCGAACACCATCGAGAAGTGCAGCGCCTGCGGCGACCCGACCACGTAGACCAGGCGGGTGGCGTCGAACTCGCGCACGCGCATGCGCACGGCCGCCAGGTCGGTGGTGGCGTAGCCGTAGCCGCCGTGGCTGTAGCGCACGATCAGCGGAAGGCGCTCGCCGTCGCGGCCCTTGAACCCGGGCGGGAACACGCACAGGGCGCCCTGGCTCACCTCGGTGAGGCCCTTGGCCTCGAGCTCGGCGACCACCTCTGGCAGCACCGGGTTGTAGCGGCTCTCCGCGTCGATGTCCTCGTCGGTGAGCAGCACGTCGAGCCGCTGGTAGATGGCGCGGAAGTGCCGCATGGACTCGTCGAAGAGCTGGCGCCACAGGGCCAGCGTGGTCGGGTCGCCCGCCTGCAGCGCCACCACCCGCCGGCGGGCGCGCTCGGCGAAGTCGGGGTCGCCGTCGTACTGCTCGCGCGCCTGCTGGTAGAAGAGGTTGAGGTCGCTGACCGACAGCTCGGCGCCCGGCTCGACCGCGCCCATGTCGACCAGCTGCTCGATCAGCATGCCGAAGGGCGCGCCCCAGTCGCCGATGTGGTTCTGGCGGATCACCCGGTGGCCGAGGAAGCCCAGCAGCCTGGCCAGCGCGTCCCCGATCGCCGTGGAGCGCAGGTGCCCGACGTGCATCTCCTTGGCGACGTTGGGCCCTGAGTAGTCGACCACCACCGTCTCCGGCGCGGCGGCGGGCGCGACCCCGAGGCGCTCGTCGGCGGCCAGCGCGTTCGCCTGCTCGGCGATCCAGTCCGACCGCAGCGTCAGGTTGACGAACCCGGGGCCGCTCACCTCGACCCGCTCGCACAGGTCGTCGATCTCCAGGTGCTCGACGATCGCCGCAGCCACCTCGCGTGGCGGCCGGCCCAGCGTCCTGGCCAGGCTCATGGCGAGGTTGGCCTGGAAGTCGCCGAACGAGGAGGGGCGGATCAGCGGGTCGGTGCTGGCCAGCTCGTCGCCGAAGGCGGCGGCCAGGGCCGCCCGGAAGCGGGTGCTGAGCTCGGATTTGGGATCGGATTTGGGGTCGGCCACGGTAACGAGGGTCCTTGCGCTCTGGTGGGATTCGGGCGAGCCGATCGGCTCCAGGGCATCATGCCACAGGCTGCGTTGCGGGGCGCTTGGGTGGGTAAGCAGAGCGAACGGGGGAAGCCGAGCGCGTCACGGGGGCAGGCGATGGCGGCAGTGGCCCGCCGGGCGACCGGCGGGGTGCGACGGTCGCTGGAACGGCTCGACCGGTTCCAGCAGCGGAACCGGGTGCTGGCGCTGCCGTTCGCGGTGATCCGCAAGTTCGGCGACGACCAGGCCGGCAACCTGGCCGCGCTGCTCGCCTACTACGGCTTCTTCTCGCTGTTCCCCCTGCTGCTGGTGCTGGTGACGGTGCTCGGGTTCGTGCTGGAGGGGCGGTCGAAGCTCCAGGCGAGGATCCTGGACTCGGCGCTGGCGCAGTTCCCGGTCATCGGCGACCAGATCGGCCACGACATCGGCTCGATAAAGGGCAGCGGGGTGGCGCTGGTGATCGGCATCGTCGGCACCCTCTGGGCTGGCCTCGGCATCACCCGGCAGGCGCAGAACGCCATGAACACCGTCTGGGGTATGCCCCGCAGCCGCTGGCCGAGCTTCTGGCTGCGGCTGGCGCGGGGGCTGGGCGTGCTGCTGGTGCTGGGGCTCGGGGCGATCTGCGCCACGCTGCTGTCGGGGCTCGGGACGGTGTCGGGGCTGCCGGTGATCGGGCGGGTGCTGCCGTTCGCGGGCACGCTGCTGTTGAACCTGGCGCTGTTCCTGTTCGCGTTCAAGGTGCTCACCTCCGTTGCCGTGCCCTGGCGGCAGCTGCTGCCCGGGACGGTGGTGGCGGGCGCCTGCTGGAGCGTCCTCCAGGTGATCGGCGGCTACTACATCACCCACCAGCTCAAGAGCGCGAGCCAGGTGTACGGGACGCTCGCCCTGGTGATCGGCCTGCTGTCCTGGCTGTACCTGGGCGGGCAGCTGTTCCTGTACGCCGCGGAGCTGAACGTGGTGCTGGCCAAGCGCCTGTACCCGCGCAGCCTGTTCCCGCCGCCGCTCACCGAGGGCGACAAGCGGGTGATGACCGACCTGGCCAAGGTCGAGGAGCTGCGCCCCGAGGCCCGCGTGGACGTCGACTTCGAGCGGCCGGCGGGCAGGGGGCCGGCGCCCCAGCCCCGCCCGGCGCCGCGCCCGCGGCCCGCGCCGGCCGCCAAGCCGGCGGGCGAGCCGCCGCGCAACGGCGAGCGGTAGAGCCCGGCGCCCTGGCGCCGTTCGGCGAGGCCGGTCAGCGGCTATCCTTGTGCGGGATCACGAGGGCACTTGCGGAGGGTCCAATGGGACAGCAGCCACTCACGATCGGCATCGAAGAGGAATTCCAGATCGTCGGCGCGGACGGCGAGCTGCAGGCGCACATCGACACCCTCCTGGCCTCCGCCAGGCCGATCCTCGGCGAGGACGTCAAGGCCGAGATGCTGCAATCGGTGGTCGAGGTCGGCACCAGGATCTGCGCCAGCGTCGCCGAGGCGCGCGAGGAGGTCCTGCGCCTGCGCGGCACGCTGGCCTCGCTGCTGGAGCCGCAGGGCATGCGGATCGTCTCGGCCGGCACCCACCCGTTCTCGCACTGGCGCGACCAGCGGATCACCGAGCTCGACCGCTACAAGATGATCGAGGACGAGATGCAGGACGTGGTCCGCGAGCTGCTGATCTTCGGCATGCACGTGCACGTCGGCATCCAGGACCCGCAGTCGCGGATCGAGGTGGTCAACGAGGCCCGCTACTTCCTCCCCCACCTGCTGGCGCTGTCGACCTCAAGCCCCTTCTGGCTGCGGCGCCAGACGGGCCTCAAGTCCTACCGCAGCGTGGTCTGGTCGCGCTTCCCGCGCACCGGGATCCCGCCGGAGTTCGGCTCCAACGAGGAGTTCACCAGCTACGTCGACCTGCTGGTGCGCACCGGGAGCATCGACAACGGCAAGAAGATCTGGTGGGACCTGCGGCCGCACTGGCAGTACCCGACCATCGAGTTCCGCGTCTGCGACGCCTGCACCAAGGTCGACGAGGTCTTGTGCATCGCCGCCCTGATCCAGGCGATCTGCGCCAAGCTGCTGCTGCTGCGCGCCCGCAACCTCGGCTTCCGCAAGTACCTGCCCTCGCTGATCAGCGAGAACAAGTGGCGGGCCATGCGCTACGGGATCGACGGCAAGCTGATCGACTTCGGCAAGGCCGCCGAGGTGCCCATGCGGGAGCTGGCCTTCGAGCTGCTGGAGTTCGTGGACGACGTGGTCGACGACCTGGACTCGCGCAAGGAGGTCGAGTACCTCAACACCATCCTGCGCGAGGGCACGAGCGCGGACCGCCAGCTCCGCGTCTACCAGGACACCGGCAGCTTGGAGGCGGTCGTCGAGCATCTCGCCGCCGAGACCCTCCAGGGCGTCCCGCGGCGCCCGACGGCCACGTCAGGACCTGCATGAGCTCGATGGAGCACGCCGCAGCCCACCTCGCCGGCCTCCCGGCTCGGGGCCGTGCGCCCACCGACCGCGGCGATGGCCCGTCAGTCGAGGGCGTCGCGCTCCAGGGGGCAGGTCATGCAGCGAGGGCCGCCGCGACCGCGACCGAGCTCGAAGCCGGGGATGGTGAGCACCTCGACGCCGGCGTCGCGTAGGCGCTGGTTGGTGTCGACGTTGCGCTCGTAGGCGACCACCACGCCGGGCTCGACGGCGAGCAGGTTGTTGCCGTCGTCCCACTGCTCGCGCGCTGCCAGCAGCTGGTTGCCGCCGGTCTCGAAGGTGCGGATGCGCGGCACGTCCAGCACGCGGGCCAGGGTGGCGAACAGCTCGTCCTCCGCCTCGACGTGCAGCTGCCCGCCAGGGCCCGGGGTGACCACGAACGGCCGCATCCGCTGGCGCAGCCCAGGGAAGACCACGAAGGCGTCGCGGTCCACCTGCGTCAGCACCGTGTCCAGGTGCATGTAGGTGCGCATCTTGGGCAGCTCGACCGCGATCACGCTGTCGAGCGCGCCGGCCTCGAACATGCGGCGCGCCAGGGCCTCGACCCCCTGGGGCGAGGTGCGCTCGCCCATGCCGACCAGCAGCACGCGGTTGCCGATCACCAGCAGGTCGCCGCCCTCCACGACCGCCGGGTAGTGATCGAGGCCGTCGCCGCCGTACCAGATCGGGAAGGCCGCCGACGCGAACACCGGGTGGTGCCGGTACACGGCCTCCAGGTGGAGGATCTCGCGCCGGCGCGCGGGGAACGCCATCGGGTTGATCGACACCCCGCCGTACATCCACGCCGAGGTGTCGCGGACGAACAGCTGGTTGGGCAGCGGCGGCAGCACGAAGGTGGTCGGCTGGAAGCTGGCGCCGACCAGCCCCTGCGGCGGGAAGGGCAGGTCCTCGGGGATCACCCCGCCGATCAGGTAGCGGGCCAGCTCGCGTTCGGGCAGCGAGTCGAACCACTCGCGCACGTCGGGGGCGAGGCTCTGCCCGAAGGCGTCGACGGTCACCACGCGGTCGAGCAGCTCCTTGCGGGCGGCCTCCTCGGTGAGCGTGTCGGCGAGCAGGTCGCCGAGCAGCAGCACCTCGACCCCGCGGTCGCGGAGCACCTGCGCGAACGCCCGGTGCTCCAGCTGCGCCCGCTCGACCCACATGATCTCGTCGAACAGCAGCTCGTGGACGTTGGCGGGGGTGAGCCTGGTCAGCTCGAGGTCCGGCTCGTGGAGCAGGACGCTGCGGAGCCGACCGATCTCCGAGCCGACCTCGAACCGCTTCATGCACGCTCCCTTCCCGGCCACCACTGGCCACATCGCCCGCGATGCAGGCTACTGCCTCTTGACAGGGCTCGCCCAACCGGGTGATACACGAACGCACGAGGACGCCGCAGCGCGGAGGCCGAGATGGCTCGATACCTCATCGTGGCCTATCAGACGGCAGGGAGCCCGGAGCTCGCCGAGCGGGTCCGCTCGCTGGTCGCCGAGGACCCCGAAGCCGAATTCACCTTGCTCGTGCCCGCAACGCCACCGTCCCACCTGCATACCTGGGAGGAGGGGGAGGCGCGACAGCTTGCCCTGCGCCGCGGCACCGAGGCGGCCGCCGGGTTGAGCGCGGCCGGCGCCACCATCGCCGCCGTGCGGGTCGGCTCGCATATGCCGTTGGACGCCGTTTCCGACGAGCTGTACTGGCACGGCGGGTACGCGGCTCTGGTGGTGTCCACCTTCCCGCCGGGCCTGTCCCGCTGGCTCAAGGGCGACCTGCCCAACCAGCTCCGGCGCCGCACCCGCCTGCCCGTGCACCACGTGATCGCCGCCCCCGCCAAGACCAGCCCCGAGCACACCCCCGCCTGAGCGCGAGCGCCAGGCGGCCGGCGCGGGCTTACGTCACGACTCGGATACCTCCTCTGGCAGTCCGAAATGGCGGTGCAGGCTGGGGTCGAGGAACCCGGCGATCTCCACGATCCGTCCGTCGCGAAGGCTCAGCACGTTGATCGCGCCGAGCCGGAAGCGGTCGCCGCCCGCCTCCCCCTGGTAGCAGGCGAAGGCCAGCTGCCCATTCGCCCGGACCGGCGCCAGGCGCCAGGGCGTCGCGAACATCCGCTCGTTGAAGAACCGGGCGATGTCCTCGCGGCCCAGGAACCAGGCGGGCAGCGGCGGCATGGTGAACCTGGCGTCCTCGGCCAGCAGCGCCAGCAGGGCCGGCACGTCGGCCCGCTCCCATGCGGCCACGAAGGCGTCCACCAGCTCGCGCCGGCCGTCGGGGCCGAGGGCGTCCAGCTCGGCCTGCTGGGCGGTCGGCGGCACCCGCTGGTCCACCGCCTTCCTGGCGCGCTGCAACGCGCTGTTGACCGAGGCGGGCGTGGTGTCCAGGATGCGCGCGACCTCCGCGGCGGAGAACTCCAGCACCTCACGCAGGATCAGCACCGCGCGCTGGGTCCCCGGCAGGTGCTGGAGCGCCGCGATGAAGGCCAGCTCCACGCTCTCGCGCCGCAGGTAGCTGCTTGCCGGGTCGGTGCCGCCCGGCTCGCCGGACGCGGCTCGTCCGGCCAGGGCTCCAGCCAGACCGGTCCCTCAACCGGGTCACCGAGATCGTCGGTGTCCCGCCATGGCGGGCCGTGGTCCATCGAGCGCATCCGCTGCGGGCGGCGGGCGATCAGCCGCAGGCAGGCGTTGGTGGTGACGCGATAGAGCCAGGCTCGCAGCGAGCTCCGGCCCTCGAACCCGGCGATGCCCCGCCAGGCGCCGAGCAACGACTCCTGGAGCGCGTCCTCGGCGTCCTGGACCGAGCCGAGCATCCGGTAGCAGTGGGCGTACAGCTCACGCCGGTAGCTGCCCACCAGCCGCTCGAAGGCCGCCGGGTCGCCCCGGCGGGCCGAGGCCAGCAGCTCCGGCTCGGGCGGCGCGTCCAGGTGCTCCATCGGGACATTGTTCCAGCCGCCCCGGACGGCGTCCTCGCGCCTGGCCGCCGAGGGTGTCGCCGCGCCTGGCCGCTACTCGGGCTCGAGGCTGCGGCAGGTGACCTGGCCGTTGAGAGGTTTCGCCGCGGCGGTGGCGACGGCCAGCTCGTCCTGGGTCTGGCCGGGCCGGATGTCGGTGCGCAGCCGCACGCTGGCGGTGCCGACCCGCTCGCCCCGGAAGTCGAACAGGGTCGCGTCGCAGATGTCTGGCCGTCCCGCCTTGGAGCCGTTGTTGGTGATATGGAACACCACCTGGTACTCGTTGGGGTCGGCCGGGATCTGCTCGAGCACGTTGACCGAGGCCTTGTACGATTTGCCCTGGTTGGTTACGACCTCGATGACGATGCTCACCGCGGTGACGAGCAGGATCACCGCCACCATCACCACCAGCCCGGTCGGCCCCATGATCTCGCGCTTGCGGCGCTGCGGAGGCGGCTGCGGCGGCGACGGCCGGCTGCCCGCCCCCGGGGGCTGCGTCGGTGCTGCGGGAGTGCTCACGGCGCCTTCCAGTGCTCGGTTCCAACGGCCGCTGACAGGCTACCGCGACCGCCCCCGGAGCGCGCGCGAAGCCGAGCCTAGTTCATCAGGGTGCTGAGCACCGGCGGGAGCGGACCGAGGATCCCCCCGTCGGTCGTGGTCGGCTCGTCGGTGGTGGGCGTGCTGGTTGGGGGTGCCGTGGTGGTGGGCGGCGCCTGCTGGCCCGCCCCCCCAGGCGCCGGCCGCGTGGTCGAGCCCGGGCTCGCGCCCGAGCCCGCCTGGCCGGCCGAGGAGGAGGGCGACCGCGCGCCGACCGGCACCGATGTCCTCTCCCCGCTGCCCTGACCGGTGCCGCCACCCCCGGCGACGCCCTGCACCGGCACCGGCGGGGTGAGCAGCTCCGGCCCGGTCGACCCGCTCGGCTGGCCCGACTCCGGCTGCGGCCGGAGCTGTACGTCCGAGCCCTGCTGGCCGCCCTGGAGAATGACCATGCCGCCAACCAGCGCCAGTGTGCACACCAGCAGGCCGAGCAGCGCGACCGCCAGCCGCTGGGTGAAGAACGGCAGCCGCTGCAGGCCGACCTCCCACTCGAGCCTGAGCCGGTCCCGCACGCCCGCGCTCGCGGATCCGCTCGATCTCGCGTGCATTCGCCAAGCCCCCCTCGTCGGATCGGTGCGGGGGAACCTACCCGTTCCAGGCGCAAGAGTTCCAATCAGCGCTCACCACCCGGGCAGGATCTGCGCCGCTTTCCGGTCATGCGGCGTTCTGCCTGCGCCGGTGTGGGCAACCGCACTAGGATTGACGCTCGACAACGCCGTCGCGCCCTGTCCGGGGCATCCCGATCCCCATCCGCAGAGGTACAGCCATGGCCAGCCCGCGCACGCTGTTCGCCAAGCTCTGGGACCGCCACGTCGTGGTCGAGCAACCCGGCCTGCCGACCGTGCTCTACATCGACCTGCACCTCGTCCACGAGGTGACCTCGCCGCAGGCCTTCGCCGGGCTCGCGGCCCGCCGGCTCAAGGTCCGCAGGCCCGACCTCACCCTGGCCACGGTGGACCACTCGATCCCCACCCACGACCGCTCGCTGCCGATCGCCGACGAGCTGGCCGCCACCCAGATCCGCATGCTCGAGAAGAACTGCGCGGAGCACGGCATCCCGCTCACCGGCATGCACAGCCCGAACCAGGGGATCGTCCACGTCATCGGCCCGGAGCTCGGGATCACCCAGCCGGGCATGACGATCGTCTGCGGCGACTCGCACACCTCCACCCACGGCGCCATGGGCGCGCTGGCGTTCGGCATCGGCACCAGCGAGGTCGAGCACGTCCTGGCCACCCAGACCCTGCTCCAGCGGCGCCCCAAGGCCTGCGAGGTCCGGGTCGACGGCCAGCTCGCCCCGGGCGTGGCCGCCAAGGACATCATCCTGGCGCTGCTGGCCAAGATCGGCATCGGCGGCGGCACGGGGCACGTCTTCGAGTACACCGGCTCGGCGATCCGCGCGCTCTCCATGGAGCAGCGCATGACCATCTGCAACATGTCGATCGAGGGCGGCGCCCGCGCCGGCATGGTCGCGCCCGACGAGACCACCTTCTCGTACGTGGCCGGCCGGCCCTTCGCCCCCAAGGGCCAGGACTGGGACCGTTCCCTGGCCGACTGGCGGAACCTGCCGAGCGACGAGGGGGCTGTCTACGACAGGTCGGTGACGCTGGACGCCGGGGCGCTGGAGCCGATGATCACCTACGGCACCAACCCGGGGATGGGCATGCCGATCACCGGCCGCATCCCCGACCCCGCCCGCGCCGCCGACCCCGCCAGCAGGCAGGCGCTCGGCAAGGCGCTCGCCTACATGGACCTGCGCCCCGGCGAGCCGCTGGTCGGCCAGCCGGTGGACGTGGTGTTCATCGGCTCCTGCACCAACTCGCGCATCTCCGACCTCCGCCAGGCCGCCAGGATGCTGGCGGGTGGCAAGGTCGCGGACGGCGTGCGCGTGCTGGTGGTGCCGGGCTCGCAGGACGTCAAGCGCCAGGCCGAGGTCGAGGGCCTGGCCGAGGTGTTCCGCGCCGCCGGGGCCGAGTGGCGCGAGTCGGGCTGCTCGATGTGCATCGCCATGAACGGGGACGAGCTGCGACCGGGCCAGTACGCCGTCTCCACCTCCAACCGCAACTTCGAGGGCCGCCAGGGCGCTGGCGGGCGGACCTTCCTCGCCAGCCCCCTGACCGCGGCGGCGACCGCGCTGGCCGGCAGGATCACCGACCCGCGCACGATCGTCTCCGCGACCGAGGGAGTGAGCGCCTGATGGAGCCGTTGCGCCCCTTCTCCAGCAAGGTGGTCCCGCTGCTGGCCGACAACGTCGACACCGACCAGGTCATCCCGGCCCGCTTCCTCAAGGTCACCGACAAGACCGGGCTCGGCGACGCGCTGTTCTCGGACTGGCGCTACCACGCCGACGGCAGCCCCAAGCCGGAGTTCGTGCTCAACCGGCCGGAGATGCGGGGGCGCCAGATCCTGCTCGCCGGCGACAACTTCGGCGCGGGGTCCTCGCGCGAGCACGCGCCCTGGGCGCTGGTCGGCTACGGCTTCCGAGCGGTGCTGTCCACCTCGTTCGCGGACATCTTCCGCAACAACTCGCTGAAGAACGGCCTGCTGCCGATCGCGCTGCCCGCCGACGCCCACGCCAGCATCGTCGCCCTGGTGGAGGCCGACCCGGACGTCGAGCTGTCGGTCGACCTCGAGGCCGGCCAGGTGCGCCTGCCGGACGGCTCGGTCGTCGGCTTCGAGGTCGACCCGTTCTCCAGGCAGATGCTGCTGGATGGCACCGACGAGCTGGGCTTCCTGCTCGCCCAGTCCGAGGCCGTGCTCGCCTGGGAGGCCGCCCACCCCCAGCGGGTCGACACCACGGCGGCAACCGGAGCCTGACTTGGGCTCCTCTTCGGGGGCCGGTCACGTGCCCGCGGCGCGCGCCATTACCGCGCGGCCTTCGCTCACCGCGACCGGGCGCGGCGCCGACACATGACCGGCCCCCGTCTCGAGCTGGAGCCGGTCGGACCGGTTCGGGCGCGGCTGGAGGCGCCGCCCAGCAAGAGCGTGAGCAACCGGATGCTGGTGTGCGCGGCGCTGGCCGACGGCGCCAGCCTGCTGCGCCGGCCGCTGGAGAGCGACGACTCCGCGGCGATGCGCTCGGCCCTTCGCCAGCTCGGCGCCCGCGTGCGCGAGCCCGCGGAGGGCTGGAGCGTCCAGGGGACCGGCGGGCGGCTGGCCAGCCCGGCGGCGCCGCTGGACGCGCGCGCCTCGGGCACGACCATGCGGTTCCTGGTGGCGGTGGCCACCCTGGCCGCCGACCCGGTGACGGTGAGCGGCCACCCTGGGCTGCTGGCGCGGCCGGTCGGGCCGCTTGTGGCCGCCCTCCGCCAGCTCGGCGCGCGCCTGGACGACCGCGGCGGCTTCCCGCCGGTCACCACCGCCGGTGGCGGCCTGCGCGGCGGCGAGGTGTCACTGGACGCCGCCGCCTCCAGCCAGTTCGCCAGCGCCGTGCTGCTGGCCGCGCCATACGCCGCCGGGCCGGTGACGATGCGCGCGGGCGGCCTGGGTGCACCCGAGTACGTCGAGCTGACCGCGGAGGTGATGGGCCGGTTCGGCGCCGGCGTCGAGCGCCTGGACCCCTTGACCTGGCGGGTGGAGGCCGGCGCGCGGTACCGGGCCACCGACGCCGAGATTGACTACGACGCCAGCGCCGCGGCCCACCTGTTCGCGCTGGCCGCAGCCACCGGCGGGACCGTCACCGTGACCAACGCGCGCCAGGACCGCACCCAGCCGGACGCCCGCCTGCCGGAGCTGCTCGCCGCCATGGGCGCGGCGGTGACGCGGGAGGGCGCCGCCCTCACCGTGCGTGGCCCGGAGCGCCTGACGCCGCTGGACGCCGATCTGGGGCCCATGCCCGACCAGGTCACCACCGTCGCCGCGCTGGCCGCGCTCGCGCCGGGCCGCTCGCGCCTGCGCAACGTCGCGGTCGCCCGCGGCCACGAGACCGACCGGCTGAGCGCGCTGGCCGCCGAGCTGGCCAAGCTCGGCGTCCGGGTCGAGGAGCTGCCCGACGGGCTGGTCGTCCACGGCGGCGAGCCGCGCGGGCCGGCGCTGCTGCGGACCCACCACGACCACCGCCTGGCGATGGCCTTCGCCGCGCTGGCCGCCAGGGTCCCCGGCGTGGCCATCGAGGACCCCGGCTGCGTCGCCAAGACCTACCCGGGGTTCTGGGACGACCTGGCCCGCGCCGGCCTCCACGGCCGCACCCGCCAGGGCGCCTGAGGCCGCCGCCAAAGCATCACGCCCATCACGCCGGGTCGCGCCGGAGCATGACGGCGGGTACGCCTGGTAGCCCGCCCGCGCCATGCCACCAGGCAGGGAGCGGGGGGCCGCGTCATCGTGCGGCGGTGGTGTTGTGGCGCATGTCCGTGGCGGGGTCGCTGGCGTGCGGCGTGCTCCGCCCGCAGCCACGCTGGTCGAACAGGACCACCTGGTACCGCTCCGGATCGAAGTACCGGCGGTGGCGCGGCTTGCACCCCGATCCCGGCCCGCCGTGCACCACCAGGGCCGGCTTGCCCTCCGGGTTGCCGCAGGCTTCCCAGTACACGAGGTTCCCGTCGCCGACGTCGAGCATTCCCTTGTCGTACGGCTCGATCGGCGGATAGAGCTCGTCCATGTGGTGACCCTACCCCTTCAGCCGGTCTGGCCGGCGGCGTGACGCTCGGCGAGGATCTCGCCCGCGACGCGGAGGCCGCTGCGGAGCGCGCCCTCCATCAGCCCGGCCCACTGGCCGGCGGTGTGCTCGCCGGCGAAATGCAGGCGGCTGACCGGGCGGGCCAGCAGCTCCTCGTCCTCCGGCCGCCACCACGGCGCGCGTGTCGAGTAGGCGCCGCGCGACCAGGGATCGTCCGACCAGGTGGCCAGGACCGCGCCGGCACGCTCGAGGGCGAGGTCCGGCCGCAGCGCGCGGAGCCGTCCGATCCAGCGCGCCGGCCCGTCGCGGACCGCCAGCCGGTCCAGTGCCGGCTGGGACCCTGCGAACGCGCTCACCACCGGCTGCACCCTGCCGTCGGTGCTCCGGGCGGTCCACGCCCAGAAATGCTCGGGCACCGACAGCACCGCGCTCGGGCCGCTGGCCCGCGCCAGCGGCACCACCAGCTTGGCGGCGTGCCCGTAGGCAACGCGCCCCAGCGCCGCCGCCTTCCAGTCCGGCAGCGCCGGGGCGAACCGGATCGCGTCCAGCACGCAGGCGGGCACGGCCAGCACGCAGCAGTCCGCCTCGACCCAGCCGCCGGCGGCGCGCACGCGCACCCCGCTGGGCGACCACTCCACCAGGTCGGCCGCGCTGTCCAGCCGCAGCCTCGGGCCGAGCCGCTCGGCCAGGCGCAGCGCGATCCGCTGGTTCCCGCCGGTCACGCGCAGGCTCTCGGCAGGCGAGAAGGTGACGTGGATGCGCTCCAGCACGCAGGCGCCGAGCTGGTCGGCCGGCCGCGCCCAGGTGACCTGGAGCCGCGCCGCGATCGCCTGGCGGACACCGGGGTCGGGCACCACCTCGGCGAGCACCTCGGAGGCGGAGCGCCCTGCCAGCTCGACGCGACCGTCCGCCAGCAGCGCCTGGAGCCGTGCCACCTGGTCGCCCACGGCGCCGTGGGTGGCGCCGATGCCGCCACGTGGCTCGCGCTCGCCGCTGCGCACGCCGATCGGCACCAGCTCCAGGCCGAGGTCCTCCGCCACCGTGGCGACGGTCTGATGGCTCGCCTCCGCGAACTCGGCGCCGCGCTCGGCCACCGCGTCGTTGGCGAGCTGCTGCGAGAAGACGCGGCCGCCTACGCGGCTGCGTGCCTCGAGCACGACCGGCTCGATCCCCCGCTCCGCCAGTGACCGGGCCGCCAGCAGCCCGGCGAAGCCCGCTCCGATCACGCACACCCGCATAGTCGGGGATCGTATCGCGAACCACCCACGACGGAGAAATGCCCCAGCACCGGCGACCAGATCGACGCCGGCCGAGTTGCCCGTGGACGCCGCCATCGGCGCGGTGGAAAGCGTAGTGTTTGCGCATGGCCACCGACGAGGAACGCATCGCACTGTTCATCGACCACGAGAACCTCGTGCTCGGTGCGCGCGAGATCGGCCGGGCCTTCGACGTCGGGCCGATCTTTGAGGCGCTTGCCGAGCGCGGCCGCGTGGTCGCCCGCCGCGCGTACGCGGACTGGACGCTGTTCGCCGACGACCGGCGCTCGCTGGTCGAGCACAACTGCGAGCTGATCGACATCCCGCAGCGCACCGGCGCGGTGCGCAAGAACGCCGCCGACATCAAGCTGGCCGTGGACGCCATGGAGCTGGCCTACGAGCGCGGGTTCGTGTCGACCTTCGTGATCGCCTCCGGCGACTCGGACTTCACGCCGCTGGTCGCGGCGCTGCGTGCCCTCAACCGTCGGGTGATCGGCATCGGCGTCAAGGGCTCCACCTCGGCGCTGCTGCCGCCGGCCTGCGACGAGTTCTTGTTCTACGACCGGCTCCCGGGCGTCAGCGAGCCCGCGCAGCGGTCGACCAGGGGCGGCAACGGCAGGGCGCGGCCCCCGCAGCCGGCGCCCCCGGGCCCCCAGGAGAAGGAGGCCGCCACCCGCCGCAACGGCGGCCGCGACCTCCAGGACGTCCAGCGGACGCTCACCCAGACCCTGGCGGGGCTGAAGCAGAGCGGCACCGAGCCGGTGCTGGCCTCCACCCTGAAGCGCGCGATGCTGCGCAAGGACCCGACCTTCTCCGAGTCGGACTACGGCTTCCGGGCCTTCGGCGAGCTGCTGCGCCAGCTCGAGCGCAACGGCGTGATCTCCCTGGCCGTCGGTCAGGCTCCCGGCGACCCGGGTGTCGACTTCCCCGACACCGGCCAGTCCGCGCAGGCGTTCGAGACGCTGCGCAAGACCGTGCTGGAGCTCCAGGGCGAGGACGACGAGGTGCCGCTGTCGGGCCTCAAGGACCAGATCCGCAAGCGCGTGCCGAACTGGTCCGAGAAGGACCTCGGCTACTCGGGCTTCCTCCAGTTCGCCAAGGCGGCCGCCGCCAGCGACGCGGTGAACATGGAATGGGACGACGACGAGGGCGATTACTTCCTGTACGTCCCGGACAACTGAGGCCGAGCACCACCGCCAGCAGCACGCCGAGCAGGCCGGCGGCCTTCGCCAGCTTGGGCCCCAGGGCTACAGGCCGAGCCGCCAGCACCCGGGCTCGTGGGGCACCTCGACGCGGCCGACGCTCTGGAGGAACGCCTCGACCACCTGCGGACCGGCGAACTGGAAGGTCTGGCGGTAGATGCGCTGCTGCTCGTCCAAGCCCTCGGGCTGGCGGGCGACCCAGTCGGCGAACGAGCCGTGCTCGTCGGCAAGCGCCAGCACGATCTTGGCGTTGTCGATGGTGGCCAGCACCTTGGCGCGGTTGCGGACGATGCCGGGGTCGCGCAGGATCCTGGCCACGTCCTTGCCGGTGAAGGCGGCCACCAGCTTGGGCTCGAAGTCGTGGAAGGCATGGCGAAACCCCTCGCGCTTGGCGAGGACGGTCCGCCACGACAGGCCCGCCTGGAACACCTCGAGGCTGAGCCGCTCGAACCAGCCGGCTTCATCGAGCGGCGGCAAGCCCCACTCCTCGTCGTGGTACGCGGCAAGAACCGGGTCGGTGGCCGCCCAGCGGCATCGGGTCTTGCCATCAAGGGCAGGGAGCACCATGCACGACCTCCGTGCTGCGCGGTACGACGGGCTCTTCTTGCATAGCCCTGCGGCAAGAGCGTAACCCCTCGGACCGCTTGCATTAAAACCGGCGGTTCAGGCGCCTCGGGGCCGAGGGGGCGCGCCGGGCATGCGGGCCGCGCGCCAGCCCCGCCTCAGGGCCGGACGGCGGCGGCGCGCCTCAGGGCCGGACGGCGGCGGCCCAGCCGAGGGCGAGGGCGACCAGGCCGGCCAGCAGCAGGCGATAGGCGACCCTGCGGCGGCGCTGGTCGGCGCCGCTGCCCGCGGCCAGCGCGGCCAGGCCGAGGACGGCCGCCAGCGCGACGCCGACCAGCACCACCGGCGCGTCGCCGGCCGCCAGACCGCTGCCCAGCGCGATCGCGCCGGCGACCAGGTAGGCCGCGGCCACCAGGGCGCCGGCCGCGCGGACCCCCAGCCGCGGGGCCAGCCCATGGACCCCGGCGGCCCGGTCGGACTCGACGTCCGGCAGCGAGTCGGCCAGGTGGACGGCCACCGCGGCCAGCGCGCCGATCGGCCAGGCCCACCACAGCACCGGCGGGAAGCGGCCGGCGGCCCCGTACCCGAACAGCGGCACCAGCGGCAGGGCGATCGCGAACGGCAGCACGCTGGCCGCCGTGCCCTTGAGCCAGAGGTCGTAGCTCCAGGCGCAGGCCAGACCGACCGCGGCCAGCCCCAGCGTGGCCGGCCCGAGCGCCAGCGCGAAGCCGAGCGAGGCCAGGCCGCTGGCCAGCGCCAGCACGGTGACCGCCCGCCGCGAGATCGCCCCGGAGGGGATCGGCTTGTCCGCCGCGCGGCCCGCGTCCACGTCCCGCTCGACGTCGATCGCGTCGTTGAGCGCCCCCGCAGCGTACTGGTTGGTGGCCAGCAGCCCGGCCAGCAGCGCCAGGCGGCCTGGCTGGAGGTGGTGGCGGCCGGCGACCACGCCGAAGGCCAGGCCGATGGCCATCACGGTGAACCCCGGTGCGGCGTGCAGCAGGGCGAGGTGGGTGGCGGGGTGCCACGGGCCGCGCCGCGGCACGGCCGGCTACTCGCCCTGCTCGGGCCCGTCGCCCTGCTCGGGCCGGCGCACGATCGACAGGCGCGGGCGGGCGGAGCGCGTCAGCTCCGGGTCCCACCCCTCGGGGGTCACCGGCTCGCCGCCGCCGTGGCCGCCGCACGCGCAGGTGAAGCCCACCGGCTTGCGCTTGCCACAGCGCTCGCAGGTGAAAAAGCCGTCAGCGTCCTCGGTCCGGGTCACTCCGTCCTCCCCGGGGTAGTCCCCCGACGATAGGTTTCCCATGCACGTAAGCTACCCTCTGCCGGGTCGCATCGCTCGTGCCGCCCGGTCTGAACCGATTCCGGATCGCGTGGGAGCTGCCGTGGGCCCGACTGCCCTGCTGTACCGCCTCTACGAGCGCCGGCTGGCCGGCGACCTGCGCCGCCGCGGCGGCCTGCCGCGCCACGTCGGGGTGATCATGGACGGCAACCGCCGCTGGGCCAGGCAGCTCGGGATGAACACCATGGCCGGCCACCGCCGCGGCGCCGACCAGATCGACCACCTGCTCGAGTGGAGCCGCGAGCTGGGCATCCCCACGGTGACGCTGTGGCTGCTGTCCACCGACAACCTGCTCGGCCGCCACCCCGCCGAGGTGGCCGGGCTGCTGGAGATCATCGAGAACAAGGTCCGCCAGCTCTCCCTCCAGGGTGGCTCGGACGCCTACCGGATCGTTCCGGTTGGCCAGCTCGCCACGCTGCCGGAGCGGACCCGTACGGTCCTGGAGGAGGCCGAGAAGGCCTCGCGGGCGCGCACCGGCGGGGTCCTGCACGTGGCGGTCGGCTATGGCGGGCGGGAGGAGATCGCCGACGCGGTCCACCGGCTGCTCGCCGACTACGCGCAGAAGGGGCTGGACCTGGCCGAGGCGTCCAGGCTGGTGACGCCGGACGAGATCGCCAGGCACCTGTACACCGCCGGGGTGCCCGACCCGGACCTGATCATCCGCACCTCCGGCGAGATCCGGTTGTCGGGCTTCCTGTTGTGGCAATCTGCGCATGCGGAGTACTACTTCGCCGATGCCTACTGGCCGGACTTCCGCAAGGTCGACTTCCTCCGCGCCTTGCGGTCCTACGCCCAGCGGCAGCGGCGTTTCGGGAGGTAGCGACCAGGTGGCACGTAAGGACCGGGAGCGCGCGAGGAAGCGGCGGGCGATTGAGCGGTCGCGCCGCGAGTCCGGGTACGAGCCGGAACCCAAAGAGGACGAGCAGGAAGATCGTCGCCGAAGCTCCAACGGCAAGCGCCCGCCGGCCAGGCCGGGCGGCAGCCGGCGGCCGCCACAGGGGCCGCTGCGCAAGCTCAAGCCCGGCGACGTGGACCGGCGCGGGCGGGAGTTCAAGCGGGCGATGTTCCTGCACCCGCGCACGGCCATGTTCATCTCGCTCGGGGTGATCGCCGCCGCGGTGGTGGGGCTGTTCCGGCCGCGCCTGCAATGGCTGTCGTACCTGGCGTTCACGGTCGGGTTCCTGGTGTTCGCCGACTCGCGGCCGACCTGGGTGCAGGCATCGATGTGGATCGCGGTCGCGACGGTGTGCGCGGCCGCCTCCGTGGTGCTGCTGGTGAACACCATCTGAGCCGGTGGCCGGCTCGCAGGGGTTTCCCCGCCAGCACGCCCGCACGCGCGGCTTCACCCTCGGCGAGCCGCGCGGTTTCACGGTGAGCGCCGACGGCGGCCGCGTGGCCTTCCTGCGATCGCTGGCCGGCGACGACCCAGTCAACCGCTTGTGGGTGCTGGATCTGCCGGAGGGGTCCGGGGAACCCCAAGGGGGTGCCCCGGTGGATCGGGCCGGCACCGGGGAACGCCTGGTCGCGGACCCGGGGGCGCTGCTGGGCGGCGGTCCGGAGGACCTGCCGCCGGGCGAGCGGGCCCGCCGCGAGCGGGCCCGCGAGCGCGCCGCCGGGATCGTGACCTACGCGACCGATCCCCAGCTCAGCGTGGCCGCGTTCGCGCTGGGCGGCCGCCTGTTCTGCGCCGACCTCCCCGGCGCGCGGGTGCGCGAGCTGGCCGCGGCCGGGCCGGTGCTGGACCCGCGGCCGGACCCGACCGGGCGCCGGGTCGCCTACGTGACCGGCGGCGCGCTGCACGTGGTCGAGATGGACCGCGGCGCCAGCCGGGTGCTCGCCGGCGAGGACGATCCCGAGGTCACCTGGGGCCTCGCCGAGTTCATCGCCGCCGAGGAGATGGACCGCAACCGCGGCTACTGGTGGGCACCGGACGGCCAGCGGCTGGCGGTCGCCCGGGCCGACACCAGCCCCGTGGCGCGCCTGCACCCGACCGACCCCGCGAACCCGCAGGTCGCCCCGGTCACCCTGCGCTACCCCGCCGCCGGCACCGACAACGCCGAGGTCCGCCTGTTCGTGGTCGAGCTGAACGGGGGGCGGGTCGGGATCGAATGGGACCACGAGGCCCTGCCCTACCTGGTGGAGGTCGCCTGGCCGCGGGGCGGCCCGCTCACCCTGCTGGTGCAGTCGCGCGACCAGAAGACCATGCGGGTGCTGGAGGCCGACCCCGGCACGGGGGCCACCACCACGCTGGCGACCAACAGCGACCCGGTCTGGCTGGAGATCGTCCCCGGCGTCCCCGCGTGGCTGGACGGCCGGCGCCTGGTCGGCACCGTCGACGACCACGGCTGCGACACCCGCCGGCTCACGGTTGGCGGCGCGCCCGTGACCCCGCCCGGCCTCCAGGTCCTGGAGGTGCTGGACGCGGACGGCGACGAGGTGCTGCTGCGCTGCTCGGAGGAGCCCACCGAGATCCACGTCTGGCGCGTCCACGCCCCCGCCGGCTCCCGGCCCCGCCTCGAGCGCCTCACCACCACCCCCGGCGTCCACCGTGCCGCCGGCGCCGGCGGCACGGTGGTGCTGACCAGCGCCACCCTGGACCGCGACGGCACCCGCACCACCGTGCACCGCCGGCCGCGCGGCGGGGCCACCCCGGACCCGGCCGGGGCGGAGGCCGCCACCCCACTCCCCCGGCAGGTGGCGAGCATCGCCTCGCTGGCGGAGGCGCCGGTGCTGCGGCCGCGGGTGCGATTGCTGCGGGCGGGGGCGCGTGACCTGCGCACCGCGCTGCTGCTGCCGTCGGAGCCGGCCGGCGGGCCGCTGCCGGTGCTGCTGGACCCCTACGGCGGCCCGCACGGCGCCCGCGTGCTCTCCAGCCGGACGGCCTTCCTGGTCCCCCAGTGGTTCGCCGACCAGGGCTTCGCCGTGCTGGTGGTGGACGGCCGCGGCATGCCGGCGCGGGGCCCGTCGTGGGAGCGCGCCGTGCACCTCGACCTGGCCGCGCCGGTGCTGGAGGACCAGGTCGACGCCCTGCACGCGGTGGCGGCCGAGCACCCCGAGCTGGACCTCGGCCGCGTGGCCATCCGCGGCTGGTCGTTCGGCGGCTACCTGGCGGCCCTGGCCGTGCTGCGCCGCCCGGACGTGTTCCACGCGGCCGTGGCCGGCGCGCCGGTCACCGACTGGCGGCTGTACGACACCCACTACACCGAGCGGTACCTCGGCGATCCGCGTGCCGACGCCGAGCCCTACCGCCGCAGCTCGCTACTGGCCGACGCGGCTGGGCTGAGCAGGCCGCTGCTGCTGATCCACGGCCTGGCCGACGACAACGTGGTCGCGGCCCACACGCTGCGGCTGTCGAGCCTGCTGCTGGCGGCCGGCAGGCCGCACAGCGTGCTGCCCCTGTCTGGCGTCACCCACATGACCACGCAGGAGGTCGTCGCCGAGAACCTGCTGCTGTTCCAGCTCGCCTTCCTGCGCGCCGCGCTCGGCCTGCCCGCCGAGGGCGGGAGCCACTCAGCTCGATGAGGCCGAGGGCCGCCGGACGGCCGCTAGGCGGCCGCCTCGGCGAGCATGCGGAGCTGCGAGGTCGCGTCGTCGACACCGCTGCTGACCGGGCCGGCGATCAGGGTGGTCACCCCCGCCTCGCGGAGGGCATCGAGCCGCTCCCGGACCCGGCCGGCCGGGCCGCAGACCGTCACCGCGTCGATCAGCTCAGGCGGCAACGCCGCGGCGGCGGCGTCGACCCGGCCGTCGAGGTACAGCTCCTGGACAGTGTCGGCCGCCTCGTCGAAGCCGTAGCGGCGCATCAGCTCGTTGTAGAAGTTGCGCTCGCGGGACCCCATGCCGCCCACGTAGAGCGCCAGCATCGGCCGCATCGCGTCGCGCGCGGCGTCGAGGTCCTCGTCGACGCGCACCTGGAGGTTGACGGCCACGTCGAAGGTGTCCAGCGTGCGCCCGCCGCGGGCGGCGCCCTCCTGCAGCGCGGCGCGGACCTCGCCGCCGTGCGCCGGGTCGAACAGGAAGCCGAGGCAACCGTCGGCGATCTCGCCCGCCAGCGCCAGGTTCCTCGGCCCCATCGCCGCCAGGTAGATCGGCAGCGGCCGCTGCACCGGCGTGACCGTTAGCTTGAGGGCCTTGCCCTGGCTGGCGGGCAGCGGCAGCTCCAGGGTCTCGCCCCGATAGGCGACCCGCTCGCGCGCCAGCGCCTTGCGCACCACCGCCACGTAGTCGCGCGTGCGCTGCAGGGGCCGCGCGTAGCGCTGCCCGTGCCAGCCCTCGGCCACCTGCGGGCCCGAGACCCCCAGGCCGAGCCGGAAGCGCCCGCCGGAGAGCCGGTCGAGCGTGGCGGCGGTCATCGCCGCCATCGCCGGGCTGCGGGCCGGGATCTGGAAGACCGCGGAGCCGAGCCCGATCGTACTGGTCTGGGCAGCCAGCCAGGCCAGCACGGTGGCCGCGTCCGAGCCGTAGGCCTCGGCCGCCCAGACCGAATCGTAGCCGAGCCGCTCGGCCTCCAACGCCATCGTGAGCTGCCCGTCCGCGTCGATGCCCATACCCCAGTAGCCGACGCTCAGCGCCAGTCGCATCGCACCCGCCCTCCCAGGTTCCTGTCCCCCACTTGGGGCTGAAAGCCTATCCTGTCGGGCGTGGGGACCCGTCCGAACGCCGAGGAGACAGCACAATGCTCGAGCGGTTCACGTGGTTCAAGCAGTCCGCCTACCGGTGGGAGGGCGACGACCGGGTCGTCTACATCGACCCGTGGGAGGCCGAGGGGCCTGCGGCCGACCTCATCCTGATCACCCACGCCCACGCCGACCACTACCAGCCGGAGGAGATCGAGCGGCTGCGCAAGGACGGCACCAAGCTGGTGGCGCCGCACGACATCGCCCGCGAGCTTCGCGGCGACGTGACGCCGGTCGCGCCCGGCGATGCGGTCGAGGTGGCCGGGGTGAGGATCCAGGCGGTGCCCGCCTACAACATCGCCGAGGAGCGGTTGGACAAGCATCCCAAGGCTAACAACTGGGTGGGTTACATCCTGACCCTCGGCGGCCACACGTACTACCACGCCGGCGACACCGACCACGTGCCCGAGCTGGACTCGGTGAGAGCCAACGTCACCTTCCTGCCGATCGGCGGGACCTTCACCATGGAGGCCGACGAGGCGGGAGGCCTGGCGCGCGCGATCGGCCCGGAGCTGGCCGTGCCCATGCACTACGGCTTCGTGGTCGGCGGCCAGCAGGACGCCGAGCGCTTCACCGAGGCGGCCAAGCCGGTCGCCGTCCGCACGCTCCAGCCGCTGCGCCCGTTCGAGCGATAGCGCTGGGGCGGCCGCTGCCGTAGGGCGGACGCAGCACGCGCAAACGGAAAATCGCCGCCCCCCCAAGCGGCGATTTTCCGTTGCGGACCGGCCGTCTGCCCGGAGCTGGGGCGCGGACGTCGGCCGATCGGCTCCCTCGGCCCTGCTGCCCTCCCCCTATCGCGATCAATCGCTCGATCGACTCCTAGTGTACGAGAAATCCTGACAGAAGTGAAGAGATCATTTTATGGACCGAAACAGACGATCTCCCGGAACCACCTTCCGAGCGGGCATGGGCGGGAGGAGCCCGGGCGGCGGGCGCGAGGCCGGGGCGCGAGGGAAGCCGGGCGGCGGGCGCGGGGCAGGCGGCCCGCCCGCGGGTCAGGCGAGGGGGCCGTAGAGCTGGCGGGCGCGGGCGGCGGTCTCGGGGGGAAGGGGGACGAGCAGGCCGGTGGCGGAGACGGCGACGGTGCCGTCGGGAAGGTGCAGGCGGGCCCAGGCTCGCACCCGGCGGCTGCGGGTCTCGGTGATCCCGGCCACCAGTTCCAGGGTCGCGTCGTAGGGCACGGGGGCACGGAAGCGCACCTCCATGGTGGCGGTGGCGCTCCAGATGCCGGCGAGCAGGATTGCCGCGTAGCCCATGACCTCGTCCAGCGCCGTGCTCGACAGGCCGCCGTGCAGCATCCCCGGGTAGCTCTGGTACTCGGGCCTGGGGTGCAGGCTCGCCCGCACCTCGTCACCCTCGCGGCGGATGCCCTCCAGGTGCATGCCGATGGGGTTGTCGTCACCACAGGCGAAGCACTGCCGCGCCCCAGGCGGCAGGACCCGGTCCTTGCTCTCCGGTCGGTCGTCGAGGCTCCTCGCCATCCGTCCTCCAGGTCGCGCTCGGTCGCAGATCGCGGGCGGACGCCCACGACACGGTAGGCTCTGCCCCGGCATGCGTCCCAGCAAGCCGGCGGCCGACCGATCGCGAGGTGGGAAGCGACGATGTACGGGCCAGAGGTGACCTTCCTCGGTGTCCCCAGGGCCGACCTGGGGGAGCCGGAGTCGTTTGCGGGCGCCGATGTCGTGGTGGTCGGCGCGCCCTTCGACGGCGGCACCAGCTACCGGCCCGGCGCGCGCTTCGGGCCGTCCGCCATCCGCACCACCGACTACCTCCCGCCCGACGCCTCGCGCCCGCACCTGGCCCTCCACGTCGACCCGCTGCGGGACCTCCGGGTCGTCGACGTCGGCGACGTGACGATGCCACCGGGCGAGATCCAGACCTCCATCGAACGGCTCGAGCACGCCGTCCACGCGATCGCGCGGGCGGGCGCCATCCCGGTCGTGCTCGGCGGCGACCACACCATCGCCCTGCCCGACGTCACCGGCGTGGCGCGCCACCTCGGCTTCGGCCGGGTCTCGGTGGTGCACTTCGACGCCCACGCCGACACCGGCGACACCCAGTTCGGCTCCCTGCTCGGCCACGGCACGCCGATGCGGCGGCTGATCGAGTCCGGCGCCGCCCGCGGCGACCGCTTCCTCCAGATCGGCCTGCGCGGCTACTGGCCGGAGCCGCCGGTGCTCGACTGGATGGCCGAGCAGGGCATGCGCAGCTTCGAGATGGCCGAGGTGGTGCGCCGCGGCCTCGACGACTGCCTGGACGAGACCTTCGCGATCGCCACCGACGACTGCGACGGCGCGTTCCTCTCCATCGACGTCGACGTGGTCGACCCGGGCATGGCGCCGGGAACCGGCACCCCCGAACCGGGCGGGCTGACCGGCCGCCAGCTCCTGGACGCGGTCCGCCGCTGCGCCCTGGAGCTGCCGGTGGTCGGGCTCGACGTGGTCGAGCTGTCGCCGCCGTACGACGGTCCCGGCGAGGTCACGGCCTTCCTCGCCAACCGGGTCGTGCTGGAGGCGCTGTCGGGGATCGCCAGGCGCCGCCGCGACGCGAATCCGCCGGACCCCGGCCCGGACGCCCGCTGAGGCCGCCCGCCGACGCGCTCAGCGGCGGCGGCGCAGCGCCCGCAGGGCCTGCTCGGCCTCCTGGACCGGGCCGAGCTCGTCGAGGACCTCGCCGATGGCCTCGGTGCGATGCTCGAACTCCATCCCGCTGGTGACCGCCTCGAGCTGGACGGCGCGGCGGTCGGCGGCGTCCAGGGCGGCTCCGGTGGCCCGCTGCGCGCCGGCGAGCTGGGGCAGGGCCCAGCCGGGCAGCTCCTGGCGGGCGGCGGCGGTCCCGGCCAGGAACCCCTGCACGCTGGCCTCCAGGGGCACCCCCGGTCGACGGGCCGAAGGCACCGCGGCCAGCAGCGCCCTGCTGCCCTCGTCCAGCGCCTTGGCGAAGCGCAGGAAGCTCTGCCAGGCCGCCTCGACCTCCGGGTCGGGAGCCCGCCGGCGTGGCCACATCGCGCCCTCCACCTCCTCAACGCGCATTTCCAACGGCATGACATGATGCCGGCCGAGCGGCGCCGCGACCAACGGCGGCCGCGCCGGACGGCTGACGGGGCCCGGGGGCCCGGTCCCCGGGCCCCGGACGTCCATGGCCGACGGCGCACCCCGTCTTGACAAGGATTCCTTTCGGTGGGACGGTAGCCGCATGATCGACGTTGCCGTGATCGACGACCCGACCGCCGCGGAGGTCTCGCTGGACCCCGTCCGGGCCCGGCTGCTGGCCGCGCTGGCGGAACCGGGGTCGGCCAGCACCCTGGCGGGCCAGGTTGGCCTGTCCCGGCAGAAGATCAACTACCACCTCCACGCGCTGGAGCGGCACGGCCTCGTGGAGCTGGTCGAGGAGCGGCGCAAGGGCAACTGCATCGAGCGGGTGATGCGGGCGACGGCCGCCTCCTACGTGATCTCCCCCACCGCGCTGGCCGCTGTGGCGCCCGATCCCGGCCGCTCGCCCGATCAGCTCTCGGCCCGCTGGCTGCTGGCGCTGGCGGCCAGGCTGGTGCGCGAGGTCGGCGACCTGATCACCGGCGCGACCGCCGCCAGGCGCCGGCTGGCGACCTTCGGCATCGACACCGAGGTCCGTTTCGCGTCCGCCGCCGACCGTGCGGCCTTCGCCGAGGAGCTGGCCGGCGCCGTCACCACCCTGGTCGGCCGGTACCACGACGAGACCGCCGAGGGCGGCCGCTGGCACCGCCTGGTCGTCGCCCTGCACCCGACCATCACCCGCGACCTGGAGCAGCCCGCCGACGACGACGTCACGGAGGAAGACTGAGGATGCCCCGCGAGTTCGAGATCCGCCGAGAGGTCGAGCTGCCGGCGACGCCCGAGCAGGTCTGGGAGGCGATCGCCACCGGTCCCGGCAACGCGGCCTGGCTGTTCCCCATCGAGATCGCCGACCACAAGGGCGGGACCAGCGCGGACGGCTCCATGGTGACGGTCTGGGACCCACCGCGGCACTTCGCTGCACGCGCCGAGGGCGAGCAGGGCTGGTTCAACGCGGTCGAGGCGATCGTCGAGGGGCGCGAGGGCGGCAGCACCGTCCTCCGCTGGGTGCACAGCGGCATCTTCGTCGACGACTGGGACAACCAGTACGACAGCGCCGACCACCACACCGACTTCTACCTGCACACGCTGGGCCAGTACCTGCGGTACTTCAGCGGCCGCACCGCCACCTACATCGGCGCCCAGGGGCCGCCCGCCTCCACCGGGCGTGACGCGTTCAGGGTGCTGCGGCGAGCGCTCGGGCTCACCGACGACGCCGCCGAGGGCGACCGGGTGCGCCTGGCGCCGCCAGCGCTCGACCCCATGGACGCGGTGGTGGACTACCTCGCTCCCCAGTTCATCGGGCTGCGCACCGCCGACGGGCTGTACCGGTTCTTCGGCCGCAACGCCTGGGGGATGCCGGTCGGCCTGGGCCACCACCTGTTCGCCGAAGGCGTCGACCAGGACAAGACCACACAGGCCTGGCGCGCCTGGCTCGAGGCGGCGCTGGCGGAGGCCTGAGGCTGCCGTCTAGCCGCGAGGCGGGATCGCCTGCACCGCCCAGGCGTTGCCGTCCGGGTCGTTGAAGAACACGAACTGGCCCCAGGGGAACTCCTGGACCTCGCTGACCTCCACACCCCGCCCGGCCAGCTCCGCGTGCGCGGCCTGGATGTCGGGGACGACGACCTGCATGCCCTTGACCGAGCCCGGGGCCGCGTCCGGCCCCAGGCCGGTGCCGATGGAGATGGAGCAGGCCGAACCGGGTGGCGTGAGCTGCACGAAGCGCATCTGGTCGCTGACCGTGTGGTCGTGGTCCAGGTGAAAGCCGACCTTGTTGACGTAGAAATCCTTGGCGCGGTCCACGTCCGAGACGGGGATGTTCACCAGTTCGAGCTTCCAATCCATGCGCACACGTCCTTTGGGCGGGTCCGGAGCGGCCGGTGAGCGGGCACAGCGCGGTCTCGCGCTAGCCGGCCTGGGTGGAGGCGACACTTCGGGGGTGCAGGGGCCGGGCGCGGTGGCGCCCGCCGGTGACGGCCCAGGCGGCGACGCGCAGCAGCGCCTCCAGCACGATCCGCTGGCTCATCTTGGAGACCCCGCTGACCCGCTCGGTGAAGGTGATCGGCACCTCGATCACCCGGAAGCCCTCCTGCCAGGTGCGATGGGCCATCTCCACCTGGAAGCAGTAGCCGTTGGAGGCCACCGCCGAGACCGGCAGGGCCTCCAGCACCTCGCGGCGGTAGGCGCGGTAGCCGGCGGTCGCGTCGTGGATCGGCAGGCCGAGCGCCAGGCGCACGTAGGCGTTGCCGCCGCGCGAGATGAGCTTGCGCAGCGGGCTCCAGTTCACCGTCTGCCCGCCGGGGACGTAGCGCGAGCCGATCACCAGGTCGGCCTGGCCCAGGCCGTCGAGCAGCGCCGGCAGCCGCTCCGGCGGGTGGGACAGGTCCGCGTCCATCTCCACCAGCGCGTCGTAGCCCCGCTCGATCCCCCAGGTGAACCCGGCCCGGTACGCCACGCCCAGCCCCTGCTTGCCGTCGCGGCGCAGCAGGTGCAGGCCCGGCTCGGCCTCGGCGAGCTTGGCGACCAGGTCGCCGGTGCCGTCGGGGCTGGCGTCGTCGACCACCAGGACCTCCGCGCGCCGGTCGGCGGCCAGGACCTTGGCGATCACCTGCTCGATCGAGTCGATCTCGTTGTAGGTGGGGATGACGACGAGTGCTCTCACTGGCTTCCTCGGATTACGGCGTGTTCTGGACTGGACTGGGTGGGCGGGGGCGCCGCGGGGGCCGGGCGCCGGCGCATCCACGGCAAGAGGGTGACCAGCGCGGTGGCAACGGAAATCGCGATCATGGCCGCCTCGATGAGGCGGCCCGCCCGAGCGTACAGGGTGAGCCCGTCCCGCGGCGCGACCGGGATCCGCATGGTCGCCTGCTGGTACAGGCCCGTCCGCTGGCTGGCCACGCCGTCGGGGCTGATCACCGCGCTGACGCCGGAGACCGCCGCCTGCACCACCGTGCGGCCCTCCTCCACCGCGCGGAGCTGGCTGGCCGCCAGGTGCTGGAGCGAGGCGGGCCCTTCGCCGAACGAGGCGTTGTTGGTGGAGACCAGCAGCACCTGCGCGCCCTCGCGCACCAGCGTCCGCGAGTCCTCCGGATAGGTCGACTCCCAGCAGATGATGGTGCCGAGCCGCGTGCCGTCGACCGTCATCGGCTCCAGCCGCTGGCCGGGGATCTTGTCGAAGGGGACGCCCTCACGGGTCACCGGCAGGATGCGGCCCATGAGCGACGCCATCGGCACGTACTCGCCGAACGGCACCAGCCGGCGCTTGCGGTAGCGGTCGGCCAGCTGGCCGCCGGGGGTGAACAGCAGCGCCTCGGTGGCGTAGTGGCCGTCGCCGGCGTTGGTGGTGGCGCCGACCAGCAGCGGAGCGCCCACGCTGGCGGCCACCTGGCGGATGCGCTGCATCCGGTCGGGGTTGACCAGCGGGTCGTCGTCCACCGAGCCCTCGCCCCAGACGACCAGGTCGGGGCGCGGCCCACCGGCCCCGACCAGCGCCTGGGTCCGGCGGACGAAGTTGTCGAACACCGCCTGGGTGGTGGCGCCCCGGTCCAGCCCGTGCCCCCCGGCCAGCCCCGCCTGCACGACCACCACGTCCAGCGGACGCCCGCTCGGCGGCGGCGCGGCCGGGGCCAGCAGTCCCACCAGCGGCAGCGCCACCGCCAGCGCCGGCCACCCGATCGCTGGGACACGCCCCGATCGACGGGCCAGGCCACCCAGCCAGATGGCGATGGCGAGGTTGACGGCGACGATCACGGCAGACAGGCCATAGGCGCCGATCACGCGGGCCAGCGGGAGCAGAGGGCCTCCGGCATGCTGGCTCACGCCGAGGATGCCCCAGGGGAAGCCGCCGAGCGGGGCGTGGGCCCGCAGCAGCTCCAGCGTGGCCCAGCAGGCGGGCAGCAGCAGGACCCGCCAGCCGCCGAGCCGCCGTGTGGCCGGCACCAGCGCGGCGAACGCGGCCACGAAGCTCGCCTCGGCGGCGCACAGCGCCACCCAGGCGAGCCACCCGACCCCGCCCGTCCACGAAAGGAAGTCCGTCGGGATCCACAGGATCAGCAGCCCGAAGAATACGAAACCGGCGAGATATCCAAGTGCGGCGGCCCGCCGCGGGCTGACGTTCTCGATTGCCAGCAGCAGCGGCACCAGCGCCACGAACGCGACCGGCCCGAGATCCGGGCCGGGGAAGGCGAGCGACAGAGCGCCTCCGGCGAGGACGGCGGCGGCCAGCCGGGAGGCCGGGCCCGCCCGCCATCCCACCTGAGCGCCCGCCGGAGCCATGGTCAGGCGCAGTCGCGACAGAGCTGGCGCCGCTGGTCGGCGAGCTGGCTGCGGTGCTTCACGAGGAAGCAGCTCTTACAGATGAATTCGTTTTGTTGAACCGGCAGGACCCGGGTGGTCAAGGGCTCTCGCGCTTCGTCCCTGCTCATCGCGAGCATGACCTCGTCGTCGTCGTCCTCGTCCACAGGCGCCGGCCGGTCCTGCTTTTTGGCGATCAGCTCGTCGAGGGATGCCTCGACCTGAGCCTCGTCCTCCTCTTCTTCTGCCACCCTCATAGTTCCTTTCACGTGTCGATGCATGGATCACTCCACCGACGCCGGCGTATCTACCACGAACCTCCAGAGTGCGCCGGTGTCGCGCTCACGACCGTAACGCTCCCGAGCTCGGTGTTGTTCCCCGCCGCGAAATCCGCTCTCCGGTGCCGGCGGCGCCCTAGCCGCTCAATCCCACCGTCGAGGTCCGGTGTGGACCCTTGCGCACCTCGATCGCGGCCGGGAGCAGGTCTTTCACCTCGTCGTTGTGGGTCACCAGCAGAACCTGCCGGAAACGGCCCTGCAAGGTGGTGAGGGCGGAAAGCATACGCCCGCGGCGCTCGCGGTCAAGCGATCCGAGCACCTCGTCCAGGACAAGGAGTCCCAGCTCACCGGCACCCTCGGCGATCACCAGGCTCACCGCCACCCGCAGCGACAGGCTGGCCAGGTCGTTCTCGGAGCCGGAGTAGCGCGCCAGCTCGTACTCGGTGCCCTGGTCGGCGATGCGGATGGAGTAGTCCTCGGGGTCGACCACCAGGTCCTGGTATTCGTGGTCAGTGAGCTCGGCGAACAGCTCGGCGGCCTCCACCGAGAGGCGCCGGCCGAGCCGCGCCACCAGGTGGAGCCGGAAGGCGGCCATCAGGTCGACGAGGCGGGCCAGGTAGGCGGCCCGCTCCTCCAGCTCGGCGACCTCCTCGTGCCTGGCTCGCGCCGCGGCCAGCGCCTGGTCCAGGTCGTCGTGGCGGCGCCGGGCGGCGGACAGCGCCTCGGCGGCCCGCTGGTGCTCGCCGTGGGTGCGGCGGGCGGCCTCGCCGGCCTGGCGCACCCGCTCGCGGGCGGCGGCCAGCGCCTGGTCGGCCTCGCCGAGCCCGCCGGCCTCGGCCTCCACGATCGCGGCGCGCGCGTCCGCCTGGACCGCGCGGTCCAGCGCCTCCCTGGCGAGCCCCCGCTCGACCTCGCCGCGCTCGACCCGGCCGCGCAGCTCGCTGAGGGCCAGCGCGGCCGGCTGCAGCGCTTCGGCAGCCTGCCTGGCGCGCTGGTGGGCGCCGGCGTCGAAGCCGGGGTCGCCAAGGCGCTCCAGCTCCGCCTGGCGGGCGACCACCTCGTCGCCGGCGACCTTGATGGCCTGCTCGGCGCTCTCGACCCTGGCGGCGGCCCTGGCGGCGCGCTGCTCGGCGGTGCGCGCCCGCTCCAGCTCCGCGGCCCGCTCGTCGCGCCTGGCGGCCAGCTTCCTGCCGGCCTCGACCGCGGCCCCGCGCGCGGCGGCGGCCAGCTCGTGCGCCTGGGCGGCCGCCGCCAGCTCCCGGTCGTGCCTGGCGGTGACCTCGGCCAGCGCCTCGCCGAGCGCCTGGCCGCAGGTCGGGCAGGGCGCCTGGGGGTCGAGGCTGGCGCAGCGCTCGGCGGCGGCGGTGGCGGCCTCCAGGCGCGCGGCGGCCGCCCCCAGCAGCTCGCTCGCCGTGGCGTGGCGCTCGCGCATGGCGGCCAGCTCGCCCTCGATCTCCTCCAGGGCGGCCTCCGCCTGGGCCATGGCCTCCATCAGGCCGGCGGCCGCCGCCGACTCGCGTTCGGCCTCGGCCATGGCCCGCCGGGCGACCTGCTCGCGGCCGGCCGCGTCCTGGAGGGCGCGCAGGAGGCCCTGGCGCTCCAGGTGGGCCTCCAGCGCCCTGGCCAGCGCGGGCAGCGGTGCTGCCGCCTCGGCCAGCTCGACGTGCCTGGAGCTGGCGGCCTTCAGCTCCGGGACCAGCGCGTCGGCCTCCAGGGCGCGCCGCTCGTGCCGCTGCGCCTCGCCGCGCGCGCTGGCCGCGTCGGCGCGGGCCAGGGCCGCGAGCTGGCGCAGCTCGTCGAGCTTGCGGGCGGCGAGCTCGGCCTGCGCGGCCTGGCTCTCCGCGGCGGCCAGGGCTGTCCCCGCCGCATCGGCCGCCGCCGCGGCGGCGTCGGCGGCTTCGGCTGCCACGCCGGCGGCCC
>WNGM01000043.1_pt1 | contig 135288 bp, 116 predicted proteins | sample 5400571 | NCBI WGS metagenome assembly WNGM01 (sample SAMN13153378, study PRJNA577476) | soil metagenome | isolation source: 100 cm soil or saprolite under Garry oak tree replicate 2 | place: USA:California | collected 2016-06-15
GACCCGGCCGTGCTGGTCCTGGACGAGGCGACCTCGTCGCTGGACGTGCCGAGCGAGCGGCAGGTCCAGCGCGCCCTGCGGACGATCCTGGCGGAGCGAACCGCGATGATCATCGCCCACCGGCTGTCGACGGTGGAGATCGCCGACCGCGTGCTGGTGCTCGACCAGGGCCGCATCGTCGAGGACGGCCCGCCCGACGAGCTGGTCCGCGGGACCGGCCGCTACGCCGACCTGCGCCAGGCGTGGCTCGATAGCCTGGTGTGATTCACCCGGTGAGGAACTCCTCCAGCACGGGGGCGAGGACGTCCCAGGCGACGTTGTGGGCCTGTCCTTCGAGGGTGCGATGCTGTGGGTTGGGGAGCGCGGCGGTGAGCGCTCGTGCCGAGTTGGCTGCCCAGGCCCCGGTCACGGCGCCAGCTTGGTGATGGGCAGGCCGGCCGCGGCCGCGTGCAGGACTCTAGACCTGACGGGCGACAGCGGGACGCCTGGCGAGGTTGCGGCCGTCATGGAGTGGTGGCGTCGGGCCCGTCCCGGTCGTCGGTCGCGGGCCGGCCTCAGAGCCAGCGCTTGCGGCGGCCGTGGAAGGTGAGCGCCCAGCCCTTGCCGGCGATGACGTCCACCTCGTGGAGCCTGGCCTGGCCGGTCGAGTCGTCGACCTTGGCGCCGTAGGCGACCAGCAGCACCTGGTCGGGGTAGTCCTCCAGCTTCGGCCGCTGGTGCGAATGCGAGAGGTCCTCCATGGCCCCTCACTCGAAGGCGTCGTCGGCACGGCTGGGCACGCTCGGCGGGCGGCCCAGCTCGGCCACGAGCATGCCCGCAAGGATGCAGCATGCGCCTGCCCAGCCGCGTGCCTCCAGCCGCTCGCCAGCCAGCAGGAAGCCGAACAGGCCGGCGAAGACCGGCTCCATGGTCAGGATCACCGCGGTCTTGGTGGGGGAGACCTCACGCTGGGCGCGCGTCTGGACCAGGAAGCCGGCGGCCGAGGCGAGCACGGCGGTGACGGCCAGGGCGAGCCAGACCTGCGCGCCGGCCGGGGCGGCCAGGTCCCCGGTCACGGCGGACCAGGCCAGCGCCAGCACGCCGAGCCCGACGAAGGCGAGCGCCGCCCCCAGCGCCGGTCCGAGCCCGGGCCGCTCGCGAAGCAGCACGGCGGCCAGCAGTGGTGTCAGGACCACCGCCAGGCCGGTGATGAAGCCGGCGTTGGAGGCGGTGGTGTACTGCAGGCCGACCGTCTGGAAACCGTAGCCGGCGAACAGCGCCACCCCGGTCACCAGGCCGGCGGCGAGCACGCCCGGCTGGGGGCGGGCCAGCGCCCGGGGCCGCACGGCGGCCAGCAGCGCGGCGGCCGCCAGGAACCGGTAGGCGATGAAGGTGAACGGCGGGATCGCGGCGACCGCGTCGCGGACCATCACGAAGGTGGCGCCCCACACGGCCGTGACGCCGACCAGCGCCAGCCCCCAGCGGTAGGCGGCCAGCCGCGCGGCCGTGGCGGCGCCCGCCGGAGGGGTCCGGGGAACCCCAAGGGGGTGCCCTGGTGGATCGGGAGGGGTCCGGGGAACCCCAAGGGGGTGCCCTGGTGGATCGGGAGGGGCCCCGGTGGCGCCGCGGGCCGGCTCGGTGGATGGCATGGCCACCAGCATGCCATGCCGGGGCGCGGGGCCCTCAGCTGGCGACCGCACGGGGCGCGGTCACGCCCCGCGCGGGGCGGGCGAGCAGGCCCTCGGCGCGCAGCGCGGCCAGGGCGACGCGGGGCAGGTCCTCCACCGCCTCGCACGCCAGGTACCTCGGCTCCCAGTGCGGCCGGAACTTCTTGTTGAAGCGGTACAGGGACTCGATCTGGAACGGCCCGGAGAGCCGCCGCAGCACGCGGCAGCCCAGCCGCGGGGCCAGCGGCGCGTCCGCCTCGGCGCCGGCCTCCAGCACCGCCCGAAGGAACGAGAAGTTGAGCGACATCCGCCGTACGCCGAGGCTCCGCAGGCGCATGGCCGCCTCGGCGATCAGGAAGTCGTTGAGGATCGCCGGCGCGCCGGGCTCCCGGCGCATCACGTCCAGGCTGGCGCCGTCCGTGCCCCACGGCACCAGTTGCAGGAAGCCGAGCGCGCGGCCGTCCGCGCCGCGGCCGGCGACCACGATGGCGGCGGCGTCGCGCGGGTCGAACAGCCGTCCGAGCGCCATCGAGAAGCCGCGCTCGGCGGTGCCGCCCCGCCAGCGGGCGGAGATGGCGGCCAGCTCCGACCGGGTGGCGGCGTCCAGCTCTCCCGAGCGGGCGATCTGGCAGGTGAGCCCGGCCCGCCTCGCCCGGTTCCAGCTCTGGCGGACGATCCGCATCGGCCGCCCGTCCAGGCAGAAGGTCTCCAGGTCGATGACCGCCTCGTCGCCGAGGTAGATGGTGCGCAGGCCCGCGTCCGCGTAGTGGCCGGCCGCCTCGGCGCCGCAGCCGATGGCGGCGGCGACCCGGCCCTGCCGCGCCGCCTCCGCGCGGAAGGCGGCGATCGCGCCCGGCCAGTCCTGGAGCGGCCCGAGCGGGTCGCCGGCGGCCAGCGCCACCGTGCCGATCCAGCGGTAGGAGACCAGCGCCCCGCCGGCGCCAACGGTGGCGCGGTCCTCCCGCAGCGCGAAGTAGGCCAGCGAGTCGCTGGAGCCGGCGGCGAGCGCGGCCAGCCCCGGCTCGTCCGCCGCCCGCGGGCACGGCGGCCGCGATGCCGGGGCCAGCAGCCGCACGAGCAGGAACGCCACCCCGGTGAACAGCACGGCCGCGACCGAGGCGGGGAAGGCCCGCCCGAAGCGGCCGGGCAGCGGGACCGAGGCGCCGAGCCCCAGCGCCATGCGCCCGGCCTGTTCCAGCAGCGACCATGCGCCCAGATCGGAGGCGACGTCGCCCTGGTTGACCAGCAGCCCGGCCACGCCGTAGCCGACGGTTGCGACCGGGACCGCCAGCGCCGGCCAGAGCAGCGGGGCGCGCTCGCCCGGTCCGAGCCGGGCCGTGAAGTGCTCGCCGCGGGCCACCAGCATGCCGGCCAGGAACGACTCCAGCAGCGCCGCCCCCAGGTCGAGGCCCTTGATCAGGTGCAGCACCACGCTGGCGGCCAGCAGCGCGACCGTGGCCAGGTAGGCCGAGCGCCGGTGGCGGCGCATCCCGCCCGACAGCAGCACCAAGCCGATGCCGGTCGCCGCGGTCAGGGCGGTGGCGCCCTCGGAGACCGCTCCCGGCACGATCGTGTCGAGCAGCTCCAGCAGCGCCCGCCCGCGCGGGACCAGCACCGATGCCAGGTTCAGCAGGCCGGCGAGCAGCATCAGCGCCGCCGCGACCCGGGCGGTGCGATCCGTCCGGGTCCCCGCGGCTCCGGGAACGGGCCGGGTGGCGGCGGAGAAGCCACCCGGCCCGCCCAGCCTCGGCTCGTCGACGTGATGGGCGGCAAGCAGTGCCACGTCGAACTACCTTGGGAGGGGGTCTTCGACAGAGCATATAACAGCCGATGAAATGAGAGCAGGATGAGGCCGGCAACGGTGTGCTCGGGTTCATGGCAACCGGGCCGGGGGCACACCGACCTCTCATGACACTCTCATTGCCGGAAGGCTTGAGTGGGTTTGCGACGGGTCGAGGAGGTGGGCCATGCGGGTGTTGATCGTCGAGGACGAAGTCAAGATGGCCCGCGCGCTGCGGCGGGGGCTCGAGCAGGAGGGTTACGCTGTCGACACCGCCGGCGACGGCGAGGATGGCCTCTTCCAGGGCACCGAGAACCCCTATGACGTCATCGTGCTGGACGTGATGCTGCCGAAGCTGGACGGCTTCGAGGTCTGCCGGCGTCTGCGCGAGGCCGGCCGCTGGGCGCCGGTGCTGATGCTGACGGCCCGCGACGGGGTTGGCGACCGGATCGCCGGCCTCGACGTCGGCGCCGACGACTACCTGGTCAAGCCGTTCTCGTTCGGCGAGCTGCTGGCGCGGCTGCGGGCGCTGCTGCGCCGCAGCCCGGTCGAGCGCCCGCCGGTGCTGATCGCCGGGGACGTGGTGCTCGACCCGGCGACCCACTCGGTGACCAGGGCCGACCAGCGCGTGGAGCTGTCGGTGCGCGAGTTCGGGCTGCTCGAGTACCTGATGCGCCGGCCGGGGCAGGTGGTCAGCCGCACCAGCATCCTCGAGCACTGCTGGGACGTGAACTACGACGGCTTTTCCAACGTGGTCGACGTGTACGTCGGCTACCTGCGCAAGAAGCTCGAGCAGCCGTTCGGGCGACCGCTGATCCGCACCGTTCGCGGCGTCGGCTACGTGCTCGAGCCGGTCGACCCGGACGGCCAGCGAGTGGGCCAGCGGGTGGGCGGCGGCCAGGCGGGAACGGAGGCCGCGGAGACCGGCGGTCGATGAACCTCCCGATCAGGACCCGCCTCACGCTCTGGTACGTTGGGCTGCTGGCGGTGATCCTGATCGTGGTCGGGGCCTTCCTGCTGGTGCGCCTCCAGACCGGCCTGCTCGCCGGGGTCGACCAGAACCTCGACGACCGCGCCAACGAGGTCGCCGTGGACCTGCAGGGCGGCGATCGCAGCTTCGAGACCCTCAACGCCAGCTCGCTGCGCGCCCTCTCGCGGGGCGCCTTCGCCGCGCAGCTGGAGTCCCAGGCGGGGCGGGTGCTGGAGTCCACCGACGATCCGACCGGGCGCCAGCCGATGATCACCCCGGCCGTTCGCCAGCAGGTGCTGCGCGGCGGGCCGGTGCGGCTGACCAGCCGGCTCGGGCCGGAGCGCGCGCACTTCCGGGTGCTGGCGGTGCCCTACCCGCACCGCGGCTCCACCCAGGTGCTGGTGGTGGCGCGCTCGCTGGTGGACGTGGACGAGTCCGTGCGCCGGCTGCGGCTGCTGCTGGTGGTGGCCGTGCCGGTGGCGGTGGCGGTGGCCGGGGCCGGCGGCTGGATGCTGGCGCGCAAGGCGCTGCTGCCGGTCGCCCGCATGACCGGCAAGGCCGGGGTCATCAGCGCCGACCGGCTCGAGGAGCGGCTGGCGGTGCCGAGGTCCCGCGACGAGCTCGGCCGCCTGGCCGCGACCCTCAACGACATGCTCGACCGCATCGAGCGGGGCGTTCAGGAGCAGCAGCGGCTGGTCGCCGACGCCTCCCATGAGCTGCGCACGCCGCTGGCGGTGATGCGCTCCGAGATCGACGTGTGGCTGCGCGCGCCCGACCTGCCCACCCAGGCTCGGGAGGCGCTGGAGAGCGTCGGCGAGGAGGTCGAGCGGATGAGCCGCGTCCTCGACAACCTGCTGACCCTGGCGCGTATCGACGAGGGCCGTCTGGACCTGCTGTGCGCGCCGCAGCGGCTGGACGAGCTGGTGAGCGAGGTGGTCGACAAGCTGCGGCCGATCGCCCAGGCCAGGGGGCTCACGCTGGAGGTGGGTGGCGAGGGCGCCGAGGTGCTGGCCGACGGGCCACGGTTCGAGCTGGTGATCACCAACCTGGTGGACAACGCCATCAAGTACACCGGCTCCGGCGGCAGCGTGCGGGTGCTGCTGTGGCGCGACGGCCATGAGGCCGGCCTGACCGTGACCGACACCGGTCCCGGCATCCGTGCCGACGCGCTCCCCCACCTGTTCGACCGCTTCTACCGCGCCGATTCGGCCCGCTCCCGGGCGGCCGGGGGCAGCGGGCTCGGCCTGGCCATCTGCCGGGAGATCGTGACCGCCCACGGCGGGCGCCTGTGGGCCTCCAGCAAGCTCGGCGCCGGCAGCTCCTTCTCCCTGGCGATGCCGCTGGCTGGCGAGACCAGCCCGGTGGCACCGGCGGGGGGCTGACCGGGCGGTGCGCGCCCGGCTCGCGCTCAGGTTCCTGCGCGACTACCGGGCGCCCTACCGGGCGGCCGCGCTGCGGGTGGGGCGATGGCGCGCCGCGCCGGCGAGCTGGAGCCTCCTGGCGCTCAGCCTGCTGGTCAGCCTGGCATGGCGGCTGCCGGCCGGCCATCGGGCCGTGGCGGTCTGCTGCGCCTACCGCGCCAGCGACCTCACCGGCTGGCCACAGGCCGCCAGGGTCGTCGGCAGCCCGTTCCTGGCGGTGCGGGCGATCGAGATCACCTGGGCGGTGGTGGCCACCTGGCTGCTGCTGGCGCCGCTGGAGGCGACCATCGGCACGCGCCGGCTGCTGCTGGTCGGCGGGCTCGGCAACCTGTTCCCCAGCGTCTCGATTGGGCTGGCCTTCCTGGCCACCCATCCCGGTGCGGCCGCACCGCTGGACGTCGGCCCTTCGGCCGTGGTGGTCGCGGCCGGCGCCGCCCTGGTGGTCTGGAGCCGGTCACTGGGGATCGCGGCGCTGTATCTGGTGGGGGTCTCCGTCGACGTCCTGATCTCGCCCGACCTGGCCACCGCAGAACACCTGCTGGCGCTGGCCACCGGCGCCGGGGTGGCGCTCATCCTGCGCCACGGTTGGTCCCTCGGGCTCATCCCGGTGAGCCGAAAGGCCCAGGCGTGCGGACCAAACAGCCCGCCGAAATAAGGAGGGAGCTAACCCCCCAGCGCGGCCGCCGACATCGCCCGGAGACGGGCGATGTCGGCGGCTCGCTCGCTCCTGGTGCCGGGCGTCTCGATCACCACCGGCAGGTCGGTCAGCCGAGGGTGGCCGAGGATCGCGGCGAAGCCGGCCATGCCGATCTGGCCGGCGCCGATGGAGGCGTGGTGGTCGCGGCGCGAGCCCAGCGGCTCGCCGCAGTCGTTGGCGTGCACCAGCGCCACCCGGTCGCCGAGCACGGCGAACAGGTCGTCGAGCACGGCCGTGGCGGTCGCCGGGCTGGCCAGGTCGTAGCCGGCGGCGTGGGCGTGGCAGGTGTCGAAGCAGACCTTGACCCTCGGGTGGCGCTCGAGCGCGTCCAGCAGCTCGGCCATCTCCTCGAAGCGGGCGGCCACCGCGTCCCGGCCGCCGGCGGTCAGCTCGACCAGCAGGTCGGGGCCGGCGGCGCGCTCCAGCATCGGCAGGACCGTGGAGCGGGTCCGCTCGATCCCGGCGGCGCGCCCGGCGCCCATCGCCGAGCCCGAGTGGACCACCACCCCGGCCGCGCCCAGGCCGGCGCCTCGCTCCAGCGTGGCCGCGACCAGCTCGGCGGAGCGCGCCAGGAACTGGTCGCTCTTGGAGGCGAAGTTCACCAGGTAGGGCGCGTGGATGAAGAGGGGGTGCAGGTCGGCCGCGGCGGCCAGCTCGCGGTACCGCTCGTCCCCGGCCGCATCGTCCGGCGGCAGCGCCCAGCCGCGCGGGTTGGAGACGAACACCTGGATGGTCTCGCAGCCGATCTGCAGGCCGGCGTCGACGGCCCCGGCCATACCCCCGGTGGCCGAGACGTGTGCGCCGATCCGCAAGCCCGCCGCGCTCCTAGAACAGGCCTACGGAGAGGCCGACGACGGTGCCGCGCGGGACGCTGCTACCCGGCTGGGGATCCTGGTTGGAGACCACGCGGCCGAACCCGAAGGAGTAGTGCCAGCGGAGCCCGCGCGCCCGCAGGGCCTCCTCGGCCTTGGCCTTTGACAGGTTTCGCACGTCGGGGACCTCGACCAGGTCGGGGCCCTTGCTGACGTAGACCTGCACGGTCGATCCCCAGGTCGCCTCCAGGCCCGCCGGCGGGCTGGTGGCGACCACCTGGCCGGCCGGCGCGAAGCTGTCGAACACCTGCACGGCGCTGGTCTTGAAGCCCGCCTGCCGCAGCTCGGCCACGGCGCTGTCCAAGGCCTCGCCCCGGACCCTCGGCACTTCGACCTGCGGCCGGCCGATGCTGACGGTGACCTCGACCTGCTGGGAGGCGCCGATGGCCGTGCCGGCCGCCGGCCGCGTGCCGGCGACCAGCCCGGCGCGCACGCTGGCGCTGGGGCGGGGCTGCTCCCGCCAGCGCAGCCCGAGGTTGGACAGCGCCGCCTCGGCCCGGTGCGGGTCCTGTCCCCGCAGGTCGGGGAGCAGGATCCCGCTGGACGGCGCGAGCCTGATCGTGGTCCAGCGCCGCACCGTCCGGCCGGGGCCCGGCGACTGCTCGGCCACCAGGCCCTCGGCGACGGTCTTCGAGGGCGTGGCCGCGGCGACGGTGAGCTTCAGGTGCTGGCGCGCCGCCGCGTCACGCGCCTCCCGCAGGCTCTCGCCGACCAGGTTGGGGACCACGATCGACCGCGCCAGCAGCAGGTCCCAGGTGAGCGTGCCGCCGGCCAGCAGGATCGCCAGGCCCAGCAGCAGCGCGATCCAGCGGCGGCCGCCGCGGCGCCGCTTGGCCCCCTCGGCGCGGGAGGGGAGCGGCCCGGGCAGGTGGCCGGTGGTCGGACGCAGCACGCGCGTGCCCGCGGCGCCGTTGGCCGAGGGGCCTCGGCCGGCGGCGGGCGGCGCGGGCACCTCGACCGGCGGCGCCGGCGTCCGGGCGGCGGTCGGCCGCGGCGCGACCACCGAGCCGACCACGGTGGTCGCCAGCGTCGACGGTGGCGGCGCGGTGGCGCTTGGTGGGGCCTGGTCGAAGGGGCGGCGTCGCTGGGCGCCCATGGCGGCGGCGACCTCCGAGGCGTGGGCGAAGCGCCGCGCCGGGTCCGGCTCGGTCGCCCGCCAGACCCCGGCGTCGAAGCCCTCGCCGAGGCTCGGCACCGCCCGGGAGGGGGGCGGCACGCGGCCGTGGAGCACCTGCCAGGCGACCCGGTCGGGGTCGCCCGCGCTGAACGGCGCCTTGCCGGTCAGGCACTCGTAGGCGACCACGCCCAGTGAGTACACGTCGGCGCGGCCGTCGACCACGCCGCCGCGGAGCACCTCGGGCGCGCAGTACTGCGCGGTGCCGGCAAGCGCGTGGTCGCGGGCGCCGTGGGCCGCCCGCACCAGGCCGAAATCGGCGACCTTGACGCTGTCGCTGGTCAGCAGGACGTTCTCCGGCTTGACGTCGAGGTGGGCCACGCCGTGCCGGTGGGCGTGGTCGAGCGCGTCGCCGATCTCGCCCAGCAGCGCCGCCGTGGTCTCGGGGTCGAGCCGCCCGCGCGACTCCAGCAGGGCCCGCAGGGTCTGCCCGTCGACCAGCTCCATCACGATGAAGGGCAGGCCCCGCTCCTCGCCGGAGTCGTGGACCGCCACCACGTTGGGGTGCGCCAGCCGCGCCGCGGCGCGGGCCTCGCGGTGGAACTGCTCGCAGAAGTCGTGGTCGCGGGCGAATTCCGGGCGCGGGACCTTGAGCGCGACCACCCGGTCGAGCTGCCGGTCGTGCGCCCGGTAGACGGTCGCCATCCCGCCCTGTGCGATGCACGCGACCACCGCATAACGGCGCCGGCCGACGCTGCGGCCGACGAGGTGGTCGACGTCGGTGGAGTGCTTGGCCACGAAAGATCCCGAACCTTGGCTTTCGGCGGGACAACGCCGGACAGCAGACGATTCTATCCTGCGGCCGGGTCAATCCTGTCGGACTGGTGACACGTTGCCGGCCCGGCAGTGCTTCACTGGCGGGCGACAGTGACCTCGACGCCAAGGAGAGCGGCGCGCGCGATGGCCTTCGACGACGACCTCAGGCTGGTGGGTTTCAAGCTGCATCAGGAGAAGCGGGACGGCGCGCGGACCTTTACGCTGTCACGCAATCGTTACCTCACCTATTGGCTCCACGTCCCGCCCGACGCCGACGAGCCGGCCCTGTTCACCTGGGAGTTCGCAATCGGCGAGTACATGGACGAGTACGGCCTCCAGGTCGGCTCGAACGAGCCGCTCAACCAGTATCTCTTCCCCCAGACCGACACCGAGGTCGGCCGGGACATCGCCGACGTGGTCAAGGCGCTGGAGCGGGTCGAGACGATGTTCGCCGGCATGAATTTCGGTCACCGCGAGACGTGAGCCGGGGGCCCTGGCCGCCAGGGGCGGGCGACGGGCGGGTGGCCGGGGCGTCAGGCCCCCGGCCACGCCGTCCCGGCGCGCCTCACTCGTGCTGGTCGAGGCGGTGCAGGCGCTTGCGGACCTGCTCGGCGATGCCGATGGCGTCCAGGCCGAGCCCGGCGAGCAGGGCATCGCGCTTGCCGTGCTGGAGGAACTGGTCCGGCACGCCCAGCCGCAGCAGCGGGGTGCCGACCTCCTCGTCGGCCAGCACCTCGGCCACGGCGGCGCCGAACCCGCCGGCCAGCACGTTGTCCTCGACCGTCACCACCAGCCGGTGCGAGCCGGCCACCGAGGCCAGCCGCGGGTCGAGCGGCTTGACCCAGCGCGGGTCGACCAGGGTGACGCTGATGCCCTCCTGCCTGAGCAGTCGGGCCGCCTCCTCGCTGGCCCCGTGCAGGCTGCCGAGCCCCAGCAGCAGCACGTCCGAGCCGCGCGAGCGCATCTCCCAGTTGCCGATCTTGAGCTTGCGCAGCGACTGGGAGAAGTCGACCTTCGGCGCGTTGCCCGTGGGCCAGCGGATCGCGAACGGCCCGGCGGTGTGCGCCATGGCGGTGGCCAGCATGCGTCGCAGCTCGGTGCCGTCGCGCGGCGCCGCCACCACCATGCCGGGGATCTGGCGCAGGTAGGTGAGGTCGAAGACGCCGTGGTGCGAGGGCCCGTCGGGCCCGGTGATGCCGGCGCGGTCCAGCGCGAACACCACCGGCAGCCGGTGCAGCGCGACGTCCATCACCACCTGGTCGAAGGCCCGTTGCAGGAAGGTCGAGTAGATCGCGCACACCGGCCGCAGCCCGCGCATTGCCATGCCGGCCGCCATGGTGACCCCGACCTGCTCGGCGATGCCGACGTCGTAGACGCGATCGGGGAACTCGCGCTCCATCACCGTCAGATAGGTCGGCCCGACCATGGCGGCCGAGATGGCCACCAGCTCCGGGTGGCGCCGCGCCTGCTCCAGCAGCGCCTGGCCGAACACCTTGCTCAACGCGACCTCGTCGCTGGGCTTGGCCAGCGACTTGCCCGTAGCGGGATCGAACGGTTTGACGGAGTGGTGCTTGTCCTCCTCGTGCTGCTCGGAGGGGGCGTAGCCGCGGCCCTTCTCGGTGAACACGTGCAGCAGGACCGGGCCGCCCACGCGCTTGACGTGGTCCAGCGCCGTCAACAGCGCGCCCAGGTCGTGGCCGTCCACGGGCCCGGCGTACTGCCAGCCCAGGTCCTCGAACACCACCCGGGGCGCCACCATCGCCTTGGCGCCCTCCTTGACCCGCTTGGCCGCCTCCAGCATGCCGTCGCCGACCAGCGGCACCCGGCCGAGGGTGTCCTCGACGCCCTTCTTGAAGGCCTCGTAGCCCGGGTGCAGGCGCAGCGGCGCCAGGTGCGTCTCCAGGCCGCCGACCGTGGGCTGGTAGGAGCGCCCGTTGTCGTTGAGGATCACCAGCAGGTTGGGCTTGCGGCTGCCGGCCAGGTTGAGCGCCTCCAAGGCGACGCCGCCGGTGAGCGAGCCGTCGCCGACCACCGCGATCACGCGTCCCTTGGCGGCGCCGAGGCGGCGCGCCTCGGCGTGGCCGAGGGCGTAGCCGAGCGCGGTGGAGGCGTGGGAGTTCTCGATGACGTCGTGCGGGCTCTCGCTGCGGGAGGGGTAGCCCGACAGCCCGCCGAGGGTCCGCAGGTTCTCGAACTCGGCCTGCCGCCCGGTGAGCAGCTTGTGGACGTAGGCCTGATGGCCGGTGTCCCAGACGATCCGGTCGGTCGGGGAGTTGAACGATCGGTGCAGGGCGATGGTGAGCTCGACGACGCCGAGGTTCGGCCCCAGGTGCCCGCCGGTGGCGGCGACCGCTTGGACGAGGAACTCCCGGATCTCGCCAGCCAGCTCGACGAGCTGGTCCTGGCGGAGTTTGCGCAGATCGCTGGGCTGTGTGATGGCTTCGAGCATAGCCAATCCTCTTGGGCTCCTTTCGCCATCGGTGTCGTCTGGTGGCCTTCCAACGACACGATTCTGGCGCCAACCTGGCACCTGGGGAAGCACCCTGGAATATCGCGGTCGCCTCCGCCGCATGGCACTTTACGCCTTCCCCGATCCCTACGGGTCTACCATCGGTTGTCATGGCAGACCTCTCGATCCGGTTACGACGGGCCGCACCCGGCCTGTTGAGCCTGCCATGGCTGGATCCGCTCGAAACCTGGCCGCCGGAGGCCGCCGAATTCCGCGATCTGCCGGTCGGGCCGAGCCGCCACGTGGTGCGCTTCGTGCTCGCCGACGGCGTGCTGTACGCGCTCAAGGAGCTGCCGACCAGACTGGCCCGCAAGGAGTACCAGGTGCTCCGCGAGCTGGAAGCGCGCATGCTGCCGGCGGTCGAGGTGGTCGGGCTGGTGGAGCAGCCGACCGGCGGCAACGCCATCCTGGTCACCGAGTACCTGTCCAACTCGTGGCAGTACCGGCGGCTGTTCCAGCGCCTGCCGCGGCTGGCCAGGCACCGCGAGCGGCTGCTGGACGCGATGGCGATCCTGCTGGTGGACCTGCACCGCGCCGGGGTGTTCTGGGGCGACTGCTCGCTGGCCAACACCCTGTTCCGCAGGGACGGCCAGGCGCTGCAGGCGTTCCTGGTCGACGCGGAGACCAGCGAGGTCCACCCCAGCCTGTCGGACGGGCAGCGCCGGCTCGACCTGGAGATCCTGGTCGACAACATCACCGGCGACCTGCTCGACCTGGCGGTGGCGCTGGGCGGCGGCAGCGAGGACATCGACGAGCACCTGGCCGCCGCCTCCAGCGTGGCAGTGCGTTACCGGCAGCTCTGGGACGAGCTGACCTGCCGCGAGGTGTTCGGCCTGGACGAGCGCTACCGGGTCGCGGGCCGCGTCCGGCGCCTCAACGAGCTCGGCTTCGCCGTCGACGAGCTGGAGCTGGAGCCGGTCGGCGACGACCTCTGCTGCCTGCGGCTCCGGGTGGCGGTGGCCAACCGCCGCTTCCACGTGGAGCAGCTCCGCCGCCTCACCGGACTGGAGGTCGGGGAGGGGCAGGCCACCGTGCTGCTGAACGACCTGCGCGCCTTCCAGGCCCGCCTCGAGCGGGAGGAGCCCGCCGCGGCCGGCGAGGCCGTGATCGGCCAGTGCTGGCTGGCGGAGTGCTTCCGTCCTGGGTCCGCCAGGGCCGCCGCGGCGCTCGGCGGCCAGGCCGACCCCATCCAGGCCTACTGCGACCTGCTGGAGGTCCGCTGGCTGTTGTCGGAGGGCGCCGGCCGCGACGTCGGCGACGAGGCGGCCCTGGCGGCGCTGGCCTCCAGGCAGGCGCCGCCGGAGTCGGCCGCCGCGATGGCGGTGGTGGAGGCCTCCACCGGCAGCTTCCAGCCGATCGGCGCCGACGGCGACCGCGACGCCTGAGCGCGGGCCTCAGGGCAGGCCGAGGTCGCCGGTGAGGTAGCGCTGGAGGTTGGGCCCGACCGCGGCGATCACCACCGGCGCCGGCGCGGAGGCGATCGGCTCGATCCGCACGATGTAGCGGGCGATCAGCAGGCCGATGATCTGCGAGGCGGCCAGGCTCGCGCGCAGCGGCACGTCGGGCGCCTCCAGCGCCTCGGCCAGCCGGGCGAACAGCACGCTCGCCAGGAACTCGCGCAGCATCCTGGCGGCGTCCTCGCTGGTCACCGCCGAGCGGACCAGCGCGACCAGCGGGCTGCGGTCGCGCCGGTTGTCCCAGACCGACAGCAGCAGGGCGACGATGCGCTCGCCGGCCCGCTCGCGCTCGCCCCGGAGGACCGTCTCGATCACCGAGGCGATGTCGATGGGCATCTCGATCGCCGCGCTGAACAGCTCGTGCTTGCTGCCGTAGTAGTGGTGGACCAGGGCCGGGTCCACGCCCGCGCGGCGCGCGATGTCGCGGATCGACGCCCGGTCGTAGCCGCTGGCGGTGAACGACTCCCGGGCGGCGCCGAGGATCGCCTCGCGCGTGCCGCTGCGGCCCGGACGCCGCCCGGTCCTCGCCATCAGGCCGCGGCCCGCACAGCCAGCAGCACGAACGCCTCCTCGAGGGTCGCTCTGGTCACCCGTACCTCGGCGGTCACGCCGGCGGCCTCCAGCACCGCCCGCACGCGGCCGGGCTCGGCCGCCGGCACGCGCAGCTCCGTGCCGACCAGCGCCACCGGCAGGCCGGCGGCCTCGCAGGCCGCGAAGGCATCCTCCCAGGTGGCTCCCTGGACCGCCACCGTGGTGGCGTCACCGATGATCTCCTCGACCGTGCCGCGGGCCGCCACCCGCCCGGCGGCCATCACCACCAGCCGGTCGCACTGCTCGGCCTCGCCCATGGCGTGGGTGGTGACCAGCACGCCCACGCCGTGCCCCCGACCCCCCGGGGCACCCCCTCGGGGTTCCCCGGACCCCTCCGCCGCGGAGCGGATCGCGTCCCAGAGGCGGGCGCGGCCGAGCGCGTCCACCCCGGAGGTGGGCTCGTCCAGCACCAGCAGCTCCGGCTGGTGGCCGAGCGCCGCCGCGAAGGCCAGGCGCCGGCGCAGGCCGAGCGGCAGCCCGGCGACCAGCTCCCCGCGCGCCGCCTCCAGGTCGGGGTCGTCCAGCGGGCCGTGGAGGGGATCAGGGGGCTCCCCGGAGGGGCGCTGGGCGGCGCCCCCGTGGCTCGGCTGGCCGCCGAAGGCCTGGGCGGCGAAGGCGAGGTTCTCGGCCACGGTGAGGTCCTCGTACAGGCCAAGGCCCTGGGAGACGTAGCCGAGCCGGGCGCGGGTGCGCCGCGACGGCGGCTCGCCGAGCAGCCGGACCTGGCCGGCGCTGGGGTGCAGCAGGCCGAGCAGCATGCGGATCAGGGTGGTCTTGCCGGCGCCGTTGGCGCCGACCAGCCCGACCACCTCGCCGGCGCCGACCTCCAGGTCGACTCCGTCGACCGCCAGCAGCGACCCGAACCGGCGGCTGACGCCGGTCGCCGACAGCAGCGGGCCGCTCATGCCGCCACCTCCTTCCACTCGGCGTCCCGCCGCCGTTCCAGCGAGGCGACGATCACCGCGTCCTCCAGGTCCGGCGCGACCCGCTCGGCGCCCGCGCCCAGTCCCGAGCCGTCCGCCGACCAGAGCCGCCAGCGCGGGCCCCGCCGCCAGGACGCCCAGCCTCGGGCCTCGGCGCCGTCGGGCCGAGCGGGCGCGTCCAGCACGGCTCCCGGGGTGGCGGCCACCAGCTCGCCGGGCGGCCCCGCCAGCAGGGTGCGCCCCTCGTCGAGCACCAGCACGCCGGCAGCGCGCGCCGCCTCGTCCAGGTACACGGTGGACAGCACCACCGCCGCGCCGCCGGCGGCCGCGTGCGCGAGCAGGCGCCACAGCTCGGTGCGGCTCACCGGGTCGACCCCGGTGGTCGGCTCGTCCAGCACCAGCAGGTCGGGCTCGTGCAACAGCGCCATGGCCAACGCCAGCTTCTGGCGCATGCCGCCGGAGAGCTGCCCGCCGAGGCGCCCGCGCGCCGCCAGCAGGCCGGTGCGCCGCAGCAGCTCGTCGGCGCGCCCAGCCAGGCGCTGGCCGCGCAGGCCGTAGGCGCCGCCGCTGAACGCCAGGTTCTCGTCCACGGTCAGGTCGCGGTAGACGCCGGGACCGGCGGAGACGTAGCCGACGCGGAGCGCCGGCGGGCGCCGCACGCCGCCGCCGCTCGGCCGTACCGCTCCGGCGAGCGCGCGCAGCAGGGTGGTCTTGCCGGCGCCATCGCCGCCCACCACCATGGTGATCCTGCCGTCGGGGACCTCCAGGCGCACGCCGTCGAGCGCCAGCTTGGCGCCGTAGCGGACGGTGAGGTCGTCGGCACCCCAGCGGGCGGCGCGGATCGTCGCGGTCATCGCGCACCCGCCTCGGCGCCGGCCCGCGCCGGGCGCGGCGGCCGCCGCGGGGCGCGGGGCTCGCCCGCCGGGGCGAGGTCGCGCCGGAAGCGCAGCACCGACAGGCCGAACACGATCAGGCCGAGCAGCGCCAGCGCCCCCAGCGGCACCGCCAGCGACTCGAGTGAGGCGCCGCGGATCATCACCCCGCGGCTCACCTGGTTGAAGTAGGTGAGCGGCAGCAGGTAGGCGATCCAGCGGACGCCGCGCGCCATCGCGCTCAGCGGGAAGATCATGCCCGACAGCAGGATCTGGGGAAGCATGGTCATCATCGCGAGCTGGATGGCCTGGCCCTGGTTCTGCGACACGGTCGAGATCAGCACGCCGAGGCCGAGCGTGACGAACAGGAACTCGACCGCGCCGAGGACCAGGATCCACGGGGAGCCCCGGAACGGCACGTCGAACAGGCCGATGCCGACGGCGGTGATGATCGCCAGGTCGATCGCGGCGATCCCGAAGTAGGGCAGCACCTTGCCGACGAACACGTCCCGCGGGCGCAGCGGCATCACCGCGAGCTGCTCCAGCGTGCCGCTCTGGCGCTCGCGCACCACGCCGAGGCTGGTCGCCACCGTCCCGACGAACACCAGGATCAGGCCGATCAGCGCCGGCACCATCATGACCGAGGTCTTCAGCGTGGGGTTGAAGAGCACGTCGGCGGCGGGCAGGCCGCCGGGGTGCTGCGCGAACGCCTGCTGGGCGGCGCGCGCCGCGAACAGGTCGGACCCGTCGACCAGCACCGCCGGCTGGGCCCCGGTCACGATCGCGACCTGGGCGCCGCCGTCGCGCAGGCGGCGCACGGCGTCGGCCCGCCCCTCGTCCGGGTGCTCGGCGACCACCTCGAGCCGCTGCGGCGGCTGGGGGCGGGCGATCTGGGCCGAGCCGGGGCCGACCACGACCGTCCGCAGCTGGTCGACGTCGAAGCTGGCGGCGTAGCCGAAGACCACCAGCAGCACGATGGGCAGCCCCACCATCAGCGCCACCGTGCGGCGGTCGCGGCGGAGCTGGCGAAGCTCTTTGAGCGCCATCGCCAACATGCGAACCTCACATCCTCCCTGGAAGGGCGGTCGGGAAGTCATCCTCCGTTGAATTCTACTCTTGTTGAAATCCTTGGCAAGGGTGGAACCCGACCCGAACCGAAGGGGGGCGCCGGGCGTGTCTGGGACGAGTCGCGCGACATCGGAGGGCCGGTGAGACCAGAGGACGACTTCGACGCGTTCTACCTGGGAAGCTATGGACGGCTGGTGGCCGAGCTGCACGGCGTGGTCGGGCGGGCCGACGCCGAGGACGCCGTGCAGGAGGCGTTCGCCCGCGCCTCGGTGCGCTGGGAGCGCATCCGTGACTACGACCATCCGGACGCCTGGGTTCGCCGGGTGGCTTTCAACCTGGCGGTCAGCTCGCTGCGGAGCGCCCGCCGCAAGCTGGTCGCCTACAGCCGGGTGGGGGCGCCGCAGCCGGCGCCGCCGCCCTCGGAGGAGGCGGTGCTGCTCGGTCAGGCGCTCCGGCGCCTGCCGCTGCGGCACCGCGAGGTGCTGGTGCTGCACTACCTGGCCGACCTGCCAGTGGAGGAGATCGGGCGGGTGCTGAAGATCCCGACCGGCACCGTCAAGGGCCGCCTGTACCGCGCCAGGACCGCGCTGGAGCGCGAGCTGGGCGAGGCGCGGCCCACGGAGGTCCGCCATGCGTGACGAGGAGCTGCGGCAGATGTTCCGATCCTTCGCGGAGCCGGTGGCCGGTGCCGCCGAGCCGCCGGACCCGCGGCGCATCCGCGCCCGCGGCAGGCGCCGGCGCCGCAACCTGGTCGGGGGCACGCTGCTGGCGGTCGCCGCCGTGATCGCGGGGGCGGTCGGCGTTCGCGCCGGGCTGATGCCCAGCACCCACGACGCCGGCCAGGTGGGGCCGCCGCCCAGCCAGACCGCGCCCGGCCCGGCCACCACCGCCCCGCCGCCCCCGCCCACCGGCGCGCCCGGGGCGGGAGCGACGACCTCGACCACGCTGCCGCTCGGCAGGGTGAGCAGCCTGGACGCTGTGCAGGTCACCGGGCCCGCCAGCGCGGTGGTGGTCGGCAGGGACACGATCCTGGCCACCCGCGACGGCGGGCGCACCTGGGTGCGCGTGTGGCGAGGCAAGGGCGACCTGCGCGACGTGAACTTCTCCAGCGCCTCGACCGGCTGGGTGCTGGGCGACGGCCTGGTGCTGGCCAGCGCCGACGGCGGCCAGCACTGGACCAGACTCGTCGAGCCGTCCGCGGGGGCCCTGCGGCGGGTCCACTTCGTCAGCCGCACCGAGGGCTGGGGCGTGGCCGGCGGCGGCGACCAGGCCGGCGAGGGCCCGATGGTGCCGACCGGCGTGACCCGGCTGGTCCACTCGGTCGACGGCGGCCGGACCTGGTCCGCGCAGGCGGCGCCGGCCCCGCCCCAGTCGGTCTGCTTCACCTCGCCGGACGACGGCTGGCTGGCCAGCGGGACCCGCGTGTGGCGCTCGACCGACGGCGGCCGGACCTGGGGGCGGCAGGCGAGCTTCACCCTGCCGGTCGGCGCGGGCGGCCCCCCGTTCCAGGCGGAGCTGCAGTGCGCCGATCCGGCCGCTGCGTGGGTCCGCTTCAGCGGCGGCGGTGCCGCCGCCGGGCACTCGCCCTACGCGCTCTACACCACCAAGGACGGGGGCGGCCACTGGCGCGGCGTGCTCGCGGAGGCAAACACCCTCGCCAACACCCTGCGGCTGCCGGCGGGACCGGGATCGTATCCAGGGCCGTTCTCGGTGATCGGCCCGTCGAGCGCCTTCCTGCTCAGCCCGACACCGGCGGCCGAGGCGGTCGGCGGGGTGCTGGTCAGCGATGGCGTGTCCGCCGGCGTGCCGCAGATCCCCGCCAGGGTCCTGTTCGAGCCCGCCTCGGTCAGCTTCGCCAGCCTCAGCAGGGGCTGGGCGGTGGGCAGGGACGCGGCCGGCCGGGCGGTGATCCTGGCCACCGGCGACGGCGGGCGGCACTGGACCCGCCAGCTCCGCTCCTGAACCCGGGAGAGCCGGCGGGCTCGGGGAGGCGCCGTACGGAGCGCCGGCCCGGCTGTCCGGGCCCCCCTCGGTCCCGGGCAGCCGGGCCACCTCCACGCCAGCGCCTGTTCGGCGCAGCAGCGCCAGTCAACGACAACACCGATGAGAGCCCTGTGAGGGTCCGCCCGGCGCCCGCGGTGGGCGGGGTCGGGCGGACCGCGGCCCTGCGGCCAGGCGGCCCGGCGCCCGTGGCGGCCCGCGGCCCTGCGCTCAGCAGCCGCTGGTGCAGGGCGGGACGCGGCGGCCCGCCTCGGCGAGGGCGGCCTGCACGGCCGCCGCGGGGGAGCGGCTGCCGCCGGCCCGCCAGGAGTCCAGGTAGGGCCAGGGGTAGATCATCCCGCGCCGCACCCACCAGACCCCGTCGCGGGTCGGCCACGAGATGCCGAAGTGCAGGTGGGTCGCTGTGAAGCGGGCGTCCCCGGAGTTGTCGATGAGGCCCAGGAGCTGGCCGGCCCGCACGCGCGTGCCGGGGCCGACGCCGTCGTCCACCCGCAGCAGGTGGGAGCCGTAGTAGCGCACGCCGTCGTCGCCCAGCATCGCCACCGAGCGGCCGCCCCGGACGGCGCCCAGGTCGGTGGCGGGGTCCCAGCGGTCCGTGCGGCTCACCTCGGTGACCACCCCGTCGGTCGGCGCCACGAACCGGCAGCCCTTCTTCGAGAAGATGTCGGTCGCCGGGTAGTCGTGGTGGAAGTGGCCGTAGCGGACGTTGCAGCTGGAGATCGGCTGCACCGGGAACACGTAGCGCGCCGGCTGGCGCGTGGTGGCCGAGGTGCTCGGCGCGGCCGAGGAGGCCGGCGCGCCCGAGGTGGTGGGCATATCCGAGGAAGCCGGCGCGCCGGAGGTCGTCCCGCCGCCCGAGCCGCTCCCCGAGGCCGTGCCGCCGGCCCGCTGGCCACCGGAGCAGGCGCCCAGCGCCAGCCCGAGCGCGATCGCCACCAGGGCGACGAGCGCCCGGCCCGGCGGCGTGGGCGGGCGGAGCCTGGGAGCTGACATCGGACGAGCACCTCCGGGTTCGCGGTCGGGCCACTGGCCCCGGCATGCTACCCGCTCCGCCGGCCGGCGATCGCTTGACCGAACGCACGTTCCGGCGACACAGTTGCCGGCATGGGGGAGGGGCACTGGCAGGACCGGCTGCCCGCGTCGCGGCGCCCACGACCGGCGGGCAAGCGCGTGGACCGGTGGCGCCCGACCGGCGAGGTCGTGGTCGGCGGCCTGCCGCTCGGCGCCGACGACGACGCGGGCCTCGGCGTGCTCCACGCCGACCTCGACGCCTTCTTCGCCAGCGTCGAGGTGCTGAAGGACCCGAGCCTGCGGGGCCGCCCGCTGCTGGTCGGTGGGGTCGGCAGCCGCGGCGTGGTGAGCTCGGCCTCCTACGAGGCGCGCGCCTTCGGCTGCCGCAACGCCATGCCGATGGGGCAGGCCAGGCGGCTGTGCCCGGCGGCGGCCGCGATCCCACCGGACTTCGCCAGCTACCGGGCCTACTCCAAGCGGGTGATGCGCGTCTTGCAGAGCGTCACGCCGCTGATCGAGCCGCTGGCGCTGGACGAGGCCTTCCTCGACGTCCGCGGCGCCCGCCGGCTGTTCGGCGGCGCCGTCGAGATCGCCAGACTGCTGCGCGCCCGGGTGCCGGAGGAGACCGGGCTGACCCTGACGATCGGCGTGGCCGGCAGCAAGTTCCTCGCCAAGCTGGCCTCCACCAGGGGCAAGCCCGACGGGCTGTTCGTGGTCCCGCCGAGCCGCTCGCTGGAGTTCCTCCACCCGCTGCCGGCCGAGGCGCTGTGGGGCGTTGGCCCGGCCACCATCGCGACCCTGGCGCGCTACGGCCTGCGCACGGTCGGCGACGTCGCCCGCACCCCGCGCGAGACGCTCGAGCGGGTGCTGGGGGCGGCGGCCGGCGCCCAGCTCGCCGAGCTCGCCTGGGCACGCGACGACCGGCCGGTGGTGCCGTTCGAGGCCGCCAAGTCGGTTGGCTCGGAGGAGACCTTCGCCAGCGACATCGACGACCCCGAGCGGATCGCCCGCGAGGTGCTGCGCTGCGCGGTCCGCGTCGGCCAGCGGCTGCGCGAGGGCGGCCTCGCCGGCCGGACCGTCACCCTCAAGCTGCGCTTCGCCGACTTCCGGACGATCACCCGCTCGCGCACCCTGGCCGGTCCCAGCGACAACGACAACGAGCTGTACCGGGTGGCCCGCGAGCTGCTGGAGCGGCTGCGGCTCGGCAGGGCCCCGATCCGTCTGGTCGGGGTGAGCGTTTCCAACCTGGCCGGCGAGGGCGCGCCGGTCCAGCTCGAGCTGAAGGACGACGGCGCGGCCTGGAAGGCGGCGGTGCGCGCCGCCGACGCGGTCCGCGCGCGCTTCGGCGACGGCGCGCTGGACCGCGCCTCGCTGGCGGCCGAGCGCCCCGCCGAGGCGTTCGAGGAGGCCCGTGACGCCCCGCGGCCACGCCGCGAGCGGCTCGTCGAGCCCGATGAGCGATAACCTCGGCGCCCCACGTTTCCCCGAGCCAACCCGACCCGAGGAGCCCGAGACGATGCCCTCCCCAGTGCGCTACGAGGTCGACGGGCAGCTACAGGTGGCCACGATCACGCTCGCGCGCCCGCAGAAGCTGAACGCCATGGACCGCCAGACCTTCGCCGAGCTGGAGTCGTCGGCGGCCGCCGCGGCCGCCGACGTCGCTGTCCGCGCGGTGCTGGTGACCGGCGAGGGCAGGGCCTTCTCCTCCGGCCTGGACGTGGCCGAGTTCGGCGGCAGGGCCGACCTGGACGAGGCGGAGGCGGTCGTCGCCGAGCTGCAGCGGGCGATCTCGGCGCTGGAGCGCCTGCCCAAACCGGTGGTGGCGGCCGTCAACGGCCTGGCCGTCGGCGGCGGCCTGCAGCTGGCGATCGCCTGCGACCTGCGGATCGCCAGCGAGGACGCGCAGTTCGCCGCAATGGAGATGCGCTGGGCGATCGTGCCGGACCTGGGCGGCACCGAGCGGTTGCCGAGGCTGATCGGGCTGGGCAGGGCCAAGGAGCTGATCCTCACCGGCCGGCCGGTGCGCGCGGCGGAGGCCGAGCGCATCGGCCTGGTCACCCGGGTGGTACCGCCGGAGCGGCTGGCCACCGACGCGACCGAGCTGGCCGCCGGTCTGGCGGCCGGCCCGACGCTGGCGCTCGGCCTGGCCAAGCAGGCGCTCAACGAGTCGTTCGACCGCTCCACCGCCGACGGCATGGCCGCGGCCAGGCGGATGCAGCGCCAGACCTTCGCCTCGGCCGACCACGCCGAGGCGCGCACCGCCTTCGCCGAGCGGCGCCCACCGCGCTTCAGCGGCCATTGAGGAGCATGGAGGACCGGTCGTCCAAATTTGGTCGCTGGGCTGTTGTTGGGGAGGGAAGGGCCCGGGTACACTCGCGTTGCCACCATCAGCACGTCCGGGCGGAGCCCTCCATATGCCCCTGTCCGAGCACGAGCAGCGCATCCTGGCCGAGATCGAGCGGCGACTGCTCGAAGAAGACCCGAAGTTTGCACAGCAGGTCGGGTCCTCGTTCCAGGCCCATCTGGCCAGGCGGCTCAAGCTCGCCGGCCTGTCGGCTTCATCCAGAACGTCGGTCTGGGCGTCGCGGGCTTCGTCGTGATGCTCATCTCGATCTTCGAGGTGGTCCGCACGCTCCGTCGCCGGGCGGCCATCAACCGGCCGACCGAGCGCGGCACGCAGGCGGCAGCGGCGGCGGCCGCCCAGCGGCAGCAGCGCCCGCCCGGCAAGTCCGGCATCGAAGCCTGGTGGGGGAGGATGACCGAGCGCTGGCGGCAGCGCTGGGAGGAGCGCGGCGGCGGCGGCCCACCGCCCTGACCCACGCTCTGGACGCCTCACGCCACCCCCACGGCGGCCCACCGCCCTGAGGCGAGCGCCTACCTGCTGCCCACGCGCTCCCGCTGTGGTGGCGGGACCAGGCTCCTGGGGCTCAGCACCGCGCCGACGCGGCGGCGCCAGCCAAGGCGCCCGGCGAGCCGGCCGCGAGCCGTCCGCGCCAGCTTCCGCGCCTCGGCGGCCTCGCCGCTGGAGGGCTCGGCGGGCGCGTACTCCGCGGTCACGTAGAGCGCGGTCAGCTCGCCGAGGGGCCGCGCGTCCTCCTGGAACTCGCCGGTCATCCGCAGCGCGTAGGCGCTGGGCGTCTCGGCGCCGCGCCGTCCGATGCCGGCGTCGCCGGCCCAGCCGGTCAGCTCGTCGTAGGCCTCGGCGACCGCGTCCCGCGGGCGCCGGGCCGCGCGCCGCCTGGCCAGCACGGTCCTGACCAGCTTGGTGGCCGGCACCAGCGCCACCAGCGCCAGCAGCACGATCAGCGCGACGATGCCGCGGCGCGCCGCCTTCTCGCGGGCGCTCTCCGGCGTGCCGAGCTGCGAGCCGGTATCGCTGTTCTCCGCCTGCAGCTTGGCGTTGCCGGCGCTGTCGGTCGTGCCGGTGGCGTTGCCGCCGGCGGCGGCGGTGGTCGCCGTGGTGGTCGGGCTGATCTGGCGGCCCGACGAGGTGGTGTAGCTCGGCACGTCGACCTGGCCGTCGCCGCGGGGCGTCGGCTCGAACCGCACCCAGCCGACGCCAGGGAAGTACAGCTCCGGCCAGGCGTGGGCGTCCTTGGAGCCGACCTCCCAGTGGTCGCCGGCCGGGACGCCGGAGGTGAAGCCGACCGCCACGCGCGAGGGGATGCCCGCCACCCTTGCCATGGCGGCCATGGCCGCGGCGAACTGCTCGCAGTAGCCCTCGCGCACCTCCAGCAGGAAGCGGCGGAGCTGGTTGCCGCCCTGCGACAGCGCCGGCACGTCGAGGTTGTACTTGAAGGCCGGGCTGCGCAGGTAGTCCTGGATCGCCAAGGCGCGAGCGAACGGGTCGCTCTTGCCCCGCACGACGCTCAGCGCCAGGCTCTGCACCCGCTGGTCGATGGTGGAGGCGTCCAGGTAGGGCCGCACCTGCGGCAGGGAATCATAGGATTTCGGGCCGGCCAGGTCGGCCGCGGTGGGCGTGGGCACGCGCGAGGTCACCGTGTACGTCAGCCCCGAGCGCAGCGGGCGCCGCAGCGTCAGGTCGCGGTTGGTGGGGCTCTGGTAGACGCGGTTGCGGCCCGCGCGGACGCTGACCGGCGCCTGCGCCGCCGGCAGGTAGCCGGAGGGCCCGGCGAGCTGGCGGATGGTGAAGCGTTGGGTGACCTGCGTGCTGGGCGCGCCCCCGTCCAGGTCCAGGCTGGTGTCGCCGCCGAACTCGACCAGCTGGCCGGGGCTGGAGGGCGTGAAGGTGACGCCGTCGAAGCGGTCCAGCGTGATCAGCCGGTAATAGGAGGGCTGCGCCGTCCGCACGTCGAAGACCGGGATGTTCTCGTCGGAGTTCAGGCGCGTGCGCAGCGACACGAACGGGTTGATGGCGATGGCGGCGCTGGCGTTGGGCCCGGCGCGGTAGTCCAGCAGCGGGCGCTGGCCGTAGCCGGGCAGCAGCCAGGCCAGGCTGAGCGCCAGCAGCGTGGCCCCCGCCAGCATCCAGCGGCCGATCGAATTCGCCCTGGTGAGCGGCAATCGCCAGCCAGTGGCCGGCCGGGCGCGTGGGCTCGACACCCAGCGGCCCCAGGTCGCTAGGCGCGCGCGGCTCTCGAACAGCAGCAGGCCCGCGCCGCCCATCAGGAACCAGGCCGCGTACCAGGCGGGGCTGGTGTCGCGGATCAGCGCCGGGAACACGAACAGCCCGAGCACCGGCACCAGCGCCAGCAGCGGCTGGCGGGCGCGGAAGGCCAGCCCGTCGGCCGCGGTGGTGACCGCCCACGCTCCCGCGCAGGTCAGGAACAGGAACTCCCTGGTCACCCTGACCGGCGCGGCCTGGTCGCTGACGCCGCGCAGCGCGTCGCCGGTGGCCTGGGCCATCGAGGCGAAGGTCTCGCGGGTGGGGATCACCACCAGCAGGGTCTCGGGGAACAGCAGCACCCCGGTCACCACGATGAAGCCGGCCACCATCGCCACCAGCGACAGGAGCTGGCCGACCCCGAGCCGCCGCAGCAGCGCCGCCAGCCCCAGGGCGCACGCCATGGAGAGCCACACGGCCGGCACCCAGGCCGGCCCCACGTACAGCCGGCTGAGCGAGAGCGAGGCTCCCGCCAGCAGGCCGGCGAGCGTCAGTGCCTGTGCGTAGTCGGTGCTGTGCGCCCCGACGGAGCTGTCAGTCGTCGCCACGGCTCATCCAGTCGGTCGTTGCGGGTGATGATCGCGGTCCTCCAGCCGGCCCGGTCCAGCAGGGTGCCGATGCCGGCGGCGTGCGCCTCCGAGGCGGCGACCTCGCGGCCGGCGAGGCCGACCCAGCTGTCGGCGCGGACCAGCAGCCCAAGCGCGCCGGCGAAGCCGAGCCGGCAGCGGGCCAGCGCCGCCGCCTCCTCGGCGCTGGGCACCGTGAGCACGCCGATCAGCAGGCCCTCGCCGGTCATGCGGCCCAGCCGGTCGGCCAGGGGGATCAGCGAGGTGGAGCGGGTCGTGTCCACGCTGGCCAGGAAGTCGAGCATGGCGGTGGCCTGGTCCGCCGAGTCGATCGGCCGCACCTGCTGGCCCTCGTCGGTGATCATGCCCAGCTCGTAGCCGCTGGCTCCCAGCCGCACGGCGATCGAGGCGGCGATCGACACCATCCGCTCGAACGATGCCTGGCCGCCCTGGCCGCGGTGGGCGCCGCGCCGCAGGTCCAGCGCGATCAGGGCACGGGCCTGCCAGGGGCGCTCCTCCTGGCGGATCATGAGCTGGCCGCGCTTGGCCGACGACCGCCAGTGGACCTTGCGCAGGTCGTCGCCGTCCCGGTAGTCGCGGGTGGTGTAGAACTCGTCGCCCTGGCTGAACAGGTGCCGGACCTTGGTCGAGGCCGCGCTGGCCAGCTCGCCGCCCAGCGACGGCGGGGCCAGCGACTCGACCTTGGGGTGGACGACCACCTCGGAGGTGCCCGCCAGCTCGGAGGTCACCTGCGCCAGGCCGAAGGGGTCGGACAGGCGCACCGCCAGCGGGCCGACGGTGTAGCGGCCGCGCGCGCCCGCGTTGATCTCGTAGTTGAGCAGCTCGCGGTCGTCGCCGGCGATGCCGGGGACCACGAACCGCGCTGGCGGGCCGAGCTGGTAGGGCAGGCGGTCCTCCAGCAGGAGCACGCCGGTCTCCAGCCGGCCGAGGTTGCGCAGCCGCACGGTGACCGAGATGCGCCCGCCGACCGCGGTGCGGACCGGGCGCAGTGAGCGGGTACAGCCGAGCCGGTAGGTGCCCCACCGGACGATCACGAAGCCGGCCAGGGGCAGCAGCAGCGCGGCGACGGCGAGCATGTACAGCTCGGAGGCGCCGGTGAGCCGGCCGGCCAGGTACAGCGCCACCCCGGCGCCCGCGAAGCCCAGCGCCCGAGGGGTGAAGATGCGCGATCTCAACGCTGGCCCCGTCCGCGGATCGGGATGGGCACGAACTCGACGATGTCGGAAAGGACGTCGGCGGCCGTGCGGCCGATCATCTGCGCCTCGGGCGATGGGATGAGCCGGTGGGCGAGCACCGGGGTGATCAGGTCCTTGATGTCGTCGGGCACCACGTAGTCGCGCCCGCCGGAGGCGGCGGCGGCTCGGGAGGAGCGAAGCATCGAGAGGGCGGCGCGCGGGCTGGCGCCGAGCGCCAGGTCGGCGTGGTCGCGGGTGGCCCTGACCAGGTCGACGATGTAGTTCTTGAGGCTGTCGGCCACGTGCACCAGCTTGGCGCTGTCGATCATCTTGGCGACGGTGGGCGCGTCGGCCACGGGGGAGATGTCGATCACCCGGGAGTTCCGGCCGTGGGTGTTGAGGATGTCGACCTCGGCCTCCCTGGTGGGATAGCCGATGGCCAGCTCCAGCATGAAGCGGTCGCGCTGCGCCTCGGGCAGCGGATAGGTGCCCTCGTGCTCGATCGGGTTCTGGGTGGCGATGACCATGAACGGCACGCCGAGCTGGTAGGTGACGCCGTCCATGGTGACCTGGCGCTCCTCCATCGACTCCAGCAGGGCGGCCTGGGTCTTGGGGGAGGCCCGGTTGATCTCGTCGCCGACCACGATGTTGGCGAAGATCGACCCGGGCTTGAACTCGAAGTCGCCGCGCTCCTGGCTGTAGACGCTGACCCCGGTGACGTCCGATGGCAGCAGGTCCGGCGTGAACTGGATGCGCCGCACCGAGCAGTCGATCGACCGGGCCAGCGCCTTGGCCAGCATCGTCTTGCCGACCCCGGGGACGTCCTCGATCAAGACGTGCCCCTCGGCGAGCAGGGCGATGAGCGCCAGGCGGACGACCTCAGGTTTGCCCTCGATGACCCGCTGGATGTTGGCCCGGATCTTGTCGAAGGTGGCGGCCAGATCGTCCATACCGCCGATATCGGGCCGGGTGGTGGCCACCGGACGGGCTCCTTTCCATGACTACTTCTTGGTCTTCGATTCTAGAAGGGTCTGCGAAGATTTTCGCTTTGCCCCACCGGGTAATCGAGAAACCTCTTGGTTGGGTGATCTCAGCGCGGCTCCTCGTTCCATGTGGGGGGGAGCTCGCTCCCCCCCACGCCCCCCAAGAGCGCCTGTGCCATGGGGACCGCGCCTGTGCCATCGGGACCGCGCTCGTGCCCGGGCTCGGCTAAGCTCTGCCGATGGCGCAAGCCTTGGAGACGAGAGCCAAGCTGCTCGCCGCCGCCCGGCGGGCCTTTGCCGAGCTGGGCTATGCCAAGGCTCGGGTGGAGGACGTCGTCACCGCCGCGGGCGTGGGGCACGGGACCTTCTACGCCTATTTCCCGAACAAGCAGGCGGCGCTGGCCGCGCTGGTACGGGAGCACGCCGGCACGCTGGAGGAGCTGGCGATGAAGCCGTGGCGCGCCGGCGACGTGCGCGCCAGCCTGACCGAAGTGCTCGGCGGCCTGGCCGACCTGTACGAGCGCGACGCCGACATGCTGCTGCTGTGGACCGAGGCGGCCGTCCACGACCCGGAGCTGGCGGCCATCCTGGACGAGGTGCGCCGCCAGTTCGTGGAGCGGATCGCCCGCAACGTCGAGCGCGCCGCCAAGCAGGGCCTGGCCTGGCCGGTCGACCCCTTCACCGCCGCCACCGCGCTGGCGGCCATGGCCGAGCGGACGCTGTCCCTGCTGGCCACCCGCAAGGAGTCCCTGGACCGGGACCAGACGGTCGAGGTGCTCGCCAACCTCTGGTACCACGCCCTGTATCGAGGAGATTGAGGCTGACGTGACCGACGTGCGGGCCAGCGGCCGGCAGCTCACGCGCTGCGGCCCGGCCGAGGTGTGGCTGTGGCGTGGCGACATCACCGACCTGGCGGTGGAGGCGATCGTCAACGCCGCCAACAGCCAGGGCTGGCTCGGCTCCGGCGTGGCCGGGGCGATCCGTCGCGCCGCCGGTGACGAGGTCGAGGCCGAGGCGGTGGCCCAGGGGCCCTGGGAGGTCGGCGGCGCGGTCCGCACCGGCCCCGGGCGGCTCAGCCTGCGCGGCGTCAAGGCGATCCTGCACGCCGCCGCCATGGGCGCCGGGGTGCGGGCCACCCCTGGCTCGGTCGCCGCGGCCACCGGCGCCGCGCTGGACCTGGCGGTGGCCGAGGGGCTCTCGAGTATCGCCCTGCCGGCCCTGGGCACCGGCGTCGGCGGGCTCGCCTACCCGGACTGCGCCGCCGCCATGACCGGCGCGCTGCGGCGCCACTGCGCCGGCCCCACCTCGCTGCGGCTGGTCGTCTTCGCCCTCTACGACGCGGCCGCCGTGGAGGAGTTCACCCCCGCCCTGGTCCACGACCTGGACGGCTGAGCCACCCCTGCCGGCCTTGAGCCAGGACGTCCCGTTATACTGCCAGCACGTCTCGTGATCGTTGCAGCGGGAGCCCTGGGTGGAGCGAGCACTGGTCCTGAATGCGTCGTACCAGCCGATCTGCGTGGTGCCGGTTCGGCGGGCGGTGGTGCTCGTCCTCAAGGAGAAGGCCGACGTGCTGGTGCCCGGCGCCCGCCCGGTCCGGGGAGCCAACCTCGTGCTCCAGGCCCCCAGCGTCATCCGCCTTCGGTACTTTGTGAAGGTGCCCTTCAGAGCACGGGCGGGATTGTCGAGGCGAGCGGTGTTCGTCCGCGACGATCACGTCTGCCAGTACTGTGGAGAGCGAGCAGAGAACGTCGACCACGTCGTCCCCCGTTCACGGGGTGGCCGCCACGTCTGGGAGAACGTGGTCGCCGCCTGCCGCCGATGCAACAGCCACAAGGAGGACCGGCTTCCCCACGAAGTGGGCCTCCGGTTGCGTCGTGAGCCCCGGGCACCCAAGGAGACGTTGTGGATCGTGATCGCCGTCGGCCGTATCGAGCCTGGCTGGGCGCCCTATCTCGGGCTCGAGCCGGACGCCGTCCCCGCCTGAGGCGCCTGCTCCCGGCGCTCCACCGCATTCCTCCAGCCCTCGACCGCCTGCGGCCCCCGCTGGCTCGCCTCTGGGACGCGTCCCAGCCGTGGGCGCTGCCGATCCTGGCCGGCGTGGTCGGCGCGCTGCTGGCCATCACCTTCCTGGCGCGGCTGGACGCGCGCGTCGGGCCGGCGACCCTGCGCCTGTCGGCCCGGCCAGCGGTCGAGGGGACCAGCCGCCTGGCGGTGCCGCCGTTCGGTTCGGTCTCGGCCCACACCCATCACGGGCCGCTCCAGTTCCGCGCCACCCTGGACGACGTCGACGTGCCGGCGCTCGGCACGCTGATCGACCGCAGCCCGGCCTCCAGCCCGCTCAGCACCTCCGCGCTGGAGGGCACCCTGCGGCCGCTGGAGCAGCAGGCGCGACACGCGGCAGTGGTCTTCCTGCTGCGGATCGTGGGGCTCGGCCTGCTCGGCGGCGCCGTCGGCGTGCTGGTGTTCCCCAGGCGCTCGTGGGTGCGCCTGGCACGCTGCGTGGCCGGCGGGGCGCTGGCCGTGGTGGTGCTGGTGGTGCCGTCGGTGGCCACCTTCGACGTGAGCGCCTTCCGCGCCCCCCGCTACGAGGGAGCGCTGGAGTACGCGCCCACCCTGATCGGTGACGTGCGCACCGGCCTCAAGCGGCTCCGCACCCTGCGGGAGCAGATGGCGCTGATCAGCTCGAACCTGAACCGGGCCTACGAGGCACTGAGCCAGCCCTCGCCCGACCTCGGCAACGGCACCATCCGCATCCTGCACATCTCCGACGTGCACCTGAACCCAGCGGGCTTCGACCTGGCCGAGCGGCTGGCCAACCAGTTCGAGGTCGCCGCCGTGGTCGACACCGGCGACATGGGCACCTGGGGGCTGGCCTTCGAGCCGTCGGTGGCCCAGCGGGTCAAGGACTTCCACCTGCCCTACATCTTCGTGAAGGGCAACCACGACAGCCCCGACGTGGTCCACGCGGTGGCCGCCAACCCCAACGCCAAGGTGCTGGTCAACTCCTCGACCGAGGTGGCGGGCATCCACTTCTTCGGCGCCGGGGACCCGACCTTCAGCCCCGGGGAGGGCTACCGCTACGACGACTTCGAGCGGCTCAAGGAGCACCGCAGCGTCGAGGTCGCCCACGACCTCGACCTCCAGACGCCCCCCGCGGACGTGCTGCTGGTCCACGACCCGCGCCAGGCCACTTACGCGCTCGGGCACGTCCCGACCGTGCTCGACGGGCACCTGCACGCCTTCGGCACGCAGATGACCAACGGCACGCGCCTGCTCACCACCGGGACCATCGGCGCCGCCGGGCCGGACGGGCTGCGCCAGAAGCAGTCCGTGCCCTACAGCGCCGAGGTCCTCTACTTCGACCAGCGGACCCGCCGGCCCATCGGCGTGGACCGGATCACCGTGCACTCGCTGGAGTCGTCCTTCTCGGTCGACCGCGAGCTGCTGCCGGAGGGCCAGACGCCCTTCACCTACAACCCGGTGGCGGTACCGACCACCACCACGGTCACCACGCTGGCCCCGGACGGCTCCCAGAACGCGCAGGTCCTGCCGACCCAGCCGGGCAACGAGCGCCCCGGCCTCGGCCTCGGTGGCGGCCGGTCGGCCACCACCACCGTCCCCCAGACGACCCGCCCGTAGCCGGGCCGCCGGGCCCTCCACCCGCGCGCCGTCCGGCGCTCCGGGGGTGCTCCCGCGCGCCCGCGGCGGGGGAGCGAGGTGGCGTCTCCGAGGCTTCCCCGGTGGAGGCAGGTGGAGGCGAAGGCTTTCGATAAATACTTCCGGTTTGTGAAATACATTAATGTGTTTACGCAGCTCAGAAGGCTGAAGCAATTCAAAGACGCAGTGTTGAAGTGCGTTGACGGTGGATACCTGGTGGAGTAAAGTGGCGCGCAGTGGAGGGGATCGCCCCACCAGTGCCACAAGCCGGGGAGCACGTTCTCGCCCAGCCGGACGCCGGTCGGGGGAGCCTTGCAGGGGAGGGGGCCGGGGCCTTGTTCATTGGCACCTACGACCACTCTCTGGATCCCAAGGGGCGCGTGATCCTCCCGCGCAAATTCCGTGACGAGCTGGGGCAGGACATGGTCTTTACCAAGGGCATCGAGCGGTGCCTCTACCTGTTCCCGTTGGCCGAATTCGCGGCCTTCGCGGGCAAGCTCCGCAGCCTGCCCCTGACCGAGCGGCCGAGCCGCGACTTCGTCCGCGTCTTCGTCGCCGGCGCCAGCCAGGAGACCGCCGACAGCCAGGGCCGGGTCGTGATCCCCCAAGTGCTGCGCGACTACGCGGGCCTCACCAAGGACGTGGTGGTGGTCGGGCAGCTCTCACGGATCGAGCTCTGGGACAAGGGCGAGTGGGAGCGCTACATGCCCGCCGCCCAGGCCGCCTACTCCGACTCCGCCAACGCCAGCCACCTCGCCGAGCTGGGGATCTGATCGTGTTGACCGCCGCGCGCCACCTCCCGGTCATGGTCGACCGGTGCATCGAGCTGCTCCGTCCCCGGCCGGACGGTGTGTACCTCGACGCCACCATCGGGCTCGGCGGCCACAGCGAGCGGATCCTTCAGGCCAGCGCTCCCGGCGGCCGGGTGATCGGCCTGGACCGCGACCCCGCCGCCCTGGCGCTGGCGCGCGAGCGCCTGTCGTGGGCGGGCGAGCGCCTGGTGACGGTGGCGGCCTCCTTTGCCGACCTGGCCGAGGTCGCTGCTGACCTCGGCGTCGAGCGGCTCGACGGCGTGCTCTACGACCTGGGTGTCTCCTCCCTCCAGCTCGACGAGCCGGAGCGGGGCTTCAGCTACCGCGTGGACGCGCCCCTCGACATGCGCATGGACACCACCGGCGGGATCACCGCCGCCGAGGTGCTGGCCACCTACCCCCGCGCCGAGCTGACCCGCGTCTTCCGGGTCTACGGCGAGGAGCGCTTCGCCTCCAGGATCGCCCGCTTCGTCGACGACGCCCGCCGCCGCGCCCCGATCCGCACCACCGGCGAGCTGGTCGACCTGATCAAGGCGGCGATCCCCGCCGCCGCGCGCCGTACCGGTCCGCACCCCGCCCGCCGCGTCTTCCAGGCGCTGCGCATCGAGGTGAACAGCGAGCTGACCGCCCTGGCCGACTCCCTGCCGCAGGCGATCGAGCTGCTGGCACCCGGCGGCCGCGTGGTGGTGCTGTCGTACCACTCGCTGGAGGACCGCATCGCCAAGCGCACCTTCGTGGCCGCCGCCACCGGGCGCGAGGAGGGCTTCCCGCACCTCGCGCCCCCCGTTCCAGAGAGGGGGCCGTCCCCCCTGGCCCCCCGCATCGCCATCCTCACCCGGCGCCCGGAGACTCCGGGCGCCGACGAGGTGGCAGCCAACCCTCGCGCGGAGAGCGCCAAGCTCCGCGCCGCCGAGAAGCTACCGTCGAGCGATCCCGCAGGGGGGCAACCATGAGCATGGCCGCTGGACCCGCGTACCGCCCGCGCCCGAGCCACGATCCCCGCCCCGATCCGCGGCGGCGGCTGCGCGCGGTCGGTCAGGTCCGGCGGGTGCGCAGGCTGCCCTTCATCATCCTCGCCGCCCTGATCATGGTGGCGGGCGTGCTGGCCCTGCTGTCACTCAACGTCAACGTCAACCAGCAGGCATTCGCCATCGCCGAGCTCGAGCGCTCCAACCGGGATGCCGAGAACCGCTACGCCAGCCTCCAGGCGGACATCGACCGGCTCAAGGCGCCCGACCGCATCGCCCGGGAGGCCGCCAGGCAGCACCTGGTGCCCGCCGGCCGACCGCGGGTGAGCACCTGGCCCGGCTCGAAGCCCGGCGAGGCGACCTCCCCGGGGGCGGCGACTTCCCCCGCCGCCCCCGGGGCCGGGTCCGCCGGTGACCCCACCTGGGGTTCCCAGGACTCGTCCGGGTCCGACGCCTGGTCCCAGGACCCGTTCCCGCTCAAGCAGTACCTGGCCGAGCCGTAACCCGGACACCTCCCCGGGCGTGCGCGGGCCCACGCGGCGATCTTGACCCTGGGGGGTGTGGGGGGAGCGAGCTCCCCCCACATGGAGAGGGGGCGCGCATGCAGCAGCAGAGGGCGGCCACCGGGCGCGCGCCGGCGCGGCGCTCCAGCACTGCCTCCACTCGTCGCCGCCCACCAGCGCGGCGGCCGCTGCGGCGGCCCCGGCGCGGCGACAGCAAGCGGCGGCTGCTGTTCGTGCTGGCGCTCACCATGGTGGCGTTCCTGGCCATCTCCGGCCGCCTGATCGTGCTCCAGGTGCTCGACGCCACCTCGCTGGACGAGGCGGCGGCCAAGCAGCGCCTGCGGACCATCGAGCTGCCGGGGGAGCGCGGGCGCATCTTCGACCGTGACGGCGGCGACCTGGCGCTGTCGGTGCCCGCCCGCACGATCTACGCCCAGCCCCGGCTGATCAGGGACCCGGCCGGCACCGCCCGCAAGCTCGCGCCCCTGCTCGGTCAGCCGGCCAAGACCATCCTCGGCCGGCTCCGGTCGGGCGCGGCCTGGACCTACCTGGCTCGCGAGATCCCGGTCGCCAACGGGCAGGCGGTCGCCAAGCTGGACCTGCCCGGCATCGGCGTGCTGACCGACACCATGCGGCGCTATCCCTCCGGGCAGCTCGCCTCCCAGGTGCTGGGGTTCGTCGGCACCGACGGCAGCGGGCTCGCCGGCGTGGAGCAGCGCTACGACGGCCTGCTGGCCGGCCACTCCGGCCAGATGCTGCTGGAGCAGGACCCCAGCGGCCGCCCGATCCCGCAGGGCCAGCGCTCCGTCGAGCCGGCCCGGCCGGGCTCCGACCTGGTGCTCACCATCGACCAGAACATCCAGTACGTGGCCGAACGGGCCCTGGCCGCCGCGGTCAAGCAGTACCAGGCCAAGTCGGGCTCGGTGGTGGTGATGGCGCCTCGCACCGGCGAGCTGCTGGCCGTGGCCAACGTGCCCACCTTCGACCCCAACCGCTTCGGCACCAGCAGCGACGAGGCGCGCAAGGACCGGGCGGTCACCAACGTCTACGAGCCGGGCTCGACCAACAAGGTGATCACCGCGGCGGCCGCGCTGGACGCCGGGGTGGTGCGGCCGAGCACCAAGGTGACGGTCCCGCCGGAGCTGCCCCTGTGCCCGGGGGTGCACTCCTTCCACGACTCGCACCAGCACGGCACCGAGCGGCTGACCTTCGCGGACGTGGTGGCGCAGTCCTCCAACATCGGCACCATCAGGGTGGCCACGAAACTGGGTCCCGAGCGGCTGGCGAAGGCGGAGCTGGACTTCGGCTACGGCCAGCGCACCGGCGTCGACCTGCCCGGCGAGACGCCCGGGATCGTGCGGCCGCAGAGCACCTGGACCTGCCCCGACCTCGGCACCAACGCGATCGGGCAGGGCGTGGCCGTGAGCGTGCTCCAGATGGCCAGGGTCTACGCGTCGGTGGCCAACGGCGGCCTGCTGGTGCAGCCCACCCTGCTGCGCGGCACGGTGGACGAGCGGGGGGACTACCACGCGACCGAGCGGCCCACGCCCAAGCGGGTGCTGTCGGTGCGGACCACCCAGACCCTCACCAGCATCCTCGAGGGCGTCGTCCGCGAGGGCGGCACGGGCACGCGGGCCGCACTGGACGACTGGACCGTGGCCGGCAAGACCGGCACCGCCCAGGTGCCCAACCCCAACGGCGGCGGCTACCTGCCGGGCGCCTACGTGGCCTCGTTCATGGGCTACGCCCCGGCGGAGGACCCGCGCGTGGTCGTGGCGGTGGTGCTGGACCGGCCCACCAAGGGCATCTACGGCGGCACCGTGGCCGCCCCGGTGTTCCGCGAGGTCGCCGGCTACGCGCTGCGGCACATGGAGGTCCCGCCATCGCTCGGTGGTGGCGACGCCACCGCCGGTGGGGAGCCCGGCGCGCCCGCCGTGCCCGACGGTGACGTCGGCGGCTCCACTCCGCCAGCGCGCCAGCCGGGAGGCACCCCGTGACGGAGCGGCGCGCGGCCACCTCCACCCGTCCCCGATCGCCGGCCCGCGGATGCCACGGGGTCACGGTCCCGGATGCTAGGCTTGCGCCGCACAATCGGGCCCGGTGCTCCCGCCGCCGGGGGCCCGGGCCGTCGACGCGGGAGATCCTACGTTCATGACCCTGACGCCCAGGCGCGTCCCGCTCGATTTCCTCGCAGCCCCGGTTGGCGGCGAAATCCGAGGCGACGGCGAGACGGCCGTCTCGGACGTCGTATTCGACACCCGCCGCGTTCGAGCCGGCGCGCTGTTCTGCTGCGTGCCCGGCCAGCGCGTCGACGGTCACGACCTGGCCGGCGAGGCGCTGCGGGCGGGTGCCGCCGCACTGCTGGTGCAGCGCCCGCTGGAGCTGGACGCCCCGCAGCTGCTGGTCGGCTCCGTGCGGGCCGCGCTGGCGCCGCTGGCCGACGCCTTCTACGAGAGCCCATCGCGGCGCATGGACCTGGTCGGGGTGACCGGCACCAACGGCAAGACCACGACCACCTTCGTGCTGGAGGCGATCTTCCGCGCCGCCGGGCTGGTCCCCGGGGTGATCGGCACGGTCGAGGTGCACATCGGCGACAGCGTCCTGCCGGTGCTCCATACCACGCCGGAGGCGCCCGACCTCCAGCGCCTGCTGGCGGAGATGGCCGACAGCGGCGTGCAGGCGGCCGCCATGGAGGTCTCCAGCCACGGGCTGGCGCTGGGCCGGGTCGACGCCACCCGCTTCCGCGCCGCGATCTTCACCAACCTGACCCAGGACCACCTCGACTTCCACCGCGACCTGGAGGACTACTACCAGGCCAAGCGCCGCCTGCTCACGCCCGCCTTCACCAGCGTCGGCATCGTCAACACCGACGACCCGTTCGGCCGCCGCCTGGCGGTGGATGCCGCCGACGCCGGCATCGAGGTGGTCACCACCGGCACCGCGCGCGGCGCGGCCTGGCGGGCGGTCGACCTGGAGGCGGCGCTGGACGGCACCCGCTTCCGGGTCGAGGGCCCGGCCGGCTCGCGCCAGCTACGCCTCCAACTGGCCGGGCAGTTCAACGTGGCCAACGCGCTCGGCGCGCTGGCGGCCGCCGCGGCGCTCGGCATCGACCTGGACACCGCGGCCGCCGGGCTGGGGGACCTGGCGGGCGTGCCCGGGCGTTTCGAGCGCGTCGACGAGGGACAACCGTTCACCGTGCTGGTCGACTACGCGCACACGCCCGACTCGCTGGAGAACGTCCTGCGGGCGGCCAGAGCCGTGACCCACGGCCGGGTGCTGGTGGTGTTCGGCTGCGGCGGCGACCGCGACCGCGCCAAGCGCCCGCTGATGGGCGAGATCGCCGGCAAGCTCGCCGACCTCGCGGTGGTGACCTCCGACAACCCGCGCTCCGAGCCGCCCGAGGCGATCGTCGCCCAGATCGTCGAGGGCGTGCGCCGCAGCGCCGGCCCGGACCGCTACCACGTCGAGGTCGACCGCCGCGCGGCCATCCGCCACACGCTGGCCCTGGCGCGGCCGGGCGACGCCGTGCTGATCGCCGGCAAGGGCCACGAGCAGGGACAGGAGTTCGAGGGCGGTCGCAAGGTCCCCTTCGACGACCGGGTGGTCGCCGCCGACGAGCTGCGTGCCCTGCGCTCGAAGGGCGGTGCGCCGTGATCCCGCTGACGCTCGCCGAGGCGGCCGCCGCCACCGGTGGCAGGCTGCTGGAGGCCGACGGCGCGGTGATTGCCACCTCGCTGTGGGCCGACTCGCGCGCGGTCCGGCCGGGCGCCCTGTTCGTCGCCCTGCCTGGCAGCCGCACCGACGGCAGCCGCTTCGCCGCCCAGGCGCTGGAGGCCGGCGCGGTGGCGGTGCTGGCGGCGGCCGCCGCGGTCGCCGCGGGGCCGCGCATCGAGGTCGACGACCCGCTGGCCGCCCTGGGTGCCCTCGGCGCCGCGGTGCGGGCACGCTCGCGGGCGCACGTGGTCGGCGTGACCGGGTCGACCGGCAAGACGACGACCAAGGACCTGCTGGCCGCCGTGCTGGCGACCAGGCTCTCCACGGTCGCCAACACCGCCTCGTTCAACAACGAGGTCGGCCTGCCGCTGACCCTGGCGCGGCTGGAGCCTGGCACCCAGGCGCTGGTGGTCGAGATGGGCGCCCGCGCCCCCGGCCACATCGCCGCGCTGGCGCGGCTGGCGCGCCCCGAGGTCGGGGTCGTGCTCAACGTCGGCGTCGCCCACCTCGGCATGTTCGGCACCCAGGCCGCCATCGCCGCGGCCAAGGGCGAGCTGGTCGAGGCCCTGCCGCCGCACGGCACCGCCGTGCTCAACGCCGACGACCCGCTGGTGGCGGCGATGGCCGGGCGCACCTCGGCGATGGTGCTCCAGTTCGGCCTCGGCCCAGGCGCCGAGATCCGCGCCGAGGGGATCTCGCTCGACGAGCGCGGCCACGCGCACTTCAAGCTGCGCACCCCGGGCGGCGGCGGCGAGACCTCGCTGCCGGCGCCGGGCGAGCACCTGGTGCCCGACGCGCTGGCCGCGGCTGCCGCCGGCCACGCGCTCGGGCTGGAGCCGGAGGGGATCGCCGCCGGCCTCGGCGGGGCGGCGCTGTCGCCCATGCGCATGCAGGTACAGCGGCGTGCCGACGGCCTCACGGTCATCAACGACGCCTACAACGCCAACCCCGCCTCGATGGCGGCGGCGCTCAAGGCGCTGATGGCCGCTCGCAGCCGAGGGGCCCGGCCCGGCCGGACCGTGGCCCTGCTCGGGGAGATGGCGGAGCTCGGGGAGCAGGCGGCCGCCGAGCACGACCGCCTCGGGCGGCTGGCCACCAGGCTCGGCGTCGACCGGCTGGTGGGGGTCGGCGAGCTCGGCGAGGTGATCGTGCGGGCGGCGCGCATGGAGGGGATGTGGCCGGAGGAGGCGATCGCGGTGCCGGACGCCGGCGCCGCCGTGGCGGTGCTGGACCGCTGGCTCGAGCCGGCCGACGTGGTGCTGGTCAAGGCGAGCCGGGTGGTGGCCCTGGACCAGGTCGCCGAGCGGCTCCTCGGCGGTCCCGAGCGGCGGCCGGGGCTCGCCCGGCCCACCGGGGGGGCACCCCCTTGGGGTTCCCCGGACCCCTCCGGCGAACCGGACGAGCGGGGCAGTTGAGTGGTCGGCGTCCTGATCGCCGGCGCTGTCGCGCTGTTCTGCGTCCTGGTGGGGACGCCGCTGGCCATCCGCGTCTTCCGCCGGCAGGGCCTCGGCCAGCTCATCCAGATGGACCTGCCCGACTCCCACCAGACCAAGCGGGGCACGCCCACCATGGGCGGGGTGGTGATCGTCCTCGGCGCGGTGGTCGCCTACCTGGTCGTGCACCTGGTGAGCGGGGACCGCCTGCGGTTCACGGCCGCCGGGCTGCTGGTGGTGGTCACCATGGTGGCGACCGGCCTGGTCGGCTTCATCGACGACTTCCTGAAGATCCGCAACCAGCGCAGCCTCGGGCTCACCGCCACCGCCAAGTTCGCCGGCCAGGGGGTGTGCGCGGTGATCCTGGCGCTGGGCGCCTGGTACTGGGCCGACGCCTGGCGCGGCGTCTCCTTCATCCGGCCGCTGGGCGGCACGCAGCTCCCGCTGATCATCTTCCTGGTGTGGGTGTTCATCCTCCTGTCGGGAACCACCAACGGGGTCAACCTGACCGACGGCATGGACGGGCTGGCCTCCGGCAGCACCGTGCTGGTGGCCAGCGCCTACGTGGTGATCGCCTTCTGGGAGTTCCGGCACATGTGCTCCACCCCGCCCGCCAACTCGGCCGGCTGCTACACCTTCCCGTCGGGCGAGTCCCCGCAGGACCTGGCGATCATCGCGGCGGCGACCATGGGGGCGGTGGCCGGCTTCCTGTGGTGGAACGCGCCGCCGGCGCGGATCTTCATGGGCGACACCGGCTCGCTGGGGCTGGGCGGCGCGCTCGCCGCCCTGGCGCTGTTCACCAACACCCAGCTGCTGCTGCTGGTCCTGGGGGGCCTCTACGTGGTCGAGACCCTCTCGGTGATCCTCCAGATCGCCTCGTTCCGCTACCTGCACCGGCGGGTCTTCCGGATGGCCCCGATCCATCTGCACTTCGAGCTGTCCGAGTGGCCGGAGTTCACCGTGATCGTCCGCTTCTGGATCCTGGCCGGGCTTGCGGTCGCGTTCGGTCTGGGATTGTTCTATGCGGAGTTCCTCGCGCAGGGTGGTGGCAGTGGCTGAGCAGATAGCCTCCCGGTGGCCCGCCAGCCTGGAGCCGGCCTCGCTGGCCGGCACCACGGTGCTGGTGGCCGGGCTGGGCCGCTCGGGCAGGTCGGCGGCGCTGCATCTCGCCGGCTTCGGCGCCGACGTGGTGGCGTGCGACGACGGCCAGCCCGAGCGCGGCGAGCTGGAGCGGGCCGGGGTGGAGGTCCACACCGGCGGCACCCCGGTGGAGCTGCTGGAGGGCCGCAAGCTGCTGGTGGTGGCGCCCGGCCTGGCCGAGCACCACCCGCTGGTCCGCGCGGCCCTGGACGGCGGCGTCGAGGTCTGGAGCGAGGTGGAGCTGGCCGCCCGCCTCACCGACCTGCCGATGGTCGGGGTGACCGGCACCAACGGCAAGACCACCACCGCCGAGCTGGCCGCCGCCATGGTCGCCGCCAGCGGCCGGTGCGCGGTCGCCGCCGGCAACCTCGGCCTGCCGCTGATCGACGCGGTGCTGGCCCGCCAGCGGCCGGACGCGCTGGTGGTGGAGCTGTCCAGCTTCCAGCTCCGCTTCACCTCGACGCTGCGGCTGGTGGCCGGCGCCTGGCTGAACCTGGCCCCCGACCACCTGGACTGGCACGGCAGCCTGGCCGCCTACGCGGCCGCCAAGGCGCGGGTGTGGGCCAACCAGGGGCCCGGGGACTGGTCGCTGTACGCGGCCGACGACCCGGTGGTGGCCTCGCACGCCACCCACGCCTCGGGCATGCCGGTGCCGTTCGGGGTCGGCAGGGTACCGCTCGGCGGCCTGGGGGTCGAGGCGGGGATCGCGCTGTCGCGGGTCGAGGGTCACGAGGGCCCGTTGTGGCGCGCCGCGGCGCTGCGCCTGCCCGGGCGCCACAACCTGGCCAACGCCCTGGCCGCCTCCGGCATGGCGATGGCGCTCGGCGCCCACCCGACCGCCATGACCAGGGCGGTCTCGGCGTTCCGGCCCGGCCCGCACCGTCTGGCCGAAGTCGCCGCCGTCCGCGGGGTCAGGTTCGTCGACGACTCCAAGGCCACCAACCCGCACGCCGCCGGACGCGCGCTGGCGGCCTTCCCGCGGGTGGTCTGGATCGCCGGCGGCCGCAACAAGGGCCTGGCCTTCGACGAGCTGGCCGCCGAGGCACGCTCCCGGCTGGTCGGCGCGGTGCTGATCGGCGAGGCCGCCGAGGACCTGGCGGCGGCGCTCGGCCGCGCCGGCTACCAGGGCCCGCTGGTGCGGGCCGCCTCCATCGGCGAGGCCGTCACCGTCGGCTTCAACCTCGCCGAGGCCGGCGACACCGTGCTGCTGGCCCCGGCCTGCGCCAGCTTCGACATGTTCTCCAGCTACGCCGAGCGTGGGGAGGCCTTCACCGCCAGCGTCGCGCGGCTGGCCGAGCGCTCCCCGGGCGGCGCGGAGATCCCGCGGGAGGGAGGTGGTCGCGCTGCCCAGCCGTGAGACGGCCGCCAGCCGGACGACCGCCGCCGCGGGCATGCCGCGGGTCAGGCGCGGCGGGGACAGCGCCCGCCGCGGGCTGGCCGCGTGGTCGAATTACTACCTGCTGCTGGCGGTGGTGGGCACGCTGCTGGCCTTCGGCGTGATCATGGTGCTGTCGGCGTCCTCGCCGACCGCCTACGCCAGCACCGGCGACTCCTACACGGTGTTCAAGCGGCAGGCCATCTGGGTGGTCGTCGGGCTGGTGGTGATGATGGTGTGCAGCCGCATCGACTACCGCCGCTGGCGGCGGCTCGGCGTGCCGCTGCTGGCCCTCGCCTTCCTCGGCCTGGTGTACGTGGCCGTGCACCCCGCGGCGGTCAGCTCGGGCGGCTCCACCCGCTGGATCGCGATCCTCCCCGGGGTCTCCATCCAGCCGAGCGAGTTCGCCAAGCTGGGGCTGCTGCTGTTCGCCGCCGACGTGCTCGCCCGCAAGCACCGCCTGCTCGGCGACGTCCGCCACCTGCTGGTGCCGGTGCTGCCGGTGACGGTGCTGCTGGCAGGGCTGGTGATGGCCCAGCCCGACCTCGGCACCACCCTGCTGGTCTGCTCGATCGCCTTCGGCCTGCTGTTCATCGCCGGCACCCCGCTGCCGCTGCTCACCCTCATGGGCACCTTCGGGCTGGTCGGCGGCCTGGGGCTGATCATGAGCGCCGACTACCGCCGCCGGCGGCTGTTCTCGTTCCTGGACCCGGCCGCCGACCCGCAGCACAACGGCTGGCAGATCCTCCAGGGCCGCTTCGCGCTCGGCTCCGGCGGGCTGCTGGGCGTCGGGCTCGGCGCCAGCAGGCAGAAGTGGTCCTACGTGCCCAACGCCCACACCGACTTCATCTTCGCCATCATCGGCGAGGAGCTCGGCCTGGTCGGCACCCTGGCCATCCTGATGCTGTTCGCCGCCATCGCCTACGCCGGCATCCGCGCCGCCCGCAACGCCCCCGACGCGTTCGGCCGCTACCTCGCCGGCGGCATCACCGTCTGGATCGTGGTGCAGGCGCTGGTCAACATCGGCGCGGTGGTCGGCGTGCTGCCGATCACCGGGGTGCCGCTGCCGCTGGTCTCGGCCGGCGGCTCCAGCATGCTGGTGCTGCTGGCGGCGGTCGGCATGCTGCTGAACGTGGCCAAGCGAGAGGTCTGGCGCCCCCCGGCGCCGGTCAAGGCGACCATGGCCCCGGCCGACCGCCGCGGCCGCCGGCGCCCCGCCCCTGCCGCCCGTCCCGCACGGGCGGTCCCCCGTCCCCCTGACGGCAGCCTGCGCGAGGAGGCCGGCCTGTCCGGAGCCCGCGCGCGGCGCCCGGCGGCCGGCCAGCGCAGGCCCGCACCGCCGAAGCACCCCCCTGGAGGGTTGAGGAACCGATGACCGCCGATCCGATCCGCCCACCCGAAGCCGCCGGCGCCGACCGCGGTCCGCGGGTGCTCATCGCCGCCGGCGGCACCGCCGGCCACGTGTTCCCGGGCCTGGCGCTGGCGCGGGCCCTGAAGGAGCTGGCGCCGGGCTCCAGCGTCCGCTTCGCCGGCACCAGCCGCGGGATCGAGAACCAGGCCGTGCCGGCCGCCGGCTTCCCCCTGGACCTGCTGCCGATCCTGCCGCTGTCCAGGCGCCTGTCCATGGAGACCGTGCTGTCGCCGCTGGCGGCGGTGGCCGGCACCGGGGCCGCGCTGCGGCTGCTGCGCCGCCACCACATCGAGGCGGTCGCCGGCATGGGCGGCTACGTGACCCTGCCGGTGGCGGTCGCCGCCCGGCTGGCACGCGTCCCGGTGGTGCTGCACGAGCAGAACGCCATCCCGGGCATCGCCAACCGGCTGGCGGCCCGCTTCGCCCGCAAGGTGGCGGTCGGCGTGGAGGCCGCCGCCGAGGCGTTCCCCGCCGCCAAGACCATCACCGTCGGCAACCCGGTGCGGCCGGAGCTGGCCCGCCTGGACCGCAACCGCCTGCGCGAGCTGGGCCAGAAGGAGCTGGGGCTGGACCCCGACCGGGCCACGCTGTTCGTCTTCGGCGGCAGCCAGGGCGCCCGCCACATCAACCAGGCGCTGGTCGCCGCCACGCCCCACTGGCCGAGGCCCGAGCGGGTCCAGATCCTGCACGCCTGCGGCCGGCGCGACGAGACCGACGTCCGCCAGGCCTGGCGCGCGGCCGCCCCGGAGGCGCGCGGCCTCCAGGTCCGCGTCGAGCCCTTCATCGACCGCATGGACCTGGCCTACGCCGCCTGCGACCTGGCGATCACCCGCGCCGGCGCGCTGACCGTCGCCGAGCTGACCGCCGCCGGCGTGCCCGCCATCATGGTCCCGCTGCCGCACGCCACCGCCGACCACCAGACCGGCAACGCCCGCGCGGTCGCCGCCGCCGGCGGCGGCGTGGTGCTCCGCGACGGCGACCTGACCGGCGAGCGCCTGGCGGCCACGGCGGCGGCGCTGCTCGAGGACCCCGAGCGGCTGGCGAAGATGTCGGCGTCGATGGCCTCGCTGGCCTTCCCGGCCGCCGCCCATGAGCTGGCCGCGCTGGTGCTGGAGGCGGCGGGGCGCGGCTCGCGCGAGTCCTTCCTGGCCGCCCCGGCGCCCGGCGTCGACCGCGAGGGCACCGGCTGGTTCGAGGCGCTCCGCGCGCCCATGGGCCCGCAGGTGAGCAAGCGCGTCGACCGCCGCTCCCGGCGCCTGGAGGCCTACCCGCCGATCGAGCAGCAGCACCAGGCCGGCGACGTCGCCGCCCACCTCGAGCGCCCGCCACCGCCCGGCGGTGGCGGCGAGGGGGGCGCGCGGTGAGCGGCCAGCGGCGGGTCCACCTGGTGGGCATCGGCGGCACGGGCATGAGCGCCCTCGCCCGCCTCCTGCTGGAGAGCGGCTACCAGGTCACCGGCTCCGACCACAAGGAGACGCCCGTGCTGGCGACCCTGCGCGGCCTGGGCGCGGAGATCTGGCTCGGCCAGCGCGACGGTGAGCGCATGGGCGACCCCGACATGGTGGCCACCTCCAGCGCCATCCGCCCGGGCAACCCCGAGGTGCTGGCCGCCAGACAGCGCGGCATCCCCGTGCTCGGCCGGGCCGAGATGCTGGCACTGGCCATGGCCGACAAGGCGACCGTGGCGGTGGCCGGCACCGCCGGCAAGACCACCACCACCGGGATGGTCGTCTCGATCCTGGAGGAGGCCGGCCTGGACCCCTCGTTCGCGATCGGCGGCGACTTCATGTCGAGCGGTGTCAACGCGGGCGCCGGCGCCGGCCCCCACTTCGTGGTCGAGGCCGACGAGTCGGACGGCACCTTCCTGGAGTTCCGCCCCACGGTGGCGGTGGTCACCAACGTGGAGGCGGACCACCTGGACTACTACGCCGACCTGGAGGCGGTGTGCGCCGCCTTCCGCGCCTTCGTCGCGCTGCTGCCGGCGCACGGCACCGCCGTGCTCTGCGCCGACGACCTGGGCTCCAGCTCGCTGGCGGCGCAGGCGCCCTGCCGCGTGGTCACCTACGGGCTGGGCGCCGACGCGGAGCTGACCGCGGCCGAGCTGGTCACCGGCGCGGGCGGCTCGCGCTTCCGGGTGGAGCGGGCCGGCGAGCCCGTCGGCGAGGTCGAGCTGGTCATCCCCGGCCGCCACAACGTGGCCAACGCCCTGGCGGCGATCGCCGCCACCAGCGCCCTGGGCGTCGACTGCGAGGAGGCCAGCGCCGCGCTCGGCCGCTACACCGGGATGGCCAGGCGCTTCGAGCTGCGCGCCCAGCGGGGCGGGGTCACCGTGGTGGACGACTACGCCCACCACCCGACCAAGGTGGCCGCCACCCTGGTCGCCGCCCGGCTCGGCTCCTGGTCGCGGGTGATCGCCGTCTTCCAGCCGCACCGCTACACGCGCACCAAGGCCCTGGCCACCGAGCTGGGGGAGGCGCTCACCAGCGCGGACGTCGCGGTGGTGACCGATGTCTACTCCGCCGGCGAGGACGCCGAGCCGGGCGTGGACGGCACCCTGGTCGCGGCCGCGGCCAGCGCCGCCCGGCCGGGCCTGGACCTCGTCTACGTTCCCGACCGGGGCGAGCTGGCCAAGCAGGTCGCCGCGCTGGTGCGCCCGGGCGACCTGGTGCTGACGCTCGGCGCCGGCGACATCACCAACCTGGCCGACGAGCTGGCCGCGCTGCTGCCACCGGTCGACCGCGAGGGCGGGGACGCCACCCGCGCCCCCCGGGAGGAGTCGGGGTGAACCTCGGCCGGGTCACCGCCGCGGACGCCTGGCCGCCGCTGCCGCCGGCGGTCGGCCCCGTGGGGGCCTCCGCGGTGGAGGCCGCGGCCGCGGAGCTGCGGGCCCGCTGCCCGGGCCGGCTCGGCGAGCACGTCCCGCTCGCCCCGCTGACCACTTTCCGCCTCGGCGGCCCCGCCCGCCTGTTCCTGCGCGCCGAGTCGACCGAGGACCTGGTCGTCCTCGCCGAGGTGCTGGCCGTCACCGCCCTGCCCCTGCTGGTGCTCGGCCGCGGCTCCAACATGCTGGTCGCCGACGCTGGCTGGCCGGGCGTGGTGCTCAACCTCGGCCAGCGAATGCGCTCCATCGCGGTCGACGGGACGGAGGTCGAGGCCGGCGCGGGCGCGCCGCTGCCGAGCCTGGCCGCCCGCTCGGCCGCCGCCTCGCTGGGCGGGCTCGCCTTCACGGTGGCGATCCCCGGCAGCGTCGGCGGGGGCGTGCGCATGAACGCCGGCGCGCACGGCAGCGAGCTCGGCGACCTGCTGGTGTGGGCCGAGGTCGTCGACCTGGCCGCCGGCGCCGCCGCCGAGCCGGTGCGGCGCAAGCCCGACGAGCTCGGCCTCTCCTACCGCCGCTCCGGCCTGCCGCGCAGCGCGGTGGTCACCGCCGCCCGCTTCGCCTGCGTGCCCGCCCCGGAGGAGCGGGTCCGCGCCGAGATCGCCGAGGCGCGCCGCTGGCGGCGCGACAACCAGCCGGTGAACCAGCCGAACTGCGGCAGCGTCTTCGCCAACCCGCTGCCGCTGGCCGCCGGCCAGGTGGTCGAGCGGCTCGGCATGAAGGGGGAGCGCTGCGGCGGCGCGCGCATCAGCGAGGTCCACGCCAACTTCATCGTCGCGGCCGACGGCGCCCGCTCCGCCGACGTGCTGGAGCTGATCCGCCGCGCCATGCGCCGCGCCCGCGACGAGCTGGGCGTGGAGCTGCGCACCGAGGTCCAGCTCGTCGGCGACTTCACCGAGGAGGCCGGGCGATGAGCCCGTCCAGCGCCAAGGCGCCGGCGGGGTCGCGGCGCCTGCTGACCGACCGGCGGATCATGGAGCGCCGCCGCGCGATCATCGTCGACCGCGTGCGGCGGCGCCGCCGCCAGGTGATGATCGGGCTGGTGCTGCTGGTGGTCGCCGTCGGCCTGTACGAGCTCGCGCGCTCGCCGCTGTTCGGCCTGTCGGGCGTGCGCGTGCGGGGCGCCAGCGCCGCCACCCGCGCCGCCGTGCTGGCCGCCGCCGGCCTGCACCCCGGGGAGCCGTACCTGGCCATCCACCCCGACGAGGTCCGCAGGCGTGTCGAGGCCGTGCCCGCCGTGGCGGCCGTGAGGGTGACCCGCGCCTACCCCTCCAGCCTGCGCATCACGGTCACCGAGCGGCGGCCGACCGCGGTGGTGTCGTCCGGCGACACCCGCTGGCTGGTGGCCGCGGACGGGACCGTGCTGGGGCAGGCCGCCGGGCCAGAGCCGGGGCTGCCATTCGTATCGGGCGTGCCGCTGCCGCCGGGCGCGCGGCCGGGCACGCGCCTGCCGCCCGGGAATTCGCTCGCCAACGCGCTCACCGCGCTCGGCGGTATGGACCCGGCGCTGCGCGGCCAGGTCACCGGAGTCAGCGCGCGCTCGATCGACAGTCTCCAGTTCCGGCTCCGCGACGGGGCGCTGGTCCTGTACGGGCTCGCCGAGCGCCAGGCGGCCAAGGACGCCGCCGTGCTGCTCGTCCAGAAACAGTTGCGATCGGAGGGAAAGCAGGTGGTGCGAATCGACGTGCGAAGTCCATCGACACCGACAGTGCTAGCGGGAATGCGAGGAAATGCCTGACGGTAGTTGACCGACCCCCGAGCCGCCGGTAGAGTCACGCGGAGCTTGAGGTTTACATAATGATGTACCTCAGGTAAAGGCTGAGGGTTTATCGGTACGGGCGCCCTGCGTGTCCGGTCGGAGCGCAGGTCGTGGAGTTGGCCCGGGGTCCTCGGCAACTTCCCCCTTTTCCTGGCCCCTGAACGGTTCGCATGCGGTCGTCGGGGGGCAGGCTGCGCGGGTCCGGTGGAAATCCCGCCGGCTCGAATGCGCACGACGACGGCGTCCGTGGGAACGGGCGAAGGAGGTTGCTTGGATGATGGCGGCGCCCCAGAATTACCTGGCCGTGATCAAGGTGGTCGGGATTGGCGGCGGTGGCGTCAATGCCGTCAACCGGATGATCGAGGCCGGCCTGAAGGGCGTCGAGTTCATCGCGGTCAATACCGACGCGCAGGCATTGCTGGCGTCGGACGCCGACGTGAAGCTGGACGTCGGTCGTGAGCTGACTCGTGGGCTCGGCGCGGGCTCGAACCCGGATGTTGGCAGGCAGGCGGCTGAGGACCACGCGGAAGAGCTCGAAGAGGTGCTCAAGGGCGCCGACATGGTGTTCGTCACCGCCGGCGAGGGCGGTGGCACCGGCACCGGCGGCGCGCCGGTGGTGGCGCGCATCGCCAAGGCGCAGGGGGCGCTCACCATCGGCGTGGTGACACGGCCGTTCGCCTTCGAGGGGCGGCGCCGCTCGCACCAGGCCGACGAGGGGATCGATTCCCTGAAGGCCGAGGTCGACACCCTGATCATCATTCCCAACGACCGGCTGCTCCAGGTGGCCGAGCGGACCACCTCGATGCTGGACGCCTTCAAGCTGGCCGATCAGGTGCTGCTCCAGGGCGTCCAGGGCATCACCGACCTGATCACCATCCCGGGGCTGATCAACCTCGACTTCGCCGACGTGCGCGCCACCATGCGCGAGGCCGGCACCGCGCTGATGGGCATCGGCCAGGCCCGGGGCGAGGACCGCGCGGTGGCCGCGGCCAAGCAGGCGATCTCCTCGCCGCTGCTGGAAGCCTCGGTCGACGGCGCCCGCGGCGTGCTGCTCAACATCTCCGGCGGCTCCGACCTCGGCCTCTTCGAGGTCAACGAGGCCGCCGAGGTGATCGCCTCGGCCGCCCACCCCGACGCCAACATCATCTTCGGCGCGGTGATCGACGACACCCTCGGCGACGAGGTCCGCGTGACCGTGATCGCGGCCGGCTTCGACCGCACCGAGCAGGAGGCGGTCGAGGCGGCGGTCGCCGAGCCCGGGGCCGCCGCGACGGTGGCGGTGGAGCGGGCCGACGAACCGGTGTGGCCACCCGCCGCCCGCTCCGGCCGCGAGCCGGACCGGCGGGACGACGGCGCGGCCGCGGAGTTCGACCCGCACCCGGCCCGGCACTCCAGCTATCACGGCGATGACGATCTGGACCTCCCCTCCTTCCTCAAGCGCTGACCGCGTGACGGAGGGCCTGACCTGGCGGCCGGCTCCGCCCGGCGCCGCCGCCGCCACCGCCGCCACCGCCGGCGGCGACGCCGCGGCGGGCGCAGCGGGCTGGCCGCCCGTGCTCATTGCCGAGGAGCTGCTGGCCGAGGGCGTGCTCGCGGCCTTCTCCAGCCGCGCCGGCGGCTTCGGGAGCGCGCCGTACGACTCGCTCAACCTCGGGCTGCGGGTCGGCGACGACCTGCGGACGGTGCTGCGCAACCGCCGCCGGCTGGCGACGGTGCTGTCGATCGCCGGGCTGCCGTGGGCGACCGTGCGCCAGGTCCACGGCGCCGGCGTGGTCCAGGCACGTGCCGATCTGCTCGGCCAGGGCCCGCCGGAGGCCAGGCCGCCGCTGGCCGAGGCGGACGCTATCGTCACCAGGCAGCCGGGCCTGGTGCTGGCCGTGTTCACGGCCGACTGCGTCCCGGTGCTGCTCGCCGACCCCGCCGCCGGGGTCGTCGGCGCCGTCCACGCCGGCTGGCGCGGCCTGGCCGCCGGTGTGGTGGAGGCCGGCGTGGCCGCATTCGCCGGGCTCGGCGCCGACCTCGGCGCCTCGGTCGCGCTGGTCGGCCCGGCGATCGGGCCCTGCTGCTACGAGGTCGGCCCGGAGGTCGCCGAGGCGGTGGGGGAGCGCTACCCCGCGGCCGCCGCGACCACCCGGAAGGGCAGTCTGGCGATCGACACCACCGCGGCCGCGGTCCAGGCGCTGGAGCGGGCTGGGGTCGGCGCGGTGCGCGCGGCTCACCAGTGCACCGCGCACCAGCCGGAGCGGTTCTTCTCCTACCGGCGCGACGGCACCACCGGGCGACAGGCCGGCGTCGTCGCGATGCTGGAGCGGGGGCCGGCGTGAACGGCCGCGCGGCCCCGGACGTCGCCGGGATACCCGGCCGGGTCGCCTCGGTCCGCGAGCGGATCGCCGCCGCGGCCGAGCGGGCCGGCCGCGACCCCGCGGAGGTGACCCTGGTGGCGGCGGCCAAGCTCCAGCGGGTGGCGGCGGTGCGGGCGGCCGTGGCCGCCGGCGTGCCCGACATCGGCGAGAACTACGCCCAGGAGCTGGCCGCCAGGGCCGCCGAGGTCCCCGGTGCCCGCTGGCACTTCATCGGCCGCCTCCAGCGCAACAAGGCGCGCCTGCTGGTGGCGGCGGGCGCACTGGTGCACTCGCTCGACTCGCTGGCCAGCGCCAGGGCGCTCGGGCGGCGGGCGGTCGAGGCCGGCACGGTCGCCCGCGCGCTGGTGCAGGTCGAGCTGGACGAGCGCGCCGCGGCGCACGGGGTGCCAGCCGGCGACCTGGAGGACTTCGTCGCCGCCTGCCGGCAGACCAGTGGGCTCGAGCTGATCGGCCTGATGCTCATGCCGCCGCCGGCGCCCTCGGCCGAGGCGACCCGCCCGCTGTTCCGGCGGCTCGCCGAGCTGGCGCGGCGTCTCGGCGGGGACCTGCGCGCGCTGTCGATGGGCATGACCGCCGACTTCGAGGTCGCGGTGGAGGAGGGCGCCACCCTGGTGCGCGTCGGCACGGCGATTTTCGGGCCGCGGCCCGCTGAAAAGGTCGCCAGATCGGGAGCCGGTGGAACATGACGAAGCAGCGCTCGTCGCCGAATGCCGCCGCAGGCGACAATAAAAGCGCTTTCGGGGGGTGGATTGATGATTTCTGCGTAGCCGATGGCCGGTCCACGCCGGGTCCCCTGCCTGGGGGGCACGGCCAATGGGCGATTCGTGGCGGACGACGTAGGATGACGAGCGTAGAAGGTAGGTGAGGTGCATGGCCGGGACGTTCAAGAAGAGCCTCGTGTGGCTGGGATTGGTCGAGCCGCCTGACGAGGAGGAGGAGTTGGTCGACGTGGCGGAGCCGAGCAGGGCGGTCGGCGGTGGCGCCGCGCCGGTGCGGCGGGTCCGCGGAGACGACTACGGGGACGTCCGTCGGCGCGACGGGCGCCTCGACGAGCCCACGGAGGCGGTGATCCATCAGATCCCGTCGGTCCCGACCAGGCAGGTCCACGTCATCGAGCCGTCGGGCTTCAACGACGCCGAGGAGATCGGCGACAAGTTCAAGGCCGACATCCCGGTGATCGTGAACCTCCAGGCCATGGAGCCAGAGACGGCGAAGCGCCTGATCGACTTCGCCGCCGGCCTCACGTTCGGCCTCGACGGAAGCATCAAGCCAGTAGCAAAGAAGGTGTTCCTGCTGACCCCTAGAAACGTCGAAGTCTCGGCCGAGGAGCGACGTCGGCTCCAAGAGCGCGGCTTCTTCAATCAGGCGTGACCGATGTCGACCGTATTAGTCATCCTCTCGATCCTGCTGACCGTCTACTGGCTCGTCCTCCTTGGGCGAATCATCCTGGATTTGCTGCTGTCAATGACGGGCGGTCGGGGCCTTTCCGGTTTGGCAATCGTCTACGGTATCCTGTATGACTTGACGGAACCTGTCCTCCGACCCATCCGGCGACTCCTTCCCCCTCTGCGCGTCGGTGCTGTTGCCCTCGATCTGTCCCCCATCCTGGTATTCATGCTGATCGTCCTGTTGAAGCAGGTGGTGAGTTGAACAGGCAGTAAGAGACGATCGAGTGGTGCTCGGGTACAATGACCGACCACTTGCAGTAAGGAGCGCAAATGCCGCCATTGACCCCGCTGGACATTCAACATAAAGAGTTCACCAAGGCCATGCGCGGTTACGCCATGCACGAGGTGGACACCTTCCTCGACCAGATCACCGAGGAGTTCACCCGCCTGCAGGACGAGATCGCGCGGCTTCGGGAGCAGGCAGCCAACACCCAGGTTGGCGCCCCAGCCGTGGTCATGCCCACCCCCCAGGCGCCACCGCCGCAGCACCAGCCGGCACCCCAGGTCAGCTCCAGTGCCGGTGGCGAGGAGGCGATCGCCCGCGCCTTGGTGATGGCGCAACGGATGGCCGACCAGACGGTCGAGGAGGCCAAGGTCAAGGCCAAGTCGATGGTCGCCGAGAGCGAGGCTCGCGCCAAGAGCCTGACCGAGCAGTCGCAGATGCGCGCCCGGGAGATCACCGAGGCGGCGCAGATGCGCGCCCGCGAGCTGACCGAGGCGGCGCAGATGCGCGCCCGCGAGGTCACCGAGGCCGCCCAGGCCCGCGCCCGCGAGCTGACCGAGGGCCTGGAGACCCGCTACAAGGAGCGCATCCAGTCGGCCGAGGCGCGCGCCCGCGTCGCCGAGGAGCAGTCGCGGATGCAGATCGCCCAGGTCACCGAGCAGGTCGCCCGCCGCAGGCAGGAGCTGGAGAGCTCCATCGAGGCGCTGCGCGCCTTCGAGCGCGACTACCGCGCCCGCCTGCGCGGCTTCGTCGAGGGCCAGCTCAAGGCACTCGAGGACGCGGCGCCGTCGGGTCCGGTCGCCCCGCCGCAGCCGCCCGGTATGGGTGGCATGGGCAACTCGCGCCCGCTGCCCGGCTCCGAGGACCTGCCCGCCCTGTCGACCGGCGCCCGCCAGGTGAACAACTCCTATTCGGCGCTGCGCGACCCGACCACCGACCAGCTCGGCAACGGACGCGACCGGGTGGACCGGCTGCGCCACGACGACTGACCCTGATGAGGGTGGGGGAACGCTGACCCGTGGTCGTCGCCGCGCTGCTGGCGCTGCTCGCCGCCGTCGGGCTGCTCGCGGCCTCGCTCTTCTCGGTCGAGGGCCTGCTGCTGGCATGGCTGTCGGTCGGGGCGGACGCGCTCGCCGCCCTGCTCCTGGTCGGCGCGCTTCGTCGCCACCGCCCCGATCACCCGCCGCTCTCCTGACCTGGGCCGGTCACCCCTCCTGACGCGCCGCCCGTCTGGCCGGGCGGTCCGCCAGGCGCACCACGAAGCGCAGCGCCGTCCAGACCTGGTCGATGGCGCAGACCTTGTTGTCGACCAGACCGCTGGACAGGCCGAGCCGCTGCACCCGGCCGAAGTCCAGGTCGGTCGGCACCCTGGAGGACGTCTTCGGCCAGGCGACCCACAGCCCGCCGTCGGTGTCGAGTGCCTCCACCGCCTGGCCGAACCGCCCCTCCAGCGCCACCCGCCTGGCGGCGAACAGCACGATCACGTCCAACCGCCCCTGCGCCCGGCGCCGCAGCGCGACCCCGTCCGGCAGCGGCGCCAGCAGCTCCTCGATCCCCGGCGGGGCGGCCAGCAGCCCGACCACCGCGTGCGGCTTGATCCCGAGCTTGCGCGCCAGCGGCGTCCCCGAGTACCCCGCGGCTTGATTCACCGGGGCACCCCCTTGGGGTTCCCCGGACCCCTCCGGACGCTCATTCCCGACTCGTGCCGGCGCCGCCCAGCACCCGCACGGCGAATCGCTCGGCGGTCCGCTCGAAGGGGTTGCGGCGGTAGCCGGCGAGGCTGGTGACCAGGTACGCGGGATAGAACAGCGGGCCCCAGCGCTCGTGCTGGGCGACGTGGGCCAGCTCGTGGGCGAGCAGGTGGTCGTCCAGCGGCTGGTTGGCCACGATCACGTGCCCGAGCGTGATCGCCGTGAACCCGCGCCAGGCCAGGAAGCGCGCCAGGCCCAGGCGGCCTCCCTCGTAGAGCAGCACCCCGCGGCAGCGGACCGGCCTGCTGGCCGTGGTCAGCGCCCCGGCCAGCCCGATCAGGCTGTTGGGGGCAGCCCACAGGTAGCCCCACAGCGGCCGCCTGGACGGCAGCAGGTCGCCGAGCCCGTCAAGCCGCATCGACGGGCCGCAGCCACAGCCGCACCGGGGTGCCGTCCAGCTCCAGGGAGGCCTCGGAACCCTCGCCCTGGGCCGAGCCGTGCAGCGCCACCGCCAGCGTCTCGGCCCGCAGGTAGTCGCCGTGCGCCCGCACCGCCTCGGCCACCTCGCCGTCGGCATCGACCGCCAGCTCGATGCGGTCGGAGACCTTGAGCCCGGCGTCCTTGCGGAGGTCCTGCACCGCGCGGACCAGGTCGCGGGCCAGCCCTTCCAGCCGCAGTTCCGGGGTGACGGTCAGGTCGAGCGCCACGCTGGCGCCGCCCTCGCGGACCACCCGCCAGCCGGTCACCGGCTCCTCGACCACGCCGACCTCCTCGGGGCCCAGCTCGACCGGCCCGAGCCCCGGCACCTCGACAGCGACCCGCTCGCCAGCCTGCAGCCCCGGCGCCAGCTCGCCCGCGTCCGCCTCGCGGATGGCGGCCGCCACCGCCGGCGCCTGCCCGCCGAAGCGCGGGCCGATCGCCCGGAAATTGGGGACCAGCCGGTAGGCGACCAGCCCGTCCTCGCCCGACGCGAAGCCCACCTGCTTGACGTTCAGCTCGGCGGCCACCAGGTCGAGCAGTCCGGCGACGGCGTCGCGCCGCTCCGCCGGCACGGTCACCAGCGCCCTGCTCAGGGGCTGGCGCACCTTGACCTTCGCCTCGGTGCGCGCCTGCCGGCCCAGCCCGACCAGCCGGCGCACCTCGGCCATGGCGGCGCGCAGCTCCTCGTCGACGGCGGCCTGGTCGGCCACGGGCCAGTCGGCCAGGTGGACCGAGTCCGGCGCCGTGGGGTCGACCGCCACCGCCAGCCCCTGCCACATCTCCTCCGCCACGAAGGGCGCGTAGGGGGCCAGCAGCAGCGCCAGCGTCCGCAGGCAGGTCCACAGGGTCCTGAAGGCCGCCTCCGAGTCCTCACCGGCGCCGCGCCAGAAGCGGCGCCGCGACAGCCGCACGTACCAGTTGGAGAGGTCCTCCACGAAGCTGGTCAGGCGCCGCCCGGCGGCCGCGGGGTCGTAGGCCTCCAGCCGCTCGGTCACCTCGGTCACCGTGTCGGCCAGCTCCGCCAGCGCCCAGCGGTCCAGCGCCGTCGGCCGTGCCGTCGCCGGCGCGGTCGGGTCGAACCCCGCCAGCCGCCCGTAGAGCGTGAAGAACCCGTAGGTGTTCCACAGCGTCAGGAAGAACGAGCGGGTGACGTCCTCGAGCACCTCGGGAGCGAGCCGGCGCGACACCCAGGGCGAGCCGCCCACCAGCATGAACCAGCGCAACGGGTCGGCGCCGTACCGGTCGAGCAGCTCGAACGGGTCGAGGGCGTTGCCGAGGCTCTTGGACATCTTGCGGCCGTCGCGGTCGACGATGAGTCCAAGGCACACCACGTTGCGGTAGGGCGACTCGTCGAACAGCAGCGTGTTGGCCGCCAGCAGCGAGTAGAACCAGCCGCGGGTCTGGTCGATCGCCTCGGAGATGAAGTCGGCGGGGAAGGCCCGCCGGAACGACGCCTCGCCCTGGTGCGGGTAGCCCCACTGCGCGAACGGCATCGAGCCGGAGTCGAACCAGGCGTCCAGCACGTCGGGCACGCGCCGCGCCTGGTCGCCGCAGTCCGGGCACGCGAAGACCACCTCGTCCACGAACGGGCGGTGCGGGTCGAGCCCGGACAGGTCCCGGCCCACCCGCTCCGACAGGTCGGCGAGGCTGGAGACCGCGGTCACGTGGCCCTGCGAACAGCGCCACAGCGGCAGCGGGGTGCCCCAGTAGCGCGCCCGCGACAGCGCCCAGTCGACGTTGTGGGCGAGCCAGTCGCCGAAGCGCCCGTCGCGGATGTGCTCCGGCTGCCAGCCGATCTCGGCGTTCTCCTCGAGCATCCGCTGCTTCTTGGCGGTGGTGCGCGCGTACCAGGAGGTCAGCGCGTAGTACAGCAGGCCGGTGCCGCAGCGCCAGCAGTGCGGGTAGGAGTGGCGGTGCGACTCCGCGCGCCACAGCAGGCCGCGGCGGCGCAGGTCCTCCACGATCTCGGCGTCCGCCTCCTTGACGAACAGGCCGGCCAGCCAGCCGGTCTCCGGCCCGAAGCGGCCGTCCGCCTGCACCGGGTGCAGGATCGGCGTGCCGTGCTGCTGGCCGACCGCCAGGTCCTCGGCGCCGTACGCCGGGGAGGTCTGCACCAGCCCGGACCCGTCGGTGGTGGTCACGTAGTCGTCGGCCACCACCCGCCAGCCGCGGTCGGCCTCCTCCCGCGTGACCGGGACCATGTCGAAGGCGCGCTGGTAGCGCGTGCCGACCAGCTCGTCGAGCGGCACCGGGCGCAGCACGCGCGCGTCCGGGCCGACCGCCTGCTCGACCAGGTCCCTGGCGACCACCAGCTTGCGCCTGGTGCCGTCGCGCTCCACCTCGACCAGCACGTAGGGGATCCGGGGGCCGACCACCACCGAGACGTTCGGCACCAGCGTCCAGGGCTGGGTCGTCCACACCAGCAGCGAGGCGCCCTCCTCGGCCAGCGTCCCGGAGGTCGCGGGCAGCGCCACGTAGGCGGTGAGGTCCTCGATGTCCTGGTAGCCCATGGCCACCTCGGCGTCCGAGAGGGCGGTCTCGCAGCGCGGGCAGTAGGGCACCACCTTGTAGTCCTCCACCAGCAGCCCGCGCCGGTACAGCTCCGCGAGCGCCCACCAGACCGACTCGATGTAGGAGGTGTCCATTGTCCAGTATGCCTGGCTGGTGTCGATCCAGAAGCCGACCCGCGCGGTCAGCGACTCGAACGCGTCGACGTAGCGCTCGACCGACTCACGGCAGCGGGCGTTGAACCGCTCGATCCCGTAAGCCTCGATGTCCCGCTTGGTGGCAAGGCCCAGTTCCTTCTCGACCTCCAGCTCGACCGGCAGGCCGTGGCAGTCCCAGCCGCCCTTGCGGTCCACCCGGTAGCCGCGCATGGTCTTGAAGCGCGGGAACAGGTCCTTGACCACGCGGGCCTCGACGTGGTGCACCCCGGGCGCGCCGTTGGCGGTCGGGGGGCCCTCGTAGAACACGAACGGCTTGGCGTCGATCCGCTGGTCCAGCGAGCGCTCGAAGACCTTGCGCTCGCGCCAGAGATCGAGCACCTTCCGATCGAGGTCGGGGAGGTCGAGTGTGGGATCGACCTCTGGGAACTGCCCCATCTCGCCTGTCTCCTTCGCGTGTCAACCGCTGTCGCTTGCGAAGGGACGAGGCCGGCGGCCCCGCGGTACCACCCTCCTTGCCGGCCCCTTGCGGACCCGGCCACTCACAGCCACCTGGCCCGGGTGCGGGCCGCTGATGGCCTGCCGCTGTCACGGGCGGACCCGGCTGCGTCTACTGAGCCGGGAACTCGCTGGCTGGCACCTGTGGGTGCCCAGGTCACTCCGGCCGTTCGGGCAGCGGCTCGGGGAGGATCTTCGAGGTGGTCGTGCCACCGGGCTTCCACCGTCCCCGGCTCGCTCGTGGCCGTGCCGCCCCTACTCGTTCCCGTCGTCGCCGTTCGTGACGAGTGTATCCCACCGCGACATGAGAACCCACCGTCGCGCCCGCGCCAGGTGCCGCCCTCCGCACCGTCCCCGGCCGCCGGTACAATGCTCCACCAGCATGCAACCCAGCGCCGCGGCAAGATGGCTGGCGGATGCGCCGCGCCCCGCCCACTCCGTCCGGTTTGCCGCGACCCGGTCCACCGTCCGCTGGGTCGATAGACGCGGAGGACTGCCGATGGCCACAAAGAAAACTCAAGGCGCCCGAACCTCTCATTCCAGGTCCGCGTCCCGGACCGGCCCTGGCGCGGGCAAGCGGATCACCGCCCGCGACCTCAAGAGCTTCCGCCGGCGGCTCGAGGACGAGCTGACCGTCCTGACCGGCCGCCACGCCGGCCTGGAGGCGGCCAGCGCGACCAGCCCGGAGGGCGCCGGCGCGGGCGGCTACGGCGAGGAGGCTTCGGACGCCGGCTCCTTCACCTCAGAGCGCGAGCGGGACCTGTCGCTGGTCGGCAACCTGCGGGACCTGATCGAGAAGATCCAGGGCGCCCTCGGGCGCATCGACGACGGCAGCTATGGCCGCTGCGAGGTCTGCGGCCAGCCGATCGAGGCGGAGCGTCTGGACGCGCTGCCCTACACCACGCTCTGCCTGGCAGACGCCCGCCGCCGCGCTCGGGTCCGCTGACGATGCGCCCATCGGTCAAGCGCCTGTCGGTGCTGTACGGCACCGCCGCGCTGGTGATCGCCTTGGACCAGCTCATCAAATACCTGGTCGTCCGGCACCTCGCCGGGCGGCCCCCCGTCCGGCTGATCGGCGATTTCCTCCAGTTCCGCTACGCCACCAACTCCGGCGGGGCGTTCTCGCTGCTCACCGGTGCGCCGGTGTTCTTCGCGCTGATGGCCATCGTGGTGATCGGCGGCATCCTGTATGCCGGCCGCCGCGCCCGTGGCCTGCCGATCGCGGTCGCGCTCGGCCTCCTGCTCGGCGGCGCCGTCGGCAACCTGCTCGACCGCCTGCTCCGCGGCGAGCACCCGCTGCGGGGCGAGGTCGTCGACTTCGTCAAGGTGGGGCCGTGGCCGGTCTTCAACCTGGCCGATTCCTGCATCGTGATCGGCGGCATCCTGCTCGCGCTGCTGCTCGGCCGCCCCGAGCGGAGTGCCGAGCCCGAGGGCGGGCGCCAGTCGCCGTCCGCCGGCGCCGAGCGGGACGGCGGGTCGCCACCGGTCGGCGCCCCAGGCGCGCGGCCCGAGCCGCCCGGCGGCGCCGAGCAGGACAGCGGGTCGCCACCGCGCTCGCGGCGGACTTGACCGGGCCCGGCGAGGCGCTGGTGCCGGTGGGGGGTCCGGAGTCCGGGACGCGGGGGAGCGGCCCCGGCGAGGCGCTGGTGCCGGCCGAGGGTGGCGGCCAGCGCCTCGACCAGGTACTGGCCGAGCTGGCCGGCGTCTCCCGCGCGGCGGTCGCCCGCTGGATCGAGGCCGGCCGGGTGCTGGTCGACGGCCGCGCCCGCCCCAAGTCCCACCGGCTCGAAGGTGGCGAGCGGGTGCGCTGGGAGCCCGTCGACCCGCCGCTGTCGGCGGCGCTCGTCCCGGAGCGGCGGCCGCTGGAGGTCCGCTTCGAGGACGAGCACCTGCTGGTGGTGGCCAAGCCCGCCGGCCTGGTGGTGCACCCCGCCGCCGGCCACCCGACCGGGACCCTGGTGAACGCCCTGCTCGGCAGGGACGACCCGAGGCTGTCGGCCAGCGGCGGCCCGGTCCGGCCGGGGATCGTCCACCGGCTGGACAAGGACACCTCCGGGCTGCTGCTGGTCGCCAAGGACGACCGGGCCCACGCGGCGCTCGCCAGGGACCTGGCCGCCCGCCGCATCGAGCGGCGCTACCTGGCGCTTGTCCAGGGCCACCTGGAGCCCGCCGGCACCGTCGACGCCCCGATCGGCCGGCACCCGCGCGACCGCAAGCGCATGGCGGTGGTCCCCGGCGGCCGCCGCGCCGTCACCCACTGGCACGTCCTGGAGCGCCTCGATGGGGTCGACCTGGTGGAGGTCCGCCTGGAGACCGGCCGCACCCACCAGATCCGCGTGCACCTGGCCTCTATCGGCCACCCGGTCGTGGGCGACCGCACCTACGGCGCCGACCCCCACCTGGCCCAGCGCCTCCGCCTCGACCGCCCCTTCCTGCACGCCTGGCGCCTGGCCTTCCCCCATCCCATCTCCGGGGATCGAGTGGAGATCGAGGAGGAGCCGCCGGCGGAGCTTCTGGCCGCGCTCGAACGCGCCAGGTCGTCGGGGGGATCGGCCTGGGCCCCTACGTCTCCGGTTTCGTGAACTCGTCGGGGGAGCGGCTTCCCAGGGCGGCCAGCACGCGGTCGAGGACGACGCTGGCCCGACGCAGGTCGGCCTCGCCGACGTCAGCGCCCAGCGCGTCGGACCACGCACGCTGGGCCATCTGGATGGCGCGCAGGGCGGTGTGGCCGGGGGCAGTGACCCGAAGCAGCTTGGCGCGACGGTGGGCGGGGTTCTCCTCGTAGGCCGCGTAGCCGTCCCGTACCAGCACGTCCGCCACGCGCTGCACGCTCTGCCGTGCCAGGCCCAGCCTTCGGGCGATCTCCGCCACCGTCGCCGGTGCCTGCTGGATCGTCTCGAGCACCAGCCATCGCGCGAGCGTCTGGCCGGCGGGCTTGGCGAGCGCCTCCCCGGCGGCGGTGAAGTCCCGGATGAGCCGGATGACCTGCATGATCAGGGTGGTGAAGGCATCCCCCGCTGGCGTCCGGGGCGGCGGGTCGGACGCAGAGTCGACAGCATGCTGTCGTTTTGGTAGGCTCGAAGACATGACAGCATTCTGTCAAATCTGGCGCTCACCTGCCACCAGCCCGCCAGGAGAGGAGCCGTCCCGATGACCAGCACCGAGATTGCGAACACCGAGGTCCAGCCGTTCCGTGTCGACATTCCCGACGCCGATCTCGACGACCTGCGCGACCGCCTCGCCCGTACCCGTTGGCCCGACGAGCTGCCCGGCGCCGGCTGGGCGTACGGGGTGCCGCTCGGCTACCTCAAGGAGCTGGCGGAGTACTGGCGCAGCGGCTACGACTGGCGTGCCCAGGAGGCCCGGCTCAACCAGTTCCCCCAGTTCGTCACCACCGTCGACGGCGCACGCGTTCACTTCCTGCACGTCCCCTCGCCGCGGCGCGAGGCCCTGCCGCTGGTCATCACCCACGGCTGGCCAGGCTCCATCGCCGAATTCCTCGACGTCATCGGGCCGCTCAGCGATCCCGGCGCGCACGGCGGGGACCCAGCCGACGCCTTCCACCTGGTGCTCCCCTCGATTCCCGGCTACGGCCTCTCCGGCCCGACCCACGACACCGGCTGGACGACCGGGCGCGTCGCCAAGGCCTGGGCCGAGCTGATGCGTCGGCTCGGCTACCAGCGCTACGGCGCCCAGGGCGGCGACTGGGGCGCGTTCGTCTCCCCGGAGCTCGGCCGCGCCGACCCCGACCGCGTCGTCGGTGTCCACGTCAACGCCGCCACCTTCGGGTTCATCCCGTTCGGGGAGGTGGGCCCGGAGGAGCTGGCGACATTCACCGATGCCGAGAAGGTGCGCCTGGAGCGCCTCAACCGGTTCCTGTCAGACGGGAACGCCTACTTCCAGGTCCAGGCCACCCGTCCGCAGACGCTGGCCTACGCGCTCACCGACTCGCCCGTCGGCCAGCTCGCCTGGAACGCGGAGAAGTTCAAGGAGTGGACCCATCCGTCGGAGGACCTGCCCGAGCGCGCGGTCGACCGTGATCAGCTGCTCACCAACGCGATGCTCTACTGGCTCACGGGCACGGCGGGGTCGTCGGCGCGCCTGTACTACGAGAACCTGCACGCCGCCTCCTGGGGCCAGCCACCCGCCACGATCCCCACGGGTGTCGCGGTCTTCGCCGAGGACGTCGCCATCCGCCGCTACGCCGAGCGCGCCAACAACATCGTCCACTGGTCGGAGTTCGACCGAGGCGGCCACTTCGCCGCCATGGAAGCACCCGACCTCTTCGTCCAGGACGTCCGCGCCTTCTTCCGCGCCCTCCGCTGACCCCGCGGCGGAGCGCCACCTCCGCGCCGGGCCGCCGGCTCAGCGGGGGCGGCGACGGGCGCGGGCGAAGCGCACGGGGTGAACGATCCAGTAGAGGTTGAGGTCGAGTCCCCAGCCGAAGGCCTTGGGGGTGAGGATCCGGTGGTCGTCTGGGTTCCACCAGCGCGCGCGGGCGCGGGCGGCGGTGAGCCGACGAAAGTCGTACGGCAGGCCCGCGAAGCGCCCCTGCGGTTTCGGCACCGCCGGGCGGTGGTCATCGCTCATGCACCAGATTGAAGCACTCGCCGCCGTTTCGGGACGAGCGGCGGCGCGTGAGCGATCACCGCCGTATCGCCACCAAGGATGCCGCCGAGGGCGCGGGTCGCGCTCCACGCTCACCAGGCATCCGCGGAAGCTCGAACCCACACCGCTCGTGTCCCTGGACGCCGTCCCGAGCCAACGCTCGTCTCCCTCTATCGAATATCGAAGCGGACGTCCGACGGGTCGGGACGGGCGTCCGAATCTGCCTGGTTGCTGAGCTGGGGCTTCCGGCTGGATCCGTTGGGGCACAAGGGATCCAGCGAGCCGCCGTGGGGCGCGATCTTCGTTGATCGGGGCGGCGATCCAGGCTACCCTGGCAGGCGACTTACACGGGTGTAATTCTGTCCACAGCCTGTGGAAACATGGTCCACAGCCTGTGGATCGTGGTTGCTCCGTGGGCGGCGCGGGCGGAACTTCGAAGGACCGAGCAGACGGGGGACGGCGTGCAGGACAGCTTCGTACATCTCCACGTCCACACCGAGTACTCGATGCTGGACGGGGCCGCGCGCGTCGACGACCTGTTCGCCGAGGCGGCCCGGATGGGGATGCCTGCGCTGGCCATGACCGACCACGGCTACCTGTTCGGCGCGGTCGACTTCTACCAGGCGGGCAAGAAGCACGGGGTCAAGCCGATCTTCGGTTGCCTGCTCGCCGGACAGGAGATCATGACCGCTGACGGCGTCAAGAACGTCGAAGACGTCCGGATCGGTGACATGGTCCTCACCCACAAGGGACGCTTCCGGCGGGTTCTCCGAACCATGCGGCGCCAATACCAGGGTCAGGGCTACAAGATCTCGCTGGCTGGACGCCCTGGTCGCATTCTGACCCTGACCGAGGAGCACCCTGTCCTGGTCCGGACTCGGGACGGCCTCTTGGACTGGAAGAAGCCGGGTGACATAGCTGCGGGCCCATGGAATGCCCATGGTGGGGAAAAGAACTGGGCCTCTTGGGCCTGCCTGCCGCGACTCCGGACCCGCTGGCGCGAGATCGCGGTTCTGGAGTTCCTCCCGGCTGATTTCAAGGTGCCGTTGAGTGGCATAATCAGCCGCGAGTACCTGTCGAAGTACCGTTCGGACGAGGGTTGGCCTCGGTTCCCTCTGCGCATCCCGCTCGACTATGAGTTCGGATATCTGCTCGGTATCTACGCCGCGGAGGGTGACATAAACTGTGCCCGCGGCAGAATCACGGGTGGCATTGGATTCACATTCAATATCGCTGAGACGGATATCGCTGGCCGGGTTACGGTACTGCTGGCGCGCTTCGGTATCACCGCTACGACGTTTGAGCGCCGGGACAAGAGCACGCTTGATCTGAAGGCTGCGAGCATCCCTCTCGCGCACCTTCTGGTCGCCCTCGTTGGTAAAGGGGCAAAGGAGAAGAGGGTTCCTACTCAGGTTCTCAATGGTCCTCCGGAGGTTCGGCAGGGCTTCCTAGATGGGCTGCTCGACGGAGACGGGAAGAGCCCAAGGCGGGCGTCCAATACCATGGGACGCCGTGACCTCAAGACTGTTTCCCGGTCCTTGGCATGGGGGACCAGGACGCTGCTCGCCGACATCGGCCACTGGGCAACCGTGAGCAGTGGTGTGGAGCGCGGCACTCTTCCTCAGGGCGGCCACTTCGCCAGTCACTGGTATTGCGTCTCCTACAGCCCGAATAGGCGATACTCCCGGACCCTTGAAGATGACCGGTACCTTTACCGGCCGATCCAAGCGGTCGAGCCCGTAGCGCTTGATACCGAGGTCTTCAACTTTGAAGTCGAAGATGACAACTCTTATGTCTCCGACTTCGTCCTGCACAACTGCGAGGCCTACCTGGCCCCCGGCTCCAGGTACGAGAAGCGGCGCCGCGACACCGCCGAGCCCTACAGCCACCTGACGCTGCTCGCCGAGAACCGGACCGGCTACGCCAACCTCCTCAAGCTGGCATCGCTGGCCTCGATCGACGGCTACTTCTACAAGCCCCGCATGGACCGCGAGCTGTTCGAGCGCTACCACGAGGGGATCATCGCCACCACCGGCTGCCTCGGCGGCGAGGTGAACCAGGCGATCCTCAAGGACGACCTGGAGCGGGCCAGGAAGGTCGCCGCCGAGCTGCGCGACCTGTTCGGCCCCGACAACTACTTCGTCGAGCTGCACGACCACGGCATCAAGGACCAGCAGCGCGCCAACCAGGAGCTGGTCCCGCTCGCCAGGGAGCTGGGCATCCCGCTGCTGGCCGCCAACGACCTGCACTACACCTACAAGCAGGACGCGCGCGCCCATGAGGTGCTGCTCTGCATCCAGACCGGCGCGACCCTGGCGGACCCCAAGCGCCTCAAGTTCGAGGCCGACGAGTTCTACCTCAAGTCGCCGGCCGAGATGCGCGCGCTCTTCCCGCGTGACGAGTTCCCCGGCGCCTGCGACAACACCCTGCTGGTGGCCGAGCGCTGCAATGTCGAGCTCGAGTTCGGCAACAACAAGCTCCCGCGCTTCGACGTGCCGGAGGGCCACGACCTCGAGTCCTGGCTGCGGCACGAGGTCTACCGGGGCGCCGCGGAGCGCTACGGCGACCCCCTGCCCGACGACGCGCGCCAGCGCGTCGACTACGAGCTGTCGGTGATCGACCAGCTCGGCTTCGCCGGCTACTTCCTGATCGTGGCCGACCTGTGCCGGCACGCCCGCGAGCACGGCATCCGGGTCGGCCCGGGCCGGGGCAGCGCGGCCGGGTCGTGCGTGTCCTACTGCCTGCGGATCACCGACCTCGACCCGATCGCCTACGGGCTGATGTTCGAGCGCTTCCTCAACCCCGAGCGCCGCGAGATGCCCGACATCGACATGGACTTCGACGAGCGCCGGCGCGGCGACATGATCCGCTACGCCACCGAGAAGTACGGCGAGGATCACGTCGCCCAGATCGTCACCTTCTCGACCATCAAGGCCAAGCAGGCGATCCGTGACTCCGCCAGGGTGCTCGGCTTCCCGTACAAGCTCGGCGACGACCTCGCCAAGATGATGCCGCCGCCGGTGCTCGGCAAGGAGTTCCCGCTGGCCGAGGCCTACAAGCTCTCAGCCGAGCTGCGCTCCAACCGCCAGGGCACCGACGAGGCCGCCCGGGTCCTGGAGACGGCCGAGGGACTCGAGGGCCTGCGCCGGCAGTGGGGCGTGCACGCCGCCGCCGTGGTGATCTCCCGCGACCCGCTGATGGACCACGTCCCGATCATGAAGCGCGAGGCCGACGGGGCGATCATCACCCAGTACGAGATGAACGGCGTTGCCAAGCTCGGGCTCCTCAAGATGGACTTCCTGGGGCTCCGCAACCTCACCGTGCTGGACGACACCGTCCGCCACCTGGCCGCCAGGGGCATCGAGCTGGACATCGGCAAGCTGCCCACCGACGACGCCGAGACCTTCAGGATGCTCTGCGCCGGGGACTCCGACGGCGTCTTCCAGATGGAGTCCGAGGGCGTGCGCCGGATCCTGCGGCAGCTGCGGCCCGACCGCTTCGAGGACATCGTGGCCGTGATCGCGCTGTACCGGCCGGGCCCGATGGAGCAGATCCCCACCTACATCAGGGGCAAGCAGGACCGCGGCAGCATCCGGCACCTGCACCCGCTGATGGAGGAGATCACCGCCGACACCTACGGCGTGATGGTCTACCAGGAGCAGATCATCACCCTGCTCCAGAGGGTCGCCGGCTACTCGCCCGGCGAGGCCGACATCGTCCGCAAGGCGATCGGCAAGAAGATCGACGCCCTGATGAAGAAGGAGGAGCCCCGCTTCCTGGCCGGCTGCAAGCAGCGCGGGCTCACCGACGACCAGGCCAAGGAGCTGTGGCGGCTGATCCAGCCGTTCGCCGGCTACTCCTTCAACCGCGCGCACGCGGCCGGTTACGGGCTGGTCACCTGGCAGACGGCCTACCTGCGGGCGCATTACCCGGTCGAGTACATGGCCGCGCTGCTCACCAGCGTCAAGGACGACAAGGACGCGCGGCCGAAGTACCTCGGGAGCTGCCGGCGGATGGGCATCACCGTGCTGCCGCCGGACGTCAACGATTCCGACTCGGACTTCACCCCGGCCCCCGCGGCCGAGGGCGAGGCCGCCGACGGGCAGCCGCTGGCGATCCGCTACGGCCTCTCGGCCGTGCGGAACGTGGGCGAGCAGGTGGTCGAGGGAATCATCGCCGCCCGCCACGACAAGGGTCGCTTCACCGACTTCTTCGACTTCGCGGAGAAGGTCGACGCCAGCGTCCTGAACAAGCGGGTGGTCGAGTCGCTGATCAAGGCTGGCGCCTTCGACTCCTTCGGTCACTCGCGCAAAGGGCTGCTGGAGATCCACGACAAGCACATCGACGACGTGCTGGCCCGCAAGCGCGCCGAGGCGGCGGGCCAGTTCTCGCTGTTCGGCGGGCTCGGCGAGGACACGTCCTCCAGCGTGGCGCACCCGCTGCCGGCGATCGGCGGCGAGGACTGGGACAAGCCGCAGCGGCTGGCCTTCGAGAAGGAGATGCTTGGCCAGTACGTCTCCGATCACCCGCTGCTCGGCTTGGAGCACGTGCTCGAGCGCGAGGCGGACACGTCGCTGTCGTCCCTGGCCGACCGCTCCGACGGGGCCATGGTGACGGTCGCCGGGATCCTCGCCAAGCTGGTCAAGAAGTTCACCAAGCGCGGCGAGACCTACGTGGTGGCCGAGCTCGAGGACCTCGACGGCGCCGCGGAGTGCATCTTCTTCCCGCAGGTCTACCAGCAGCACCTGACGCTGCTGGCGCAGGACGCGGTGGTGGTCGTGCGCGCCCGGGTGGACGGCCGCGACGAGACCCCCAAGCTGGTGGCGATGGAGGCGCGCGCGCCCAACCTCGACGACCCCGGGACGATGCCGATCATCGTCCAGCTGGAGGCTCGCGCCTGCACCGACCTGACCGTCAACCAGCTCAAGCGCATCCTCGGGTCGCACCGCGGCCGCTCGCCCGTCAACCTCCAGATCCGCGGCGCCCACTCCACCATGGTGGTCCGGCTCGGCGACGACTTCCGGGTCGATCCCCGCAATGGCCTCTACGCGGAGATCAAGGCCGAGTTCGGCCCCGACGCCCTGGTCACCTAAATTTAAATTTAGCGGGTCCGGGGGCTCAAGAGCGAGGCCCCGACCGTGGGACCACGGAGGCCGCGCAGAGCCGAGCGTCAGCCCCCGGTGAATCGGGGTTCAGAGGTCCTCCACCACACGGACGAGGGCCTCCAGCTCGTCCTCGGTGTTGTAGTAGTGCGCCGAGGCGCGGACCAGCGCGGGCAGTCCCCGCGCCTCGAAGTCGTAGCGCGCGGCCTCCGGCCTCGACTGGCTCACGTTGATCCGCTGTCGCGCCAGCGCGGCGGCGACCTCGCCGGCCTCGTGGCCGGCGACCGAGAAGGTGACGATGCCGCACAGGCGCTCGCCGCGGTCATGGACGGTGACGCCGGGGATCGCGCGCAGGCACTCGCGGAGGCCGGCGGCCAGCCCGGTGACCCGCTCCTGGATCGCGTCCAGCCCAAATCCCAGCGCGTAGTCGACTGCCACGCCCAGCCCGACCCTGCACGCCGGCGAGCTCTCCCAGCTCTCGAAGCGCCGCGCGTCCGGCCGCACCACATACTCGTCCGGAGCCGTCCAGTCGGCCGCGTGCAGGTCCAGGAAGGGCGGGTCGAGCCGCTCGAGGATCCGCTCGGACGCGAACAGGAAGCCGGTGCCGCGAGGGCCGCGCAGGAACTTGCGGCCGGTGGCTGACAGCAGGTCGCAGCCGATCTCGGCCACGTCGACCGGCATCTGGCCGACGGACTGGCAGGCGTCCAGCAGGTAGGGGACGCCCGCCTCCCGCGCGACCTTGCCGATCTCGGCCGCCGGGTTGACCAGGCCGTTGTGGGTCGGGACGTGGTTGATCGCGATCAGCTTGACGCGCTCGTCGAGCAGCCCGCGCAGCGCCTCCACGTCGAGCTGGCCGCTGGGGTCGTCCGGCACCACCTCCACGCGCACGCCCCGCCGTCGCGCGAGCTGCAGGAAGGCGATCACGTTGCTGGCGTACTCGGAGGTGGCCGTGAGGATGCGGTCGCCCGGCTCCAGCGGCAGCGCGTAGAAGGCCATGTCCCAGGCGCGGGTGGCGTTCTCCACCAGCGCGATCTCCTCGCGGCGCGCGCCCAGCAGCGTCGCGACCGCGTCATAGGCGTGCTCGATCGCCGGCTCTTGGGCGGCGGCCGCCTCGTAGCCGCCGATGGACGCCTCCAGGCGCAGATGGTCGATCACCGCGTCCAGCACCGGCTGGGGCGGCAGCGAGGCGCCCGCGTTGTTCAGATGGACGACGTTGCGGCAACCAGGGGTCTCCGCGCGTGCCCGGTCGACGTCGAGCGGCAAGACGAGCTCCTCCTCCGTACGCGATCTCGGCCTGTTTGCCATGCTATGCCGGGGGCACTGTTGAGAGGGAGCAGCCATGGCGCAGCGGGTTCGTGGAGTCGTCGCCAGGTCCAAGGGCGCGCCGGTCGAGGTCACCACCGTGGTGGTGCCCGACCCTGGCCCGGGCGAGGCGCTGGTCGGGGTGAAGGCCTGCGGCGTCTGCCATTCCGACCTGCACTACCGGGAGGGCGCGATCGGCGACGATTTCCCCTTCCTGCTCGGCCACGAGGCGGCGGGCGTGGTGGAGGCGGTCGGGGCGGGCGCCGGCGCCACCGATCTGGAGCCCGGGGATTTCGTGGTGCTGGCGTGGCGGGCGCCGTGCGGGCACTGCCGCTCGTGTGCGCGCGGGCGGTCCTGGTACTGCTTCGACTCCCGCAACGCCCGCCAGAAGATGACCCTGGAGGACGGCACCGAGCTGTCGGCGGCGATCGGGATCGGCGCGCTCGCCGAGCTGTGCCTGGTGGACGCCGGCCAGGCCGTCAAGGTTGACCCGGCCGCCCGCCCGGAGGCGGCCTGCCTGATCGGCTGCGGGGTCATGACCGGCTTCGGCGCGGCCGTCTACACCGGCAACGTCCAGCGTGGCGACACCGTGGCGGTGTTCGGCTGCGGCGGGGTGGGGGACGCCGCCATCGCCGGCGCCTCCCTCTCCGGCGCCCGGCGGGTCATCGCCGTGGACATCAACGCCCGCAAGCTGGAGTGGGCCCGCCAGTTCGGCGCCACCGACGTGATCGACTCCAGCAACGAGAACCCGGTGACCCGAGTCCGGGAGCTGACCGGCGGCCACGGCGCGGACGTGACCATCGAGGCGGTGGGCCGCCCGGAGGTGTTCAAGCAGGCCTTCCTGGCGCGCGACCACGCCGGGACGCTGGTGCAGATCGGGGTCCCCGACCAGCAGATGCGCATCGACGTGCGCATGCTGGACTTCTTCGGTCGGGGTGGGGCGCTCAAGCCGTCGTGGTACGGCGACTGCCTGCCGAGCCGGGACTTCCCCGTGCTGATCGACCTGTACCTGCGGGGCAGGCTCGACCTGGACCGGTTCGTCTCCGAGACCATCACCCTGGGCCAGGTCGAGGAGGCCTTCGCCAAGATGCAGGCCGGCGAGGTCCTCCGCTCGGTCGTGGTGATCTGACCTGGCTGGACCCGCCTACTGGACCTCGCGGAGCTGGCCGGAGTGGACCTCGTCGACGAAGCCGCGGGCGGCGTCGGTGCGCGGTCCGCTACCTCCGGACGACCTCGTAGAGCGACGGGTGCGCCCGTCCCGAGATCTCCGCCGTGACCTTGAGGAACTCGGGATCGTCGATGGCCGCCTGGAACGCGTCCGCGCTGGGCCACGCCGCGATGTTCACGAAGCGGAACCTCGCGTCCGGAGCCAGGCTCCGGTGCAGCCTGGTCCCCAGATAGCCGGGCCGCGCCCGCATCAGCGCGCGGGCCTGCTCCCACGAGGCCAGGAAGTCCTCGTCGTCGGCAGGCGGGACCTCGAAGAGATTGATCAGCACCACCGCCCCAGCAGGCTCCCGACCGGCCGAGCCCGGCCCCGCCGGGTCCGGCCCGGCCGGCGCGTCGTCCTCGGCGACCACGTGGTACAGGGACGGGTGGGACGCGTACGGGATCTGCCGGCCGGGGAACCCGCGCGCAGAGATGGCCGCCTGGAAGTCCCCCGGTGACCGCCAGCGCGCCACGTTCACGAAGCGGAACTCGGCATCCGGGGCGACACTGCGGTGCAGGGCGGTGTCCACGTAGCCGTCCCGCCGCTCGAGGAAGTCTCTCGCCGTCTCCCACCGGCTCACGAAATCGCGGTCGCGGTCCGGCGGCACCTCGAACGCGTTGACGAGCACCACATCGGGGTTGGCAGGCATTCCTCGCCTCCTCCGGTCGCTGGTCAGTTGAGCGAGAAGGACACGGTCAGGCGGGCCGGCCCGGCGATGCCGAGGCGCTCCAGCAGCGACAGCTCCCGGCGCAGCAGGGCCACCTCGGCGCGCAGGCGCTCCGAGGCCGACGGGACCGCCAGCAGGTTCTGCTTGTCGGGCAGGTCGATCTGGAGGCCGGCGGCCACCAGGTAGGAGGCCACCACCGGGTCGTCGGGCAGGTCGACCTGCTCGATCTCGTCCTCCCCGGCCATCTCCAGCAGGTCGGTGACGTAGCGGTTGAACAGGCGCGCCACCGGGACGATCCGCTCCGCGGCCCGCTCGCCGGCGGTCTCGCCCAGCGTCGCCACGTTGGCGATGATGTAGGGCGCCGCCTGGGTCACGCCCTCGATGCGGAAGCGCTGCTCGCCCCTGGCCACCACGTCCAGCCGCCCGTCGGGATGGCGCCGCACGTCACGGACCTCGGCGACGCAGCCGATCGGGTGGTAGACGGCGGAGCCGCCGACCTCGTGGCCGTGGACGATCGCGACCACCCCGAAGCGGCGCTCGCCGTCGAGCACCCTGCCGAACATCTCCCGGTAGCGATCCTCGAAGACGTGCAGCGGGATCGGCAGTCCCGGGTACAGGACGGTCGACAGCGGGAACAGCGGGAGCTCCACGGCACCCCCCCGGCCAGAGCGGTCGTGCAGCCTCGAGGGCCTTTTCGCGGCCATGGTACGGCCCCGGCCGGCGGCGCCCAAGCACCCGGCGCCCCCGAGCGGCAGCGTTGCAGGTCAGCGAGGCTCCGGCAGGGCGAGCGGGGGGCTGTGGATTTCCCTTCGCCGCCGTCGTGGCGCTGCGGTAGGGTGAACTTCCCGACCTGCCGCCGACCCTCGCGTCCCAGGCGACGTGGGGAACCCATGGAGCGTGCCCGTGCTACCCGTCATCGACCTCCGAGGCTCGGCCCGAGATCCGGCCGAGCTGTTGCCGCGAGCGCCAGCCGCCGATGTGGCCGCCGCCCGGACCAGCGTCCGCGCGCTGGTCGCGGACGTGGCCGAGCGCGGCGACCATGCGGTGGCCGCGGCGGCGCGGCGCTTCGATGGGGTCGACGTCCCACCGGCGGCCTGGCGCGCGACCCCCGCCGAGCTGGCGGCCGCCGAGGCGGCGCTCGACCCGCCGCTGCGTGCCGCCCTGCTCGACGCGATCGAGCGCGTCCGCGCCTTCCACCGGGCACAGCGCCCGCCCGACCTGGTGTGGGAGGGGCGGCCGGGCGTGCGCCTGGTCCAGCGGTTCGTGCCGCTGGGGCGCGCCGGCGTGTACGTGCCGGGCGGGCTCGGCGCCTACCCGTCCAGCGTGGTCATGAACGTGGTCCCCGCCCAGGCGGCGGGGGTGGCGAGCATTGCCCTGGCCACACCGCCGGGTCCCGGCGGCCGCGGCCACCCGGCGATCCTCGGGGCGGCCGCCCTGCTCGGCGTGACAGAGGTCTGGCTGCTCGGCGGCGCCCAGGCCGTGGCCGCGCTGGCCTGCGGCACCGCCACGGTGCCCGCGGTCGACTCGGTCACCGGCCCCGGCAACCTCTACGTCGCGCTGGCCAAGCGCGAGGTCGCCGACCGGGTGCGCACCGACGGCTTCCCGGGGCCGACCGAGGTGGCGATCATGGCCGACGCCGCCGCCGACCCCCGGCTGGTGGCGCTGGACCTGATCGCCCAGGCGGAGCACGACCCGCTGGCCGCCTGCCTGCTGGTGACCGACGAGCCCGCCCTGTGGAAGGCGGTCGAGCCGATCCTCGCCCGAGAGGTCGCCGGCGCCGCCCACCGGGACCGGGTCGAGCGCGCGTTCGCCGGCCAGTCCGCCGTGGTGCTGTGCGACGATCTCGAGATGATGCTGCGCGTCTGCGAGACGTTCGCGCCCGAGCACCTGGAGCTGCTCGTCCAGGACGCCGCCGCGGTGGCCGGCCGGGTGCGGCGCGCCGGCGCGGTATTCGTCGGGCCATGGACACCGGTGGCCCTCGGCGACTACGCCGCCGGCACCAACCACGTCCTGCCCACAGCCGGCAGCGCCCGCTTCGCCGCCGGCCTGTCCACCTACGACTTCCTGCGCCCGATGCAGCTCGCCGAGTTCGACCGCTCGGCGCTGGAGGCGGCGGCGCCGACCGTCGCCGCGCTGTCGGCGGCCGAGGACCTCCCCGCCCACGGCAGGGCGGTGGCCGCGCGGGTGTCCGCGGCCGGGGAGGCGGGCCGATGACCATGCACGGTACCGAGCGCCGCGCCCCACGGGTGTCGGTGCGCGAGGACCTGGTGGACCTGGTCCCCTACGGGGCGCCGCAGCTCGACGTCCCGGTGCGCCTCAACAACAACGAGACCCCCTACCCGGTGCCGAAGGCGGTGCTCGACGACATGGCCGAGGCCGTGCGCCACCTGCAGCTCCAGCGCTACCCGGACCGCGAGGCCGTCGAGCTGCGCGGGGCGCTGGCGCTCCACGCCGGCCACGGGTTCGAGGGCACCTGGGCAGCCAACGGCTCCAACGAGGTCCTCCAGCAGCTCCTGATGGCGTTCGCCGGGCCGGGCCGCTCGGCGCTGGTGGTCGAGCCGACGTATGCGATGCACTCGCTGATCGCGCGCGCCACCGGCACACGGCTGGTCACCCGCGTGCAGCCACGCGACCTGCCGATCACCGGGGAGGTCGCCGCCGAGCTGGTCGGCGACGCCGCGGCCGACCTCACCTTCTGGTGCTCGCCCAACAACCCGACCGGCGAGGCCAGCGGCCCCGAGACGCTCGCGGCGGTGTGCCGGGCCGCCCCCGGCCTGGTGGTGGTCGACGAGGCCTACGGCGAGTTCGGGCGCTCGCACGCGGCCGAATTGCTCGGCGACCACGACAACCTGGTGGTCACCCGCACGTTCTCCAAGGCCTTCCGCATGGCCGGCCTGCGGCTCGGCTACCTGCTCGCCGATCCGTTCGTGGTCGACGGCCTGCGGCTGGTGCGCCTGCCGTACCACCTGTCGTCGGTCACCCAGGCGCTGGCGCTGCGCGCGCTCGCCCACGTCGGCGAGGTGATGGACCACGTGGTGGTGATCGAGCGCGAGCGCGAGCGGGTGGCCGCCGCGATGGCCGCGCTGCCAGGGGTCGAGGTGCTGACGAGCGACGCCAACTTCCTGTGCTTCTCGACCGGGATCGAGCCCAAGCGGCTGTGGCGCGGGCTGCTGGACCGCGGCGTGCTGGTGCGCGACGTCTCCGGCTACGCCACCCTGGACCGCCACCTGCGGGTCACCATCGGCACCACCGAGGAGAACGACGCCTTCCTCCGGGCCATCACCGAGGAGCTGGCCTGATGGCCGGGCCGCGCAGCGCCCGCGTGGAGCGGCGCACCGCGGAGGTCGACGTGGTGGTCGAGCTGGACCTCGACGGTGAGGGCAAGACCACCGCCGACACCGGCGTGCCCTTCCTGGACCACATGCTCCGGCAGCTCGGCAAGCACGCCCGCTTCGACCTGGCCGTGCGGGCCGAGGGCGACCTGCAGATCGACTCCCACCACACCGTCGAGGACACCGGCATCGCGCTCGGGCAGGCGCTCGGCGAGGCGCTTGGGGACAAGGCCGGCGTCCGCCGCTTCGGCGACGCCACCGTGCCGCTGGACGAGGCGAGGGCGCGCGTCGCCGTCGATCTCTCCGGCCGCCCCTACCTGGTGTGGAGGGTCGAGGTCCCTACCGGCCCCGGCGAGCTCGGCAACTTCGATCCCCGCCAGGCCCGCCATCTCCTCGAGGGGCTCGTCGCCAACGCCCGCTGCACCCTGCACGTCGTCCTCGAAGAGGGCGACCTGCCCCACCACGCCCTCGAGGCCTGCTTCAAGGCGCTGGCCCGAGCCCTCGGCGACGCCTGCACCCCCGACCCCCGCGCCGGCAGCGGCAGCACCAAAGGAACCCTCGCATGACCCTCGCACCGATTGAGGGGAATGGCCCCATGGAGCCCTCCCCATCACCCCGCCCGCCGGCGGCGGGGGAGCGCCGGCGCCCTGTCGCCGGGGAGCGCCGCTCGCCCGCCGTCGGCGGGCGCCACCAACCGGCCACAGCGCCCCGCCGGCCGCCGGTGGCGCTGCTCGACTACGGGGTGGGCAACCTCCACTCGGCCGCCAAGGCGCTGGACCGGGCGGGGGCGGACGTTCGCATGGTCCCCACAGTGGAGGCCGCGGCGGGGACGGCCGCGCTGGTGGTGCCCGGTGTCGGCGCGTATGGCGCCTGCCTGGCCGCGCTGGGCCGCGCCGGGGGAGCCGAAGGGGTGGCGGCCTGGATCAAGGCCGGCCAGCCGGTGCTCGGCATCTGCGTCGGCATGCAATTGCTCTTCGAAGGCAGCGAGGAGGGGCCCGTCCGCGACGGGATCGGCGCCATCGCCGGCACCGTCCGCCGGCTGCCCAGCACCGTCAAGGTCCCGCACATCGGTTGGAACCAGGTCCAGGTCCGGCCCGGCAGCCGCCTGCTCGCCGGCCTGCCCGAGGACACCCGCTTCTACTTCGTGCACTCCTACGCCGCCGAGAACAGCAATCCCGCCGTCGCCGCCGTCTGTGACTACGGCGTCCCGTTCGCCGCGGCGGTCGAGCGCGACAATCTCTTCGGCACGCAGTTCCACCCCGAGAAATCCGGATCCGGCGGGCTCGCGCTGCTCGCCAACTTCGTCGACCAGGCACGGCGCGCATGACCCTCACCCTGCTTCCCGCCGTCGACCTGCTCGACGGCCAGGCCGCCCGCCTGGTCCAGGGCGCCGTGGGGACCGAAACCGCCTACGGCGACCCGGTGCGCGCCGCCAGCGTCTTCGCCGAGCAGGGTGCGGCCTGGCTGCACGTCGTCGACCTGGACGCCGCCTTCGGTCGCGGTCCCCGCAACCGCGACCAGCTCGCCCGCGTGGTGAAGGCCGTGGCCCCGGTCCGGGTGGAGGCGTCCGGCGGCGTCCGCACGGCCGACGACCTGGCCGCCCTGCTCGATCTCGGGGCCGCCAGGGTGGTCATCGGGACAGCGGCGCTCGAGGATCCCGACTGGGTCCTGGAAGCCTGCCAGCGACACGCCGACGCCGTCGCGGTCGGCCTGGACGCCCGCGGCCGCGTGCTCCAGGCGCGCGGCTGGACCTCCAGCGGCGGCGACCTGTTCGAGACCCTGGCCCGGCTCGACGCCTCCGGCTGCCGCAGGTTCGTCTACACCGAGGTCGCCAGGGACGGCATGCTGACCGGCCCGGCGCTCGCCAGCCTCGGGGAGGTCCTCGCCGCCACGGACCGCCCGGTGATCGCCTCCGGCGGCGTCTCCAGCCTGGACGACCTGCGCGCGCTCGCCCCGCTGGCCGTGCGCGGCCTGGAGGGTGTCATCGTCGGCAAGGCGCTGTACGCCGGGCGTTTCACGGTCGCCCAGGCGCTGGCGACCCTGAGTGGCAACGGGGGGTCGTCGTGACGCTCGCGCGGCGGGTGGTCCCCTGCCTGGACGTGACCGCCGGCCGGGTCGTCAAGGGCGTGTCCTTCGTCAACCTGGTCGACGCCGGCGACCCCGTCGAGCTGGCCGCCCTCTACGATGCCGAGGGCGCCGACGAGCTGGTGTTCCTCGACATCACCGCCACCGTGGAGGCGCGCGCCACCCTCTACGACGTCGTCAGCCGCACTGCCGAGCAGGTGTTCATCCCGCTCACCGTCGGGGGAGGGGTGCGCGCTGCCGAGGACGTCGGGCGCCTGCTGCGGGCAGGCGCGGACAAGGTCTCGGTCAACTCCGCCGCCGTGCGCGACCCTGAGCTGCTCTCGGCAGGGGCCGACACCTACGGGGTCCAGTGCATGGTGCTGGCCATCGATGCACGCCGCCGCGCCGACGGCAACGGGTGGGAGGTCGTCGTCGACGGCGGCCGCACCCCCACCGGCCGCGACGCCCTTGCCTGGGCCGAGGAGGGCGCAAGCCGCGGGGCCGGCGAGCTGCTGGTCACCAGCATGGACGCCGACGGCCAGAAAACCGGCTACGACCTCGAGCTCGTCACCGCCATGACCCACGCGGTCGACGTCCCCGTCATCGCCAGCGGAGGCGCCGGCAACCTCGACCACTTCGTCGCCGCCTGCCAGGCCGGCGCCGACGCCGTCCTCGCGGCCAGCGTCTTCCACTTCGGCCAGCTCTCCATCGCCGAAGTCAAGCGAGCCCTCGCCAGCGCCGGCCTCCCGATCCGCACCTGAGGCTGGTCCGGCGACCGCGACCCTGCCGGGTCAGCGATTGTCGTGGCGCGGGCGTTCGAAGTCGCCGGGGAGGCCACGGACGCGGTGGAGCAGCTCCCGTACGGGACGCTCCGGGAAGCGGTGCTGCCCTCCCGGTGTCCGGATGGTCGGCAGCAGCCCTCGCCTGGCCCACTCCCGGACGGTCCTCGAACTGACGCTGAACAGCTCCGCCACCTCTGAGGTTCGCAGCAACCGATCTGCCCACTCGCGGTCGTGCCGGGCCCGTGAGCGGGTCCGGCCGTTGCGGCGGGGGTGCTCATCCCGCTCGGTCATCCCGATCGCCCCCTGGCCGGCGACACCTGTACGCATCATGATGGCGTCCCCCTTCGGCCACCTGATCGCATTGCTCCCCGATCAGCGACCCGTTTCGCCGCTGTAGCGGCGGTCTAGCAGTCGGTCTCGATCGACGGCTGTGGGTTGTTCATGCCACAAGATGTACTCTTGTCATGTAAAGTGGTCCACCGATCGCAATGTTCGTTCTAAACAGGAAAACACCTTCGGCGCGTGCGGCCAAGAGAAAGCGATGCTTCCGGTCAGCAGCATTGGAGGTGAACGGGAGGTGGCGCACCGTTGCGAGCTTCGCTCTATAGATCCAACCAGCTCCGCGGTCCGGCAGCTCGGTGACACGCTCTACAACCTGCGGATCACGGCGGGGCTGACGCAGCAGCAGCTCGCGGCACTGACCGGTGGCCGCTGGTCGCGCTCGCACATCGGTCGCGTGGAGAACGGCGACGTCACCCCGTCGCCCGACTTCGTCGAGGCCATGGACGGCCTGCTCGGCGGCGACCGCACCCTCGTCCAATGCCTGCCCGGGCTGCTGCTGGAAACCGCGCGTCAACGCAGCCAGCGCCAGTGGCAGCGCCGCGAGCCATCGACGGCGCCGCCAAGTCCCAGCCAGGAAACAGAGGACCTCGACCAATCGGCCCTCTACACTCGACCGGGTACAGCAGCGCACGATCCTGCCCCAGCAGCCTCCCGCCCCGCAGTCTCCGTCCCCGAGCCGTCCGGCGCTTCACCGTCTGTCCCGCCGGCGTCTGGTCTGCCGCCGTCCGGCCCGTCACCGTCCGGTCCGCCACAGTCCGGCGCAGCACGGTCCGGCCCGTCACTAGCTGGTCCGCGGCCGTTCAGCCCACCCGGACCCGACCCGCGAGCGCTCGGTTTCGAGCAAGGGGAGCCGGCACGGATCGAACCGGAACCGAAGGATCAGGAATTGAGGTCCACCGCCAACCGGTCACAGTTCCTTCGTATGACCCTGTGGACAGGGCTCGGCGCCGTGATGGAGTCGGTGCGCCTCACCCTGCGGGTGGAGGGCCCCGCTGGCGGCCCGGTCACCCACGAGCAGCTCGAGCTGGCGGTCGAGCAGTACGCGCGAGCGTATTGGGCCACGCCGGCGGGCGTGCTGTTCGGGCAGGTGCGGCAGTGCCGCCAGCTCGTCGACGGCATGCTCGACCAGCGCCAGCCCGCCAGCCGGCGGCGGCACCTCCACCTGGTCGCCGGCTGGCTGTCCGCGCTGCTCGGCAACCTCTCGTTCCACCTCGGCGATTACAGCTCGGCCAGGATGCACCTCGGGACCGCCTGGCGGCTCGGCCAGGCGGCGGGCCACAACGGCCTGGTCGCATGGGTGCGCGGCGCGCAGAGCATGGTCGAGCTGTATGACGACCGCCCGGAGGAGGCGCTGCGCATGGCCAGGGAGGGGCAGGCGCTCGCGCCCAACCCACTGGTCCGCGCGCAGCTCGCGAGCTGGGGCGAGGCTCGAGCGCTGGCGCGCATGGGCGATCGCCGCGGTGTGCTGGAGGCGATCGCCCGCGGCAACCGGGCGATCGAGTCCTCGGGGGACGACTGGTCGCCCGGCGGCGTGTTCTCCTTCAGCGTCGGCGAGTTCGAGCAGTACTGCGGCACCGCCTGCCTGTGGCTGGACCTCCCCGAAGAGGCCAAGCGACACGCCGACCACGCCTTCGAGCTGCGCGACACCGTCGCCGCCAAGGCGCTCGCGCGCCTGGACGTCGCCGCCGCCGAGAGTCAGCTCGGCCGGCCGGCCGAGGCGAGCCAGATCGGCGCCGAGGTCCTCCAGATGCCGGCCGAGTACCTGATCGACCCGATCGTGCGGCGGGCCACCGAGCTGGCCGCCTCGCTGGAGCCCCACAGGTCGCTGGCGGAGGTGCGGGACTTCAACGAGCGACTCGCCTCGCTGATCCCCTCGCCCGGCGAGCCCAGGGCTGCAAGCTCCGCCTCGGAGCGGTAGCGTCCCGGCGTGATGCGCGACGATCCCCTCGGAGTACCCGCGGACGGCTCCGCTGCGACCGGTGACGCCCCCAGCCGTGTCCCTGCTCACGGCGGCGGTGCGGATGCCTACGCGTGGGAGGCGGATCTCTATGACGTGACCACCGCCGGGGTGAGTGAGCAGGACGTGCCGTTCTATACGGCGCTGGCCGGGGGAGCCGGCGGGCCGGTGCTCGAGCTTGGCTGCGGCACGGGACGGGTGCTCGGGCCCTGTGCGGCGGCGGCGGGCGGTGGCGTGGGCGTGGACTCTTCGCCCGCCATGCTGGAACGGGCACGCGGCCGGCTGGCGGCCTCGCGCCTCGCCGACCGGGTGGAGCTGCACCTGGGCGACATGCGCACGATTCGTCTCGACCGGCGGTCCCGCTGGTGACCATCCCCTTCCGTTCGATGTTCCATCTGCCCGGTGACGACGACTGGCTGGCGACGCTCGCCACGGTCCGGGCGCACCTCGGGCCGGGCGGCCGCTTCGCCGGCGACGTGTTCGTGCCCGACCCCGAGCTGCTGGCCACCCGGCAAGACCATCACGGCTTCGCGGGGGAGGTCCGCCACCCCGACACCGGCCAGCGCGTCGCGCTGTGGGAGCACAACAGTTTCGACCCGGTCGCCCAGGTTGCCCGCAAGCGCCGGGTGACCGAGGTCCTCGACGAGGACGGTCTGGTCCTCGAACGGCGTCACCGCCTGCTCGAGGTGCACTTCCGCTATCCCAAGGAGGTGCTGCGCCTGCTGCCCGCCGCGGGCTTCACCGTCGACCAGGTCTTCGGCGGCTTCGACGGCCGTCCCCTCGACAGCGGCGCGGAGGACCTGATCTGGATCGCCTTGGTCGACTGACCGGTTGGCGGGCCGACCGCTCGGCGGTTCAGCCGGTCCCCGATGTCTGGGCCAGGTTGCGGATCTCGCGCAGCGCGACCGAGAGCATGGCGACGTCGACGGCATCCGCCTGCTTCAGGTCGTCCAGCACGGCCTCGCAGCGGTGCACCGCGGCGCGGTTGTCCGACACCCAGGCGTCGATCATCGCCTCCGAGTCAGGGCCCGCACCCTCGTGCCGCAGGACCTGTGCCGTGAGCTGACGATGCTCGGACGACAGGTCGTCGCGCAGCGCCCCTTTGGCGAGCGTCTGCCAGTGCGAGTCGGCGGGCAGCCCGCTGATCTGGTCGCGCACCCAGTGGAGATCGAGCCGGGCCCCGAGCGCGAAGTACACCGCGGCCACGGCCTCGACGGTCTCCTCGTCGGTGCTGGCCACCTCGATGATGTCCAGACCCGAATAGAGCGCGTCGAGGCTGGCCGCGCGCGTGGCCAGGTCCACCGGGACGCCCTGGGCGCCGAAGCGCTCGCAGGTGCCGCCGAGCGCCTCCGCGTCCTTGGGGGCCAGCAGCTTCGGGAGCTCTTGGCCGAGCGCGGCGATGCCGGGACCGAAGTGCGAGACCTCGGCGGCGATATCGAGGGGCTGGTGACGGTTGCGCAGCAACCAGCGGGTGGCCCGCTCCACGACCCGCCGGCCCTCGGCGATCAGGGCGGTCTGCACGTCGGCCGGCACCAGGTCGTCGAGATCGCTGATCTCCTTCCACAGCCGGCGCGCCTCGAAGACCTCCCGCGCGACGGTGTAGGCGCGAGCGATGTCGGGCACGGAGGCGCCCGTCTCCTCGGCGAGACGGTGCACGAAGGTGCTGCCGACCCGGTTGACCATGCTGTTGGTCACGTGCGTGGCAATGATCTCGCGGCGCAGAGGGTGACGCCGCACCTGCTCCCGGAACGGCTCCCGCAACTTGGCCGGCAGGTAGCGCTCGAGGTCGTCCGACAGGTACGGGTCCTCTGGCACGTCGGAGTCCAGCAACGCGTCCTCGGTCATGACCTTGCTGTAGGCGAGCAGCACGGCCAGCTCGGGCCTGGTCAGGCCACGGCCCGCCGCGCGGCGCTCGGCGAGGTCCTGGTCGCTCGGCAGGAACTCCAGCCTGCGGTCGAGGTAACGGCCACGCTCGAGGGCCTTGATCAGGCGAACGTGGTCCTCGACCACGTCGGCGGCGTGGGACTCGGTCACGCTGAGCGCCTGGGCCTGACGGTAGTTGTCCAGCAGCACCGCCTCGACGACGTTGTCGGCCATCCCCGCCAGCAGCCGGTCACGCTGCTTGCGGGTCAGATCGCCGCTGGCCACCACCGAGTTGAGCAGGATCTTGATGTTCACCTCGTGGTCGGAGCAGTCCACGCCCCCCGAGTTGTCGATGAAGTCGGTGTTGATCCGGCCGCCGCCGAGTGCGTACTGGATGCGGCCGAGCTGGGTGAAGCCTAGGTTGCCGCCCTCGACCACCACCCGGCACCGCAGCTCGGAGGCCTCCACCCGGACGGCGTCGTTGGCGCGGTCGCCGACGTCGACGTCCCGCTCGCGGCTGGACCGCACGTAGGTGCCGATGCCGCCGTTCCACAGCAGGTCGACCGGTGCCCGCAGCAGCGCGCTGACGAGCTCGTTGGGGGGCATCGCCTTCGCCTCGACGCCGAGCGCGCGCTGGGCCTGTGGCGACAGCGGGATCGACTTGGCCGACCGGGGCCAGACGCCGCCACCCTGCGAGATGGCCTTGCGGCTGTAGTCGGCCCAGGACGAGCCGGGCAGGTTGAAGAGGCGCTCGCGCTCCTTGAAGGCCGACTCCGGGTCCGGATCGGGGTCCAGGAACACGTGCTGGTGGTTGAACGCGCCGATCAGCTTGAGATGACGTGACAGCAGCATGCCGTTGCCGAACACGTCACCCGACATGTCGCCGATCCCGACCACCGTGAACTCCGACGTCCGGGCGTCCAGGCCCAGCTCGCGGAAGTGGCGTTTGAGCGATTCCCAGGCGCCCCGGGCGGTGATCGCCATCCGCTTGTGGTCGTAGCCGGTGGAGCCGCCGGAGGCGAAGGCGTCCCCGAGCCAGAAGCCGTACTCGTCGGCGATCGAGTTGGCCAGGTCGGAGAAGCTGGCGGTGCCCTTGTCGGCCGCCACGACCAGGTACGCGTCGTGGCGGTCGTAGCGGACGACGTCAGGCGGCGGCACGCCCTCGCCGCCGACCAGGTTGTCGGTGAGGTCCAGCAGCCCGCGCATGAACGTCTGGTAGCAGGCGGAGACCTCGGCCGCCATCGCCTGCCGGTCGTTGCCGGCCGGTGGCCGCTTCACCACGAAGCCACCCTTGGCCCCGGTCGGCACGATCACCGCGTTCTTGACCATCTGCGCCTTCATCAGGCCGAGGATCTCGGTGCGGAAGTCCTCGCGTCGATCGGACCAGCGGATGCCTCCGCGCGCCACCCTGCCGCCGCGAAGGTGCACCGCCTCGGTGCGCGGCGAGTACACGAAGATCTCGAACATCGGGCGGGGGCGGGGCAGGTAGGGCACCTGGCTCGGGTCGAGCTTGAAGGCCAGATAGGGCTTGGCGTCGCCGCTGGCGGCGGTCTGGAAGAAGTTCGTCCTGGTCATCGCGCGCACGAGGTCCAGGAACGCGCGCAGGATCCGGTCCTGGTCCAGGTTGGCGACCGCGTCGATCGCGCCGTCGATCGCGGCCTCCATACCGGCGACCCGCTCGTCCCGGTCCTCGCCCGTGGCCGGGTCGAACCGGGCGCGGAACAGTTCCACGATCGCCCGGGCGATCGCCGGGTTGGCGGCCAGCGCCTCCTCCATGTAGCTCTGGCTGAAGGTCAGCTTGGTCTGCCGCAGGTACTTGCAGCAGGCCCGCAGGACGACGATCTCCCGCCAGGTGAGCCCGGCGGCGAGCACGAGCTGGTTGAACCCGTCGCTCTCGGAGTCTCCCCGCAGCGCCCGCGTGAACGCCTCCTGGAAGCGCCCGCGCACCTCGTGCAGGTCCAGCTCTTCGTGATCATGGCTGGTGTACGAAAGCCCGAAGTCGTGGATCCAGGCCGGCGGGGCCCCGAGAGGATGGACCCCGTAGGGACGCTCCTCCACCACCCGTACGCCCATCGCCTCCAGCATCGGCACCGCCTCGGACAGCGGTAGCGGCTGGTCCGAGGACAGGAGCTTGAAGCGCAGCGTGCCCCTGGGCGCCTCCAGCGGCCGGTACAGGCTCATGCTGGAGTCGCCGCCAGAGAGCAGTTCCTCGAGCCGCTGGATGTCGTAAATGGCGCTGAGCGCCGGGAAGTCCTCGCGGTAGGCGGCCGGGAACGCCTCGGCGTAGCGGCCGAAGAGCAGGTTGCCCTGCTCCTCGCCGAAGTAGTCGAGCAGGCAGTCGTGGAGCTGGTCGCTCCATGAGCGGGTCGCCTCGGCGAGCTTGCCCTCCAGCTCGAAGGCGTCGACCTCCGGTCCGTGGCCCACCCGCATCCGGATGATGAAGTACAGGCGCGCCAGCACCGACTCGGTCAGCCGCACCGAGAAGTCGAGGCTCTCTCCGTCCAGCGCCTGGGTGAGCACCTCCTCGATGCGCCGGCGCACCGCCGTCGTGTAGCGGTCGCGCGGCACGTACACCAGGCAGGAGACGAAGCGACCGTAGCGGTCGCGCCACATGAACAGCCGGACCCGCCGCCGTTCCTCCAGGCGGAGGATGCCCATGGCCACGTCGACGAGCTGTTCCTCGGAGATCTGGAACAGCTCCTCGCGCGGGAAGGTCTCGAGGATGTTCTGCAGCGCCTTCCAGTCGTGCCCACCGGGAGGCAGGCCCGCGCTCTCCAGCACGCGGGTGACCTTTCGCCGCAGCACCGGGATCTCACGCGGGTTCCGGTTGTAGGCGGCGGACGTATAGAGCCCGAGGAAGCGCCACTCGCCGATCACGTCGCCGTCGGCGTCGAAGCGCTTGATCCCGATGTAGTCGAGGTAGGACGGGCGATGGACGGTCGCCTTGGAGTTGGCCTTGGTGAGGACCAGCAGGTGCGGCTCGCGCGCCAGGCGGCGCGCCTCCGGCGGGAGCTTGGCGAAGCTGGGGGACAGCGGCCGGTCGGCCGTCTCCCGCAGGATGCCGAGGCCCGTCCCCCGGACCGGTCGCAGCACGTCCTCGCCGCCCTGGTCGTCGAGGTCGTAGACGCGGTAGCCGAGGAAGGTGAAGTTGCCCTGATCGATCCATTCCAGCAACGACCTGGCCTCGGCCAGCTCGTCAGGGTCCACCTTGGGCGGCTCGTCCGCCAGCTGCGTGAGGATCTCGCGCACCCGCTCGCGCATCGGTCCCCAGTCGTCGAACGCGGCCTTGACGTCAGCCAGGACACGCTCGATGCCCTGGTGCATCCGGTCCAGTACCTCTGGCTCGGTCTGCCGGTCGACCTCGATGTGGATGATCGACTCGCGGAGCCCGCCGGCGGGGCTGGCACCGTCGGGGAGCACCTCGACCAGTTCGCCCTGGTCGTCGCGGCGGACCGTGAGCACCGGGTGGATCGGCAGGTGGATGACCAGGCCCTGCCGGTTCAGCTCCATCGACACCGAATCGACCAGGAAGGGCATGTCGTCGGTGAGGATCTCGACCACCGAGTGGACCGATCGCCAGCCGTGCTCCTCGAAGCGCGGGCTGTAGACCCGCACCTTGGCGGCTCCGGGCATCCGCTGACGGGCGAAGCTCCACTGGGCCAGGGCGGCGCCGTACAGGTCGGGCACGGTTCGCTGGAGCAGGTCCGCCGGGTCCACCCGCCGGTAGAACTGGCGCATGAACGACTCGACCTTGGCGGCCCGATCGGAGGGGACCCGCTCCTGGATCATGGCGGCGATCCGGTCCAGGACCTCGGATTTCGCCTGCTCCGGCTGGGTCGGCATCGGTGGTTCCCCTCTTCGTCTCCCCCGGGGGCACCGTCGCTTGGTGGAGCGCCCGCCCCCGTTGGTCGGCGCTCTCCGCAGCACCCAAGATGGCAGATCGCCGGGCGTTGGGGTAGGGACCCGAAAACTCTGTGGAAAACTCCGAACGGCGGGTTGCGCCCGGCCCGCGGTCGCCCAGCGTCCCAAGCTCCGTCGGGCCGATCGACTACACTGCTTCAGGTCGGGTTGGTGCGGCCGCTGTCGAGGTGACACCACGTCCAGGCTTCATGGTGGCGCGCGGGACGCCCTCGACGTCCAGCTCGCCGGAACGATCTTCCTCGACCTGGTGTTCTCAGGGCTCACCGGGCAGCCGCGGCTGGGCACCGAGATCCGCACCGCGGGCCTGGGCTCCTCCCCTGGCGGCATGGCCAATCTGGCGGTGGCGCTGGCCCGGCTGGACCTGCGGGTGGGGCTCGCCGCCGCGTTCTCCACCGATCTGTACGGCAGCTACCTGTGGCGGACGCTCGGTGAGCAGGAGGGCGTGGACCTCTCCGCGTCGCGGCAGGTGGTGGGCTGGGCCACGCCGGTGACCGTGTCGCTCGCCTACCAGCGTGAGCGCAGCATGATCACCTACGAGGAGCCGCCGCCGCTGCCGGTCGGCCAGCTGCTCTCCAGCTCGCGCCGGGCGCGGTCGTTCTTCACCCACGTCGACGACGGGCCGATGCCCTGGCTGGCGCGCGTCCGCCAGGCCGGCACGACGGTGTTCGCCGACGTCGGCTGGGACACCAGCGAGCGCTGGTCGCCGGGGGTGCTGGACAACCTCGCGGCGGTCGACGTGTTCATGCCGAACGCGGTCGAGGCGATGGCCTACACGCGCACCCGCGACCCGGAGGCGGCGCTGGAGGTGCTGGCGCAGCTCGTGCCGGTCGCGATCGTCAAGTGCGGCCGCGACGGAGCGCTGGCCTGCTCGCTGGAGACGGGCGAGCGCGTGCGCGAGCCGGCGATCGTGATCGAGGCGCTGGACCCGACCGGCGCCGGCGACGTGTTCGGCGCCGGGATCGTCCTCGGCGCGCTGGAGGGCTGGCCGCTCGCCGAGCGGGTCCGCTTCGCGAACCTGTGCGCCGGGCTCTCCTGCCGATTCTCCGGTGGCTCGCTGGCGGCTCCCTGCTGGAACGAGGTCGCCTCCTGGTGCCGCGAGCTGGAGGCCGACCCCGACGTCCCGGTCGAGACCAAGCGCGGCTACCGGTTCCTCCAGCCCTACTACGACCGGCACGTCCGCTCCGTGAAGTGCCGCCGACCCGAGCCGACGATCGTCGCGGGCTGAGGGATGCCGGCGCGGCGCATCGCCATCGTCGGGGCTGGCAGCGCCTACCTGCCCGGCGTGATCCGCGGCCTGCTGGCGCGCGCCGGCGACCTCGCCGGCTCGGAGCTGGTGCTCTACGACCTGGACGCCGGGCGCCTGGAGCTGATGCGCGGGCTGGCGGCCCGGATGATCGCCGCGGCCGGCGCCGACCTGGAGGTCCGAGCCGAGCCCTCGCTGCGGCCCGCGCTGGAGGAGGCGGACTTCGTGTTCACCACCTTCCGGCCGGGTGGGATGCATGCGCGCCACCTGGACGAGTCGATCCCGCTGCGCCACGGCGTGGTCGGCCAGGAGACCGCGGGCCCCGGCGGGTTCCTGATGGCCTGCCGCTCGGTGCCGGTGCTGCTGGAGATCGCCGGGATCCTCCATCGGACCGCGCCGCACGCCTGGATCGTCAACTACACCAATCCGACCGGCATCGTGACCGACGCCGTCCTGCGCCACGGCGGCGCGCGCATCGTCGGCCTGTGCGACCAGCACGTCGGCGACCTGGAGCTGTGGGCGCGGCTGCTGCGCTTGCCGTACGAGCGCGTGGAGGCCGACTGGCTGGGCTTGAACCACGCCACCTGGGCCGAGCGACTGCGCGTCGACGGCACCGAGCTGGGCGGCCAGCTCGGCGAGCGGCTGGAGCGCCTGGAGCCGCCGGGCGGCGCGGACCTCGCCACGCGGCAGCTGGTGGAGCTGGCCAAGGCGCTGGGGCTGCTGCCGAACTCCTACGCGCGGTATTACTACTTCCACGACGACGTCCTGGCCGAGCTGCGGGCCAGACCGACCACCCGCGCCCAGGACGTCATGGCCCGCCTGCCGGCGCTCTACGACGACTACCAGGCCGCCGCCCGCCAGGCGTCGCCCGAGCCGTCGCGCGAGCGTGGTGGCGGCGGCCACGGGGAGTTCGCGATCGAGGTGATCTGCGCGATCGCCGGCGACGAGCGGCGCCGGCTGATCGTGAACACCCGCAACCGCGGCGCCATCGACGGGTTCGAGGCCGAGGCCGTGGTGGAGGTGCCCTCGCTGGTCGGCGCCGAGGGTCCGGTGCCGCTGCCGATGGGGCCCCTGCCACGCCAGGTCCGCGGCCTGACCATGGCGGTCCACGAATACGAGTGGCTCGCCGCGGAGGCGGCGGCCAGCGGTGACCGCCGCCGCGCGCTCCAGGCCCTGCTCGCGCACCCATTCGTCAAGCGCAAAGCCGCCGCCGAGGCGATCCTGGAGGAGGGCCTGGCGGCCCATCGCGCCCACCTGCCGCAGTTCTTCCCGGCGGGCTGAGGGCCTGTGGACAACGTTCGTTGGTCGTCTGGCGGAGGGACTAGCATGGGCGCGCTCGAAACGGACACCTCGAAGGAGCCCCAGTGCCCGCCTCCGTTCCCTCCGATCCAGCCAGCGCCCCGCAGCCGGGGGAGCCCGCCCGCGCCGAGCTGGTCGCCGGCCTGAAATTCGACCCTCAGGGTCTGGTGACCGCGGTGATCCAGGACCATGCCGACGCCACCGTGCTGATGGTCGGCTGGATGGACGCCGAGGCGGTGCGCCGCACGCTGACCACCGGTCGGACATGGTTCTGGAGCCGCTCCCGCCGCGAGTACTGGCAGAAGGGCGAGACCTCCGGTCACCGGCAGTACGTGCGCTCGGTGCACGCCGACTGCGACCGGGACACGCTGCTCGTGCGGGTCGAGCAGATCGGCGGCGCCTGCCACACGGGCGCCAGGAGCTGCTTCGAGGAGGCGCTGCCGGCGGTCACCGGCTCCTCGGCGGACGGTGCGGCCACGGGTTCCTCGGCGGACGGTGCGGCCACGGGTTCCGAGGCCTTCGGGTCCCCGGCCGCCGCGCGCGCCGGCGCCGTGGGCGGGGAGACCCGACCATGAGCGCCTCGAGTCCCGGCGGCCTGCGGCCCACCCTGGAGGAGTTCGTCCTGCTGGCCAAGGAGTACTCCGTCGTGCCGGTCTGGCGGGAGCTGCTCGGTGACCTCGAGACACCGGTGAGTGCCTTCCGCAAGCTCGGTGGCGCCGAGGGCTCGGTCCTGCTGGAGAGCGTCGAGCACGGCGAGCGGTGGGGCCGGTTCTCGTTCATCGGCACCGACCCGCTCGCCACCTTCCGGGCGCGCGACGGGCGCGTCACCTGGACGGGCGATCCGCCGGACGGGCTGCCGTCGGGTCCTCCGATGGCGGTGCTGCGCGCCGCGCTGGAACGGCTGCGCTCCCCGGCCATCCCCGAGCTGGCGCCCCTGCATGCCGGCGCGGTCGGGTATCTCGCCTACGACATCGTGCGCGAGCTGGAGCGCCTGCCGGATCGGACCGACGACGACCTGCAGCTCCCGGACGCGCTGCTGATCCTGCCGCGCTCGGTGGTGGTGTTCGACCACCTCGGTCAGCGCATCGCGCTGGTGGCCAACGTGCTGGTCAGCCAGGACACCGACCTCGAGGACGCCTACCGGGCGGCCGCCGGCCGGCTGGACGCGCTCGCCGAGCGGCTGGCCGTGCCCGCGCCGAGCCCGCCGACGCCGCTGCCCGCCGCCGGTCCCGCCGCCAAGGCCACCAGCGACCTGGAGCCGGGCCGCTACAAGCGGATGGTCGAGACGGCCAAGGAGCACATCCGGGCGGGCGACGTCTTCCAGGTGGTGCCGTCACAGCGCTTCTCGGTGCGCACCAGCGCCGACCCGTTCGACGTCTACCGGGTCCTGCGGGTGGTCAACCCGTCGCCGTACATGTACTTCCTGCGCCTGCCAGGGGTCACCCTGGCGGGGTCCTCGCCAGAGGTGCTGGTCACCGTGCAGGGCCGTGCGGCGACCATGCGGCCGATCGCCGGGACGCGCCCGCGTGGCGCGGACCAGGCCTCCGACCTGGCGCTGGAGCGCGAGCTCAAGGACGACGAGAAAGAACGCGCCGAGCACGTGATGCTGGTCGACCTTGCGCGCAATGACCTCGGCCGCGTCTGCCGCCCGGGCACGGTCAAGGTCGAGGACTTCATGCGGGTGGAGCGGTACTCGCACGTCATGCACCTGGTCTCGGACGTGACCGGCGAGCTGGCCGAGGGGGTGACCTCGTTCGACGTGCTGGCGGCCTCGTTCCCGGCGGGGACGGTGTCGGGATCGCCGAAGGTGCGGGCGATGGAGATCATCGACGACCTGGAGCGCCATCGCCGTGGTCCCTACGCGGGCTGCGTCGGCTACTTCGACTTCTCCGGCAACCTGGACACCTGCATCACCATCCGCACATGCGTCTTCGTGGGCGGCGTCGCCCATTGCCAGGCGGGCGCCGGGATCGTGGCCGACTCGGTTCCCGAGCGCGAGGAACGCGAGACCGAGGCCAAGGCCAGGGCGCTGCTCGCCGCGGTCGCCGCCGCCGAGGCGCTGCCGGGCTCCCGCCGGGCGGAGGCCGGCTCCAGCGGCGCACCGGCCGAGCGTGCCGAGGTGGAGCATGCGCGGCCCTGACGGCCCGCGCTCCGGTCCTGGTCCCGTGCCGGCCAGGCCGGCGGGGGAGCGGCCGCAGGACCCGACCGGACGGCCCGGCGGCGTGGCCGAGCGGGTGGACGGGCGGGGGTCGCTGCGGGTGACCTTGCTGGTGCTGCTGGTCGGCGTGCTCCTGGTGGTCCTCGGCGCGGGGCGGTCGTGGGCGGGGCTGCAGGCGGCGGTCTCGGTCCCCAGCCTGGGCAGCACCCGGGTGGGCTCGACCAACCTGACCGGCAACGACCTCGCGCCGCTGTCCGGCCTGGCGCTGCTCGGCCTGGTGCTGGTCGTGGGGATCGCGGTCACCCGGGGCCGAGGCCGCTGGCTGGTCGGCGTGGCGCTGCTGGCCCTCGCGGTCACCCTGCTGGTGCAGACATCGGCGGCCGCCGCTCGCGCCCGTTCGGAGGCCGAGCGGCGCGCGCGGCAGGGCGAGTTGGTCGGCGTGCCGGCCGGCGGCGACCTGCGGGTGAGCAGCCCGCGGTCCGGACCGGTGCTGGCGCTGGCGGGCGGTGCGCTGCTGGTGCTGGCCGGCGCGGAGACGCTGCGCCGGGGGTCGAGCTGGCCAACGCTGGGTGCCGCCTTCCGGGCGCCGCAGGACCGCCCGACCCCGGCGAGCTCCGAGGGTGGCGAGCCGCCCTGGGAAGGCGACTGACCGCCCAGGTGGCGCTCCCGACCGCCCAGGTGGCGCTCCCGACCGCGGCGCCGCGTCGGCGCCTTCTCCGTGGCCCGGTGAGGCGGCACCTGCGCCGTAGCCTGGTGCGGGTCGCTGTGCTCCTGGCGGTCGCGGGGCTGCTCAGCGCCGGGTGCGGGAGCACGACCAAGCCGGCGCGGCCATCGCCGAGCCCGACGTCGGCCGCGGCGTCGTCCACGAGCCCCGCACCGTCCCCGGCCAAGCTCGCGTGGCGGCGGCTGGCGCCCGCGCCGTCGGAGCGGACCGAGGTGACCGCGGCCGCCGTCGGACCGGACGTCTACCTCATTGGCGGGTACCGCGGTGACGGCACCACCGTCTCGACCGTCCAGGTCTACGACACCCGCCGGAACCGCTGGCGCCAGGGGCGGCCGCTGCCCTTGGCGGTCAACCACGCCATGGCCGCCTCGGTGGGCGGTTCGGTGGACGTCTTCGGCGGCTACACGGCCAACGGCACGCCGAGCGCCAGCGCGTTCCGGCTCCACCATGGCGGCTGGCGACGCCTGGCCGACCTGCCCGCCGGACGCGCCGCGGGCACCGCTGTGGCGGTCGCCGACAAGGTCTACCTGGCCGGCGGCATCGGGCCCGGCGGCCTGGCCCGGACGATGCTCGTCTTCGACGCGGCCGCCAACCGGTGGTCGTCCGCGCCCGGGCCGCCCACTCCACGTGAGCACCTGGCCGGCGCCGCCGCGGACGGCAAGGTGTACACCATCGGTGGTCGGGTCCGCGGTCACGGCGACCTCGGCGCCGTGGAGCTGTTCGACCCGGAGACCGCTCGATGGACCGCATTGCCGCCGCTGCCGACACCGCGCGGCGGGCTCGGCGCCACCGCGACCGCCAACGGCTTCGTGGTGGCGGCTGGCGGCGAGCCGTCAAGCGAACGGACGACGACCTTCGCGGAGGCGGACGCGCTCGACGTCCGCACCGGTGCCTGGCGGTCGCTGCCACCGATGCCGACCCCCAGGCACGGGCTCGGCGTCGCCGCGATCGGCACCGCCGTCTACACCCTGGCTGGCGGCCCGCGGCCAGGCCTGCACGTCGCCGCCACCGCCGAGGCGATCGACCTGGCTCCGCTCAGGCCCTGACCGCACAACGCCAGGCCCGCGGGACCCTCGGTCGTCACGCGTCCGGTGGGTCCGCTTCATTCGTCTCGAACCTGAGCCGGTCGCCTTCCGAACCTGCGCGAGGGATGCTACCAATGGCCATGGCCGAGGAGCCGGGGACCTGGTGGGAAAGGGCACGTCGTGAGCGTCGAGCATCCTGGGATGGGGGACAAGGGGACCATCCTGGTCGTCGAGGACGAGGAGTCGATCGCCGACCTCATCCGGCTCTACCTGGAGCGGGACGGCTTCCGGGTGGTCTGGCGCAGCGACGGCCGCTCCGGGCTGGCGTCGGTCAGCGCCGAGCGGCCGCGGCTGGTGGTGCTGGACCTGATGCTGCCCGGCATGGACGGCTTCGAGGTGACCAGAGCCCTGCGCGGCAACGGCGGCCACATCCCGATCATCGTCGTGACCGCGCGCGAGGAGGAGGCCGACCGGGTGCTCGGCCTGGAGCTTGGCGCCGACGACTACGTCACCAAGCCGTTCTCGCCCCGGGAGCTGGTTGCCCGGGTCAAAGCGGTGCTACGGCGGTCGGAGCCGGAGCCGGTGGAGGCGCGGGAGTCCGCCATGCACCTTGGCAGCCTCACGGTCGACCCCGCGCGCCGCGAGGTGATCTTCGAGGGGCGCGGCGTCGAGCTGACCGCCCGGGAGTTCGACCTGCTCAGCTACCTGGTGCGCAATCGGGGGCTGGTGCTCACCCGCGATCAGATCCTGGAGCGGGTCTGGGGCTACGCGTTCCCCGCCGACACGCGCACCGTGGACGTGCACATCCGCCAGTTGCGCGCCAAGCTCGGCGACCGCGCGCCGATCCGGACCATCCGCGGTGTCGGCTACAAGGCGGACGATCGAGGATAGGCGCCGATGAGCTGGGAAAGCGGATCGAGCGGAAGCGACCGAGGCGGGACGCCTCCAGCCGATGGCGGTGCCGCCGACCGCCTCGGCCAGGTGCGCGCTTGGCTGGCCGAGCGGGCCGCGAGGCTTCGCGATCGGGCGAGCCAGCGCTGGCGGGAGCGGGTGGAGCCGGATCCTCTCGCGGGCCCGGCGCCCGCCGCCTGGGGGAGCGAGCCGGCGGCGCCAGCGATCCCCGTGCCGGTACGCGGCCACCCGAGGCAGCGATCGCTGCGGAGCCGCCTGCTCTGGTCGTTCGTGGGGGTCGCGGCGCTGGCCGCGCTGATCGTCGGGATCGTGACCCTCTCGCTGGTGCGGCTGGCCAGCGTCAACGGCCTCGAGGAGCAACTCCGTGACCAGGCCGAGGTGGCCTCCACGATCGGCATCGGCGGCGGGACGCCTCCCTGCGTGACGCTGGCCGCCCTCCGCGCCGTGCAGACGGAGATGTACCTGGTCGCCTCGGACGGCTCACCACAGGCGGTCACCTGCCGGCGGTTCCGCACGGCGCGGCTGAGCGGCCCGGTCGCACCGGCGCCCGACGTCGACCTGCGCGTCGACCTCGAGGGCGGGGCGGTCAAGACCGGCAGCCGCGGCAGCGTCGTCTACGCGGTCGCCCCGCTCCAGCAGTCGGTCCAGGACCTGCGGGGGGTTCGCTACGACGGCGTCCTGCTGACGCATTCCCTGGGCGGGCTCGGGATCGGTCTGGTCGGCGGGGTGGCGTGGCGGCTGCTGCTGGCAACCGCGCTGGCCATGGCGATCGCGGCGCTGGTCGCCTGGCTGCTCGCCGGTCGGCTCACCGCCCCGCTGCGCCGGCTGGCGGGAGCGGCGCGGCAACTCGGCGCCGGGCAGTTGTCGACCAGGGTGCGGGTGGAGGGCGACGACGAGGTGGCCGAGGTCGGCGCCGCCTTCAACGAGATGGCGGCCGACATCGAGCACAGCCAGGGCGAGCAGCGCGCCTTCCTGGCCAGCGTGAGCCACGAGCTGAAGACGCCGCTCACCGCCGTCCAGGGCTACACCGAGGCACTGCTGGACGGGACCATCACCGACCCGCCCGCCCGCCACCGGACGCTTGAGCGCATCCACGGCGAGACGCTCCGGCTGGCCCGCCTCGTGCAGGACCTGATCGACCTGGCGAGGCTCGGTCGGGGGCAGTTCGCGGTGAGCCCCGTCGACGCCGACGTGACCACGGTGCTCCGCGAGGCCGTCGCCGTCGCTGCGGAGCGCGCCGCCGCCCAGGGGGTGAGCGTGGAGCAGCAGGTGCCGGACACGCCGCTGCTGGCCCGCGTCGACCCCGGGCGGCTCCGCCAGGTCCTGGACAACCTGCTCGACAACGCCACCCGGTCGAGCCCGACCGGCCATCCCGTGCTGGTCGCGGCCCGGCCCTTGGCCGGCGGCTGGGTCGAGCTCGCGGTGGTCGACCGCGGCCCCGGGATCGCCACCGAGGACCTGCCCCGCGCGTTCGACCGGGGCTACCTCTGGTCGCGATACCGTGGCACGCGAACGGTCGGCTCGGGGCTGGGCCTGGCGATCGTCAAGGCGCTGTGCGACGCCATGGGGGTCACCGTCCGCGCCGAGTCCGGCCGCGAGTACGGCCGCGGCGGCACCGCCTTCCGAATCGCGCTGCCGCCCGCGCAGTCGAGCCGGCCGTCGTGGGCCGCATCGGGGCACGGATTGCCCACGCCGCGATAGTCGGCCGCGCGGGTTCGCCCGCCCCGCCGTCCGGTTGTCCACAGATTCCGAGCAGGCGTCGAGCGGGCACGGCGAGGCCGATAGAATCGGCGCGTGTCCACGCCAACGAGCTTCCTTGACCGCGCCAGCGCCGACGCCCGGCTGGCCGCGGAGCGCCGCGCCGCGCACCTGCCCCTCGCCGAGCTCCGGCGGGCGGTCGCCGCCGCCCCGCCCGCTCGTGGCTTCCGCGCCGCCCTGACCGGAGCCGGCGTCGGTGGCGGACGCGACCGAGCGCCGGACGATCGCGCGGGACAGGCGTCCGGGCGCCCGCCGCGCGGCGCCGGCGACCCGGCGGGTGGCCCCCGGATCGCGCTGATCGCCGAGGTGAAGCGGCGCTCGCCGTCAAAGGGCGACCTGCGGCCGGACCTCGACCCGGCCGCCCTCGCCAGCGCCTATCGCGGCGGCGGCGCCAGCGGCGTGAGCGTGCTCACTGAGCCGGTCCATTTCGCGGGCAGCCCCGAGGACCTCCAGAAGGTCCGGGCCGCGGTCGACCTGCCCGTGCTGCGCAAGGACTTCGTCACCGTCCCGTATCAGGTCTGGGAGGCACGGGCATGGGGAGCGGACGCGGTCCTGCTGATCGTCGCGGCGCTCGACCCGCCGCTGCTGGCCGACCTGCTCGCCGAGGCGGGCGCTGCCGGGCTGGACGCGCTCGTCGAGGTCCACACCCGCGAGGAGGCGGCGGTCGCCGCGGCGGCCGGGGCCGGCCTGATCGGCGTCAACGCGCGGGACCTGGCGACTCTCACGGTCGACCTGCGGCGCTTCGCCATGGTCCGTGAGGCCCTGCCGCCCGGCGCCACCCTGGTGGCCGAGAGCGGCATCCGCACCCGCGCGGACGTGGAGGCGGTGGCCGGGGCCGGCGCCCACGCGGTGCTCGTCGGCGAGGCGCTGGTGCTGGCACCCGACCCCGAGGCGGCCGCGGCCGAGCTCCTCGGGCGCACCGGATCGCCCGCACCTGGCAGTGAAAACCCTGCGACAAAGGACGGATGACATGGCCGAGCCGAGGAAGATCCTGTTGGGCGAGGACGAGCTGCCGACGGCCTGGTTCAACATCACCCCGTCGCTGCCCAGCGCGCCCAGCCCCTACCTGCACCCGCAGACCAGGGAGCCCGTTGGTCCGGACGCGCTCGCCCCGCTGTTCCCGATGGCCCTGATCCAGCAGGAGGTCAGCACCGACCCGTGGATCGACATCCCCGGCCCCGTGCTCGACACCTACCGCATCTGGAGACCCACACCGCTGATCCGCGCGCTCGACCTCGAGCGGGCGCTGGGGACGCCCGCCCGCATCTACTACAAGTACGAGGGCGGTTCACCCGCCGGCTCCCACAAGCCGAACACGGCGGTCCCGCAGGCCTACTACAACTCCGCGGAGGGCGTCCGGCGGCTGACCACCGAGACTGGCGCCGGCCAGTGGGGCAGCGCGCTCGCCTTCGCCTGCTCCCGCTTCGACATGGAATGCACCGTCTACATGGTGCGCACCTCCTACGACAACAAGCCCTACCGGCGCTCGCTGATGGAGACCTGGGGCTCCAGGGTGGTCCCGTCCCCGTCGGAAGAGACCAACGCCGGCCGCGCGGTCCTGGCGGCCGACCCGGACTCGCCGGGCTCGCTCGGCATCGCCATCTCCGAGGCGGTGGAGGTCGCGGCGACCTCGCCGGACACGCACTACTCGCTCGGCAGCGTGCTCAACCACGTGCTGCTCCACCAGACGGTCATCGGGCTCGAGCTGAAGGCCCAGCTCGACAAGGCCGGGGTCCAGCCCGACGTGATGTTCGGCTGCGTGGGCGGGGGATCGAACTTCGCCGGCTTCAGCTTCCCGCTGCTGGCCGACAAGCTCGCGGGCAAGCTCGCCACCCGCTTCGTCGCGGTCGAGCCGACCGCCGCGCCCACCCTCACCAAGGGACGCTTCGACTACGACTTCGGCGACCAGGCGGGCATGACCCCGCTGATACGGATGTACACGCTCGGCGCCGACTTCATCCCAGCCCCGATCCACGCCGGCGGGCTCCGGTACCACGGCGACTCGCCGCTGGTGTCGCTGCTCGTCAAGGAGGGCCAGATGGAGGCCGTGGCCTACCCGCAGTCCAAGGTCTTCGAGGCGGCGGTCCAGTTCGCCCGCACTGAGGGCCTCCTGCCGGCACCCGAGCCCGCGCATGCGATCCGCGCCGTGATCGACGAGGCGCTGCGCTGCAAGGAGGAGGGCTCGCAGGAGACGCTGGTGTTCAACCTCTGCGGGCACGGGCACTTCGACCTCAAGGCATACGACGACTACCTCTCAGGAAACCTGCTCGATGTCTGAACCAGATCGCGACCGGTCCGCGGTGCTCGAGGCCTCCGGGCCGTCCGAGGCGCCGGGGCGCATCAGCGCGGTCCCGCCACTTGCGGCCGGGACCGCGGTCGAGCCGCGGACCGTTCCGCACCGGCCCGACCCGCTCGGCCACTTCGGCGTCTGGGGCGGCCGCTTCGTCCCCGAGGTCTTGATGCCCGCGGTGGACGAGCTGGCCGCCGCGTTCGACGACGCCATCGCCGACCCGTCGTTCCTGGCGGAGCTGGACGACCTGCGCCGCTCCTACGCGGGCCGTCCCACCCCGCTCACGCTGGCCAGGCGCCTGTCGGCCGAGCTCCGTCTGAGGGTCTGGCTGAAGCGCGAGGACCTCCTCCACACCGGTGCGCACAAGCTCAACAACGCCCTCGGACAGCAGTTGCTGGCCAAGCGGATGGGCAAGTCGAGGGTGATCGCCGAGACCGGCGCCGGCCAGCACGGCGTCGCCACCGCCACGGTGGCCGCGCTGCTCGGGCAGGAGTGCGTGGTCTACATGGGGGAGGAGGACACCCGCCGCCAGCATCTCAACGTCGTGCGCATGCGGCTGCTCGGCACCGAGGTCCGCTCGGTCTCCAGCGGCACGGCGACCCTCAAGGACGCGGTCAGCGAGGCGCTGCGCGACTGGGTCGAGTCGGTCCAGACGACCCACTACGTGATCGGGTCGGTGGTCGGGCCGCATCCCTTCCCGCTGATGGTCCGCGAGTTCCAGCGGGTCATCGGCGAGGAGGCGAGGGCGCAGATCCGCGAGGTGATCGGCGGGCCGCCGGAGCTGGTGGTCGCCTGCGTCGGCGGCGGCTCCAACGCCGCGGGGATGTTCGCGCCCTTCGTCGACGACGACGTCCCTCTGGTCGGCGTCGAGGCCGGTGGCCGCGGCCCGGGCCCTGGGGACAACGCCGCGTCCACGACCTTCGGGGAACCGGGCGTGCTCCACGGCGCGCGCTCCTACGTGCTCCAGGATTCCGACGGCCAGGTGCTGCCGACGCACTCGGTCTCGGCTGGGCTCGACTACCCGGCGACCGGGCCGGAGCACGCCTTCTGGAAGGACAGCGGCCGCATCCGCTACACCGAGGTCTCCGACGACCTGGCTCTGGAGGGCTTCAAGCTGCTGGCCCGCACCGAGGGCATCCTGCCGGCGCTGGAGCCGAGCCACGCCATCGCGTGGCTGGCCAGGGCCGCGCGGGAGGGCGAGATCCCGCCGGCTACGCGCGTGCTGCTGTGCCTGTCGGGCCGAGGGGACAAGGACGTCGAGACCGTCGCCCGCTTGCTCGGCGAGGAGGTGGGCCGGTGACCACGTCACCCACGCCCGCGGCGGCGGCGGCCGCGCGGTCGGCACCGGGATCGGCGGCGGCGTGGCGGCCGCCGGCGGAGCGGCTGGAGGCCAGACTAGCCGAGGCTCGCCAGCAGGGCCGCGCCGCCCTCGTCACCTATGGCGTGGCCGGCTATCCCGATCGGGACACGGCGCTGGCGGCCTTTCGAGCGATGGCGGAGGCCGGCGCCGACGTGCTCGAGGTGGGCCCGCCGTACTCGGACCCGCTGATCGACGGGCCGGTGATCCAGCGGGCCGTGCAGGCCGCGCTCGACCGCGGCTCCCGCCTCGACGACGTGCTGGCGATGGTCGCGGAGCTCACCGCCGACCCGGCCGTGCCGCCGGTGGTGCTGCTGCTCTACTACAACCTGATCGCCCACCGTGGGGTGGAGCGGTTCGCCGGTGACCTCGCCGCCGCGGGCGCCTGCGGCGCGGTCGTGCCCGACCTGCCACCGGAGGAGGCGGGGGACTGGCTGGCCGCGGCCGGACGAGTCGGGATCGCGCCGATCTTCCTGGCCGCCCCGACCTCGACGGACGCACGGCTCGAAACGGTGGCACGCGCCGGCCGTGGGTTCATCTACGCGCAGGCGACCCTCGGCGTGACCGGCTTGCGCGCCTCGCTGGCGGCGGGCGTCGAGGACCTGGTCGGCCGGGTGCGTAGCCACAGCGACCGGCCGGTGTGCGTCGGCATCGGCGTGTCGAACCCCGAGCAGGCGGCCACCGTCGCCAGGTTTGCCGACGGCGTGATCGTGGGCACCGCCCTGGTGCGCCGGCTCGGCCAGGACGGCGTCGAAGGCGTTCGGGCGCTCACCGCCGAGCTGGCCGCCGCCATCCACACGGCCAGAGCCACATCCCCACCCCCCTGATACCAGCCGGTCCAGGAGGGCGCCTGGACGCTACGGCGAGGCGGCCGCCAGGCCGGGCTCCCTCACGGGCAGGTCGAGTTCGTCGGCGATGAAGGCGAGCACGTCGGCTTGGAGGTCGACCATGCGCGCGACCGAGCGGGCGCCGTGGCCGACCTCTCGCTCGGCGCGTAGCAGGATCGGCCGGCCGGAGTCGGTGGCCCACTGCAGGGCGGCGCACAGCTTGCGGGCGTGGAGCGGGTCCACGCGGCTGTCGGACTCGAACACGGTGAACAGCACCGCCGGATAGTCCGTGCCCTTGACCACGTGGTGATACGGCGAGTAGGCGTACAGCCAGCCGAACTCGACCGGGTCCTCGGCGTGGCCATACTCGTCGTTCCAGGTGACCCCGAGCCCGAAGCGCTCGTAGCGGATCATGTCGAGCAGCGGCGCGCTGCACACCGCCGCGCGGAACAGCTCGGGCCGCTGGGTCAGGGTGGCGCCGACCAGCAGGCCCCCGTTGGACCCGCCGGAGATGGCCAGCCGGTCCGGTCGCGTGTAGCCGGCCCGGATCAGGTGCTCCGCGGCGGCGGCGAAGTCGTCGAACACGTTCTGCTTGTGCTCGCGCATCCCCGCCCGGTGCCACGCCTCGCCCTCCTCGCTGCCCCCGCGAAGGCCCGCGATCGCGTACACGCCGCCCTGCTCGACCCAGGCGCCGATGGTCGCGCTGTAGGAAGGGGTCAGCGCGATGTTGAAGCCGCCGTAGCCGTACAGGATGGTCGGCTGAGCGCCGTCGGGCTCCAGCCCACGGCGATGGAGCACGAACATGCGGACCTCGGTGCCGTCCTTGGACCGGTAGGTCCGCTGGGCGGCGACGATCTCCGGGAGCTCCACCGTCCCCGGGGCGTCCATCCAGGTCGTCAGCTCCCCAGCTGACACCTGGTAGCGGAACACTATCGGCGGGGTGGTGAAGTCGCTGTAGCCGATCCAGGCCTCGTCGCCGCCCCCTGGACGGGCGGTCATGCCGACCACCGAGCCGGGTCCCGGCAGCGGCACACTGGGCCGCTGCTCGCCGCTGGCGCGGTCGTGCACCTGCACGCCGCCGACCGCATGGAGCGTCCGCGCCACCACCACCGCGTCGTCGGTCAGCACGAAGCCGTCGAGCACCCCGTCCGATTCCGCGACCACCTCGCGCCAGTGGCCGGGCGCGGGCTCGGCCGGGTCGGCGACCACCACCCGGAAGCGCGGGGCACCCAGGCTGGTCCGCAGCCACAGCAGCCCGTCGCGCTCGACTCCGCCCCCGGTCTGGGCGTCGACGCCCTCCTGGACCGGCCGCAGGACCCCGTCGCCCTCCAGGTCGGCGATGTAGAGGTCGTTGCGCGGCGCCGTGCCCAAGGAGGCGGCGACGACCAGCCAACGGCCGTCGTCGGAGAGGTTGATGTCGTGGTACTCGGTCTTCTCGCGCCCTTCCCCGAACACCAGCGCATCGCTGTCGGTCGGCTGCCCGACGCGGTGGCGCCAGACGCGCCGGTGGAACTGGTCCTCGCCCTCCGGCACCTGCTCGAGCTTCAGCCGCCGCCCGTAGAAGTACTCCTCGCCGCCGGGCAGCCAGGCCACCACGCAGTAGCGGGTCCGCTCGATCGGCCCCTCTACCACCTCGCCGGTGCCGACGTCGAGCACCCATAGCAGCGGCTCCTCGTCGCCGCCCTTGGAGAGCTGGTAGGCGAGCCTGGTGCCTTCCAGCGACACGAACCATCCGTCCAGCGTCACGGTGCCGGCCTCGGACAGGGCACTGGGGTCGATCAGCACCCGCTCGGACCCGTCGGCCTCCCGCACCAGCAGGACCGGGTGCTCCTGGTCGCCGCGGCGGCGCTCGAAGAACCACCGCTCGTCGCGCACCACCGGCGCGCTCACGAGGCCCGCGGCGAGCAGCCTGCCCACCCGGTCGCGGAGCACGCGGCGGCCGGGACGGCCGGCCATCCACCCGTCGAACAGCTCGGCCTGGGCCTGGCTCCAGGCGATGGTCTCTGGGGTGGCCGGATCTTCGAGCCAGCGATAGGGATCGGCGACCTGGACTCCGTGCAGCGTCTCGACCAGATCGAGACGGGGGGCCGAGGGATAGCGCATGGAGTGCAGCCTAGCCGACCACTCGGCCGCCTTGCACCCGCTTCGCCCCCGAGCCCCACGGGCGGGAACGCCGCCTGCGTGGCCCCCACAGATCGTGCATGCCCGTCATTTCGGGGGAAGGGTGCTCACGAACTCGATCGCGCGGTCGATCCATCTCGCCAGCTCTGCTCGGCGGCTGACGATCGCTCCGCCGACGAGGACCCAGCTCCTGCCCGACCGGCCGCCCATGACCATCGGACGCGCGCCCGGCTCGGTGATGAAGCGGTCGTAGTCCGTCTTGGCGATGCGGACCAGCAGGTCGTCTCCCATCACGCCGCAGAGCAGGTTGCCGCGCAACATGAAGCAGATGCCGCCGACCATCGGCTTCTCGGCGATCTCGTCGAGCTCGTCGAGATGGGCGCGTATCCGCCCTCGCAGCGCTTCGTCGATCGGCATCTCGGCTCAGCCAGCCGGGTGGAGCGCCATCAGCTCCCCATCGACGTCGCCGAAGCTCGCCGGGTTTCTCTCAGCCACGGCTCGACTCCCCGTTGCAGACCGACCGGGCATGGAAGCTATCCACAGAACTCCGTGTGGGGTAGTGCCCGAGGCGGGACTCGAACCCGCAAGCCCTTTCGGACAATGGCTTTTGAGGCCATCGAGTTTGCCAGTTTCTCCACTCGGGCTTGAGATGACCGACAGGAGCGTAGCGGAGATGCGGACCAGACAGGAAGTCGACACGGCGGCCTCCTTCCGCGCCTCCTCCGACCAGCAGCCGCGCCGCGGAGCAGGCGACGGTGGCGGGTTGTTATGGCCGTGTCAGACGATGTTGTGCTCTCGAGCCACAGCCGCGGCGGGGTCGGAGAACCGGCGTACGTCGAACCCGCTGATGTCCAGGAGCGGGGAGCGACCAAGGTAGAGGTCGCGGATGATCTCCCCGACCGCGGGTCCCATGAGGAAGCCGTGGCCCGAGAACCCCGTGGCGTACAGGAACCGCGACACCTCGCCATCCTCGCCGATGATCTGGTTGTGGTCTGGAGTGATCTCGTAGAGCCCGGCCCAGCCGGTGGTCAGGCCCGCGTCCAGGATCGACGGGGCGCGGCGCTCGACGAGGGCGAACAGCCTCGGCAGCCAGTCCTCGGTCTCGTAGTCGAGGTTGAACCCCGGTTGCTGGTCCGGGTCGGAGAAGCCAAGGACCAGACCACGGCCCTCCCCGTGGAAGTAGAAGGTGGAGGGGAAATCGATCGTCATGGGCAGGTGGTCCGGCAGATCGAGGATCGGCTCGGTGAACACCACCTGTCGCCGGTACGGGGTGACCGGGAGATCGACGCCCGCCATCGCCCCGATCTGTGCCGACCAGGCGCCGGCCGCGCAGACAACGGTGCTGGTACGGACCGTACCCGCATCCGTGCGGACGGCGGTCACGTCGCCGGCGTCCACGTCGATGCCGGTCACGGTGACCCCCGTGCGCAGCACCGCGCCGTGCCGGCGCGCACCGGTGGCGTACCCCAGCACCACTGACTCTGGAGAGGCAGTGCCGTCCTGGGGCGACCAGGCTGCGGCGAGGACGGCGTCGGTGTCGATCAGCGGAGACAGCCGCTTGGCTTCCGACGGCTCGATCATCCGGCTTTGGACGCCCAGTGAGTTCTGCAGCGTGACTCCGCTCTCGAAGGCGGCCACGTCCTCGGACCGCGAGATCAGGTACAGGTAACCGACCCGCCGAAGGTCAATGTCCTGGCCTGGTCGCTCCGCAAACCGGGAGTAGGCCTCCAGGCTGCGAAGCCCGATCTCGATGTTGGCGCGGTTGGTGAACGAGGAACGCACGCCGCCGACCGCCTTGCAGGTCGAGCCCGAGCCGAGGCTGTCGCGCTCGATGAGGACAACGTCGCCCACACCGGCCTCCGCCAAGTGGAATGCGCAGCTCGTCCCGATGACCCCACCCCCGATGATGACCACCTCGGCGCTTGGTGGAATCGCGTCTTGCGCCATTTCGCCCCCACCCGTCTCCCTGGCCGCGTGCCGCGAGCCGATGGAGACCCGGCGCTCATCGGTCCGGGGCCAGGCTCCTTCCGTTGGCGGCCCGTCACCAGAGCGTAACCGCTCAATCTCACCCCCGTCGATCTCGCGGACGCGGGGCGCTGGTACCAGAGCATGCTGGACGAGTTCGTGGAGTCGAAGCACTGATGCGGGAGTTGCGGGAGGGAAGGCCGAGAGATCAGCTCTGGCCGGCGCGCGACCCTGACGACCTTCACGTCGAACCGCCCGAACTGCTACTCGCCTTCCCGTTCGGTCGCCGGCCATCGACAAGCCGGCCGTCGACCGCCTCGCTGCCCTGTTCCTGGCCGGCCTGGCGTGAGGCGAGAGCGGGTTCGCCCCTTGCGTAGCGGCGTGGGCGCGAGCCGAAGCGGCGAGGAGGGCCGGTTGCTTCGGTTGGGTATGGGTGGTCGTGGGTGTGGCTGGGGTCCTTACTGCTGGTGGTGGCAGCAAGTTTGTGCTTATCTACGCGCCAGGAGGGCCTCTCCCGCCCGGGATGCATTTGTGCAGAGAAGGAGCGAGTGGCATGACTAGGCCAAGGTGGGTGGTCGGCGCGGCGGTGCTGGGTGTGATCGTGCTCCTGGCTGCCGGCTGTGCGAAGAAGAGCAGCACCGGCGGAGCCAACAGTGCCGCCTGCAAGAGCGACCAGTTCGGCTGCGTGGTGTACCAGAAGGGTACGCCGATCAAGATCGCCACACTGCTGGCGATCACGGGCGATAACAAGAACTTGGGTCTCGACAGCCAGCACGGCGCGCAGCTCGCTGCTGACTACCTGGACGGCAACTTCGACGGCAAGAACGGTCAGCTCTTCGGCCACGAGGTGCAGCTCGTGAACGAGGACGATGGCTGTAAGAAGGAAGTTGGGCAGGCGGGAGCTACGAAGATCGCCGCCGACCCGACCATCCTCTCAGTGATCGGCACCAGTTGCTCCAGCTCAGCCCTCGGGGTGGCGGACACGATCCTCTCCAAGAAGGGGATGCTGCTGATCTCGCCGTCGAACACCAACCCGAACCTGACGGCTCAGGGCACTCACCAGCCGTTCTACCTGCGCACCGCGCACAACGACCGGATTCAGGGCGCGGTGGTGGCTGACTTCGCCCACAACAAGCTGGGTGCGAAGACCGCGGCGACGATCCACGACGAGAGCCCGTACGCTGACGGGCTGGCGGCGGTGTTCCGCGACGTGTTCCAGAAGCTGGGTGGCAAGATCATCAACAACGGCAACCAGGCGATCCAGTCGACCGACAAGGACTTCAAGCCGGTCCTGAACACGCTTGCGCAGGGCAAGCCCGACTTCATCTACTACCCGGACTTCATCCCGGCTTGCGCGCTCATCGCGAAGCAGGCACGGACGATCCCGGCGTTGAGCAGCACCAAGCTGATGGGCTCCGATGGCTGCCAGGACCCGCAGTACCTCAAGGTCGGCGCCAAGGACGTGTTCGGGACCTGGCTGTCGGCGCCGGACGTCACGGCGCAGACGAGCACGAACGCGTTCTATGGCCAGCAGTTCCTGCCGGCCTACCAGAAGGAGTTCGGAACGCGGCCGCTGTCGGTCTTCAACGCCCACGCATGGGACGCCATGCAGATCCTGTTCACGGCGATCAAGCAGGCCGGCAAGGACGACAACGGCACGCTGACGATCTCGCGGACCGCCCTCAAGGACGCGATCTTCAAGACCAGCGACTACAAGGGGCTGAGCGGGACGCTCACCTGCACCCCGCTGGGGGACTGCGCCACCGCGGTGTCGATTGCGGTGTACGAGGTTCCTGGCATCCCGGTCGAAGGCGGCACACCGAACGCCAAGCCGGTGTTCACCGAGACCAAGACGCTTGCGGAAGCGTCCGCATAAGAGCAGGAGACCGGAGAGGCAGTAGGGCGAGAGGGTAGTTGCCTGGCGTGAGCGTCGTGGCCGTCGAGCATGTTCGGCGGCCACGACGCGCCCGGTCCACCGGCGGAGTGGAGGGGCGGTGAGACGGCTGTCCAGAGCGATGGTCCTTGCCGTGGTCGCGCTTTCGGCTTTGGTGGCCGGCTGCACCGGCAAGGCGCCGGCACCACGGCCGGCGGTGCCGCACGTCCACCGGTTGGACGGGAACTACACGGTCCACGGGATCTTCCGGCACCGGAACTATGGTGCGCCGTGCCTGGCGGCGGATGCGGGCTATGCCGACATCCATGCCGGCACGCCGGTGGTCGTGCGCGACAAGTCCGGGGCGGTGGTCGGCTCGGCGACGCTCGGGGACGGGACCCTGCACCAGCAACCCCTGCGGGGGAGGGACGACGACTGCCGGTTCCGGTTCTCGCTCACGTTGCCCGACCGGGCTGAGTACAGGATCGAGGTGAGCACGCGGGGAGTCGTGGCGTTCTCGCAGGCCGACCTGGAGCGTGCCCACTGGACGGCCAACCTCACGATCGGCGCATATACGGCGTTCGGCGGCGACTAGGAGGCGAGCTCAAGTGGGCCAACACGCGAGGTGGACATGACAGAGCAGAGCGGCGGGCCGGTCGAGACGGTGACCCCGCCGAGGACGGCGGTGCTCGCCGAGCGGTTCCCGATCCACCGGCTCACGCTGCTGGCCGTCGCCGTCCTGGTCGTGTTCGGCGTGGTCACGGGATCGTGGAAGACGATCGCTTCAGGTGAGATCAGCGGCGCGGGATGGCGCTTGTTCCTCGTGTTCGGCATCGCCCAGGGAAGCATCTACGCGCTGATCGCGCTCGGCTACAGCCTGGTCTACGGCATCCTGCTGATGATCAACTTCGCCCACGGCGAGGTGTTCATGGCGGGCGCGTTCGCCTCGTACTTCGTCGCCCAGTCGCTCGACAGCAAGGGTCTGCTCGACCGAGACCCCATACCGAGCCTTGCGTTGCTGTTCTTGACCGCGATCCTGGTGTCGATGTTGGTGGCGGTGCTCCTCGAGCGGGTCGCCTACCGTCCGCTCCGCAACGCTCCACGGCTGGTGCCGCTGATCACCGCCATCGGCGCGTCGCTGTTTCTCCAGTACACCTTCTCGGGCTTCTTCGGGTCGGACGCCAAGGGCTACCCCAGCGTCAAGAGCCTCAACGGGACATTCAACATCTTCGGTTTCCCGGTGTCGCGAACCCAGGTGCTGACCATCCTGACGGCGATCGTGATGATGGTCGGTCTCAGGTTGTTCATCGCCAGGACCAAGACGGGCAAGGCGATGCGGGCGGTCTCCGAGGACAAGGAGATCGCCAGTCTGATGGGGATCAACATCAACCGGGTCGTGGTGACCACCTTCGCCATCGGCGGGATACTGGCCGGCGTTGCCGGCGTGCTGTTCGCCCTGAGTTTCTCCGAGGTCGACTCGTTCATGGGCTTCGTCCCCGGCATCAAGGCGTTCACGGCGGCGGTCCTGGGGGGCATCGGCAGCGTCACTGGCGCCGCCATCGGTGGGCTCATCCTCGGCGTGGCCGAGTCGATCGGGCCTGTGCTGCTGCTCACCGGCATCCACGCCCCCGCGACGAACCAGCTCAGGGACGTGGTTGCGTTCACCATCCTGGTCCTGGTCCTGGTCTTCCGACCTGGCGGGATCCTCGGGACTGGCGACCCAGAGAAGGCATAGGACGGCTGCCGTGATGAGTTCCAAGTTGCTACGCAGGGCCGAAGGAGCAGGCCTGATCGGCGGCGTCACCGTCATCTACCTTGCCCTGGTTGGCATGATCGAGAAGTTCGAGGTGCGCCACCTCATTGGCGATTGGCTCAACCTGGGCAGCCTGATGCTGGCGTTGCCGCCGCTGCTGGCCGGCTATCTGGCAACCAGGCCCCGCGCGCAGGCCGGCCGGCTCGTGCAGCCCTCTCGGGGCCCGGCCGTTACGGCGGGGCTGGTCAGCGGCGTGCTCACGGGCGGGCTGGCCGCGCTCTGGGTGGCCTTCGTCCATCTCTTCCCCGATGGCGCGGTGCGCAACATCTTCGTCTCCGTCTCGCCGACGTTGCTGTCGATCATGACCTTCGGCAAGAGCCTGCCGGTGGGGGCGTTGCTGCTGGTGATCGGCGGGGCCGCGCTCGGCGCGCTCGGCGGCGCCTACCGGACGCTGCCGCAACGCTGGGGGCGCCCGCTGAGCATCGGTCTGGCGACGACGTTCCTGTTCGCGCTGCTGCAGCGGATCATCCCGCAGTTGATCTTCTACCTCAACCTCGACTCGACCTGGCTGTACAGCACCACATTCGGCGGCCTCACTCCGATCGGGGCGGTGGTGGTCTTCGTCGTCGCCACGGGCCTGCCGGCGCTCTGGGCGGCAAGGGGCCAGGTGGTGCGGCAGCGCGTCGCGCAGCTCCCGCCAGCGCGGCGCCGGGCGCTGAACGTGTCCCGGCTGCTGCTGCTCGCCGTGGTGCTGGCGTTGCTGCCGCGGTTGATCGGCTCCACGCTTTCGCAGGTGCTCGGCCAGATCGGCATCTACCTGCTGATGGGGCTCGGGCTGAACATCGTGGTCGGCTACGCGGGGCTGCTCGACCTCGGCTACGTCGCCTTCTTCGCCGCCGGCGCCTACCTGACCGCCCTGTTCACCGGCGCCCATCTGGTGACATCCCTTGGCGCGGTGGCGTCGCCGGACTTCGTCCTGCATCTCAACTTCTACGCGGCGGTGCCGTTGGTGATCCTGGTCGCCGCGTTCATCGGGTTGCTGATCGGTGCGCCAGTGCTGCGACTACGGGGTGACTACCTGGCGATCGTCACCCTTGGGTTCGGGGAGATCGCCAGGGTCCTGGTGGCTTCGAGTTGGTTGCAGAAGTTCACCGGCGGCCCGCAGGGACTGCGTGATATCACCGACGCGCACATCGGGAGCGTGGGCTTCCGTGACCCGCAGCCGTTCTACTACCTGGTCCTGGCGTTCTGCGCCCTCGCGATCTTCGTGTCCGTACGGTTGGCCGACTCGCGGGTCGGTCGGGCGTGGAGCGCGATGCGTGAGGATGAGCTGGCGGCCGAGGCCATGGGTATCAGCACCGTCAGGTACAAGCTGCTCGCGTTCGCCATGGGCGCTGCGGTCGGCTGCCTGTCGGGCACGCTGTTCGCGGTGCAGATCGGTTCGCTCACGCCGGACAGCTTCACCATCCTCGTCTCGATCACCGCCCTCGCGGTGGTCGTGCTCGGGGGGATGGGCAGCATCCGCGGCGTCGTCGTCGGCACAATGCTGCTGATTGGGCTGCCCGGGCTGCTCGATGAGTTCGAGGAGTATCGTCTGCTCGTCTACGGCGCGGCGCTGATCACGGTGATGATCCTGCGGCCGCAGGGGCTGATCCCCAACGTCCGCCGCATGCGCGAGCTCCAGGAGGAGGAAGTCGCGCAGGACCAGTGGCTCAAGGAGGAGGCTCCGGCGGTGACCGCAGCCGGCGGTGGAGGTGGGTCGTGAGCGCCTTGCTGGAGATCCGTGGGCTCGTCAAGCACTTCGGCGGCCTGAACGCGGTCGACGGGGTCGAATCGGCCCGAACGGGGCCGGCAAGACGACCTTGTTCAACGTGGTCACCGGCCTGTACGCGGCGGACGGCGGGTCGATCGTCTTCGATGGCCACAGGCTGGTCGGCCTCAAGCCCAATCAGGTGTGCGGCCTCGGGATCTCGCGCACGTTCCAGACGGTGCGGCTGTTCCCGAACATGACCGTGCTGGAGAACGCGATGGTCGGCCAGCACTGCCGGACCCGCTCCGGGGTGCTCGGCGCGGTGTTGCGACCGCCCCGCACGAGAGCCGAGGAGCGGGTGGTGCGGGAGCAGGCGCGCAGCGCCTTGTCGTTCTTTGGGAGTCGCCTGGCCAGCTTCCGGGAGGACCAGCCGGCCATGGCGCTGTCGTACGCCAACCGGCGCCGGCTGGAGATCGCCAGAGCCATGGCCACGAACCCGAAGCTCATCCTCCTCGACGAGCCGACCGCGGGGATGAACCCCAGGGAAACCGAGGAGATGATCAGCCTCATTGGCAAGCTGCGGGACGAGCGGGGCTTCACGATCGTGGTGATCGAGCACGACATGCGCCTGGTCAAGGGGGTCTCGGACCGGGTCGTCGCCCTCGACTACGGGCGCAAGATCGCCGAAGGCACCTTCGACGAAGTGTCCAGCGACGTGCGCGTGATCGAGGCGTACCTCGGCAAGGGGGCGGTGACGGCCGGATGAGCGACGGGCCGATCCTCGAGTTGCGGAACGTCAGTACGCACTACGGGCTGATCGCGGTCCTCCGTGAGGTGAACCTGGAGATTCATCCTGGGGAGATCGTCTGCCTGCTCGGCGGAAACGCCAGCGGTAAGTCGACCACGCTGCGGACCATTCTCGGCATGGTGACGCCGAGCGAGGGTGAGGTGCTGTACGACGGCAGGCCGATCGGCGGCCTGCCCACGATGGAGATCGTCAGCCGGGGGCTGACCATGGTCCCCGAGAACCGGCGGCTGTTCGCGCGCATGACCGTCCGGGAGAACCTCGAGTTGGGGAGCTACCTGCGCAAGGACAGGCCGAAGGTCAAGGAGGACCTCGAGCGGGTGCTGACGCTGTTCCCCCGGCTGCGGGAGCGACTGTCGCAGAAGGCGGGGACGCTCTCCGGCGGGGAGCAGCAGATGGTGGCCATGGGGCGGGCGCTGATGGCCGACCCCAAGGTGCTGCTGATGGACGAGCCCTCGATGGGCCTGGCTCCGGTCCTGGTGGAGCAGGTGTTCAAGACCATCCAGGATGTCAACCGGATGGGAACCACGATCTTGGTGGTGGAGCAGAACGCCCACATGGCGCTGTCGATCGCCGACCGAGGCTACGTGCTCCAGACCGGGCGGATCGTGCTGACCGAGACCGCCCAGGGCCTCATCCAGAACCCGCAGATGCAGGAGGCGTACCTCGGCACGGTGACCTGAGCCTGGCGGTGATCGGGCTCCTCGCGGACCAGAGCGCCCGGCAACCGGAGGGCTCGGCGATCGCGACAGGGTCGAGTCGATCGTCGTGAAGGTCCCGTTGGGGGTGGAGGGAACGCTGGGGCGGAGGAGTCCGGGCGGGGGAACCGAAGAGCCTTTGGCTCCGTTCGCACCTTCCCCGAGTGCGCTCGTTCTCTACTCGGTCCTTCGGACCCCCGCACCGGACGGACCAGCGGGACCCGTTGCGGGGCCCCGAGGGCGGCAAGCTAACAGCCGCCCGGGCTCGGGTCAACTTTCTGAGCTCGTTGCCCCGCAACGGATTGGCGTATCGGCGCAGGTGCCACCTGCGGCGATGGAAGTCGACTTCTTCGCTTCAGACCTGCCGCCGTCCCACCGGTCCAGGCGAGATCCGGCGCGCAGGCGCGGCTTCGGCGCGGCTGTCCACAACCTGCTCCGCCACCAGAGCTGAGGGTCGGGTGGCGCTGTTAGACTCGCCGTCGTGGCAACGACATCCTCTTCTTCCCGATCGACCGCGACCAGGCAGGGCGCGGCGACCCGTCGCGCGTCAGGCGCGCAGGCCAAGGACGCCGCTGCGGCCAAGGGCGGCCAGGCGAGCCAGGCGCCGCGGCCGCTGGTGCTGCTGGACGGGCACAGCCTCGCCTACCGAGCGTTCTTCGCGCTGCCCAGTGATCTGGCGACCACCACCGGGCAGCAGACCAACGCGGTCTACGGCTTCACCTCCATGCTGGTGAAGCTGTTCGGTGAGATCGCCCCGGATCGCATCGCCGTCTGCTTCGACGTCGGTCGGCCCGCCTACCGCTACGAGGTCTACACCGAGTACAAGGCGAACCGGAAGACGACCCCCGTCGAGTTCAGCGCGCAGATGCCGCTGATCCGCGAGGTGCTCGACACCTTGCACATCCCCATCGTCGAGGTGCCGGGCTACGAGGCCGACGACGTCATCGCCACGCTGGTGCGCGAGGCGTCCGAGCGGGGCGTGCCGGTGATGATCGTCAGCGGCGACCGCGACACCCTCCAGCTCGTCGACGACCAGGCCGGCGTCGAGGTGATGATGACCTCCCGCGGTATCACCGACACGCGCGTCTACGACGCCGCCGCCGTGCTGGATCGCTACGGTGTGCCGCCGGAGCGCTACGTCGACATCGCCGCGCTCCGCGGCGACCCGTCCGACAACCTGCCCGGGGTGCCGGGGGTGGGGGACAAGACCGCCACCAGGCTGGTGCAGACGTACGGCACCGCCGAGGGCGTGGTCGAGCACGCCGGCGAGGAGCGCGGCAAGCTGCGCGACAACCTGCTCGCCCACGGCGACGACGTGCTGCGCAACAAGCAGCTCGCGATCCTGCGGCGCGACGTGCCGCTGCCGGTGGACGTCGACGAGCTTCGGATCGGCCCCTGGCAACGCATGGAGGTCCAGCGGCTGTTCGACACCCTGGAGTTCCAGAGCCTTCGGGATCGGCTGTTCGACGCGATCGTCGAGCCGGCGCCCTCCGACGTCGGCTTCGAGGTCGACGCCACGGCGCTGCCCGAGGGCGGCCTGCCGGTGTGGCTCGAGTCGGTGCCCGCCGGCGCGCCGATCGCGATCGCGTCCCGGCTGGAGACCGGACCCGGCCGTGCCCTGCTGCTCGGGATGGGGCTGTGGGCCGAGGGGCATGGCGCGGTGTGGCTCGACCTGGCCTCGCCCAGCGAGGCTGACGCCAGGGCGCTGGAGGCGCTGCTCGCCGACCCGGAGCGGCCGAAGCTGGCCCACGACGCCAAGACGCTGTTCCTTGCTGTCTGGGAGCTTGGCTGGCGCCTGGACGGCCTGGCAATGGACACGGCGGTGGCCGCCTACCTGGCGGCGCCGGAGCAGCGCAACTACGACCTGTCGGAGCTGGCGCTTCGCTACCTCCGCAAGGAGCTGCGGCCAGAGGCGGCCGCGGGCGCGGGCGTGCCCGCCGGCGAGGGCACCCAGCTCGCCTTCGACACCTCGGCGGAGCAGGAGCAGGCGTGGCAGGACTGGTGCCTGCGCGCCCAGGCGGTTGGTGAGCTGGCGGCGCGGCTGACCGTCGAGCTGGACGCGCTCGGGATCGAGCGGCTGGACCGCGAGGTCGAGCTGCCACTGGTGCCGATCCTGGCGAAGCTGGAGCGCACCGGCATCGCCATCGACCTGTCGGTGCTGGGGGAGATCGGCGACCGGCTGGAGGCGCGCATCCTCGACCACGAGGCGCGCGTCTACGAGCTGGCCGGCGAGAAGTTCAACATCGGCTCCAACCCGCAGCTCCAGATGATCCTGTTCGACAAGCTGCAGCTCCCCAAGACGCGCAGGATCAAGACGGGCTACACCACGGACGCGGCCTCCCTGGCGCAGATCGCCGGGACGCACCCGATCATCGAGGAGCTGCTCGGCTACCGCGAGGTCGCCAAGCTCAAGAACACCTACGTCGACGCGCTCCCCAAGCTGGTGAGCCCGGCCACCGGCCGCATCCACGCGCAGTTCAACCAGCTGGTGGCGGCCACCGGGCGGCTCTCCAGCCAGAACCCGAACGTGCAGAACATCCCGATCCGAACCGAGCTTGGGCGCGAGATCCGGCGGGCGTTCGTGACCGGGCCCGGGACCGAGGGGCTGCTGGTCGCCGACTACGCGCAGATCGAGTTCCGCGTCCTCGCCCATCTGGCGGGCGACGACGCGCTGGTGGCTGCCTTCCTGTCCGGCGAGGACGTGCACGCGACCGTCGCCGGGATGGTGTGGGGGTTGGCGCCAGACCAGGTCGACCGGGACCTGCGCAGCCGCGTCAAGATGGTCACCTACGGGCTCGCCTACGGCCTCTCGGCGTTCGGCCTGGCGCAGGGGCTCGGCATCCCGCCGGACGAGGCCAAGGCATTGATGGACGCCTACTTCGCGCGCTTCGGGAAGGTCAAGGCCTACCTCGACAGCGTGGTGACCCAGGCCAGGCGCGAGGGCTACACGCAGACGATCCTGGGGCGCCGCCGCTACCTGCCCGACCTTGCCTCCGACAACCGGCAGCGGCGGCAGATGGCGGACCGGATGGCGCTGAACGCGCCGATCCAGGGGTCGGCGGCCGACATCATCAAGATGGCGATGGTCGCCGTCGACCGGGCGCTGGCCGCCGAGAGCCTCGAGTCGCGGATGGTCCTCCAGGTGCACGACGAGCTGGTGTTCGAGGTCGTGCCGGGCGAGCGCGAGCGCCTGGAGGAGCTGGTGCGCCGCGAGATGGTCGGCGTGGTGCAGCTCCGCGTGCCCCTGGAGGTCTCCATGGCCTTCGGCCGCTCCTGGGCCGAAGCCCAGCACTGAGGGCGGGCCGCCGGGAAGGGGCCAGCCCGCCGCGGCCGGCCCGCCCGGCCCGCCGCGGCCAGCCAGCCCGGCCCAGGCCGCTCCCTCAGCGGGGGGTGGGCGCGGGGGCGGGGTCGAGGGCGATGCGGAGGCGCTTGTTGCCCTTGCCCTTGGACTCGTGACCGACGACGTGGACCTCGCCGACCTCGCCGGTGCCGGCGACGTGCGTGCCGCCGTCGGCCTGGCGGTCCAGCCCCTCGATGTCGATCACCCGCACGACCTCCAGCCCGGGTGGCAGCAGGTTGGTCTTGGTGCGGATCAGCTCGGGCTTGGCCGCAAACTCGTCCGGCGACAGGAAGGACACGTGCACCGGCAGGTCGGCCTCCACCTCCTGGCGCAGCGCCGCCTCCACCGCCGAGGCGAAGTCCGCGCTCATGCTCGGCAGCTCGAAATCCATCCGCGCCCGCAGCGGCTCCATATTGCCGCCGGTCACCAGCGCCCCGTGGTCGCGGCCGATCACCCCGGCGAGCATGTGCAGGGCGGTGTGGGTGCGCATCAGCGAGTAGCGGCGCTCCCAATCGACCCGTCCACCGAGTTTGGATCCAATTGCCGGCGGTTGCCCGCCTTCGACGAGGAGCACCAGCTCGCCGTCGCGGCGGGCCGTCCCGGTGACGGTCAGCTCGGCCCCCTGGTGCTCGATGATGCCGGTGTCGGCGGGCTGCCCGCCGCCGCCAGGGAAGAACGCGCTGCGGTCGAGCACCACCCCGTCGGGATGCTGGCCGACCACCTCGGCGTCGAAGCTCGCCAGGTACGCATCACGCTGGTAGAGAGGCTCGGTCACCGCTGGCACCTTTCGTCTGCAAGCTGGCCTGAAGTGGGCCTATCCTGGCACGCGCTGGCCCTCGCTCGGGGACCGCCGCGGAAATCCCCGTAAAGCCGCAGGTCATGCAGGCGCAAAACGTTGACGCGGTGGTTGGGCGACGGCTACCATCTGCCGAACCACGTGTGGGCTTTTCTGCCAGTGTGCTCAGACGCTCGTCGCGTCGCCTCACCACAAGGAAACGTCCCTCATGGGAGATCTCTGTCCGACAGTCTAGGAGACGAGCAGTTGACCGAGTCCACCGACCGCACCACCCCATCCGAGCCGTCCGAGGCCACCATGCCCGGCGTCACCACCCAGGTGACCCAGAACGACATCGGCTCGGCAGAAGAGCTGGCCGCCGCCTACGAGGAGACCCTCAAGGACTTCAATGAGGGCGATATCGTCGACGGCTACGTGGTGAAGGTCGACCACGACGAGGTGCTGCTCGACATCGGCTACAAGTCCGAGGGCGTCATCCCCTCGCGGGAGCTCTCCATCAAGCACGACGTGGACCCGCACGAGGTCGTCACGCTGGGTGACCACATCGAAGCGCTGGTCATGCAGAAGGAAGACAAGGACGGCCGGCTGATCCTGTCGAAGAAGCGCGCGCAGTACGAGCGCGCCTGGGGCACGATCGAGAAGAAGAAGGAGAACGACGAGATCGTCGAGGGCACAGTCATCGAGGTCGTCAAGGGCGGCCTGATCCTCGACATCGGTCTGCGCGGGTTCCTTCCGGCCTCCCTGGTCGAGATGCGGCGCGTCCGCGACCTGCATCCCTACGTCGGACGGCAGCTCGAGGCCAAGATCATCGAGCTGGACAAGAACCGCAACAACGTGGTCCTCTCCCGCCGAGCCTGGCTGGAGGAGACCCAGTCCGCCACCCGCCGCGCCTTCCTGCACACGCTGCGCAAGGGCGAGATCCGCAAGGGCGTGGTCTCCAGCATCGTCAACTTCGGCGCCTTCGTCGACCTCGGCGGCGTCGATGGCCTGGTCCACGTGTCGGAGCTGTCCTGGAAGCACATCGACCACCCCTCCGAGGTGGTCGAGGTCGGTCAGGAGGTCGAGGTCGAGGTGCTCGACGTCGACCTGGAGCGCGAGCGCGTGTCGCTGTCGCTCAAGGCCACGCAGGAGGACCCCTGGCGGCAGTTCGCCCGCTCGCACCAGATCGGGGAGCTCATCCCGGGCCGGGTCACCAAGCTGGTGCCGTTCGGCGCGTTCGTGCGCGTCGACGACGGCATCGAGGGCCTGGTGCACATCTCCGAGCTGGCCGAGCGTCACGTCGACATCCCCGAGCAGGTCGTCAGCGTCGGTGAGGAGATCACCGTCAAGGTGATCGACATCGACCTGGACCGGCGCCGGATCTCGCTGTCGCTCAAGCAGGCGCTCCAGGACCAGCAGCAGGTCACCCCGACCGAGGAGGAGCTGGCCCTCGAGGAGGGCGGCTACGAGGGGTACGAGGGCGGCTACGAGGGCTACGGCGAGGGCGACTACGCCCAGGGCTACTACGATGAGCAGGGCAATCTCATCGGCGTGGTGCCAGGGACCGCCATGGCCGAGGCCTTCCAGGAGGCGGGCTTCTACGACGCCTCCTACGGCGGCGAAGAGGGCGACGACCAGGCCGCCACCGAGCAGCAGGCGGCCGAAGCCCAGGGCGACCAGGCCGGCGCCCAGCGTGACCAGGGCGCTGAGCGTGACCAGGGCGCCGAGGGCGAGCAGGCGGAGAACGAGCACGACACCCTCGAGCACATCGTCGAGGACCTGAAGCGCAAGAACTCCAACGAGTGAGCGGACCTCCCGGCCGGGAGCCCGGTCGGGAGGCACGTTCGGCGACGCCCGCGCCAGCGCAGGGCGGGGGCCCGACCCGGGAACAGGGGGCGGCCGTGCTGCTGGTCGGCCTGACCGGAGGGATCGGCTCTGGAAAGAGCACCGTTTCCGGCATGCTCGCCGAACGTGGGGCAGAGGTCATCGACGCGGACCACATCGCGCGCGAGGTGGTCATGCCCTGCACGCCAGCCTGGTGCAAGATCCGCGACCATTTCGGCCCTGGCGTGCTGTACCCCGACGGGTCCATCGACCGCCAGGCGCTGGCCGACATCGTCTTCGGTGACCCGGCCAAGCTGGCGCTGCTCAACGAGATCACCCACCCCGCGATCTTCGAGCGCATCGCCGAGCGCCTGGAGGCGGCGTACGAGCGCGACGCGATCGTGGTCCTTGACGCCGCCCTGCTGATCGAGACCGGGCTCGCGCAGCGGGTCGACGTGCTGCTGGTGACCCACTCGCCCAAAGAGGTCCAGGTCGAGCGGCTGGCCGCCAAGGGCATGGCCAGCTCGCAGGCCAAGGCGCGCATCGCGGCCCAGCTCACGCCCGAGGAGCGGCTGGCCCGCGCCGACCTGGTGATCGACAACACGGGCTCGCTCGAGGACCTGGGCAGGCAGGTCGACGACGCCTGGAGGGAGCTCGAGCGCCGGCTCGCGGAGCAACGCGGTCGGGCGGGCTGATAGCCTGCCGCCCATGAGCAACCCGACCGTGATCCCGCGCCCGCTCGAGTGCGTGTTCCTGGATGCGGGCAACACCCTGCTCTCCCCGTGGCCCAGCTTCGAGCGCCGCCTGGTGCAGGTCGCCTCCGAGCACGGCGTCAGCTTCGAAGAGGCCGAGGTCGAGGCCGCCATCATGGCCGCGGACCGGGAGGCGATCTGGCCCACCGACTGGACCGATCCCGCCACCCAGCGCGAGTTCTGGTTCGGCTTCTACATCAGCGTGCTCGAGCGCCTCGGGCACAGCGGCGACCGCCAGGAGCTGGCGGGCGCGCTCTACGAGACCTTCACCGATCCCGCCTCCTACCGGTTGTTCGAGGACAGCCGGCCGGCGCTGGAGGCGCTGGCGGCACGGGAGCTGAAGCTCGGGATCATCTCCAACTTCGAGCCCTGGCTGGAGGACGTGCTGCGGCTGGAGGGCGTGCGGGAGCTGTTCTCGGTGCTGGCGATCTCAGGGGTGCTCGGCGTGGCCAAGCCGCAGCCGGCGATCTTCCGGACCGCGCTGGACAAGGCCGGGGTCGAGCCCGGCGCCGCCATCCACGTGGGCGACCACCCGGACGTCGACGGGGCCGCGGCCAGGGCGGTCGGGATCACGCCGGTGCTGATCGACCGCTTCAGGCGGCTGCCCCCGGCGGCGGGGCCACGCATCCGGTCGCTCACCGAACTGGTCGAGCTGGTCGACGCGGAGGCCTAGCTGGGGTGGACCGGACCTTCTGGCGCGTCATCGCCAACGACGAGAACGCCCTTCCACAGGGGGAGTGGGTCGCCGAGCTGGCACCGGAGCTGCTGTCCTGGCTCGGCTCGACCGACGCCGAGCTGCGCGACGAGTTCGCCTACCGGATCCTGGCCGCCTGGGTCGAGCGCGAGCAGTTCCAGGCGGAGCAGCTCCACGACCTCGTGCGGCAGATGCTCGACAACCTCCACATCGGGCTGGGGGAGCGGGACACCGACTCGGTGTTCCTGCGCTCCTACTCCACCCTGGTGTTGATGGAGGTCGTCGCCTACGACAACGCCCACCCGTTCCTCGGGCAGGGCGAGGCGGCCAGCCTGCTGGACCAGGTCCTGGAGTACCTGCGCAAGGAGCGGGACCTGCGCTCCTGGGTCGAAGGGCCGGGCTGGGCGCACGCCGTCGCCCACACCGCCGACCTGCTGATGATGCTGGCTCGCAACCTCCAGCTGGGCACCGTCGAGCTGGAGCGGCTGCTGGACGGCATCGCCGACCGCCTGCTGGAGCCCTCCGGCGTGGTGTTCGTGCAGCACGAGGACGAGCGGCTGGCGTACGCGGCCCTGAACGTGCTGCGCCGCGGCCTGGTCGGCCGCGCCGCCAGGGACCGCTGGCTGGAGCGCTTCGTGCGGCCCTCGGGGCACGATTCCTGGCGTGCCGTCTACGAGAGCCCGATCGCCAGCGCCATCCGCGCCAACGTCACCAGCTTCCTTCGCAGCCTCTACTTCCAGCTCCTGCTGACGGAGAACCCTCCCCCGGACGGCGACGAGCACCTCGCCGCCCTGCTGGCGACCCTGCAAAACATGGACATCGGGTTCTACAGCCTCGCGTGAGCCCGGGCGGCCCCCGATCCATGTGGGGGGAGCTCGCTCCCCCCACGGCCCCCCAAGAGCGCCTGTGCCATGGTCCCCCTATGTCTTGACACCTCCACGGGGGCGCCTGGACTATGTCAGCTCTGACATAGTGCCGGGCATGAAGGTGGGAGCATGAGACGGCACCGCATCGCCGCGCTGCTGGCGTTCGCGCTGCTGGTGGGCGCCTGCTCGAGCCGGGCGCCCTCCGGGTCGCCGTCGGGGACGTCCCCGCCGACCACGCTGGGCCCGCTGGACGGCTGCGTGCCGACAGGGCAGGCGAGCCTGGTGGACCTCGGCGGGGGGCACCAGGCGGCCGTGCTCGGCAGCGGCGGCAACGGCGTGGTGCTGTCCAACCAGAGCGACCAGAACCTCTGCGGCTGGCTGCCGTTTGGCAAGGTCCTGGCCGAGCGCGGCTTCCGCGTGCTGCTCTACGACTACGGCGCGGCCACCGACCCCCCTGGCGACGTCGCGCTGGCGGCGGCCAAGCTGCGCTCGCTGGGCGCCGACACCGTGCAGCTCGTCGGCGCGTCCGAGGGCGCCAAGGCGTCGCTGATCGCGGCGACCACGCTCCAGCCGCCGCCGGCCGCGGTGGTGAGCCTGTCGGCCGAGCGGACGCTGCAGGGAACCGACGTGCTGCCGGCGGCAGCCAAGCTCCGCGCGCCGGTGCTGTTCGTGACCGCGCGCGACGACAGCTTCGTCGGCGACGCGACCCGCCAGCTCTACCGGGCGGCAACCCGGTCCGCCTCCAGGCGGCTCGAGGTGGTGGCCGGCGACGCGCACGGCACCGAGCTGCTCGGTGGCGCCCCCGGCGCCAAGCTCCAGGGCACGCTGGTCGGCTTCCTGCGCAGCCACAGCACCGCCGCCACCACGACCACCGCCGGCGAGGCCGGCTCCGCGGTCAGCGCCCGCTGCGGCCCGCCGGTCGCGGCCGCCAGCCTGATCCACTTCCGCGCCACGGATGGCACCCGGCTCGACGGCGCGCTGGTGGGCTCCGGCCGCACCGGAGTGGTGCTGCTCCACGAGTACCCCAACAACCTCTGCGGCTTCTGGCCGTACGCGGTCTACTTGGCCGGCAAGGGGCTGCGCGTGCTCGATATCGACGTGCGTTGCTTCGGGGAGTCGGCCTGCCCCGGCAACGCCAAGGGCTCGGTGCTCGACGACGTCGCCGGCGCCGTGGCCGAGCTGCGGCGGCGCGGCGCCAGCAGCGTCGCCCTGGTCGGCGCCTCGGCGGGGGCCAGCACCGCCCTGATCGCGGGCGCCAAGCTCGGGACGAAGGTGTCCTCGGTGGTGAGCCTCTCGGGGGAGCGCGACCTCATCCTGGTGATGGGCGCCTCCGGGCCCGCCGACGCCGTGCCGCTGGTCAAGCGCCTGGTCAGCCCGACGCTGTTCGTGGTGGCGACCAATGACCGCACTACCACCGTCGAGGAGACACGGGCGATGTACGTGGCGACCGCGGCAAAGGACAAGCGCCTCGAGATCCTCCAGGGACCCTACGACGGCGACCACGGCTGGGATCTGCTCACCGAGGCCACCGGCGGCCGGAGCTGGTCAGCCCTGGCCGCCCAGGTCGCCGCCTTCGTCAAAGCGCACGCGTAGGGCCGCGGCCCGGGCGCCCCGCCCCGGTCGCCACGGCGCGGCCGGCGGCAGGCGGCCTCCCTCAGATCCGCTCGATGCTGGCGCCGAGCGGCCGCAGGCGCTCGTCGATGCGCTCGTAGCCGCGGTCGATCTGGCCGACGTTGCCGATCACCGACTCGCCGTCGGCGGCCAGCGCGGCCAGCAGCAGCGCCATGCCCGCGCGGATGTCGGGGGACTCCATCCGGTCCCCGTACAGGCGCGAAGGCCCGGACACGACCGCCCGGTGCGGGTCGCAGAGGATGATCCGAGCGCCCATCCCGACCAGCTTGTCCACGAAGAACAGCCGGTTCTCGTACATCTTCTCGAAGATCATCACCGTGCCGCGCGCCTGGGTCGCGATCGCCAGCGCGATCGAGGTGAGGTCGGCGGGGAACGCGGGCCACGGCCCGTCGTCGACCTTGGGGATGGCCGCGCCGAGGTCGTCCTGGACCACCAGCTCCTGGTCGCGCGGCACCCGCAGGTTCGACCCCTCCAGCTCCCAGCGCACGCCGAGCCGCGAAAAGCCCACCTCGATCGGCCGCAGGTCGTCAGGGATCACGTCCTCGATCAGCAGCTCGCCGCCGGTCATCACCGCCAGGCCGATGAAGCTGCCGACCTCGGTGTGGTCGGGGCCGATGGTGTGCTCGCCACCGCGCAGCCGCTCGACCCCGCTGATCTCCAGACGGTTGGAGCCGACCCCGGTGATCCGGGCGCCGAGCGCGTTCAGGAAGCGGCAGAGGTCCTGCACGTGGGGCTCGCAGGCCGCGTTGCCGATGATCGTCTCGCCATCGGCCACGGCGGCCGCGATGATGGTGTTCTCGGTGGCCGTCACCGACGCCTCGTCGAGGAACATCTCGCCGCCGCGCAGCCGGCCCGCCTCCAGCTCCAGCGCGCCGCGCTCGAAATTGGCGGTCACGCCGAGCGTCCTGAAGGCCAGCAGGTGCGTGTCGAGGCGCCGCCGGCCGATCCCGTCACCGCCCGGCGAGGGCAGCACGCAGCGGCCGGTCCGCGCCAGCAGCGGGCCGGCCAGCAGCACCGACCCGCGGATCAGGGAGCAGAGCACGGGATCCAGCGTGGTCCGGTGGACGTTGCGGGGGTCGATGCGCACGGTGTTGGGCTCGACCTCGGTCACCTCGGCCCCGGTGGAGGCGACGAGCTGGAGCATGGTCTCGACGTCGCGGATGTGGGGGACGTTTCGCAGCAGGACTGGCTCATCGGCGAGCAGCGAAGCGGCAACGATCGGCAGCGCACCATTCTTGTTGCCCGCCGGGCGGATCATGCCACTCAACGGCTGTCCACCTTTGATGACGAAACTTTCCATTCCACTCCCAGGGATCGGAACGGTCGCACGGCGGATCACTCTACCGCGCGGCGGGGGAACCGGGCGGCTGTCGGGGGCGGCTCGTAGACTGGAGCCGGGAAATTTTCTTCTGGAGATCCTTCCACGGATGGGGAGCAGTCAAGCACGAATGGCAACCTTTCGCCTGAATCCAGAGATGCCGCCACCCGCGGGCGACCAGCCGCAGGCAATCGATGAGCTGGTCGAGGGCATCGAGGGCGGCGAGCTGGCGCTGAGCCTGCTGGGCGTGACCGGGTCGGGCAAGACCCGGACGATGGCGGGCGTGATGGAGCGGCTCGCCCGGCCGGCGCTGGTGATGGCGCCCAACAAGACCCTGGCGGCGCAGCTCACCAACGAGTTCAAGGAGCTGTTCCCCGATACGGCGGTCGAGTATTTCGTCTCCTATTACGACTACTATCAGCCCGAGGCCTACATCCCGCAGTCCGACACCTACATCGAGAAGGACTCCTCGATGAACGAGGAGATCGACCGGTTGCGCCACTCGGCCACCAGCGCGCTGCTGACCAGGCGCGACGTGATCATCGTGGCGTCGGTGTCGGCCATCTACGGCCTCGGCTCGCCCGAGGAGTACCGCGAGCAGATGCTCTTTCTCAAGGTGGGCGAGGAGTACGACCGCGACGAGATCCTCCGCAAGCTGGTCGACATCCACTACGACCGCAACGACCTGAACTTCGTGCGCGGCAAGTTCCGGGTGCGCGGCGACACTCTCGAGGTCTTCCCCGCCTACGAGGAGCGCGCCATGCGCATCGAGCTGTTCGGCGACCAGGTCGAGCGCATCCTGGTGATGGACCCGGTCACCGGCGAGATCGTCGGCGAGCGGGACGAGCTGCTGGTGTTCCCCGCCTCGCACTACGTGGCCGGCTCGGCGCGGATGGAGCGGGCCATCGCCGGGATCGAGGCGGAGCTTGCCGAGCGCCTCGCCGAGCTGGAGCGCGAGGGCAAGCTGCTGGAGGCGCAGCGGCTGCGCATGCGCACCACCTACGACCTCGAGATGCTACGCGAGGTGGGGGTCTGCAACGGCATCGAGAACTACTCCCGCCACATCGACGGCCGCTCGGCTGGCACCCCGCCGTTCACCCTGCTGGACTACTTCCCGGACGACTTCGTGCTGTTCGTCGACGAGTCGCACGTCACCGTGCCGCAGATCGGCGGCATGTACGAGGGCGACCGCAGCCGCAAGGTCACCCTGGTCGAGCACGGCTTCCGGCTGCCCTCGGCGCTCGACAACCGGCCGCTGCGTTTCGACGAGTTCCTCGACCGGATCGGCCAGCGCGTCTTCGTCTCGGCCACCCCTGGCCCCTACGAGCTGCGCGAGTCGACCCGGGTGGTGCAGCAGATCATCCGCCCGACCGGCCTGGTCGACCCCGAGGTGGTGGTACGGCCCACCAAGGGCCAGGTCGACGACCTGATCCACGAGATCAAGCTCCGCGCCGACAAGGACCAGCGCATCCTGGTCACCACCCTGACCAAGAAGATGGCCGAGGACCTCACCGACTACCTGCTCGAGATGGGCCTGCGCGTGCGCTACCTGCACTCCGAGATCGACACGGTGCAGCGCATCGAGATCCTCCGCGACCTGCGGCTCGGCGAATTCGACGCGCTGATCGGCATCAACCTGCTGCGCGAGGGCCTCGACCTGCCGGAGGTGACGCTGGTCGCCATCCTCGACGCCGACAAGGAGGGCTTCCTCCGCTCCGAGACCTCGCTGGTGCAGACCATCGGCCGCGCCGCCCGCAACGTCGACGGCCAGGTGATCATGTACGCCGACGAGGTCACCCCCTCGATGCGCCGCGCCATCGACGAGACGAACCGGCGCCGCAAGCTGCAGGTCGAGTACAACCAGGCCAACGGCATCGACCCCCAGACGGTCCGCAAGCGGGTCACCGACATCATCCAGGCGCTTCGCGGCGAGGAGGAGGGCGTCGCCGCCGGCGGCCGCCCCCGCAAGGGCCGGGCGCCGAGACCCGCGCGCGGCCGCGCCGGTCGGCGTGGGGGAGAGCCGGCGGTCGCCGGGATGCCAAAGGACGACCTGGTGCGCCTGATCACCTCGCTCGAGGAGGAGATGCACGAGGCCGCCAAGGACCTGCGCTTCGAGTACGCCGCCCGCCTGCGGGACGAGGTCGCCGACCTGCGCCGCGAGCTGCGGGTCATGACCGAGGTGGGGGTGGGCTGAGGCCCTCCTGTGACGTGACCGCGCACCGGTGGTGACCTGGGCACGTAACGCTCACTGGCGGTCGTCTGCGTCTCTTGCGTATAAACGTGACGGCTGCGGCTGGATCGGAGGTTCCCTGTGCGGCGGTCGTGGATCATCGCTGTCGTCATCGTGCTGGTGCTGGTGGCGGCCGGCGGCACTGGCGCGGCCCTGGTGCTCCCCGGCCTGCGCGCCAAGCCCGACCCCGTCGCCAGGCAGTTCCTGGACGCCTGGTCGCGAAACGACTACGCGGCCATGCGCGCGCTGGTGAGCCTGCCCCCCGACGACTTCGCCGACCAGTACCAGCGCATGCGCAGCGACCTGCAGATCACCAGGGCGCGCCTGCAGCTCGGCACGGTCTCGACCCGCGGCGGCACCTCGGCGACGGCGCCGTTCACGGCCACCCTCACGCTGCGCGGCTTCGGCAACTGGTCCTACCAGGGCGCCCTCCAGCTCTCCAAGCCCGGCCGCTTCGGGCGTGACTGGCGGATCGACTGGTCGCCCGCTGCCATCCACCCGGACCTCCAGCAGGGCGAGCGCTTCCGGCGGGAGCGCCGCTGGCCGGAGCGGGGCTCGGTGCTGGCGGGGGACGGCAGCGTCCTGGCCGGGCCACAGGGCGGCGCCTCCGGCCCGGCGTCGCTGACCTCCCTGGTGGGGTCGATCGGGGACATCACCGCCGATGACCTCAAGCGGCTCGGCGCTCCCTACCAGGGCGGCGACAAGGCCGGCCGCTCGGGGATCGAGCGGACCTTCGAGCGTCGCCTGGCCGGGGCTCCCACCGGCGAGGTCCAGCTCGTCGACGAGGACGGCGCCCAGGTCAAGGTCCTGCACCGCTTCGGCGGCAAGGCCGGCAGCTCGGTGCGGACCAGCCTGAACGTCTCGATGCAGGCGGCCGCGGAGAGCGCGCTGCAGTCCGGCGCGCACGGCCACGAGGCCGCGCTGGTGGCGATGCAGCCGTCCACCGGGGCGATCCAGGCGCTGGTCAGCCTGCCCAACGGTGGCTTCCCACGCGCCACCCTCGGCACCTACCCACCCGGCTCGACCTTCAAGGTCATCACCACCGCGGCGCTGCTGGCCAAGGGCGAGCAGCCGGGCGACAAGGTGACCTGCCCCAAGGAGGTCAAGCTCGGGGGCATCACGATCCACAATTTCGAGCAGGAGAAGCTCGGCTCGATCCCCTTCAACGTGGCGTTCGCGAAGTCGTGCAATACCGCCTTCGTGCAGCTCGCGACCCAGCGGCTGAGCGGCTCAGAGCTGGCGCAGGCGGCGTCGCGCTTCGGCTTCGGCGTGGCCCTCGCGCCGGGGGTGTCGGCCGCGACCAGCAGGTTCCCGGTCCCGCAGAGCTCACCGGAGCTGGCCATGGCCGCGTTCGGCCAGGCGCGGGTCACCGCCAGCCCGCTGCAGATGGCCGGGGTGGCCGCCGCGGTGCAGTCGGGCACCTGGCGGGGGCCGAAGCTGGTCGACGACGAGGCCCTTGCCACCCTGGAGACCAGGCAGCCGGCGGCCAGGACGCTTGACCCGGCGGTCGCGGGCACGCTGCGTGACCTGATGCGCCAGGTGGTCACCTCCGGCACGGCCGCCGGGGCTGGCCTGCCGGACGGCGTCTCCGGCAAGACCGGCACCGCCGAGTTCGGCGGCGGCGACAAGCCGCCGACCCACGCCTGGTTCATCGGCTTCCGCAACGACCTGGCGGTCGCCGTGGTGGTCGAGGGGGGCGGCGTCGGCGGCGAGGTCGCCGCGCCCATCGCCGCCAGCTTCTTCAAGTCTGTCCCGTCCTGAGCCCACCCTCCCCGGCTACCTTCCGCCGAGGCCCTTTCCCGTGGGTGGCCGGGCCTCGGGGTTCCTATGCTCGATAATCGAGAACTTATCTTGCGGGCAAGGCCGAATGCGAACCCGCCAGAACGGCGAAGGGCGCGTCGGCAGTGCCAGGTCAGCCGGTGTTGATGAGCTGGTCGAGGGGGACGTTGCAGGCGCCGGCGAGGCGGGTGGCCGCCTGGGTGACGTCCTGGACGGCCTGCTCCCGCTCGGCGGGGGTGCTGTTGGCGGCGGTATCCGAAAGCCGCTTGAGCCGGTCGGCGAGCGTCTCGGCGGCGTTGCGCACGTCGGTCTGGTCGATGTTGCGCGCCCGCTCGTCCAGCTTGCGGGCCGCGTCGTCGGCCGTGCCGGCCGCGCGGGCGACCGAGCCGGGGCTGAGGTCGAGGTTGATGCCCGCCAGGTCCGCCACCAGCGTGGCGCACTGGCGGGCCTTGTCCACGCCGCGACCGGCGTCCTGCGCCTGCTGCGCGGCGTCGCAACCGGCCAGCGTGGCCACCATCGCCACCGCCGGGAGCACCAGGCGCAACCTCGTGAGCATGCCTACCATCCTCGTGCCTTCCATTCGTCGAGGTGCGGAGCCTCCTTGCCGACCCAGGTGTCGTCCCCGTGGCCCGGCGCGATGCGGGTGTCGTCGCCGAGCGACAGCACGTGCCGCTCGGCCGAGACGATCGCCTGGTCGAAGGCCTCCCTGCCGATGGTCTTGCCGACCCCGCCCGGGAACACCGCGTCGCCGGTGAGCACATGGTCCGACGGCAGCTTGAAGGAGATGCTGCCCTCGGTGTGGCCGGGGGTGTGCAGCACGCCGACCTCGAAGCGCCCGACCGTCACCGCGTCGCCATGCTCCAGCGGCCGGTCCGGCTGGACCCCGACCTGTCGGGCGATCTCGCCGGCGTCCGCCGGGTGGGCGCCGTTCCAGACGTCGTGCGCCCGCAGCACCGCCGGCAGCGCCTGGATGTGGTCGGGATGGCGGTGGGTGGTCACGATGCCGACCAGCTCGACCCCGCGGAGCAGCTCCAGCAGCCGCTCCTCCTCGTTGGCGGCGTCCACCAGCAGCGCCTGCCGGGTCTCGGAATCGACCAGCAGGTAGGCGTTGTTGTCATAGGGGCCGACCGACAGCTTGGTCACCAGCAGCGGCCCCTCGGGGTAGCGATGCGGGGGACCGCCCCGGTCGACGTGGGCGGGGTCGAAGTCGGCCATATCCTGCCTCCTCGAAGCCTTTGGGTTCCGTGCCAGGGGGATGGGCGCCCCCAATTGTGCCCGCTCCGGGTGCGCTCCGCGCGAGCGGCGCCACCGGCGGGAACAATCGTTGTCGGGTCGCCGCTTACAATGTCCGGGGCTGATTCGAACTTCCCCCTTGACGTAGAGGTAGGGACACCCTGAGCGCCACCGATCGCCTCGTCGTCCGAGGCGCCCGAGAGCACAATCTGAAGAACGTCCATCTTGACCTACCCCGTAATGCCCTGATCGTCTTCACCGGGCTGTCGGGATCGGGTAAGTCGTCGCTTGCCTTCGACACCATCTACGCGGAGGGCCAGCGGCGCTACGTGGAGTCGCTCTCGGCCTACGCCCGCCAGTTCCTGGGGCTGATGGAGAAGCCCGACGTCGACTTCATCGAGGGGCTCTCGCCGGCCATCTCGATCGACCAGAAGTCGACCTCCAAGAACCCCCGCTCGACTGTCGGCACGATCACCGAGATCTACGACTACCTGCGGCTGCTGTACGCGCGCATCGGGCAGCCGCACTGCCCGAAATGCGGGCGTCCGATCTCGCGGCAGACCCCGGACCAGATCGTCGACCAGATCCTGGCTCTGCCGGCCGGGACCCGGTTCCAACTGCTCGCCCCGGTGGTGCGTGGCCGCAAGGGCGAGTACGAGGCGTTGCTGCGCAGCTACTCCGGCAAGGGCTTCGCGCGGGCCAGGGTCGACGGCGAGATCCGCGACCTGTCCGAGCCGATCCGGCTCGCCAAGACCTACAAGCACGATATCGAGATCGTGGTCGACCGGCTCGTCGCCAAGGGCCCGGACGCCGACGAGAAGTCCCGCCGCCGCCTGGCCGACTCGGTCGAGACGGCGGTCGGCCTGGCCGAGGGCCTGGTCCTGATCGACCTCGTCGACGAGAAGCGCGAGCTGCAGTTCTCCACCCACCTCGCCTGCCTGTACGACAACCTCTCGTTCGAGGACCCGGCGCCGCGGAACTTCTCCTTCAACGCGCCCTACGGCGCCTGCCCGGACTGCACCGGCCTGGGGGTCAAGCGGGAGGTCGACCCCGAGCTGGTGGTGCCGAACCCGTCGCTGTCGCTGGGCGAGGGCGCGGTCGCGCCGTTCCAGTGGGGCCGCGGCGCCAGCGACTACTTCGACCGGCTGCTGGCGGCCGTCGCCGAGGGCTACGGCTTCACGCTGAGCACCCCCTGGAGCGAGCTGACCGACGAGCAGCGCAAGGTGGTCCTGTTCGGCGCCGGCGAGCCCGTGTACGTGCGCTACAAGAACCGCTACGGGCGGCAGCGCGCCTACCACACCGCCTACGAGGGCGTGGTGCCCTACCTCAACCGCCGCTACAGCGAGGCCGAGTCCGACAGCGTCCGTGAGCGGGTCGAGTCCTACATGCGCGAGGTGCCCTGCCCGACCTGCGGCGGTGCGCGGCTGCGGCCCGAGAGCCTGGCCGTGACCGTCGCCGACCGCAACATCGCCCAGGTCGCGGCCCTGTCCGTCGGCGAGACCGCCAAGTTCTTCGCCACCCTGGAGCTGTCGGATCGCGACCGTTACATCGCCGCCCGGGTCCTCAAGGAGATCAACGCCCGGCTCGGCTTCCTGCTGGACGTCGGCCTGGACTACCTGACGTTGGACCGCGCCTCCGCCACCCTGGCGGGCGGCGAGGCGCAGCGCATCCGCCTGGCCACCCAGATCGGGTCCGGGCTCACCGGGGTGCTGTACGTCCTGGACGAGCCGTCCATCGGCCTGCACCAGCGCGACAACCACCGCCTGATCGAGACGCTGCTGCGGCTGCGGGACCTCGGCAACACCCTGATCGTGGTGGAGCACGACGAGGCCACCATCCGGGCGGCCAACTACCTGGTCGACATCGGGCCCGGCGCCGGCGAGCACGGCGGCGAGATCGTCGCCGAGGGCAGCCTGGACGACGTCGAGGCGGTCGGGGCGTCGCTGACCGGCCAGTACATGGCCGGCAAGCGCAGCATCCCGGTGCCGGCGCGGCGCCGCAAGCCAGGCGAGCGCTGGATCGAGCTGACCGGCGTGCGCGAGCACAACCTGAAGAACATCACCACCCGCCTGCCGCTGGGAGTGTTCACCTGCGTCACCGGCGTGTCCGGGTCGGGCAAGTCGTCGCTGATCAACGACGTGCTGCTGCGCGCGCTCATGCAGGCGATCTACCGGTCGCGGACCGCGCCGGGCCACTTCACCGCCCTGTCCGGCCAGGAGCATCTGGACAAGGTCATCGACGTCGACCAGTCGCCGATCGGCCGGACGCCACGGTCCAACCCGGCCACCTACACCGGCGTGTTCGACCACATCCGGCGGCTGTTCGCGCAGACACCCGAGGCCAAGGTCCGCGGCTACCAGCCGGGGCGGTTCTCGTTCAACGTCAAGGGCGGCCGCTGCGAGGCGTGCCAGGGCGACGGGACCATCAAGATCGACATGCAGTTCCTGCCGGACATCTACGTCCCGTGCGAGGTCTGCAAGGGCACCCGCTACAACCGCGAGACCCTCGAGGTCCACTACAAGGGGCAGACCATCGCCGACGTGCTGGACATGTCGGTGGAGGAGGGGCTGGGCCTGTTCGGTGCCATCCCGCCGATCGCCAGGCACCTGCAGACCCTGACCGACGTCGGCCTCGGCTACATCAAGCTGGGTCAGCCTGCGCCCACCCTGTCCGGCGGCGAGGCGCAGCGGGTCAAGCTGGCCAGCGAGCTGGCCAAGCGGGCCACCGGCCGGACCCTGTACGTGCTGGACGAGCCGACCACCGGGCTGCACTTCGAGGACGTCAGCAAGCTGCTCGAGGTGCTCCACCGGCTGGTGGACGCCGGCAACTCGGTGATCGTGATCGAGCACAACCTCGACGTCATCAAGACCGCCGACTGGGTCCTTGACCTCGGGCCCGAGGGTGGCGACCGCGGCGGCGAGGTCGTCGCGCAGGGCCCACCCGAGCGCGTCGCCCAGGCGCCCGGCTCCTACACCGGCCAGTTCCTCGCCGAGAGCCTCGGTGGGGCTCCGGCGAAGGCGAAGGCCAGGGGCGCACGTGCCGGCGCGGGCGCCCGCGCCGCCAAGGGGGCCGCGGCCGCCGGCTGACCTCGGTCAGGTCATGCCGCCGCCGACGGTCTCCCGCTCGATCCAGGCAAGGTAGTCGGCGCTGCCGCGGGTGATCGGGGTGGCGGTGATCTCCGGGGTGTCGTAGCTGTGCTCCGCGCGGATGTGGTGGGCCAGCGACTCGAACTCCGAAGCCGGCGTCTTTAGCAGGCACATCCACTCGCCGGCGGTCTCGATGCCGCCGTGCCACCAGTAGGTGCTGACGACCGGCCCGATCACCTGCGCGCAGGCCGCCAGCCGCCGCTCAACCGATGTCCGGGCGATCTGACGAGCCTCCTCCTGGGTTGCCGTGGTGGTCGTGACCTGCACGTACCACGCCTGGCCGGCAGCATCGCCGCCGCGTTGACCGATGCTCACCGTGCGGTCTCACCTCCCTCGGCTCCCGGGCAGGGCCGGCTCCCGCTCGCCGGCCCGGCGCCCGCCAGCCTCGCCAAAGAAGATAACCCGCCCACCCCCGCAATCCCACGCGTCGTGCCCGCCTCGTGGGTCACCTTCAACATGAACCGCGCGTCCGGTCCACAACGCCCGTTCGGCTTCCTCGCCGATCGCGTAACGATTTGACAGAGAGGTGCTATAACGGCATACCGTCGGTGATTCAGTAATCGTTGCGAGTGGCGCGTGCAACTCGAACGATGTGGTAACGAGCGTCCTGTGCCGGACAAGCCGCGACACCCTCGTCATCGCGATGTCGCAGTCGCGGCGCTGGTTGATGGGGAAAAGCGCGTGCTCCTGGTCCGGACGCGCAGACTGCCGGGGTACTGGCAACCGGTCGGGGGTGGAATCGAGCCCCCATGATGGCGGTGAGCCCAGGAACACGGCGACTCGGGAGCTCCGTGAAGAGCTGGGGCTCGACCTCCCCCGGGATGCGCTCCGACCGTCGCTGGAGACGCCGTACGACTTCGGTCAGGGGACCGTCCACTTCTTCGCGGCCGACGTGCCCGACCTGCCGGAGGCTGCCGACCTCCCCGTCGACAACCACGAGATCGTCGAGATCCGCTGCTTCAAGCTGTCCGAGGCCGTCCGGCTTCCAGCCTATCCGGCGACCAAGCGATTCCTGGAGCACCTGGGCAGGGAACTGGATGAACGGCCTGCCGAGCCGGTGCTGTTCAACGGATCGGCAGGCGCTGACGGCCGGGACTGACCTCAGGAGTGCCGCGCCGGAATCACGCAGTGATCGCGAGCGACTTCAGACCGCCGAACCATTGGCAACGTAGCTAACGACTCCTACTTGACGGACAGGCATAATAGGTCGGATAGGACCATAGCCAGGCAATCTGACCGGACTTGTCCAGCGAAGCCGGCCGCAGGGAAAGGGTCCTCCCGTGCGGGATCAGCTACGAGATGCCCACCACCAACTCGGGCGGTCGGAGCACAGCCCCGACTGGCGTGCCACGCCCGCTCGAGGGTGGCCGGCAGCCATGGCCCCACTGTGGATCGGCACCGCGGGCTTGCCGAACCGCCTCGGGCTCGGGCCGATCAATTCGTCGCTGTTCGACGCCGACGGGTCCATCTCCGAGCCGGGTCGGTCTTCTACCAGCCGGATGACCCCAATCGCCACGACGTGCCGGCAGGCGGCGACGTCCTGATCAAGCCGAAGCAGCTTCTGGTCATCATCACCATGGAGTCCGTTGAGCTGCCGCCGGACATCCTCGGGAGGGTGCTCCTGAAGGGGAAAATGTTCTCCGTCGGCCTGATGCCGGTGAACACCAACGCGGATCCGGGCTTCGCGGGCAGGCTCGGGATCGTGCTGTTCAACGCCTCCAACAACTATCTTCGGATCCGTCCGGGAGAGCCGATCGCCAAGGTCGAATTCGCGCGCCTGGCCGAGCCGGTATCGCGCCCGTATCGCGGGCAGCACGGCTACCAGACCGGGATCTGGCCGATCGCTGGGGACATGGTCCTCTCCGAGCAGGAGGTCCAGCACGACAAGCGGGTCGGCGATCCAGTCGACGAGCTGACGCGCGCCTACGGCCGCGACCTTGGGCTGGTCCTCCGTCGGGTCTTCCGGTTCGAGCGATACCTGCTGCTCTCGGCGTTCGCCTACGTGCTGTTCTCGCTGATCGTGGTGGCGCTCACGGAGACCTCGCGCGATCGGCGGCTCTCGGTCGTGGCGGCGGTGGCCCTCGGCGTGGCCTCCAATGCCCTCACCTCGTTGCTGGCGTTTGCCGCGACCAGGCTCCGGCGGGGGTCCAGGCGCGCTGGGAAGGGCTAGCGGGCGCCCCCGAGGCGTGCGTGGAAGCGCCGTTGGGCGATCTCCCGACAGGCGCGAAAGCGGTGTGCGGCGGCCGACTAGAATCGGGGTATGGGCATCACCACGTCGCCGAGGCCGAAGCCGGAGGCGATTCCCGACCATCCAGGCGTCTACCAGTTCAAGGACGTCGCTGGGCGGGTGATCTACGTCGGCAAGGCGATCTCGCTGCGCAAGCGGCTGGCGAGCTATTTCCAGCCGCTGCGCAACCTGCACCCGCGCACGGCGGCGATGGTGGAATCCTCGGACACCGTCGAATGGGTGCTGGTGCAGAACGAGGTGGAGGCGCTCCAGCTCGAGTACAACCTGATCAAGCAGCACCGGCCCAGGTACAACGTGCGCTACCGCGACGACAAGTCGTACCCGTGGCTGGCGGTGACGGTCAGCGAGGAGATTCCCCGCCCCCGCGTGGAGCGGGGCGCCAAGCGCAAGGGCACGCGCTATTTCGGTCCCTACGCGCACGCCTATGCCATCCGCGAGACGCTCGACCTGCTGCTGCGCACCTTCCCCGTGCGCACCTGCTCGCAAGGCGTGTTCGACCGCCAGCGCCGGCTCGGCCGCCCGTGCATCTTGTACGACATCAACAAGTGCTCGGGACCGTGCGTCGGCCACATCACGCCGGAGGCGCACCGCGAGATCGTGGACGAGTTCATCTCCTTCATGGAGGGCCGCAGCCGGCCGGTGCTGCGGCGGCTCGAGGAGGAGATGCGGGAGGCGGCCGAGCAGCTCAATTTCGAGGCGGCCGCCCGCCTCCGCGACCAGCTCGCCAGCGTGCGCAAGGCGCTGGAGCGCCAGCAGATGGTCTCGTCCTCCCCGGAGGACCTTGACATCGCCGCCTTCGCCGAGGACGACCTGGAGGCGGCCGTTCAGGTCTTCTTCGTCCGTCGCGGCCGGGTGGTGGGCCAGCGCGGCTTCGTGGTCGACAAGGTCGAGGAGCTGGACACCGCGGCGCTGGCGGCCACGTTCGTCCAGCAGCTCTACGGCGAGCGGCTGGACGAGGTGCCGCGCGAGGTGCTGCTGCCGGTCCTCCCGGAGGGGGCGGACGCGTTGCGCCAGTGGCTCTCGGGCGTGCGCGGCGGCCCCGTCGATTTCCGCGTGCCGCAGCGGGGCGAGAAGCGCGCGCTCCTGGAGACGGTCACCGCCAACGCGCGCGACTCGTTCGTCACCCACAAGCTCAAGCGCGCCTCGGACTTCGACGCCCGCGCCCGGGCGCTCAACGAGCTGCAGGAACAGCTCGATCTTCCGGTCGCGCCCCTGCGCATCGAGTGCTACGACATCTCGAACCTGCAAGGCAGTCAGGTGGTCGGGTCGATGGTGGTGTTCGAGGATGGCCTGCCCCGGAAGTCCGAGTACCGCCGTTTCGAGGTGCGGACCGTCGACGGGCAGGACGACTTCGCGTCGCTGCGCGAGGTGCTCTCGCGCCGCCTCGCCCGGCTGGCCAGCGAGCAGGACGACCACCCGGCCGAGCCGGCGGCGGGCGCTCCGGCGGAGGTGGAGCCGGATGGCCTGCGGGAGGCGGCGCACGCCTCCGCGCCGGCCGGGCCGGAGACGCCCAAGCAGGGCCCCCGCAAGTTCGCCTATCCTCCGAGCCTGATCGTGGTCGACGGCGGGCGGCCCCAGCTCGGCGCCGCCATGGAGGCCCTGGAGCAGGCCGGGCGCACCGACCTCGCGGTGATCGGCCTGGCCAAACGGATGGAGGAGGTCTACGTGCCCGGCTCGCCCGACCCGGTGGTGCTGCCCCGCGCCAGCGAGGCGCTGTACCTGCTGCAGCGGGTGCGCGACGAGGCGCACCGCTTCGCCATCGCCTACCACCGCAAGCTGCGCGGCAGGTCGATGACCCGCAGCGCGCTCGACGGCATCCCCGGCGTGGGCGAGGCCAGGCGCAAGGACCTGGTGCGCCACTTCGGCTCGCCGCGGAAGGTCGCGCAGGCAAGCGTTGACGAGATCGCCGGCCTGCCCGGCTTCGGCCCGCGCCTGGCCAAGGCGGTGTGGGACCACCTGCACGGAGCGTCCCCGTGACCCAGGAGCTGCACACCGAGGACCGGCTGCGGGCATCCATGGTCGACTTCGTGGTGATCACTGGCATGTCCGGCGCCGGCCGCTCCGAGGCCGCCAAGGTGCTCGAGGACCTCGGCTACTTCGTCATCGACAACCTGCCGCCCTCGCTGATCGGGCGCGTCGCCGAGCTGGCCCTGGTCGGCCGGGACCGCTCGCGGGTGGCGCTGGTGGTCGACGCCCGCGGCGGCGCCTTCGCCGACGACGTCTCCGAGCTCCAGCGGGCGCTGGAGCCGCTGCGCGCCCAGACGATCACCGTGCGGGTGGTGTTCCTGGAGGCCTCCGACGAGGTGCTGGTGCGGCGCTACGAGCAGACCAGGCGACGCCACCCGGTGGCCGGGGAGCGGGTGGTCGAGGCGATCGCGCGGGAGCGCGAGCTGCTGCGGGAGCTGCGCGCCAGCGCGGACCTGGTGATCGACACCAGCGACCTCAACGTGCACGAGCTGCGCAACCGGATCCTGGCGGCGTTCGCCGACGAGGGGGCCGGGATGCTGGTGACGGTGTCGTCCTTCGGCTTCAAGTACGGCCTGCCGCTGGACGCCGACGTGGTGCTGGACGTCCGCTTCCTGCCCAACCCGCACTGGGTCCCCGGCCTGCGCCCCAAGACCGGGCAGGACCGGGCCGTCCGCGACTACGTGCTGGCGCAGGACGGCACCCGGGCCTTCATGGAGCGGGTCGAGGCGCTGCTGGAGATCGCCCTGCCCGGCTACGTGCGCGAGGGCAAGCACTACCTCACCGTGGCGATCGGCTGCACCGGCGGCCGGCACCGCAGCGTCGTGCTCGCGGACGAGCTGGGCCGCTGGCTGGGGGAGCGGAGCTTCCGCGTGAACGTGACGCATCGCGATATGGAGCGTGAGTGATTCGAGCGGGAGTGCCCCGGTGAAGCGACCCGTGGCAATGGGCGGTGGGCACGGCCTGTCGGTCAGCCTCGGCGCCCTGCGGCAGCTCGGTGTCGAGCCGGCCGCCGTGGTCACCATGGCCGACGACGGCGGGTCGTCGGGCCGGCTGCGCCGCGACCTCGGCCTGCCGCCGCCTGGCGACCTGCGCATGGCCCTGCTGGCGCTGGCCGACCCGGGCGCGGAGACCCGCGAGCTGTTCGGCTACCGGTTCGAGCGGGGTGACCTGGCCGGGCACAATCTCGGCAACCTGATGCTGGCGGGTCTCACCGACCTGCGCGGCGGGTTCCTGGAGGCGCTGGAGGTCGCCTCGCGCTGGCTGCGGGTGCGGGGCAGGGTGCTGCCCTCCACGCTGGTGCCGGTCCGCCTGTTCGGCAGCGTCGAGGGCCAGGCCGCGGAAGGCCAGGTGGCCATCCGGGACGCCTGGGGCCGGATCGACCGGGTCTGGCTGGAGCCGGCCGACGCGGAGGCGCTGCCCGACGCGGTCGCGGCGGTGCGCGAGGCGGACCTGGTCCTGCTGGGCCCCGGCTCGATCTTCACCTCGGTGATCCCCAACCTGCTCGTGCCAGAGCTGGGCGAGGCCGTCGCGGCGGCCTCCGACCGGGTCGTCTACCTCTGCAACCTGGAGCCGCAGCCGGGCGAGACCAGCGGCTTCTCGCCAGAGGCCCACCTGGCCGCGCTGCTCGCCCACTGCCCGGGCCTGCGCGTGCCGCTGGTGCTCTGCCAGCGGCCGGGCAGCGCCGCCGCCATGGCCCGCGAGTCCGCCGCCTTCGCCGATCTCGGCGCCCGGGTCCTGCACGCCGATCTCGCCGACCCGACCTCCCCCGGCCGCCACGACCCGGCGCGGCTGGCGGCCGCGCTGGAGGAGCTGGGCTGAGCTGTGCCCGCGGCGCGGGGCCTGTTCACCGTCCGGGTCAAGGAGGAGCTGGCCGCCCTGCGGCCGCAGGGCCGGCCGGAGCGCCGCGCCCTGCTCGCCGCCCTGCTGCGCTTCGCCGCCACGCTCCACATCGGCCGCCCCATCGGCCCGGAGGATCCCGCCGCCGCGTTCGCGGACTCGGCCGGGTCGGGTCCCGGCACCCGGGACGCGGCCATGGGGCTCGCCGCGGGGCCCGGTGGCGGCTCCGGCCGGCGGTTCACGCTGGTGCTGGCCAGCCGCTCGGGCGGGGTCGCCAGGCTGGGGTTCTGGCTGCTGCACACCGACTACGGCGTGAAGGCGGACTTCCGGGTGCGCAGCCGTGGGCCGCTGGCGCCGGCGGCCCGCTACGAGGTGGTCCTGGCCCAGCAGGTCGAGCGGGTCCTCGCCGAAGCCGGGATCCTCGACGCGGCCGGGCGCCTCACCCACGGCATCCCAGGCGCGCTGGTGCGCGGTCGGGACCCGGCGGCCTGCTACCTGCGCGGCGCCTTCCTCGGCCGTGGGTCGGTCTCGGCGCCGACCCGCGAGCCGCACCTGGAGATCGGCGCGCCGGACGAACGTGCGGCCAGCGGGCTGGTCGCCCTGCTGGGCCGGCTCGGCCTGGCCGCCACCGCGGGCGTGCGCGCCGACCAGGACCTGCACCGGGTCCTGCTCAAGGGAGGCGAGTCGATCGGGCGGGCGCTGGCCACCATGGGCGCCAGCAGCGCCTACCTCGCCTGGGAGGACGGCCGCATCCGCCGCGAGGTCCGCGGCGAGGCGGTGCGGCTCGCCAACGCCGACCAGGCGAACCTCCGCCGCAGCGTGGCCGCGGCGATGGCGCAGGTGGCGATGGTCGAGACGGCCGTCGCCGAGCTCGGCTGGGAGGGCCTGCCCACCGACGTCGCCGACGTCGCCGCGCTGCGCCTGGCCAATCCCGAGGCGAGCCTGGCGGAGCTGGGCGCGCTGCTGGACCCACCGCGCTCCAAGAGCGCGGTCCTGGCTCGCCTGCGCCGGCTCGAGGAGCTGCGCGAGGACGCCGAGAATACTAACGGGTAGTCCGGGTGGGAACCCCTGTTGGAGGGGGTGGGGACAGCCGCGTGACGACCCGCGGCGCCGTGCGGAACAATGACCGTGACCTCCGCCGGTCCCGGCGTCTGGGTCCCGAACCCCGCAAGCCCGACTATCGCCAGCAACAGGAGGGCGCATGACCGTCCGAGTAGGCATCAACGGCTTCGGCCGCATCGGCCGCAACTTCTACCGCGCCGCACGCGACGCTGCCGGCCGCGGCAAGGGCGACGTCGAGGTCGTGGCCGTCAACGACCTGACCGACAACCGCACCCTCGCGCACCTGCTGAAGTACGACTCCACCTTCGGCGTACTCGACGGCGAGGTGAGCTTCGACGAATCCTCGATCAGCGTGGACGGCAAGCCGATCCGCGCCTCCGCCGAGCGTGACCCCTCGCAGCTCAGCTGGGGGGACCTGGGCGTCGACCTCGTGATCGAGTCGACCGGCCGCTTCACCGATCGGGACAACGCCGCCCTGCACCTCAAGGCGGGCGCCCGCAAGGTGATCATCTCCGCGCCGGCCAAGGGCGAGGACGTCACCATCGTGATGGGCGTCAACGACTCCAAATACGATCCCGCCAGCCACGACATCATCTCCAACGCGTCCTGCACCACCAACTCGGTGGTGCCGATGGCCAAGGTGCTGCTGGACGCCTTCGGCATCGAGCGGGGCTTCATGACCACGGTGCACGCCTACACCAACGACCAGGTCATCCTCGACTTCCCGCACAAGGACCTGCGCCGCGC